>OCZU010000007.1_pt1 | contig 204474 bp, 192 predicted proteins | sample 1539001 | NCBI WGS metagenome assembly OCZU01 (sample SAMEA3539306, study PRJEB22396) | soil metagenome | biome: tundra; feature: field; material: soil | place: USA | collected 2010-05 | depth 0.15 m | reverse complement strand
TGTTCTACATGGCAGCAAGTTCCCACTTTTCCAGCACCGTGATCTTCGGGAAGTAGGATTCGAACCTTTCCAAAAGCCTCGAGCGGATCGCGCGCGGGGCCTTTGTTTAACCCAAGCATGGCATTGCCACGGACGCGCATGCATTTAGCTTGACGACCGCGGGCCAATGGCCCAATACTTTGCCATATTCTGAGTGCTTTCATGACACGCCGCTTTCCAGCAGCCGCGCTGATCCTCCTGGTATTCGTATCATTAGCGGCGGCACAACAGAATGGAAATCTAAGGGTAGAAGTCGTGTTCGCCGATGGGCGGCGCTGCAATATCGCTGTTCATGTCCAGTTGATGAGCAGTGCGGGAACATCGATTGCCGCGGAGAGCTATACCAACGATAGCGGAACTACCGAACTCTATAACCTCGAGCCCGGCACCTATCACTTGGTCATTTCCGGCCAAGGTATAGAGACCGCCGACAGCGGCGTGTTTGAGGTTGATTCGCGCAAGTTGACCCAGTCCATCAATGTAACGGTACGACGACTGCAAGAGGCCGATGATACGACCAAAAACGTACCGGGCTCCTCGACGGTCGCGGCCGCGGACATGAACATTCCCGAGAGTGCGGCCAGAGAGTTTAATAAGGCGATCGACCTGATGAAACGGCAGGAGTGGCAAAAGGCGATCGAGCGGTTGAATCGAGCTGTAGGGATCTATCCGCAGTACGCTGCTGCCTGGAACAACTTGGGGGCAGCCTACGCTCGTTTGGGCGACCGGTCCCACGAACAGGAAGCGCTGGAGAAAGCGGTCAGTCTCAACGATCACCTGGCCCCAGCGTTCGTCAGTCTCGCCAAGCTAGCCATCGCCGACCGGAACATGGGTCGCGCCGAGAATTTATTGGACAAGGCGAACTCCGCGGACCCGGCCAACGCCCAGATGCTGACCCTTCTGGCGAATGTCGAATTGCTACAGCAGCATTATGACCAGGCAATTGCTGCCTGCCGCAAGGTTCACTCGCTGCCGGGCGGATCCCATGCAGTGGTCCACTACATCGCCGCCCACGCCCTGGAGCATGAGAACCATTTCTCCGATGCCGTAACCGAATTCCAGACATTCCTGAAGGAAGAACCAACCGGCGAGAGAGCTGAAGCAGTGAGAAAGCAGCTATCCAGTTTGCAAGCGCAATTGCGCTGAACGGCGCCCGCCAGTGATCAACGGGCCGATGCTGGCCGCCCCTATAAAGATCAAGATGACCGACACTTGGGCTTCTTTCTTGTCCAGAGGAGTGTAGGCCGGCGCTAGTGCACAAAAAAGCGGCCCCGGAATTCCGCGGCCGCCAAGGAAAAACGTCGAACAACTAGAAGGTAATCTTCCCGTTGATCTGGAGAATGCGCCCATTCAGCGGCACTCCGAAGAAGGCTCCATACGGGTTGGTGTTCGAACCGATCGTGGACAGGATTTTGCCCAACGAACTGCTTCTGATGCTGTTACCTGGCAGGTCGAAATTCTGGTGATTGAGGACATCAAATGCGGTTGCGCCTATGGCGAAACCGAAACGCTCACCGACCTTGAAGTTCTTCAAGACAGACAAGTCTGTGTCGAAGAACCCGGGCCCGCGCAATGCATTACGCGAGTTCCCGAAGTCGTTGTTTCCGACCGCAAACTCGCTGACGGTTGCGCACGGGGCGCCTCCAATAGCAGCGCCAGCTTGGGCAGCGGCTTCGCCGCATGAACCTGAGATGACGCTACCCCCAGCGAACGTGGCTAACGGAGTCGTGGTTCGAAGGCCCCCAACCACGGTCTGCGAAGCGAAGTAAGACCTCTTCAACGTATCAACTGGGCTCCACGGCAGGCCAGTGTGGTAGAAGAGCGTCCCACCCACCGTCCAGCCTCCTACAGCGCGATTCATCAGGCTGTTCGACCAGCGAGATGGTGTTTGATAAACGTAGTTGAGGTTGAAGTTATGGCGAACATCGTAGTCCGAGTTGCCATAGGAACTGCCCGGCAGGGTGGGAGACGCCTGGTAGCGGAGGCTGACTAGGGTGTTGGCAACGAACGGCTCCAGACAATTATTGGAGCAGGTGTCGCGGCCATGGCTGTAGGTGTAATTAGCCTGCCCCGAAAAGCCTTTCGTCGGCTTTACCTTGAAGCTGGCCGTGACGCCGTTATAGCTAGAGAAGCCGTCGTTGGTCAGATCGGAGATTTCATTGAAACGTGGATCAGTCTGAGTAGCTCCGATCAAGCCACCGAACGTGTTGCCCGGGCCCGGGCATCCCACGCAATAGACGTTATGCCAAGTATCTACTGTCATGAGATCGTAGCCGTGATTCCCGGCATAGTTGACGCCCACGCTGTACTTGTTGCCCAACTGGCGTTGTATCTCGAAGTTCCATTCGGCAAACTTCGGGTTCAAGAGCTTGCTGCCAACGGTGTAGTAGTTGGGTCCGAAGCCCTGCCCGCCCAAGCCAGCTACCGTCAGACCTGACGCAAAGCCGCCCTGGAAAGCCGCATTAGACTGGGCAGCGTCGGCATAGACGCTTCCCCCCACCCCAGGCGCGAGAGACTCGCCGTTTGCGCCGCTGGACGAGAAATTGCCTACTGCTGGAGCGTTGGTGAGGGATCGATCCACGGCCAGCGCGGGGAATTCGTCATCGAAAATCCCAAATCCACCGCGAACTACAGTGTTCCCACTGGGGCTGTACGCGAAACCAAACCGAGGCGAGAAAACCGCCTTCTCCACATCCGGGAATGCGTATTTGAGCCCGGTTGCGATAGCGGCATTGTAGGGCACATTTACATCGTGAGTGATCTCATCAAATGGTGCGTTCATCCGGGTAAAGCAGTTGGTCGCGCAACTCGGATTAGCAGTGCGGTCGATCCGCATCCCCAGCGTCAAGTTCAGCTTGCTGGTCAACTTCCATTGATCCTGCATGTAGGCGCCGAGGTTATACAACTTGATCTTGACGGCACCCAGATTGGAATAGGTTGCACTGTAGTTCGAACCGCCCGTCCCATCGCTCGTCTCGGTAACGCCGTTTACGAACTCACCAGTCGAGTTGATGGACAGCAGACCGCTAGTTCCGGACAAGGCAGAGTAATCGCTGACCAGATTACGCCGGTAGTCCGCGCCGATCTTGATGTCGTGACCGCCGATTACCTTGGAGAAGTTGTCTCGGATCTGGTACTGACTCACGATGCGACCCTGTGGATAGCCGTTGTCACCTCCACCAAGCGTGGTGAACGTCGAAGCCGTGTTGCCGAATGCCATCGTGGTAGGAAACTTGGCGATCGCGGCACTAAAGCTGGGCGGGCCAAACAGTGCTTGATACCACGCCCCCGAAACGATGAGGTTGTTGACCGTGGTGCTATTGAAAGTGTGGGTCTCGATCAGCTGGCCGTTGTACTCTGGCTGAATACTGGTTGCATTAAAAACCGAATTGATCGGGTCGGTACCGGTGGCTTGCACGCCGCGATCCATCTGGTAACGCCCCTTCAGGTGATCCTTGGAGCTGATCTCATAATCAATGGAACCTGCAAAGATCCACTCTGTAATCATGTTGTTCGCGGCGCTGTTGAAGGTCGCCGCGCAAGGTTTTCCCGGAATTGGATTGGAAAAAGTCCCCAGATTCCCGAAACCTGCTGCGATCGACTGCGGGTTTGTATACGTTGCCGTTCCGTCGTAATTATTGCTGAAGTCACCGCAACCGATGTTGGGGTCGCTCGCCTGAGTCACTGGCGCAGCGCCACTTGACCCGGGTGCTCCGGCATACAGGTTGAAGATGTTCTGGTAGAAGGGCACTTCAGCGGCAGGAACCTGGGTGAGAACGTAGCTGCCAAACGCCGCGGTCGGGATCGTATTGACTCCAGACACACCGGGCAGGATCATGCGTAATGCTTCATAGTCTGCGAAGAAAAAGAGCTTGTTCTTTACGATGGGGCCGCCAACCGAAGCCGCGTAGGTGTTGTTAACCGCGTGCGGCCGCGGGGAGTTCGCCGCATTGGCGAACCAGTCGTTGGCATTCAAGGCGGTTCCGTTGTAACCGTACGTCGCGTTACCGTGGAAGGCATTCGTCCCCGACTTGGTGGCAGCGTTCAACTGGGCCGCAGCCTGGCGGCCATAGTCTGCCGTGTAGCCGTTCTGAACGACTGTAACCTCTTGCAGTTCGTTGGATCCAAGAGTGAGGTTACTGGCGCCTGAGTTGTTCAAGTTCAGGTACGGGTCCATGTAGTCATTGCCGTTCACCGTGAACAGGTTCGATGTGCTGGGCAGACCATTTGCTGAAAAGTTGCCATACCCTGCACCGTTGCTGACCATGATCCCTGGGGCGGTATAGGCGTACGACGTAATGTCCCCGCCCGGCGCCGGAAGAGCTCTCAGTTGGGTCTCGGTATAGGTGGTGGATGTGTCACCATTCTCGGTCTGGATCAGTGGAACCGCTCCCGTGACCTCCACTACCTCACTGGCCGCGCCCACCTCAAGCTTTGCGTTGACTGTCGTGACTTGACCCACGGCGACGTTCACAGTCTGATTCACAGACTTGAAGCCCTTTGCGCCTATCGTCAATTTATATTCGCCCGGTTTAAGAAAGGAAAAACGGTACAGACCGGTGGCGTTGGTAGTTGCGGTTTGGTTCTTGCCTTCGGCGATGTCGGTAAGCGTGACAGTTGCGTCTTGGACTACCGCGCCGGCGGCATCGGTCACTGTACCGGAAATATCGCCATTCACGACCGATTGTGCGACTGCCGGGAGCGTAAACAGGCCCATCACTAGAATGGCCGTGGTCACCAGCACCAAAGTCAAAGTTGGAAAACGTTCAAAACGCATTTCCTGCCTCCTTAAGAAATTTTTGTTGTTCAGAATCGGATCCAAGCGCCTTGGCCGGTTTTCCTGGAAACAATCGCGCGATCCGATGGATTGCAATCCTCTTTAAACCTCTAAAACAGTGTGAGAGCTGGGACTTCAAGAAATTATTACCGCTTACTTCACCCGTCTGCCGCAGGCTTCTTTAAAGTTTTACTGTCTTATGAAATCAACACCTACACACACACGTAACTTATGTCTCAATGCAACTCACGATCCAAACAGAGCCACCAACAAACAATTTGTTTTCAGTCAGTTAGTGTTACCATGTTTAGTCGGGATACCGAAATCGGTATAAGTAATGGAAAAATATATGGCATTTGGAATTTCTCGACTGGCGAGGCGACTCGGGACCGCACTCCGCTAGCCCCGCCGCTTCCTGGCTGTTCTTGAGGGCACTTCCCCGGGTGCCAGAACCCTTCGCACGATCGGTGTGTTCAGCTTGTACTTTCGCTCGCTGACGTTCCCTGCCTCATCTTTCACGCGCAAGATAAATACCGGCAGAGTTCCCTCCTTGTCGAAATTCTCTTTCGTGATGGTCACGGGCAGAATGCCGTCCAGGCCGTGTTCGCGGTATGCGGTCTCGTAGCGGTGCTTTCGCGCGTTCCAGGTGAAAACCCGGATCTGATCGAAGTCGTAAGGCAGGCCGTCGTGGGGGTCAGTCAGCACGCAAAGGTATTGCGGAACCTCTTTCTGCACCCCTTTGTCGTTATCCGGCACCTCGTTCAACACGAAGAAAGCTACGAAGCGCTGGCCCTCGGCGTATTGCGCGATATCGAGAGGGACGTCCACGTCCACCATCCGGGACAACACCCATCCCACGCGACCGTGATCTTCGCGCACCAGCCACCAGTCCTCGAGTACGGGCCCCGCCGGAGCTTTCGCCCCAGGCTTCGTTGCCAGCTTGGGCGGAGGCGCCGCGCCAGGCTGCTTTTCAGCGGTAGCCCGCTTCAGAATCGCGACCTTCGCGCCGGATGCAAGCTGGTACAGATGTTCACTATCCCGGCCCGGAGTGACGTGCAAATTGGTCTCACTCCGTAGCACGCCGGGAGCCTGCACGGGATCGCTCTGATTCTCTTGGGTGAGTTTCTGCAAGGCGTCGAAGGTCTTCTGATCGACCAGATATCGCTGCTCGATCCAGCCCTCAATTCCGCTGCTGGTGCGCACTCGCGCGAAACGCTTCTCGCGCTCCAGCACTTCCACGCGGTCTCCATTTTTCACGTTGCCGACGCGGTTATAGATGGCCGCCACCTGGTCGCGCAGCGCCGCCTGGGGCGCCGACACGTAGGCCACCTCAAGCACGCGGTGACGCCCGCGACCGCACGCCGGAAGCCACAGCATGGCCGCCATGACCACCGTCACCACAAGCCAGCCAACTCGGGATGAGCCCAACGGTCTCACGATTGAGTTCGAGTGAAGAAGGGAACTTTCTACTATAGCGCGTTGCAGGGCAGGAGTTCCCGGCATAAAGGTTTACGATTCATGAACGTGCAGGGCAGATGAATTGGCCGTCAAGACAGAGACAACCCGGCTCGGTTACCATAGCAGTGGGACGTCCGAATGATAAAAGGTTCGACCCGCCGGTTGCGCGGCTGAGCTTTTCTGCGTCTTTAAGATGATGTAAATGGTTTCGTGCCCGATAACCACAAGACCACCAAAAACTCATGAAGAACACACTCCGAAATCGTTTCGTTATTTTGTCCCTATCTCTGATCGCGCTGGCCGGCGCCGCGTGCGTGTCGGCGCAGGATACAGTGAATTCGGTGCTGCGTCCGCCCAAGGGATCGCAGATTGCCATTGTCGTCTTCGAGGATTTGCAGTGTCCCATGTGCAGTCGCACCGCGCCGCTCATCGAGCAGGCCTCGAAGACCTACAAGATCCCGGTCGTGCGTCACGATTTCCCGCTGCCCATGCACAACTGGTCCTACCAGGCGGCCGTGATGGCGCGCTACTTCGACACCCATTCCAAGGCCCTGGGCAACGAATTCCGCGATTACATTTTCGAGAACCAGCTCGAAGTCAATCCCCAGAACTTGCGCGCCTATGCCGAAAAATTCGCCACCGCGCATAGAGTCGACTTGCCGTTCGTTCTCGATCCGGGCGGAAAACTCGCCGCGCTGGTCAATGCTGACCGCGATCTGGGCAAGGCCATCAAGCTCGACCACACACCCACGGTTTACATCGTAAGCAGCCGCAATCCCAACAAGCCGTATGTGGAAGTCAAGGACAACAGCCAGCTCTACCTGACTATCGACACCATGATGAAGGAGTAGGGAAGAGCGATTGTAGATTGCTGAAGAACGGGGGTTCTAAATCTGCCATCGCAAATCTGAAATCTGCAATTACTCGGGCCGCCCGGTGTAGTGTCCGGTCGAGTGCACGTGCTCGTGGTCTTCCAGCGATTCCAGGTGTGTGATCACTTCGGCAGGCTTGGCGAGTTCCACGGGCAAACGTTCTTCGAGCGCAGTCGCCAGCCGATGCGCTTCCCCCACAGCCGTCGCATGCGGAAACAGCAGGTGCACCTCAATGATTTGACGGTATCCGGTGGTGCGGTATCGTACGCCGTGATAATGGATCCCGAGTTCGTTGCAGATGGTGTCCAACTTCTCACGGATCTGTTTGCCTGTGTCCGGATCGGAGTAGTCGAGCAGACCCACTGCCGACCGCCACGCCATGCGCCCCCCGGACCACAGAATATTGACGGCGACCGCGATCGCGACCAGGGGATCAAACGGCTTCCATCCCGTCAGCATGACCAAGCCGAGTCCCGCGACCACGCCGAAGCTGGTGAAGCAGTCGGTAAGCACGTGCTTGCCATCAGCTTCGAGAATCAGCGAGTGGCTTCGTTTCCCCACCCGCAGCAGATACCAGCCCAGCCAGGCATTGAGCATGCCAGCTCCGAGCAGTAGCAACGTGCCAGAGCCTAGATGTTCCAGCGGCAATCCCGCCAGCCATTTTTCGATGGCCTCCACCAGAATCCAGATGGCGGCGATGACGATCATCGCTCCTTCAAATCCGGCAGAGAAAAACGAGATGCGCTCGTACCCGTAAAGAAACGTAGGAGCGGCGGGCTTCGCGCTCAGCCGTAGGCTAAACGCGGCAAACGCCACCGCGATGACATGCACCACCGACTCCGCGAAGTCCGACAGGATCGCCGCTGACCCTGTCATGTAATACGCGGTGGTCTTGCCTAGTAGCATCAGCACCCCAACCGCCAGTGACATGCGCATGGCAAACCGCGCCGCGCGCAATTGCTCCTGGTCGCGATACGCAGGAGCAGAATTCGGCAATTGGCCTGAGAAGGGATCCGGCATGGAGTTGCCCACTTATACCCATGCTCCCACAAAAGCGCAAACATGGAATGTGATTGGAATCACGCAATGAGGGTTGCGTTATAGGGTTGCGTTATAAGGTTACTGTCGCTGTGATTTTGCTGCCCACAGCGGGGCTCCCGCGCCGCGCCAAAAGGCTAAATGCCAAATGCTTAGTACGGCTCGCCAACGTCTTGGATCCACGTCCGAGGTCTGAGGCCCTTTTTCAATCGCCAAACCCGATCCCAATCGCGCGAGCCGTGCGCACCAGCTCTCCATCGGGTCGCACCGACTTCAACTGTCCGATGGCGCTGGCCACGTCGACTGCGACAATCGAGTCCGCGCGCAGAGCAACCATCTTTCCGAACTTGCCCTCGGCAATCAGGTCGACCGCAGCTACTCCGAAGCGCGTGGCCAACACGCGGTCATAGGGCGAGGGCGATCCGCCGCGCTGAATATGCCCCAGGACGCTGACCCGCACTTCCTTGTTGGCAAACAGTCCAATGGCATCGCCGATGGTGTTACCCACGGGCCAGCCACGGGCCATCTGTTTCAACTCGGGTGGCAATTTGATGCCCTCGGCGACCACGACAATGGTGAAACGGCTGCCACGGCTCTCCCGCTGCGCGATAAAGTCGCACACCCGTTTTATGGTGAAAGGAATTTCGGGAATCAGAATGATGTGGGCGCCCCGCCATGCCTCCGGCCAGCGCGATCCAGCCGCAATCGCGCCCCATCACTTTCACCACCATGACGCGGTGGTGCGACGCCGCCGTCGTGTGGATCTTGTCGAGGGCATCGCTGACCGTGTGCAGCGCCGTGTCGAACCCAAACGTGAAATCCGTGGCCGACAAGTCGTTGTCAATTGTCTTGGGCACGCCCACGATCTTCATGCCTTTCTGGAAAAGTTCGTAGCCGATTTTCTGCGAGCCGTCGCCGCCAATCGTGATGATCGCGTCAATTCCCAGCTTCTTGGAGTTAGAGATGATTTCGTCCGAGATGTCCCGCACCACCTCCTGACCGTTCTCTTCAGTCTTGTAGCTGAACGGATTGCCGCGATTGGTGGTGCCCAGAATGGTTCCGCCGCGCGGCAGAATTCCGCTGACCCTGTCGACCGTCAACTCAAAGGATTTTTCCGGCCAGATGAGCCCGTCGAAGCCATCGGGAATGCCGATGACTTTCCACTTGTGTTTGAGGATGGCAGCCATGGTAGCGGCGCGAATCACAGCGTTGAGGTCGGGAGCGTCCCCGCCTCCGGTAGCAATGCCAATACAGCGTATGTCAGACATGGGAAATCCGTCGGGAGTACCCACGATCATATGGGTCAGCGGTGTGGAGAACAACGTTACGAGTGGACGTAATAAAAAGGGCGCACCCGGGTGCCCCGCATTCAAATTCGAAAAAGGGACTTTGCCCCGAGGAAGCTGTCTACCCACCAGGACCAGCGAGAAATAGCGCCCCTCTTCGTTGCCAAGCAAAAAACTCGGCTCCTGAACGGCGACCTCGACCGTCTCTAGTTGACCGTCAGGGTAGCCGTGGCCGTGAGAGTCGAGCCCGAGTAAGACGCGACGATCTGGTACACACCCGCCAGAGTCGTGCCGGAGGCCGTCGTGCAGACCTGCGCGGAAACTCCGTCATACCCGCAGGTGATCGTTGATACCGCCGTGCCGTTCTGCTCTGGGGTCAGCGTTGCCGAGCTTGTGAGGTTGATCGGGGTTCCATTCGACACGGCACTCACCGTAAAGCTCTGAGAGGTTCCAACGTTCACACTCGCCGACGTGGGGCTGATCGCAATCGAATTGATAACCAGAAACACGGTAGCCGTAGCGGTAGAACTCAGCGCCTGAGCGCTGGCCGTAATTGTGGAGGTTCCAGTGCTCACACCGGTCAAGATACCCGTATTGGGATTCACCGAAGCAACCCCGGAAGTATCACTCGACCAGGAAACTCCGTTCTTGATCTGATTACGACTGCCGTCATCGTAAGTCCCAAAAGCCTGCAGCTGCAAAGTCTGGCCTTGTTGCACCTGTGGCGCCGTCGGAGAGATGGCGATCGAGGTCAAGGTGGGATTCACGAAAAATCCCCGGCAGCTCACCGCCAAGGCCAAGGTTGCAAGCGCAGCAAAGGCGCAACTCAGTCGGAGCTTCTGCTTCTTGGATGACATACTCGTTGAGACTCCTTGGGCGCGCCGGCTCTGTTCTTCTGTTCTTCTTTTTTTCTAAGGTGGTCTGCAAAAATTGTAGCAGAGAAGATTTTGTCCGGTGCACACTCCAGTACCTGAACTGTAGGCGCGGAACCATCTCCGCCACTCGCCGGACGTAGTCCCCTTCCCGGTTAGAACGCCAGATCAAAGCCCGCTTGCAGAAAAAGCTGTCAGCCGATCAAGTCCCAGATTTCTCAAACGGTGGCCAGTGCTGGAACCAACCGCTGGCCCTCACACCTTAGCTACTCAGTCTCCTAGCGCCCCTTTGGATGCTCTTCCTTGGGAGGGGTCTGCCTGTGGGCCGGTGGGCTCGGCGGGTGAGAATTCTGCCGCGGCGCGCTCTGCCTCGGCGGCGGCGCCGCATGAGGCTTGCTCGGATCGCTGTAGGGACGAGACTCGACACGGTTTTGTGGACGAGTCTCGCTCGGACGACTCTGGTTGGGACGGCTTTCATTCCCACGCGCGGAGTTACCGGCCGACGCTCCACTCTTCGACGGCGGCGTGAATGGCCGGAATCCTTCGTTGGATGTGCCCCGGTTCCCCGGCGTTGAAGCTACGCGCGCCTGTTTGGGCGACATGGCCGGCGCGTGATATTCCCCACCCGATGCCCTGGCCGGAACCGCAGAACGGCTACTGAAATCCCCGGGCCTGGAGGTCGCCGCGATCGCAGGTCGCCCGTGGTTCTCCGACGCGAAATTCTGGCGATTCTGGCTGGCCAGCCGCTCGTGCTGGGTCTGGGTAGCCAGAGGTGCGGCATGCCGCTCGTGCTCGGCCTCCATTTCCTGCTGGGTCGGACGCGCCTCTACTCCGCCGGATCCACCGTTATAACTTACGTTCCTCGTATTATTTACGACCACGGTTCTGTTGTAGACATGGGGCACGTTGGTGACGCTGACGTTGGTGACGTAGCGGTTGTAGTAGAACTCTCGTCCCCGCCACTCGCCGCCGACAAATCCCACGCCGCTATAGCCGAATCCGTAGTTAACTCCGCCATAGAAGCCGATGTGCGGTCCCCAGTAACCCGTATGCCACGCGTAGAATCCTCCGCCCCATCCCCAGTACCCGGGGGTCCATAGCATGCCTATCGGCGCCACCACCCAGGTGCCAGGCACCCAATAGTAGCCGTCGTCATCGCTCCAGCCCCAGTAGCCAGGTGTCCAGAAATAGCCCGGGCCCGGGCAGATCGGCTGCGCGTAAACCGGCAAGGGAGGCGGGCCGACACGTACCGAAATGCCAACCGCGATCTGCGAAAACGACGCGGCCGAAAAGGACAGAATAATGATTGCCAATAACAGCCAGCGAACTGCGGCTCGATTCGTCATTGCCGTTCCCCGGATTTTGTAATCATGCCTACCTGAAGAGTAGAAGCGCCCAGTGCATTGTGCCGCAAAAATCGGCGCTCGCCCTGATTACGTTCCTCCCCATGTAAACACTGGACCATGGAGTTTGTTGCTCGGAGGAGAAATTATTTGGAATGAGCAGATTGGGAAGACAGGGACGTTCAGATCTTGTGTCGAGGGCGGCCCGGCAGTCATCACCTCTCTAAGAACTGAGAACTAATTAATCTTCTTGCCGCGCGCGATCCGCTCGTCGATGGGCTTGCGGCCGGCGAATCCTTCCTGCGTTCCGTGCCAGTGGGTTATGGATTTCTCTCCCAGCTTCCAGCACAGCAGGATAATCTGGCCTTCGATTTCGCAGGGAAAATCGAGCAGGCCGATATCGATATCTTTCACTTGCACGCCAATGGAGTCGATCTCCGCCAGCGCGTCTTTAGCCCGCTGTTCAGCCTTCATCCGCTCCGCTTTGCGCCGGGCCAGCGCTACCACATCGAGAAATGTGCCCCCGTTCAGAAAAATCCTGTGACTGAGCGCCTGTTGCTCGGCTTCAAATTCTTCCATCACTTTCTTGCCCGCGATCGCAGTACGCAGCAGCGACTCGAGCACGGGCAACAGAGACTGCGCTTCGTCGAGAGTAAAAGTGCGGTCGGACATAGTCCCATTCTACTGCATGCGGTCTTGCTGATATTGCGACACCGCAGGATTGCGGGGTCGACCCGTGGAAATCCGTGGGAAGAGGTTTTTGCCTCAGCGGCTTCTCGCTTCCGAGGGATCAGCCGACGTCGCCGTGTTCACATCAATAGGAAACCCCTTCCCGATCCCCGGCGCATCACAGTTTCCGTCGCGGCTGTAGTTGGTGCAGTGTGCAGCCACGTCCTTACGCTGCGGGGATTGCGCGAACTGCCAGACCTCGGCGAATCGCACTCCGCTCTGCCCCGGGCTTGGCGGGCGCTGCGGAAACGCGCACCCCGGCGCGGGCGGGCAAGCATCGTTGATCGCCCAGTAGACGATCGTGCGTGCCCCGGCGCTCTGGCGAATGTCTTCGGCCGTGACCACGTTGCCGTCGTCGGTCGCAGCGATGCCGGAACAATATATCCCCGCGCGAAATCCCGCGGCAGTGATGCCGTCAACCCAGGCGTAAATGTAAGCCTTCTGCTCGGGCAGCATGCGTCCGCCCTGTTCTTGGTCAAGAAAAATAATGGTCGCGCGCGGAAATCCCTCGCGCCGCGCGGATGTGGCTGCGGCGCGCGCATCCGATTGTCCAAGACGTGTAGCGTTCGCCACGGTTTTCAGCTGGGCGTAAAGCTGTCCGTTAAACAGCACAAGAAATCCGAATCCGGCGGACTCGACCGCGGCGCGGTGGCCGGTCCAGCTATTCGACGACGCTCCCGGAGGATGGTTGAGCCAGTATCCGGTGTAGGAAAAAGTCTGGTGCAGAGTTTTGAGATTGGCATCGCCGGGGTAGTCGTTGCGGTCGAAGCCGAGGTAGGAGGCCCCTTGTGCCACGGCGAGGCTTGCCTGCAGACAAACAATTGCGAAGAATGTGAACTTTCGTGGACGCATCTTTCTCGACCGCACCGCGAGCCCTAACTACGGTAACTAGCAAATCCGCTGCAAGGTATTAGCATAAACTGCGCGAGTCTCTATCATGTGCTTTGCTCGGCTCTTATCTGTATCACGTGCGTCGTTCCTGTTGCTCGTCTTTCTTCTTCTCGCCCTTTTACTCCCCGCGCAGGAAGCGTCGAAGCATGAAGGTCAGGAAACTCGAAATGAACTTCAGGGGACGCTGCGGCAGGCTCGGGACGCAGTGGTCCGTCTGGCCGCAGAGGACGACAGTAGTCTCAATACGTCCATCTCGGAAAAGGTGAGCCAACTGGTAGAGTCTCTTCTCTACGTCGACGATCGTGAGGATGTCCGATACTTGCAACACCATCTGAGAAAGGTTTACGCGGACGAGATTCGCTCTGTGTTGGAGCCTTCTGCCACGCTTCAGGATTTCGCCGCTCGCGTTTCAAAAGCTAATCGTGTGAAGGACGTTTTTGAACACGATAAGGAACTGCAAACAGTCGTCAGTCAAGAGATCGAGCGGGGATTAATCGAAGACGCTGTAGATGCCGCACGAGGGATCCGTTTGCCGGGATCTCGGAGTACGGCGTTTATCGACATTGCCCTCGCGCAACACGGCAAGGGGAATGACTCAGCGGCCGATGAGGCGGTTACCGCTGCGATCCACGCGTGTTTTCAGCCGGGAACCGGCTTGCCTCTTATTATTATCGACCCCTCTGATCGCCGACTGGGTCAGGTTGCCGGTGCGCTCGCGGGTGGAGGGTATCCGGATGGCGCGCAACGAGCCCTCGCGGAAGCAGAGAAAGCCGTCGAAGCCAAAGCGAAACCCGATTCTTTCGACTGGTCAAACCTCACTCGGGCCGCAATCGCGGTCGGCGACTTGCCGTCGGCAGCCCGCTGGATGCAGAACGTTGAGAGTGATGACCAGCGTGCCGACCTGCAAACGCAGGTGGCTCAGGCGCAGGCACGGCAATCCGGCGCTGACGCCGAGGTGCGTTCGGCGATGAAGATCAGCGATCCCTGGGTGAAAATCACTGCCCTCAGGGATACTGCAAATAAGCAGTCAGAAGCAGGCGACAGCAACGGCGCGATGACAACTCTGCGACTCGCGATCGAGGCTGCGAATCGGGCCAACCAGCGCACTGTTCTTCTTCTGCATGACATGGCCTGGGCTCAGATCGACGCCGGAGATCGTATCGGCGCTGAGCTCACGCTTGAGCTGGCACTGCAAGAAAATGAAAAAACTGCATTCGGGCAAGACCAGGTAGACGGCTGGGCGTTGTTGGCCGATACATTTGCCTTTCTTGGGCATTTCGACCGAGCGCACAAAATAGCGTCCAAAATTGACGACCATTATTTCCGAGGTCGTGCGCTCGGTTTCATCGCAGAACGCGAAGTAGCAGCCGGTCATTCGGAGGAGGCTCAGGCTTGGGCGAAGCAACTAAAGGACCCCGACGAACGCGCCAGCACCTATCTAGCAATTGCCAAGACCACAATCGAGAAACTCAAGGACGAGTTGAACAAGTGACCTCCGCGAATTGCGGAGTTAAGGACTGACCCTATCCCCCGATATGCACCATGGTCCGCGACGCCGGAACAAAGTCTGCCTCGCCGATATGGTGGCGTTCTTCTTTCTTCTGTACGACGCCATGAATAAATTCCGCTAACTCTTCATCGCTTGCACCACGGCGCATCTGCGCATGCAAGTCGTGATCCCATACCGAAAACAGGCAGGTGCGAATCTTCCCGTCGCTGGTGATGCGGATGCGGCTGCAATGTCCGCAGAACGGATGTGACACCGGCGCGATGATGCCGATCTCCCCGACTCCGTCTTCAAACCGATAGCGCCGCGCTGTTTCCGAGCGCCCGTGCGGGATTTCGACCAGCGGCCGGTATTCCGCCATGCGCGACAAAATCTCATCCAGCGTGACTACGGTCGAGGGCGCCCAGGTTCGCCCCTCTTCGAGCGGCATGAATTCGATAAACCGCACCGTCACGCCTTCTTCGCGAGCGAACATGCCGAAAGGAATAATCTGGTCTTCGTTGAATCCGCGCATCAGCACGCAGTTCACTTTGAGCGGCCACAACCCGGCCCGCCGGGCCGCGCGGATGCCCGCCAGCACGTGATCATATCCATTGGGCACGCGCGTGATGCGCGCGAAGCGGTCGGGATCGACTGCATCCATTGAAACTGTGACCCGCGTCAGCCCCGCGTCCTTCAGCGGCTGCGCGAGTTCGGCAAGCATGTGCCCATTCGTGGTCAAAGCAATATCAAGCGAGTCTTTGTTGCGATTGAGCGGGGAAAGGCTGGCTAGTTCGCGCACGAAGTCCACCACGCCCTTACGCAACAGCGGCTCGCCCCCCGTGAGACGAACCTTGGTGATCCCCATCCCCACCAGCACGCGCGCCATGCGCAGATAGTCCTCGAAAGGCAGATCGCCGTACAGCGCCCCCTCATTCCCCGTCCGGCAATACACACACTTGTAGTTGCAGCGGTCCGTGATGGATATCCGCAGGTCCGTGATGGCGCGCCCGAATTTGTCGTGGAGAACCAAGCTTTTGGGTCTTAAGCCTTTAGCTCTAGGCTCGCGTGGCGTCCTAGCTCCGGGTCGAGTCAGAAGCTAAGAGCCAAAAGCCAAGAGCTGTTAAGGAAAAAAAACAAACAGGCGGGAGCATCCCGGCGGCTGTTTCCTTTCCAATGCGTTCCCTACGGAACGCGGGAGGCGCCGGCGTTTCCACCAGCACCCTCGGGAAGATCTTCTTTGCGACCTTTGCGAAGTCTTTGGCGATCTCTGCGGTCAAAAGCTCTTAACCGCGAAGGGCGCACAACTGACGTGAAGTACGCGAAGAGAACCATTCCCTAGCCGCCGCACCCTGGGTAGGCCCAAAGGACGAGGCGGTCGGAAACCTCACTTTCTCATTATAGGACGTGCGGGCGTTAAAGAGGATTCAAGGTTTTAGATTCCCTACTGCCTTCTCGATCGCCGCCTCGGCCAGCGGCGCCATGATTTTGAATCCCGCCGCGTTCGGATGCAGGCCATCGTCGGCGAGATCTTTCTTCATGAGTCCCTTGTCGTCGACCATGGCGCTGAAATAGTCCAGATAGACGCAGCCGTTCGAGGACGTCGCACAGTAATCCTTCAGCCACTTGTTCAGTGCAAGAATTTTCTCCGGCGGCCGTTGCGCAAAAAAGTCCTTCGATCGCTCGGTGTAATTGTGCACGGGCAGAACCGAACAATCGATGACTTTGATGTGGTTTACTCGCGCCAGTTCTGCCAGCGAAGCATAGTCGGCCTCGATGTCCTCGAGCCGCATCGGCCCGGTATTGCCGGCGATGTCATTGGTCCCTGCGAGGATGATTACGACTTTTGGCTGCAGGTCGATCACGTCCTGACGAAAGCGCACCAGCATCTGCGGCGTGGTCTGCCCTCCAATGCCGCGATTGATGTAAGGCTTGCCCGGAAAATAGTCTGGCAGTTTCCAGATGTCGGTAATCGAGTCGCCGAAAAAAACTACGCGATTCTCGCCCGCCGAGGGCGGAGGCAGCGCAGCATTGGCCTCGCGGTAGCGATTCAACTGCCCGAAATCGTCGGTGAACATCGCGATGCGCGAGGCCCGGTATTGATCCAGCCCGGGGAATCCGGTCGGCGGAATCGATGGAACCTGCGCTGGCTGCTGGGCCAGGGCGGAAACGGTGAGGAAGAGGACTAACGCGAGTCTCTGGAGGTCACGATATGGTTTCATGTGTTGTCCCTAAGGTTACAGGATAAAGCCGAGAGCCGACCTACTCTTGATGCTGAAAAGTCGTCCGATGACCCCAATCACGGTCTGCTCGCAATCGCTCGCGCAATTGCCTTCTCCGCAATTGGTGCCATGATTTTGTAGCCGGACACATTCGGATGCAGACCCTCATCGGACAGATCGCGCTTGAGCATGCCCTTGTTATCAACCATCGCCGAGAAGTAGTCGAGATACACCAGCCTGTTTTTCGCGCAGTAATCCTTGAGCCAGGTATTCAGCGCCAGAATTCTTTCGCGCGGTCGCAGGGCAAACGACTCCTTCGCATCTTCGGTGTAGTTGTTCACCGGAAGCAGCGAGGCAAAGACCAGGCGAATGTGGTGCACGCGCGCCAACTCGGCCATGGACGCGTATTTGGCCTCGATGTCCTCGTTGCGCGTGGGCCCGGTGACGCCGGCTATGTCGTTGGTTCCGGCCAGCACGACCAGAACCTTGGGATGCAAATCAATCACGTCCTGGCGGAAACGCACTAGCATCTGGGGAGTGGTTTGCCCGTCGATGCCGCGGTTGAGGTAAGGCTTACCAGGAAAATAGTCTGCCAGCTTCCAATAGTCGGTGATGGAGTCGCCAAGAAACACGACCCGATTTTCGCCGGCCACGGGTGGGCCCAGCGCCGCATCGGCCGCGCGATAGCGCGCCAGTTCCCCGAAGTCATCGGTGTAGATAGCAATCCGCGAGGCGCGGTACTGATCGAGGCCGGGGGAGCCGGTGGAGGGGATGCTGGGCGGCGCCTGCTGAGAAAGGGCAGAGAGAGTGAACAACAACACGGCTAAGAGATGCGAGATAAAGCGACTTTCTCTCGACTGCACGTTGCCTCCGGGAAACGGAATTTCGAGGTCTAAACAGCTAGTCGAGAAGCGGGATGGTCCTGCCGGCAGATCCTCGAACCCATTACAGAATGTGCTCGATCTCAACATCCTCCCACTTGCTCTGCAGATATTCCGCCACTAGCCTGCGGTGGCAGTTCTCTGGCGTCGCTTCGCTGCATAGCAGGCAGCCGCCGTCAATGACCCTGCGCGCCAGGGTATCTTCCACTTTGCGCTCTGCCATCAGGCCGAGAAATCTCTTCTCGTAGTCTAGCCAGCTGCCGTGGTTTTTCTTGTATCCGTCGAGCATCGCTTGCGTGGGCGCCAGTTCGGGCAGGTGCAGATATCCGATGGAAAGGATCGCCTCACAAAAAAAATTGAGGTCTTCCCGCTTCGAGAACCCGGCCAGCTGCGAAACATTATTCAGACGGACATCCACTACCCGCGCCAGTCCCGGGCGCTGCAGCTTTTCAAAGAATTCCCGCGCCGACTTCCTGGTAAATCCGATGGTGAACACTTTCATCGACGAGGCACTCCGCGCGGACTAAGCCGGCTGCGACACCTGACTCGCTGTGTACTCAATCTGCTCGGCTTGCTTCTCGTAGGCGAGGGCGACAAGCTCGTCCCTGGTCTGAAAGAGATTGTTCTCCTGCATCCCGTGTAAGGCCAGCAGCCGGAGCAGCGAAGCATCGTGATCTTCCAGACTGCCATCCTCGAGGATGTGCCGCACGCGGATGCCTCGTTCGTGCAGACATCTGGCAATCAGGATCGTCCGGTGACAACTGAGAGGCTCCTTCTCGGCACACAGAATCGCGAGTCGAAACTTCTCCATCCCCGCCAGCAAGCGCTCGATCCCGCGTTCAAACAGAGGCGTTCGCGCGATCAGAGCATATTGCGCCCGCCCCTCCCGATAACACGCGGGATCTTCAGAACGGGCTCCCAGTTCCTGCCCCAAAAAAACATAGTCCAGCCCAGAATTCTTAAGAGCGCTGGCCAGCGCTTCGCGATTAAATTGCGGATTGAAGCGGCTGTAAGGCTGGGATCTGACATCGGCGATGGCAGTAACTCCTTGCTGACCGAGCAATTCCAGCAGGTGCTCTGTGGTGCTGTTCGAGTGTCCAATGGTGTAAATGGTCTTGGTCATGGCGAAATTCGCATCACGCCTGCGATCAGTTTGTAACAGGCGTTCTGCGCGTCGAACTTTTCACTGAGGCTAATACACAGGATGGGGTTCTGCAACTCGCTACGGAACCCGTCAGGATTGGGGAGGATCTGTTTTTCGACAATGGGATCGGTGATAGCCAAAATGTAATCGCAACCAGAGAGCGAAAAGTGTCCTCGAACCCTGCGCCTTGGGTTTCCGCGATCCGCGCCTTCCGTGCCGACCGTGATTGTCAACAGCTCGGGCTGCACGAGCACAAGGGAATGTTGCTCTCGCTCCGCGAGCACCGCTGGAACTCTGTCGTTGTGGCCGCTGCCGGTAGAGTCGCCGTTCATCCACAAGGGGCCCGCAGGCTGATCAAGCGCGGGCAGCAACTGCCGCGCCGTAACCCGTCCGGCGAATCGCTACCGCACACTCGTATCGACCAGGTGATTCTCCGTTTGGCACCCCGACGGCCGCGGCGCCAGTAGGCCCACTTCGATCAGATCCAGCAGTTGCGGGTCGCGCCAGGTCTTGCGGTACCATCGCTCCGCGGTTAGTTCTCCCCGGTCTCGCGCACTCACCGGCCGGCACCACGCACCGAACTTCTGTCCGTCCCATTCCTTGCCGGCCACGCAGCGTCCAGTCAGCTTGCGTGAATTCGCCAGGCACACAATGGTTTTGATATACGGCATCACGAACTACCAAGAGCCGCAAACGCGTCTCGTGCAAAATTGTAGCGGCTCAGAAAACCGGCGCTTTGTTCGCAATGTTTTTTCGTAGCGGACCCTCCCGAAATGGGTCCGCGTAAGTCCGTGTCAAAAAAGCGTAAGCAGCGGCGCGCCCTATCTGCGGGGAACTCGCCCCAAATGTGACCGCCGTCACAACCTGCCGTGACATATCTCACTGAGGTTATCCCTGCCCCGGTGCAGCCTCTGACTGTAACCGCGTTTTCCGCGCTGCCTGGGTCTCAGGGGCCCTTCCACCCGCGCGGGAGTTTCCAGTTCGGACCCCTGCTCGCCATCCGCGAGCTACTTCTCTACATCTCGGTCGGAGGATTGCATGCTTCATCTGGATACCGGCAATACCGGTTTCATGATTTTATGCACCAGCCTGGTCATGTTGATGACGCCCGGACTTGCGTTCTTCTATGGCGGCCTGGTGGGCCGCAAGAACGTCCTGGCCATCATGATTCAAAGTTTCGTCTCCATGGGCTGGACTACTGTCATTTGGTACACCTACGGCTATTCTCTGTGCTTCAGCGGCGACTGGCACGGAGTCATCGGAAATTTCCATTACGCCTTCCTGCGCGGCATCAATCTCGGCACGCCGTCGCCGAACGACACCATTCCTGCATTCGTCTTCATCGCGTATCAAATGATGTTTGCCATCATCACTCCCGCGCTGATCTCGGGCGCGTTCACCAACCGCGTCACCTTCAAGGCCTACATGCTGTTTCTGACCGGATGGCTGACCTTCGTCTACTTCCCGTTTGTCCACATGGTGTGGGGAGGGGGATTTCTTCAGCAATGGGGCGTCAAGGACTTTGCCGGAGGCATTGTCGTCCACAACATCGCCGGCGTCGCGGCGCTGGCCTCCGTCATCTATGTAGGCAAGCGCCGCGTGCAGGACCGCGGCCCGCACAGCATTCCGCTGGTAGCGCTGGGTACGGGCCTGCTGTGGTTTGGCTGGTACGGTTTCAACGCCGGCAGTGAAATGCGCGTGGATTCCGTCACGGCTACGGCCTTCCTGAATACTGATGTTGCCGCTTCCTTTGCCGCAATCGCGTGGCTGTTGGTGGCGTGGCTGAACGAGAAGAAGCCAAAGCTCCTGGGCTTGCTTACCGGCGCGGTCGCCGGACTCGCCACCGTAACTCCAGCCGCAGGCTACGTTTCTCCGACTACGGCGGTGATCATCGGCATCGTTTCCGGCGTGGTTTGCTATTACGCGGTCGAAATGAAGAACAAGCTGCAGTGGGACGACGCACTCGACGTGTGGGGAGTCCACGGCGTCGGTGGCTTCCTCGGCATCGTCATGCTGGGCATCTTCGCCAACAAACAATTCAATCCCGAAGGTGCCAATGGGTTGCTGTACGGCGATCCAGTGTTCCTTCTGAAGCAGGTAACCGCCGTTGTGTTCTCGTCGGTCTGGGCGTTTGTGTTCACCTACGCCATGCTGCGCATCATTGATGCTTTCACCACGGTGAAAGTCCCTGAAGCGTCAGAGGAGATTGGCCTCGACGAGTCGCTCCACGGCGAACATGCGTACGAACAACTCACCGATGAAGACGTAGTTCATCGCCTGGTTGAGTCGGTTCGACACTAACGCGGAAAGAGAATCATTGCGCAGAAACGTGGGTGCGCCACTCTAACGTCGCGTACTTTGCGAACGTTAGAGTGGGGATTCGGTTCGATCCGTGGCAATCCGCGTGAATCCGCGGCAAAGAGGTTCCTAAGCAGGCGACAGCAGGCACTGTCGAGCTTCGCTCGACTGGACAGCCGAGGGCGGCTGTCCCACATGAACTCCCTTACATCCCGTCGTAATTCGGCCCGCCGCCGCCTTCTGGTGGGACCCACGTAATGATCTGGTACGGGTCGGCAATGTCGCAGGTCTTGCAGTGGACGCAGTTCGACGGGTTCAGACTGATGCGCTTGCCGTTCGGCTGGCTTGGATCTTCGACCATCTCGTAGACATTCGCCGGGCAGAAATTCTGGCAGGGGCTGCCGAATTCCTTCACGCAGCGCGTGTTGCAGATGTTCGTGTCGTGAATCACCAGGTGCGCCGGCTGGTCTTCCTCGTGTTTGGTACCGGAGTGGTAGAGGTCGGTGAGCTTGTCGAAGGTGAGTTTTCCGTCGCCCTTGGCGGGACCGAGCAGGTGTGCTTCAGCGCCTCCGTTGGCCGGCAAATCGGCTAGCTTGCTCATGTGCTCGTAGCCGGCTTTCGCGGGATAGCGGTTGCGCAGGCCGCGTCCCCCCGTGATCATTTGCAGTCCCGTGTGGAGCAAGCCCGCGTACATTCCGTGCTCGAATCCCTGGTGCAGGTTGCGCACTTTCCAGAGTTCTTCCTTGATCCAGCTCGATTCCACCTTTCTTTGGAAGCCGCCCAGTGTCGCCGCAGACGAATCATCTTTGGTCAGCGCCTCGAACGCGGTTTCGGCAGCCAGCATCCCACTCTTGATCGCAAGATGGATTCCCTTGAGCCGCGCCGAATTCAGGAAGCCCGCGGAGTCGCCGAGGATCATCCACCCATCGCCGGCAACCGGCGGAATCGCCCACCATCCGCCGTAGGGCATCGACTTCGCCCCGTAACGGATCATCTTGCCGCCTTCGAGCAGCTTCGCAACAAACGGATGCCGCTTGAACTCCTGCAACACGCGTTGCGGATCGAGGCGCGGATCGTCATAGTCCAGTCCCGTAACAAACCCGAGCGAGACCACGTTGTCTTTGGAGCCGTAGATCCAGGCGCCGCCGTACTCTTTCGATGTAAGCGGCCAGCCCATGGTGTAAATCACTTCGCCTGCCGCGATCCGGCCCGCGGGCACTTCCCAGAGTTCTTTGACGCCGACGCCGTAGGTTTGCGGGTTGGCGTCTTTGGCGAGGTCGAACTTTGAGATGAGTTGTTTGGTCAGCGATCCGCGCGGACCTTCGGCCAGGATCACAACCTTCGCCTGCAGATCGTACCCAGGCTCAAAGTTGGCTTTCTGATTTCCTTCTTTGTCGACGCCCTTGTCGTCGGTGCGGACGCCGGTGACGCGGTCGCCGTCGAACAGAAGTTCCGATCCGGCGAATCCGGTGAAGATCGTGATGCCGGTCTCTTCGACCTTACTGCCCAGCCACTTCACGAAGCGGTTCAGCGAGATCACATAGTTGCCGTGGTCGCGCAGGAAGGGCGGCGTAATCGGCAGTTTGAACTTGCTCTTCTCGGTAAAAAAGTAGACCGCTTCTTTCGTAACTTCGGCATCGAGGGGAGCTTCTTTTTCAAATCCTGGCAGCAGTTCGCGCATGGAGCGCGGGTCGAGCAGCGCACCAGAGAGGCAGTGCTGTCCAATCTCGCGCGCCTTTTCGAGCACGTAGATGTTCTCTTTGCTGAGCTGCGAGTCCGGATGGGCGGCATTGTGGGCGTCGATCAACTGAGCCAGCCGCAGCGCGCACGCCATGCCCGCAGGCCCGCCGCCGACGATGACCACGTCGGCCGGCATCTGCGGACGCTCCACGCCTTCCAGAGGTTTGCGGAATACTAGAGTCATAGCCTACTCGGATGAAAAACGCTCATAGAAGCAGTCTTCGTGCGGATTCAGCAAAATGACTGGTGGATCACTGAACTCTAGAATCAATACCTCTGAGCGTGGAATCCCCGCATATTGAGGATCGGACACAACCAGTCTGCGGTCGAGCGAAATGCTGTGATCTGGAAGGTATTCCCAATGTTCCTTGTCCGAATCATAGTGCTTACCATTAAGAAGCTTAAGGTGCTGCTCCAACTTGCCGTCAGAGTGAAGAATCAGCATGTCGCCGTCAACACCCCAATGTTTGCAATCACTCTTAACCACTAGTCGCCATTTGCCGGTGAGGAGCTTATGAGCCTCCTCAGGACTCGGGGTTCCTCTACAACCTGCCGTGCCGAGCAGAACAGCTATTACTCCCGCACCAACAAGTATCCGGCTGCACGCGGCAACACTCACTCATGCTCCCGCTTTTGCCTTCTTCACTTCCTCAATCAGCGGCGGGACGATATCGAACAAATTAGCGACGATCGCATAGTCTGCTATCTCGAAGATCGGAGCTTCCGAATCTTTATTCACCGCGATGATCGTCCGCGAGCCCTTCATCCCAACAATATGCTGAATCGCCCCGCTGATACCCAGCGCCAGATAGAGCTTGGGCGCGACCGTTTGTCCCGACGACCCAATCTGGCGGTCCATCGGCAGCCAGCCCGAGTCGCAGATCGGACGCGACGCTGCGAGGTCGCCGCCGAGTGCATCGGCCAGTTGCTTGGCGATCTCAATATTCTTTTGCTCTTTAATCCCGCGGCCCACGGCGACAATAATCTCGGCCTGCGTGAGATCCACAGCCTGCTTGGCTTCCTTGAAAACTTCCTGTGGCTTGTTGCGGATGACGCCTTCAGCGATCTCAACACTCACGGTTTCAACGGGAGCCGCGCTCGCCCCGGTCTCCGCCTTGTCTCCGCGGAACGCCCCATTCTGAAACGTCGCGAACCACGGAGCATCGCTGCTAAAGCTCACGTCGGCGGCGAGTTTGCCCTGGAACATCTGCCGCGTGAAAACCAGTTTGCCTCCTTCGTGCTTAAAGCCGATGCAGTCGCTGATGACCGTACGTCCCATGGCCGTGGCCAGCTTGGGCACAAAGTCGCGCACTTGATAGGTGTGCGGCATGAGAACAAGCTTGGGCTGCTTCGCCGCGAGGAATTGTTTCAGAGCGGCGGCAAACGCATCGGGCGTGTAAGGCTCGAGCTTCGCCGACTCGACGACATAGACCTTCGCAACTTTCTTCGCCGCAACTTCGGCGGCAATCGATGAGGCTCCGCTGCCTACGACGGCCGCCTCAAGACTCCAGCCGGTTGCCGCCGCAATCGCTTGTCCGGCGGTGATGGTTTCCCACGAGACGCGATTCAGTTTGCCTTCGCGCTGTTCGACGACGACTAAGATGGTATCGGGCATAAACTCCCTATCTAGGAATTTGGTTCCTCATCGGGGCCGTATGGAAAGCGCTCATTACGATGCGGCTTCCCACAAAAACGATCCCGGACGCGATCGCCAAGACTAACGCAATTGCTAGAAAACTGATCACAATCCCAACTGCAGGCGACGGAATAGAACTTCGAAGCTCAGCCTTGAGTCTAGGCGTCGCAATAACCGCGAGTAGTCCAGCAGCCGCGTAGACTGTCCCAAGGATCAGGGCACCAACCCGCCCTGCGGCGCTCCTGGGTGCCCATCCCTTAGATCCGAACTTAGGAGCTCGGCCACGGAAGAGATTCGGCGGAGGGCTTTCGACCTGTCTAATCATCGGCGACTCCAGACTGCCGAGCTTCGCTCGGCGGACAGCCGAGGGCGGCTGTCCCCACATAAATCTTGCAGCAGAACTTTTCTCAAAACAGAATTCCTACAGCACGCGCAGTTCGTTACGCAGTTTGTCCACCAACTTCTTCGCAATCTCTCCTGGCGACCCTTCAATGTGTTCCGTCTTCTTCGTCTTCTCGGGCACATACAGCCGCTCAATTTTCTGCAGATTTTCGCCGATCGCCGCCTGCACTTCCGCCAGCGCCACTTTCCGCAGCGGCTTGTTCTTCGCCTGCTTGATGCCGATCAGCGTGGCATAGCGCAGCTTGTTGATGCCGGACTGAATGGTTAGCACAGCCGGCGTCGGCATGTCGACAAACTGGAAGTATCCGGCTTCGAGTTCGCGCTTCACCCGAATCCCGCTCTCGGTCTTTTCGATCTGCATGATGATGGTCGCGTGCGGCAATCCCAGCAACTCAGCCAGGATCACGCCGGTTTGCGCGTACCCGTAATCGTCGGACTGGAGTCCGGTGAAGATGAGATCGAACGTTTCGTCTTTGATCGCCGCTGCGAAAGCCTTGGCGGTGTTAAACGCGTCGAGGCCGACGAACTTCGGGTCCTCGAGATGAATCGCGCGATCCGCGCCCTTAGCCAGGGCCTCACGCAGCACCTGCTGGGCACGGGCCGGGCCACTGGTGATGACCACCACTTCCCCCTTGTGCTTTTCCCTTTGCCGCAGCGCTTCTTCCAGAGCGTAGGCGTCCGGCTCGTTGACTTCGTACGAGACATCTTCGCGGATCCACGCCCCGCTTTCGTTGAGCTTGAGCGGTGCGTCTTTCTGCGGCACCTGCTTCATGCAAACCAGAATTTTCAAGAGAATGACTCCTCGCCCCTATGGCTCCTGGGGACCTCCAAGAAAACCGTTAAGTATAAATGAGCGTCCCGCGCGAGAGGAAATGTGGGCTGAGCGTGTATTTGTGATCCCAATCACAGACTCCCGCCGCCCCCTCCGTCAGCATGACCGGGAGGCCTTATGCCCGACGAAACTTATTCTGTTATGCGGCAGAGCATCATTGACGGCGCGCCCGACACGGCTACTGGACTGGCGCGGCAGGCTGTTTCCGCTGGCATCCCGCCCATCGACGCCATCAACCAGGGCTTCGTTCCCGGCATGCACGAGGTCGGCGAACAATTCGCCCGCGGCCAGATGTACCTACCCGACATGATGGCCTCCGCCGAAGCCATGCGGGCAGCAATGGCCGTTCTCGACCCGGAACTGAAGAAACTGGGTTCGGAACGGCCCATGGCTGGCGTCGTAGTGCTGGGCACGACCAAAGGAGACATCCACGAGATTGGGAAGATCCTCGTCGGAACGCTGCTGACGGCACATGGCTTCCGTGTCCACGATCTGGGAGTGGATGTCGCGGGCGAAAAGTTTGCCGCCAAGGCGCACGAACTCCATGCCGACATCGTCGGCGTCTCGGCGCTCCTGACTACCACCATGCGCAATCAGAAAGGCGTCGTCGAAGCGCTGGAAAATGCAGGCTTGCGCTCGCAGGTGAAAGTCATGGTCGGAGGCGCTCCCGTCACGCGCCGCTGGGCGGTAGAAATCGGCGCCGACGGTTACGCCAAGGACGCCATGAGCGCCGTCACACTGGCCCGCGAACTGATGGCCCAGAAAACCCAGAGCGCGGTCGTGGAGCCCGCATGAGGATGAGACCGAAACTCCAACTGCTCGATCAGGCGCTCATTGAACGCATTCTCGGCGAAGCTTTCCAGCTCATCGAAGATCCGGGCGTTCGGGTTGCGCCCTATGTCGTCGATCTGCTGCGCAGCGCCGGCATCACCGTGAAAGATGGCGTGGCCCATATCCCTGAGGCTCTGGCGCGCCGCTTGCTCGATCTCGCGCCCCGCGGATTTTGCCTGTACGACCGCAGCGGCAAGCCCGCGGTGCGCTACGGAGGCGATGATGTCCACTTCGACCCTGGCTCGTCGTGCTTGAACATTCTCGATGCAGAAACGCAAGAGGCGCGCCCGGCAATGTCGGCCGATCTCGTCCGACTGGTGCGAGTCGCGGAAATGCTGCCGCAATTCGCAGCACAATCCACCGCCATGGTGTGCAACGACGTCCCGCCCGAAATCGGCGACTGGTATCGTCTGTTGCTTGTGCTCTGGTATTCGGAAAAGCCGGTCGTCACCGGTGCGTTTTCTGCTTCCAGCCTGCACACGCTGCTGGACTTGCTCGCCATCGAAAGTGGAGGCCGCGAAGCGCTTCGCCAGCATCCCCGAGCCATCTTCGATGTGTGCCCTTCGCCGCCGCTGAACTGGTCGGAGTTCGCCTCCCAGAATCTCGTCGATCTGGCCCGCGCAGGAGTTCCGGCGGAAATCGTCAGCATGCCGCTGGCGGGCGCAACCGCGCCGGTGACCCTGGCGGGTTCGGTCGTGCAGCACGCCGCCGAGTGCATCAGCGGAATCACGATTCATCAACTCGCTCAACCCGGAGCCCCTATTGTTTGGGGAGGCGCGCCCGCCATCTTTGACATGCGCACGGGAAAAACTCCCATGGGCGCAATCGAGACCGCAATGCTCGACGTAGCCTGCGCCGAAGTCGGAAAGTATCTCGGCCTGCCGACCCACGCCTACATGGTCACCGGTGATGGCCGCGTGATCGACGCGCAAGTCGAAATGGAAAGTGGCATGTCGACCGTGCTCGGCGCGCTGGCCGGAATCAACATGATCTCCGGCGCTGGCATGCTTGATTTTCTGGCCTGCCACAGCATCGAAAAACTGGTGATTGATGCCGAGGCCATCGCCTCGGCACAGCGCCTGATTGAGGGCATCGATGCCCGCACCGAATCGTTGGCCGTGGCCATGTTCGCGCAGACCGGATTGCACGGGGACTTCCTAAAACTGAAAGAAACTCGCACCCTCTTTCGCAAAGAGCAGCACTTCCCTTCGGCGGTTATCGATCGCGGACTTCCCAACATGGACGGCGCCACGCCCGGCATTTTGCAGCGGGCCCGCCAGCGCGTGGACGAATTGCTTTCCGCCTACGAACGCCATCCACTGCCACCCGAGCGCGAACGAGAATTGATCACTTTCGCGCTGCGCGAAGCCAAAGAATCCGGACTGAGTGGCTTACCGGAAATTCTCCGTCCGGAGTACGCTCACGAGTCGAGGCTGACCTAGAACCTTCACAATTGTTCTTGGGTCGGTTTGTTTCTTCGAAGGTTTGTTTCTTCAGAGGGTTTGTTTCTGCAAGAGGGTTTGTTTCTGCAAGAGGGTTTGTTTCTGCAAGAGTCTGTTTCTGCACAGGGTTGTTGCTGCGAAGGGCTTGCTTTTGGGAAGGGCACGGCTTCAGCCGTGCCGCCAAGGTTACCAATAATGCGGGCTTTAGCCTTGAGGCTTTTGGCGGGACTGAACATCGGACGCTGCATTCCTCGTGCCCTACTCCGTAAACACGACCGACTGCACTCCCGAGATTTCAAACCGTTTCCGGCAGCGCATATTCTTGCACGCCATCAGGTCATCTTTGCGCAGCATATAGGACCGGGCTTTGGCGAAGCGGGCGCGGTCGCGCTCGTCGGCGCGGCCGGAAAGCTGCCGTTTCTTCGTGCGCACCACCCAGGTCACTTCATATTCCGCCGCCTGGTGGCAATGGGGACAATTCAGCGAAGCAAGTTTCTTCTCCTGCTTCTCGTCAAAAAAATCGCGTTCTTCCATAAGTTCGAAGTGGGGGACGTTGGGCTCCACAACCAAGTATGAATTATTGCACATTTGACGAGGTGCACGATTTCTTAAACGCCGGCCAAGGAGCGCACAGGTTACACTCCTTTCCAGCCCCGGGCAGAACGGGAGATTGGAATGGTCAAGAAGAAAAAAGCGAAGCGCTTTCGAGCTGTAACCGCGGTCAAGGAATTAGCCCGCGAGCGCGTCGGCGCGCCCCCTGCGGGACAGATCGTGGTCGAGAAAAAGAAGAAGCCGGTGAAGCACAAACCTACCTTGGGCAAGCTGCTGGAGGAAGAATGAGATCGACCGACCTATTGGCAGTTGGCTGACCCGTCGTTCGCACCCTTTACTGGCGCGCTCGCCACCATCGCCGACCCCACACTCGGATTACTCGGATCGCTGTAGAACGTCGCGCTAACGTCTCCGTTTCCGCAACCATCAGCCCGGGTATAAGTGAGCTGGCCTGTTTGTGTGAGTGTTCCGAAATTTGCGATGTCGAGACTCCAAACAACCTTATCGGTAATATCCTTGGTCTCGGGAGGATGGATGTAAGTGCCAAAAGCCGTGAACTGCCCTTGCGCACCCAACCCTTCAAATACGAAGCCCCCAGCCGGCTGCACCGCGATAGAAACCAACTTCTGTTCGTGCGCGCAACTCGATGAGCTGAACAGCAGATCCTGCGACCACTAGGGCGGCAATGCTCAACCACTTCCCGTTCATGGAATACTCCTGCACTGTTAAGCCGGGTAGCGCGCATCCGGCGGAAGAATGGGCCAATTTAGTCAAAGGCGGGGCAAAAAGCAAGAGCCGCTCGCGGACCGCGCGTCAGCCTTGAACAGCCTCCGCGACGACCTTCGCAAACTCCTTCACATCTTCTTCCGTGGTATCGAACGAGCACATCCAGCGCACGATGCACTCCTCTTCGATCCACATATAAAAAAAATACCGATCCTTTATTTTCTGGACGGCCGGTCGCGGGATCTGCGCGAAGACCCCATTGGCGTCAACCTTCCACACCACCCTGACTTGCGGAATCCGGCGCAATTCCGCCTCCAGTTGCCGCGCCATGCGGTTGGAGTGCTCGGCGCTGCGCTGCCACAGTCCATTGGTGAGCAACGCCTCGAACTGCGCCGCGATGAAGCGCATCTTCGATGCCAATTGCATCCCTTGCTTGCGCAGGTAGAGGAAATCCGCGCTGAGCTTGCGATCGAAAAAAACGACGGCTTCCCCGCCCATCATTCCATTCTTCGTGCCGCCGAAAGAGAGTACGTCCACGCCCAGGTCGCGCGTGGCCTGGCGCAGAGTTTGTCCGAGCGACGCGGCGGCATTGGCAATGCGGGCGCCGTCCATGTGCAGAAACATTTCGTGCTCGCGCGCAAAGCGTGCCAGCGCCTGAATCTCTTCCGGCCGGTAGACCGTCCCCATCTCCGTTGACTGCGTGATGGAGATGATGCGAGCCTGCACGTGATGCTGATCGCCGATGCCATGATAAGCGTGGCGCACCGACTCGAGCGTGATCTTGCCGTCCTGATGCGGCAGCGGGATCAGCTTGCATCCCGTGTGTTTTTCCGGAGCGCCGCATTCATCCGAATAGATGTGGGCATAGTCACTGCACAGCACGGCGTGGTAAGGCCGGTTCAGAGCCTGCAAGCCCAGCACGTTCGCTCCGGTCCCGTTGAAGGTAAAGAAGACGTCGATCCCCGCACCGAAGTGCTCTTCGAATTTCGCGATAGCCGATCGCGTAAAGGGATCGTCGCCGTACGCAACCACGTGTCCCTGATTGGCCCGCGCAATCGCTTCCAGAACTTCCGGATGTACCCCAGCATTATTGTCGCTGGCAAAGCTGCGAGTGGGCTTGTTCAAAACCTGCGGCATACCGAAATAATGTAGCAGAGTGGCTTGTACTGTTGCCTTGCGGGTCCGGAATTTCCCTTACGCACTTTGCGAGTCCTCAGCGTTCTCTGCGGTTAAGATCGTTTCGAACCGCAACGCTCACAAAGAACGACCGCCAAAATGGGAAGTACACGCAGACACCAAATAATGTCGCCCGCGAACAGTGTGGTATTGGCGCGCACCGCGACGCACGAATTACAATGCCTTTCCTGATTGTGAAGGAGTGTTCGTGAACCTGACGATGTGGGCTTGGGCTCGTCGCGGTCTGATTGCTTTTCTTCTGTCTACTCTCGCCGCAGCGCAAACGGCCGAGCAGAGAACAGCGCGCTATCTCGATTCGCTTCGCAGCCAGCCCTCCATGCTGCTGGCTTTTTTGCACGACATCCCCAAGGGCGGCGACCTGCACAATCACCTCGACGGCGCGATCTACGCGGAAGATCTGCTCGATTTTGCCGCGGACGACAACTTCTGCGTGGACCGCACCACTTCGCGCCTGATGGGCGCCCCCTGCGATTCCTGCGAACATTACACGCCGAAACCCGCTGTCCGCTGCGCCTACGACGACCACATCCTCTACAACCAGATCATTGACGCGTGGTCGATGCGCAACTGGCGACCTGGCGACGAGTCGGGTCACGATCACTTCTTCGCCACCTTCGACAAGTTCGGACTCGCCTCCCACAACCACGTGGCCGAAGCCGTCGCCACCGTCATCAACCGCGCCGCGCGCGAGCACGTGCAGTACATCGAGTTCATGCACACTGCCGATGGCGGCGCCGCCGCTCAACTCGGCATGCGGCTCGGATGGGACGCCGACTTCGCCATAATGAGAGAAAAACTCCTGGCCGGCGGCCTGAAAGAAATCACTGCCGCCACCAGCAAGACTTCGGCTCAAGACGACGCCCGCGCACGCACCGAACTGAAATGCGGAACGCCCGACGCCGAACCCGGATGCACCGTCACCGTGCGCTACCTCTACCAGGTGCTGCGCGGCTTGCCGGAGGCAGCCGTCTTCGCGCAGATCGTGCTGGGATTCGAACTCGCGTCCTCCGATCCTCGTTTTGTAGGATTGAACCTCGTCATGCCGGAAGACTGGTATGTTCCCATTCACGATTTCAACCAGCACATGGCGATGCTCGATTACCTGCACGGCGTCTATCCAGAAGTGCACATCAGCCTGCACGCCGGGGAACTCGCGATGGGATTAGTGAAGCCCGAGGATCTCGCGTTTCACATTCGCGCCTCGGTGCAACGCGGCCACGCCGAGCGCATCGGCCACGGCGTCGACATTATGCTTGAGAAGGATCCGATAGGATTGGTGAAGGAGATGGCCGCACGCAACGTGCTAGTCGAAATCAATTTGACTTCGAACGATCAGATTCTCGGCGTGAGCGGGGACGACCATCCCCTGCCCGTCTACATGAAGTACGGCGTGCCGGTTGCGATTTCGACGGACGACGAAGGCGTAGCCCGCTCCGACATGACGCACGAATATCTGCGTGCCGTCGAGGCATATCACCTGGCGTACACTGAACTGAAGCGCATGACGCGGCAAAGCATCGAGCACAGTTTCCTGCCGGGACAAAGTTTGTGGGCCGCGACAAAAGGCGCGTTCCGCCCGGTGGCCGCGTGCGCGGCGGATACCGCAGCCGAGGAGAAGCCTTCACCTGGCTGCGCGAAGTTCCTCGCCGCCAACGAGCGCGCCCGCGAACAGTGGAAGCTCGAAACAGCCTTTGCCAGGTTCGAGAAAAAGTTCTAGTGCAGTCCGTTCACCCGAGATACAAATGGCGCGCAAGCGAACCCTTATCCCGTCTCCACTCGAATGGCGGACGCAAGCCACGCCGGTTCCGCATCCCCCGCTGCCGGTGCTGGCCGAGCGCGGAGGCACACAACTGCGCACGCCCCTGCCCGTGGCCATCATCGACACGCGCGAGCAGAATCCGCTCTCTTTCCGCCGCTTTCGGGGATGGTTCGCTGACATCGAGGAGCGTGCCCTCCCGCTCGGCGATTATTCCGTCAGCGGCATGGAAAACTCCTGCGTAGTCGAGCGCAAAGATCTCCCCGACCTGATTCATTCGTTCACCTCGAATCGGACTGTCTTCATCAACCGTCTGCGCCGCATGGGCGATCTTCCCCACAGCCTGCTGGTGATCACCGCTTCACTGACCGAGATCAAGTCCGAGTATCCCTACCGCTGCGCGAATCCCAACCGCATTACGCAGTCCCTGATTGCCGTGCTCGCAGGTCTGCGCCTGCCTTTCATTTGCACCGAAACCCACGAACTCGGCGAGGAGATCGTCGCATCGTATCTCTATCAGACATTTCTGTATGATTGGCTGGAACGCAACGGCCACGGCCGCCTTCTGGCCGACGGCGACCTCTAGCTTTCCGAATGGCGGATCACTTTCAACTGGCGGACGCGGCTGCGCAATTTATCCTGACGCGCACGCCTCTGCGCCCGAAGATTGGACTTGTCCTGGGCTCCGGCTTGGGCGCGTTCGCCGATTCGCTCACCGCCGCGATCCGCGTTCCATACGCCGACATTCCCACCTTCCCGCGGTCGACCGCCATCGGACATGCCGGCCAAATGGTCCTGGGCAACGCCGGTAGCGTGCCCGTCGCCGCCATGCAGGGCCGCGCGCATCTTTACGAAGGATATTCGGCGCAGCAAGTGACGTTCCCCATTCGCGTCTTCGGGCGCATGGGAATTCGCGCGGTCATCCTCACTAACGCCGCCGGCGGCATCAATCTCAGCTACTCGCAAGGCGCGCTGGTCCTGATCCGCGACCACATCAATCTGCAAGGCACCAATCCCCTGGTCGGTCCCAACGACGACCGCTTCGGCGTCCGCTTCCCCGACATGACGCACGCCTACTCCCGTGACTATCGCCAAATCGCACGCGAGGAAGCCGCCAAGCTGGGCATCCCGCTTCACGAGGGCGTCTACGCCGGCCTGCTAGGCCCCAGCTACGAGACGCCCGCGGAAATTGAGTATCTGCGCCGGATTGGCGCGGACCTGGTCGGAATGTCGACGGTGGCTGAAGTGATCGCCGCTCGCCACATGGAAATCAAAGTCCTCACGATTTCCTGCGTTACCAATATGGCGGCAGGAATTCTCGACCAGCCCCTTTCCCACGCAGAAGTGATGGAGACCGGCGAGCGCGTCAAAACCACATTCGAGTCCCTGCTGCGCGCGGTGTTACCGCGCATAGCGACCCAGATCGCATAGAGACAGCCGCCCTTCGACTTCGCTCAGGGCAGGCTCTCGGTTGTCCCGCGTGGGCGAAGCCCCGCGGCGCGACGCACAGACCAATGTCCGCAAGCTTTCAATCTCACTTCCCCACCCGTGGAATAAACAGCGCCACCGGCGGCTTGATCCCATACGTCGCAGCGAAACTGTTCTGATTCACCGCCAGCCCCAGATGCCCCCGCGAGTCGATGTACAGCAGCGGCTCATTCAGCGGAACGTCGCTGAAGGTCTTCACGAACTTCATCCTCATCTCTTTGCCGCCGACCGTTACCGAAACTTCCTGCCCGCGCTGATATCCGAGCTTCAGGAAATCGTCGCCATCAATATTTGTCACCAGGTTGCCGAACGGACCGTCCGTCGCGATCACGGTCGCATTCAGACCGTGCTCATCGAGCTTGGCCGCCTTCAACTCGAGTCGTACTAGATCCTTCGCCGCCATCACCGGACCGACCTTAGTCCAGTCATCGCCGCGCGCCATATGCGCGCCCACCGGTGAAAAAATGTCGCGCCCGTGAAACGTCGACGACAGCTTGCTTCCGATCATCCATTCAGGATTCGTAATCTCGCGAACGCCTTCGATGCCATCGCGCTGCTCGACCAGTGTTAGCAGTCCGTTATCCGGCAGCACAAAATATTGGCCGCGCTTCGATCGTGCCACGATTGCCTTGCGCGTGCTGCCCACAGTCGGGTCCACTACCACTACAAAAACCGTGCCCGCAGGAAAGTACGGGGTCGCGCCATACAGAAAGCGCGCCCCATCCAGAATCGAGAACGGCGTGACTTGGTGCGTCAGATCGACAATCCGCACCTCGGGCAAGATGCCGTACATCACGCCGCGGCAGATGGCGACCGAATCGTCGACCACTCCAAAATCTGTCATGAACACAATCGTCGGCGGATACTTCTGGCCAGACTCAGTCGCGGCGCGCGACGGCGCCGGCGCGGCCATCAGAAGAAAAAATACTGCGGCGAGGACGATCGCCCGCCGCGGCGAAAGGTTCCGACTGCTCTGCGGTGAAATCATGGAGCCATAATTCTAACCAAGAGAAGAACAACGGGGAAGGGACGGCGCGCCCGCCCAGGAGTTCCGCAGTTTATAATGCTGCTGCAATCTAAAATCCCGGAGGCTCTTATGCCGCAAGTTATCCCCGAGAAGTACCGCGACCTGTTTCAGAAGCGGGCCTTTGCCAGCCTGGGGACGTTGATGCCCGACGGCCGCCCGCAAGTCACGCCCGTGTGGTGCGACTTTGACGGCGAGCACGTAATCTTCAATTCCGCCAAGGGACGCCAGAAGGACCGCAACGTCCGCCGCGATCCCCGCGTGTCACTCGCCATCATCGATCCCGAGAACCCCTACCGCTATCTGGAGATTCGCGGGCGCGTCGTCGAGATCACCGAAGACGGCGCCGAAGAACACATCGACAAACTGGCGAAGAAGTATCTGGGCGTAGACAAGTATCCCTACGCGCAGCCCAGCGAAGTGCGCGTGCTCTACAAGATCCAGCCCGAGCACACGACGGTGATGGGATAGGCGCAGTGACGGCGTAGCGCCTGCGGCCCGCCGGCTGTCGCGAGCCTGCCCTGAGCTTGTCGAAAGGCCATCTTGCCCTCGCACCGGACCCACTCGATGCAGTCGAGGAGATTTCCATCCGCACCTACAACCTCTGCTTCCTCGGTTTCGGCAACGTCAACCGGACGCTCGTCCGTTTGCTCGCAGACCGCGAAGCCGAACTCCGCGACCGCCACGACATCGCCTTCCGCATCACCGGAGTCGCCTCTCGCCGCATGGGATGGATCGCCGATGCCGACGGGGTGGATTCATCATCGTTGTTAGCTCTGAATTCAGATCATCCTCGGGAGGGGTATGGCTTCAGCCGTGCCGCTACGACCCAGAAAGAAATTGGGCTTCAGCCCCGGGGGGGGCCATCAAATGTCCGAGAATGGCTAGCCGCCGCCCGCGCCGACGTCCTCTTCGAAGCGACTTCTCTCAACGTGGAAAACGGCCAGCCCGCCGTCGACCACATCCGCGCCGCCCTCGAGCACGGTGCCCACGCCATCACCGCCAACAAAGGCCCCATCGTTCACGCCTACCGCGAGTTGCGCGATCTGGCCGCCGCGCGCGGCAAACAATTCCTGTTCGAATCCACGGTGATGGACGGCGTCCCCATCTTCTCTTTGTTCGATCAGCTTCCTGCGATTCACTTGCAGGGATTCCACGGAATCCTCAACTCGACAACCAACGTAATCCTGAGTGAAATGGAGCAAGGCCTCACCTTCGACGAAGCCCTGAAGAAAGCGCAGGATCTGGGCGTCGCCGAAACCGACGCCACCCATGACATCGACGGCTGGGACGCCACAGTTAAAACGGCCGCGCTGATCACGGTTCTAATGGATATCCCCGTGCGCCTGGAAGACATCGAGCGCGAAGGCATCCGCGACCTCACGCCACAAGCCCTCCGCAATGCCCGCCGCGACGGCTGGCCCTTCAAGCTGGTCTGCCGCGCGAAGCGGGCCGGCGACGGCGTAAAAGCCAGCGTCCAGGCGGAGAAAGTTTTGTCCACCTCGCCGATGGCCAAGATTTCCGGCACATCGTCCTACATCTATTTCGAAACCGACATCTTCCCGGGCCTCGCCATCACCGAAGAAAATCCCGGCCTCTACGCGACTGCCTACGGCCTGCTCGCGGATTTCGTCCGCAGCGTCCGAATCGACACAGGCGATTCATAGCTTCGCGTGATGTCGCACGCTCTCGACCACCCGGCGAATCGCATCAGTCACGTCAGCGGGCGACTCCACTTCCATGTTGTGCCCCGCGGGAACGATGATCTGCTTGCTGTTGGTGGAAAGCTCCGCCAGCTTTGCCTGGCCCTCCTTACGTTCCCTCTCCAGCTGAGCCGCGGGAACATCTTGGCCGTTGTCGTATCCGCCCTCGGCGCGAGTCAGCACGACGAGGGGAATTGCTCCCAGTGCTCCGGTCTGCGGCGTGGCAAGGCATTTCGCGAAATACTCGCCGGACCACTCGCGCTGGCTGTTCTCCGCATCGTCGATCTCCGGCATGGCCTGCGCCCAAAGCTGCATCTTCTGCTCCGCGGCGGGCAGGACCTTGTACATCGGATCGAGCGGCTGTTGTGCGGGAGGTGTCTCTTCAGTGGGTGTGGATGGTTTGTCCGAGTCCTTCATTTCCTCGTGTGGTGGCGGGACGCGCAGGCCTTTCGCCCCATCGCCCAGGCGCATCGTCTTATTGCCCCCAATGCCAACTCGCATTCCCTCAAAAGCGGCGTCTACCAGGACCATCCCAGCGACCTGATGGGGATATGTCGCGGCAAAATTTCTGATTACCGGGCCGCCGAACGAGTGGCCGACGAGCACGAATGGACCTGGCTCGCGCAACTTGGCTAGCGCATCTCGCAGCTCCATATTGATCTGGGAGAATGTGCGCGGCTTGGGGCCGGGTTCACTCCACGCATATCCCGCGCGGTCGTAGGTGCAGACACGGGTGAACGCCGCGACTTTGCTTTGAACCAGAATCCAATCAAAAGAAAAGTCTCCCAGGCCGTTCTCCACGACCACCGTCGGACCGCCCTTGCCCGTGCAGTTCACATGAAGCTTGTGGCCGCCCAGGTCGACCAGCTTTCCCGGTGGATTGGGCCTAGCAGCAAGTCCCGAAGCCGCATCGGCCGCATCGGCCAGACACATGATCATCGTTACCCCACAAAGACACGTGAAGAAGGTCACGACAATTCCTGATCTCATCCGTTCCCTTCGCCTCCATCACCGCTAAGACGTCCCATCCCTGTGAACGTAACCAACAACCCAACGGTTCCCCGGCCGTGATAAAAATAGATGGCCATGTCGACAACTGACACCGCTGTTCCCACCGCGCTCGACCTCTCTTGGGTCCGTTCCCAGTTCCCCGCGCTCGCCCAGACCGTCCACGGCCATCCCGCAGCCTTCCTCGACGGCCCCGGCGGAACGCAAGTCCCGCAGCGCGTCATCGACGCGATCTCCGGCTACCTGCGCCGCGACAACGCCAATACCGGCGGAGCCTACGCCACCAGCCGCCGCACCGACGCCATGATCGCCGAAGCTCGCTCCGCCATCGCCGACTTTCTGCACTGCGGCGCCGACGAAGTCGCCTTCGGCCCGAACATGACGACCCTAACGTACGCTATAAGCCGCGCCATCGGCCGCGATCTCAAACCCGGCGACGAAATCGTCGTCACGCGCCTCGATCATGACGCCAACGTATCCCCCTGGCTCGCCATGGCCGAGGACCGCGGCGTCACCGTCCGCTGGGCCGAAATCCACGACCCAGACTGCACGCTCGACATGGCCGACCTCGCCTCCAAAATCAACGCGAAGACCAAGTTCGTCGCCGTCGGATACGCGTCCAATGCAGTTGGCACCATCAATCCCGTAAAAGAAATCGTCCGCCTCGCGCACACCGCCGGCGCCCTCGCCTACATCGACGCCGTGCACTATGGCCCGCATGGCCTGATCGACGTCGCCGCGCTCGATTGCGATTTTCTGGTGTGCTCGACGTACAAGTTTTTCGGACCGCACATGGGCGTTCTCTTCGGCAAGCGCGAGCACCTCCAGCGCCTGCGCCCCTATAAGGTTCGCCCCAACACCAACGCGATTCCGAATTGCTGGGAGTGGGGCACGCTCAACCACGAGTGCATCGCCGGAATCGCCGCTTGCGTGGAGTATCTCGCCGACGTAGGCCGCCGCGCCCGCCCTGAAGTCGCCACGCGCCGCGCCGCCATCGCCGCCGCCTACGAAACCATCCACGAGCACGAGCGCGCCCTGCTGGAACGAATGATCGCCGGCCTGGTCAAAATTCCCGGCCTCAAGATCTACGGCATCACCGATCCCGCGCGCTTCCACGAACGTTGCGCGACTCTCGCGGTGAGAATCGCCAATCACACTCCGCTCGAACTAGCCGCCCAGCTCGGCGAGCGCGGCTTCTTCACCTGGGACGGCAACTACTACGCCCTGAACCTGACCGAGCATCTCGATGTGGAGAAGTCCGGCGGCTTCCTGCGCATCGGTCTCGTACACTACAACACTGGGGATGAGGTCGACCGCCTCCTGGCGGCGCTACGCGAGATTGTGGGAATGAAGTGAAACCGCTGACAGCCGGACATCACGTCAGCGAAGATCTTCAGAAGGCGTTCAGCGGTTTGCAGGGATGATCCTAAAAGAAATAATCCCGAAGGGATTCCTGAAAATAGCCCGCCACTTCAAAGTGGCGGGTTCCCGTTGCAATTCGAAGTCTCGCGCCGTAGGCACGATTGAAATAACTGCGACCTAAGTCTCTACAAATTCCCCGCGATCTTGTTGCCGATTTCCGCGCCGCGCTTTCGCGCATCCGGCACCCACGTCATGTCCAGATGGATCATCTCGTCTCCCTTCAGCACATAGAAAGCATGCCCGAACGACCCAATCATCGCGTGGTCCCCCACCCCGGGCACTTCTTCGAACCCGGGCACAACCGATTCGGTCAGACGCATGCCCGACCACTTGTCCTCCCCAAAATCAGGCGACACCGTGAAAGAGAACACTCGGCCATCTTTGACAGGCTGGGTCAGTCCCAGGGTTTTGACGATGCCTTCCATCTGGTTCGTATCCTTGAGCAGCGCCCCAAGATTGTCGTCCTTCGGACCCGGCCTCTTGTTCACCTCTTCGGTCTGCCGGCGAGCCTGTTCGGCCGCCATACGCTGCAGTTGCGCGAATGCTGCAGGATTGGTGTAGTACGCGCAACCCGGAGCGGAGTCTTCCACAATCTCCGCACTCTTCTCGATGCTCACTCCCAGCACCTGCTGCAACTCCGCCGTCGAGAGCAAGCGGCACCTGTCGCCCTTCTCAACCACTTTGATCGACTCGCTCGATCCGCCGGTCACCGCAGAACTGTATGCCGTTACTTTGTGCTTCACCCAGTACACGCCGTAAACGGCCGTCCCGACACCAATAACAAACAGAAGGAACAGGATCCCGCCCACGATCGCCAGCGCTTTCCCCAGCCCCGAACCCCTCGCCGCCGCACCAGCGGGCTGGCCAGTAGTTTGGGGCGCAGGCGGAACTGCAGCCTGAACCGGAGAAGGCGGTGCGTACGGTGCAATGGGCTGCGCCGTGGAAGCGCTCGGCGCCACCGCTCGCGCACCGCACTTATTACAAAATGCGCCGGTCAATGGCGCCCCACAACTCACACAAAATCCCGGCATAGACCCTCCTTCCAAGATGCATTGCGTCCGGAGTTTTACGTCCCCAAATCGAGTGCACCCTCGGCGGAGTACCTATAAGGGCCACCATTTTACTCGTCGGAATCGGCTTCAAGGGGAATCTAGGCCAAACACACAGCGGCCCGGGACGCATCCCGGGCTGCCAAGAAAAATCAATCCTCACGCTGCAAGGCATGGGAAACGCCGACAGCTCTGTTGCAACTGCCTTACGGCCAGCGCTTGGACGTATCTTCCCACCCGGCAACACGCACCGGCTGCGGCGCGGGAATGGAGGGCGACGACGGAACCGGAATCCGAGGCGTGGCCTGCGGCCCATTGACAGCAGTGGCCAGGGCGGGCTTCGCCATGTCCGCCGCCATTTCCTTTTCCTCGGAAAGCAGCGGGGCCACCAGCCGCAGGGCCTCCACTTCCTTCTCCAAGCGTGTCAGTTCCATCTCTTTCTGACGCAGTACTTCATAGACATTCTTCATGACCATGGCACCTACGGGTTGCGTTGTAGTTTGCAAAGCTTGTTCGCACTTTATCAGACCTGCCTGTGTTGTCAAGGGTTTCAGGGGCTCAGCTTGGTGCATCACTTGGCGCGGGACGACTCGCTTAGCGCAGAAGGAGGACAGCCACAATAACGACCACGACCACCAGAAGGGCACAAATCATGTACTTGTTCGCCGAAAGCCACGATTGCGAGGGCGCCAATCCTGCGCTCAAGACGAAATTTGGCGAGGGAACCTCCGAAGTCTGCTCCGATGGCTCGGACGCCGTCTTCCGTCCCGGGGAATTCGCGGCTGGTACCGCAGGAACCGCGCTTTGCTCGGCCTGTTTTGGTTCCTTCGGCTGGATCACCGGTGACGTCTGAACTACCGTAGAAGTCGCGGATACACGCTGTGTAGACGGTACGGCAGCCGCAAACACCCGCGCTTCCGCTTTAGGCGCCGCGGCAACCGGAGCCGCCGCAGCCGGTTTTGCAATCTGCCGAGGCGCGCCCACCTGCGGTACCTTCAGTTGCCCACGCCACTTCTTCTCCTCACACTCCACACAAAGCACCCGGCCGGCAGAAATGGGAAAGCCACAAGCCTCGCACTTGCGCAGGCTCCGTAGCCCCGGCGGGACGTGACTCTGGTCAGCATCCTCGGGCCTGGCCGCATCGGCGGCAGGATTCAGCGCAGCCGACCAGAACAACTGCTTCTTCGATGGCGCGGTTTCAGCCGAAGCCACCGGCACAGGCTCCGCTGGCGGCGAAGTGACGATCGCTTTCGGCGGTTCCGGCGCTGCGGCGACCGTCCCGCCAAGAATGGGCGCCCCGTCCTCTCGCGCCTTTTGCGAGAGAGCCTGCCCTGAGCTTGTCGAAGGGGTGGGGATTTTCGCTTTCATCGGTTCGGGTGCTGGGCCTTCACCGTTTTCGGCGAGGACTTCCGCCCCTGAGGTAACTAACAATTGTTTTCCTGCAACCTCTTCGGCCGCAACCTCCAGCACCGGGTCTGGCTCCTTGAGAACCACATCTTCCAGCACCAGTTCTTCCAGAACCAGCTCTTCCGGGACCAGATTTGCCGGAACCAGCACCTCTGGAACCAGTTCCTCCAGAACCTGTCCCTCCAAAACTTTATCTTCCTCCACCTCGGCATCCCCAACTGCTGGCGCGGAAATCTCAATCGTCCTCAGCACCTCCGGCAGATTCTCTGTGGCCTCAGCCAGCCGGACCGCGGCTTCGACCATTTTGCTCAGCCGCTGCACCGCCGAGAGATCCCGCTCGCCGAAGGCGTTCACCTCTCCCGAAAAGAGTTCAAAGACGCCCAGCACTTCTTCGTCGTTCACCACCGGCATGACCACCACCGATGCAATTCCCAGGTGGCGGCACACTTCGCGATTCACCCGAACGTCGCGCTCGGCATCGTCACACCGCAACGGCTGGCGGGTGCGCACGCTTTCGCCCGAGAGTCCGAATTCGGTGGAAAGCAGCGCCCCCAACTCGGGCGCGTTCGATCCCGTGCTGGCGCGGCACTGCATGTCATTCTTGCCATTGCGACGCAGCGCGATCGCCGCTCCGCTGGCGCCTGTGATGTATTGCGCTCGGTCGACAAGCAACTGCAGGGCGGCGTCCAGGTCGCGCCGCGCCATCTCGGCCAACGAATGTCCTCCATCCTCTCCGGGAAAACGCATATTGGAAAGAAGGTTGGTCGAAGCAGGAGTGGCCGTCGCCGACGCGTGATCTTGACTAGGGGAAGGTTCCATGACCCATACCATCATCCTTAAAGTTGGCGGAGCCGGGACGCACTTCGCCCGCTTCAAACTCAGCTTAGTTATGAGGATGTAGTAATTGGAGTCTCGCTCGGAGCGCGCGAGGTGTCAAGAAATTCCCCGCGCGGAAGTACTAAGCCAAAAGTGCGGAAAAACGCCCGTTCCGGTCGAGGGGTTGCTTGCAACGTCTTCTGACGGCTAAGGTGAACCCCTGCAACGTCTTTACACCCTCCGCCGGCGCAGCGCCGACTGCGCCAGCCCGTTCGCCTCAGCATTATTTTCCCGCGGCACATGCGAGATGGAAAACTTCAGCGCGCGCGCCAGCTTGCGGCAGGTCCAGTGCAAAGAATAGAGCCGGGGGCTGCGGCAGGTATATTGCCCTGTCATCTGCCGCACCATCACTTCCGAGTCGGAATACACATGCAGCTTTTGGGCCTTGAGAGACACCGCATACTGCAGAGCTTCCATCAGCGCGGCATACTCGGCCACGTTATTGTCCTGGTGGCCAATCCACTTCGCGATGCGTACGGGACCATTGGCGCAACCGTTGATCACGACTCCAATGCCCGAGGGCCCCGGATTCCCCAGGCAACCCCCGTCCACATACGCCACGAGTTCTGACATCAGTCTTTACTTTCGGTCGCTGTTTGCAAGATGCGCTCATCCCGATCCTCCGTCAAGATGATATTTCGGTTCCCTTTCAGTGTCTTGCAGTGCGCCCCAATACTGTGCACCTTATGTGCAAAACGCGGATCGATTCAAAGCGCCTGTGGATAACCTCCGGCCTTGCAACCATTTGCATTATTCGTTATGCACAGTTTTGCAAAGAGCTATTGCACCAAAAGTTTGCGTTGACTTTTTTTGGTGCTCTGGTAAGGTTGGGGGCGTCGACGGTCGAAAGGGTTGGCACAATAATACTGAGCCGGTCCAAAGTAGACTGAGTGATCAGCAGGGCGGGGCGACCCGTCAGGCGACCAGACCTGAAAAAACCGACGGCTCTGCGAGGGGCAGTTGGGGTTTGGAACTGTGAAAGCAGTGATCGCATCAAGGGGTCGTGACGGTACATGCCTCCACGCAGTTGGCTCCCTCGCAGGAGTTGGCGGCTAGAGCATAACCAATGTCACGGCCCTTTCAATTTTTTCCCGCCTTTTTTAAGCTCCCTAGTTCCTGACCAGCCGATCTTCCCCGATCCAGCGCGTGGTCTTCCCGTAGCGTCGGCTTCTGGCTGGCTGTCCCGCGGGCGTCTCGTCCGCGGAGTCGCCGCACCGCCAACCGTACCGCGCCCTATTCCGGAAAATAAAAATCCCCCGAACAAAATCGATTTACCTCTACGCCTGTTCCTGTGGGATAATTCCTCCCCGTAAGCACTCCGCGCCGGCGCGCGCGCTGTCACGGACGCAATGAAATCCAAAGTGGAGAATCTCATGGCTAAGAATCCCCTGTCTCGTCGTCAATTCATCCACATCGGCACTGGCGCTCTCGCCGCTACTACGGTCGCCAAAACTGTCCTGCAACCTCACCTGCTCTCTGCGGCCGCGCGTCCCGTCGCTCCCAGCGATACCGTGCGCTTCGCCTCCATCGGCACCGGCATTCGCGGATGCGAACACCTCCAGGCTTCTCTCGACGTGCCCGGCATTCAGTGCGTCGCCGTGTGCGATCTTTACGACAGCCGCCACACCGCCGCTCAGGAAGCGGTAAAGAATCCCAGCGTCCCCGCCACCCGCGACTATCGCTCCATTCTCGATCGCAAAGACGTCGACTCCGTCCTCATCGCCACCATGGACCACCAGCATCGCCACATTTTCGAAGATGCCTGCGCCGCCGGCAAAGACATCTACTGCGAAAAGCCTATGTCGCACACCGTCGAAGACGGATTCTCCATGGTCGAAGCCGCGCACAAGGCCAATCGCATGGTCGCAGTCGGCAGCCAGCGCGTCAGCTCCGTTCTCTATGCCAAAGCCAAAGAGATTTACGATTCCGGCAAACTCGGCGAGGTCTTCTCCATCAACGCCTACTGGGATCGCAACTCTCCCAGCGGCGCCTGGGTCTATCCCATTCCGCCCGACGCCAGCGAAAAAACCATCGACTGGAACACCTTCCTCGGGAACGCGCCCAAGCACGCCTTCGATCCCGTCCGCTTCTTCCGCTGGCGCTGCTATACCGATTACGGCGAAGGCCTCGGTGGCGACCTCTTCGTCCACCTGATTTCCGGGATCCACTTCATCACCAGCACGAAAGAGCCCGCGCAGCGTGCGCAATCCGCCGGAGGTCTCTACCACTTCAAGGATGGCCGCGAGTTCCCCGATCTGATCGAAACTCTCTACGACTACCCCAACTTCCGCGTTACTTTGCGCTGCAACCTGAACAACGACGGTGGCGAGTTTATCGGCTTTTACGGCACCAAGGGCACCATGATTATCAAGGACTCCACTCTCAGCTTCCGACCTCAGGACACACGTCCCGAGCCAGAAGGCTATTCCATTTATGGTTGGCCGAAGGAACTACGCGACCAGTATCTGCAGAAGTGGCACGAAGACCATCCGCAACCCGCCGCTCTGGCGTACAAAGTCGACGACGAGGAAGAGTCCTATTCCGCCCCTCCCGGATACAGCGACACCGTCGACCACCAGGCCAACTTCTACAACGCCGTCCGCACTCGAAGGCCGGTAGTCGAGAACGAAGTCTTCGGCAACTACGCCGCCATCGGCTGCCACCTGGCAAACTTCGCCTACTTCAATAAATCAGTCGCCGTCTGGGATCCATCCGCCAAGAAGATCGTAAAGGCCTAACCCGCCCGCGTGGATTCGGGGTGCCCCATCCTTTCGCGTTCTTTGCGAAAGGGTGGGGGATTTTTGAGTTGCCCATTTACGCTCGGTCAAGCCCGCGTTAGGGTCTTTTCCTCGCCGGCAGATACTTCTTCTCGATCGACGCCACCACCACGTAGTTCGGATCGACCATCTCGTTGAGATGAATCTTCGCCACCTTCGACAACAGCTCATAAGCATCCAGTTCCGACAACCCATAGTCTTTGTGGATCCAATGCACCAGTTCGGTCATGGCGATGCGCACCGCGTCGTCTACCGGCCGATACGCGCCGACAGTCATGATGGCGTCATCATTTTCGAACTGCGGCCACTCAATCGTCCGTCTTTTGATCACGCTTAACTGCACCCGCGCCCTCAGCGGCACCTCGATTGCCGATCCCGCCGCTTCTCCGTCTCCCATCGCTGCATGTCCATCGCCCAGATACAGCAGTCCTCCCTTCACGTTCACTGGAAAATACACCGTGTTCCCGACACTCGCCTCGGGTGAATCCATGTTGCCCCCAAACTCAGCCGGCACGATCGAACTTCGCGCCTCCCCGTTCGCCGGGGCCACGCCAATACACCCAAAGAACGGATGCATCGGAATCTTCACCGAGAAGTCCGAGTCAATCGCCTTGAACGTTGCCGCGTTGGCAGCGTGATCGATGTGATAAAACCACACCCGCTCCGGCAACGGAGATTCCAGTACGGGTGTATAGTGCGATCCATTCAGCGCGCCGAAGCCAGGCGAGAACGCGCCCACGCCCGTATCTCCGTCCACCTGCAAGTCGAGGATCTTCACCGCCAGCGTGTCCCCCGGCTCCGCGCCTTCCACATAGAACGGCCCAGCCAGCGGATTGTCTCCCTTGGCCATGCTGAGCGTGTCGCCCGGCTTCTTCAACCCGTTGCCGAAACAGTCCAGCGTATTCGTGTCCAGAATGTCCCCGGACTTCAAATGCAAGACCGGTTCGGCCGTAGCGAAAAGATATTTCACATTGGCATTGGTGGTGGCGTAGTGCACCACGTTCTGCGCCAGAGCGACGCCACACAACAGCAAGACTGCAAGCAGACGACAGATCACAAATCCTCCCAGTAATACTTGTAGATGCTGGTTGCCGATTGTAATGGGTTGATTCCGAAAAAAGAAAAGCTGAAGCGGAGTGAGAAGCATGGATTCTTCTGTGTGCCTAAGCGCCCCTCTGATCTGGGTGCCCCATCCTTTTCGCGTTCTTTTCGAAAAGGGTGGGGGTCGCCAGCGCACACCCGCCTCTTGTAGCTCTGCTGATCTTAGCGTCACCGAGTAGGTTATCCGCCTTTTTTCTGCCGCGCATAAAACCGCTGCACCTTCGCGCGGTTCCCGCAGCGCGTCATGTCGCACCAGCGGCGGTGATGGTTCTTGCTGGTATCCAGAAAAAACCACTCGCACACTTTAGAGGAGCAGGCCCGAACGTAGGCCAACTGATCCGAAGCCAGCAGATCGGCAGCCGAACGGGCGATGGGCCATAGCACGCTATCGAAGTCCAGCAGTTCGTCGAACCTCCACTCGAAGCCGCCCTTCGCCGGAACCAGCCGCATGTGTTCTGCCGCCGTCTGAGCGTAGGCATTGACTCTGGCGAGCGCGACGGCCGGCACAGGGCGCTTGTTCATGATCGCCCAAAAAGCATCGTGGATCGCCTCGCGCAATTCTCTGCCCCAGAGCAGGGCTTGTTGCGCGCGCTCCGGATCGGCACAACTACGCTCGTAAAGTCGGTCCGCCTGCCTCGGTTGCAGCAGCCCAGTGTCCTCGCCAAACCGGGCGAGATCCACATAAGTCTCAAGCAATTCTTTGGGCTGGATGTGACGATCGTCGAGCGTGTTCACGAAGTCGAGGCAGACATTGCCGGCAATCAGATCGAAGCGGGGCCGACGTCGCCGGGCAACTTTTCTTGTTTCTTGCGTCTGCATGCAGCGGGCTTTCCTTCCCAACTCATTATCTAACCATTAAAACCATCTTGACAAGTTAGCATTCCGAGCTTACGATCGATCTAACCATTGAACTATGTTTTGGAGGTTAGATGAGGATAAACCACAAGGCGGCGCAAATTATGGCCATGATCCGCAGCGGCCGCATGATAAACATTGGAGGCAGACCTGTGCTCGCGCCCAAGCCACGCAAATCCGCAACCGACCGCAGCCGCGCCTACTCCATCCAACTGGCGCTCGCCTTCGTGGCGATCTATATCATCTGGGGTTCCACGTACCTCGCCATCCGTTACGCGGTCGAGACCATTCCACCGCTGGTCACCGCAGGCATCCGGCACTCCATCGCTGGCACAATTCTTCTCGCGTGGGCCTGGGCGCGCGGGTTTCGTCCCACGCGCGCGCACTGGCTCTCAGGGCTCGTCGTGGGCGCATTGTTCTTTCTGATTGGTCACGGAACGCTGCACTGGGCCGAACAATATGTGGGATCGGGACTGGCGGCGCTGCTGCTCGCCACCGAACCAATGTTCATTCTGGTTCTGGCCTGGTCGATGGGCCAGCAGAAGATCAGCCGGCTCAGCGCGCTGGGCTTGGGTTTGGGCGTGCTCGGCGTGGCCACGCTCACCGGTGTAGAGTTGACGGTCAAAGGCTCCAGCTTGCTGGCACTGATGGCAGTGCTCGTGGGTTCTTTGGCGTGGTCGGCGGGAGTGGTGATCTCGCCGAAGCTCAAGCTGCCTTCGGACGCGCTCGGGCGCACGGCCCTCCCAACGATTTGCGGCGCGGTGATGCTGCTCGCAGCTGCAGCACTGACGGGCGAGTTTCACGCCACACATTGGGCGGGCATTTCTTCGAAGTCAATCTTGGGATTGGCGTATCTGATCGTCTTTGGATCGGTAGTCGCGTTCACTGCTTATACATGGCTGTTGCAGCGATGTCCCCCGGCACTGGTGGCGACGCACACATACGCGAATCCAGTTGTGGCTGTGTTTCTGGGTTGGCTGCTCGCTTCCGAACCGCTGACCATGCGAGTCGTGTTGGCGTCGGTGGCGATCCTCGGAGCGATTATCTTGATCCGCAGAGGGGAGCAGACTGCGGTGCAGTCCGCGTCTGTCCCCGTCTCTGCGCCGGCCAGATCGGTCGAGAAATGCGCCTAGTAATTGCCTTGCAGTTCGGAGCACACGATCCACAAATGATCCATATACTCGCCACTCATGGATCGAAGCCCTGTGACAACCGCGCCGGGAGGACAGTAGGCCTGGGTGGGCCTTCCTCCCGGACGCGTACGCGTCACTGATTCTGTCAGCTCGGTCCTGGGATGGTCACGCCTCTCGGCAATCTCCCTCACGAAACTGCATTCGCCAATAGCTTCATCAATGGAGGCGCCGCTTCGTCCTCGCAACCCGCGCAGAGCGCGGCCATCGGAGCAGCGGGCATCATAGACCGGCCGGCCGCCGGGGCTGCCCGTTCTGGCGGTCATCGTTCGCTCCTCTCCGACCGACAAGTCCGGTCGCAAGCGAGCGCAATCGAGCCATGCCTGGTTGAAGAATTCACCGGTCTGCACGTGAAAGCCTACCGCTACGAAACCGGGTTCACATAGCGCATCGGGCGAAGGCCTTCCGCCCGAGCCACCGCCGAAGTCGCGCGAGATGCGTTCGCGAGACAGAAGGTGGAACGCATCGCGATCGTGATCGCGGTCTCGATCGTGATCGCGATCCTGAGGCGTCGCCAGCGCGACGAATGCGATCAGAAACAGAATCGCAAACACGGAAGCGACTCGCAATGTTCCGCTTTGCCCTAAAGTCTTGCTGGTTGGAATTGACGTAGGACTCCCTGAGATTGCCATATGCACGCCCCTTGAAAGATCGGTGCGCCCGAAGCGAGCACCGACCCGATTTGATCTGAATAGTAGAAGGCGATCGTAGCGGTGACAATGCGTAGTCGGGTTCCTGCGACCAGCGGCCCGTTACCTTTTTTCGTTACCTTTGTGATCTCAAGCGCCCCTCGTGCTGTGAAGTTCGGCGACTTTTTGCCGATAGCTCAATTGTGGCTCTCCCTGCGCTTTTCCTAGGATGGCTTTAGCGAGGTGCTCATGCAAGGTAGGAACGTCGTTGCCGGCGTCTCTAGGCTGACCTTGAAAGGCACGGGCGGAGGAATCACAAGGACTCAGACGCTCAGCTTGACGGTGACAGTCCCGAGCTTCACGCTGACCACAGACTCAGCCAGCGCGACGCTGACGTCGGGCTCTTCTACAGGCATCGTCCTCAACACGAGCGCGATCAACGGATTCAAATCGCCGATTGCGCTTTCGGTGAGCGGGTTGCCGAGCGGCGTTACCGCGAAGTTTGCTCCCGCCAGCATCGCATCACCGGGCCCGGGCAGCAGCACGCTAACGTTAGCGGCGGCGGCGGGGAAGGTGTCCGGGGTCTATCCACTCACGGTGACCGGCTCGGGCGGAGGCGTGACCAAAACGCAAGCGCTAAGCCTGACGATCGTCGGTCCGAACTTCACGCTGACTCTGGGCAGCACGAAGGTGATTGAGGCGCGGGGCCGGGCAATGCCCATCACGGTGTCGACGGCTGGGATCAACGGATTCAAATCGGCGATCGCACTGTCGGTGAGCGGACTGCCCAAGGGAGTCACGGCCAGCTTTGTGCCTGGGAGCGTCGCATCGCCAGGCAGCGGCAGCAGCACCCTGACGCTGAAGGTGGCGTCGAGTGCTGCGGTTGGCGCCTCTACCCTAACGGTGACCGCGACCGGAGGAGGCGTGACGAAGACTCTAACCCTTAGCTTGACGGTGCAGTGAGAGAACCCGGAAGCACTCCGAGGGCGGGTATTCCAAGGCTCGCCCTCGTTTTTGAGGGATTGTAAAATGTACGTACAAACGTTCCTGCAGGAACGTTTGTGCGTACATTTTTGTACTGTTCAACTAAGGGCGCCCGAGCGAAAGATTACTGCTTCTCGTAGACAGAAGTGCTATGGACCTTTTTCCCCGCCGAATCGGTTCCGCTTGCGGTGAGCGTGCGGGTTTTACCGTCCGCAGAGGTAACAATTCGACCGGTGATAGTAACCTTGCCATCTTTCTTGACCGTTAACTCCAAGCTATTGTCGTTGATCGACTTGTACGCGCGCGCGTCTGAACTGGGATCGCCGGTGACAGGATAGTCTTTACCGTCGAACTTGCCTGTCCACTCGTTATGGGTGGGCTTTCCTTGAGCGTCAACGCCGTCCACCGTGGCTTTTATGTTATCGCCCACGGCCTCATATACCACCGTTAGATTTTTCGGAAGACCAGCACTTAGCTTCGACTTGGCTTCGTTCAGCTTCCAAGTCCCCAGGCTTGTGTTTGCGGCGAAGCACGTGGTCACGACGACGAGAAACGTCAGGAGCGTCAATACGAGGGTTCTTGCTTTCATGTTGCCTCCAGGTTGTGGAATGGTGAGACTGTACAGAATATTTCTGGAAAGGGACGGCTACCCCTAAAAGCCTTTCTTGGGACAGCCTAAGGCAGCCTATGCGTGGAGCGGGCCTTGAAACTGAGCAATATCGACCACATTTCAGGATTTCGTTAAATGAATTCAGAATGAGGAAAATGGCTGTCGAAAAGGCAGTTGTCAGTCTTGCGTTTCCGAAAAGAAATGTCGGGAAGGTCAGGAGAAGCATTCCGTTTACTGCTCTGGCAAAACGAGATGCGGAGAACCCCGTCACGTACTTCCTTTTCCACGCCTTTGCTCCGATCATCGGAACACAAGTCCATCGCCGCAGACTTGGCGCATCACGGGGTAAGACTCCGAGGGAATCGTTTCTTTCGAAGGGATGATCTGGTGCGGAATGGGCGAGAAACGTGCAGGGCGAAGTGGAAGTGATTCCAGAGAGACGCAGTTGCCTGAGGTATAAGGTGCATGGGCCAGTGTTTGCCAGTTTTGATGGGGTTACGGGTGGCATGATTCTGGATCTCAGCGAGCAGGGCGTGTCCATGCAAACGATCGTGCCCCTGGAAGCTGAGCGGCGGGTGCAGTTGCGCCTCGATCTGCCGGATTCGGACGCCCATCTGGAGACGACGGGATATATCGCGTGGGCCGATGCTCTGGGTCGCGCGGGAGTGCGCTTCTCGGAACTTCCCGTGGAGGCGCGGCAGCGGTTGGATGAGTGGCTGTCACGCAATGAAAAAGCACCGAGTCGCAAGGCGCCGAAGCTTACCTTCGACCGAGTGCTGGGGCCGAGTGTGGGAAGCAAGTCTTCGGGCGATGGAACCGCTAAGCCGCGGTCGGTCAGTTTGGAAGCAGAAGGTGGAGGTTTAGAAGCGGAAGGTGGCATGGCCGAGATGCAGGGTTCGCCAGCGGTTTCGACCACAATTCAGTACGAGTTCAACTCGCTGGGGCCGGATCTGAATAGTGCGCTGCGGGTGATCAGCGAACGCGCGCGGACGCTCTTGCGCGGGACTGGCGCCGCCATCGCGCTCATCGAGCGCGGTCCAATGATGTGCCGGGCGAGCGTGGGAAGCGGCGGGCCACCGCTCGGAACCCATGTCGATACTGATTCGGGCTTTTCTGGGGAATGTATCCGCACGGGAAGAGCGCTGCGTTGTGATGACACGGAAATCGATCCTCGGGTTGAAGCTGCAACTTGCCGGCGGCTCGGCATTCGCTCGATCGTGGCCGCACCCATCCGGTACGAGCGGGAGGTTGTGGGATTAGTGGAGGTTTTCTCTCCGCAGTGCCGTGCTTTTGACGAGGGCGATCTCGCGGTTCTGGAACGCCTGGCCCAGACCGCGCTCCTGATGCTGAGTCAGGCGCAACTTTTCAAGCGTAGTTAGAGGTGTCCGCTGGGTTTTTTCAGCTTGTATCCGGGTGGGATCTCGAACAGCGAAGGATGAGGTTCTTCGGTCGAGGTGGGCTTGCAGTAAGTGGTCTGCTCACCGGCGGAAGTTGTGACTTTTGTCAGCACGGGGGTCTTTAGTTTTACGCTAGTCCACACTTCGGTCACGGTGGGCTGCGGGGGTTTCGGTAACTGCGGCGGCTTGGGCGCGGCCGACTGTGGGAGCTTGGGCATCTTGGGCATTTGGGGCGACTGCTGAGATGTCTGCGGGGCTTGCGGCGGCGTTAGGATGTAGCGCTTGCCCTCGACTTCGTGCCCCTCGATCACGCTCTTCCCCAGATCCTGCACCTGCAGGGGCGGATGTGGCGCAGTTGCGCCGGGCATCTGTGGACTTCCCGATGGCGATGGTGCGGAGGACGCCGGCGGTGTCGGAATGACCGTTGCCTCTTTCTTCAAGTGATCGAGCATGATGGTCTGCTGGCCGGCGGGATTGGAGATGATGCTGGAGTGAGGCGTGTCGATCCGCATGTTGCCGTTGCTTGACCGCCACATGCGCGATGCGGATTGTGTGGGCGGGCTGCCCCCAGCGGCCTGCGTCTTGGTGGCGCACTCGGAACACGAGGGAGGGGTCGGCGGATGGGAAGGCTGCTCCACGGTGCGACAGTTTATCACGGCAGCTTTCAGACTATGAAGCCGTAAAACCTGATCGTTCGTCTGCTCGACCATCAGTAGCCTGATTGAGGTCCACTGGCGGGAGGTGAGCATTCTTGACCAGACTTGGCGAAACGGGGCTGGTAGCATCAACTTGTATTTGTGTCACACAGGCGCTTGCCAGGCGAACTATGAACCTGGAACCCGCTCCCGCCATAGAGTGACTTAGCCGAGGAGCAAGACCATGACCTACAACATGACGAAGCCCTGCCCGATCTGCAAACAACAATTGACTAAGCAAAAACCTACGGAAACGGTGCCGTGCTCCTGCGGTCAACATATTTGGCAGGGATAGCAGCGTGAGTGCAGGAAAAGCCTCATCTCGTTCACAGACCGGTAGGCCCCTCCTCTTAAGCCGATTGCTTGAAATCGACACGACGCCGGTCTAAGTTTTCCAGCATGGCAGACTTGATCTTCAGCACGCTCCAGTCGGGGCTGTGCTTCTACGTCGCCAGAACCTGGTTTCGCGGCGACATCAAGATGGTTGAATACAAATGGAGAAGCCGCGTCACGACCTTCGACTTCGCGGCGAGTACGGGTTCCCAGGCGGTCATCCTCGTGCTCATGGTCCACGGATTCGTAGCTAGCGGGTTTCCGCTTTACCATGTGATTGCGTTTCGGATTTGGCGACTGCCCTGCTAGGGATTGTCTCGGCAATGTGGAGCAGGCCCGCTGGAATACCGACTGTTTTTTGCTCCGTTTTTTGTCTGCTCTTGTGGCTCATGACGGCTCAATGAAATGGATTGTAGAGAGCGGTGCCGCCGGAATCGCGGGCGAGGGCGCCCGCGCCACAGATTCAGCGGTTGTGATCGCGGCGGCGGATGTAGTCAATGAACATCTGCTCGACGGGTTTGTCGTAGGCGATGGAGACGTGGCGCACGGTGCGTCCACTGACGAAGTGGCAAACTTCCTCGGCGAGGTTTTTGGCGTGATCGCCGGCGCGCTCGAGCGCCTGGGTCATGAAGATGACTTGCAGACTGGCCTGACGGTGCACGTCTTCGGGATTCTCGATGTGGCGCAGGAAGATCAGGTTGCGCAGGCGATCCATCTCGGCGTCGGCGCGGAGGACGTCGATGGCCTTGCCGACATTGCGGCCGGAAAATGCGGCTCCGCAGTCAGTGAGCATCTTTTCGAGCAGAGTCGCCATCTGGGTGAGGTCGCGGGTATCTTCGGAGTCGATGCGTCCGCTGACAGACTGGGCGCTGTTGGCGAAGCTGAGAAGCAGGTCGCCAATACGCTCAAGAGCGATCATAACCTTCATGCAGGCCAAGAGTTCGCGAGCTTCGGCGGGGCCGACTTCGGTGATGGCGGTGGTGACTCCGCTGTCGATTTCCATGTCGAGCGTGTCGAGTTCGCGTTCGCGCTGGCGCAGCGAGTTCAGCAACTGGCTGGAGCCGGTGGCGATGCCCTCGGCCGCGGCGCCGGCCGCTTCCTGGGCCATGCGACAGGCTTCCACGGTACGGCGCACGATGTACTGATGAGCCGGTTCGGGATCGGGGATTTTAGTCGCGGTACTCATAAGTGTGTCCGCCGGGCGAGAATGCGGGCGACGAAGGGAACTTCGAGACTCGTCGTCACGATTCTGGCGTTGATGGGATGGGGTGGCCAACGGCTAAGCATAGGACTGCCGGTAAAACTTGTGGTTAACAAGCTGTGAATTTTCGGTCATTTTTCGAGATCGAAGCGTTACGGATCATTGTCGGCCAACAGAAGGTAAATACAAGGGGAATCTGAAAGAATATGTTTTATCCAGCCTGAGGCGGTTGGGGTGACATCAGGATCAGATTCCAACATTCCCCACGAAATCCCCACCTTAGCCGCAAAGAACGCTGCCGGGACGGGGCACCCCTTCGACTCCTCTTTCAAGTTCTTCAAGTCAAAATCTCCACCTTCGAGGTCGTTCCCATGCAGCTTCGCTTCGGCTGGACAGCCGAGGCGGCTGTCTCTACGCGAGTTCAGGCGGTGGGGAGGGTAAAGAGGAAGGTGCTGCCGTGGTTGAGTTCGCTTTCGGCGCGGATGGAACCGCCGTGGGCCAGCATGATGTGTTTGGCGATGGCGAGGCCGAGTCCGGTACCGCCGGATTCGCGGGAGCGGGCTTTGTCGACGCGATAGAAGCGTTCGAACAGGCGCGGCAGGTGCTCGGAGGCGATGCCGGAGCCGAAGTCCTGGACGTAGAATTCGATGCCGCGTGGGGCGGGCCGCGCGCCTAGCACGATGCGACTGCCGGAGCGGCCGTACTTCATGGCGTTGTCGATGAGATTCGAAAAGACCTGGTGGATGGCTTCGCGGTCAGCACGGACCGGGGGCAGAGATTCCAGGGAGCCATTTCCGCCGGGCGCGTCAACTTTTTGCAATTCCATAATCTGCAGCGCCACGCCCTGACTGCGGGCGATCTCACGGAAGCTTTCTTCGGCGTCGTGCAAGAGTTCGACGGGCGGGACGGGCTCGGTATCGAAGCGGGTCTCGCCGGATTCCACTCGTGCCAGAGTCAGCAAGTCTTCGGTGAGGCGCGACATGCGGGCGGCGTTCTTGCGGATGATCTCCAGAAACTCGCGGTGGGAGGCGGAGTTGTCGGAACTGAGGTCGAGGAGCGTTTCGGAGTATCCCTGAATCGAAGTCAAGGGGGTGCGAAGTTCGTGGGAAACGTTGGCGATAAAGTCGCGGCGCGTTTTTTCGACGCGCTCGGTCTCTGTTAGATCGCGCAGCACGGCGACGGCGCCGCCATCGGGCAGGGGCGCGGCGGTGACATCGAAGGCGCGACCGGGAACGATGGAGGTGGCGCGGGTGGTTTTGACCTGTTTGGTGACAGTGGCGGCTTTGACGGCGGCGAGGAAATCGGGATCGCGGATGGTTTCGACAACCGGAGCATTGAGCCGCGTGTGCTGCGGAACGAGTCGATCCATGGGCTGATTGGCCCACTGCACGAGACCGTCGGAACTCACGGCGATGACGGCGTCCTGCATGCTGTTGAGCAGGGTTTCGAGCTGGTACTGGCTGGAACGCACGGCGGCAAAACTGCGCTCGACCTGTCCGGCGGTTTTGTCGATGGCGGCGGCCACCCGGCCGATTTCATCAAGCGGCTTGTCTTGCACCCGGGCATGGAGGTCTCCCTGCTCGATGCGGACGGCGACATCCACAATGCGCTCAAGGCGGCGGGAGGTCCAGACGGACACGGAGGCGGCGATGAGCGAAGCGATGAAGAAGGCAATGGTTGATCCCCAGAGCAGCCGGCGGCGGACCTGCGCCTGCACCGCTTCGACATCGGAAAGTGGATACGCGAGGCGCACTGCGCCCCCGGAAACGGGAGCGGCCACATAGAGAAATGGGATACCGAGAGTAGTGCTGCGGCGCTCGTTCGAGCCAGTTTGGCCGGAGAGGGCGGTGGCGAATTCCTTGCGGGAGGCGTGGTTCTCCATGGTGGCAGGATTGGATTCGGAGTCGGCGAGGACTTTGCCGGAGGCGTCGATGATAGTGGCGCGGGCGCCGGCGTCCAAACCTGCCTGGGCGGCGATCTCGGTGAGGGTGTGAGCGCGGTCGGTTTCGACGCGGCGGGCGAAGAGTTTAGTCTTCTGAGTAAGGTTACGCTCGATCTCGGTGCGCAGCGAGGCTTCCCAGGCGCTGCCCAGCATGACGTCGAGAATAGCGGCGGTGGCGGCGATGACGATCAGGAAAACGGCCAGCAGTTTGAAGAAAATGCGGTTCTTCACCTTTTCCTCATTCTCCGCATGATTCTCCTCACTTGGGTACCTCGAAGCGGTAGCCGGCGCCGCGCACGGTTTTCAGGTAGCGCGGGTTTTCCGGGTCGGGCTCGATTTTTTCGCGGATACGGCGGACGTAGACGTCGACCGAGCGTGGAGTGACGTAGGCGGTGTCGCGCCAAACGGAGTCGAGAAGATGGTCGCGGCTGAAGACGCGTCCCTTGTGGCGCGCGAAGTAATCGAGCAGGCGGAACTCGGTGGCGGTGGTGGGTACCGGATTTCCGCGTACGGTGAGGGTCATGGCCGAGGGGTCAATTTCGATTTCGCCCACTTTCATCGGACTAGGGGGAAGCGGGCGCTCGAAGCGGCGCAGCACGGCCTTGACGCGGGCAACGAGTTCGCGGGGGCTGAAGGGCTTGGGGATGTAGTCGTCGGCACCGAGTTCGAGACCGAGGATGCGATCGGCCTCGCTGCTTTTCGCGGTCAGGAAAATGACTGGCACAGAGGCGAGGCCGGGAGTCTGGCGAATCGTGCGGCAGAGTTCCAGACCGTCTTTGCCCGGGACCATGATGTCGAGCACGAAGAGTGCGGGACGCTGGCGCTCAGCATCGGCGAGAACGTTCGTGCCGGAGGAATACACGCGCACGGTGAAGCCTTCGTTTTCGAGGTGATGGCGGACCAGGCGGGAAATATCGGGATCGTCTTCAACGACGAAAAGGCTGGGTTTCACGGGAGTATTGTAAATGGAAAGCAGTGGCCGGTTGCCGATTGTCAGTGCCCGGTCATGGGTTCGGGCGCGAATTTCATCGGATTGTAACAATCAGGTTGCTAGCGCGGTCGAGATGGAAATGTTTGCCGGGTGGGATGACGGTGGTGGCGCTGTATTCGGTGATGATGGCGGGACCGAGATATTTTTTGCCGGGCTGGAGGTCGTCCCGGGAGTAGATCTTCGTTTCGAGTTTCTTGCCGTCGAATAGGACTGGGGTGCTACTCGAGGAAAGCCTTTCGAGCTTTGCTCGGCTTGGACGGCCGAGGGCGGCCGTCCCCACATGAGTTCTGGTTGCTCGTAGGATTGCGCGTAGGCGGAGAGTGACTAGTTCGACTTCACGAGAGGGATGGATGTATCCGTAGCGGCGGTGGTGTTCTCGCTCGAAATCGCGGAGGAGATTTTTTGTGAGGGGGATGTTGAGCTCGTATCCCTGACCGCGGTAGCGGATGTCGACCGTGCGGCTGTATTGCGGTTTGCCCTGCCAGGCTTCGTGGCGAAAATCTTTTGTGGCATTTCTCTGCAGGGCTGAAAATTCACGATTCAATTGCTGTGCGGGAATTTTGCCGGATACCCGCCATAAGACCGTCCGGGAATAATCTTTCACAACATCGCTCGCGAGAATGCCTAAAGCGGAGAGCGCACCGGGAAGAGCGGGGACGACGACGTGCGGAATGCTGAGGGCCTCGGCGAGGGCGCAGGCGTGCAGGCCTCCGGCGCCGCCAAAGGCGACGAGCGCGAAGTGGCGCGGGTCGCGACCGCGCTCGATGGAGACCACGCGGATAGCTTTTTCCATGGTGGCATTGACGACGCGGATGACTCCGACGGCGAACTGGTCGAGCGTAAGGCGGCTTCCCTGCTTCTTCAGAAATTCCGCCGTGATGCGGCGGGTGCGGTCGAAATCGAGAGTGAAGTCGCCGCCAAGAAAACGCGTGGGCTGCAGGCGTCCGAGCAGAAGATTCGCGTCGGTGACGGTGGGCAGCGTACCGCTGCCGTAGCAGATTGGTCCGGGATCGGCTCCGGCGGATTCGGGGCCGACGCGGAGGACACCGGCGGCGTCGAAGCGGGCGAGCGAGCCTCCGCCGGCGCCGACGGTGTGGATGTCGAGCATGGGGACGCTGACGGGGAAGCCGGTGACTTGGGCATCGGTGGCAATGGCGATGGAGCCTTCGACGAGAGAGACGTCGGTGGAAGTGCCTCCCATGTCGAAGGCGATGATGCGGTCGAAGCCGCTGGCGCGGGCGGTGGTGGCGGCGCCGACTACGCCTCCAGCGGGGCCGGAGAGTACGGTGCGCACGGGCTCGCGGGCCGCTGTGGAAAGCGCCGTAATGCCGCCGCTGGATTGCATGACGAAGATGCCGGCCACGGGGACTGAAGCCCCATCCTCTTTGGAAGTTTTCATCGCAGTGCTGAAGCGTTGCGCCACCCCAAGGCGCGCGGGCGAGTCGCCCGCGCCCACACGACTCGTGCTTTGGGGGACGTCCCTTGAGAGCGACAGGCTAATGGTGCGGGATTGCAGGTTCTCCAGGTAGCGCTGCATGACTGGCTGCAGGTAGGCGTTAATGACCACTGTTGAGGTGCGTTCGTACTCGCGGAATTCGGGGAGAATCTGGTGGGAGATGGAGAGCGGGACTGCTAGCGAGTTGAGCGCCTCGGCGACGGCTAATTCGTTCTTGGGATTCGCGAAGGAGAAGAGGAGCGAGATGGCGATGGATTGCGGCTTTGCGGCGGAGACTTGTTCGGCGAGGGAGTGCAATTCTTCCGGGGCAAGGCTCGTCAGGATTTCGCCGTCGCTGGCGGTGCGCTCGTTCACGCCGAAGCGGAGATCTTTGGGGACGAGCGGTTCGATGCGGTCGAAGAAGAAGTCGTAGAGTTTGGGGCGGGCCTGGCGTCCGATTTCGATGGCGTCTTCGAAGCCTTTCGTGGTGACGAGGGCGGTGCGCGCGCCTTTGTGTTCGAGAAGCGTGTTGGTGCCGACCGTGGTGCCGTGGAGGAGGACGAGTTCGCCTTCGTGGGCGACTTTGCGGAGGGCTTCGACGATGGCTTGGGAGGGATCGGCTGGCGTGGAGAAAACTTTGAGCATGCGCAGGCGACCTGCGTCGATCCAGACGCAGTCGGTAAAGGTGCCGCCGGTGTCGATGGCGATGCGGAGTGGTTGGGGGCGGCGGGGCATGGAGATTCGGGAATCCTAGGCTAACATTCACAGTGTTTCCACCGAGGAGGACACTATGATCGCAGGCGTGGACGGATGCAAGGAAAAGTGGATCGCCGTTGTCGACAGAGGAAACGGACTCACCGAAGTATTGGAGCCGTGTACATTTCTCGAACTGTTCGAGAACCGTGGCCTCGATCTTATTGTGATCGACATTCCAATTGGCCTGCCTGATAAGGGAGATCGCAAAGCTGACAAGGCAGCGCGCAAATGCCTTGGTATTCGGCACGTTTGCGTTTTCCCAGCGCCCATAAGGCCCATCTTGGATTGCGTCAATCGCGAGAAGGCTTGCGAAAAGTGTGTCAGCATCGGAGAAAGGCGAGTGAACGTATTCCAGTGGGCGATAGTGCCCAAAATAAGGTGCATTGACTTGGTGCTCAGACGGGGCAAAGACGCCCAAGATCGAATTCGTGAAGGGCATCCGGAGGTAAGCTTCACACAGATGAATAGCGGCACACCGCTGTTATCCAAGAAAAGCACTGAGGGAATCGATCAGAGGCTACGGCTTGTGCATAACGAGTTCCCAGAAGCACAGTTTCGATTGGGTATGCGGCACATTGAGGATACTCTGGACGCGTACGCCCTGCTGTGGACTGCAAGGCGGATAGTGCTTGGGACTGAGCGCAGATTTCCGGAAACAGCTGAGCTTGATCCATTTGGACTGCGGATGGAAATCTCTGTCTAATTAGCCCTTCTCTCGGCGCTGCAAAGAGTCTGCGGGCGAACTGAATCTTCCGCCCCGCTGGGGCTTGTCCATTTTCCTGCTTTTCCCCACGGCTTGCGCCGTGGGCTGCACTCTTACGCCGCTTCGCGGCTAACCTAGAGGTTTGTCCACCGTGTTGAAATTCTGCTTCGCACACAGGCGCTGGAAGCGCTGCGCTACTTACGATCAGAGTCCTTTCAACAGCCTGTTACGGTAACATTTGCGGGTATGAGATACGCATTTCTGGTGGAAACGTACGCTACGGAGCGGGTGAAGGTGGTCAGCGTGTGGAGCGAATTCCGAGATCAGGATCTTGCGGTGCGGCCGCGCGCCGGGGATCCTCGCGGGCGGAGCGTGCGGGAGCAGATGGTGCATCAGTGCGTGAGTGAGGATCTGTGGTTTCGGAACATACTGGGAATTGATGTGGGGGCGCCTCCGCTGCCTGCTTCCGAAACACGGTTGGAGTTCATGAAGCGATACGCCGAGGACAGCGGGAAGCGGCTGGAGGCGCTGCAAGCGAAGGATGAGGCGTGGTGGGAGGCTGACGCGAAGTTCTTTGAGGTGCAGCGGTCGCGGGCCTGGGTGATGGTGCGGCGGATGACGCACACGTCGCATCATCGCGGACAATTGATGGCCATGCTGCGCATGTTGGGGGGCGAGGTGCACAGCAACTATGGGCCGACGGCGGATACCGGCGGGTTGATGCAGAATCATGCACCTACGATTTATGCGTATGGAAGTTTGGAGGGGTTGCTTGCGGGAGGACCGAAGGCGGCGTTGCCGGGGGCGGGAGGAAAGGCGGTAACCGAGAGGCCGGGGTAGCGGCGCATCGCTTGAAGCGGGTTCTGTTCTTTGGGCCAAGCACGCGGGCGCCCGTGCCACAAAATCTCGCCTCGCTGCGCTTGGCGGGACAGCTGAGTCGGCTGTCCCTACGTGAGTTTGGGTGATCCCTTTCTATCCCTTTGTGGTGAAGGCTAGAGTTAGCAGAGTCTTCTGTTCTACCTCGTGCGCTTTGGAACTGCCTGTCGCGGGGCTGGCGCCGGCGCTGCGCTTTACGCTCAGCACGGGGCGGTCGCCGGCGATGCGGCGGAGACGCGTGAGCATGTTGAAGAGAGCGCCCATGTTGGCGGGTTCTTCCTGCACCCAAACGATGTCTCCCTGTTGGCCGTGGCGCTCGAGTTCGGCGACCAACTCCTGTTCGGGGAACGGGTAGAGTTGCTCGAGGAAGACTATCGCGGTGCTCGTGTCTCTTCTCTTCTTGCGCTCGGCCTGGAGCTCGTGGCCGATTTTTCCGGTGCAGATCAGGATGCGGTCGGCTTCGCTGACTTCGGTGTCGGGGATGACATTCAGGAAATTCTTGTGGGTGAAATCTTCGATGGGTGAAGACGCGTCAGGATGGCGCAGCATGCTCTTGGGCGTGAAGACAACCAGCGGCTTGCGCCAGTGGCGCAGGGCCTGACGGCGCAGCAGGTGGAAATACTGCGAGGCGTTGGAAGGCTGCGCGATCTGAATGTTGTGCCTGGCGGCGAGTTGGATGAAACGCTCGATGCGAGCGCTGGAATGTTCCGGTCCCTGGCCTTCGTAGCCGTGGGGCAGCAGCATCACGACGCCGGAGAGCAGGTTCCACTTGGCTTCGCCGGCGCTGATGAACTGGTCGATGATGGCTTGCGCGACATTGACGAAGTCGCCGAACTGGGCTTCCCAGAGGACGAGCGATTCGGGATAGTCGCGGCTGTATCCGTATTCGAAGCCAAGGACTCCGGCTTCGGAAAGCGTGGAGTTGTAGATTTCGCAGCGGGCCTGACCGGGCACGATGTTTTCGAGCGGGACGTGTTCGTTCTCGTTCTCGATATCGATGAGGACGGAGTGGCGCTGGTTGAAAGTGCCGCGGCGGGTGTCCTGTCCGCTGAGGCGCACGGGAATACCCGCTTTCACGAGGCTGGCAAAGACAAGGGCTTCGGCCATGCCGTAATCGACGAGGCGTTTACCGGCGCCCATTTCCGCTCGCTGCTCGAGAAGTTTCCTTACCTTGGGATGAATGTGGAAGCCGTCGGGGTAGGTGGTGAGGCGCTGCGTGAGTTCAGATAGTTCTTCGGGCGAGAGTCCGGTTTCGACTTCGAATTCGGGCTTGTAGAGGCCCCCATAGTACTCGTTCCAGTAGTGCGGCAGGTCGCGCATCATCGGTTTTTGCTTGATGCTGCCGGCTTGTTTCTGCGCGGCTTCGAACTCGGCGCGGATGGCGGCGGCCTGGGCCTGCGCATCAGTGGCGCCGATGTCGTCGGCGTAGATTTCCCACAGAGCGGGATGCTCTTTGATCTTCTTATAAAGAAGCGGCTGCGTGATGGTGGGGTCGTCGACTTCGCTGTGGCCGTGACGGCGATAGCCGATGAGATCGATGACCACGTCGGTGCCGAACTTGTAGCGGTACTCGGTGGCGATGCGAGCGACGCGGACGACGGCGTCGACGTCTTCGCCGTTGACGTGGAAGATGGGAATCGACTGGCGGCGCGCGATGCAGGCGGCGAAGCGCGTGGAGTGCTCTTCTGTGTAGCTGGTGGTGAAGCCGAGGAGATTGTTGACGACGACGTGAATGGTGCCGCCGACGGTGTATCCGGGAAGATCGGCGTAATTCATGGTCTCGGCGAGGATGCCTTGTCCGGCGAATGCGGCGTCACCGTGAACGAGCAGGGGGAGATATTTTTCGCGTCCGCCTTCGCCGGTGCGATCCTGCTTGGCGCGGGTGCGGCCGACGGTGACGGGGTCGACGGCCTCGAGATGGCTCGGGTTCGAAACCAGGTGGATGTGAACCTTGCCGCCACTGCGAGTCTGGTATTCACCGGTGGCGCCCATGTGGTACTTCACGTCGCCGGAGCCGAGAACGCTGCGCGGATCGACGTCTTCGAATCCGGCGAAGATTTCCTGGGAAGCGCGTTTGGCCACGTGGGCGATGACGTTGAGGCGGCCCCGGTGGCTCATGCCCATGACTAACTCGATGGCGCCGCGCTGGGCAGCGGTGTCGAGAACTTCGTCGACCAGCGGAATCAGCGCGGTGACGCCTTCGAGCGAGAAGCGCTTGCTGCCGAGATAACGCTGCTGCATGACCTGCTCGAAGATGTCGGCGCGGATGAGCAGGTCCAAGATGCGCTGCTGGTCTTCCTGGGGCGGTTCGGATTCCATCTGCTCGTAGATCCAGCGGCGGCGTTCGGGGGAATAGATGTGGTTGATTTCGACACCGATGGTGCTCGAATAGACGGCGCGGGCTTCGCGGGCGTACTCGCCTTCGTGCTCGAGTTCAGGCGTATCGCGGGGACGAAGAAAACCGAGAGGATCAAGATCGCCTTCGAGGTATCCCCACTGGCGGTAGGCGTTGAAGACGCGCTCGCGTTCGAGGTTGGAGCCGTTGGAGGTTTCGATGACAGCGGCGCCGGAGCCGCCATTGGAAGTCTTGGATTTCGGGGTCATAAGAATGCAAGTACTAGGATAAAGGATGCTGGGGCAGGCGCGCAGGATTCGGCTCGCAAAAAGGCAAGAGCGGAACCGCAGGGGACAGTTCCGGCTATGCTAGTCTGCCTGCTATGGCAGACCGCATTTTGACCAAGCGCAAGCAAGCCCGAAAACCTCCCGCCCGGACTTCCAGGAAATCTTCCCGCCAAGAGAATCCCCAATCCCCGCTTCTCGCAAAGACCGCGAGAAATGAGGCCCCCGCGGTTTCAGGGGCTCGCTTTTCCGCGCCCGGCAAACACTTCCTCAGCGACAAAGTTGGGCACTTTACCGAGTCCGTCATCCGGGAGATGACGCGGCAGGCGATACTGCACGGAGCGGTGAATCTGGCGCAGGGATTCCCGGACTTCCCGGCTCCGGCGGAGATCAAACAGGCCGCGCAGCAGGCGGTTGCGGCGGACGTGAATCAGTACGCGATCACCTGGGGCGCGAAGAATCTGCGGAATGCGATTGCGCGGCAGATGGGCGTGTGGCAGCGGATCACGGTCGATCCGGAGAAAGAGATCACGGTATGCTGCGGGTCGACCGAGGCGATGATTTCGACTCTGCTGGCGGTTTGCAACACCGGCGATGAAGTGGTGATCTTCGAGCCGTTCTACGAGAACTACGGGCCGGATTCGGTGTTGAGCGGGGCAAAGCCGAAGTTTGTGAAGCTGCGTCCTCCAACCGCCGACGGCGGCGAGTGGACGTTTGACGAAAAGGAATTGCGGCGCGCCTTCGACAAGCATACGAAAGCGATCATCCTCAACACGCCGAACAACCCGACGGGCAAGGTTTTCACGCGCGCGGAATTGGAGTTGATTCGCGATCTGTGCGTCGAGTTCGACGTGCTGGCGATTACGGACGAAATCTACGAACACATTCTCTACGAAGGGACCGAGCATGTTTCCATGGTTTCGCTCGAGGGAATGCGCGAGCGGACGGTCACTATTAACGGCATGTCGAAGACCTACAGCGTGACGGGATGGCGCGTAGGATGGGCGGTTGCGCCGGAGAAGATTACAAATGCGATCCGTAAGGTGCACGATTTTCTGACGGTGGGCGCGCCCGCGCCGCTGCAGGAGGCCGGCGCCACGGCGTTAAGTTTGCCCGCGGAGTATTACGCCAAGCTGGCCGAGGGATATCGCGTGCGGCGCGATCATCTGATGCCGGCCCTCACGGCGGCCGGGTTCAAGTGTTTCCGGCCGCGAGGTGCGTACTACGTAATGACCGATATTTCTGCGTTTGGGTTTAAGGACGATGTTTCGTTTGCAAAATATCTGGTGCAGGAGATTGGCGTGGCCACTGTGCCGGGATCGAGCTTCTATCGCGATCCGCGCGATGGGGCGCGGCAGGTGCGGTTTGCATTCTGTAAGAAACCGGAGACGCTGGATGAAGCGGCGCGCCGGCTGGCGAAGTTGGTCCGCTGATCTCGCCGGCAATCGCCCCATGACGCAGAAATGGCGCCGGAGAACAGCAGGGTCCTCGTTTCACTCGGAGTGACCGAGTTCATCTCGTGATCGGGTGCATTGTCCACAAAGATGTGGAGTATACTGCGAGGAAGTTCCAGAAATCCTGGCGGGGAAGAGTGCACTCATGGCGTTGAATGCGGTCGAACAGGTGGCAGAGCAGGTTCCGGCGGACGATTTTCAGGCGCTCGAAGACAAAATTTATCGCACCATAGAGATGTACAAAGCGGCGCGGCAGGCTCAGGCTGCGGCCGAACGCGATGCGCAGCGAGTGCGGCAGCAAATGCAAGACCGGGAAGAGGAACTGGTAACCCTGCGGCGTGAGACGGTCCGACTGAAGAAGGAGCGGGAAGAGATTCGCGGGCGTGTCGAGAAGATGCTGCAGCAGATCGAGTCGATTGCTGAGGCCAGCTAAGGGCGGGCGGTTGCGCACGATGTAGGAAGTACGACCCCACGGAGAAACGGTTTATGGCTACCGCGACCAAGGATCAGATGGTGAAAGACCCGCAGAACTCCAGCGTGCGGGTAGAGATTTTTGACCAGGCGTACAACCTGCGCGGGTCCGACCCGGAGTACATCCTGAAACTGGCGGAGTATGTGGACGCCAAGATGCGCGCCGTGGCCGAGGCGACCAATACGATCGATACGGTGCGACTGGCCGTCCTGGCTGCACTGAATATTGCCGATGAATATCACCTGCTCAAGAAAAGGCAGGACGGTGGGGCAACCGATTATCTGAAGCGGGCGCATCTATTAGCAGATGCGCTGGATGAAGTTCTGGGCAGCGAAAACCGCAAAGCAGGATAGTCTGCGCGCCGGGACAAGCTTCCGCGTCTTGACCCTGCTCATTGTGACGCTTTTCGGCAGCATTGCCCTTCCGCAGGAAACAACTCTCCGTTCCCAATCCAATGTGGTGCTGATTCCGGCACTGGTGAAAGATCAGCAGGGCGGAATCGTGTATGGCCTGCAGGCCAAGGACTTCATCGTTGAAGACGATGGCGTGGAGCAACCGGCACGCCTCGACGAAGCGCCCGAGGCGCAGCCGATCTCGCTGGTCGTGGCGATTCAGCGAGGACGCCGGGCTGCCTACGAGTTCCCACGGATGCAGGGACTGAAGTCGATGCTGGACCCGCTGTTCAGCCTGGGTACGGCCCGCGTTGCGGTGGTGGAGTTCGACAGCCAGGTTGAGATCACGAGGAATTTTACGAAGGATGCAAGCCTGGTGGACGACGATCTGAGAAACCTGCAACCGGGAGATGGAGGAGCGGCGATCCTGGATGCCGTGGACTCGTCGGTGGACCTGCTCAGGCAGGAACCGGAGGAGCGGCTACGCGTGCTGCTCCTGATCAGTGAAACCCGCGATCACGGCAGCCATGGAAAGATTGACGACACCGTGGCGGCGATAGGAAAGAGCAATGCCGTGATGTACGCCCTGGCGTTCTCGCCTTCGCTCTCCAACATCCTCGACACCGGGCGCGGGACGAACAAGGACGAGATGCACAATGGCGTCAACTTCCTCGATCTTCTGTACCGGGCGGAGCAGGCTATGAAGAAAAATGTTCCGAGCACGATCGCTTCCATGACCGGCGGCGAATACGAACTGTTCGCGACGCGAAAGAAATTCGAGGTGCGGATGAATGACTTCACAAATCATCTGCATAGCCGCTATCTTTTGAGTTTCGCGCCCAAAAGTCCGCATCCCGGGCTGCATCAGATTCGAGTGCGATTGCGGGGGCAATCGAAAGGTGCGGAGGATGGCACGGTACTAGCGCGGACCAGTTATTGGGCCGAAGAAACTAAGGAGTAAGTGGCCGACTGACCTGGCAGAATCAAGGACTTTCGTGGTCCAGGCGGGAGACAACAATCTTCGCGTTCTCCGCGTGTTCCCTTCGCGATCTCCGCGGTCAAAGGCTCCTGCGGGCATGCAGAACTGCACAGAGTCTCGCAAGACTTCAACTTCCTGAGCAGGCAAGGTTGTTCCTGCCAATTGGCAAGTCCCATTTGTGAACTCGGCATTACTTTGGTAGCAAGCGGCCTGCCAACTTTTTGCGCTCTTCCCCTTGCCAAGCGCGCGGGATTTGCCTAGCATCCAGATTGAAAGCCGGCCTGCCGGGTTGGTGATGACGGTAACCGATTTTTGAACCAATGCTGAATGAACGGGGACTCGACTCGAACTAGGATCCGGTGAGCGACGCTCCGCCATGCGGAGATGCCTAAAGGGTCTCGGCGGGTTCCCAACGTCTACCGACGGGTTCATTCTCGGCCCGTCACACGGCACAGTGGGTCGGCTTGCTTTTTCTATGTGGCGCGGGTGCCCCTTCGACTTCGCTCAGGGCAGGCTCTCGCCCGCGAGTGTCGGACGCGACGGCAGTTGCGTCCTTCGAGCAGTCCTCGTTTTCCTGCTAGACTGAGCAAGTAGCAAATCCCTGGTTTCCCGCATCTAAATAGACTGTGTACCCACAACTCTTTCATCTGGGAAAGTTCTTCCTGCCGACGTATGGATTCCTGGTTTCCCTGGGCGTCCTGATCGGATTGTGGATCAGTGTTCGCAATTCCGAGCGCCTAGGAATTGACGGCGACAAGGCATGGAACCTGGGGATTCTGGTGGTGCTGTGCGGCATTGTCGGTGCCAAGGTGCTTTACGTCATCAACGAGTGGAGCTACTACTCGGCGCATCCCAGCGAGATTTTCAGCGTCAACACACTACAGGCAGGCGGCGTTTTTTCCGGAGGCTTGCTGGCCGCGTTCGTGGCGGCGGCCTGGTATGTCTGGAAACATAAGATGCCCGCTCTGGGAAGTTGCGACGCATTTGCGCCCGGTCTCGCGCTAGGACACTCGATCGGCCGCATTGGCTGCTTCGCCGCGGGATGCTGCTACGGCAAAGAGACGCATCACTGGTGGGGCGTGGTCTTTCGCAATCCGTTGGCGAATTCGATTACCGGAACGCCGCTGGGCGTGCCGCTCGAACCAACCCAATTATTCGAGTCGGCAGTGGAGCTGGCAAATTTCTTCTTCCTCATGTGGTTGCTCAAGCGCAGAAAGTTCGAGGGCCAAATAATTGGCGCGTTCATGTTCATTTACGGCGTCGCTAGATTCTTCCTCGAGTATTTGCGCGACGATCCCGGCCGCGGCTCTGTGTTCGGCGGCGCAATGACAGGTACGCAGCTGATCGCGATTGGACTGGTGCTCGCCGGTGGGTTGATCTGGTGGTTGCGCCCCGGCTCCAAGCCGGTCCCGGCGCGGACCGTGAGCGCGACGCGGTAGATGGCAAAAGCTCAAATCTTGGTCGTTGAGCTCTCCCTATAGCAAGAGAGAGCAGTCGCTACAGCAACCCCGGGGGCGGCATTTGAAACTTGCTACCCCCGGTTACCTGCTAGCGCCACGAGAAACGTCTCTTTCCGATACTGCTGACCGCGATAATTCCCTGTTCCCCGCCTGCGCTGATCACCACGGTATCGATCTCCATTCCATTTTTCACTACTACGAAATTGGCCACAACCGGCGGACGGCCATCCGTGAAGTCGAGGGTGAAGGTGCCTGTGCAATCGGGGTTTACGGAATAGGTGCCGTTGGCCGGAGTATGGGTGAAATCAGCGACGACTTTCCCCGCAACCGTCACTGTATCGAGCTGAGTGAGACTGCCGTCGCCGTCGAACCGGGTCATAGCGACGCCCACCTGCGGTCCGATTGGACCGTTGCCGGCCAGTTTCGTTCCACTGAGAGTGAACCCGTAGGTACCGGAGATAAGTTTTGCGTTGCAACGAAGAGAGTCGCTCTGGGCGAACCCGAGATTGGAAGCTGCCATGAAAAGCAGCGCGGAAGCGGCGAAACGTGCGGCAAATTTACAGGTCATATGCGCCTCGATTTTGAAGTATTGGCTGCCTCTCAGCAGCACGTGCAATGCATAGTGCCCTGTGTTGCGCGGGGGGACAATGGAGAGCGTCTGTAGAAATTCTTAATATGAATCGTCAAGATAGCAACTTCCACGGTAATTGGCTGCAACGGCGTAAGATGTCTGGCAGCCCGGAGCCTGGATCCCTCCAAAGCGCTAGCCTTAGTGAGCAGTCATGCTGAAGTTCAGCGATTTCGAACTCGATGAGCGCGCTTACGAGCTGCGGCGCGCCGGCCGCGCCCTCAAACTGGAGCGCATACCGATGGATCTGCTCTGCCTTCTCGCACGAAACGCCGGCCAACTTGTCAGCCGCGACGCAATCATCGAAAAACTCTGGGGCAAGGACGTTTTTCTGGATACGGACAACAGCATCAACACAGCCGTTCGAAAGATCCGGCAAATTCTGAGCGATGATCCCCGGAATCCCAGATTTGTGCAGACCGTGCCGGGCAAGGGCTACCGCTTTGCGGCGCCGGTGACGGACGAACCACACGTTATGCTCGAGCCGAGTCGCAATTTGGATGTCAGCCAGCGCGTCATGCTGGCTGTTCTTCCGTTCGAGAACCTGGGCAATGACATGGAGCAGGAGTACTTCAGCGATGGGCTGACAGAGGAGACGATCGCGTACCTGGGGCAGCTCGACCCGCAATCCATGGGGGTGATCGCCCGCACCTCGTCGATGGTATACAAGCGAACAACAAAAACGATCGCAGAGATCGGGCGGGAACTCGGGGTGAACTTTGTCCTCGAGGGCAGCGTCCGGAGGGAAAGGCAGCGAATCCGGATTACGGCGCAATTGATCCGGGTCACCGATCAGACTCACCTGTGGGCAGAGAGCTACGACCGCGAGATCGGAAGTGTCCTGGGTGTGCAAGCCGAACTCGGAGTATCGATTGCGAAGAAGATAAAAATACAGTTAGGCGGGAAGGAGAAACCAACCCTCGTCGCCGATGCGGAAAGAAATCCGGAAGCTCACGATGCCTATTTGCGCGGAAGGTATCATTGGGCCAAGAGAACGTTCGCGGAAACACGCAAAGCGATCGAATATTTCCGCAAAGCGACAGATGCGGAACCCACCTATGCGAGGGCTTACGCCGGACTGGCCGACTGTTACATCACTTTGCCAATGACCAGCGATATGCCGTCAAAGGATTGCTTTCCTAAGGCCAGAGCAGCAGTGTCCAAAGCACTGGAGTTAGACGGAAATCTGGCGGAGGCGCATACGTCATTGGGGACGATTCGATTCTGGTTCGACTGGAATTGGTCGGGTGCGGAAGAGTGCTATCAGCGGGCGCTCGAGATCAACCCCAACTATGTGGTTGCCCGCCTTTATCGTGCGCATTGTCTTTCGAATGCGGGCCGGCATGAGGAAGCCATCGCTGAAATCAATCGCGCGGTTCGGCTGGATCCGCTTTCTCCGATTCTTAGCACACTTCTGGCGGAGTTTCTCTACCATGCCCGGCGCTATGACCAGGCTGTGACGCAATTCCATAATGCGGTCGAGCTTGCTCCGAGGTTCTGGATCGCACATCTGAACTTCGCGAAGGTCTACGAACAGATTGGAGAGCACGGCCGCGCCATCGCAGAGTTAGAGTTGGCCCGCACCTCCTCCGATGGAAACACGGAGCCTATTTCCTTGCTGGGATATGTGCTGGCGAAGGGTGGACGACACACCGAAGCAGAAAACGCTTTGGCAGAACTGATCGCACTGGCCGGCCAAAAATATGTCCCTCCGATGAACATTGCGCTGCTGTATGCGGGGCTGGGCAAGCAGGATCTGATGTTCGAATGGTTGGAGCGCGGAATTCGGGATCGCGACGTTCATATGACGTTCCTGCGCGATCCCAAGTGGGATAGATTGAGGGAGAATCCGAGATTCAGAGAGATATTGAGGCAAGTACGACTGGATGGGGACTGATCTCGCGTGGCCAGGCGCTCACGCCAACTTCTTATCCCAATTAGCGCGAGGCAAGCTATTCCTGAGATAGCCTGTAGTATTCTTCCCTCCGAATGGCGGAAGCATTCCCAATTCTTATCTCTGTCTTACCTGGCGATGCCGGCAAGCGTCTCGATCAGCTTCTCGCGGCCCGCCTGGATGTAAGTCGGGCGCGGGTGCAGCAGCTTATCTCCGAACAAAAGGTCGTGGTAAATGATGTTCCCGCGAAGCCTTCGCTGAAGCTGCGCGGCGGCGAGCGCATCCGCGTGCTCGGATCGGCGGAGAGGCCTCCTTTGCGCGCCATTGCCGAGGAGATTCCGCTGGACGTCGTCTATGAAGACGACGATCTGGCGGTCATCAACAAGGCCGCGGGGATGATGGTGCATGCTGGCGCTGGCGCCACCGAGGACCAGCGGAATCGCGGGACGCTGGTGAATGCGCTGCTGCATCATTTCGCGAGCCTCTCGGCCGTGGGCGGGGAGATGCGGCCCGGCATCGTGCATCGGCTGGACAAAGAAACCAGCGGGCTGATCGTGGTTGCGAAAAACGATGAAGCGCATCGCAAACTAGCGGCGCAGTTTGCTGGCCGCGAAGTGAAGAAGATTTACATTGCGCTGGTGCACGGGTGGCTGAAGAAAGATCGCGGAACCATCTCGGCCGGCATCAGCCGCGACCGGGTGCGCCGCATACGGATGACGACGCGGGGAACCGGAGGGCGCGACGCGATCTCGCACTACAACGTGGTCCGGCGCCTGGATACTGCGTTTGGCAAGTTCACGCTGGTCGAAGTGAAGATTGATACCGGCAGGACTCATCAGATTCGCGTCCACATGGCATCGCTAGGGCATGCGGTAGTCGGCGATGTGCTCTATGGGGCGCCCCGGGAAATCCGCCATGAACGAGGCCGTGAAAGGGATGATGGCGCTATTGCGACTTCGCTGTCACGAAATTTTCTGCATGCGGCGCAATTGGAACTGTCGCATCCGCGGACGGGGGAACGGATTGCGCTCAAGAGCCCGCTCCCAGCGGAACTGCAGGCGTTCCTGGAGAAAGTTGAGGGAGACGCCGCTAACCTCGTGTCTACAAAGCGCGTTTGAGACAGGCTGGGGCTCCCGGCCTGCGGGCGGATATAATGTTGAAATCGATGGAAACTTTGGGGACGAAATTCATTACCAGCTCCGGACTCGTTCTTCTGATGCTGCTGGCGGGGAGCGCGACTTCACAGTCGGCGGCACCAGCCTCGGTTCCTCCAACGTCCGCTGCTCAGGCTTCGACTGCTCCGGCATCTCCGACCGCGCGAGAGCGAAAGCCTTCCGATCCCGACGCGGCGACTTCCGACGACGCTGTGACTACCATCCGCGCGACCACTAACGAAGTGAACGTCGTGTTCACGGTGACCGACAAGCATGGACGGCGCATTACCGATCTGAAGCAAGGTGACTTCCGCGTACTCGACGACAACAAGCCGCCGCAGGAAATCCGCAGCTTCCACGCCGAGACCAATCTCCCGCTCCAGGTCGGCCTGCTGATCGACGCCAGCAATTCGGTAAGGGACCGCTTCAAGTTCGAACAGCAATCCGCCATCGAGTTTCTGAATCAGACGATTCATCCGCGTTACGATCAGGCGTTTGTGGTTGGTTTTGACGTGACGCCGGAGGTCACGCAGGATTTCACCGACAATACCGAATTGCTGGCGCATGGGGTGCACGAACTGCGTCCCGGCGGCGGCACGGCGCTCTACGATGCGCTTTATTTCGCATGCCGTGACAAGCTGCTGAAAGCTTCGAAGGCTACCACCGTGCGGCGCGCCATTATTTTGCTCAGCGACGGCGAAGATAACCAGAGCCACGTCACCCGCGAGGAAGCAATCGAGATGGCGCAACGCGCTGAGGCCATCGTCTACACCATCAGCACGAACGTGAGCGGGACTAAAGGAGCGGGCGACAGGGTGCTTGAGCGCATCGCCGATGCCACCGGAGGACGGCCGTTCTTCCCGTTCCAGATTCGCGATGTGTCCAACGCCTTTGCCGAGATTCAGGACGAACTCCGCAGCCAGTACGCCATTTCTTACAAGCCCGCGGACCTCAAAGCGGACGGGCATTACCGCACGATCGAAATCGTCGCCAACGACCGGAAGAATTTTCGGGTGAGGGCGCGGCGCGGATGGTACGCCCCGGCCCATTGAGCGCCGGACATCGGACCTGGGACTTCAGACTTCGGCCGACTTGCCGGTAGCGTGAGATCGGGCTGGATTTTGCCCACACACAGAGTACAATCTGCGGCGACCAACAGGAGGCATTTGTGTCCCATCCGTTCACAGTCATACTTTTTCTGGGGCTTGTGATGCCAGTGGCTTTCACTGTCCTAGCCGGTGCGCAGCAGCCCGAGAGAGCCGGACATGCCGCGGATGAGGCAGCGATCAAGGCTGTCGTCGCCGATCGCTGGATGGCGGGATGGAACGCTCACGATGCGCATCAGTTCTGTTCAGTGTTCGCCGAAGATGCCGACTTCACCAATGTGCGCGGACAAAGCGCTTCCGGGCGCGCAGACATTGAGAAATTTCACGCGCAAGCCTTTGAGCGGTTTTTCAAACAAAGCCATCAAACCGGCGAGGTCACAAAGATTCGCTTCCTGCGGCCTGACCTGGCCGCGGTCGACATCCACTGGGAGATGACTGGGGCTGTCGATAATACGGGCAAGCCGATACTTTACCGCACGGGTCTCGCCGACTGCGTATTCACAAAGTCAGGCGGAGAGTGGCGCGTCACGATCATGCACAACACAGAACTGACGCCCTGGGTGCAGCCGCCAAAAAAGTAAGAATCGCCGTTCCAGCACAACCAACAACATGCCAGGTTACTCAGGTACGCCGCTTCCGAAAAAATTGGGGATCAAGCCTGGAGCACGCGTTTGCCTGGTAGATGCCCCGCCCGAGGTGCTTGCGGAGTTGAGCACAGCACTTGCCGGATGCAAGACCGTGAGTGATGGGAAGGCTGCGCTCGACTTCGCCATCGTTTTCACGAAATCGAAAGTGCAACTGACGAAGGATTTTAAGCGAATCTGCAAGTTGCTCGCGCCCCCCGGAATGCTGTGGGTGAGTTGGCCCAAGAGAAGTTCCGGCGTGGCCACGGATCTGGATGAGAACAGCGTGCGCGAGATTGGACTAGAAGCGGGCTTGGTGGACGTAAAAGTATGCGCGGTGACTGTGGTTTGGTCGGGATTGAAATTTGTGCGGCGCGTGAAGGACCGCTGAACACGGATCGCGGCGCTCACGGAGGAAAAAATCATGGTGCGAGTGGGCTTAATCGGATTTGGTCTGGCGGGGCAGGCGTTTCATGCTCCCGTCATTCGGGGCGTCCAGGGGATGGAACTGGCCTGCATCCTCGAGCGACACGGGTCCAAGGCGAAGGAAAAATATCCGGAAGTTCGAGTGGCTCGGACGCTCGAGGAAATGCTCTCCGACAAAACGATCGGCCTGTGCGTCGTGGCCACTCCGAACGATTCGCACTTCTCCTATACCAAAGCCTGCCTCGAAGCGGGGCGCGACGTGGTCGTGGACAAGCCATTCACGCCGACGATGGCGGAAGCGGAACAACTGGTGCGTCTCGCCGCCGATCGCGGGCGCCTGCTCACCGTGTATCAAGACCGGCGCTGGGACGGAGATTTTCATACGGTCCATAAGCTCGTGAAATCGGGCGCGCTGGGCGCGGTTGCCGAGTACGAGGCGCGCTTTGACCGCTTTCGCCTGGAGACCAAGGCGAGAGCGTGGCGGGAGCGCCCAGACCATCCTGCGGCCGGAGTTCTCTGGGATCTGGGGCCACACTTGATCGATCAGGCGCTGGTTTTATTTGGCGAACCCGAGACAATTTGGGCGTCGGCCTTTTGCCAGAGACAGGTTTCACAAGTAGACGATTCCTTTGACGTACATATGGAGTATTCGTGTCTGCGCGCGACTTTGCGCGCTCGGATTGTTGCCTATGCTCCCGGGCCTCACTTGCTGATTCACGGGACAGAGGGATCATTCGTGAAGTACGGAATGGATCCACAGGAGGAGATTCTGCGGAGCGAGAACTGCCCCGACGGACCTGAGTGGGGAGCGGATTGGGGCGAGGAACCGGAGGAACGGTGGGGGACTCTGAGCCGCGTGGGTGGGGAAATTCGCAGGGTGAAGACCGAACGCGGAGACTATCGCGGGTTTTACGCCAATGTGAGAGATGCGATGGAGAAGAGATCTCCACTGGATGTGACGCCGGAGCAGGCGCTGCGCACCATGCGCGGAGTATTACTCGCGCACAAGAGCAGCCGCGAGGGGCGGAGAGTGCGGTGGACGGAAGCGCCGGAGTGAATTTGTAACCATTTCAAAAGTCAAAAGCCGCGGGCAAGAGTGCCCGCGCCACACTTACCCTTTCATTACCTTCTGGAATGCGACCTGGAAGCGTTCCATCTCTTCTTGCGTTCCTACAGTGATGCGGACGTAGGTGGGCATCACGGGCCAGACGCGGCCAATCAGCACGTTTTCCTTCGCCACGGCGTCTCTCACCTCCTTACCCGGCCGCTTGGTATCGAGCATGAAACAGTTGGACTCGGAAGGAATGTAACTGTAGCCGTTGCGATCAAGCCACTGAAATGTCTGCTGGCGAATGCCTGCATTGATGCGGCGGCGTTCCACGACCAGCGTAGGATCCTTCAAACTGGCGGTGGCCCCGGCGACCGCCGTGGTCGGCATAAAATTCTGTCCGCCTCGCGCAACAACTTTTTCCAGCAGCTCGGGGCGCGCAATCACGAATCCGCAACGCAAGCCCGCCATTCCGTAAACCTTCGAGAACGTGCGCAGCACAATCACATCTTTCCCAGCCTTGACAAGATCGAGCGTGGATGGCGCGTCGCACAAGTGGATGTAGGCTTCGTCGATCAGAATGATCGAGTCTTTGGGCTTATTGGCGACGAGATATTCGATGTCCGAGTGCGAAGTGAGCGTGCCGGTGGGGTTGTTGGGATTACAAATATAAAAGACGCCCGCGTCCGGGCCGGCGGCCAGCATGGCCTTGACGTCATGCGCGTAGGTCTTCGTGAGCGGAACCTTGACCACGCGCGCTCCCGCAACGGCGGCCATCATCATACCCGTCTCGAAACATGGGTCGGCGGTGACGTAGCTCTTCTGCGGCGAGGTGAAGGCCAGCACGCTGAGGCAGAGGGGAGGAGTCGAACCGGCCGTGCAGTAGATGTACTCGGGAGCGAGGCCTTCGCTCTGGGCGAAGGCGCTGACGAGTTCATCGGTGAGATTGTCGGAGTAGCGACCGCCTTGCGGAATGATAGCGGAGATCGCGTCGCGCGCGGCCTGGCAGGGGCCGAGCGGATTCTCGTTCGAATCGATCAGCACCGCATCCTTCGCGTGCGGCCGGCGCCGGGCAGCCGCGGCCAGCATGGGTTCGGTCATGACTTGAAACGCAGCCGCTGCCGACGCAGCAACCGACAAATGCAGGAATGAACGCCGGGAGAATCGGGGCATGGAAACCTCCGCAGGGGAGTGTATCAGGATGTCTAGGTGCTTGCGCTTATGTGCGGACCTGCCCTGAGCGCAGCCGAAGGGGCCCCCGCCCGCGGCTTTTGACTTTGTGCCCGAAAAACAAAAATCAACACAAAATCAAAGGCAGCGGGCAGGGGTGCCCGATCCACATGGGCTAGTCCTGTTTACGTCCGGCGTAATAGCCCGCGCGGGCTTGGATTTTGTAGTTCTGCTTGTTCTTGATCTCAAGCTTGCGGTAGCTGCCATCGAGCTTGGTATTGGTTGGGGTATAGCCGATGTTGTACTGGCTGCGCAATTCGGCAGCGATCTGGTCGAAGGCATCCCGGAGCTTGTCGAACTTGTTGCCCACGTTGATGACGCGGCCGCCGGTTTGCTCGGTGAGACGCCGCATCTCGGATTCGCCGGAATAGCCAATCCCGCCGTAGAACCCGCGATCTGCGCAGAGCAGGACATAAACGATGGAGTCCGCCTTCTGCGCGGCTTCAATCGCGTCCTGAATTTTCAGGCGGCTGCCTTCGTCCTGACCATCGGTGAGCAGCACCATGGCCTTGCGGCCAACTTCCTTGGCCAACATATCGTGGGCCGAGAGATACACGGCATCATAGAGCAGCGTTCCCGGCGAATTATGCTGGGGCACGGGACCGCCCCCCATGCCAGGGATGCCCCCGCTGGTATAGTCCACGTTGACCTTCGCTTTGTTCAGAGCGGCCTGCAAGCGGTGAACGTCGCGTGTGAAGTCCTGCAGCAGGTCCACAGAGATGTCAAAGCTGATGACAAAGGCTTCATCTTTGTCGGTAAGAATCTGGTGCAGGAACGCGCCGCCGACTTCTTTTTCCATGTCGATGACGTTGCGCTGGCTGCCGCTGGCGTCGATCATGATCCCGAGCGTGAGTGGGAGGTTCGTCTCGGCGGTGAAATACTTGACGGTCTGCGGCGTGCCGTCTTCATGGACCTCAAAGTCGTCTTTCGTGAGGTTGGGGATGAGAGCGCCGTGCTTGTCCTTTACGTTGAAGAAAAGCTGCACCACATTGACGTTTACTTTCAGGATCTCGGTAGGTTCCTGAGAGTCGTCGGATTTCTGGGCATCAGGTTTCTGGCCTGGGGAAGCGGGTTGCTGGCCCGGCGCTGCTTGCGGGGCGGAAGACTGCTGGGGAGTCGACTGCTGGGCAATGATAAGGGGGGAGGCCAGGAAGAGGGCAGCCAAGGCCACTACGGCCAGGATTCGGCGCTGAGGGACAAGAAGCTTAGGCATCCGGGACACTCTCGGGATTCTTAGTTAGTGTTAGTCTAATCCTTAGATGCACCAAACGGGGTCGATTGAGCATCTTAGAGGCGGAAAGCGACATTTTTTCGCGGGACGAGGAGACCATGGCGCCGGTGACTAAAAATGAAGCATGTCGGATCCGCGTAGGATCCACGGTAATGGCTCTGGCGGTGCTGGCGCTGGCGATTCCGGCCCTGCACGCGCAGTCCGGCGGAAGCCAGACTCAGTCCCAGCCGCCCGCCACCTCGCAACCTGCGCAGGATATTCCCGACGCACCTTCGACGGTCCAGCCCCCAACTCCCAAACTTCCCGCTGCGCTGCCGCCCGAGGAGGGCAAGAGCACCCAACAGATTCCCTTCCCCGGTGAGGCTGCTCAGCAACCGGATCAGGGCAATCAGGCTGCGCCTCCCATGCCTCCGGTTGAGACGATTCCTGCGGGCAGCAGACCAAGAAATCAGATCAATCCCAAGCAGGATCTTTACACGATTTCAGTTTCGGCCAACGTCGTACAGATTCCTGTCATGGTCAAGTACTCCGACGGGCGCCCTGTCGATGGCCTGCTTCCCAAAGATTTCGTCGTGAAGGAAAACGGTAAGGTACAGACGCTGACGTACTTCACCAGCGATCCCTTTGAACTTTCAGTGGCGGTGGTGCTCGACACCGGCATCTCTGACGTAGCCCTGCAAAAGGTAAACCAGACCTACGGGTCCCTCGTCGGCGCCTTCAGCCCTTACGATGAGGTTGCACTCTATACCTACAGCAGTACAGTCACACAGGTCACGGACTTTAGCGGCCGGCCCGAAAAACTGACGGCAGCGCTCAACCAGCTGAAACTGGTGCGCGGTCGCAACAATGGTCCGCCTGTGTTGGGCGGGCCGCTGGGACCTGAGGGACCGACGGTAAACGGAGCACCGGTCGGAGGACCGATCATCCAGCCAGTCAATACTCCACCCAGGGAAGCCTACGTTTTAAATGATGCCATCCTGCGCGCGGCGTTAGATCTAAGCAAGCGCGACCGCACCCGCCGGAAGGTAATCTTCGTCATCAGTGATGGGCGGGAACTGGGCAGCAGAGCCAGTTACAAGGATGTGTTGCGCGTGCTTGAGACCCAGGGTATTCAGGTGAAAGCGGTTGTAGTCGACAGTGGGGCGCTGCCCATTTACCGCCAGATCGACAAGCTCCACCATCTGCCAGGCCAGGGCTACAGCGATATTCTTCCAAAGTACACCTCGGCAACAGGAGGGGGTGAGATCTTACCCGAACTCTCCCGCAATGCGATTGAAGACGCGTATGCGCAGATCACCTCGGAGGCGAGAAACCAATACACCCTTGCCTATATCCCTAAGGCGACAACCGGCCCCGCCTCCTATCGCAGCATTGAGGTTGTAGTGGACAAGAAAGGCCTGAATATCTATACCAAGGCTGGCTATTACGCCATACCGTCGGCCCATAACGCCTCTTCGAGCCCGGAGTCACGTCAGTAACCTGCGTTCGGCACGTCCCATATGATATAAAGACCCCGAGCCTCCATAAAGGAATTGGTGTGCGCGGCAGCCCCCTGAGGGTATGCCCGCATTTGAGGAAAGTCTTGAGTTTCATCAACTTCGCAGCGCGTGAGATCAATTGCAAGATCGTGTACTACGGCGCCGGATTAGGCGGCAAGACCACAAATCTGCAGGTGATCTACCAGAAAACTGCGGACCAGCAGAAGGGCAAGATGATCTCGCTGGCCACCGAAACCGAGCGTACTTTGTTCTTCGATTTTTTGCCGCTCGACCTCGGCTCCGTGCGCGGCTTCAAGACTCGCATCCACCTCTACACCGTGCCCGGCCAGGTCTTTTACGATGCCAGCCGCAAGCTGATTCTGCGCGGTGTGGACGGCATCGTGTTCGTCGCTGACTCCCAGGAGCAGCGCATGGACGCCAACGTGGAAGCTCTCGAGAACCTGATGTCCAATCTGAAAGAGCACGGCTACGATTTCAACAAGATCCCGTACGTGCTGCAGTTGAACAAGCGCGACCTGCCCAACATTCTACCCATCGATCTTCTGTCTACGGAACTGAGAAAGAAGAACGAACCCATCGTCGAGGCGGTCGCATTCCAGGGCGTAGGCGTGTTCGAAACCCTGAAAGAAATCGCCAAGCAAGTCCTCACCGAACTCAAAGCAGGCGGCTAGATCAGCGAGCCAACGCGGCCGCGCATCGGGGAAATGTCCAGCCATCCGAAGAAGAGCGATATAACCCTTTGATATCCTGACTGCGTGCACGAGGGCGGAGCCTTGGCATCCTAAATGCGGAAAAACGTGCAAATCATTGTCGTTTTCGCGCTGTGCTGCACATTGGCCACCACCCAAGCGGGAACCACAAGGAAGATCGTCGGCTACTATTATGGGAAGGGGCGTCCGGGATATCAGTTGTCTCAAGTGCCAGTTCAAGAATTAACCCACTTGATTTACTCGCTGGCAAAGCCGACGGCTCGCGGCGATTGTGAAATGTCCCATCCTGACGTGGATACGCCAAACTTACTGGCCCTCAAGAGCCTAAAGGCTCGAAATCCGCGCCTTCTGGTCTTGCTTTCCGTGGGGGGATGGAGCGGTTCAACATATTTTTCCGATGTTGCCGCCACCGCTTCGGCGAGAAGTCGGTTTTCCGCATCCTGCTTACAAATCGTAGAGGAATACGGTCTCGATGGACTGGACATTGATTGGGAATACCCGGTCACGGGAGGCAAGCGAACCGATCACAGGCGGTCAAGTGACAAGGAAAATCTTGTTCTCCTCCTGAAGCAACTCCGCAGCGATCTGGATGCATTCGGGCGCGGGCGCCATCTGCTGCTTACGGTCGCCTCCACTGGGTACCGAAATCATCTGACTGATCTGTCGCTCAAAGAGATGGCTGGCGTTCTGGACTGGTTTAATTTGATGGGCTACGACTTTAATGAGATGCAGCCTAAGCGCACATCTCATCACAGTGGGCTTTTCGCGTGGTCGGCAACTTCAGAGCTAGAAGAAGACGCGCGCAAATACGCAAATTCCGATGCCGCCGTGCAATGGTATCTAGATCACGGTGTTTCGCCTGAAAAGATTGTGCTAGGCCTGCCGTTTTACGGCCAAGTTTGGTCCGGCGTCCCTGCCGCGAACGAAGGACTATATGAACCTTACAGAGGCAGACCCGGAGAGGACGGCACGTTGAGCTACCGTGAAATTGAGCAGACCTACCTTCCCGTTTATATCCGACATTGGGACGATCATGTCAAAGTGCCGTGGCTATACAACAAGACGACCAGAATCATGATCAGCTACGAAGACCCACAATCGATCGCCATCAAGGCCAAATATGTAATTCAGAAGAACCTTGGAGGAATGATGTTTTGGGACCTTGGTCAGGACGACAGCAATTCAACTCTTCTTGACGCGATTCACAGCCAGCTTGGCGAAAATTGACTCCCTGAGTCACTGTCTTCAACCAGAAACTATCCAGTAGTTGGCGAAACATCTCAATAGCACTTCTTGACCAAACCACCCCGCCAACCCTGCTATCCCGTCCGAGCGCTCTCTAACTCCGCCAAGCTCCGTCTAACGTGGCAGCACATTCCTTCATGCCTGATCTACAATGGCTGTCCGCCAATTCCGCCCTGATCTGGAGAGAATTCATGCGCGCTCTGCGAGACTCATTTTGTGCCCTGCTCGTTCTACTGATTTCATCCGCGCCCTTCGCCCTATCCCAGACCTCGTCCCTGCACGGTATCGACCTCACCGATCTTGATCGCAAAGCCGCCCCATGCGATGACTTCTATGGATTCGCCAACGGCACCTGGCGCGCCAACAATCCCATTCCCGCGTCCATGACCCGCTGGAGCAAACGCTGGGCCGCCGGCGAATCTTCCAAAGACAAACTGCGCGATATCTTGGAGGCCGCTTCCTCCGACAAGCATGCGCCCAAGGGGAGCACCGAACAAATCATCGGCGACTACTACGGCGCCTGCATGGACGAGTCCCGCGTGAGCACCCGCGGCATGGATCCAATCAAGCCGTCGTTCGCCAGGATCGACGCTGCCCGCGACATCGCTGCGCTGCAGCCGGTGATGGCCGAACTGCACGACATTCTCGTACAAGTTCCCTTCGCGCTCGGCAGCCAGCAGGATCCGCATAAACCCTCGTGGGTGCTCGCTGATCTTGGGGCGAGCGGTCTAGGCCTGCCCGATCGCGACTACTACCTGAAACCAGAGCCGCGCTTCAAGGACGCCCGCGACAAATACGTGGAGCACGTGACTGCCATGTTCAAGCTCGCAGGGTGGGACCAGAAGTCTGCAGCTGCAGCATCGCAGACCATCATGGACATGGAGACGAAGTTAGCCGAAGCTTCCCTCGACAACGTTGCGCTTCGCGACCCGTCAGCGACCGATCACAACACTACTTTTGCCCAACTGCAGGCCATGGCTCCGCATGTGGACTGGGCCAGCTATTTCAAACACAAGCAACTGCCCACCGATGTCGACATCAACGTCGACCAGCCCAAGTTCATGCTGGAAGTCGACCGTCAGATGCAGCACACACCGCTGGCCGATTGGAAAGTGTATTTGAAGTGGCAACTGCTGAATTCGACCGCGAGTTCCCTTTCTACGCCCTTCGTCGAGGAGGACTTCGCCTTCAACGGAAAGTACCTGAGCGGCACCACCGAAATGAAGCCGCGCTGGAAACGCTGCGTCGAGTCCACCGATCAATACTTGGGCGAGGCACTCGGACAAAAGTACGTGGAGAAATATTTCCCGCCCGAAGCCAAGGCCCGCATGCAGGAGATGGTACGCAATCTGCTCGCCGCCATGCGTGACGACATCCTCAGCCGCCCCTGGATGAGTGACGACACAAAAGAAAAGGCCATGGCCAAGATCGCTACCTTCAATCCCAAGATCGGATATCCCGACAAGTGGAAGGATTACAGCCACGTCGTAATTCGTCGCGATGCGTTTTTTGAAGACATGATCGCCGGAAGAAAGTTCGTCGAGGAAGACGACCGCGCGCAGATCGGCAAGACCGTCGACCGCGGCCGCTGGGGCATGACTCCGCCCACCTCCGACGCGTACTACAATCCGCTGCTCAACGAAATCGTATTCCCCGCAGGAATCCTGCAACCGCCGGCCTTCGACATGAATGTGGTGGATGCGGTGAACTACGGCGCCATCGGGGTCGTGATCGGGCACGAAATATCCCATGGCTTCGACGACGAAGGCGCGCAGTACGACTATCTGGGGCGCTTGCGCAACTGGTGGACCGAAGCCGACCTGAAAAACTTCCAGGCCCGGGCGGCTTGCGTGGCCGATCAGTTCGATCACTACTACATCGAGAAGGATATCCACCACAACGGCAAACTGGTGCTCGGCGAAAGCATCGGCGACTTGGGCGGCGCCAGGATCGCTTATCTCGCGTATCAGAAATCGCTCGCGGGCAAACCGCGTCCGGCGGACCTCGACGGCTTCACTCCCGAGCAGCAGTTCTTCATCGCCTGGGGACAATTCCGCGGGGACGAAACCCGCATCGAGGCGCAGCGTCTGATGGTGCAGGGCGATCCCCATCCGGTCGCGAAGTATCGCGTGATCGGCCCGCTCTCGAATCTCCCGGATTTTCAGAATGCGTGGAGTTGCAAAGCGGATGCGGCAATGGTGCGCCCGGAAGGCAAGCGCTGCGAGGTGTGGTGATCCAGTACAGCAGGAGCGCCGGCTTCGCTTCGACTCCGGCGCAGTCGGCAAATTACCGAGCTTTTCTCCGAGCCCCAGCGATTACCAAGGTAAGCGGATCCTGCCATTTTTTGCCGCTCCGGGGCCTCCCGATTCGCTAGCCTGACTCTGGGGAGTGTGTATCAGCCTGCCCCGCGGACGTCGTCGGTGGCACTTTCTGTTTTGATCCTTCGCTCATCGGACCCCACCGGAGTGCTGATCTGGTGCGGCATCGGCTTCTGCGCCGGCATCGGCCTTTTCGTCTACGGATTCCTGCTGCTGCAGCGTCGCCGCCTGATTCTCGACACTCCGTTCTCGAAGATTCGCAGCGCCTCCATGGGAATGGTCGAAGTCAGCGGCCTCGCCGTCGGTCCCTACACCATGGTCGCCCCCATCACGGCGCGCCCCTGTCACTACTACCGCACGCTGGTCTGGGAATGGAAACAGAGCGGCAAGAATAAGAACTGGGTCAAGGTTGCCGGAGAGTGCATGCACGTGCCCTTTTTCGTCGACGACAACACCGGACGGGTGCTGGTCGATCCGCGCGGCGCCGATCTCGACCTACACCGCGACTTTGAACAGGAATTCTGCGATTCGTTCTTCACCACAAGAGATCCGGCGCCGGACAATGTGCGCAGCTTTCTGGCGCGCCACGGAATCGTCACCAACAACAAAATCAAGGTGGAAGAGTACTGCATCAAGCCCAAGAACTCGCTGTTCATTCTGGGCACGCTGAGCGAAAATCCGGGGCTGGAAGTCAGCCCCCAGCCGGTTCGCGACTCCGAGCCAATCAGCTCGATTTCCACAAACGGATTCTCGCTGTCGCTCGGTTCGCTCTCCTTCCTCGCAGGCTCGTCCCGCGTCGATCTTGACGAAGATTCCTTTGCCCAGCGGTTCGCGACTCCATCCGACGCTCCTCCGCATCCGATCATTCGACTGTCTTCCGGGGAATCCGTGGCCACGAAAGCGTCGGAGATGAGTCAGCAGCAAAAAGTCGCGGCCGCCCTGATGAAAGCAGGAATCTCCAGTCCCGCGGCATGGGCCGCAGCGGGAGTGCCTGCCGCAGGCGTGGCCCATCAAGGTGTACAGGCCTGGGCTGACCCAGTGACCATGCCCCGCGGGAGCAACGGCTCCGGCTCAAGTTCCCCAGCGCCAGCGAATGCTTTCGATCCGCATCCGCCAGTGGTGCTCATGAAGGGGACCAACAACAAAACTTTTCTGATCTCCTGGCGCAGCCAGCAGGCAGTCGCCCGCTCCCTCGGCTTGAAATGCGCCCTGATGATCTGGGGCGGCCCCGCGCTCGCGCTGCTCAGCCTCTACCTCTTCCTGGGCATCGAGCGTTTGCTCTGACGGTGTGTGTGGCGCGGGCGCCCTCGCTCGCAACGGCGGCGATTCTCCGGCACCACGCTTCTAACCTTGCTTCTCTTCACTCCCGCGTAACCCGCCGCTGCGCCTCTAGTACAATCAACCCGTGAGTAACGCCGTTCGTATCGGAATCCTGGGTGACTTCAACGCGGATTTCCGCTCGCACCACGCTACCACGGATTCCCTGCAACACGCCGCCCACAAACTCAACATGGCGGTCGAGTCCGAGTGGTTGCCCACTCCGTCGCTCACGGCTGACACAGCCGAAAAAACGCTCGAAAGTTTCGACGGTCTGTGGGCCTCGCCCGGCAGCCCCTTCAAGAGTTTCGACGGCATGCTCAAAGGGATCGAGTTCGCCCGCCGCCGCGACTGGCCGTTCCTCGGCACCTGCGCTGGATTCCAGTACGCCTTCATCGAATTCGCCCGCAACGTCCTCCACATCCCAGACGCCGACAGCGCCGAGAACAATTCCGGCTCGAAGAACGTCATCATCTATCCTGTCGCCTGTGCCGTGCCCAATCGCAAGGGCGACGCCCCGAAGCTATCCGGCGCGGTCCCGGAGATTCGCCTGCGTCCCGGCTCCTACCTGCAGTCTTTTTACGGAAAGGGAAAAGAGACCGCGACCGAAGAGTACTTCTGCAACTTCGAAATCAATCCTGACTTTGAATGGGCGGCCATGGAAGCGGGATTCCCCGTAGTGGCGCGCGGCGCCCAGGGCGAAATCCGCGCGATCGAATCGCCGACGCACCGTTTTTTCCTGGCCACGCTCTTCCAGCCGCAATTGTCGTCCACCGAAAAGAAGCCGCACCCCATCGTTCTGGCCTTCGTGCAAGCCGCCGCCGACTGGGGCAAGAAAAAACTGGACGACAGCGTATTGGAGTAGCGCCGGCTGTAGCGCCGGCATTCTGCCGCCGCACCCCGCGGGCATTCGTAAAGCCATCGTCATCAGCAACTACTTCTATCGCTGGTTACCAAAGACCCTGCTCTAAGCCGGTGCCGGCCTCGCACCATTCGCATCTGGAGCCCTGCGCCCCCTCCCGCTAGACTCATCCGGATCGCTTCCCCGTCCCGAACCCGCGTCCGCAGGAGCCACTCGTCTATGCACATGCAGTTGATCAACTCGTATCGCATCCCGTTTACCACGCTGATCAGCTATGTCCCGGTCATCGCCACGGTTGTGACTTGCCTTTTCAGCGTGATTCTGGCCCGCGCCACGCTGCGCTACGTCGAGGCCACCGACAAAGGCCTGGCCCTGGCCCGTGAAGAGTTCGAGCGCGAGTGGTCGCCGGACATCCACATCAAGATGGAGCGCGTCTCCGCGACCGAGGCCAGAGTCATCGTCACCAACCTGGCAAAAACCTCAGTCCTTCTGCAACTCCTGCAATTGCGCAAGCTCTCGCATGCCACGCCCTTCGAACGCTGCCGCTTGAACGATCCTTTGGTCGGCGGTCTGACCTGGTCGCAAGAAATGGGCCGCCGCATTCTGGCGTGTACGGGAGAGGAATTTGAAGGCCCCATCGCGGCCTCGATGACCTTCTATGCCGCAGGCCGTATGTATCGCACCGACTGGTTCCGCGCACAAATCCAGGTGCGCGAAGGCCGCATCGCCAGCCTCGAACCCAGCACCATGCCCGCCCGCCGCGTGCGCGTCGTCGAGCGCGAGGGCCCAGAACGCCGTCGCGAGTTCGCGCAGGACGTCGCTGCCGACGGAGCCCCCGACCAAATAGAGACCAAGCCGGAGGAGAGCTTCTTCACGGCCGAAGCTTAGTTGGGGCCCCCTCCCCCTTCGGTCCATTGAAGTCATTGGCTCAGCGGGAAATCTCGAAAAGGCCCCACGGGCTCAATATTTTGCGGGCAAAATCCTGAGAATACGGGAGGGTAATTATCCTTTGACAGTCTCGGGTTTGATTACGTTGTCTGCTCAGTAATAACGTTCTTCCTGAATCGGCACTCGCGGGCACGAAGAATGAACTTTCGCGGTGCTCGAACATACAGCCGGCTGCTATTCTGCTGCTAAATCTTCTCGAAAACTTGAGATCACAATTTGTGATCTCAAGTTTGAAACGAGTTCTAAAATATGGCGAAGACAGCGATTGTGGTCGCAAGAAAAGTTGATTCGAAAATCTTCGTTCTTCGTGGGCAGAGGGTCATCCTCGACACCGACCTCGCCGAACTCTACGGCGTACAAGTCAGGCATCTGAACCAGCAGGTCAAACGCAATGCGAAACGGTTTCCTCTCGCCTTTCGCTTTCAACTCTCCCCGCACGAATTGAAAATCTTGAGATCACAAAATGTGATCTCAAGTGAAGGGCATGGCGGCGCGCGTTATCGTCCCTACGCCTTTACCGAACATGGCGCTATCATGGCAGCCACAGTGCTGAACTCCGAACGCGCGATCGAAATGAGCGTGTTTGTCGTTCTTGCTTTTGTCCGTATGCGTCGCGCCATCGCCGGGAACCGCCATATCCTGACGAAGCTGGCGGAACTGGAACGCCGTCTGGAGAGTCATGATACCGATATCCAGGACCTGATGGACGCAATCCGCGAACTCATGAGTCCCGCTGAGCCAAGCCGCAGCCGCATCGGGTTCGAAGCGCCCTCAGATCCAAGCGGCAAGGCTCTCAAAGGTCGCACCGTTCAATTCCGAAAGAACAGGTAAATCCTCACGCGTATTCATCGCAATTCCCACACCTCTAAGAAGGTAACTCTTACCAAAGATCACCAATCCGGCACCGATTCTCTAACGTTTCTTCGTCCCCTGCCGATCATATTCCCTAGAGGACCAGACTATGATCACTCCAATTCATATTGCTCAGCCGGTCGACGTCCGTGAAGCCTCGCATCCGCGTGCGGAACCCAGGCCCGATCCTCGGGCTCAGACTCCGCCCGTGCCAAAGAGCGGCTCGCTGTCGCACGACCAGGTCACGCTCCGAAGCGCCGGTGACGTGGACCACGACGGCGACGGTAAGTAGATTCTAGGACCAGCGGCACGTCTTAGACTCCGCGTTGCCGAAAGCCCCACCCTTCGGCTTCGCTCAGGGCTTTCTCGCGCAAGAGGCGCGCGAGAAATGGGGCATCGGCCACGCACGTGGGCGAGACGCCCCCGCGACAGCCGCCGGGACGACGGCGCTACAACCATCGCTACCGCGATTTCGCGCAAGAGGGGAAATGCGTTTCTGGAATTGCTGTGATCCGGGAATGTGCGGTCACAATGCCAGAAGTTCGAATGCAGGATAGCTCGATGTCAGTTCAGCGAACGCCTCGAGCGGTGATCCTGCGGCCACCGGGAAGTAGCGTTGCACTTCGCGGCGGAACGTGTCGAGGTAGGCCTTCAGGATCTGCGGCTTCTCGGCATCGGGAAGCGGACGCAGGCGAGATTTCCGGCGCGTGCTTCCTTTCTTCAGTGTGACTTCTCCAGCCGCCTCGGCGTTTCGCACCCACTGCGTTCTCCCGCGAGGAGCGACCAGATAACTCTTCCCCTTCAGCTCCAGCAGATTGATCGGAGTGGAGTAAAGCTTGCCAGTTTTCCGTCCGCGAACTTGGAGCAGGTAGTTGTGGGAGAATCCCAGACCAAGACCGACGACAAATCCGAAAACGCGGTTGAAGATTTTTTCGACGGTGCTGGGTTCGCGGAAAACGGGAAGCGTGAATTTCATGCGTTGATTGTATTGCTTCTTGGAACGAAACGCCGAGAGGCGGAATTCATGCAGTAGCGAAGATGCGTGGGTTCGGGCCGTCGTCAAAGACGTGACCGAGGTGAGCGTCGCATTCGGTGCAAGAGACCGCGGTGCGGACCATAGCGTTGTGTCGCGGATCTCAGTTACGTTTTCGGAACATCATCTTTTCCTTGACTCTTCTACTTTCCAGTGTAGAGGTCGGGAAATTCCAGGCGGAGGTGCTCGACCTTGGGAGCATCGTTGTAGACGATGTAAGGCTGGTTGGGATGCAGCGCCGCGTAGTTCTGGTGGTAGGCCTCAGCGGGATAGAAAGCCTGCAGCGGCACGACCTGAGTCACGATCAAACGCCGAAATATTTTGGCCTTGTCGAGTTGGGAGATGTAGGCCTCGGCGATGTGCTTCTGCTCGTCGTTGCGGTAGAAAATCGAGGAGCGATATTGCGTGCCCTCGTCGGGGCCTTGACGATTGAGTTGCGTCGGGTCGTGCGCCACGGAAAAGAAGACGCGTAACAGTTCGCCATAGGTGATCTGCGAAGGATCGTAGACGATCTGCACCGACTCCGCGTGTCCGGTTTCGCCGGTGCTGACGATTTCGTATTCGGCGGTCTTGGCGGAGCCGCCTGCGTAGCAGGAGGTCGCGCTGATCACGCCCTTCACGTGCTGGAAGACTGCCTGGATTCCCCAGAAACATCCGCCGGAAACCGCCGCGGTTTGTTGTCCAGCAGTAGCGGCGCGTGGCGCGTCCTGCAAGGGCGCGGGCACGGCGGCGGACGGGCTTGGGTTTGCTTTGGCATTGCAGGCCGTGGCCCCGAGCAGCGATGCGACGAGAATCAGAGCGAAGCGAGTGGAAGATGGCATTTTCGTTTCCCTTCTTCAGTACGAAACAATGTGGGCTGGCAGATTGGAGTTGCGCGAGGGACAAAAGTTTCATCCACGACTGGGGCGCAACTAACTTCCCACTTGCTTTTTCGCCTTCTGTTCGCCAATAATGGCGGCATGGCCATCACACGCAGACAGCGGGAAGTATACGACTTCATTTCGCGATTCGTGGCGGAGCACCAATACTCTCCTTCGTTTGAGGAGATTGGCAAAGGGCTGCAGCTGACCTCTCTGGCCACGGTGCACAAGCATGTCACGAACCTGGAAAAAAAGGGATTGCTGACGCGCGATTACAACCGCAGCCGTTCGATTGACCTGCTGCCTCCCAAGGGACGGCTGAAGCAGGCGATGAGCGTGAATACGGGGTTGGTGCTGCCGCTGCTGGGGCGCATCGCGGCCGGGCAGCCGATTGAAGCGGTGCAGAGCAACGAGACCATCTCGCTGGCCGACTTTGTCCGCTCGAAAGAAGTATTTGTGCTCGAAGTGCGGGGCGACTCGATGCAGGACGAGGCCATCCTCGACGGCGATTACGTGCTGGTGGAAAAAGCCCGCACCGCGCACAACGGAGACATTGTGGTCGCGCTCGTGGATTTGACCGACGCTACCCTGAAACGCTTCTACCGGGAAGGCGACAACATCCGACTCCAGCCCTCGAACGCAACCATGAAGCCGATCATTGTGCCGGCGGCGTCGGTGGATGTGCAGGGGCGGGTGATCGGCGTGCTGCGGAAGTATTGAAAGACAGCTTCTAGCTGCTAGCCGATGGCTAAGGACGTGGTTCCTGGCCTCTCAGAGCTGAATCTTAGATCTCGAAAACAAAAACGCACGCTGCTCGAGAAGCTCAGCGTGCGTTGACGTGTTTTAGCTTAGGAGCTAGAAGCTTATCCGATGTGCTTGTTCAGCGCCTGCGCAATGGCGTCCTTGGGCTTGTAGCCGACGATTTGCTCGACGACCTGGCCTCCCTTGAACACCAATAGTGTCGGGATGCCGGTGACTTTGTAGCGCATCGGGGTGGCGCTGTTGGAGTCAACATCCATCTTGCCGATTTTTATCTTGCCCTGATACTCGGTAGCCAGCTCTTCGACAATGGGGGCAATAGCGCGGCAGGGGCCGCACCAGGTTGCCCAGAAGTCCACGAGAACGGGCTTGTCCGATTTCAAAACATCCTGGTCGAAGTTTGCATCGGTCACTTCGACGATTCCGTTACCTGCCATTTGGGTTCTCCTCGTTGTAAACGTCGGGCTGCCGGCGGACGCTCATCGGGCTGCGCTGCCGGGCCGGCGATCTGTATAAGTGCTTCCCGTAAGGGAGCCGAACCTATTATCGTAACACCGCCGTTAGATGCTTGTGGAGATCGGAAGGTCGCAAGCTTTCCGGCGGTCAGAGATGAGCTGTTTTTTTCCGTTCGAGCTGGCCTGAGTAGCGGAGGTGAGGGACTTGATAAACCTAACCAGTTGCCAGCGCTGGAGTTCAGGAAGCTTGGACCAGACAGGCATGCCGTGGCGGACCACGCCGTTCGTCAACAGCCAGAAGAGCGTGCCGGGGAGTTGCCCGTTGCACCTCGTCGGCGAGCAGGCTCGGGGCTTTCTTGCTGCCCTCGGCCATCTCCCCGTGGCATTCAGCGCAATGCATGGCAAATAGCTTGCCACCCGCCACCACGGCATCGGAATCGGCTCCTAAAGGATTGCGGCGACCGGCCGCTTTCTTGGGAGCCGGGACAACACGGTCAGCTTTCAGAACCTGACCTTGCAGATCGAACCGGTGCGCTGGCGGGGCACGCTGGCGGGATGCACGGTGATCGTGCACCAACACCTGGATGGAACCTTGAGCCTCAGCTATGGGCCGCACGCCTTCGGTCGCTACGACGAGCGCGGCGGTCCGCTGCTCAACCCGAAACTGGCGGCCGGCAAGGCTGTGGGAGATTAACCAAAACCGGACATTTCACTTGCTACGAAAAGTGGACATTTTAACTTGCTAACAACAGAGCCGGTGGAAGAATTCGTCGCAGCGCGATTGCGACCAGTTGCGACAGACGAGGATTTCAATGCCACTTCCCCAAACCGAAATGCCGGGCCGGTTGCAGGCGCACTTCGCCGAACGCGGAATCCGCATGACGCAGCAGCGGCGAGCCATCCTAAGCGTAATGGAGACGGCCAGCAAATATCTCGATGCCAGCCAGATTTTGCGGAAGGCGCAGAGGATCGATGCCAGCGTCGATCGCAGCACGGGTACCGTACATTACGACTCCTGAAGCGGCAAGGACTGATCGACGAACTCGACCTGATGCACATCAACGGCGAGAGACACTATGAGGGACACTATTATGAGCGCAAACTGGCGCGGGACCACATCCACATGGCTTGCCTGCGCTGCGGCAAGATCACAGAGTTTGTGAGTGACAGTTTTGAGAGGCTCAAACAGCAAGTGGAGAAAGACTGCAGGTTTCGAGTGCTGATTTCACGGCTGGAGATTGGAGGATATTGCGCTGCCTGCCGGGGAACGCGCTAGACGCGATCTTCATATGCGGAACAAAAGAAAAAAGCGCCCTCGACTTTTCAGTCCAGGACGCCTCGGCAGCCCTCCCCCAGAACTGCCCAACTACGAGATGGATATTAGGGTCCTCTTCATTTTGTGTAAACGTCACTTTGGTAACTCAGTTAGCACAGAGTTAAGTTTAGGCTGACCGAAGTAACTAACGGGAACTGCGATCGACGGGCGGCTGCAACCTGCAACCGGACTACTGCTTCTGCCAAGTTTGGCCGTCGTCGCTGGTGATCCAGGTTTCTCCGGTGGAGGTTGAGGTCTTTCCGTGCCGCATGTCGGGGAATTCCAGACTGACGATATCGCCAGTAAGCACCGTGCCGGCTGAGGCGGGCACGACGCGCGTCCAGTGGCTGCCAGCGTCCAGCGAATGATAGAGGGCTCCCCCGGAACCGCCCGCCCACACGTCTGGCCCAGTCGCAGCGACGGCGCGAAAAGTGAGGGTTGCAGCTTCCCGCTTAAGGGCTTGGCCACCGTCCTTCACTTTCGCGCGGGACGTCTTGGCGGAAACCTCGAGACTCGTCGCGCTCATGAAAGACGACGCATTCGCGTTCACATCGACATCCTGCCAGGTGCTGCCCTGGTCGAAGGAGCGCTGCAGACCGCCGGCGGAGTTGATGGTCCAGCGGGGGACGAGTGCGGACGAAGCCAACACTGGGCCACCAATCGCCTGCGAGGGTGTGGGAGTCGCGGTCTTGGACACAGGAGCGGCACCATCCGCGGTCTGCGTAGTCTCGGCAGGTTTAGCTTTGCCGACTCGAGCCGAAGTGCGATCCTCGCTCGATGGCTGCGGCGCCGCAGGCTGGTCTTTGATTTGGCGCGCGTCGATCTGAGGCGCGTTCAGATTCTGGATCTGCGTCTCGAGCTGGGCTGACTGACTCTCTACCGCTACCGTCTCGGAGACAGCGGGCACCCGCATCTTGGCCGATAGATCGTCAGCGGCCTGCTGCTTCGCGAACGGCGAAGACGGCGCCGGCGCGGGAGCTTGATTCTGCGCCGAGTTTTGTTGTTGCCATTGATTCTGCGCCAGCTTGGGACCGTGCGCCAATGACCCGCCTACGGCTGGACTCGCACCGCGACCAGCACTGACCGGAGGCGGGACGACAGGTGTTCCGGATGCGCCGGCGCCAACCGTGATCTTCTTCTCATCGAGGGTCGCATCGGGAGCTCCAACAGAGTCGGTAAAAGCGGAATCCGGACGAGCCCGTCTCTTATCCGTTTCCCTGGCGGGAGCGGAAGAAACAGGCGGAGCCAACGACCGGTCTTTGGCCTCATTGGCCGCAACTTCAAAGCGGGCGGGTGACTTGGAGGCCATGTTTTGCGGCCGCCTCTGATACTGAACGATCCCAACCGAGGCAATCGCAACCACGCCGGCGGCCACGAATCCCCAGCGAAGAACTGGCCACGTCAGCCATCCTCTCGCGTGTGGTCTCACCGCGGTTTCAACGGGCTCCGTTGCGGGTAAAGCCAGCGCCACAATGTCGCGGCAATCGCCACAGTGGGCCAGGTGCTCAAGCACGACGGCTCGTTCGTCTTCGGCCAGTGATCGTTCGGTGAAGGCCGTCAGCATGTCCGCGTCGGGATGATCGACGGCGGGGGTGGCGGCCTGCAGGCGCACGCGCACGATTTTGGGGACGTTTTGCATCGCAGCTTCTAGCTTGCCCGTTCAGGGTTCTTGCTCGTTTCGATCCAAAGGCACGTTAACCTGGCTCTATCCTGGGCCTTCCCGGACCCTCGCCTCTACTCTCTTCTCAGAGAACGCGGGAGGGGACGATTCTTGCGTCAGGCTCCGGCGAATATCCACCTGCAGATCGCGAACGTCCACTTCCAGCGCTTCCTCGGCTTGGCGGCGCGACATGCCATGGCGCACCAGGGCCGCAACTATCTGCTTGCGCAGAGACTTCGCCAGTTTATCGAGCTTGCGGCTGATGGTGGACTCGTGCACCCCCAGCATGCGGGCGATCTCGGCCAGGGTACGGCCATCGAGATAATACGCGCTCAGTACCATGCGGTCTTCGCCGCTGAGAACGGCGAGGGCCTCGTCGGTGGCCTGCGCCAGGCGCAGGTCTGCGGGCGGAGCCGGCTCGGGATCTGGGGCGCGGAACTGGACGCCTTCTTCGGATTCTTCGTCGAGGCTTACCAGGCGTTTCGTACGGCGGTAGCGGTTCACGTATTCCTGCGACAAAACGGTGCGCAGCCAGCCCTCAAGCGATCCACGGCCGGTGTAGGAAGCGAGTTTGGAGACACGCTGGCCGTCGCGGGTATTGGTGCCATAAAGGTCGGCATAGAGGGCATCGGCCAGTTCCCGGGCGGCGGAGTCTTCGCGCGCAATGCGAAGCGCCGAGAGATAAAGCTTTTCGCGGTAACGTGTGAGGAAGACTTCCCAGGCGGAATTGTTGCCGGCGGCGCAAGCGCGGGCCAAGGCGAGTTCGTCGACCCGCAGACTCAGAAGAAACGTACGGATTTCGCTCTCGGAGGTAGCGGGCGTGGAGTGCTTCGAGCCCACTTCGCAGAGAATCGCTGCGAAGGATTCGCGGGTGAGGCCAATTTTCTCGCAGCCGCCTTTGGCGCACAGATCCGCCAGCAGTTCATTCACGACGGATTGCACGGCCGAATTTTGCTTTGTCGCACTCATGGCGTGACGGCCGTGGCTAACCCGCTGCCTGCGCTGCTTTACACTGTGCACACGGGCAGATTTCGCGCAGGAACTTCCACGAATAGAGTCCGAGGTCGTGGCTGTCGTTCCAGGAAAACTTGATGGCGTATTTGCCCACGCCCTCCGCGGAGACGGGCTTGGCGTTGGGCTTGAAGATCAGCAGCGCGCCGGGCGCAGCCGTGACGGGATCGCCGGGACGCCGACCAGCCTTGCCGCGCTCGTCCTCGCACATGGCGCACGGGCAGGCGTCGCGCAGGTAAACGAAGTTATAGTGCGAGACGTGGTCGTCGTTCCACTCAATGTCCACTCCCGTGCCGGTCGTTAGATTCACCTTCACCGACTTGGGATCAGTGGCCGCGGAGGCGGCTTGGAGCGGGGACTGCATGGAATCAGTATCGCACGCGGAGGGTCGCTGAGGTTCCCCTTTTGAAGCACCCAGGATACGGGTTCGAATCCCGTCGGGTCCAAGCTCCGATCTTCGGGGCGGCAGATTCTCTGGGAGCCGAAGCAGGGATAAGCTCCTGAAGTTGACTGGACATCTGGGAGACTTATACTGCAAGTGTCGCAGGGTGCTGTAAGTACCCAGAGCTTTGTTTGGCCCGAGAAATCGGGGCCTTTGTAGTTTCGGTCTCACGACTCGGGATTGCCGAATCTGGCCAGGTTCCTGTAAAATCTAGGTTCGCCCTACAAGATCTGATCTTTCTGGGAGTTGTCATGGCACAGCAATGCGATATCTGCGGCAAGAAGCCGCAAGCGGGAAACCGCATCAGCCACGCGCACAACGTCACCAAGCGGCGCTGGAACGTCAACCTGCGTCCGGTGCACGCCCGCGTAGGCGCGGCCACCAAGCGCATGCGCGTCTGCACGTCCTGCCTGCGCAGCGGCAAAGTCGTCAAGGCCTAAGACCCTCTCAACCAAGAGAACACCTACTTCCACAGAGGCGTCTATTCCTCTGTGTTCCCCTTCGCCCTCTGTGGTTAATGTTCTTACTTCACGGCGAGCAACCGCACGTCGAAAATCAGCGTGGCATTGTGCGGGATCTGTGGTGGATGACCTTCTGCCCCGTACGCCATCTCGGGCGGGATCCGCAACTGGCGCTTTCCGCCGACCTTCATTCCGGTCACACCCTCGTCCCAACCCTTGATGACCTCGCCCTTCCCGATGGTGAAATCGAATGGCTGGTGCGCGTCAACTGAACTGTCGAACTTCTTCCCCGTGGTCAGCCATCCAGTGTAGTGCACTTTCACGTGACTACCGTCTTTGGCGACCTCGCCAGTACCGACTCTAGTGTCCCAGTACTGCAGGCCGGAGCCGGTCTTGACCCCGTCCCCTGTGACTTTGGTGGGAGCGTTGGTGTTGGGGCGAACGGTCTGAATAGGTTTGTGGGTAGGCGTTTGCGGCCGTAGCAGAGGGGCCAACGCAAAGACGAGCAATATAACGATCGCGTTCTTTCTCATCCGTACTCCTTGAGATTCTCATCCCAGCGAGGGCTAGATGCCGGCGCTACTCCACGGCGATCACGTCGATTTCCACCAGCACGTCTTTCGGCAGACGCGCCACCTCGACGGTAGAGCGCGCGGGCGGCGCTGTGCTGAAGTACTTGCCGTAGACGGTGTTCATGGCGCCGAAGTCGCCCATGTTCTTCAAGAAGACCGTGGAGCGCACGACCTTCCCCAACCCGCCGCCGGCGGCTTCCAGAATCGCTGACAGATTGCGCAGAACGCGATCCGTCTGCGCGGCCACGTCTCCTGTGATCACCTGTTGCGTCGCAGGGTCGATGGCTACCTGTCCCGAGACGAAGACGAATCCGTTGGCTCTGATGGCTTGCGAGTAGGGGCCGATGGCTTGCGGGGCGTCTTTGGTAGAAATGACTTCGCGCATGAAAATCTCCGCCGCTGATTAACGCAGATGCACGCAGGTAAAGTCAATTGGCATGGCCCCAGATTCGCCCTCGATCGCCGGAAGGATCATCGTGGCGCACGCCCGGCGCCATTCTAGAATCGATACACCGCGCCCACGGAAAGCCGTCCGTGCCCGTTCGGAACCTGGTTCTGGAGTTGGTTGTCCTGCGTCACGAAGTGGCTGTGCAGGTAGTCTCCCTCCCCACGCAACGAGAGGCGATTAGTAAGGCGATAGTCCAGACCGCCTCCAAAAGACCAGGCGAACGACGTACTAGTGCTGAAAAAGTTATTCGAATTGGCGGCTGTGTAGCTGATGTTGGCACCTCCGAGCAGGAAATGTCCGAAAGGAGTAATCCTGGACGCCTTGGACCATGGGGCTGAAACCCGTGGCCCGAACAAGAAGGTGGATGTATTGGAGTGATCTCCAGGACAGCAGAAGCTGTACGTTGCATAGTACTGAGCGAAGTCAGCTGTGAAGCCGTACCATCTTCGTGAATTGACGTCCACGGCTGCGTTCCACCCGTTTTCGCCGCCTCCGAGCCAGGCAAAATTGGTGGGCACGTACGAATAGCCACCGAAAACCTGAACGTGGGATGGAGCGTTCTGGGACCAGCTCAGAATGCCGGACAGCAGCAGGACACAAAACAGCAGCCCGCGTCGCATATCCTTCCTGGTAACTCTTTAGGGCTCACTGGCTAATAGCAAACAAACATTGGGATGCCGTGAGAGAAAAGCTAGTTGTACCGCTGCCCTTATGCGTCTGACCAGCGTAGCCTTGCATTACTTCATCACCGACCACTAGATTTTCTGCAGCCTCTGCACTTCGTGGACGCCGGGGATTTTGCGCAGCCCAGCGATGATCTGCTCGAGGTGCTTCAGATCGGCGATGTCGAGAACGACTTCAACGCTCGCCTGGCTGTTGGAGGTTTGTGCGGTGATGTTGCGGATGTTGCTCTTGGCGTCGCCGATGACTCCGGTGATGCTCTTCAGCATGCCGAAGCGGTCGTCGCAGAAGACAGTCAATTTCACGGGATAGGCGGTCGGGGTGTTCTCGTCGCGGGCCCACTCCACATCAATGCGGCGTTCCGGCTCGTAGAGAAGATTCGTAACGTTGGGACAGCTGATGGAATGCACCGCCACGCCCTTGCCGCGCGTGATGTAGCCGACAATCCCCTCGCCGCGGATGGGATTGCAACATCGTGCGCGGTACACGAGCATGTCGCCCTGTCCGCGGACGGTGATGGCATTGTGATCGCCGAAGACGCGGCGCACCACGCTGGCGATGCCGCCCGGCTGCGAGGTCAAGCCCTCGGATTCAATGTCGCCCGTGATGGAGTGCGTCGCCCCGGCGGGCAGCAAGCGGGCCAGCACTTGCCGCGCGGAATATTTTCCGTAGCCGATGCCGGACATGAGATCGTCGGTCTTGCCCAGGCCATAGCCGGAAGCGACTTTTTGCAGGTCTTCGTCTTTAATTTCCTTGAGCGCGATGCGGTACTTGCGCGCTTCCTTTTCGATCAGCTTGCGCCCAATTTCAATCGCGCGCTCGCGCTGGTGCACATTGAGCCAGTGCTTGATCTTGTTGCGCGAGCGGGACGACTTGACCAGACCGAGCCAGTCGCGGCTGGGCTTGTGGCCGGTCTGGGTGAGGATCTCGACGATGTCTCCGGAATGCAGTTTATGCCGCAGCGGCACCATGCGTCCGTTGACCTTGGCGCCGACGCAGGTGTGACCCACCTCGGTGTGAACGCTGTACGCAAAATCGACTGGCGTCGCATCGCGCGGCAACACTACGACTTTGCCTTTGGGCGTGAAGGTGTAGACCTCTTCGGGATACAGATCGACCTTCAACGTGGACAGAAATTCGTTGGGGTCGCTGACGTCGCGCTGCCACTCGACCACCTGCCGCAACCACGCGAGGCGCTGCTCATCCTGCGCGGAGACTGGGCCGTCTTTGTATTTCCAGTGGGCGGCGATGCCTTCTTCCGCCATCTTGTGCATTTCCTCGGTGCGGATCTGAATTTCAAACGGCGTGCCATCTTCCGTGATCACCGAAGTGTGCAGCGATTGGTAAAAATTGGGCCGGGGCATGGCGATGAAATCCTTGATGCGCCCCGGAACCGGCCGCCACAGGTTGTGAATGATGCCAAGCACAGCGTAGCAATCCTGCAGCGAACGCGTGATGACGCGCATGGCGCACAGGTCGTAGACCTGGTCTACGGAAATACGCTGGCGCTGCAGTTTTTTGTGGATGCTGAACAGGCGCTTAATGCGGCTTTCGACGCGTGCCTGGATGCCCGCCTCCTTCAGCTTGTCGCTGATGGTCTGCTGCATTTTATCGAGGAAGGCCTCACCTTCCTTGCGGCGGGCATTGACCGATTTCTCGACCTGCTCGTAACCGAGGGGATCGAGAAAGCGAAAACCCAAGTCTTCGAGTTCGCCGCGGATCTTGCCCATGCCCAGGCGGTGGGCGATGGGTGCGTAGATCTCCAGTGTTTCTTCGGCGATCTTGTGCCGGCGGTCGGCCGGCAGATGTTCCAGGGTGCGCATGTTGTGCAACCGGTCGGCCAGCTTGATGAGCACCACCCGGATGTCATCGACCATGGCCAGCATCATTTTGCGCAGGTTCTCGGCTTGCTGCTCCTCGCGCGTGGCGAAGTCGATTTTGCTGATTTTGGTGACGCCTTCGACGATGTGGGCCACCTGCTCGCCAAATTCCTTGCGGATGTCGACGATGGTGACCGAAGTATCCTCCACCGAGTCGTGCAGCAGCCCGGCGGCAACGGCAACCGGGTCCATCTTCATTTCGGCAAGGACGAGGGCGACTTCCAAGGGATGGACCAGATAGGGTTCGCCGGAGGCGCGGCTCTGGCCCTCGTGATTCTTTAGGGAATAATCGTAGGCCTTCTTGATGATCGTGAGATCATCCTGCGGACGGTTCTCCTGCATCCGCTTCATCAGGTCGCGGAACTTGGTCAGCGTGAGTGCTGTAGTAGCGATCTGTTGGCGCAAGCTCGCCATGTGCGATTATAGCCCGCGGCAGACGCCAATTCTCGTTGGGAGGGCGAACCCGACGAACTTCGCCTAAATTAAATGGGGCGCGACAAGTCCGATGAATTCTCGGGAAGTTATGACCTTGGTTTTCTTCCAGAATCTCGGGAAATGTTTCTGATTGCCCGTGACCAGGTAGTCCGCGCGGGCAACGTCGGCACATTCCAGAAATATGTTGTCATCGGGGTCGTGCGTGACCTCAAGACGCCGTGTCAGAGCCACGAAATGACTGTGGTTCTTGATGAGCTGCAGCAGTTGACGCCGAAGGCCTTTGCGAATCTTCAGCTCTGGTCGGGCAAGCACCGCTCTGTACTCCTGCAAGATAGGCCGCGAGACATACCACCGCGCCGGTTTGGTCATGGCCAGCAGCACCACGGTGCGCTGCACTCCGGCAGGCTTGATCGCAGCGGAAATCAGCACGTTAGGGTCGATGACAAGACGGAGGGGAAGCATTACCGCTTCGGCTTGTGCGACCGGGAAGCCTTGATGAGCCGGTCGATCTGACGGGAGGTCAACGTACTGGTCCCGTTCCGTTCCGACTCCTGACCGATGACTCTTAAGACCTCGGGCTCTGGAGCAGCCAGCCTTACGTAATCGCGGATGCTGAGCAGCACCGCCTTGGGAGTGCCACGCTTCTCGATGACCAGAGACCGCCGCTCGTTATCGACTCGCTGCAGCAGCTTTCCGAAGTTCGCGCGGGCAAAAAGGGCAGAAACAACTATCGTGCCATTCTTGCCGGAGGTGGGTGCGGTGGACATGAACTCTCCATTTCAATTACTTAAACTGTACAGTTCAAAAGTGGTGCAGTCAATGAACTTCTAAACGCGATGGGATTCGCTTTTCCGGCATTATGAATGCTTCGAAATCGTCGCGGGTTTGGCTGTTGGCTCGGCAAGCTGCTAGAGTGACACGTTGACTCACATGATCTCTCGCATCCTTGTCAGCGGCGTTTCCGGGCCGATTGGGGCCTCACTTCTTCCTTCCCTCAAGACACGCGGATTTGAAGTCACGCGCCTGGTTCGTGGGGCGGCTGCCGGCGATGATCAGATTTCCTGGAATCCGGCGAAGCCGATTGCTCCCAACATGGTTTCAGGTTTCGACGCAGTGATCCATCTCGCGGGCGAGAGCATTGTTGGACGCTGGACTAAAACCAAGAAAATAAAGATCCGAAGCAGCCGGGTCGCGGGCACCACCACGCTGGCGGAAGCCCTGGCAGCAGCGCAAGACAAGCCTCAGGTGTTCGTCTGCAGTTCGGCGATTGGGTATTACGGCGACCGAGGCGACGAAGTGTTGAACGAGGAAAGTAAGCCCGGCATTGGGTTTCTGGCCGACGTTTGCCGCGAGTGGGAGGCGGCGACGCAAGCGGCCGCCCATGCGGGCATCCGCACCGTTCAGATGCGCACTGGCGTCGTGCTCAGCCCCAAGGGTGGCGCGCTCGGAAAGATGCTGACCCCGTTCAAGATGGGCGTGGGCGGAAAGATTGGCGACGGGCAGCAATGGATGAGCTGGATTGACGCCCAGGACATGGTCGGCGCCATCCATCACATCCTGAAGAGCGATCTGCTGCAAGGCCCGGTGAACATGGTCGCTCCCAAGCCGGTGACGAACGCTGAATTCGCCAAGACTTTGGGCGGTGTGCTGTCGCGGCCGGCCATCCTTCCTGTGCCGGCCTTCGCCGTGAAGCTGGCCTTCGGCGAAATGGGAGAGACTGTTCTCTTAGGGAGCCAGCGCGTCGAACCCACCCAACTGGTCATGAGTGGATATCCCTTTCGTTTCAGCAGCCTCCGAGCATCGCTGGAAAATACTCTCAGGCGCTAGAGAAGGCTCGCGGCGGCACGCCGGCCTGTGACGGCGGTCACAGACTGCCAGTACCGACCTCTGCAAAGCTAACGAGTTGGAACGGCTTGGGAATGAAAAAGAGATTCATCGCCGCTTTTGTGTTGGCATCGCTTTCGCTTGGGAGCGTGAGCGGAGCGCTCGCGTTTTCGTCGCGACCCGGCTCCCCGATCACACTGAAGAGATCCGCCCAGGCCACGTCCAGCGAGCATGATCACTCTTGCTGCCCGGACGCACACTCGCGGTCTTTGCCACTACTCTTCGTGACGCCTGCATTTGCCACCATGCCTTGCGGCGACGAGCACGCATGCTGCGCAAAGCACGGACCGCAAAATCCGCCATCCCTCCCGGCAGCGACCTGGCCTTCACGAGTTGGCTCGGAAGGCGTGCCCGTGACGATCGCAGGCCAACATTTTGACGGTCGAACTCTCACCACAGTACAAGCTACCGGTAGCAGTCCGTTCCAGTCTTATTCCGTACGAAGTGCGGTTCTTCGCATCTGAGTCCTCTCCTCGCGCCAGCGGCGCAATCCTTAAAAAGAAGCAGACAGTCCCGCATGGTTGGCGTCTGCCTGCTTTCGGACTGGGCGTGAGCCCACAATGCGAATTCAGACAAATTACGGAGACTTAAATCATGAAATACAAAATGATAGCCCTGATCCTAGCCCTGACCGTCGTGTCTTGGGCACAAATCGCAAACCAGAACGCACCTTCCACACCGCAGCAAAGCACCGTGCCGGCAGACAAGGCCAAGTGTCCATGCTGTGACAAGATGGCCGCGGACAGCACGAAAGATGCTCACGCCTGCTGTGCGCATCACGACATGAACGGCAAGGACGGCAAGGAAATGGCTTCGGGCAAGGACGCAATGTCCTGCTGCAGCGGCAAGGATGCCAAGTCCTGCATGAGGACCGGCAAGGACAAGGCCGCCGCCTCTTGCTGCAAAGATGGCTGCAGCAAAGATAGCTGCGGAAAAGACAAGACCGCGGCCGCGTGCTGCGGTGGCAGCTGTGGCAAGGACAGTAAGAAAGGCTGCTGCTCCGACAAGAAGAGTGACAAGACAGCGAAAGATTGCTGCCCAGAAGAGGTACACAGCTAGATTGAATCCATTCCTTTGCTAAGGTCGCAGATAGTGGATATTAGGCAATTGGCCCCAGCGATTCTGGCTGGGGCCTTGTTTTTGTCTACCGCTGGCAGGAGTAGCGCCGCCGTCCGGCGGCTGTCGTGAGGGGTGTCCCGCCATCACATGCGAGGGCAAGGCTTGGCCTGAGCGAAGTCGAAGGATGCCCTCGCGATGACCGGCGGGGACGCCGCCACTACAGAAAACTGACCAAGTCACATCGATGTCGTCGTGTCCGCTGCGCGAACTGGCAGGGCACAGACCGCACCTTCGCTGAAATTTTCTGCCTCAATTCCGAAGGCGTGAGAGAACCGCGCCCGGTAGTTCTCCCATGCGATCGCGGAAGTCAGTTCCACCAGTTCCGCTTCGTTGAACTTTTCCCGCACACGGGCAAACAGCGCATTGGAGACCTCCACTGGAGTCTGGGTGATGCCGTCGGCATACTCCAGGACAAGCCTCTCCAGTTCAGAGAAATTGAAATCGGTGCGATAGTGGTTGAGATTGGCGATCTGCCGCGCCGAGATGCCGTTCGCTCTGCCCACGGCAGAGCCGATGTCAATTCAAAACGGGCACCCCACGAGGGTTGCCACGCGCAGTTCGACCAGTCCCTTCAGCTTGTGATCGACCAGCTTGCTCCGGGCTTGTGATTGTTCCATCTGGCCGCGTCCCCACAAGATTTTGGGATGATGAGCGGTCACCTGGATCGGCATGATGACTCGGTGCAGCCGGCGGCGGGTCAGAAAGTAGACGAGCCCCACAAACAACCGGCGGATCGGACCTCCCTGACTGCGGGAAGCGCCCGGAATGCGCGCCATGGAAACCTCCTTGCCGATACGAGTCAACTCGACAGTCCAACTCAAGCATCAGTTCAACTTGGGTTTGAGCGATTGATCTCGTCCTGCAGTTTTTGCAAAAGCTCCGCCCGTTGCTCTGTACTCAACTCACGCTGCAACTCTTCCAAAGCCAGGGCCACGATGTGGTAGTGGTGTGCGCCCGCGTACTTGGGATCGGTGGTGATGTTGAGCCAAAGTCTGTGCATCAGTTCAACATCCTGGGGGCGCATGCGCGGCGCGTGCGGGCCGAGCGCGAATTCGCGGATGGTTCCATCCGGGGCGCACACTTCCAGTATCAGTCGTGGACGCGGCTCAGGCAGCCGCTCCCAAGCATCGCCGGTCAGTTTGGCCTGCTCGTCGGCCGTGAGTTTGTTGGATAGTCCGCAGATCACGCGGCTGGAATCGAGACGCTGTGCCGTCAAAATAATGGCTTCGAACACATCCGTCGCTGGCACCACCAGCAGCGAGATCGGCTTGCCTTCTTTTTCGGCGACCGCCACGGCCGCGGTGAAAAGCTCCTGCTCATAGTGGTCGAACACCTGGCTCGCTTCAAAGACTGCACTGCCACTGAAACTGTGCTCGCGATGATACAGGCGGGCGCTCATCACCACGACATCCTGCTTGCCGGTGTGGGTATGGCTGAGTACATTCCGCAGGTAGTAAAGATTGCGGGGGTCGCGCACCGCCACCAGAATATTGCCGGGACGCACCCCCATGGCGCCGCTGCCCAATTCCTGATTGCCGTAGACCCGAAACTGGTCGAGTTGCTCGGGTTTGCCGTGGCGCTCTTTGGCGACATGGTGTTCGGAGATCGTAAAGATCGTGAAGAAGAATACGCTGAAGATTACTCCCGCGATGGTGGCTTCGTACTTGGTAAACAGGTTCACGACGGCTGTGACGAACAGCACTGCGGAGATGAAAATCAAGCCCACGGGAATTTCGGTTTTTCCGATGTGCAGATTTCCGGGCACTTTCCATTGCCGGTTTCCCGGCTCGGTGAAGCGCAACACGAGCACCGCCAGCGACTTCATCGCGAAGCTCCAGATCACACCGAAGGCATAAAGTGCGGCCAGCACGTACACGTTGCCCAGGCTGAGGAAGATGGTGAGCAACTGCATGCACACGATCAGGTTAATAATCCGGTAGCTCGTGCCGTAGCGATTATGCGGCCGCTGAAACCAACTGGTGAGCACACCGTCCTCGGCCACACGGTTTAAGACGCCATTTGCGCCCACAATGGAAGTGTTCTGCGCACCCGCCAGAATCAGCACCCCCACCAGTACAACGAAGCCGTGGAACAGGAGCTTCACGCTCGTAGGCCCCACCAGGTACATCGCAATGCCGCCGATGAGGTTGGCGAAGTAATCCGGGCGGACGCTGTCCGGAATGATCATCACTGCGAAGAACGAAACCAGCGAGGTGAACAGCAGGCTGTAGATAAAGATCACCAGCCCGGTCTTCTCCAGGTTCTTCAACTTGGGGTGCTCGATTTCGCGGTTGACCTGGGCCAGCGTTTCCTCGCCGCTCATGGCCAGGACCGAGTGCCCGAAGCCGACGAACAGGATGATCCATGTAATGTGGCTGAACCAGGTTCCGTTGAGCCAGCCCAGCGACTCTTTGTTCAGGGGCACCACACCCGCGTGCAGCGGGTTCGGGGGCAACTGGACTGGCGCCCGCAAAACCGTGAGCGTGCACCAAATGATCAGAATCACCACCATCACGGTGGTGATAGCCATAATCTGCAACGCCTTCTGGCTGGATTCGTGGATACCCTGCGTGTTCTTCCACCAGAAGTAGATGACGATGATGATGGCCAATCCGGCGGCGAAATGGTCGTCGGAAAAATTCAAGGGTCGATGCAGGTATACCCCAATGTCCTTGATGAATCCCGCCAGGTATTGGCCGGCCGAAACCGCGCTGATGGGGCCGGTGAGGACATAGTCGAACAGCAGGGCCGAAACGGAGAACTTGGCCAGAGTTCCGCCCATGGCCTCTTTGACCACCCGGTAGACGCCGCCGCGCACGAACATGCTGCTGGATTCGATATACAGCGCGCGCACGGCATAACTGAACAGCATGACCGCGAGGATGAACCAGGGAGCGCTCTTGCCGATGACCTTCTCAGCGTCGCCGCCCGCGTAATAGGCGGACGATGCCAGGTCGGACAATACGATCGCGGAGGCGCGCCAGAACGAGATGAAGGTCAGCATCACCGTCGTGGCGACGAAGACCTTTACTGCCGGTTTTGTACCCTCAGGGGACGTGGCCATGCTTCTTATGAATGGCAGCAATCGCAATTAAGACTAAGCCTATGAAGATAGCACAAGGGGAGGAAGAGGCGTCTGCGGTACGCCAGGCTATGTGGACTGCGAACTGTCTGCAGCCACACGCCTTTTCGGCGCCACATACGTGTGCGTGATCCGGTCGTGCCAGCATAGGCCGTCCTCGTCGAGAAAGACCCAGGCGTAACCCATCCCGAGGGAAACAGCGGAGAGCCATGCTGCTAAGACGCGCCAGCGGCGCAGGGAGCGGCTCGTCGAAGTGCCGTCGAAACGGGCAAGTTCGAGACCAGCGGCGCGCAGCCCCGGAGTGCTGGCGGCGTAGACGACAAGTAGATACTGGTAGGCCGCCCAGAACAAGCAAGGGATTCCGGCGGCGAGACCCAGAACTTGAAACTGCGGAGGCCGCACAGCTGCGATCTTCCAGAAAATGAAACCGAACAGGGCCGATGCCGTGGCGATAATGATTCCGTCGACCAGCGAGGCCACAACCCGCAAGCCCAGCGCCGCGCTTTGCAACGGAATGTCGATCCCCGGCCGTTCTTCAGCTTCCTGTCGCTCGGCCGCTTCCATGGTAATTCCGCCGAGCGCCGGAGGCGGAGGCTCAACCTCGGAAACCTCCAGAATTCTCGGTCGCTCGCTGACCGGCTCCGCCAGTTGATCCGGTGGAGGCGCAGGCGGCCCCCAGGCAAACCTCGGAAACTCAATAATCTTCGCGCTGGCATGTCCGGCGCTGGCATGTCCCGTGCTGAGTTGTCCCGAGCTCTGGCGGACGGGTGCCGGCGCAGTTTCTGCAGCGGCCATCTGCCGAAATTGCACATCGGTCTCCGCGCCAGCCGAGGGCTCGTGCCTCATTCCATCGAGCGCGAGCGCATGGTTCGAGACTGGCTCGAACCCAGGAAGCGGCAAAGATCCGCTGGTTGCATTTGCGCCCGGCCCGGATTCAAAGGCTTCAAAGCGCAAGCTGAGGGACGGGTAGCGGGGCGGACGCACTTTGCGGCGCGCGCGATAACGATGGAGCCGGTCAGAAAGTTCGTCGCGCCAGGCTTGAGCATCCCCAGCCTCAGGCGCGGTCTTGGCCGACAATTCGGAGGTTGCGGCCGAGTCCGGCGAGGCATTCGAAGCAGACGCCTCTGCAGCAGGCGCGCCCGCAACTTCCGGATCAATCCACGTCATCTCCGCAGCAGCAGCCAACGACGACCCGGGCCCGGAATCGGCGGCGGGCGTCCACCGCGACACAGGAGCGGGAAGGGACTCGGGATGGCAACGGCAGACTTCTCCACACTGCGGACAATTCATGAAGGCCAATCTCTTGAAATCGCACCAGTTCGCGTAAATCGTACAACCGGAAAGGAACCAACGGGAATCCTAGCCTTTTTCGCCACTTTGCCTCGCGGCCAGCGCCGTGCTAAGTTCACGATGCCGCGACAAGAAAACCGAAAGGGCAGGTACGCCTTCGATGGACGATCTTCTTCCGTCGATTTTCTTCCGATGACTCGCACTAGATTCCTTATCACGGCGCTGTTTCTTTGTCATCAGCTTCTCGCTCCTGCGCTAGTAACCAGCCAGTTGCTTTCCGGAAATTCCGCCCAGTCCGCAATTCCCTCCCCACCAAAGACGGCACAAAAAGGAGAAACCTCAGCCTCAGATTCAGGCACTCCGTGCGCCAATCGGGCAATGACGCAACTCAAGGACGGGACGACCATCTGCGCCGACCAGCAGGAAAAAGCCGGCGACGTCTACAAATTGCACGGCAACGCCGAGGTTCACTATCGCACATACGTCCTGCGGGCGGACGAACTAACCTACGACTCAGACAGCGGCGAGGCCGCCGCCTCTGGGCACTTCACCCTCGACGGCGGCCCCAACGACGACCACATCAGGGCTACTCATGGAACCTATAATCTGACGGCTGAGACGGGACGCCTTTACGACGTAACCGCAACCACCGGACTCCGCTTTCATGGTGCCCGCGCGGTCCTGACCTCGACCGCTCCGTTTGCTTTCTCCGGCAGAATCGTGGAGAAGACGAGCCCCGATCACTACCTGGTGTATGACGGCACCATTACCACCTGCGAACTTCCGCGTCCCAAATGGCAGTTCGAGGCTCACAAAGTAGTGGTTGATGTGGGCGGCAATGCCAGCATCTACCACAGCAAATTTGTGTTGCATGGATTCCCCATCTTCTACTTCCCTTACGCAACTCATCCCGTGGCCAAGGAAGCGAGGGACACGGGATTCTTGGTGCCCACCGTTGGCCGGTCCTCCACCAAAGGCAATATCGTCGGAGACTCCTTCTACTGGGCAATCAATCCCAGCATGGACGCCACCGTGGGGGCAGAATACTTCTCTCTGCGCGGATGGTCGCAACGAGGAGAATTCCGTGCGCGTCCCAGCGACAGCTCTTACGTGAACCTGGATTTTTTCGGTGTGATTGACCGCGGCATTGGCACTCCACCCTTGCGCGAGGGCGGCCAGGAGGCGCGCTTGACGGCCGAAGGCAATTTCTACGGCTTTCGCGCTGTCTCCAATATCGATTACCTCAGTTCATTCCTGTTTCGGCTCGCCTTCAACGAAGTTTTCACCCAGGCGGTGAACTCAGAGGTAAAGTCGCAGCTGTTTCTTTCGAAGGCAGTCAACGGCTTCTCTTTCGGCGGCATGGTGGAGCGCTATCAGAACTTCTTTCAAACCACCAATCCTGACGGCACGCCCACCTTTGATTCCATCCGTATCCTGCACACTCCCAGCGCCGACGCATCCAGCGTAGACCGGCCGCTGTGGCGCTCGCCGTTCGTTTGGTCATTCGACGCCTCGCTGGCAGGCCTGTCCCGTAGCGAACCCGGCTTTCATACTGGAGAACTGCTCGGTCGCTTCGATTTCAGCCCCGAGATCTCCCTGCCCTTGCAGTTCCATGGGTGGTCAGTGCGCCCCGCGCTCACGCTGCATGAGACCTACTACACCGAGCGCTTCGTCGGCGGACTTGCCGTCGACGATCCCACCAACCGCCAGGCCCTGGAAACTTCGGTGGAAGTGCGGCCGCCGGTCCTGGAGAAAATATTCGACAAGGAATATCTCGGGCGAAAGTGGAAGCACGTCATCGAACCGCGGGTTGTCTATCGTACGGTGACGGGTGTCAACGATTTCGCGAATGTGCTCCACTTCGACGAGCGCGACATCCTTAGTAACACGCACGAGGTGGAGTATGCATTCGTGACCCGCCTCTACGCGAAACGATCGTCCGCCTTGCACATTCAGGAGTGCGACACGCCCATGACGGGCCTCTCGGTGGGCGCCGCCGCGCCCGAACAGACCGTTCCGTGGCAGCATGTCAGCAATCTGGAAAGCCAGCCGTGCACCCCCGGTCCAGAAGCCAGGGAAGTGGCCACTTGGGAAGTCGACCAAAAGTATTTCCTCGATCCCACATTCGGCGGAGCACTGGTGACGGGACAGCGCAACGTGTTTACGACGACGGAAGCTCTGACGGGCATCGCATTCGCCACCGAGCCGCGCCATCTTTCTCCCCTGGTGTCGCGGCTGCGGGTTGCGACCGGTAGCCACACCGATACCGAATGGGACCTCGATTACGACTTCCAGTTGGGACGCGTGAACGAGAACACACTCCTGGTCAACTACAATCTGGGATCGTTTACGGTGGGTGGCGGGGATGCGTTTCTGCAGATTCCGCAGCCCAACACAATTCCCCTCAAGTATCAGCAGTTTCGAGTGGCTCTGGGCTACGGCGGGGTTACCCACCGGGGGTTCAGCGCGGCCAGCAGCTTTGGCTTCGATGCGGAGACGCGGCAACTACAGTTCGCGACCGCGCAGACTACCTACAACTGGGATTGCTGCGGCGTGACCCTGGAATATCGCCGATATGCCATCGCCAACGTGCGCAATGAGAATCTGTTTCGCTTTACCTTCAGCCTGGCCAACATCGCCTCGTTCGGAAATCTGAGACGGCAAGAACGGCTGTATTAGTGGGGCGTCCCGCAAATTTACGGCATTTCATGAGGAGCGTCGTGGGGGCAGGTTTCTGGTCTTTGCGTCCTTCGCGCTTGCTTCGCGCCCTTTGCGGTTCAAAGCTTTTGTGCACCTTCTCTCTCCTGCGCCTCCGGACAACGGCTTGGGGTCGTAGGCCGAAACTCATTCGATGAAAGGGACACCATAACTAGCCCTCGTGCCCCCGACGCGGGCTGGTACCATAGGGATATGCAGGCTCCCGAAATCGGCATCGGCGCAAAAAGTTCTCAACTGCAGGCAGAACTGCGCCAACTGGGCCGAGCGCTCGTCGCCTATTCCGGTGGCGTCGATTCCGCGTATCTCGCCTGGGCCGCTCACCGCGCTCTGGGCGCTGACATGCTGGCGGTGATCGCCGACTCTCCCAGCTTGGCCCGCACCCAGCTAAGCGATGCCATTGCGTTCGCCAACGAGCAGGGGATTCCGGTCGAAGTCATCTCCACTTCCGAACTCGACCGGCCCGAATATGCGCGCAACGACGGCCAGCGCTGCTTTCAATGCAAAGACGAACTGTTCGTTGTGATGGAGAAACTGCGTGCTGCGCGTGGCTTCGACGCGATTGCTTACGGAGTAAACTTCGACGATCAGGGCGACTTCCGCCCTGGCCAGCAGGCCGCCAGGCAGCACCAAGTCACCGCTCCGTTGCTGCAGGCAGGACTCACGAAGCAGGAAATTCGCGAACTTGCGCGCCAGGCCGGCTTGCGCATCTGGGACAAGCCGGCATCGGCCTGCCTCTCCTCACGCATTGAGTACGGCCGTCCGGTGACGCGCGAGGCGCTCGACGTGGTCGAACGTGGCGAAGACGCCATTCGCACTCTCGGCTTCCGCCAGTTCCGCGTGCGCCATCATGGCGACATTGTCCGCATTGAGATCGCCCCGGAGGAACTGGATCGTGCTCTGAATCCCGCCATGGCAGCTCAGTTCGCGGTGATCTTCAAAGCGCTGGGATTCAAGTTTGTCACTCTCGATCTGGAAGGATTTCGCTCAGGATCGATGAACGCTTTACTGCCCGCGGAACAACTCCGCCGCACCGGATAGGAGCGCCTTAGACCACGCCGTTTCGCGGTTCGACTCGCATTCGCTGTGAGATAATCAAAAGATAACTAGTGATGCTGAGGCGGTTCCTGTTGATTCTAATTCGACGTTCGCTGCTCATCCTGCTTCTGGTTTGCCTGGGTTGTGTTGCCCAGTCCGCGCCTCCCGACGTGGCTCGCAAGATCGAACACCAGGTTCGCTCTTTCTATACCATCCCCTCCGACGTAAAAGTGACCGTCGGCGCCATTACTCCCAGCACCGAGATGCCGGGGTATGACGGTGTGTCTGTGAACATCGACGGTGGCGAAGGTAAGCAGAAGGACTACAAGTTTCTGCTGTCCAGGGACCGCGGTACCATGCTGCGCGTGACCCGGTTTGACTTGACCAAGGATCCCTTCGCCGAATTGATGAGTAAGATCGACGTCACAGGCCGGCCTTCGCGCGGTGCCAAGTCCGCCAAGGTTGTAGTGGTAAATTTCGACGATTTCGAGTGCCCCTTCTGCTCGCGAATGCACCAGACGTTGTTTCCCGCGATCTTCAAGGAGTATGGCGACCGGGTCACATTCATCTACAAAGACGACCCGCTGTCGGAGATTCACCCCTGGGCAATCCACGCTGCCGTTGACGCAAACTGCCTGGCCGCGCAAGACACCGATGCCTATTGGGACTTCGCGGACTACATCCACGCGAACAAGCGTGAGGTGGACACTGAAAAGACCCCTGCGGCACGCTTTGAAGCCATTGACAAGATGGCGACGCTGCAAGGGCAGAAACACAATTTGGACGTGGTGAAGTTGCAATCGTGCGTCAAAGCGCAGAACGAAGATGCCGTGAGAGCGTCCATGAAAGAAGCCGATGAACTTGGCGTGAATGGGACGCCGGCCCTCTTCGTCAACGGCCAGAAAATTGATGGCGCAGTTCCCATCAGTGAGGTCCGCGCCGCGCTGGATGCCGCCCTGAGAGACGCAGGACAGCCCGTGCCAGAGCACGTACCACCGGCCTCAGCGCCAGCATCCCGGTAATTTGTGGGTTGAGGGACGCCGCAGAGCCGCGCCTTCGGTCTGGATTTTTCATTTGTCGTCGCAGTCAGGAACGGGAGAAACATTCTTGAGAAAAAACTCTTTCTTCGCCCAGTTCGCAGCGGCGCTTTCAGCCGCCGTTCTGCTGGCAGCTCTGGCCGCCTGCAACCCGCAGACCAGCGGCGACGTGATGGCAACAGTGGATGGGCGAAAGATCTTTCGCTCCGACGTGGACAAGTATTACGACAACAATGTAGCCTCGGCCCAGCAGGCACCTACGGGCGAACAGGCCACAGCGCTGCGTCTGAACATACTGCACCAGATGATCGACGACGAGATCCTGATGCGGCGCGCCGAGAAACTGGGCCTGCTTGCCACCGATGAAGAAGTGGACCGCAAGTATAACGAGATCAAATCTCCTTTTTCGCAGGAAGAATTCGACAAGCGCCTCAAGGACAAGAAGATTACGCTGGCCGATTTTAAGCGCGATATCCGGAGATCGATTACCGTCGACAAGGTGATGAACAAAGAAGTATCGTCCAAGATCAACGTCACCGACCAGGACATTGCGAACTACTACAACGCGCACAAGGGCGAATTCAACCTGATTGAACCGCAGTACCACCTGGCTCAGATCATGGTGACCCCGGCGCCCAACCCGCAGGCCCATAATCAGAACGACAAGGCACAAAACGAAGGCGATGCGCGCAAAAAGATCCAAATGATCGCCAACCGTCTCGACAGCGGCGACGATTTCGCTACCCTGGCAATGAAGTATTCCGAGGATCCCGAGACCTCGGGCAACGGCGGCGATCTCGGCACGGTGCCCGAATCTGGCCTGAAAGGAACCGACCCAAACACGCGCGAAGCCGTCATGAAGCTCAAGCCGGGCCAGTACAGCACCATTGTGAGCGTAACCAATCCCGCGACCAAGCAAGCATTAGGCTTCCGCATCGTGAAGCTGGTATCGAAGGAACCCGCAGGACAGCGGGAACTGTCTGATCCGCGAGTGCAGCAAGCCATCCGTTCGCAGCTTCACGACCGCCGCGAGCAATTGCTGAAGGCTGCGTACTACGAGGTCTTACGGGATACCGCCAAGGTCGAGAACTTCTACGCGAAGAAGGTGCTCGACAGCAACGGGATGGAGAAATAGTTATTTGACGTGGTTGCTCGACGGTATCACTCGACAATCGCCAGCACGTCTCCGGCATTCACGGCGGCGCCTTCGCTGACCAGAATCTTCTGAATCGTACCCTTCTTCGGCGATTTAATTTCGTTCTGCATTTTCATCGCCTCGACGACCAGCACACCTGCGCCAACCTCGACCTCGTCTCCCTGGGAGACCAGCACGCGAACAATCTTGCCAGGCATGGGAGCGGTAAGTTTCTTGGGGCCGTGATCATCCACCGCGCGGACGCGCCCGCGCAATGAGCGCGGATCGCGGACTTCCGCCGCAAAGCGCGCACTGCCCACCCAAAGATGCAGGTCGCCACCGACGCGTTCACACTTCACTTCGTAAGCCCGGTTTCCGATGCGCAGAGAAAGTACATCGGGCCGCGCCAGCACGGCGTCGACTTCGACTTCGCGTCCATCGAGGCGGCACGACCAGCGGCCGTCCGCTCGATTGAGATCGAGCCGGTAGTTGTTGCCGTCGATGGCGATGTCGTAAGTCATTAGAGCCAGTTGCCAGTTGCTAGCTTCGGGGAATTCTTCATCGCGTCGCTTCGTTGTGGGCCGCAATTTTCCAGTTTGAAGCGGCATTCGGCTTGCTGCTCCCAGAATCGCTGGTGACTGAGCGCTCGTCCGCTCCAGCAGCCGCAGGACCCAGGACGGCAAATATGCCGGCGGCAATCACCGCAACTTCGATCGCTTCTGGATCCGTCGGAGCCTCAACCCGCTTCTGCTTTAAGAGGCGATCGAGGAAACCGGTGTCCATCTTCGCGGCGCGAAAATCCGGATCGCTGAGAATGCGCCGGAACAATGAAATATTCGTTTTGATTCCGCCCACAAAATATTCGTTGAGTGCGCGCGTCAGCCGGCCGATGGCCTGATCGCGATCCGTGCCGTAGCCGATCAGTTTGGCCAGCAGCGGATCGTAGTCCATGGGAACGGTCCAGCCTTCGTACATGCCGCTGTCGCGGCGGATGCCCGGTCCCGAAGGCAGCAGCAGCAGCGTGATCTTGCCGGGGCTGGGGAAATAATTGTTGTCTGGATCTTCGGCGTAGATGCGGCACTCGATGGCGTGTCCGCGAATCATCACTTCGTCCTGCGTGAAGGGCAGGCGCTCACCTGCTGCGATGCGAATCTGCAGGTGTACCAGGTCGAGTCCTGTGACTAACTCGGTCACCGGATGTTCCACCTGCAAGCGCGTGTTCATCTCCAGGAAATAGAACTTCTTCTGCTGGTCCACCAGGAATTCAACGGTTCCGGCATTGGTGTATCCAGCGGCCTGGGCCACGCGAACCGCGACCTCGCCCATGTTGCGCCGCATGTCGGCGTCCACGATCGGAGAGGGGGCTTCCTCCACCACCTTCTGATGGCGGCGCTGCAGCGAACACTCGCGCTCGCCCAGATACACGGTATTCCCGTGCTCGTCGGCCAGCACTTGCATCTCGATGTGGCGTGGATTGACGATTGCCTTCTCGATATAAACTTCGCTGTCGCCAAACGACCGCTCCGCCTCGCTGCGCGCAGCTTCGAGCGATGACTTCAATTCTTCCGGCGCGTGCACGAGACGCATGCCTTTGCCGCCGCCGCCCGCGGCGGCTTTCAGCATCACGGGGTAGCCGATGCGAGCCGCAACCTGTTCGGCCTGCTCGAACGATTCGAGGCCGCGCGACGTGCCGGGGACAAACAGTACACCCGCGCGTTCCATGGCCTGCCGCGCGCGGGTTTTCGAGCCCATCGCATCCATGGCCGCTGCTGTGGGGCCGATGAACTTCACGCCTGCATCGGCGCAAGCCCTGGCGAACTTTGCATTCTCGGAAAGAAAACCGTAACCGGGATGGATGGCGTCTGCGCCGGATCGCGCGGCGACGTCGAGAATCTTCTGAATGTTGAGGTAAGACTCGGATGCGGCGGGCGCGCCGATGGGATAAGCCTCATCGGCCTTGCGGACGTGCAGCGAGGCACGATCTACGTCGGAGTAGACGGCAACGGCGACGATTCCCATCTCGTGGCAGGCGCGAATGACGCGTACGGCAATCTCGCCGCGATTGGCGATGAGGATCTTCTTGAACATTTTCTTGAGCAGCAGTCGGCCCGACGAACCCAAGATTTTACAGGAGATTCCACGCTCGCGGCGGATGGCTCAGGGGGAAGATTGGTTTAGCCCACTGGCGAACAGCAGGTCCCTCCACTCCGGTCGGGATGACAATTCCTGTATTGATTCCGTCGAAAACGAGCCCGCGGATATCTGCCTAGATTTTTCTGTCGAGTCACGCGTTTGCGCGGTTTTGTGTTTCTGAGACCTTTTCTGAGAGGTGCCCCCTCCCGCCCCGATTTTGCTCATCGCCAGTGTTCATGCGGGTTTCCGCGATAGTGAGTGCGAGCCGCGCGTTTTGGGTCTTTATTTCAAACAACTTACGGGTAAAATCTTGACAACAAAGCACTTAGCTTCGCTGCGGAAATGAACCCTACTACCTCCGCCTTGACCATGTTCTGCTCATTCCGTTTTGGCCGCAAGGTCAGATGTCACAACTGCCCTGTGGATTACAGAGGTCGAAATCCCCACTCTGCAAAAAGCGCAGGGATGGGGCAACCGCACCTCGGGAAAGCCAGACTCATTTCTCATCCGTGCCGCTCATTCCGACGACGGCACGCGAGAAAAACTCACTGCAAAGGGGGCTTGGGGTGCGTCCTGACCACGTCGGAGCCAGCGGCGGCGAGGGAGGAAGCGGTAGCGGATCAGGGTCCAGATCGCCAACCATCCGTCCGAGTGGCGGATTTTCTTGCCCTCCATGGCCGAGCGCGGAGTGTAGGAGATGGGAACTTCTGCGATGTTTTCGCCCATGCGGCACAACTTAGCGGTGACTTCCGGGCAGAACTCAAAGCGACGACATTGCAGTTGTAGCTGTGCCAGGAGGGAGCGGCGAACGACTTTGTAGCAGGTGGCTTCGTCGTGAATGCTCGCGCGGTAAAGAAGGTTGGTGAGGTGCGTCAGCAGCTTGGCTCCGAGAAAGAAACGCAGGCCGCGCTCAGGACGATCGGGGCGCACGCCGTAGACAACGTTCGCGTTGCCGGCTTCGAGCGGACGCAGCAAACGAGGATAATCCTGGGGGTCGTACTCCAAGTCGGAGTCCTGGATCAGCACATACTCGCCACGGGCATAGGCAAGTGCGGTGCGAATGGCCGCTCCTTTACCATAGTTTTTCTCATGGAACACGACGGTGAAGCCGTCGATCGGCGGCAGTGCCTGAAGTTTCTCGCGGGTGCCGTCGGTCGAGCCGTCGTCGACGATGATGATTTCCTTCTTGACCGGCGAGGCATGGATCGCGTGCAACAGTTCGTCCAGGTGCGCTGCTTCGTTGTATACCGGCACGATCACCGACACGTATCCCTTCCAGCGATCGTTCGTCGCTGCCTGATCGTGCCGCGGTACGGTTTGCAGGGACGTCACACTTCAGGCTCCGGTTGAAAATACGCGCAAATTGGAGGATTTTCTAGCATAGTATCATCTGAAATCGCACTGATTCCAACACCCAGCATGCAGCCACGCGAAGCCGCGGTGAAACCAAGCGCAAGCGCTTCATCGTTCCCCGCAGCTACTGTTCGCTGGGTTCACCGGCTGACGATTCTTCTGCTTCTGGCGGTGGCCACCGCCGTGCGGTTTCTGTGCCTCGCCTGCAAACCCTTTTGGTTTGATGAGTGTTTCAGCGTAGAAGTCGCGCGAATTGGCTGGCGTGACTTCCTGCACCTTCTATGGTGGCGCGAAGCCAATATGTCACTGTACTACGTTCTGCTGCGGATGTGGCTGAACGTCGATCTGCACTATGGGCAAAGCGAGTTTTTCATCCGTAGCCTCTCGGTGCTGATTGCCGCAGCCACGCTGCCGGCTGTTTACTGGCTAGCCCGACTCCTGTATGACCGGCGGGTCGCTTTGATTGCGGCCACCCTGTTCACATTCAATGCCTACAACGTTCGCTACGCCCAGGAAGCGCGAAGCTACGCGCTTTTTCTGCTGCTGGCGACGCTGTCTTCGAGCTTCCTGATTGCCTTGCTGCGCGAGCCTGCACGCCGCAACCGGGTCGGCTATGTCCTGGTCAGCATCCTGGCAGTCTATGCGCATTTTTACGCGCTGCTGTTGGTGGTGGCGCACTGGCTGGCTCTGTGCTGGCTGGGCGGCCATGGCCAGACTACAGATGAGTCCGGCGCACGGCTGTCCGCGCGCATGCGGCGCGCGTGGATCACGATAGGCCTCGCGGTGCTGCCTCTGCTGGTTTTTGTGGCGAAGACGGGCGCCGGCCCGATCCGTTGGATTCAGCGGCCCGGCCTTCGCGACGTGATCGAGTTCTACCAGCACCTGGCGGGCGGAAGCAATTGGGTTCTTGCGGTAATCTATGCCGTGGCCTGCCTCGCCGCGGTAATGCCGCTGAAGAAACAGGTGTTGGCGCGCGCTCAGGATTGGGAGACGTGGCGAACGCAGTTTCTTCTCATCTGGCTATTCTTTCCCGTGGTGCTGACGGTCTTGCTGTCATTCGCCCGCCCGGTATTCCTGGGACGCTACATGCTCTTCTGCCTGCCCGCGCTGCTCATCCTGGTGGCGGCGGGGCTGGCGCGGCTGCGCAAATGGTGGCTGCTGGGGGCGGCGCTTACCGGAATACTGCTGCTTAGCGCACAGGGAATTTTTTTCGTTTACAGTCACGACTTCGACAATGAACGGGACGCCTCCGGTACAGCGACCCGCTTCATTCTCGACCATACTGAGCCGGGAGACGCGGTCGTCTTCCATATTGCCGACACTCGCATTTCGTATGAATTTTTCCGCTCCTTGCGCGTTGGACAGAACACGGCCAGTCCGGGTTTCACGGCTCAACTCGGACCGGAGATTCTATTTCCTCAGCACGGAGCAGGTCTCGACTACCGCGACTTCACGGGCAAGCCCACGGCGGATTTGCTGCGGGCTGCGGAGGGCAGCCATCCGCGCGTGTGGATCATGCTGATGAACAACGGCCCTGTTGGGAACCCCGATCCCACAACCACGATGCTGACGAAACTTCTCTCGGAATCTTTCCCTAAGATGCTGCGGTGGCAGTTCACGAAAGTCGAAGTCCGCGTGTACAGCAAACAGTAGTCCGCCCGGGGCACGCGCAATCGAACGCCGAAGGAGTCCGCGGGAAACAGAAATCTGGCGAGAAAGGGCGCTCAGAGGGCCTGAACTGAGCCCGAGTCCCTTTTAGGAGTCTGTGTCGTAGCTTCTCCCCTTCGGGGCTTGCTCATTTCCCACTGCGCCCCCACGGCTTGCGCCGCGGGCTGCATTCTGTCGCCGCTTCGCGGCCTGGAGCGCGTCGTTTCTTCCACAGTTTCCAGACACGATCAAGCTACGACACAGACTCCTTGCGGGACTCGTGCGATCATGGCGGACTCTCCCGGCACTTCCGTGCCGGGCTTTCACATGCGGCTGATTCGCGGCTGATGGTCATTTTCTCCTCTGCCTCTGGACCAACACCTTTTCCGACAGCCCGATTCGGCCAAAGAATGGAAAAGCCTCCTTCGTTGAAGCAACAAAGGAGGCTGAATCTGGCGGTCCAATCTCGCTGATCTTATTTCGGCCGGTCTTTATTTCGGCTGGTCGACCGTAATTCCGCCCGCAGAGTTTTGCGCCGCTTTTTCGGCTTTGGCTTTTTTCACTCGCAGGGTTTCGTCGACCCAGTGGTCGGCAGCCTTCAGGTCTTCCGCGCGGACGGAAAGATCATCGCATTCCACGTCGCCCTTCTCGCGGTACATTAAATTCAGATAGGCCATGGCATCGTCATAATCCGGACGGAGTTGAATGGCCTTGTTGAGGCTGTCGATGCCCTCCTGGATGGCGGGCGCGTTCTTTATCTTCAGCTCTTCGCAGACTTTCTTCTGATCCTTGTTTTTCGGATTCAGATTCTCTTCCGGCTTCATGCCCAACTTGGCGCGTTCTTCCATGCGCGGTTGATAGCAAGCGGTCCAGTCGATGACGCCGACAGAGTAGTAGGGCTCAGGATCGTTCGGGTCAAGGTCGGACGCCATGCGATAGTACTTCTTGGCTTCGTCCCATTTCTTCTCATTCAGGTAGAGGTAGGCGATGCCCTTGGCGCTGTTCACCTTCTGATCGCGAGAAGGATTGGCGTCGATCACCCTTTGATATTCGTCGATGGCCTGCTGGGCTGTGCGCAGATTATCCGGCGAGTCCACGCCGGGAATATATTGCGACACAAACGCGGTGGCCAGATACATACGAGCATTGATGAGGCCGGGATCCAGTCGAACCGCCTCCTGGAAGTGGTCGATGGCCTGCTCGTAATGGTTGTTCTTATAGGCGGCCACGCCCTTATTGAGTTGGTCGCGGGCGCGTAGCTTGTCGCATCCCACAGAGGAGAAGAGTGCCAGCACTACCGCCGCCAGCATGATGAGTCTTGCATTTTTATTCATTGCGGTATAAGTCTCCCTCGCCAGCATCCTAGGCCCAGAGACAGCGGTTTGACAAGCGCGGGCCGCGGCAGCACGGAAGCGGCAGGCTTCCGTGCAGTGGGCCGAATACAAAATTCGCAACTCCGAGCTTTACTGGACGGGCAGTTCAGGCGCCCGCTTCGATCTTCGCGGTAATCAGACCGACCTTGTCCACACCGGCGGCATGAGCCAGATCGATCACGTTGGCGACATTAGCGAAGGGGATAGCGTCATCGCCCTTCACGAACATGACTTTTTCCTGGCGCAGCTTGTAGATGTCAGTCAGACGACCCTGCAGGTTGTCCCAGGTCGCGTCTTCGTTATTGATCTTCACGCCCGGCGCCTGGCCGGCGCCACGGTCGATCAACTGCACAACGATGGTACGGTCGGGGGTATTGTTCTTGGGCGCGTTGGGAGGAGGAGGCTGGGGAACCAGCGCATCCAGTCCTTTAGGGGTTACCGGCGAGATCACCATGAAGATGATGAGCAGCACCAGCAGTACGTCAATGAGCGGGGTAACGTTGATGTTTGCACTTTGGCCTCCGCCCGAGCCAAGATCCATTCCCATGGTCGTTCTCCTTTATTGCCCTGCCGCAGCCGGAGCTGGCGGGGCGCTTGGAGCAGTTTTCTTCTGCTCGGTGAGCAAGCCAAGGTCATCGACCCCGGCGGCACGAACGGCATCCACAACCTGCACCACGCTACCAAAACGGGCGCGCATGTCCGCCTTTACGTACACGCGTTTATCCGGTTTGTTGGCGAGACGATCCTTTACCTTGCTGGTGAGGTTGTCGACCTGCATCTGCTCGCTGCCGAAATACACTTTGCCATCCCGAGTAATGGAGACCAGCAGTGCATCTTCTTTGTCCGCATCCGGCATCTGTTCCGGGTTGTTGACCGGAGCCATATCCACGCTGATGCCTTTTTGCAACATGGGCGTGACCACCATGAAGATGATCAGCAGGACCAGCATCACGTCCACCATGGGCGTGACGTTGATTGCCGAGCTGATCTTCGCTCCTTCGTTCCGTTTCGCTAATGCCATAGCCAGTATCTCCCGTACTTCCGCCGCGGTCCGGGGCCGAGAAGCGCTCCGCGCTCAAGTTGGGAAGGCCCGGCGCCGGAAAGCTCCAGCGCCGGACAAGCAACTCACTGCGGAAACCAGACCGAGCCCTCTTCTCTGCGAATGGCTTACCGGCGAATATCGCCGCGCTTCTTCAGGAAGTAGTCGATCAGTTCGCTGGACGAGTTGTCCATCTCGACGTCGAACGCTTCCACGCGACCGGTAAGATAGTTGAACATCATGACGGCAGGGATGGCAACGAGCAGGCCGATGGCCGTCGTAACCAGCGCTTCCGCAATACCGCCGGCGACTGCTGCCAGACCGGTGGCCTTGGAGTTGTTGATGCCGATGAAGGCGTTCAGAATGCCCATCACGGTTCCGAATAGCCCCACGAATGGAGCGGTGGAACCGATAGTGGCAAGACCACCCAATCCGCGCTTCAGTTCGGCGTGGACGATGGCTTCGGTGCGTTCCAGAGCGCGCTTGGAGGCTTCAATGGTTTCGCCAGGGATGGCGCCGGGGCTGTCCTGGTGAGCCCTGAACTCCATCAGACCAGCGGTGACAACCTTGGCCAGATGGCTCTTCTTGTTGCGCTCAGCAACCTTGATGGCTTCGTCGATACGGCCGTCGCGCAAAGCTCCGGCCACGGCAGGGGCGAAGGCGCGCGACTGTTTGCGGGCGGCGCTGTAGGCCATCCAGCGATCGATCATCACACCGATGGACCAACCCGACATGATGAAGAGAATGATGACCACGGTTCTGGCGACCCAGCCCATTGCCTTCCACAGGCCCAATGGATCGGTCGCCAAAGTGCCGCCACCTTCCTGGACGACCCAGGTGGCTGCGGCGGGAATGTGACTGAGAATGACACCTACGTGAGTTGCGAACATGAGCTGCTTTCCCTCCTCGGAACTCTGGACATTTTACTGGACCCTTTGATGCGCTTTGCGGTGCCAACCGCTGGCTAAGAATTAATGCGCCGGCGGGCGTGCGACTTTCGCCGCACAGGCACGAATCCGACGAGCCATGGCTCAGAATCTTGCGGTAAAGCGCCGAGCCGGGCTTCCGAAAGCTCTTCCCGCCCACCAGGACCTTGATGGGACGGGAAGACTATGCACACTTCTACGAAAAATTTCGAACTGCGCCGCGCTGGGGAGTTTAACCCCCGGCGAGGGTGAAGTTCACCTGCACCTGGGTCTCGACCTCGACCGGTTCTCCGTTCAGCAGGTACGGCTTATACTTCCACTGCTTCACGGCTTCGATCGCGGCGGGAGCCAGCATGGGGTGCCCGCTGATCAACTGCAGATTCTGGATGCTGCCATCCTTGCTGATCTGGGCCTGCAGAACCACCGTACCCTGAATGCGCGCCTGGCGCGCCAGCGGGGGATAGGTGGGGCTGACCTTGCGGATCAGAAGTCCGGAGGATACACCAGACGAAACGCGCACGCGAGTCGGGGTGGCGATCTTCGGCACCGCGACCGGCGTAGAGCTGAGAACGCTGCCAATCACACCGCCCATCGATCCGCCCGGAACGCCGCCCGGGACGCCGCCCACCACACCTGTCGAAGCCATGACCGGCGGGGGCGCCTCGTCTTCTTTGATCATTTCGATTTTCTTGGGAATCTTGGTCGGGGTGCGCAACTCGCCGTTCACGATGTCGGTCTGAACCTGTTTCACTACGCGCACCGGCGCGGCTGCTGGCGGCGGTGGTGGCGGAGGCGGCGGAGGGGCCACCAACATGAATAACGTTGTGCCTTTGGGCAAGGCTTCGGTGAAAATGAGCGGGATCAGAACCATGACGCCGATGATCCCCATCTGGATGATAAACGAGACCATGGAGGTCCATCCGCGCTTGGTTTTAAGCCTGCCGCCGGACTCGATAAGGCTATCTTCAAACATGTGATTCTCCCCAATTTCCTTCTTCAGGACCCTACGGATACTTAGACACCGACCGATTCCCCTTTGCTCCCGTTTTCTTTGCCCCTTGCGGGCCACCCGAGCTCGGAGGGCGTTCTCAGCAACTCCCCATAACAAGGCCTAACGCAATTATTACCAGCGCGCCATCGGGTAACTTACCTAGACCGGCCGGCGGGCATGGCCACCGGACGCTTGCTTTTTTCAATCCGCCAGTCCTGATAAGCCACCAGGATGGGGGCTGCAATCGCAATCGACGAATACGTGCCGATCAGGATGCCAATTACGAGGGCGAGGCTGAATCCACGAAGCACCTCGCCACCGAACAAAAAGAGTGCGAGTACGGTAAGGAAGGTAAGGCCTGCTGTCAAGATGGTTCTGCTTAAAGTCTGATTAATGCTCCGATTAACGATGTCCGCGAGTTTCTCGCGCCGCATGAGTTTAATGTTTTCGCGGATGCGGTCAAATACCACGATCGTGTCGTTATTAGAGTAACCAATCAGGGTGAGGATGGCCGCGATCACAGTCAGGGTAATGTCGGTTTTGGTGAGGGAAAACGCCCCAACGGTGATGAGTGTGTCGTGAAATACCGTGACCACCGCGGCGATGCCATAAATCCACTCAAATCGGAAGCCCAGGTAAACCAGCATTCCGAGCAGGGAATAAAGGGTGGCCAATCCAGCCTGAGTCCGCAGCTGGGAGCCGACCTGGGGCCCGATGATCTCGACATTGCGGACGCCAAAGTCGGAAAGAAAGAAACCGTCCGGGAGCGAAGCCACCACCGCACGGTCCACTCCGGGGGCGCTCTGCAACTGGTCGGGAGAATTCAACACGCCACCCTGAACCTTGTCTCGATAGTCCACGACGGCCTGAGCCTGGGCCGAATATTTCTGATCGGCATCGGAGCCAGTGTGGAGCGGGTCTTTATCGATGAGGTAGTTTTTGATTGTCAAATAACTGGCGTTGTTCAGGTCGACCTTGCCTGCCGGAGTATTGGCCTCCAGCGCCTGTATGATCTTCAATTTGCCTTGATCGAGCGCCTGCTCGTTGGTTTCGCGGACGTCGAGGTCGATCAACACCTCGTTGTTCGAGACCAGGCCATAACGCTGAATCTTCGCATTCCGCAGGCCGGCGCGATCCATCTCGGCGTGGATCGCGTTGTAGTCGGGGGTATGCGAGAACCGCACATACACCAGGGTTCCTCCGCGGAAGTCTACACCCCACGGAATGTGGTGCCAGAACAACATAGAAAGAAGACCTGCGACGCTGAAGACCAGTGAAAAAGCGAGAAAATACCACTTTTTCCCAAGAAAATCTATGTTGGTATTGCGAAAGAACTCCACGAGATTATATAACCCCTTATCTATCTATGGCTTAGCTAAAATTTGGTAATTGGGAAATTGAGTAATTGTGAAATTGAAAACCTGCCTGCCCTTCAATTTCTCAATTACTCAATTCCCTAAATGCTGAGCGCTTCTCCGCGTTGCTTACGGCTTAGCACCCAGTCGAAGATGAAACGCGACACGAACACGGCGGTAAACAGGTTCGCCAGCAAGCCAAAGGTGAGCGTAGTGGCGAATCCTTTCACCGGACCGGTACCAAAGATGAAGAGAATCGCGGCGGAAACGATGGTGGTGACGTGCGTATCCACAATCGTGATCCAGGCGTGGCTGAAGCCCTGATCCACCGCCGAGGGCGGCGTTTTGCCGTTGCGCAACTCTTCGCGAATACGCTCGAAGATCAGCACATTGGAATCCACGCCCATGCCGACGGTCAGAATCACACCTGCGATTCCAGGCAAGGTGAGGGCGACATTGACCCCAGCAATGGTGGACCACCCCAGGAACCCAAGCAGAATGATCAGGTTCATGATGAGCGCCACATCAGCGTTAATGCCAGCCCCGCGATAGTAAACGAGCATGAAAATCAGTACGGCCACCATGCCGATGACGGCCGCTTGCACACCGGAACGGATGGAATCCGCGCCCAGCGACGGTCCCACGGTTTGCTCTTCCAGATACTTGATGCTGGCAGGCAGAGCACCGGAGCGCAGGATCATCGAAAGATCTTTCGCCTGCTGCTCGCTCATGCGGCCACCGCTGATCGAACCCTGGTCGCGGATCGGTTCCTTGATGTTGGCAACTTCCTGCACTTTGTTGTCGAGCACTACGGCCAGGCTGTCGCCGACGTGAGCGGAAGTAAAGCTGTAAAACCTCTGTCCACCCTCGCCCGTCAGCGAAAAGCTTACGCTGGGCTGGCCGTTCTGGTCGGTGCTGGCCTGCGCGTCCCGGAGGTCTTTGCCGCTGACCGCGGAAATACGCGACACCAGATACCATGCTGGCCCCTCGGTTTCGGCTCCGGGCATGCTGTGTCCCTGAAGCAGAATCGCATCCGCGGGTATAACGCCGCCTTTATCTTGCATGGCTGCCTGCTCGCTGGGATACGGTCCGCCGAGAGACTGCTTGATCTCAAGCATCGCGGTGGACTGCATGATGTCCTTCACGCGGCCGGAATCGTCAATGCCGGGGAGCTGAACAAGAATCTGGTGTTGGGCGAGCCCATGTTCCTCAATGGTAGGCTCGCTGACGCCGAGAGCGTCAATGCGGTTGCGGATAGTATCGATGGCCTGGGTGACCGCCTTGCTCTTCAGGTCATTCAGCATCGAAGGCTTCATCGACAAGTTCCAGGAATTGTCGGGGCCGCCGGTCACGTCGTACTCGGGCAACCGCTCCTGCACGATGGTGAGCAAGTCTGCGCGGGCACTCGGTTGCAGGCCTTTTAGCACAAGATGGTCGGGATTAGTCTGCTGGTCCGGCTGAGAGACATCGGTGTAGTCAATCTTCCGGTTGCGCAGCTGTTCTTTCAAAACTTCCATGGCGTTCTGCGCCACCACGTTGACGGCATCGTCGACCTGAACCTGCAGGATGAGGTGGGTTCCGCCCTTTAAATCGAGGCCGAGGTGGATGTGATCGCTAACCGCAGCAAGGAGTCCCTGGCGCGAAAAACTCCTCGGAATCCCAAAAATTCCGAACAGGAAAAACAGCAGCGTGGCAGCGATGAATCCGAGCTTCCAGAGAAAATTCTTGTTCATAATAAAAACAAACCCGAATGTAATGAGCTTCTATTTGGTCTTGATTTCTTCCTCGGTCGTCGTGACCTGCAACACCGACGCCTTGGTCACTTCCAGCAGGAGATTATTCGGAGGAACGCGCAGATGAACGCAATCGTCCTTGAGCGCCATGATCGTTCCCCGCAGGCCGCCGCTGGTGGTGACCTTGTCGCCGGTCTTGAGCCGGTCCAGCATGGCCTGCCACTTTTTTTGACGGCGCTGCTGGGGCAGAATCAAGAGAAAATAAAAAATGGCGAAAATGAAGATAAGGGGTGCCATACCGAGCCACCCCATGCCGCCGCCACCACCGAACTGTACTGCCAGTAGAAATTGCATATTGAGGTCTGAGCGTATGTATCCGCGAAAAACCGCCCGCACCCATTTGCGGCGCGAGAGCTGTCATGTCACCACGGGGTTTAGATCGACATCGGCCGGGTTCGTGGGCTTCAGGCTTGAATCTGGGGAGATCTTCCCATTAAGTCTAGGGTTTCGGCCTTGACCAGACACTAGAAAGAAAACGGGACTCTACCCCAAGTGAAATAGAATGCCGCACCCGCCGCATGGTGTCAAGGTAGAAACTCAGGTTGTGGATCGTGTTCAAGACCTGCGCCAGCACTTCGTTGGATGCATAAAGGTGACGTAAGTAGGCCCGCGAGTAGCGCTGGCACACCCGGCAGCCACAGTTGGGGTCGAGCGGGGCCGGATCCTGGGCATAGCGCGCCTGCTTGATCGAGACTCTGCCCTCAGAGGTAAACAGCAGCCCGTGCCGCGCTGCGCGCGTCGGCAGGACGCAATCCATCATATCGACCCCCAGGCTGGCGTACTCGACAATCTCTTCGGGCGTTCCGACTCCCATCAGATAGCGCGGCTGGTCGCGGGGCAAATGCTCGAGCGTGGATTCCACGATTTCACGGGTAAGTTCGCGCGGCTCTCCCACGCTGAGCCCGCCGATGGCGTAGCCGGGAAAGCCAATTTGGAGGGTGCGCTCAGCCGACTCTTTTCTGAGATCGCGATCCATGCCTCCCTGGATAATGCCGAACAGGGAGGGTGTGGAGAAAGTTTGTGGGGGGACAGCCGCCCTCGGCTGTAAGGGCGAGCACAAGCTCGCCTGCTGGGCTGCGGAGCTTCGCTCCGCCGGACGGCTGAAGACGGCCGTCCCCACATGTTCGCGCCTGCCCCACGGCACTTCGTGCTTGTGCTCTTCGAAATACTTCTTGCTGCGCGCCGCCCAGCGTGCCGTCATTTCCATCGACGCGCGCGCGCGCGCACGATCCACCGGAAACTCGGTGCATTCGTCAAACGCCATGATGATGTCGCCGCCCAGCCCAATCTGCGCCTCCATCGCGCTTTCCGGGCTGAAAAAATGCGAAGAGCCGTCCAGGTGCGAACGGAACGTCACACCTTCCTCGTTGACCTTGCGCAGTTCGTTCAGGCTGAAAACCTGAAACCCGCCCGAGTCGGTGAGGATCGCCCTTGGCCAAGCCATGAACCCGTGCAGACCGCCCATCCGGCGCACGGTGTCCACCCCGGGCCGCAGGTAGAGGTGGTAGGTATTGCCGAGAATAATCTGCGCGCCCAGTTCTTCGAGCGTGTCCTGAGGAACTCCTTTTACCGATGCCTGAGTACCCACTGGCATGAACACAGGGGTCTCGATTTCAGCATGCGGCGTCAGCAGTCGCCCTGTGCGCGCTCCGCCGGCGGTCCTTTCAATCTGAAACGAGATGGGCATTCGTTGAGATTGTAGCAACGGGAAGCGAACGGACGCGGCGCTCAGCGTTCAGTCTTCACTCTAAAATCGAGATGATTTCAGCGCGAACGCTTCCTTCTTCTACGATCAGCTTGCCAACCGTCACGGGCAACTTGAAGCGGCGCGGGCCTGCGCTGCCGGGATTGAGGTACAACACGCCGTTGCGCGTCTCTCGCTTCGGGACGTGGGTGTGGCCGGAGATCACGACTTTGAAACCCGAGGCCTCCGGCTTCAGGTCGAGCTTCGCCAAATCGTGCAGCACGTAGATGGAAATGCCAGCGAGTTCGATGACGTCGGTGAGCGGCAATCCGCGCGCCCAGGCATCCTTGTCGACATTGCCGCGGATGGAGGTCACGGGCGCAACAGTTTCGAGTTTCTTCAGAATCTCGGCCGCGCCGACGTCTCCCGCGTGAACGATGTGTTGCGAGCCTTGCAAGGCTACCAGCGCTTCTGGGCGAAGCAGTCCGTGAGTATCGGAGATGACGCCGATTAGGATGGGAGTCTCAATTCTCAGGCTTCTGTCTTCGACTTGAATTCATGAGCTGGTTCATCTCTGCATGGGATGGCGCGCCATCCATCGCTGCGTACGTGCCCGCCGTCTTCAACTCTTCGGCAAGGCGGCGAAGTAAGCCGAGTGTCGCTCGCATCGGACCCGAGCCAAGGCTGACCCGTGCTATCCCCAGCTTGCTCAGCTCCGGAACTGAGGGCGAACCGGGCACTGCCAGGATGTTCACCGGGCACCGCAGATCAGCAACCAGACGTCCGATCATGGCAGCATCCCGCAGGCCGGGCACAAACACACAGTCTGCACCCGCATCGCGGAAAGCCTGCAAGCGGCGCACCGTTTCGTCGTAGCGTTTCGCAGGATCGCCGACCTGCAGCAGGTAGATGTCGGTCCGCGCATTGAGGACCAGCGGCACCTTCTGGGTGATCGCTGTCTCCCGCACGGCATGGATCTTCTCAAGCTGCAGGGCCAGCTCGGCAAGCGGGCGATCGGAGTCTCCGGTCGCATCCTCCAGATTCATGCCAACGGCGCCCGCCTCAATCACCGCGCGGGCAGTTTGGGCCGCATCCTCGGGCCGGTTTCCGTATCCTGACTCAACGTCTGCCGTTACCGGTACCTTCACTGCCCTGGCGATGCGAGCTACCACCTCGAACATTTCTTCCTTCCGGATCTTTTGTCCGTCGGCATACCCGAGGGAAAAGGCGACACCGGCGCTCGTAGTCGCAATGGCCGTGAAACCGCATTCTTCCACGATGCGCGCGCTGGCGACATCCCAGGCATTGGGGAGGAGCAATACTTCAATTCCTGAGTGGAGGCCCCGAAATACTTCCGCGTTCTTTCTTTGTTCCGGGTTCGTCATACGTAAAATAGGCGTGCTCAGCGGCTGCCGTTTTTCATTTTCTTGACGAACTTGCCGACGCTGACCACCGCGCGGCCCACCGTACCGCGTCCGATCTCCTGCACTTCGTCACGGGCGGTCACCCGCGCGGTATAGAAACGGCCGTCGAAGGACTCGATCACAGCCTCGGCTTTGATGCGTGCGCCGATGCCGCTGGCGGCGCGATGCTCAATGTTGATGGAGGTTCCCACGGTGATCTCGTCGCCTTCACAGTAAGGCTGCAGCGCCTGAAACGCCGCCGTCTCCATCAGCCGGATCATGTCGGGCGTCGAGTACACCGGAGGCAACTCGGGATGGTGCGAGGTGAGGGTGTGCTCGAACTCGACCGTCTCCTCGGCTTCGGCGCGGGCCCCGATGGGGATCTCTCTAGCCACAGATGTGCCTCTCCAAAAAAGAAATGAGCCAATGATTCTATCGAATCATTGGCTCGAACCGGTGCCAGGCGATCTCCAAACTATGCAGCTGCCATCGCCGTCCGGCGCGCGTCGATCCCATCCAGCGCTTTCCACAACATGCGGGCGGCATTTTCAGCGGCATCCAGAGCCGCATCCGCGGTCTCGGGGTGGGCAGCGATGCGCTTTTCGAGGTGGTTGCGCCAAACGCTGGAATGGTACACATCGGCCGTCGCGTGCAATGAGAAGTATCCGCAGGTCTTGTCGTCGGCTTTGTACATGGCCCGCAAGCCCCGCTCCTTTTCCTGGGCAATACGGGGCACCTGCGACTCGTAGGTGTAGAAAGCGGCCAGCGCATCTTCCGGCGAGCCCTCGCTGGCTACCTGATGAAAGTGCCGGATGAGTTGCCGAATCTCCGGCACAGGAGTATGCCACTCCAGGTTGCGGCTTGAGCCCATGCCTTCGGCGAAGTCGAGCCAAAGCTCCGAGTGCGGAACCGAGTCCCTGCCCGGCCGGCCTTCCACGCCCTTTTCGTCGCACATGTTGGCCAGTACCGCTCGCCGCAGTTCGCCTTCCTCCAGGCGCAGCCCAAGAGCCGCCAGGTAAGAAGGAAACGCTTCGACGTGATGGAAGTAGTCCTGCGCATATTCGCGCAGATCGTTGCGAGTCAACTGGCCCGCCGACCACGCCTTGTAAAAGGGATGGCAAAGCAGGTCATACTTCGCGATGCGCGAGTCGAGTTCCTGAAAGAATTCAACGGTATTCATGATGCCCCCCGGGACTTTCATTAGGACAGCCCAATATACGGGCGAAAAGGAACATCGGCAAGTGATGGAGATCACGGGTTCCGCCAAGTTGCTAGAATGAAAGAAGAACTAGCTGCAAGGATTTTCTGGGGTTCGCTCCGCCAGCTTCGAATGCATTACACCGAACAATTCGACGTAGTTGTCGTCGGCGCCGGCCATGCCGGATGCGAGGCCGCGATGGCAGCCGCACGCATGGGCCTGAGGACAGCTCTCTACACGCTCAACGTCGATCTGATCGCGCAGATGTCTTGCAATCCGGCGGTGGGCGGCATCGCGAAGGGGCATCTGGTGCGCGAAGTCGACGCGCTCGGGGGCATCATGGGCGAGATCACCGACGCGGTCGGCATCCAGTTTCGTCTGCTGAATACTTCGCGCGGCCCGGCCGTGTGGTCGCCGCGCGCGCAATGTGACAAGCAGGCCTACCGGTTGAAGATGCGCGAGGTGCTGGAGTCACAAGCGAATCTGCAGATCAAGCAGGCGGAAGTTGCGGATCTGATCGTCGCGGCTTCCGGCTCCCGGCTTCCGGCTACTCAGCTTTCGGCAATCGGCATTCAGTCAGAAGAGTCCGGAAGCCGAACGCCGGAAGCCGAACGCCGCGTTGCCGGAATACACCTTCGTGACGGGCGCACCGTGGGCGCGTCCGCGGTCATCATCACCACCGGCACGTTTCTGAACGGGCTGATTCATTGTGGCGAGCAGCAGTATCCGGCGGGACGTTCGGGCGAGCCTAATGCGGTTTTGCTGGGCGAGGCGCTGAAGAAGCTCGGGCTGCGCGGCTGCCGGCTTAAGACCGGTACTCCGCCGCGGCTGGACGGACGCAGCATCGACTGGACGCGCTTTCCGGTGCAGCCGGGCGACATTGACCCTACGCCTTTCAGCTTTCGCACCAGGCGCGTGGCGCACCACGACTCGCAGGTGCCCTGTTACATCGCCTGGACTACGGCGGAGACGCACCGCATCATTCGCGAAAACGTGCACCGCTCGCCGATGTACAGCGGGCAGATCCAGTCGATCGGGCCGCGCTATTGTCCTTCCATTGAGGACAAGATCGTTAAGTTTCCCGACAAGGAGATGCACCAGCTCTTTCTTGAGCCGGAAGGGCTGAACACGCACGAGATCTACGTCAACGGTATGAGCACGTCGCTGCCGGTGGACGTGCAGTTAGCGATTTTAAAGTCGATCCCGGGACTCGAGAATGCCGACATGCTCCGCCCTGGGTATGCAATCGAATACGACTCCATCGATCCCACCGAACTGGAGCGCACGCTGGAAACCCGCAAGATTGCCGGACTGTTCCTGGGCGGGCAGATCAATGGCACGTCTGGCTACGAAGAAGCGGCGTGCCAGGGACTGATGGCGGGCATCAACGCCGCGCTGCAGGTGAAGCGGGAGCCGCCGCTGATCCTCGATCGCACCGAGGCTTACACCGCGATCCTCATCGACGACCTCATCTCGAAGGGGACGAATGAGCCTTACCGCATGTTCACATCGCGGGCCGAGTTTCGCCTGCACCTGCGCATCGACAATGCCGACAGGCGCCTCACCCCGCACGGCCGCCGCATGGGTCTCATCTCAGACGTGGCTTGGTCGGATTTTCAGGCGAAGCAGCAGCGGCTTGCGACGATGAAGAACGTGCTGGAAAGCACGCGGATCACCGCTGAAATGCTGGAGCGTTGTCTTTCCGAGAAACGAAGCGAGGAATCTGCGGTCGCGGGTTGGGCATCGGCAGTCGGCCAAACCTGCGCGCAGGTCTTGAAGCGTCCTGAAGTCAAGGTCGAGCAACTCGTGCCCGTCTTGCGGGAACTCGCGCCTGAATTTTTCGCAAGGAATTCCTCCGAGTCCTCAGTGCCCGGATCCTGCCCTGAGCGGAGTCGAACGGTGGTTAATCTTTCATCGGAAGTAAGAAACGAACTCAAGTCGGTCGAGACCGAGATCAAGTACGAAGGCTACCTGCTGCAGCAGCAGCGCGCCATGGAGCGGCTGAAGAAATCGGAGCAGCACTCGATTCCCGACTGGTTCGACTACCACTCGGTCAGCGGACTGTCGCGCGAGATGCAGGAAAAACTCACGCACGTGCGGCCGCGCACCATCGGACAGGCCTCGAGGATTCCTGGCGTGACGCCCGCAGCCGTGTCGCTGGTGAACGTCTACATTGAAATCCAGGCGCGCCGCCGCGATCAGGCCGCCGCACTTTAAGGCCGAATCCGGCTTAGCGCGCGTCTTGTTTGGTTTGCAGTTGTTCCGCGAGTTTGAGTTCGCTCGCCGCTTCGTCTTTCTTTCCCATGTCCCGGTAGGCCTGGCCGAGCAGGTGGTGGGTCGTGGGATTGTTGGGGTCCATGGTCGCCGCGCGCTGCAGGGCGCGCACCGCCAAATCGAATTCGCCTTTTTTCTCGAGCACTTTGCCCATCAGGATGTAAGGCCCGGTCGACGTCGCGTCGAGCCAGATGGAGCGCTGCAGCACCCGCTCCGCATCTTCGAACTTCTGAACGCGCGAGTACGCGTCGGCCAACTTGTAGTAAGTCGCGGCGTGCCCCGGGTTGATGGCCAATTCCTTCTGGAATTCTGCGATCGCTTCCGGCACTCGCGATTTGTAGAGATACAACTCGCCCAGCAGGAAATGCACCAGGGGCAGCTTCGGATCGAGAGCCACCGCTTTTTGCGCGTATTCTTCTGCGACCGGATCGAACTCCTGGCGCAGCAGCATCCGCGCCGTGAACAAATAACCGGCGGCCGAGTCCGGCGGCACATCAAACATCTTGGCGAACGCCTTGCGCGCCTGGGCGTAATCTTTGGTTTGGATGTAGCAGATGCCCAGAATGTAGGAAGCGTCCACGTTGGCCCGCGAGTACCAGCCTTGGACTTTCTCGAGCAATGGAATCGCGTCCGCGGGATGCCCGCCCAGATAATAAGAAAGTCCGAGAAGCTGCGTCGCCTCGCCGCTGGCCGGATCCGCGGCGGTTGCCTTTTTCAGATACTCGATTGCCTTGGGGAAATCGCTTTTCTTGTAGTACGCCGTGCCCATTTCCAGGGCCAGACCTTTGGCGGCGGGATCGCGGGCTTCGAGAGTTTGCAATTCCGCGATCGCCTCGTCGAGCTTCCCTTGTTGCATCAGCTTTCGCGCCTGCGCAAACTCAGAGGGTGCGCCGGAAGACGCTTGCGACGGCTGCGTGGACGGCAACTCGGGAGGGGCGGACTGCTGCGCGAATCCTGACGCGGAAAACGCCCATAAGAAAGCTGCCAGGAACGCAAGTCGAGATACGAAAAAGAATTGCTTCGCTTTCATGGCGGGTTGCATATCGAAGATTAGAGCACAGTCGTCGACAGCGGCGGTCCAGCGATCAATGCGATTTCATTTCTTTTTCCAGCGCGTCGAGGTTCTCTTTTGCGATCGGCTGATTGGGGTCAATCCGCAAAGCGCGCTCAAAGTGTGATTTCGCTTCTGGAAAGCGTCCCATCTCAGCCAGAGCGGCTCCCAGGTTCGCTTCCACGTTGGCGTCTTCCGGCTGCAACTGCAACGCGAGGCGGAATTGCTCGGACGCACCATCAAAATCGTTCTGGCCGGCCAGCGCGAGGCCCAGATTGTAGTGCGCGTCGAAAGAATCGGGACGCGCCTTCAGCGCGGTCTGCAAATATCCAACGCCTTGGTCGGGATGCCCCGCCGCCACCAAGGCCGCGCCCAGAGCGTTGTTCGCGGCCGCGTCTTCGGGGCGCAGTCGCACCGCCAGTTCGTATTCGCGGATCGCTGCTTCGAGTTTGTCTTTGGCCTGCAGCATCGCCGCGAGGTTGTAGTGCGCTTCGAAGTCGCCGGGATTCTTCTCCACGTCATGGCGTGCCAGCGCCTCCTGCAGCGCCATGCGCGGATCGCCCTGCGTTGGGTCGAAATTCACCGGCAGCACCTGCAGCCATAAGTGGCACATCTCATCGCTCGAACGATTGCCGCCCTTGACTCGGGCCGGAGGATGATTGGGATTCAGTGGATTTTCGTCCGAGTTGTCATAGATATAGCGCAGGCTTACCTTCGTTCCTTTCGGCAATCGCACTGGCTCCGCATAGCGGTAGACCGCCTGCCAGTTCAGGTTCCAATGCGGAATGTGGATCAGTGTTTTCCTGGTGCCGTCGGGCATCGTGGCGAAAGCCTGAATATCTTTTCCCAGATAGTGCGCATGCGGATAAATGGCCAACAACTCCACGTCGATGGGCAGCGTGAAGTCGTCGGTGACCAGAAAATCTTTCTGTCCCGGCGGAATGTCGAGCTTCACATCGTTTTCGAGTTGCAGCAGCATCGGCAGTTTGGTCGCGGGATGCGGCGTGAAATAAAGTCCGATGCTCGGCTGGATCACTTCCGGCTTCCCCGAGGGCTGAAGGTGTGTATTGAGAATCAGGTCGGTGCCTTTGTCGAGGCGCAAGGCCATGCCTTCCGGCTCAACGGAAGGAATGGTCCCGGGCTTCCAGAATAGCAAGTGGCTATCCGGATCAAAGTCTTGCGACTCGATGCGAATCTCCATGCCGCCGAAACCCGCGCCGGGCTCGGTTTCGCGCTTGCGGGACGATCCCGCGCGGTCCACCAGAATGTTCGCGTGGTGCACATAGCGCTTGTCGCCCGGACGAATCTCAACCGCCTTCACCCAGCGCGTTTCTTGAATCGGCACCGGGAAGATGAAATTCCAATAGGTATCGGTGCCTGAGGGGGGCAGGGTGAGCGGCTTGTTCGCCGTGAGAACCAGATCAGGCTTGCCGAGCCGCCAGCCTTCGACGAACTTGGGCTGTGGAGGCAGATCAGCCGAGTCGCCCTCGACTGCTCCCTGCTCGACCCAGCGCTGGATCCGATTGATTTCAGCGTCTGCCAGGCGAAGCTCATCCGCGAACTTCAGCTTTTGCGGTTCGGGCAGCCAGGGGGGCATGGCGCGCGACTGGGTCACCTCCGCGATCTGCCGCGCATGTTTTTTGACGTCGGAGTAGTTCAGCAACGAAAACGGCGCCGCTTCTCCCTGTCGGTGACATGTAGCGCAGGAACGAAAGACGATCGGGGCGATATCCCGATTGAAAGTAACCTGACCTGCGGACGCCGCTGCAGAAGATGATTGGCGCGCAGCCGGCCTGCCGAGGAGGGTTCCCATCGCGCCCATGCCCGCCAGCACAACGACCGTCCACGCCGCGCTGCGCAGCCAGGAGCTTATTCCAGGTCTGAGATGTAGCATCCCACTCCCCTGACTTCGCTCTTGCCCACGGGCTTCCCTGCCAACGCCGCGCGGATGGCATCATCCAACTCGTGGGTCGTGGGCGCGGGTCGCGCCCGTCCGAGATCGACATACCAGTCGTCGATGCGTCCGTCATAGACCAGTTGATGGGTGGGGTCAAAGACTGCGATCTCGGGAGTAATCTGCACGCGTGCCAGCTTGACCAGCTGGTGCTCAGGATCTCGCAGCGCGGGCAGATGGTACCCGTAGTCTTGTAGATACTTCTTAATTGCCTGCGGCGAATCGCTCTTGTCGGGATACACCAGCCAGAAGTTTGCGCGGTCCGAGTACTGTTTGCTGATCCGTTGAATGGCCGGAGCGTAACGGCTGGAAACCGGGCAATCGCGGCGCAGAAACACCAGCACCACAACTTTGCCGGAATCTGCGGCAAGCGGATTGACCGTGTGACCGTCGAGGTCCATGGCAGTTTGCTGCGCCCGCGCACAACCCGAACAAACCACGAGCACCGGGACGATCAACAGCAAGAATCGGAGTCTTGACATAGAGGTGCTACGCGCACGGAACTAATCTGGATTCTAAGAGCGTCGGGGATGGGTGTCCATCCCGGGACCCGGGCATTCTCTGCGCTGCGAGCCAGCTGCCGCTACAATGGCCTGAGCATGATTGCCCATCTTCGCGGAAAGTTGCTGGCCAAGCATCCCAACCAGGCCATCGTGGAAACGGCCGGCGTCGGCTATGACGTGACCATCAGCGTGCCGACGTTCTCAGAGCTTCCCGCTGTCGGTGCCGAGGTCGCTTTGCACATCCATACGCATGTGCGCGAAGATCAGATTGCGCTCTACGGATTCCGGCGTCCTGCGGAGAAGCTGCTGTTCGAGAAGCTGATCACCGTGAGCGGGATTGGTCCGAAGCTGGGGATCACGATCTTGAGCGGCATGGCCGCCGACGAAATGGTCGGAGCGATTCGCGGCAACGATATCGCGCGGCTCACGCGCATCCCCGGCATCGGCAAGAAGACGGCGGAGCGCATGGTGCTGGAACTACGCGACAAGCTGCCGGAAGCCGGACCGGCTTCTGCACCCGCCGTTTCTGCCATGAGCGCAAATGAGGAAGACGTGCTTTCTGCGTTGCTGAATCTGGGGTATCAGCGGGCGGCGGCCGAAAAGGCTTTGGCCGGCGTTGCGAAAAGTGGAGATGCGAAATCTTTCGACCAGATGTTCCGGTTGGTCTTGAGCCAGCTCTCTAAATAGCTGGATTTTTCCATAGACAAGGCAATCGGCTTGCGGTTTAATGCTGCACCATGCAAACGCTTGGCCTCTCGGATTCGACAGTTCGCAGCGAGAGCCGCCTCAAGAGCCTCTTCTGGCCGTCGATTCAAAGCGGAGCCGACGTCGACTACCTCGCGGTGCAGGGATTCTGGGTGTGCACGATTGTGGGACTGATGTCGCTTGTCTTTCTGGCCGCTGCACAACCCATCACCGCAATCCTGGTGTTTCTACTCTTTCATCTCGGCGGAGTTGGCGTTCGCGAGCACAATCCCTTCGCGGCCGCCATCATGCTCGCCTACTATCTGGTCGACTTTCTTGCCTCCGCGTTTTTCCTGCTGACGACTTCTCCCGGAATCGGAGTCGTGCGGGTCATCATAATCGCGCTGCTGTTCTCAAATCTCCGCGCGACGTGGATCGCATCCGGTTGGAAGCCCGAATCCGAGGAAGCAGCCTTGCCCCCTCGGATGGGAGAGACCGTCGCGGACAAGCTCTCTGACAAATGGCCCGCCTTCATTTGGCCGAAGATAAAGTGGCTCTATTATTTTTACTCGTTTGGCTTGCTCGCGCTGATGGTCGCAGGTCTCATTCTCGTGTTTCTTCGGCACGGCCATCTCTAATCGGTGGAACGCGACCGCGCGTTTACTTCCCGATGCAGAACGTGCTGAAGATCAAGTTGAGGATGTCATCGGTCGTGGTCGCTCCGGTGATGGCGTCGAGCGGGCGCAGCGCGTTGTAGAGATCGAGCAGCAGCATCTCATGCGGCACTTTGCCGGCCACCGCACTCTTCGCCGCGTCCAACGCAACCAGCGCGTCTTTGATCAATCCCTGATGTCGAACGTTGGTGAGGAAGCCGGATTCCGCCTGGGTTCCCGCATCTCCGCCAATGTGCCGCAGAATCTCGGCGCGCAGTTCGGCGATGCCTTCCCCACTGACAGCTGAGGTAAGAACTTTCTGACCGCTGGACACGAGCCACTGCCCACTGGTTCCGAGGTCGCACTTGTTTCCAACCACAATCACAGGCCGGTTCTCAGCCTGCCGCAGGAGTTCCGCGTCTTCCGCTGTCTCCCCCTGCGATGCGTCGAGCACGACCAGCACCAGGTCGGCGTCGGCCAGGGCTTCCATCGATTTTCGAATACCCATTGACTCCGCTTCGTCGAGAGCCTCGCGAATGCCCGCGGTGTCGACCAGTTCGACCGGGATGCCTCCGATCGCGACCGTTTCGCTGACTAAGTCGCGCGTGGTGCCCGGAGTCGCCGTAACGATCGCGCGTTCCCGCTCCACCAGTTGGTTGAACAAGCTTGACTTGCCCACGTTCGGCCGGCCCACGATCGCCAGCGTCAATCCTTCGTGGACGATCTTGCCGTAGGCGAAGGTCGCGCTGAGCTGTTCGAGCGGCGTGCGCACGGCGGCGATGTGAGTGAGAATCGTGCCATCTGGCGTCACTGACACATCGTCTTCGGCGAAATCAATGCCCGCCTCGAGCAGCGCGATCAGTTCCACCAGTTTCTGCTTGATCGGTTGCAACCGCCGTGAGAGCGCTCCCTCCAGTTGTTGCGCCGCTACTTTGGCTTGAAACAAAGTCTGCGAGTCGATCAGGTCGCGGACGGCCTCGGCCTGCGTCAGGTCGATGCGGCCGTTGAGGAAAGCGCGCATGGTGAATTCTCCGGGCTCCGCGAGCCGAGCACCCGCGGCCACGCAAAGCTCCACAATGTGCCGCAAAACGACCGGAGACCCATGCGCGGAGATCTCAATAATGTCGTCAGTCGTGTAGGAATGAGGCTTGACGAAATAAGTAATCACAATTTCATCGATGCGCTGAGACTGCAGCACTGCCAATGTGGGGACAGCCGTCCCCGGCTGTCCAGCCGAGCGGAGCTCGGCAGCACAACCATCAGGCTCGACCAGTTCCCCAAAGGTCGCGCGCCCCGGCTCGAGCCCATGCTTCAGCCGCAGCATCGGCGCGGCGATCTCAAGCGCCCTCGCTCCGGCCAGGCGGACGACCCCAATCCCGCCGCGCCCGGGCGGCGTGGCGATGGCGACGATGGTGTCGTCGAGGTTCACGCGGCGATTGTAACGGGTAAACTAAACGGCAACCAACGAGTGGAAATTGGACATCCGGAACAATATCGAGGAGCGCCAACTTGTCCGTCGCTGACGAACTGCTAAAAGCCAACGAAAATTTCGTACGCAATTTCAAGCTAGGAGATCTCGCGGTCCGCCCGAAGCGACATGTGGCCGTGCTAGCTTGCATGGATTCCCGCATCCTGTTTGAGCACTGCCTGGGTTTGCATCCCGGAGACGCGCACATGATCCGCAACGCCGGCGGCATCGCCACCGAAGATGCCCTGCGCTCGCTGATCGTCTCGCATCATCTGCTCGACACGCAGGAGTTCATCATCATCAACCACACCGACTGCGGCCTGCTGAAGGTGCGCGAAGACGAACTGAAAGCGCGGCTCACCGAGAAGATGGGAGTGGCCTCAGACGAACCTTCGCGTTTCCACGCCTTCGACGATCTTGAAGCGAATGTGCGTCTTCAGATGCAGCGGGTGAAATCGCACCCGTGGATTCCGAAGCACATTCCGGTGCGAGGGTTTGTTTACGATGTGAAAACCGGGAAGCTGAAGGAAGTCAATGACCGCGGCTGACGCGGCCTACCGGACCACGATTTTCTCGATCTCCGCCCGCAGTTGGTCGTAAGGCAGCGCGCCCGGGTGGTACATCGCCACTTTCCCTGTACGATCCAGCAGCACCAGCGTGGGCGTCGTCGAAGCGCCGTAAGTGTCGAAGTTGTACTTGCTGATGGGCACGGACATGTCGAGCAGCCCCGCATAGAAACGATGCCGCACCGCATCGATATATCGGAGTTCGTCGCTGGCCGAGGCATGCTCAATCTGAGCCGTGTAACCGTAAAGGCGCGTTGGCCCGATCACCTGCAATCCCTTGCTGGAGAACTCCGAGCGCAACTGAGTGATGATGGGCGCCTCCGCCTTGCAGTCGGCGCACCAGTGTGCCCAGAAAAATAGCAGCACCGGCGAACCTTTGAGCTGCGCCGGCAGTGGCAGTTTCGCTCCCAAAGATTCTTCGGACTTCAACGCCGGCCCCATCTTCCCCTGCAGCGAAAGCAGGTTCAGGTTCTTCTGCAGCCGGTCGTGAATGGAAGTATTCCCGTACGTCCGCAGCGCGGCTTGCAGCAGCGCGACGGCCTGCGTTAGTTGCCCGCGCGCAGCCAGCGCCTGGGACTGAACCTCCAGCGCCGCTCCTAACGCGATCGGCAGGTGCGGATCGGCGTCTAGAGAACGCTGTTTCAGTTGTTCGAGCACCATAGCTTTAGTCTGTTTCGCATAAGCGGCGGCCGGATCGTATTGGCCCTGGTCCAGCGCGGCCCGTCCCAACCACGAATATGCGTCCAGATATTCGGCCGTGACTCCTTGTTGGCCGCGATAAGAAGTGAGTACAGACTCTGCGGCAGAGAAATTGTTCTGCGCCAGGGCCAGGCGCACGTCGTCGACGATTCCGGCCCACGCCGAAGCCGTGAGCAAAACCGAAACCAGCAGGATCCGCAAGCGCATCCTTAGATGATGAATCCTTTGCCGAAAGGTGGCAAGTCGGAGCGCTTTTTTCCACCGGACGACGCAGCCATAACGACCTTCACATCAACTGTTTAGACCGGGTCTACACGAAATTATGTAGCTATTTTGGGGCACTTTTCGTACAATCAAATCGCGTTTGACTTTAGAGTTCCTTCGCAGTACAAGCATCTCCGCTTAACCCAGCGCGTGACCTGCCTGCAGAAGACCCTGAAAGTTTCAGCGCTACATCAAAGAAAAAGGAACAGTGCAACATCATGGAAACAGGAACAGTGAAGTGGTTTAACGACGCCAAAGGCTACGGTTTCATCAGCCGCCAGAACGGCGAAGATGTCTTCGTACATTTCTCCGCCATTCAGGCTAGTGGCTTCCGCAGCCTGCAGGAAGGTCAGCAAGTGCAGTTTGACGTGGTCAAAGGCCCCAAGGGCTGGCAAGCTGAGAACGTCAAGGGCGCCTAACACCGCTTCGCGAGCCACAATTCGACGCTAAGGGCGGCCAGCAATGGCCGCCCTTAGTGTTTTTGGGATTGACTTTCTTCCTGACGAACTCTCATTTGGCGTGGGGAAAGATATTCCTCCACACGCTAATCTCGGCCGCCGAGCACATCTGGATTCCAGCTACAGGATGTATCGTGATAAATCCTGATCCTTCACAATGTCAGTCAGCATCTTGCGAACGTATTCCGCGTCAATGGTTACATGCGCGCCCTTCTTCTCCGGAGCATCGAAGCTCAACTCGTCGAGGACGCGCTCCATGATGGTGTGCAGGCGTCGCGCCCCAATGTTCTCCGTGCTCTCATTCACGCGAAAGGCAAAATGCGCAATCTCATCAAGCGCCTCAGGCGTGAATTCCAGCTTCACGCCTTCGGTCTCGAGCAGAGCCGTGTACTGCGTCACTAACGACGATTTCGGTTCCGTGAGAATCCGCACGAAATCTTCCATGGTGAGCGATTGCAGCTCGACGCGAATCGGAAACCGCCCCTGTAGTTCAGGAATCAGGTCGCTCGGCTTCGACACATGAAACGCGCCCGCCGCGATGAACAGGATGTGGTCGGTGCGCACCATTCCATAGCGCGTATTAACCGTGGTGCCCTCAATGATGGGAAGAATGTCCCGCTGCACGCCTTCGCGCGAAACGTCTGGCCCATGGCCGCCTTCGCGCCCGGCGATTTTGTCGATCTCGTCGAGGAACACGATGCCCGAGTTTTCCACGCGGTCGATCGCTATCCGCGTGACCTGGTCCATGTCAATCAGCCGCTGCTCTTCTTCCTGAATCAGGTATTCGAAGGCCTCATTCACCTTCATCTTCCGCTTCTTGGTGCGCTGTCCGAAGATGTTCGGCAACATGTCTTTGATGTTGACGTCCATCTCCTCCACGCCCTGGTTGGTCAGAATTTCAAAAGACGGGAAATTGCGCTCGCGCACGTCGATCTCCACGATGCGGTCATCCAGCTTTCCCTCGCGCAGTTGCTGCCGCAGTTTTTCGCGCGTCCGGCTGGAAGACTCCGTCAGGGCTGTATTCCCGTCAATCACCACGCCGCCCGAGGTCGACGTCGCTTCAGGACGCGGCGGCGGCGAGGGCGGCAGCAGAATATCCAGCAGCCGTTCTTCCGCATTGAGTTCGGCCTTGTCGGCAACGTCTTCCAACTTCTCTTCGCGCACGTTGTCGATGGCGATCTCCACCAGATCCCGCACCATCGATTCCACGTCGCGTCCCACATAGCCCACCTCGGTAAACTTCGAGGCCTCCACTTTCAAGAACGGCGAATTCGCCAGCTTCGCCAGCCGCCGCGCAATCTCGGTCTTACCCACGCCTGTCGGCCCAATCATGATGATGTTCTTTGGAATGATCTCTTCCGCGAGTTCGGGAGAGAGTTTCTGCCGGCGCATGCGGTTGCGCAGCGCGATGGCCACGGCGCGCTTGGCGTCTTTCTGGCCAATCACGTGTTTGTCGAGTTCAACGACAATCTCACGCGGAGTCAGTTCGTCCAGCGCAAGCTGTTCTTCTTCGGCAGAGGAGGGAAGATATATGGCCATAAATCAGTTCTCAGTTCTCGGTTCCCAAGTTCTCAGTTTCTTCAGCCCGGTGTCTTGCTGAGAACTGGGAACCGAGAACTGAGAACTAAAGTTCTTCAATCGTTACCTTGTCATTCGTATAGATGCACATCTTGCCCGCAATCTTCATTGCTTCTTCGGCGATCTGGTGAGCGGAGAGTTCGGTGTGCTCCGCGAGCGCCTGGGCCGCGGCCTGCGCGTACGGTCCACCGCTGCCGATGGCGGCCACCGCGCCGTCGGGCTCAATCACATCTCCTTGTCCGCTGAGCAGAAACGTCTGCTCCTTATCGCACACTAACAACAACGCTTCCAGATGCCGCAGGAACTTGTCGGTGCGCCAGTCCCGCGCCAGTTCCACCGCGGCCCGCCCCAGGTTGCCGTGATACTGCTCCAGCTTGGCCTCAAAGCGGCTGAACAGGGTAAATGCATCCGCGGTCGACCCGGCAAACCCGGCTAGAATCTTGTCGTTGTAGAGCCGCCGGATCTTCTTGGCCGTGTGCTTGATCACCGACTCGCCCAGCGTGACCTGGCCGTCGCCGGCAAGAACCACTTTCCCGTTGCGGCGGACCGACAAAACTGTGGTGGATCGAATCAGTCGCTTCGTAGTCATAAGCGCAATTCTCGATTATAACAGTGCCCCTGAGCCAGCCCCCGCAGGCGAAGATAACACCAGCCTTTTCCGCCGTTTATAGAGTGCTTCGGTAACCCGCCTGCGGATTACCGGTGTGACATTTACCGCTGGCGCGCCAGCCCGTATTTTGTAACTCATGCGCCAGTCTGCTGCTGTGCTGTGTCACGACAAAAAGTCCCTTCAAACGTTGGGAGTCACGCTCGAAGAACTTGGAATCGAGCTGGTGAGCTGCCCGTCCCAGCAGGAGGCGCTGGAATCGGTCATGACCGGCCGCTGCTCCACGCTGATTGTGGATTTTGATCTGCCCGGCGCCGAAGAGGTCATCCGCATGGCGGCTCTGTTGCCGCCCACCCAGAAGCCGGCATTGCTGGCTGTCGCCAGCCGGGCTTGGCCCGGGACTGGCCAGGCGTTCCAGTCAGGCGCCAGCCGCATTCTCTACCGGCCTTTCGAAGCCGAGCAGGTGAAAGATGCCTTGAAGGCCGACAGAGAAACGAGGAAAACCAATCGACGCAAGTCCGGGCGCTACGAAGTGAAAACCCTCGTCCACCTGGAGCACGAAAGCAGAACAATTCCCGCGGTCAGCATCGATATCGGAGCGCACGGCCTCGCAGTACAGGCCACCGAGCCCGTACCCATGAGCTCGAACTTGACATTTCGCTGCGTGCTGCCCGGCACTGATCTCACGCTGCAGGGACACGCCGACGTGATTTGGGCCAGTGATCAGGGCCGCGCTGGGCTTTTCTTTTCCAAGCTCAGCCCCGCAGCGCGCAAGCACCTGAAGCACTGGCTCAGCAAGCGCAGCGCGCACAGCAAAGAGAAAGACAAGAATCCCGTGCACGACCTGATGCCCCCAAAAGACGCTCACGTGTCTTTTTCCGCCACGGAATAGCTTCTCGTTATCGGCACTGATTTTCTATGGTTTTTCTCGGTTGCGCCTTTTCTGCCTTAGAATCATCCGAGTTAAATTCCTCAACAGAAGAGGAGGCACACCCTGTTCACATCCTCCGAAGCCGGCCTGGCTTTTGACGGACACTCCATGGTCGGATCACTCCAGCGCGTGCTGGTGTGCTCGCCTCGAACGGCGGGGTGGAACCAACCCGAACGCGCCTCTGCCTGGCGCGAACTCGGTTTCCATTACGCTCCCGACTGCGAGAAGGCCCAGTCGCAACATGCCGCATTGGTGAGCGAACTGAAAAGCGCGGGCGCTGAAGTGGTCGAACTGCCTCCTGGTGACGCTCTCTCCCTCGATGCCGTGTACGCTCACGACGCCTCGCTGTCTACCGACTTCGGCCTGGTCCTGATGCGACCTGGCAAATCGAACCGCGTGGCGGAGGCGCGGCATCACGGCTCGTTGTGCTCAGCGCGAGGCATTCCGACCTTCGGCGCGATCATTCCGCCGGGTACCACCGAAGCTGGCGACATGGTCTGGCTCGACTCGAAGACACTCGTCATCGGTCATGGCTACCGCACCAATGCGGCTGGCATCGAGCAGATGCGCGCCCTGCTCGCGCCGAAGGGAGTTCAAGTTCTATCCGCGCCGCTTCCCTACGGTCCCGGTCCGTCGGCCTGCCTGCACCTGATGTCATTGATCAGCCTGCTCGACGAGCGAACCGTGCTGGTCGATCTCCCTTGGCTGGCGGTCGAGACGGTGGAGTTGCTCAAGTCGCGCGGATTCAAGTTCATCTCGATCGACGATTCCGAACGCGACACGCTCGCCTGCAATGTATTGGCGCTCGGCGAGAATCGTCTGCTCGCGATCGAAGAGAATCGCAGGACCAACGACCGCCTGCGCCACGCCGGATTCGACGTCCGCACCTTCCCTGGCAGCGAAATCTGCATCAATGGCAGCGGCGGCCCCACCTGCCTCACCCGCCCGCTGCTGCGAGGCTGAGCTCATGGGGCGACAGCCGCCTCGGCGGCCCCGCCGAGCGGCGCGATGCTTTCCGGATTGCGCTACGGTTCGACTGCGAACACCGCTCTTGAAGTTTCCGGATCGAAAGGGACGGGGAGTAGTGTTCGTGGACGATCTGCCACTTGCCGCATTTTTTTGCTTTGACCGTCAGCCTCCAGCAGCTTCACCCTACAGAACGGTTAGTATGATGTTGTTACATAGAAGAAAATCGTTTCTGGAAAGAGTTGTGTGATGCCAGGTTCCTGCCCGCGATTCCTCGTTTGGTTTTTTGGAATAGCAGTCGCTGCCGTGGGCTCCGCGCCCGCACAGACCGCCGTTGCTTCCCCGCATGGGACGACGCTCGAAGCCGTAACCAGTTCCCATCCGCTGCCGGACGGAATTGAGCTTCAGGCTTCCTCGGCGATTTTGCGCATCACCGCGCTCCGCGATGACATTGTGCGCGTACGCATTTCAGCGGACAGCGCTCTCCCCGAGGACGCTTCCTGGGCAGTCCTCCCTGGGCCGCGCAGCAAGTCTGTCGATGTGCAACCGATCCAGGATGCGGCTTCCGTGGGCTTCCGCACCGCAACGCTCGATGTGCGCGTGGAGCGCAGTCCCCTCCGCGTCATCATTCGCGATCTCGCGGGCAACGTCATCTCCGCCGACGCCGTGGGCCGCCCCGTGAAATTCCAACTCGATGGTTTCTCCATTTCCAAGCAAATGCCGGCCGACGAGCATTATTTTGGCCTCGGCGACAAGACTGGTTCCTTCGACCGCAGGAATCAGGCCTATACGCTCTGGAACACCGACATCGGTCCCCAGGAATCGGTCGACCCTCTCTACAAAAGCGTTCCGTTCTTCCTCGCAATCAGCGGCACCCGCAGTTATGGCATGTTCCTCGACAACACCTGGCGCACGTGGTTTGACTTCGGCAAGCAGGCGCGCGACGCGATTTCCTTCGGCGCCGAAGGCGGCCCGCTCGACTATTATTTTCTCTATGGCCCCACGCCGAAACAGGTCGTGGAAAGCTACGCTTATCTCACCGGAATGCCTCCACTTCCTCCGCTGTGGGCGCTTGGCTTCCAGCAATCGCGCTACAGCTACACTCCGGAATCCCAGGCTCGGGAGATCGCCAACCGTCTCCGCGCCGACAAGATTCCTTCCGACGTGCTCTACCTCGACATCGACTACCAGTACAAGAATCGACCATTCACCGTCGATCCCAAGACTTTCCCGAACTTCCCCGGACTCGTTTCCGATCTGCGCAAACAGCACTTCCATTTAGTCAACATCACCGACCTGCACATTGCCCATGCTCCCAATCAGGGCTACGCGCCCTACGATACCGGGGAAGCGGGAAATCAATTCGTGAAGAATCCTGATGGCACTGAGTTCGTCGGCATCGTCTGGCCCGGTCCTGCGGTCTTTCCGGACTTCACCCGCGCCCAAACGCGGGAGTGGTGGGGGGGCCTCTACCATCAATTTGTGCAGGACGGCGTGGCCGGCTTCTGGAACGACATGAACGAACCCTCGGTCTTTGACGGACCCGACAAGACGATGCCGCTGGACACGGTGCATCGCATCGAAGAGCCCGGATTCATCACGCGCACCGCCACCCACGCGGAGATTCACAACATTGTCGGATTGGAAAATGCCCGCGCCACCTACGAAGGCCTCCTGAAACTGCGTCCCGACGAGCGTCCATTTGTCCTCACCCGCGCCACCTACGCTGGCGGCCAGCGTTACGGATTCACTTGGACCGGAGACAATTCCGCAACCTGGAACCATCTCCGCTTGGCCACGCAGATGGTGCTTAGCCTCGGCATCAGCGGCATCTCTTTTGTCGGCGCGGACGTTGGGGGTTTCGGCAGTTCGCCCGCACCTGCGCTGCTCACCCGATGGGTCGAACTTGCGGCTTTCTCTCCCCTCTGCCGCGATCACGCAGCCAAAGGCACGATGCCGCATGAAGTCTGGGCCAACGGACCGGAGCAGGAAGCCATTCGCCGTCGCTACATCGAAACCCGTTACAGGCTTCTGCCCTACATCTACACGCTCGCCGACGAGTCCTCGCGCACCGGACTCCCCATGATGCGCCCCGTGTTCCTCGATTTCCCCGAGATCTTCGCGCCCAACTCAGGCGGCTTCGATCATCTCGACACCGAGTTCCTTCTCGGCCCCAGCCTGCTTATCGCCCCACCTCCGTTCGCCGAGACGCTCGACGACTACGCCGTGTCCTTCCCGAAAGACCACGAGTGGTACGACTTCTGGACAGGACTCAAGGAGCAGCCGTCCCCGCAAGCGCCTCCGATCGCAGCGATCGTTACCGCCCTCAACGTGGGAGCGGAAATTTCATGGCCTCATGCCATCCATCCGCCGCTCGAAACCATGCCGGTCTATGTGCGCGCCGGAAGCATCATCCCGACCCAACCCCTGATCCAGAACACCGACGAAACTCCCAAGGGCCCGCTCGAACTGCACGTCTATCCCGGCCCGCAGTGCGGCGGCTCCATCTATCTCGACGACGGACACACCTTCCGCTACCAGAAAGGCGAGTACCTGCGGCAGAACTTGACGTGCGAATCCAACACCAATGCGGTCCGTCTGACTTTCCACGCACGCGAAGGTTCCTACGTTCCCTGGTGGAAGTTTTTCGAGGTGGTGATTTACGACTGGCCGTCGGCGCACGCCGAGGCCAAGTTCTCCAGCAGCACGTATCCGTTGAAAACCTCCTATGACGCGAAGCAGCATGCTCTGCACGTCACGCTGTCGGATGTGCCGGTAGAGGCCGAACTGACTGTGCGCGGCAGGTCCAATCGCTGATCTCCTAGCCCGAGGTGCCGCCGCCAGGTTCCTGCGGCGATTGGATGAACCGCCCGGGAGGCTGAGCAGCCATCCAGGTGTGGGTGCTCGCCAGCAGATATGCTTGTTATTTTCTCCCTGCCTATCGGGTAAAATCTTTGATTTCATAGCGTTACGAGCGGAAGATATGGCGGGAATATCGTAAAATCTTGAGCCGCAAGGACTTAGAGGCAAAATATTGCGGAATAAGGAGTTAGTTATCGATTTTGGACGCCGAAGTTTCGGGCTGGCGTCTAATCGGCGAAGAGAGCGCAGGAGCATATTTCCCAGCTTCGCTCTTTCCGTTTTCTCAGTAAAGGTTGTGCGTCACAGAAAGAGCAATTAGGGCTGTGGAAAAAGACGAAGGTTTTTTGCGGGTTCCCTTGCTTCGAAAACCGCAAACGTGGGTTTTGAGAGTAATCGACTCCTGGCAACATTTACTGATCCACTCTGGCGTAAAATGCTGACGCGGAATTGGGTTTCGCGCGAAGTGTTTCAGGACCTCAAGTACACTCTTCGGCTTTGGGCCGGCCGGCCGTGGCACGCAGGATTCGCCATCACCGCCCTCGCCATCGGCATTGGAGCGAACACGGGTGTTTTTAGCGTAGTAAACGCCTTGCTGCTGCGCTCCCTTCCATTTCAGCAGCCCGACCGCCTGGCCCTACTTCATCAGTTCATTCCACCACACGATAGCGCGAAGAAGTTTCACGATTGGCGGCAGCAGAGTGCCTATCTCGCCGATGCCGCGCTTGTTGAGGAAAACGATGTGAACCTTGGCGGAGTGCGCGTCGGGAGTCGGGCTCACGTCGCCCAGACATCGTGGAATTTCTTCTCGGTGCTGGGCACCCAGCCAGTTCTCGGAACGGGATTCGCCCCTCAAGATGAGGTGGACGGAACGGGGTGGGGATTGCCCGGACGCAACGCTGTGGCGGTGATCGGGTACGGACTCTGGCAAGAGCTTTTTGGAGGCGAACCGAAAGTCCTGGGCTCCACGATCCGAATCGACGGAATCCCGCTTACCGTTGTTGGCGTCGCGCCGCCCGGGTTCGATTACCCAGGCAAGGCCGTTCTGTGGAAGCCGGCAGCCTTCAGCCCTGGCAATAATGGCTGGGGAACCGTTGCGCGGCTGAAACCGGGAGTCACGTGGCCGCTGGCGCGTGCCGCGTTTGCGGCGGAGGTAGAGCGCCTGTCGCCGAAGCCGGGAGGAATCGACTATTCCAACCTGCGCCCGAACATGACGTCGCTTCAGGACGGACTTGCCGGCCCTGTGAAGAACGCCTCACTGATGTTCATGGGCGCGGTCGTGTTGGTCCTGCTGATTGCGTGCACCAATGTTGCGAATCTGTTAATCGCCCGGACTACCGATCGGGCCGCGGAATTGTCCATACGCTCTGCGCTGGGGGCAAGTCGTGCCAGGCTGGCGCGGCAGTTGCTCACCGAGTGCTTGCTCCTCTCGATCGTTGCCACTCTGGCCGGATTGCTGATCGCATATTGGATAACCTCGCTCGCGGCGAAGGTTGAGCCCCCACCACTCGGCGCACAGTCTTATTCAATCCTGGATGGACGCGTACTGGTTTTCACTCTGATGGTGTCCGCGATCACCGCTTTGGGGTTGGGCGTCTTACCCTCGCTCTATGTAGGCAGCATCCGCGCTTTCGGCTCGCGAAGTTCTATTAAGACCCGCGGTTCGCGACTGGTTCGCCAAAGCCTGGTGGCGGCGCAGGTCATGCTCACGATGATTCTTCTCGCGGCATCTGTGTGCCTGGGACGCGCGTTCGTCCACTTGATGAGAATCGACCGCGGCTATGAAGTGCAAGGAATCGTGACTGCGGGCGTCTCCTTGGACGGCACGACCCACCGACTGGATAAGCGGCAGCTCGCTTATTTTGAGGAGGTACTTGATCGGATCCGCCGCCTCCCTGGAGTTCGCTCCGCGAGTGCCACCGAATTCCTTCCACTCTACGCTGCGGCGTTTGTCGGGGGCCCATTTGGATTCGATGGGCGTCCAGCTGAACGCAATTCGACGCTGGTCCCGGTTTTGTCGGGATATTTTCAGACGATGGGCGGTCGAATTGTCTGCGGCCGGGAATTCACAGAAGCCGAAGTCCGCTCTGGCGCCAAGGTTGCTGTCGTCAATGAGCGATTTGCAGCTGGATTTGGCGCGCCGCGGGACGCCCTCAATCATCAGCTCACAATCGAGGGAGACACTCCGTGGAAAATTGTTGGTGTTGTGAAGGGAATGGAGTACGAGACCGATCCGACAACTGCAAACGGTAATGAGGTCTTCATTCCATCGACAACTCCGGGCAGCTTTTTCTCGACGTTTGTGGTGCGCGTGGACGGTCGAGCGGAAGATCAGCTCGCTGCGGTCCGCGACACCATTCAGTCCGTGGATCCGCAAGTTCCGGTGTTCGGCGTGAAAACCATGGAGCAGCGGCTGGATGAAGTCTTCGCTCATCCCAAGTTCTATCGGACCGCGGTTTGGACTTTCGCCGGATTCGCCTGGCTGCTGGCGGTGATTGGCATTTACGGCATCGTTTCTTATGCCGTCGTGGAGAGGATCCAAGAAATGGGTGTACGTTTGGCCCTCGGCACGACGCCGGTCCAAGTTCGCGGCATGCTGTTGCGGCAGGGTTTGCTGATGGTCATGGCTGGAGCCATCCCCGGGATAGGCGGAGCCCAGTTCACCGGGCGCGTTCTCGAAAGCCTGATGGACGGGGCGAAGCCCATTGGCCTGGCAACGTCCGCCGGCTTGGTCTTGCTTTTCGCTCTGGTAGCGTCGGCGAGTATCTGGTCCGCCACGCGCCGTATCGCCAGACTCGACATCATTGCCATCCTACGCAGCGAATAGCCCTTAACCTGTTAAAATCGAAGAGCATGCTGCTTCCCTTCGTCCGCGAACTCTTCGCGGACGTAGAAATGCTTCCCGCCTTCACGCGTGTTGCCTCCCACCTGCGGGAGGGCACGGGGCGCATTCGTGTCTCTGGACTCTCGCCCACGGCAAAAGCCTTGCTGCTCGTGCTTTTGCGGCGACACGCCGACCGCCAGCTCATCGTCGTAGTCAACGACAACCGGGCCGTCGAGGATTTCGTCCCCGTGCTGCGCGGCTTTTGCGAACTCACGAGCGCCTGCGATCCCGAGGCTGTCGTCGCCCTTCCGGCCCGCGATGTGCTTCCGTTCCAGAATCTTTCTCCGCATCCTGAACTTCAGGAAGAGCGCGCGACTGCCCTCTGGAAGATCGCCACTGGCAAGGCGTCGATTGTGGTTTCTCCGATTGCTGCCACCGCCATTCTGCAGCGCTCCGGCGACTACTATTCCGATCTTGCCCGCATTCTGTGCCGCGGCGAATCCTTCGATGTCGATAATCTGCTCGCTCACTTGAACACCGTCGGTTACGCGTCCGCCGACGTCGTCGAGATGCCGGGACAGTATGCTCTGCGCGGCGGCATCCTCGATGTCTATTCGCCCGAAGCGGAGCGTCCGGTCCGCATCGAGTTTTTCGGCGACGAGGTGGAATCGATCCGCCGCTTCGACCCCGCCTCGCAGCGTTCCTCGAATCCCATGGACGAAGCGCTGCTGTTGCCGCTCACCGAAACCCCAGTCAGCGATCAACTGCTGGGCGCAATCCATACCCGGCTTTCGGGCAAGCGCATTGCGGGAAACGAAGAGATCATGGAAGCCGCGGTGCGCTCCGGCGGAGTCACCGTTTTCCCCGGCTGGGAGTTTTATGCCCCGGTGGCCGGAGCCGACCGCAGCGTCTTCGATCTGCTTCCAAACGCGGCCGTATTGCTCGACGAGCCCGATCTGCTACGGAGCGAATTCGACCGCTTCTGGACCCGCGTCGAAGAAGTTCACGAGCGCAGTGGCGTCGGCAATCTGGTCCGCCCCGTGGATTTGTACCTTCAGCCAGACGATTGGTGGAAGAAGGTCGCGTCCCTGACCGGAGCGGACGTAGAGCATCTCGGCATCACCCGCAGCGAAGACTCAGACTCGTCTGTCGCTTTCCTCACCCAGCCCACTCCGCGCTTCCACGGCGCCGTTCCCACGATGCTCGAAGAAGTCCAGAAGCTCACCGGCCAGGGCAACCAGGTGCTGTTTTCCGTGCCCAATACCGGCGAGGTCGAGCGCCTGGCGGACATCTTTACCGAATACAACGTCTCTTTCCGCCTGGGAAGCCGCACTCGCGGCGGCGAGAGCTACGCCGACGAGACCAGTTACTTCGCCGGAGAAGTGCTCACCACGACGCTCGCGAAAGCCTATGTGCCCGACGGAGTGCTGTTCCCGGAAGCGCACCTCGCCATCTTCGGCGCCCGCGACTTGTTTGATGAATCCGACACCGTGGCTTCGCGTCCGCAGCGCCAGAAGTCCAAAGTTTCTGCGTTCCTGTCCGATTTCCGCGACCTGCAGGTCGGTGACTACGTTGTCCACGTCGAGCACGGCATCGGCCAGTATCAGGGCCTGAAGGAAATCAATCAGGGTGATGGCAACGCGGAGTTCATGCTGCTCGAGTACGCCGAGGGTGCGCGTCTCTACGTCCCGCTCACGCGGCTGGACCTGATTCAGAAATACCGCTCGTCCGAAGGGGCGAAGCCGTCGCTCAGTCACCTGGGTACGCAGGCGTGGTCCAAGACTAAGGCGCGCGTGCGCAAGGCCATGAAAGACATGGCCGACGAACTCCTGAAGCTCTATGCCGAACGGAAGACGGCCGTGGGCCACTCCTTCCCCGCGGGCAACGAGTTCGTTCGCGAGTTTGAAGACGCGTTTGAGTTCAACGAGACCGAAGACCAGGCGCAGGCCATTGCCGATGTCACGCGCGACATGGAATCGTCGCAGCCCATGGATCGCCTGCTCTGCGGCGATGTCGGCTACGGCAAGACCGAAGTCGCGATGCGCGCCGCCTTCAAGGCCATCGGCGACAACAAGCAGGTAGCCCTGCTGGCCCCGACCACTGTCCTGGCCTTCCAGCATTACGAAACCTTCAAGCAGCGCTTCGGACCGTTCCCCGTCACCATTGAAATGATCAGCCGCTTCCGCAACGCCAAACAGCAGAAGGAAATTCTGCAAAAAACGGAAGCCGGCAAGATCGACATCCTCATCGGCACCCACCGCATCCTGTCCAAAGACCTCAAGTTCGCCGACCTCGGCCTGCTCATCGTCGACGAAGAACAGCGCTTCGGCGTGCGTCACAAAGAACGCATCAAGCAGATGCGCAAGCAGGTCGATGTCCTCACCATGTCGGCCACGCCTATCCCGCGCACGCTGCACATGTCGCTGGTCGGCCTGCGCGACATGAGCGTAATCGAAACTCCGCCCAAAGACCGCATGGCGATCCAGACCGTCGTGGCCAGTTGGGAGGACAAACTCATCCAGTCCTCGATCGAGCAGGAACTCGAACGCGGCGGCCAGGTTTACTTCGTCCACAACCGCGTGGAGAGTATCTGGGCAATCGCCGCCAAGCTGCAGGAGTTGATCCCGAAGGCGCGCATCATCGTCGGCCACGGCCAGATGGGAGAAACCGAACTTGAAAAAGTGATGCTGCAATTCATGCATCATGAAGCCGACATTCTCGTCGCCACCACCATCATCGAGAACGGCCTCGACATTCCACTGTGCAACACCATCCTGATCAACCGCGCCGACCGCCTCGGCCTCTCCGAGCTCTACCAGTTGCGCGGACGTGTGGGGCGCTCGAACCGCCGCGCCTACGCCTACCTGCTGATTCCGAAGGAAGTCGAGCTCACCCCCATCGCCCGCCGTCGCCTGGCGGCATTGAAGGAATTCTCCGACCTCGGCGCCGGATTCAAGATCGCTGCGCTTGACCTCGAACTCCGCGGCGCGGGCAATCTTCTGGGCGGCGAGCAGAGCGGACACATCGAGGCCATCGGCTTCGAGCTATACACGCAAATGCTCGAACGCGCCGTCCGCGAAATGAAAGGCGAAGCCGCTCCCGACGAGGCTGAAACCCAGCTCAATCTGGGCCTGAACATCCGCATCTCGGCAGAGTACATCCCCGAGGAAAATCAGCGTCTCAGGATGTACAAGCGCGTGGCCGGCGTGGAAACCGAATCGCAACTCTCCGATGTAGGAGCGGAATTGCAGGATCGCTACGGCCCGCCTCCGCCCCCGGTGCGTAACTTGCTCGACTACGCCTCTCTCAAGTTGCTGTGCATGCGTGTAGGCGTGAACGCCATCGAGCGCAAGCGCGATTTCGTGACTTTCAAGTTCCGCCAGAACGCCGCCGTCGATCCCGAACACTTAGCCCGCTTCGTCTCCGCCCAGCGCGGCGCGCAGTTCACCCCGGACGGCATGCTGAAGTTCGTTCTAAAAGCGACGGCTGCGGACGAGGTCCTGCGAACCCTGAGCACAGTTTTGGAACAACTGGCCAGCGAGGACGCGGCATCTGAGGTTCGATCCGGAACAAGCGAGCAACATTCTCAGTGACGACGAAACAATGGGAAACCTCCGGGGTCGTCAGCCCCTAACGCAACCAGTTACAATTGTTCGGCGCCTGAAAGAAGAGTCGGCCTAAGACCTAACGCCCAAGACCTCCATGAAAATGAAAGTCCGCAAAGCCGTGTTCCCCGCCGCAGGCCTCGGCACCCGCTTTCTGCCCGCAACCAAAGCCCAGCCCAAAGAAATGCTTCCGCTGGTCGACAAGCCGATCATTCAATACGGCGTGGAAGAGGCCATGGCGTCCGGCTGCGACCAGATCCTCATCATCACCGGCCGTGGCAAGCAGGCCATCGAAGACCACTTCGACGTCAGCTACGAACTGGAAAAAATGCTGGAAGAGCGCCGCAAGACCGATCTGCTCAAGATCGTCCGCAACATTTCCGACATGATGCACGTAGCCTATGTCCGCCAAAAAGAAGCGCTGGGTCTGGGCCACGCCGTGCTGATGGCGCGCGAACTCGTCGGCAACGAACCCTTCGCTGTGCTCTTGGCCGACGACGTCATCGACAGTTCCGTCCCCTGCCTGAAGCAGATGGTAGACGTCTTCGATCAAAAACAGTGCTCCGTGATCGCCGCTCAGGTGGTCGAGGGGAAGATGATCTCCTCCTACGGCGTCTTAGATGCCCAACTCGCCGAGGGATTCAACGGCCGCCTCTTCGAGATCCGGAACATGGTGGAAAAACCCAAGCCCGAGGAGGCCCCGTCGAACCTTGCCATCATTGGCCGCTACATCCTGACCCCGGCAATTTTTGACTGCCTGGCCAAGACTCCCACCGGTGCAGGCGGCGAACTCCAGCTCACCGACGGCATGCGAATGTTGCTGAAGCAGGAAAAAATGTACGCCTACGTCTATGAGGGCCGCCGCTACGATACCGGCGACAAACTAGGATTCCTGAAGGCCACCGTAGAATTCGCCCTCAAGCGCACCGACCTGGGCGGCCCGTTCCGCGAGTATCTGAAAGGCCTGAAGCTGTAAACAAAGGAGAATTCGGATTGTAGATTTAAGAATGTAGATTTGAGGCAGACACCGCGCCTTTCAATCTGCAATCTGAAATCAGCAATCTACAATCCCTTGAGCTTCTTCGATTTCTCCTCCACGCCTCGGGCCAGCTTTTCCTTGTGAGCGCCAAGCTTTTTCGCGATCGAAGCATCGCCCAAAGCAATCATCTGCGCGGCAAGAATGCCCGCGTTGGTGGCTCCCGGCTTTCCAATCGCCACCGTTGCCACGGGAATCCCAGCCGGCATCTGCACCGTGGCCAGCAGGGAATCCATCCCCTGCAGCGAGGTCGAAGGAATCGGCACCCCGATCACCGGCAACGTCGTATGCGCCGCGATCACGCCCGCCAGATGCGCCGCCCCGCCAGCTCCGGCGATGATCACCTGAATGCCGCGCCCCGCGGCCTTGCGCGCGAAGTCCGCCGTGCGCTCCGGCGAACGATGCGCCGAAGTCACGTCGATTTCATACGCGATACCGAATTCGTCGAGCGCCTTGCCCGCCTCGCGCATGATCTCCAGATCCGAATCACTCCCCATCACAATCGAAACCAGCGTCTTGCTCATTGCACCTTCTCTCAAAGTGTTCTTTTGGCCTGTCGTCCTGGCGGTCAAAGAGCCTGCCCCGAGCGAAGCCGAGGAGATCCCTTTCACGCCGACACAGCCAGCGGCGTCGAAAGAAATTTCCGCGACGACCTACTTCTTTAACGCCCGCGCCGCAATGTCCTTACGGTAGTGTGCTCCCTCAAAGCTGATCTTCGCGCAAGCTTCGTAAGCACGCCCGACTGCCGTCTCCAGATCGCGCGCCCGCGCCGTCACTCCCAACACCCGTCCGCCCGCAGTGTAGTAAGCGCCATCGCGATTGGCAGTGCCCGCGTGGAACACCTTCACACCCTCGATGGCTCCTGCCTCCTCGAGTCCGTCGATTCGCTTTCCCACCTCATACGTCCCCGGATACCCCCCTGACGACATGACCACGCACAGCGACGCATCCGGCGACCACTTGAAATCCCCATCAGTCACGCGCCCTTCAATGGAAGCCTCGAGCGCCTCGGACAGGTCGCTTTCCAGCCGCATCAAAATCGGCTGCGTCTCCGGGTCGCCAAAGCGGCAATTGAACTCCAACACCATGGGCCCGCGCGCCGTCATCATCAACCCGCAGTAGAGCACGCCCTTAAACTCCGCGCCTTCGGCCTTCATTCCCGCGACCACCGGCTGCGCGATGTGATGCACCAGCCAGTCCCGCATCTGATCATCCACAATATCGGCCGTCGAATACGCTCCCATGCCACCCGTATTCGGTCCCGTGTCGCCGTCGCCGATGCGTTTGTGATCCTGCGCTGCTACCAGCGGGGCCACGCGCTCTCCATCGCTGAACACCAGGAAGGAAAGTTCGTCCCCTGTCAAACACTCTTCCAGCACGACCCGGGCACCCGCTTCGCCCAGCATTTTCCCGCTGAGCATTTCCGCCGCCACGCCGGCCGCTTCTTCTTTGCTCCTGGCGATGACCACGCCCTTGCCCGCCGCCAATCCGTCGGCCTTCACCACGACCGGCACGTGAAAGTGACCGAGCGCAGACCGCACTTGCTCAATCGAATCACAAATTGCGAACGGAGCGGTCGGAATGTGATGCCGCTGCAGAAATTCCTTGGCAAAACTCTTGCTCGATTCCAACTGTGCCGCGGCCCTCGTGGGACCAAACGCCGGCCACCCGCGCCGGGTAAACTCATCCACTACCCCCAGCGTCAAGGGCAGTTCCGGGCCGACCACGGTGAGATCCGGCTGCAGACGCGCAGCCAGGCGCGTGATCGAATCCAGACTCTGCAGGTCCGCCGCCAGACACTCCGCAGCATCCGCAATGCCGCCGTTCCCCGGCGCGCAGTAAAGCTGCGAGATGCGCGGCGACTGCCGCAGCTTCCACACCAGCGCATGCTCGCGCCCGCCGCTTCCTAAAACCAGAACTTTCATAAGCCAAAGAAAAACAAGGTTAGGGGTTGAGCAGGATACTGTCAAACCGCAAGACCTGGATCTGAAGGCCGCCAACCCGCCAGCGGGACCATAAACGTTTAACCTTTCTTTAACCGGCCTTGCGTAAGCTGGGTGGATAGACAAATCCCAAGCTCGCGCATTTGACACTACAGCGACAAATGGGGTTAACTACAGTTAATATTCTTCACGATAAGACAGTTAATCGAGAAACTGGGGTCCGTTAAATCAGAACGAAGGAACCTGGATACCGAAAATGAGGAGAGTACCGTTAGGCTTGTCCCGCAGCCTGTTGCTGATGGCCGCAACGGTGTTCGCCTTGCCCGCTTTCGCTCAACAACCAGACACCCCCGCACTCCCGCAAACGGCGCCGCAAGCCGACGCTGCCGTCGTGCCTGATCCACCGGACCCACCTGCCGACGTCAGCACGGAATCGATGTTTCCGCATTTCAAGGACACGCGCTTCTGGCTCTCCGGTCAGGCCAACTTCATTTTTCAGACGCATCCCGACTTCCACGCGCCTTACAGCGGCGCGCATAGCCTCAGCCCGCGTTACGAGAAAGCCACTTCGCGCGTGATGACTCTCTACACGGGCGTGCGTCTCAACAACTCCACCGAACTGCTCGTCGACATTGAAGAAGCGGGCGGAGCCGCCCTCACCACCGGCCTCGGCCTGGCCGGCGACACCGATCTCGACATCGTACGCAATCCGCTGTTGAGCAAGGTCCCCTATCTCGGTCGCGGCATGATTCACAAGGTTTTCGCGCTCAGCGAAGATAAAGTCGAGAACCAGCGCAACGCCTTCTCGCTCTTCGAAGAACTGCCGCGCCGCCGTCTGGAAGTCCGCTTCGGCAAGTTCAGCATGCCCGATTTCTTTGACATAAATTCGGTGGGCTCCGACACCCACCTCCAGTTCACCAACTGGACCATCGACAACAACGGCGCCTACGACTATGCCGCCGACACCCGCGGCTACACCGTCGGCGCGACCGCCGACTACGAAGACCGCAACTGGGGTTTCCGCTTCGGCGAGGGTCTCATGCCCAAGATCGCCAATGGCATCGATCTCGTCTGGAAGCCCTGGCAGGCCCATGCCGAAAACTTCGAATATGAACTGCGTCACGGCGTAATCCCCAAAAAAGCAGGTGTCGTGCGCCTGCTGGCCTTCACCAACTACGCCAACATGGGCATTTACCGCGATCAGGTCATCAAGGCCGCCGAAGAACGGGTAACTCCTGACATCACCAACCACCCGTGGCACATCACGCGCAAATACGGCTTCGGCATCAACGTGGAGCAAAATCTCACCCACTACCTCACTGCCTTCGCCCGCTTCGGATGGGACAACGGCAAGACCGAGTCTTTCGCCTACACCGAGGTGGATCAGACCTTCGCGCAAGGCGTGGGAGCGAACGGCGCGTGGTGGCATCGCAAGCAGGATCGCGCCGGTATCGCGTTCGTGGCCAATGCCATCAAGAAAGATCACCAGAACTATCTTGCGGCGGGCGGCATGGGATTTCTCTTGGGCGACGGCAAGTTAAATTATGGCCGCGAGAATATCCTTGAGTCCTACTACACCGTGCACGCCTGGCGCGGTATATACCTGGCGCCCGGCCTGCAGCACATCGTCGATCCCGGTTACAACCGCGACCGCGGTCCCGTCGTCGTCCCCTCGTTCCGTGCGCATATCGAGTTCTAGGCGTAGCCGGGGAAGCCCCGAGATCCACCCTTAACCCCGTCCTGGCCGGCTAACGCAGCGCCAGTTCGCCATTGAACTGTTGGATGATGCCGTAGCATTCACAAGCGGAGCTTTCCAGTTTCTTGCGGTTCAGAATTCTTACTGAGCCCCGCGTATATTCGATGATCCGTTTTTTCTGTAGCCCACTTGCAGCCAGGCTCACGCTGGGGCGGTCTGTCCCCAGCATCATTGCCAGAAAGTCGTGTGTAATGCGCAGCAATCCCGAACCGACCCGGTCCTGGGCAAGCAGCAACCACCGCGAAAGACGCTGTTCAATATCGTGCAGGCGATTGCATCCCGCCGTCTGGGCAACTTGCATTCCATGAACCGCCGCATACCGATTCAACCTGGTTTGCAGCGCCGGACTGGACTCCAACACCTTCTCTAAGGTACTGACGTTTACCTTGAAGCCTTCTCCTCCAATTTGCATCACCGCACGATGCGGGCTTCTCCTGAGCCCGGCTGCCACCGGTATAGGCGTAAAGCCTTCGTTTCCTACTACACCGACTTCAACGCTTTCTCCCTTTTGCGTCGTGAAGACCAGCGAGACCATACCTCGGTTCAAGAAGTAAGCAACTTCCAATTTGCGGTTAGCCTCCTGGAGGCTGCTCCGCTGTGGCAAAGAGACGAAATGCAGATGCGGCCGAATCGCGCCAAATTCTTCCTCCGGAATCGAAAGAAGGATGGCATTGGACACCGGTTTTCCCGCCGCATTCGTTCGTTCTCCGGCATTCAGAGGTTGAGGGGCCCTGTTGGCTACAGCAGACCTATTTGCTTTGGGCACTGCGTCCTCCGCGTATTGCTAGACTCTTTCCTGACGAATTGTTAACGAACGATTAGATGCCGCGGAATGTCCCGTCACGGCTCGCTCAATATCTGATAGCGTCGGGTAACGGACGGTAGGAACTACAAAGTTTCCTGTATTTCGGCGACGGTCGTTCATGGTTAACTTCGTAGGGCATCCAACGTTTGCGGGAAAGCATGACCGACCGGCGCCATCCCTCTTGACCTGCTTGCCCATTCGCATGCCTACCCGAATACTGATTGGCGAGGATAATCCGGCGGTGAGAGCTGCCTTGCATGCTCTGCTGGAGAGCGCCGGACCCTGGGAGATCGTTGACGCTGAGAATGGTCAGGAAGCCGTTGCCAAAGCCCAGGAACTCAAACCCAATCTCATTATTCTCGACCTGGTGATGCCGGTGATGGATGGCCTGAGCGCGGCTCGTCAAATCTCCAAACTCCTGCCCGAAACCCCGCTGCTGATGTACACCATGCATTGGTCTCGGCAGGTAGAACTGGAGGCCCAAAAAATCGGCGTGCGAAAAGTGGTATCAAAGGCGGACAGCCGGCTTCTCGTTTCCACGATCCAGCAGCTCCTCGCCCCAGAACCGCTCCCACCGCTTTCCGTAGCATCACCCACAAGTCCATCGAATATCCTGACGCCTAACGTTGCCCCGGCCCCTCCGATCCTGGAATCCGGAAGCGCGGCCACTTCCGACAAGCCCGAAGCCGCCGCTACTGGAGGAACCGGAAACGTACCAGGAAACCGCCTACCGAGCTGACCGCAACCCTCGAGCTGCGATTCTGATCGGCAGACGTCATTTACAAGCCCCTCAAAATCACCCCAAGACGCCAGCGACGGCGCAGTGGAGGAACCTGCTGTCCCCTCCCTCGACACTACCGCCAGCCGACGAAGTGTGGAGCGGACACTCCTGTCCGCTGCCGTTGAAGTTGCTCTTGCTCTTGAATTTGCTCTCAGAGGCCCCGTAGCCAAAGCGCGCGAATCGAGGCCACTAAACTGCAGCCGCGAAGCGGCGGCATAAGACAGCCCCGGACGTAAGTCCGGGGTAAGCCGCAAGAAAATAGAACCAGTCCCGGAGGGACGACAGTTGGAAATCCTCCACGAATCAGCGATTGCCCATAACGCCCCGGCCGAGTTGTTGGCCCGCCACGAAGCGATGAAGAAAGAAAAGCGTTTTAGCGAAAAGATAGATTATGCCGGCGAGCTACTCCCTGCCAGTCTCCGACCCCGAGGCAAGCCAAATCCAATGGGTGTCCTTCATGAGCTTGCCAGCGAAGGTTTGCACGCAAAAACAGATGAAGAATGCGTGGACATTTTCGACTCGTGTCGCAAGACCGTTGAGTACGTTTTTGGCAAGCTGCGCATCGAGACCGAAGACGCGAAGAGGTTCGTCCAGGAGATGGCAGGCTTGACGGAGAAGAAGACCAAAAGCGCGAGAGACGTATCTGCGTCGGAACGCCCCCCCCGACTTGAGAGCTAAACGTTGAGCCGTCGCTTCTCCAATACATCCACCATTCCCTCGCTGATTACGTCGGCCCGCTAATCCTAGGAACAGCAGGTCCCTCCACTTCGCCGTCGCTGGCGCTCCGGTTCCGGTCGGGATGACAGGATGTTTTGATTCAATCGCTACCTACACGCCCGCCGGCTGCGGCTTGCTTGCCAACAACTGCCGCAGCACATACTGCAAAATCCCGCCGTTCGCGTAATACAGTGCCTCCTGCGGCGTATCGATGCGCACTAAGGCGTTGAACTCGATCTCAGGCTTTCCTTTCGTCGTGGCGCGCACTTTTACCTCGCGTCCGGCGGCGAAGTGATCGACCAGGTCGCGGATGCCGCTGATCTCGAACACTTCCTCTCCCGTCAGCTTCAGCGATTCGGCGTTCTGGCCGGCAGAGAACTGCAGCGGCAGCACTCCCATGCCCACCAGGTTCGAGCGGTGAATGCGTTCGTAGCTCTCGGCGATCACGGCGCGCACGCCCAGCAGGGCCGGACCCTTGGCCGCCCAGTCGCGCGACGAACCCGATCCATATTCCTTGCCCGCGAGAACCACCAGCGGCGTGCCCGCGGCACGATACTTCTCGGAAGCGTCGAAGATCGACATTTCGGTGGAAGTCGGCAGGTGCCGCGTGTATCCGCCTTCGGTCGCGACCAGCTTGTTGCGCAGTCGAACGTTAGCGAATGTGCCGCGCACCATCACTTCATGATTGCCGCGCCGCGAACCGTACGAGTTGAAATCCGAAGGCTTCACGCCATGTTCCTGCAAGTATTTTCCAGCCGGACCATCTTTCTTGATCGACCCGGCAGGCGAGATGTGGTCGGTGGTGACGCTGTCGCCCAACACCGCGAGCACGCGCGCCTTCTTGATGTCGCGCACAGCCGCAGGCTTCACCGACATCTCATCGAAATACGGAGCCTGCCGAATGTAGGTCGAGTCCTCGTCCCACGCGTAGGTCTCGCCCTTGGGCACAGCCAGACCGCGCCAGCGCTCGTCGCCCTGAAAAACATCGGCGTACGATTTCGAAAACATCTCCGAAGTAATCGACTGCTGCATCGTCTCTTCAATTTCGCGCTGCGCCGGCCAGATGTCGGCCAGGTACACCGGCTGACCATCTCTGGCTTTGCCGATAGCGTCCTTCCGCAAGTCGATGTCAATGCGCCCCGCCAGCGCAAACGCCACCACCAGCGGCGGCGACATCAGGTAATTGGCACGCACTTCAGAATTGATGCGTCCCTCAAAGTTCCGGTTCCCCGAAAGCACCGACGCGACCACCAACTCATTCTCCTCGATCGCCTGTGAAACCTCCGTGGGTAGTGGTCCCGAGTTCCCGATGCAGGTCGTGCATCCGTATCCCACCAGATGAAACTTCAGTTTCTCGAGATACGGCATCAACCCGGCCTTCGCGAGATAGTCCGTGACCACTTTCGATCCCGGAGCCAGCGACGTCTTGACCCATGGCGGAACCGACAATCCCTTCTCGACCGCTTTCTTCGCCAGCAGCCCTGCCGCAATCAGCACCGAAGGATTCGAAGTATTCGTACACGACGTGATCGCGGCGATCACGATACTGCCGTGCTTCAGCGCATCCTTCACCGACGCCGGTACATGCTCCTGAACCTTCGGATCTTCCACGCCAATCGCAGTCGGGCTTCCGCCTTCCTGCTCCCACTTCGCGCTGGTCGCGGCGAAAACTGCAGAAGGCGCCGCAGTCTTCGCGCCAGATTTCGGCTTGAGCAGCGACGGCAGCGCTTTCTGAAACGACTCTCCCGCCTGCGACAGTACCACGCGATCCTGCGGCCGCTTCGGCCCGGCCAGACTGGGTTCTACAGTGGCGAGATCAAGCGTGAGCAGTTCAGAGTATTCCGCCTCCGCAGTCTTCTCGTCGTGGAACAGTCCCTGCTCGCGACTGTAAGCCTCCACCAGCGCAATCTGTTCCTCGCTCCGCCCCGTGAGCCGCAGATAGCGCAGCGTCTCCTTATCGATCGGAAAAATTCCGCAAGTAGCCCCGTACTCCGGCGCCATATTCGCAATCGTCGCCCGATCCGCCAGCGGCAAATCCCGCAACCCCGGCCCGAAGTACTCCACGAATTTTCCCACGACTCCATGCTTCCGCAACATCTCCGTAACCGTAAGAACAAAATCTGTGGCAGTAGCTCCCTCCCGTAACCGCCCCGTGAGCTTTACCCCCACCACCATCGGAATCAGCATCGACACCGGCTGCCCCAACATGGCCGCCTCCGCCTCAATCCCCCCCACCCCCCATCCGAGCACGCCCAAACCATTCACCATAACGGTGTGACTGTCTGTGCCAACCAAGGTGTCGGGAGAGGCTACGCGCTTGCCGGGTGTCTCCTGGACGAAGACCACGCGCGCCAGATATTCGAGGTTGATCTGATGGACGATGCCGGTGTCGGGCGGGACGATGGCCAAGTTGCGGAAACCAGTTTGACCCCAGCGGAGAAAAGAATATCGCTCTTTGTTGCGCCCGAACTCGAGCAGCGCGTTCACGTCAAGAGCGGTAGACGTGCCGAACTCGTCTACCTGGACCGAGTGATCGATGACCAACTCGACCGGTTGCAGTGGATTGATCAGTGCGGGATCGCCGCCTAAAGTCTGCATGGCGTCGCGCATGGCAGCCAGGTCGACGATGCAAGGGACGCCGGTGAAATCCTGGAGGAGTACGCGGCTGGGAGTGAAAGCGATCTCTTTTTCCGGCTTCGACTTGCTGTTCCAATTCGTCAGGGCGCGCACTTCCTCTTTGGTGACGTTACGGCCGTCTTCGGTGCGCAGCAGATTTTCGAGCAGGATGCGGAGGGAGAAGGGCAAGTGCGTGGTGGAGATTCCCTGTTTATCGAGGGCGTCGAGCCGGTAGATTTCATATTCTTTGCTGCCGACTTTGAGGGTGGAGCGGCTGTTGAAGCTATTCACAGACATGATGGCCTTCCTCGAGGAATGAGTTCGCGCACAGGCGGATGTCGCCGCGCAGACCGCAACCTATTAGTGTAATGCGTTTCCGAGGGAATTGCGTAGTGCGACGCGCGGCGCGGAGCTTCGCTCCGGCGGAGAGCCGGGGGCGGCTGTCCCCGCATGGACATTTCTACGCCGTTCAACCCGCGGAATCTACCAGACGCTGTTGGGGCGCGTGCCGGGGGGCGATTCCTGTGTTGTAATAGAAATAACCGAACCCTGATGGCATCTGTTATTACAAAGCTGCGTCGACGCGCCAAAGCTCTGCACCGCAATCTGCGCGGCGCGAATATGGCGATCGGCGCGCTCGCTTCGACCGACCATCCGCTGCTGGCGCATATCATTCCCATGCGCCGGTGCAACTTGGCCTGCACCTATTGCAACGAGTTCGATGATTTTTCCAAGCCCGTGCCGATCGACGAAATGTACCGCCGCATCGACAAACTGGGCTCGCTGGGTACCGCGGTCGTGACCATTTCCGGCGGCGAGCCGTTGATGCATCCCGAACTCGATGACGTGATCCGCCGCATCCGGGCCAACGGCATGATCGCCGGACTCATCACCAACGGTTATCTGCTGGTGGCCGAGCGCATTCAGCGACTCAACCGCGCTGGACTGGAGTGGCTGCAAATCTCCATCGACAATGTGAGTCCTGACGAAGTGTCGAAGAAGAGCCTGAAGGTTCTCGACAAGAAATTGCAATTGCTGGCGGAGCACGCCGACTTTCACGTGAACATTAATTCCGTGGTGGGTGGCGGCATTTCCCATCCGCAGGACGCGCTCGTGATCGGCAAGCGCGCGATTGAACTTGGCTTCACCTCGACCATCGGCATTATTCACGATGGCAGCGGCCAGTTGCAGCCGCTCGGAGATGAAGAGCGCCGCATTTATCACGAAATGCAGGCGCTGGAAAAAAGCAGCTTCACCCGGATCAACGCATTTCAAGACAATATCGCGAAAGGTGTGCCCAACGACTGGCGTTGCCGCGCCGGCGGGCGCTATCTCTACATCTGCGAAGACGGACTCGTGCATTACTGCTCGCAGCAGCGCGGTTATCCGGGAGTGCCGCTCGCCACCTACACGCGCGACGACCTGCGCCGCGAATACTTAACCGAGAAATCCTGCGCGCCGCACTGCACGGTGTCGTGCGTGCATCAGGTTTCAATCTTCGATTCCTGGCGCGGTTCGCAGCATCCCTCCCCGGCAATTCCCGCGGCTGCCGCGCCCAGTGAACTGGTGCAGATCAAGTAGATTCTGGCCCGTGTTTACTTCTTGGGCTGCGCGGTCGGCGGCAGCAGTCCATTCAGCCGCAGGTACATCGCCGCGGAACTGTAGTGGTCGGCCCAGTCGTTGGTAAGCGCGATCAGCGCGAAGGCGCGCGATCCCTTATGCCCGCCGAATAGCTCGATGTCGTCGCCAAGCTTCGAGTCGTCTACTTTGCCGAGCGTGGTGCTGCAGAACTCGAAGCTCGCCTTCAGCGCCGCCACCAGCTTTTCCTTGCCGTCGGATTCCTTCAGGGGCACCGGCGCCTTGACCTCGGGTTCGTCTCCTATTTTCGAGCACAAGTAGTTATTCGACTCGACAATGTGCAGGATCAGGTGGCCAAACGTCATCTGCTGTTCGGTAGGTTTGTAGCCGAACTTATCGGCTGGCATCTCTTCGACTGCGGCCACGAGGTTCTTCTGCTGGCGAGGCAGTATCTGCTTCGCCACCGACGTGACAGGATTCTTGTCTTGCGCGAAAACTGCAGTTGCTGCAAAAAGCAGAAAAAGACAGATCGTAGGTTTCATAACGTCCTCCGGCAGTTGTGCCGCGACTTGACGGTCCTATTCCGCTCCCATTCTACTCAGCTCTCGCACACCGCGCGAACGGCTAACTGCCAAAGCAAGGGCTTTCACCGGTCGTTGATTGCGCGACCGCAAGACCGCTCGGTAAATGGAGGCGACGCCCTTGGTTGTCATCTCGATCGGGGGCGACGAGAAATCCGCGGCTTGCCTTGCGAACGAGGAACTCCTGGACAGCGGGAGGTGTCTGATGTTGCAGACACGCGCGTGCCGAGAGGAGCAAATTTCCATGGCTTTCTCAATGGCAGGCGGAGGTCCGTCCGGTCCGCAGATTAACGTCACACCGCTGATTGACGTGCTGCTGACCCTGATCATCATGTTCATGTTAGTGGTGGCGATGGATCCGGAATATGGGGAGAAAGTGCAGATTCCTCAGCCGCCGAAAGGTCAAGCCTCGGAACCCACGCCCGAATGCACGGTGTTGATCCAGGTCGTCTGGACGACGAAGGATGCTCGGCCGAGCGTGAAGATCAATCAGGAAGATGTTCGCTGGGAGGATCTGGAACTGCGGCTGGCGCAAATTTACTTGAGGCGAGCTGAGAAAGTCGCATTCGTCCGCGGGGATGCCGACGTGGATTTTCTATACGTCGCGGACGTGATTGATTTGGCGCATCAGGCGGGGGTGCAGCGGATAGGACTACTGACGAAAGATCAGGAATTAGCTGGAGAGTAACCTATCGCACCGGTAATCAGGATGGCGAGAAGTAAGGTGAAACCAAGACGGCGGATTGCGAGAGAAACGCTCATGGCACGGGCCAGGGGGCCATTCATGAGCATGATGCAAGTAACAAGAACTTCCAGTTATGGTAGTTTCGGCACAGGGCGATAGAGCCGGGCTACGCCCGGCGGACAGCCGAGGGCGGCGGTCCCCACATGAACATTCAAAACCAGACAGCCGAGGGCGGCTGTCCCCACAATGAACATTCAAAACCGGACAGCCGAGGCGGCGGTCGCTACGCGAGCGGTGTCGATTTACGAATTTCTTGCTCGGTTCTTGATCCAGATTGGTGTGCCCAGAAATCCGAATGCTTTGCGGATCTGGTTTTCGAGAAAGCGCTGGTAGGAGAAGTGCAGCTTCACGGCACGGTTGGTGAAGAGGATGAACGTTGGCGGGGCGACTGAGGCTTGCGTCATGTACAAAATCTTCACGCGCTGGCGCACGGGGACGGAGGCGCGGTCGAAGTCCACGCGCTCGATGAAGCGGTTCATCTGCGAGGTGGTCACGCGCTTGCGGCGTTCGGTGGCAACTTCTTCCAGCAGCGGAAAGATTTTCTCCGTGCCTTTGCCGCTCTCAGCGGAAATGAAGACGATGGGCGCGTAATTCAGGAATTTTAGCTCATAGCGCAGGCGCTCCTCATAGGCGTCGCGGTCGCCGGGGCGCTTGCTCTCGCGCATGCGTTCGGCTTTGGTCGGCCGGGAAGCGTTCTCCTTGCCGCTGATCACCAGATCCCATTTGTTCACTACGATGATGATAGATCGTCCGCTTTCGTGGGCGTATCCGGCGATGGCAGCGTCGAGTTGGCTCACCCCTTCGGTGGCGTCGATGACCAGGAGCGCGATGTCGGCACCTTCCAGATGCTTGCGCGCCATCACCACCGAAAGCTTTTCAGCCATCAGGTGCGTCTTGCCTTTGCGGCGGATGCCGGCGGTGTCGATGAATCGGAATCGGCGTCCATTGTGCTCGACGATCTCATCGACCGCATCGCGCGTGGTGCCGGGAATCGGGGAGACGATGGCCCGGTCGGAAGAAGTGAGGCAGTTCAGCAATGTGGATTTACCCACATTTGGATGCCCAATGATGGCGACTTTGACTTCGTGAACATCTTCTTCTGCTTCGGAAGCTTCTTCTTTGCCCGTAGAGTCCTCCGTGCTCTGCGTGCCATCTGTGGTTGCACTTTCTGCCGGCAGACTTTCCAGCACCGCGTCGAGGAGATCGTCGATACCGCGGCCGTGCTCGGCGGAAATGGGAAACATCTTCTGGACGCCGAGACGATGAAAGTCATCGATCAGCGACGATTGCTTCTCGCTGTCAACCTTGTTCACGGCGAGGAAGAGCGGCCGGTTGGCCTTACGCAGCAGGCGTACCAGTTCAAGGTCGGGGCCGGCGAGTTCGGTGCGGCCGTCGATCACCATGATGATGGCAGCGGCCTCGTCGAGCGCGACCCGGGCCTGGCGATAAATCTCCGAGGGAATCAGATCTTTTTCTTCCGGCAGAATGCCGCCCGTATCCACGATGCGCAGCCGGCGGCCTTCCCATTCCGCGTCGCCATAGAGGCGGTCGCGGGTGATGCCGGGTTCGTCTCCGACAATGGCACGGCGGGAACCTACGATGCGGTTGAAGAGTGTGGACTTGCCTACATTGGGGCGCCCCACGATGGCGATTGTGGGAATGCCGGCGGCGGTAGTGGCGAGAGTGCTGATCGAGTTGTAGGTAGGCTGGGTCAAAGTTGAGTCTTAATGTGGGACGGCCGCCCTCGGCGGTCCGGCCGCGCCGAAGCCCCGACGGCATTCACGATGCGAAAGGCCCGGAATCGCTATTATAGAGACTCCCGTGCCTTTAAGTTCCCAGCCCGCGCCTTCCGCTTCCCCGAACCGCCCTGCTCCCAGCGGCAAGGATGCTTCCCTGTACCAGTTCTTCGCGCCAGGCGGAGTCCTGTCGCGCACGCATCCGGCGTATGAATTCCGGCGGGGGCAACTGCAAATGGCACAGGCCGTCGAGCAGGCGCTGGAAGAAAAGCGGCACCTGATTGTGGAAGCGGGCACCGGCACAGGAAAGACGCTGGCGTACCTGATGCCGGTAATTCGTTCGGGGAAGCGTGTGATCATCTCGACCGGGACGAAAAATCTGCAGGAGCAACTTTTCTATAAGGACGTTCCTTTTCTGGAGCAGGCGCTGTATGGAGCCGGCGAAAAGCAGGTTTCTCGCCCCGCTCGAAATGACAAAGAAACTGCAGGGCGGCTCTCGGTTTGCTACATGAAGGGGCGAAACAATTATTTGTGCCGCAAGAAGCTGTACGACCTGACGGATCAGCCCGTGCTGAGCGGGTTGGAAGAGATCGAGCAGTATCGTGCCATCGGCGCCTGGGAGAAGACGACAGGAACGGGCGACCGGGCCGAGTTGGCGGAACTGCCCGAGGCCAGCCTGCTCTGGCACAAGCTCGACGCGCGCGCCGACGCCTGCATTGGCCAGAAGTGCAGCGAGTGGGAGCGCTGCTTCATCACCGAAATGCGACGCAAGGCGATGGAGAGCGACATCATCATCGTCAACCATCACCTGTTTTTTGCGGATCTCGCCATCAAGCTGCAGGCCGATGGCGCGCCTGATGCGGGCATCCTTCCGGATGCAGCTGCCGTGGTTTTCGACGAGGCCCACGAACTGGAAGATGTGGCGGGGAATTATTTCGGCATCTCGGTGAGCAACCTGCGCATGGACGAGCTGGCGCGCGATGTGGAGAATTCGTTGCAGCATCACCGCATGCTCTCGGCTTCGCTTTCGGGGGCGCTCGGAAGTTTGCGGGAACGCTCGCAATTCTTTTTCTCGCTGCTGCCTCCAGGCGACGGACGGTTTGCATTCGACACCCGCCGTGAATTTCTCGAAGAAAATGGAGACGAGTTTGTGGCGCTGAATCAGGCGCTGACGCGGCTGGCGGGCGAACTCGAAGGCTTACCGCAAAAGCCGGAAGAAGTATTCAACTTCGCTCGCCGGGCGCAGGAGATTCAGGTCCAGCTTGGGTTCGCGATGGAATCTGAAGATCGCAACACGGTGTTTTGGATTGAGCGCCGCGGTGGACGTTGGGGATCTCGCGGCGGTTCGAATACAACCGCTGAGGGATCTGCTCGTGGAAAACAAAATGTTTTTCTCCAGGCGACGCCGATTGATGTTGGTCCGATCCTGCGCGAGTGCCTGTGGTCGAAGCTGGAGTGCGCCGTGCTGACTTCGGCGACGTTGGCCGTGGGCGGCGGGTTCGAGTACATCCGGCAACGGCTTGGCCTGGAGCATGCGCGCGAGTCGGTGCTGCCCTCGCACTTCGACTATGAAAGTCAGGCGCTGCTGTACGTGCCGCCGGATTTACCCGATCCGCGCACCCCGCAATTTACGGCGAGGGCGGCAGAGCGCATTCGCAGGCTGCTCGAGATCACGCGCGGGCGAGCATTCGTTCTTTTCACTAGCTACGCGCAGATGAACGACATCTACCAGCGGTTGCTGGGAGAAGTGGAGTTTCCGATCTTACGGCAGGGTGACGCGCCAAAAAGCGCGCTGCTCGAAGAATTCCGTTCGACTCCGAACGCGGTGCTGTTTGCCACTTCGTCGTTCTGGCAAGGCGTGGACGTACAGGGCGAGCAGCTGAGTTGCGTGATCATTGACCGGCTGCCGTTTGCGGTGCCGAGCGATCCCGTGGTGGCGGCGCGGGTAAAGGCTATTGACGCCGACGGGGGCAACGCGTTCTTTCAATATCAGGTGCCGGCTGCCGTGATCACGCTGAAACAGGGTTTCGGGCGGCTGATTCGGTCACTGCACGATCGCGGGCTGCTGGTGTTGCTGGATAACCGCATTCTGAAGAAGCAATACGGGCGCGTGTTTATCGAAAGCTTGCCGAGTTACAAGAAGACGACTGAGATGAGGGTGGTGGAGGAATTCTTCGGATTGGAAAGGTGATTCGAAACAATTCGCCTTTGAGCACGCCGGGTGTCAACTCGTCAACAGCCTCATACCGGCGGCTGCAGCATCCTTGTTGAAGGTGAGAACGTACTGGCATTCTGCCGCGTGGCCGCAGCGCTCAATCAGGCAGTCGGAGAAATTTGCACGGCTGACGCGGAACTTGCGCAATGCCTGGGAGACGATCTCCGCCCGTTCAACAATCAGTTCCCTGCTCCGCAACAATCTCTCAACGACGTGCTCAATTTCATGCTTCTTGAAATGGTAGGAGAACTGCAGCACCCAAACTAGTTCCGCGATGACCCCTAGGGACAGGAATCCGGGCAACTCAGAAGACAGTGATTCCATGACTTTCCCCGCCGCGGCGGATTCGGCTGCATGGTCTTGAGTAACATAGCGGACCAGAATATTCGTATCGAGACCGATCATCGAGAACGCGCCGCGCCTTTCGCAATCGCCCGATCCATTTCTTCAAGCGACACGGGCCTTGTTCTCCTACCCCTAAAGATCCCCTTCAATTCACGTACCGACCCTGTTGCGGGCACGATGGAGAACTCCCTCTTCCCGATTTCTACGAACTCAACTCGGTCGCCTGGGTCCAAGCCGAGTGCGCTACGAATTTTGGCGGGGATGGTAATTTGCCCTTTGGACGTAACAGTTGCTGAGGCCATTGCGATTCCTTACTATTACCGGTCAGGGTCATTTGCTGTCTGCCGCCTTTGCCGCGCTCGGCAGCACTCCGACCACGATTCCCGATGGCTGGGCTGTCGTGTGATATACACGCTCGGTGGCTTTCACGAAGTCCGCGGGCTTGGCGTCGGGGATGTTGACGAAGGTTTGCGGGTTGCGATCGGTGAGCGGGAACCATGAGTTCTGCACCTGCACCATGATGCGGTGTCCGCGCCGGAAGGTGTGGTTGATGTCCTGCATGGTGAAGTTGATCTCTTCCACTTTCCCAGGGGTGAACGGTTCCGGCTTTTCAAAACTGTGGCGAAATTTTCCGCGGAAGGGTTCGCCGCGCACCAGTTGCTGATATCCACCCATGGTGAACGCGGGCGCAGGCACATCCTTTCTGGGTTTGTCCCGGTCTTCGGGTCTGGGAGCGTCCTGCTTGCTGTCCGGATAATCGGAGGGATATACGTCAATCAACTTCACGTCCCAATCCGAATCCGTGCCACTTGTCGACACGAAAAGGCGCGGCGAGATCGGCCCGGCGATGGTCACGTCTTCCTGCAGCGCCGGCGTCTCATAGACCGCCACGTCGGTGCGACTGTCGGCGAAGCGCTGGTCCGAGAGCATGTATTCCTGGGGCACATTCAGCGCCGCGTAATTCACAAAGGGCACGGGCTTGGCCGGGTCGCTCACATATTCATCGAATGCCGGAGACTCCGCCCCTGCCGCGTCAAACGACAGTTCGCCATTGGCGTGGAGGTAGAGAGTCTTTGGCTCGACATTTTTCGGCGGCCACGCAGAGTATTGCCGCCACACATTCGTGCCGGTCTCGAAGACATACGCTTTCGGAAGTTTGGCATCGCCATTGCCTTTGAGGTACTGCTCAAAGAACGGAAACAGAATGTTTTTCCGGTAATACTCTCCCGTGTTCGAGGCAAAGTCCACACGTCCCAAGTGCTCCCCGTCATACCGGGCCCAACCGCCGTGCACCCAGGGGCCGATCACGAGCGCATTGAAGATCCCGGAATTATTCTTGTCGATGGAATGAAATGTGGTGAAAGGGCCTTGCAGATCCTCGGCGTCGAACCATCCACCAACGGTCAGCACCGCGCAATGAATATTTTTCATGTGCGGCGCCAGATTGCGGGCTTTCCAGTAGTCGTCATAGGTATCGTGCTTCACCTGGTCATCCCACAGCGCGCTCTTGCCCTCCAGATATTTCCGCAAATTCGACAACGGCCCGGTCTGCAGATAAAACTCGTAGGCGCTTTTGGTTCCCCAATCGAAGGGCACGGAGGTCTTCGGCGGGAGTTGAGGATTTTCCTGCGGCTTGAACGAGCTGTAAAAGCCGAAGTTCGCAGCCAGCATGAACGCGCCGCCGTGGTAAGCGTCGTCTCCCATGAAAAGGTCGGTCATGGGAGCCTGCGGCGAGGCCGCCTTCAGCGCCGGATGCGAGTCGATAATGCTGGCGGAGGTGAAAAATCCCGGATACGAGATTCCCCAAATCCCCGCATTCCCGTTGTTATTCGTCACATATTTGAGCAGCCAGTCGATGGTGTCGTAAAGATCGCTACTGTCATCCACGTCCTGCTTCGATTTCTTGTTGTCGATGTGCGGCCGCATCTCGAGGAATTGGCCCTCCGACATGTACCGTCCGCGCACGTCCTGAAACACGAAGATGTATCCCGCCTTGTCGAAGTCCGGCGAGGGGCCGAGTTGCGCGCGGTACAAATCGACGCCGTAAGGGCCGACGCTATAAGGCGTGCGGTCGATCAGGAACGGGTAAGGGTGCGAAGTGTCCTTCGGAACGTAGACCGAGGTGAACAGATGAACGCCATCGCGCATCGCGATCCTGTACTCATACTTGGTGTAGTGCTCTTTGACGTCGTAGTCCGGCGCATCAGGCCGGTTCTGAGCAAAAAGATCCGCCGTTACGGTCAGGATAAACAGCAACAGGATCGAGGATTTCCAACGCAGCATGCGCGCTCCTTGGGATGTGCCGACGAATAGGGAAGCTACATTCGGACGGGGAATGGAGTCAAGGGGAGTGCTTCGGTGACGGCTTCCAGGTGAGACGGAGTCGTGACTTTTCTTTCGCCCCTCCGGGGCTTGCTAATCTCCGCTTATTTACCCACGGCTTGCGCCCCTTCGGCAAGCTCAGGGCAAGCTGTGGGCTGCATTTCTTTCGCCGCTTCGCGGCTTGCAGCGCCGAGTCTTGTCGCTTTCCGGATACGATCGCACTCTGTAACATGCTCCGGCGGTACAATAGATGTTTCGCCATAGAGCGCAGCCGGCCCCGTATTTACGCCCGGACCGCGGGGGGATCATGTTCGAAGTCACGGTTGAAGACACGTTTGCCGCAGGCCACTACCTGCGCAACTACAAGGGCAAGTGTGAGAATCCGCACGGGCACAACTACAAGATCCGGGTGACGCTGGCTGGAGCCGAATTGGACAAGGCCGGCCTGCTGCTCGATTTCAAAGATCTGCGCGAAGTCATGAAGCACGTCATCGAGCGCCTGGACCACCAGATGATCAACGAGATCGAGCCATTCACCGTGATTAATCCCTCGGCCGAGAATCTGGCAAAGTATTTCTACGACCAGTCGAACACGAAGCTGCAGTCCGTGACCAGCGGCCGGGTGCGAGTGAAGGACGTAACCGTCTTCGAGACTGATACGACCACGGCGAAATACAGCGAATAACCAGTTGGCGGCCGCCAGTTGCCGGTTGCCAGACCAGATGCAAGTTACCGAAATCTACAAATCGCTGCAAGGCGAGTCAACCCATGCGGGCCTGCCGTGTGTCTTCGTGCGTCTGACGGGATGCAACTTGCGCTGCATGTGGTGTGACAGCGAGTACACCTTTCAGGGTGGCCGCAAAATAGCCGTCGAACAGGTGCTCGATGAGGTCTCGCGCCTTAGTCCGGGGGGCGGCCTGGTCGAGATCACCGGCGGCGAGCCCATGTTGCAGGAGCGGGAGGTTGTCCCCCTGATGCAGCGTCTCCTGGACGACGGTTACAAAGTGCTGCTCGAGACCAGCGGCGAGCGGCCACTGGGACGGGTTCCCGCCAGTGTCATCAAGGTCGTCGACGTGAAGTGTCCGAACTCGGGTGAAGGCGATACGTTTTGCATGGAGAACCTGGAGGTGCTGGCCGCTCACGACGAAATCAAGTTCGTCCTGAGCAGCCGCGCGGACTACGAATTTGCCCGCGAGTTCACCCACCGGCACAAGCTGACGAAGCGAGTGAACGCAGTCCTGTTTTCCCCCGCATTCCGCAAAGGCGCGACGGGCGCCCGCGACAGCTCGCACTGCCTGCTCGATCCGCAGGAACTGGCGGAGTGGATGATCGCCGATAACATTCCCGCCAGGCTGGGCCTGCAGTTGCACAAGTTCATCTGGGACCCGGCTCTGAAGGGAGTTTAGGGGAGCGATTGATGATTGATGATTTCTGATTGAACAGCCATGAACAACTTTTGGTTTGAATCAACAATCAGAGATGATCAATGAACAATCCAGTTTTTGATGCCAACTTCTAAGAAATCGCGGGCGGTTGTGCTGCTCAGCGGCGGTATGGATTCCTGTGTTTGCGCGGCGCTGGCCGCGCGCGACCACGAAGCAGCCGCGGTCCACATCAGCTACGGCCAGCGTACCGAGAAGCGCGAACGAAAGTCGTTTCTTGCGATCTGCCAACGCCTCAGAATTCACGACCAACTCAGGGTCCGAAACGAGGCCCTGCGTGCCATTGGCGGCTCGGCGCTTACGGACGACGCCATCGCCGTGCCCAAGGCTGAGGCGGTCAGTCACAGCATTCCCGTCACCTACGTCCCTTTCCGCAATGCGCATTTCCTCGCTGTAGCCGTGAGCTGGGCCGAAGTACTGGGCGCGAAAAAGGTATACATTGGCGCGGTCGAGCCCGACAGCTCGGGCTATCCGGATTGCCGCCCAGCCTACTACAAGGCATTCAATGAGGTCGTAAAAACCGGCACGAAAGAAGGCGACATCGAAATCGTCACCCCGCTCATCGCGATGAGAAAAAACGAGATTGTGCGCCTTGGCCTTGAACTGGGTGCGCCCTTCGATTTAACTTGGTCATGTTACAGCCGCGAGGATCAGGCCTGCGGAATCTGCGATAGTTGTGTGTTGCGCCTGCGCGCGTTCGAGGCGGCGGAAGTGCAGGACCCAATCCCGTACGCAGCGAGATAGACATTTGTGGGGCAGTGGATTTTGAGGTTGTAGTCAATCGACTCTTAGCATCGACGAGTAAAATTCGAGTTTGCCGGGAGGCAACATGAAAAAGTATTTTGCAATTCTTCTATTCGCAATACTGGGGCTCGGACTGTGTGTGCCTCCAGTCTTCGCCCAGGCTTCGGGAACCGTCAAAGGCGTGTGCAAAGATGCCCAGGGCAACCCCGTCGCCGACGGAGTGGTGGTATGGACCAATATTGACAATGGCCAGAAATACAGCCTCAAGACCAACAAGAAAGGCGAATACTTTTCGCTCGGCCTCTCGCCCGGCAAGTATCTGGTGACTCTCTACAAGAACGCCGACGATTTGAAGGCGAACAAGGAACTCGATCACGTCAAAGGATTCCAGGTTCAACTCGACGAGAACACTCTGGATATGGACGTGAAGAAGGAGATGGAAAGCACTGCCAAGGGGCAGGGGCTTTCTCCAGAGCAGTTAAAGCAGATGCAGGAGCAGCAGGCGAAGGCGGCCAAGGAAACCATGACCGTCAAAACTCTGAACGAGAAACTGAATGCAGCCAAGACCGCCGCCGACGCAGGCGACTTCGATACTGCCATTGCGTCCCTGACAGAAGCTACCCAGGTGGACGCAACCCGCGATCTGCTCTGGTTCAAGCTGGCGGACTATTACCGGCTGTCAGCCCCCAAGCAGACGGATCCGGCGGAAAAGCAAAAGCGTTTCGCTTCAGCCATCGAGGACTATCAGAAGGCCATCGATCTCAAGAAGTCCGCCACCAACGACAAGGACCCCGCTGCCGCCAAGAACCTTGCCGCTTACTACAACAACCTGGCCGAAGCCGATGCTAAGGCCAACAAGGTGGATGATGCGGTCAAGACCTACGAGCTGGCGGCCCAGGCCGACCCAACGAATGCCGGGCAGTACTACTTCAACACCGGGGCCGTGCTTACGAATGCCGGCAAGGTTGATGACGCCCTTGCGGCTTTCGACAAGGTGATTGCCGCGGATCCCAACCGCGCCGACGCCTTCTACTGGAAGGGTGTGAACATGATCGGCAAGGCCACCCTGCAGGGAGACAAGATGATCGCGCCTCCGGGAACCGCCGAGGCTTTCCAGAAGTACCTGGAACTGCAGCCCACCGGCACCTACGCGGACGCAGCCAAACAGATGCTGACCAGCATCGGGTCCTCGGTGGAAACCACTTTTGGCAACAAGAAGAAGGCGCCGCCAAAGAAGTAAAGAATAGATCCTCTTCCGATACAAGCACTTACAAGCACCGTCAAGGGCGGCTAAAGCAGCCGCCCTTGTGCTTTTGAGTCGCCTCTGAGGTTACCAAGGGCTATGTACTTGCTGTCCCTTCGCGCCTGGCCCCCGGCTTGGTACAGTTAACTATCTGAGTTTCTTCCATTTCTGTGGTGCATGCGATTCCTGAGGGCGTGAGGACGAATGGCGGCACCAACCATTGCTCCGATTTCCGTTGCATTAGAAGGTTTCTCTGGAAGCGGCAGAGTAGCGACGCCGGCGCTTCTGGGCGCGATGCTGCGCGCTTCGGAAAAAATCAGCGACCTGATTTTTTCGCCAGGGCGTCCGCCGCAAGTCCAGGTGTATGGCCAGATGATCCCGGTGCAGGTCCCAGGGCTCACCTCCCTCACTCCCGACGACACGCGCCACATCGCCGCCGATCTGATTGGCGACAATAAGCAGGCGATCACCACCCTCCGCGAGCATGGAGCGTGCGACATTTCCTTCGGACTGCCCGGCTTGGCCCGTTTCCGCGTCAACATTTTTATTCAGCGCGGCAGTTGTGCGGTCGTGATGCGCGTCATTCCCACCGCCATTCCCGACTTTGCCTCTTTGCGTCTGCCTCAACAGTTGTCGGACGTGACCAAGCTCAAGGATGGGATTGTGCTCGTGACCGGGCCTGTCGGGTCCGGCAAGTCGTCGACCATGGCGGTGCTCATTGACGCCATCAACCGCGAGAAGTATTACCACATCATCACGATCGAAGATCCCATCGAGTTCCTGCATAATCACAAATGCTCGACGATTCATCAGCGGGAGCTGCACAGCGACACCCCGAGTTTTGCCCACGCCCTGCGTTCGGCGATGCGGCAGGCCCCAAAAGTCATTCTCGTCGGCGAAATGCACGACCGCGAGACCATCGAAATCGTGCTGGAAGCGGCTGAGACGGGTCACCTCGTGTTTTCCAGTCTGAACACGATGGATGCCTCGAAGACCGTGGAGCGCGTCGTAAGTTCGTTCTCACCGGCTGAACAGCAGTCGGTGCGCGAACGTTTTGCCAAGTCGTTCCGCTACATCGTCTGCCAGCGGCTCATGTCGAGGTCGGATCGTAGCGGCCGCGTTGCCGCCTTTGAAATTCTCAAGGCGAATGCCCGTACCCGCGAATGCATTGAAAAAGGGGAGCGCGAGAACAAAAGTCTTCTCGACGCCATGAAGGCCGGCGCCTCCGAAGGGATGCAGCATTTCGACGGAGAAATCGCACAACTGGTCCAGGACCGCTTGGTCGATCTCGAAACCGGCCTCTCCTTCGCCAGTAATCCCGCAGCACTCGGGCAGGAATTGGCACGGTAGCTTACACGTTTCGCCGCGCTGGATCCCTCCGGCAGTTATTTTCTTGTGTTTGTCAGAATTTGCTCCCTCAATCTCGCTCTTACCGTGTCGTATCATCTCTCCATGTCCGCCCCGCCCGTGAATTCCACCGTCTTGAGCTTTGAGGAGGCCCGCGGCGTGGTCGAGCAGCAAGCCGCGCTCGTTCGGGCCAGCGAAACGGAATCCCTAGATTTGCAGGCGGCTGCAGGCCGAGTCCTTGCCGAGCCAGTGGCGGCGGATCGCGACCTTCCCCCGTTTCCGCGATCTACCCGCGATGGTTTTGCCGTGCGATCCACAGACTTATCCCAACTCCCCACAACGCTCGAAGTGATCGGCGAGATCAAAGCGGGTGAGAAACTCGACAGAATCCCGCGCAACATCGGCACGGGACAAACCACGTCTATCATGACCGGAGCCCCGGTCCCTGCGGGCGCGGACGCGGTGGTGATGGTCGAGTACAGCTCGCAGCATGGCAAACAGGTCGAGATCGCGCGGAGCGTCGTGCCCGGAGAGAACATCGTTGCCCGTGGCGCTGAGGCCCGCGAGGGTGCCCGTTTGGTCGACTGCGGTGTCCGTCTGCATGAGGCGGCCATCGCGCTGGCCGCATCCGTGGGCAAATCACGGTTGCAAGTGTACAAGCGCCCGCGAGTCGCCGTGTTGACAACGGGAGACGAAATTGTCGACGTCGACGCCACTCCCGGCCCAACTCAGATTCGCAACTCGAACAGTTATTCCCTCGCCGCGCAGATTCGCCAGGCAGGCGGTGAAGCGGTGCTGCTGCCCGTCGCTCCGGACGAGTTGCAAGGACTGCGCCGCCTGATCGAAGAAGGCCTGAAGTCCGACCTGCTGTTGATGACCGGCGGAGTCTCCATGGGCCGTTACGATCTGGTCGAGCAGGCGCTGTCAGAATTGCACGCCGAATTCTTCTTCACCGGAGTGAAAATCCAGCCGGGGCGCCCGGTGGTCTTTGGCAAAAGTGGCGCGGGCGCTCCCTTCGATAAGCTCAGGGCAGGCTCCGCCCGCGAAAGGCCAGCCACATACTTCCTCGGCCTGCCCGGGAATCCTGTATCGACCATGGTGACCTTCGAACTCTTCGCGCGCCCGATGCTCGAGGCGTTAGCGGGGCAGTCTCCACGCAAGCTGCCATTCCTTCATGCAAGGCTGACGAGAGAAATCCGCGTCAAGACCGGCCTCAAGCGTTTTCTCCCCGCGATCCTCTCCGGCGAATTCGAACATTCCGAGGTCGAGTTGGTTGCCTGGCAAGGATCGGGAGACATCGCCGCCACCGCGCGCGCAAATTGCTACATCGTTATCCCTGCGGACCGCGAGCGCATTCCCGCCGGCGAATGGGTCGCGATAATGAACATCGATTGATGATTGATGATTTTGATTGATGTTTGAAAGTCTCACGGCGCCGTTGACCTTCCATCAACAATCAGAAATCAACAATCTCGGGGCAATTGTGGCGCGGCTCGTAGCAGCGGCGTCTGGACAACTGCCTCCCCATGTAAGATAGAGCTACCGCATGCCGACGAAACTCTCCCATTACGACCGCGCGGGCCGCGCCCGGATGGTCGATGTCTCCGGTAAACCTGCAACCCGGCGCGAGGCCGAAGCCAGCGCCTTCGTCACAATCAAACCCGAAGTGCTGGCAGCGCTGCCCAAGAACCCCAAAGGCGATCCGCTCGAGGTAGCTCGCATCGCCGGCATCATGGCTGCCAAACGCACCGCCGAACTGATCCCCATGTGTCATCCGCTCCCGCTCGCCCTCGTTGATGTCGATCTGCGGCTGTGCGAGAATGGCGTCGCTATTACCTCCAAAGTCGCCACCACCGCCGAGACCGGCGTTGAAATGGAGGCCCTGGTCGCCGTTAGCGTATCCGCGCTGACCGTCTATGACATGTGCAAGGGAGCGGACAAGAGCATTGAGATTCGGGAGATCGTGTTGGAGCGGAAGAGTGGCGGGAAAAGTGGAGAGTATCGTCGGGCGAAGTAACAACTTCAAACTTCATGGCGAATAACGTCAAGCTGCTGGTGGTGGACGACAATCCGATGGTGCTGGCCATGTTGCAGCAGGCACTGACTCCGCTGGCGTTGGTCACGACCGCAACCGACGCAGCGGACGCCCTGTTGAAAGCAGTGGACGATGTTCCGGATTTGCTGGTGTGCGACTACAAAATGCCGGGAATGGATGGACGGCAGCTTGTCGAGAAATTGAGGAGCCGGCCGGCGACCGCAAATTTTTCCAGCGTTCTGATGGCGAGCAAGGCGGACATCGCGGAGCGACTTTCACCGCAGGATGCGGCGGACGATTATCTGGAGAAGCCATTTTTCCTGAAGGATGCCACGCGCCGCATCAAGCGTACGATTGACCGGATTGCGTTGGAGAAAATGGCGAAGACTGCGCCGCAAGATGGAGTGGTGCGCGGCAGTCTTGCGCAGATGAACGTGATCGACCTGATGCAGTCGCTGGAGATGGGACGGAAGAGCTGTCAGCTTTCGCTGAGCAATGAAGGCGATAAGTGCGAAGTGTTTTTTGCGGAAGGTCAGGTGAAGCACGCGACCTATGGAGCGCTGGTGGGCGATGAAGCCGTTTTCAAGGTGCTGCGCTGGACCGGTGGAAATTTCCAGCTCGACTTCGAAGGCAAGACGGACAAAGAGACCACGCGACTCAACACCCAGGGATTGTTGATGGAAGGGTTGCGGTTGCTGGACGAGTCGGCGCGGGATGGTGGCGGGGAACCGGAAGCTGTGGCGGCGCCCGCAGCGACTGCGCCACCGCCTCCAAATACCCCGATTGCGCCCCCGAGCACGGCGGGCAGAGTCCGAAGGGAAGAAGAGGAAGATGTCCTCCTCGATGGCTGAGCCGCAGGGACTGACAACTGCGGTGGTGACAGTCAGCGATTCCTGCGCTCGCGGGGAACGCGAGGACACGTCGGGGCCGGCGGTGGCGCAACTGCTACAGAAACTTCACTTCTCGGTGAACGTGCGCGAAGTTGTTCCGGATGACTCCATTCAAATTCAAAATCTGCTGATTCGGCTGGCGCGCGAGGTGCGATTCGTCGTGACCACTGGCGGAACTGGAATTGCTGCGCGCGACGTCACGCCGGAAGCAACCGTGGCCGTGTGTGACCGACTGCTGGACGGCGTGGCGGAGCGGATGCGGAGTGAGGGGAGCAAGAAGACTCCGCTTGCAGCGCTGAGCCGTGGGGTGTGCGGTGTGCGGGGACGTGCGCTGATTCTGAATTTGCCGGGGAGTCCTGCGGGAGCGGTGGAATCGCTGGAGGCTGTGGCTGGGTTGATTCCACATGCGATTGAATTGCTGAGCGGGAAGACGGAGCACTAGCGCAGTCGGGAGAAGCGTGCCGTCCCTACGGAGCCCGTGTCGTAGCTCTCTTTTGCCCCTTCGGGGCTTTTCCATTTTCCACTCGGTCCCAGGGCTATGCGCCGTGGGCAGCATTCTCTCTCCGCTTCGCGGCTGCGCGGTGCGAGGACGAAGTATGGATCGAGCTGGAGGCTGCGGCGGCGGAGTGCGCGTGGGGAACGGCGGATGCCGACGACGAGGATGGCGAGTAATCCTGTGGCGGCTTCGATAATGGTGCGCGCTAGGAAGTCGATGAGAACGTGATCGATGCTTAGGGAGAACAGGACGGCGCGGGTGAGGGCTTTAATGAAGGTTGCCAGGAACGGATTCGGTGCGAGAGGCATCTCCGATTCTGTAGAGTTCAAATTCTCTTCATTCAAAATTCCCACCCTTTCGCAAGACCCGCGAAAGGGTGGGGTACCAGGCGCCTACTGCGCCGGGGTTACGGCGGACGTTGGCGCCGGGGCTTCGGCGGTTACTTCGGGGGCGGCAACCGGATTGATCTTCACCGTGGCCAGGATCTTTTCCAGGCGGTCGAAGACTTTGTCGCGGTCGACGTGCTTCATGACGCCGTCCTCGGAGGCGACGGTGGTGACGTTGAGGGCGAACTCGTAGCAGGCTCCATTCTGAAAGACGTGGAAGTACTTGGAATCGCTCTGGCGAGATCCTTCACCGGAGACGGCTTCGGTGGCGCGGAGTTCGAGGTCGCCGAGCATCAGCTTGGAACTCGATGTGGGCTGAACTTCTGAGGAAGACGCCGGCGTGGGCGGAACTGGCGCTGCTGTGGACGCGGTTTCGGTGGACGGAGCGAGCGTTAAGACCTTGGGTTGCGGCACGGCGAACTCGGTGCATTGATCGACGGTGAGAGTTTTGTGAACGCTCACGTTGAAGAATGCGGACGAGAAGTCGGTGTTGGCGAAGCTGGTCTCAGGCAACTCCACGGCCGCCAGGGCGACTCCGCCGGGCTGCACGAAGTTCATCGGGATGGGATTGGAGGCCAAGAGATCGGTGGCGGCGCTGCCGGTTTCAATGGCGTAGCGGCGCGGATACTCGAAGGTCAGGCCATAGGCCGTATCGGTGTAGTTCACCGTTGCGGCCTTTTTGTGGACGACTTTCTTTGGGGCCGGCTTGGCCGCGGCCTGTACTGCTGGCGTGGGCATGGGCGAGATTGGGCTCTGCGGTTGTGTGACGGGAATCTGGTTGTTGGAGCTTACGGGCTTCGGTTTGTCGCTGGAGCAGCCGACGGTTACGGAGCAGACGATCAGAACTGCGGCGAAGATTAGCGCGCTGGTGTTCTTGCCCGAGGTTTTTGTACCCCAGGTTTGTTTACCCCAGGATAAGGAACTGGTTTCTGCGGTGTTGCGAAATGCGTTGATGCGGGTCATGTGGTTGCCTCCTGCCGACGAGCGGCACTTTGAGGAATGCAGGGCGCCCGCCAAGTGAGGACGCGTTGATTTGGCGGGGGTTAGGGGATGCGGGTTACTTACGGGACGTGGGGCGCGGGACACGATGTGGGCGGGGCGACACGCGACTCGGGAATGCTGCGTGTTTCTGCAGAGTTTCAGTTATGAAAGTCAAAATCCCCACTTCTCGCAAAGGACGCGAGAAATGGGGCACCCACGGTTCATCGCGTATGAGATTTCGGTGATGACGAGATTTCAGGTATCGTAGTCGGCTCAGTCGAAAGCGCGGCGGGAGCGAAGGAGTAACGATGAGAGCGGTTACAGTCTTGAGATGCGCGCTTGGGTTGGCAATGTGCGTTTTGCCGGGACCGGCGTGGGGGCAGGCTGTCTCGCCTGAGAAGATCATTATTGATACCGATATTGGCGACGACGTGGACGATGCGTTTGCGCTGGCGCTGGCGGTGAGGAGTGCGGAGCTGCAGATTCTGGGCGTAACCACGACCTTCGGCGATACCGAGGCGCGGGCGAAGATAGTGGACCGGTTTCTGGGAGAGGTGGGGCGGGCGGAGATTCCGGTGATGGCGGGGAAGGCGATGGCGACGAAGAATCCGATGTCGCAGCGGCGGTATGGGGAGAGTCATTTTGCCAAGGCTTCGCATGGGGACGCGGTGGAGTTTTTGCTGGAACAGATTCGAAAGTATCCGGGGGAGATTACGCTGATTGCGATTGGTCCGCTGATGAATGTAGGAGCGGCGATCGATAAGGATGCGGCGACGTTCCGGAAATTGAAGCGGGTGGTGCTGATGGGCGGGTCGATCCGTCGGGGTTACGGAGATTTGGGCTATACGGCACCGGTTGCTGCGATGCCTGAGTGGAACATTTTGAATGATGTGGCTTCGGCCCAGAAATTATTTGCGGCGGGAGTTCCGCTGTTTGTGATGCCGCTCGATTCTACGCAGTTGAAAATGGACGAAGTGAAGCGGGCGTTTTTGTTCAGCCAGGGGACGGCCGTGACCGATCAGCTCACGGTGCTGTATCACTTGTGGGGACAGGAGACGCCGACGTTGTTTGATCCCATGACCCTTGTATTTGCGTTGCGTCCGGATTTGTGTCCGGTGCAGGGGATGCACATTCGCGTGGACGAGAAAGGGTTCACGCGAGAGGAACCGGGCGCGGCAAACGCGCAGGTTTGTCTGGCTTCGAATGCGGAGGATTTTTTCCAGTTTTATCTGAAGAGAGTAGCGGGAGTAGGGGCCGCAAGATGAAAACGTGAAGTCAAAATCCCCATCTTAAGTCTCGCCAAAGAGCGGCGAGACTAGGATTGAGGCACCCGCGGATTCGCAAGGAGAAGGTGGAGATGATACGGGCGGCATTGTCGGTGGCAGTCCTGCTGAGTTCGGCGATGTTCGGACAGACGAAGCAGGAGGTCGACCTCATCGTCAGCGGCGGGATCGTGGTGACGATGGATGGGGCGCGAAAGATCCTTCGCGACGGTAGCGTCGCAGTGAAGGGCGACGCGATTGTGGCAGTTGGGCCGCGGGCAGAGGTCGAGGGCCGATACAAGGGCGCGCAGACCATCGATGCTCGCGGGCGGCTGGTGCTGCCGGGGTTCATCAACGGGCACACGCATGTGCCGATGACTTTGTTTCGCGGGCTGCATGATGACGTGACGCTGAATGACTGGCTGTACAAGTACATTTTTCCGGCGGAAGCGAAGAATGTGAATGAGGAGTTCGTGCGCTGGGGAACACGGCTGGCGGCAGCGGAACAGATTCGGGCGGGGGTGACGACATTCGCCGACATGTATTACTTCGAGGATGCAGTGGCGGAGGAAACGAAGGCGGCGGGGATGCGCGGAGTGCTGGGGGAGACGTTCATTGATTTCCCTGCGCCGGATAATAAGACCAACGCGGAGATGCTGGCTTACACGGAGAAGTTCCTCAAGAAGTGGCAGGGGGATGCGCTGATTCACGCGGCGCCGGCTCCGCATTCGATTTATACCTGCTCGAAGAAGACGATTCAGGATGCGGCGGCGCTGGCGAAGAAATATGACGCGCCTCTTCTGATGCACGTGGCGGAGATGAAGAAAGAGTGGGAGGACAGCGAGAATGCGAACGGGATGTCGCCGGTGCAGTATCTGGAGAAGATTGGAGTGCTGGGGCCGGACCTGGTGGCGGCACATTGCATTTTTGTGGATGGGGCCGACCGAAAGCTGCTGGCGGAGCGGCAGGTGGGATGCGTGCACAATCCATCGAGCAACATGATGATTGCCAGCGGAGTGTCTCCGGTACCGGAGATGCGGGCGGCGGGGATTGCGGTGGGGCTGGGGACGGATGGTCCGGCGGGGAGTAACAACGATCTGGACCTGATGGAAGAGATCGATCTGGCGGCAAAGCTGGCGAAGATTACGAAGATGGATCCGCTGGCGCTGAACGCGAAAGCTGTGGTGGAGATGGCAACCATTGACGGAGCCCGGGCGCTGCACATGGAGAAGGAGATTGGGTCGCTGGAGGCGGGGAAGAAGGCTGATCTGATTCTGATCAGTTTGGATGAGCCGAACGCGGTGCCGCTGTACGACATTTATGCGCAGATCGCGTATTCGCTGAAAGGGAGCGATGTGGAAACCGTCGTGATTGGCGGACGTGTCGTGATGCGGGAGCGGAAGCTGCTGACGGTCGATGAGCCGCGGGTGCTGGAGAAAGCGCGGGAGTATGGGAAATCGGTGAGGGTGTCGCTGGGGATGGAGTAGGAGGAAGATTTCCAGTTGAGGAGAGGTGGGTCAAGAAAGATTAGATTGAGATAGCAACGTCAAAGTCCCCACCTTTGCGGCAAAGAACGCGGCAAAGATGGGGCACCCGGTGCATCGTGGGGATTACAGTCATTGAGGGTTTATGCGACCTGAAGAAAGCGCAAGGCGTGGGTTCTTGAAGGCGGCAAGCGCGGGATTCGCAGGCGGTGCTTTGATTGCGTTGCCCGAGGTTGCAATTGCCGAGAGTACCGCAGAGCGTAAGTCTACCTATGACGTGAGAGCGTTCGGGGCCAAGGGCGACGGCAAAGCGCTCGACACCTCTGCGATCAACCGTGCCATCGAGGCGTCGGCCGCAACCGGAGGCGGAACCGTCTGCTTCCCGGCCGGGACTTATCTTTCCTATTCCATTCATCTCAAGAGCCACGTGGGTCTCTACCTGGCCCACGGGGCGACCGTTTTGGCGGCTGATCCTCCGGCGGAAGGCGCGAGCGGCGGCTACGACTTGGCGGACTCGAATCAGCCGTGGGAGAGTTATCAGGATTTCGGCCACAATCACTGGCATAACAGTCTGATGTGGGGCGAAGGGTTGGAAGACGTTTCGATTTGCGGTCCGGGGCTCATCTGGGGAAAAGGTTTAAGTCGGGGCTGGGGATCGGGGCCCAAAGCGGAGCAGCCTGGCGCGGGCAACAAAACCATCGCTCTCAAGAACTGCCGCAACGTGCTGCTGCGAGATTTTTCCATCCTGCATGGCGGGCATTTCGGCATTCTCGCGACTGGCGTCGACAATCTCAGCATCGATAATTTGAAGATTGATACGAACCGCGACGGCATGGACATTGATTGCTGCCGCAACGTCCGCATTTCAAACTGCAGCGTCAACTCACCCTGGGACGACGGCATTTGTCTGAAGAGTTCTTTCGCTTTGGGGTATGCGCGGGCCACGGAGATGGTCACCGTCAGCAATTGTCTGGTCAGTGGCAGCTACGAAGAGGGCACGCTGCTGGATGCGACAGGGAAGCGATTTGGTCCGGGTGAAAAAGTGGGGCGAACGGGGCGGATCAAGTTTGGCACGGAGTCGAATGGCGGGTTCAAGAACATCGCCATCTCGAATTGTGTCTTTGCCGGATGCAACGGGCTGGCGATCGAGACGGTGGATGGCGCCGTGATTGAAGACGTGAGCATCACCAACATTACGATGCGCGACCTGGTGGGGGCGCCCATTTTTCTGCGGCTGGGTGCGCGCATGCGGGGGCCGGCAAATGTTGCGGTGGGGGTGCTGCGCCGCGTGATCCTGAGCAACATTACTTGTCAGAGTGCCGCTTCGCCGCCCATCTGCTCGATTCTCGCGGGGATTCCGGATCATCCCATCGAAGACGTGAAGGTGAGCGACATCGTGATCTTTCATCAAGGCGGAGGGAGTAAAGATGACGCGATGCGGCAGCTTCCCGAGAAAGAGAAAGACTATCCAGAGCCCAGCATGTTTGGAACGACGCCCGCGCACGGATTCTTTGTTCGACACGTTCGCGGTCTGGAGATGAGCGGCATCAAGATCGAACATGCGACCGAAGATGCGCGGCCGGCGTTCGTTCTCAACGATGTTCAAGGGGCCGACTTCGAGCGCGTGAAAGTTCCATCTGGCGCCGGCGCGCCAACCTTCGTCTTGAACGACGTTCGGGATTTCAGTGTGTTCCGAAGCAAGCCGGTACCCGATACCGAACTGCAGACGGCAGGGAAGAAAGAGCTTTAACCGGCGGGCGGTTCGGAAATCTGTAAGTGAGTGTCGTGTGCAGCGGCCTCGCTGTGGCGCGACTCGGCATCGCGCGCCATGGAAGTCAAAATCCCCGCCCTAGTCTCGCCAAAGTGCGGTGACACTTGAGTGGGGCACCCTGAATGCCTCGAGAGACTCGTAGTTCCTTGAGTCCCTTATAATCAAGAGATTCTTTATGGCTGCTATTCTTGAGCGGATTGTCGAGGCTACGCGGGCGCGGGTGGCGAAGGCCCGGCGCGTGGCGGATTTTCGCGAACTGGAGCGGCAGGCGGAAATGCATGCACCGCGCGGGTTTCGACGGGCGCTGGAGTTGAAGAGTCGCGAGGGAGTGGCGGTGATTGCGGAGTTGAAGAAGGCGTCGCCGTCGAAGGGTCTGATTCGGGCTGAGTTTCGTCCGGGGGAGTTGGCGCGGGAACTGGAGGCGGCGGGGGCGGCAGCGCTTTCGGTGCTGACGGATGAGGAGTTTTTTCAGGGATCGCTGGAGAATTTGCAACTGGCTTCGGGTGCGGTTTCGATTCCCTGCTTGCGCAAGGACTTCATCGTGGATGAATTTCAGTTGACGGAGGCACGGGCGAATGCGGCCGATGCGGTGTTGCTGATTGTGGCGGCGCTTTCTGCCGAAGAGTTGAGTTCGCTTGCGGCAGGGGCGCGCCGGCGCGGGTTGGATGTTTTGTGTGAGGTGCATGACGGCGAGGAGTTGCAGCGGGCGTTAGATGCGGGATGCAATTTGATTGGGGTGAATACGCGGGATCTGCGGACGTTCCAGGTGGATCAGGAGACAGCGTTACGGCTGGCGGAGAAGTTTCCTGCGGGCGTGGTGCGGGTGGCGGAGAGCGGGATTCATTCTGCAGAGGATGTGGCGCGGCTGCGGGCGGCGGGGTATGACGCATTTCTGGTGGGAGAGTCACTGATGCGGGCGGAACGGCCCGGGGAGGCGCTGCGGGAGTTGATGCGAGTCCCGAGTGGCGAGTCCCGAGTACCGAGTGGACGCTGAAGCGCGGGATTCCTCACGGTGCAGGCCATCGCGAGGTCATCGAGTTTATTGCCGATCTCAAGGACAGCAGGTTCCTCTCCGGCTTCGCCGGTTCGGAATGACAAGGCCCTAAGGGGTGGAACGACTGGCAACTGAGTACTGGCAATTGACAACCGCTTTATGACTTGGATCAAGATTTGCGGGATGACGAATCTGGAGGATGCGCTCGTTGCGGTGGAGGCAGGGGCGGATGCGGTGGGGTTCGTGTTTTATGAGAAGAGTCCGCGGTGCGTGAGCGTGGAGGCGGCGCGGGAGATTGTGGGGAAGCTGCCGGAGAGCGTGGAGAAGGTGGGAGTTTTTGTGAATGAAGTCGAAGACACGCTTTGCGACATTGCGGATCGCGCCGGCCTGACCGCGATTCAGATGCACGGCGACAACGAGGATCCGCACGTGGCCGACTTGGTCGTGGCTAAACGACCGAAGTTGAAAGTTCTAGCCGCAATCTCGATGTCGCAGGAAAACCCTTATGGCTGGGCGATGATGTGGCATCCGGATGTCGTTCATGCCTTTCTTGTCGACTCGGGGGATTCCTCGAAGCCCGGTGGCACGGGCAAGACTTTCGACTGGAGTACGACAAGGCCCACGTTGGGGAGGATCAAGAGACTCGGAAGAGTAGTTGCAGCAGGCGGCCTAACTCCCGGGAATGTGGCCGAGGCTGTGCTCATCCTCGCGCCTTGGGGAGTAGATGTGGCGTCGGGTGTGGAGGCGCAGCCGGGGAAAAAAGATCCGGAGAGGGTGCGGGCCTTTGTGAAGGCGGTGCGGGAAATCGATAGGAAGACGAGTTAGAAAATGGCCACGGTTCCGAGAACGAAGGTGAAAGTCAAAAACCCCACCCCTTCGGCAGGCTCAGGGCGGGCTCTAGCCGCAAAAAGAGCGGCTAGGATGGGGCACCCTCGCGTTTCTTCTTCCTCCCCTTGTTCTCCACGGCTGAGTGAGCCGGGGCGGTTTGGGGTTTATGGCGGGCGGTATGTGCCGGAGACGTTGATGGCGGCGCTCGAAGAACTCGAGCGCGAGTATGAGAAGGCCAAGCGCGATCCGAAATTTAAGGCGCGGCTGGAGGAGTTGCTGCGGACGTATGCGGGGCGTCCGACGCCGTTGTTTTTTGCGCGGCGGCTCACGCAGAAACTGGGCGGGGCGAAGATTTATTTGAAGCGCGAAGATCTGCTGCATACCGGGGCGCACAAGATCAACAACTGCCTGGGGCAGGGGCTGCTGGTCGAGCGGATGGGGAAGCATCGCGTGATCGCGGAGACCGGGGCGGGGCAGCACGGGGTTGCGACCGCGACGGTGTGCGCGCTGCTGGGATTTGAGTGCGTCGTGTACATGGGGACGGAGGACATGCGGCGGCAGGAGCTGAATGTGTTCCGCATGCGGCTGCTAGGGGCGGAGGTGCGCGGGGTGGAGTCGGGATCGCGGACTTTGAAAGATGCGATCAATGAGGCGATGCGCGACTGGGTCACGAATGTTCGGACCACCCATTATTTGTTGGGGAGCGTGCTGGGGGCGCATCCGTATCCGACGATGGTGCGGGATTTTCATCGCGTGATTGGGCGCGAGACGCGGGCGCAGATTCTGAAGGCCGAGGGGAAGTTGCCGGCAGCGATTCTTGCTTGCGTGGGCGGAGGATCGAATGCGATTGGGATTTTTTACGATTTTCTGAACGACAAGAAAGTTCGGCTGATCGGGGTAGAGGCCGGAGGGCGTGGCGAGGCGTTGGGCGAACATGCTGCGCGGTTTCGTGGAGGGTCTCCGGGAGTGTTGCAGGGGACGTTTTCTTATGTGCTGCAGGATTCGGGGGGACAGATTGCGCTGACGCATTCGGTGTCGGCGGGGCTGGATTATCCGTCGATTGGGCCGGAGCATGCGGCTTTGCGCGATGCGGGGCGGGCGGAGTATGTGCCAGCGTCGGATACGGAAGCGCTCGAGGCGACGACTTTGCTGGCACGAACGGAAGGGATCATACCGGCGCTGGAGTCGGCGCATGCGGTGGCCGAGGTAGTGAAGCGCGCGCCCAAGATGAAGAAGTCGGAGGTCGTGATCGTGAATGTTTCCGGGCGCGGGGATAAGGATATTGGGATATTGCGGGAGAACCTGAGAATCGATTGATGATTGCTGATTTTTGATGGTTGATCGAAAACCTCACAACTAAGGTGCCGTTGATTTTCAACCAACAATCAGAAATCAACACTCAGCAATCTCTTGCTATGCCGCTAACTTTCTACAAAAAGCCGGCGCTGGTCGTGTATGTAACCTGCGGGGATCCGGACCTCGCGACTACGCGGGAGATTGTGCTGGCGGCGATTGAGGCCGGGGCGGACGTGATTGAGTTGGGGGTACCGTTCAGCGATCCGGTGGCGGATGGGCCGGTGATTCAGCGGGCCAGCGAGCGGGCGCTAAAACATGGGACTTCGCTGGGGCAGGTACTGACCCTGGCGGCGGAGGTGCGGCAGCACGCTCAGTCCACGGGGTTGATTGTGTTCTCGTACCTCAATCCCATATTGCGGATGGGGATGCAGAAATTCTGCAAGGTGGCACGGGCTGCCGGAGTGGACGGCGCGCTGGTCACCGACCTTCCGGTGGAAGAGGCGGGAGAATACCTGCGTGCGATGCGGGCGTATGATCTGGCCCCGGTGTTTCTGGCAGCACCGACGAGTCCGGATGAGCGGTTGAAGCGGATTGCGGAGGCTTCGCGGGGATTTGTGTATGCGGTTTCGCGAACAGGAGTGACGGGAGCGCGGCAGCAACTCGCGGACGATGCGCGGAAGTTGGTGCGGCGGCTGCGGCGCGTGACCAAGTTGCCGATCGCCTTGGGATTCGGGATTTCGACTGCGGACCAGTTTGCGGAAGTGGGTGAGTTTGCGGATGCGGTGGTGGTGGGCAGCGCAATTGTGGAGACCGTGGAGCGGAATCGGGGGCGGGAGGCGGCCGCGGTGGGGGAGTTTGTGGGGAAACTGTTAGCATTCAGCTCCCGGCCCTCAGCCGTGACGCGGTGAGGCCCGCTGTAACGTTAGACCCAGGCTTTTATGGACATCGAGGATTGGCGAAAGAAAATTGATGAGCTGGATCGGAAGCTCGTTGAGTTACTGAGCGAGCGGGCACGAGCCGCGGTGGCGATTGGGCGGCTCAAGCGGGATACTTCGCTGCCCATTTACGAGCCGGATCGGGAGCGGATTGTTTTTGCGAATGTGCAGGAGGCAAACCGGGGACCGCTGCCGGGGCGGGATCTGGTGAGGATTTATGAGCGCATTATCGATGTGATGCGGAATATCCAGAAAGAAGAAATTGTGCCGAAGGCCAAGGCGCCGGAGGCGGGGACGGAATTGGATTCGGAAGTGAATGACTGAATAGCTTCAGCCATCAGCTCTCAGGTGGGAGTAGCTCATGGCTGACAGCTGAAAGCTGAAGGCTTTTCCTATGATTGTGGCGATGCAGGAAGGCGCGGACGAAGCGTTGATTCAGCAGGTGATTGAGCACCTGGTCAAGCTGGGATTTGAAGTGCACCGCTCGACGGGGGCGCGCATGACTGTGCTGGGCGCGGTCGGGTCGGGGATTGATTTTGACATCCGCAACCTGGAGTTGTTGCCGGGGGTGCAGGAAGTCCACCGCATCAGCTCGCCGTACAAGCTGGCGGGGCGAAGTTTTCGCCCGGAGGGAACGATCGTCAAACTGGCGAACGGCATTGCCGTCGGCGGGAACGAAATTGTGGTCATGGCGGGGCCCTGCTCGGTGGAATCGCGGGAGCAGATCTTTACGACGGCAGAGGCTGTGGCGAGGGCAGGCGCAAAAGTGCTGCGGGGCGGCGCGTTCAAGCCGCGCAGTTCTCCGTATTCGTTTCAGGGGCATGGGGAAGAGGCGCTGAAGTTGCTGCGGGAGGCTGGCGAGAAATTCAAATTGCTGGTGATCAGCGAGGTGATGGAGATTTCGCAGATCCCGATGATGCTGCCATATGTGGACATCCTGCAGGTGGGGGCGCGCAACATGCAGAACTTTAATCTCCTGCGCGAGCTGGGGAAGGTACGCAAGCCGGTGCTGCTAAAGCGCGGGATCGCGGCGACGCTGGAAGAGTTGCTGCTCTCGGCGGAATACATCATGGCGGGCGGGAACTATGACGTGATCCTGTGCGAGCGCGGCATTCGGACCTTCGAGACCTACACGCGCAACACGATGGATATTTCGGCGATCCCGATCATTCACAAGCTCTCGCATTTGCCGATGACGGCGGACCCGTCGCACGGGACCGGGCGGCGGGACAAGGTGGCGCCGATGGCGCGAGCGTCGGTGGCGGCGGGAGCCGATGCCCTGCTGATTGAGGTGCATTGCGATCCGAACAAGGCGCTGTCGGATGGGGCGCAGTCGCTGTTTCCGGAGCAGTTCGCGAAACTCATGGACGAGTTGCGGATGATTGCGCCGGCGGTGGGAAGACAAATTGGGTAATTGGGGAATTCGGTAATTGTGTAATTGAAACTCTCCGTGCGATTGCTCTTCAAATTACTCAATTACCAAATTTCCCAATTACTCAATTCTCTTTATGTCGATTCGGCAAATCACGATCATCGGGACGGGCCTGATTGGCGGGTCGCTGGGGCTCGCGCTCCGGAAGAAGAAATTTGCCGGGCGGATTGTGGGGTGTGATCGCGAGGGGACGCTGGAGCGGGCGCGAATGCGCGGCGCCATCGACAGCGGGACAGCCAATCCGAGCGACGCGGTACGTGGGAGCCAGGTGGTTGTGCTGGCGACTCCAGTACTGGCGATTGTGGATCTCATTGAACGGGTGGGGCCGGTGCTTCCGGCGAAAGCCTTACTCACCGATGTGGGAAGCACGAAGGCTGCGGTGGTCGAGCGCGCGGTGAAGGTGTTTGGGAAGAGTGCGGGGAAGCGGTTTCTGGCAGGGCATCCGATGGCGGGGAAAGAGATGAGTGGAGTGGATTATGCGGATGCGGATTTGTTTCAGAAAGCAGTGTGGTTTCTGTCTCCGCTGCCGGAGCAGAATCTGAATGAAGGGCTGTTCGCGGAGTTTGCCGGGTGGATTGACCAGATTGGGTCGCGGATTGCGATGCTGCCAGCCGAGGAGCACGACCGGCTCTGTGCCTGGATCAGCCATGTTCCCCAGATGATTTCGACGGCGCTGGCGGCGGCGTTGGTTGAGGAGTTTGGGGACGAGGCTCCGCTGCTGCCGGCGGGTGGTCGCGCGTTGCAGGAGATGACGCGGATTTCGGCGAGTCCCTATTCGATGTGGCGGGATATCGCGATCAGCAACAAGACGAACCTGGCAAAGGCACTGTGGAAGGTGGAGCAGCGGCTGGCGCATATCCGGGAGAACTTGGCGACGCGGCAACTGGCGGAAGAGTTTGAGCAGGCGCATCAACTGAGAAAGATTCCGCTGAAGAAGCGATAAGAGAATTTTGTGATTGGGTAATTTGGTAATTGTGCAATTGAAACCCCCAGTGTGGTTGCTCTTCCAATTACACAATTACCAAACTTCCCAATTACTCAATTCATTTACAATGCGGACGCTATGAATAAAGTTGTGACCAACGCGGATGCGGCCATCCGCGATGTGTTTGACGGCGCGACGATCATGATCGGCGGGTTTGGGCTGTGCGGGATGCCGGAGAACCTGATTCGCGCGCTGGTGCGCAAAGGGACGAAGAATCTAAGGACGATCAGCAACAACGTGGGAGTGGATGGGGTGGGCAACGGGTTGCTGCTGGCGGCGGGGCAGATCGTGCATCACATTGGAACCTATGTCGGCGAGAACAGGCTGCTGGAAGAGATGGTACTGAAGGGGACGATCCGGCTGGATCTGGTCCCGCAGGGGACGTTTTCGGAGCGGATTCGCGCGGGGGGCGCAGGCATTCCGGCGTTTTTCACACCGACTGGCGTGGGGACTATGGTCGCGGAGGGCAAGGAGACGCGCGAGTTTGATGGGCGCACTTACGTGATGGAGCGTGGACTGACGGCCGACTTTGCATTCGTGAAGGCATGGAAGGGCGACCGCGAGGGAAATCTGATTTATCGGAAGACGGCGCGGAATTTTAATCCGATGATGGCAACGGCGGCGAAGATCACGATTGCCGAGGTCGAACATCTGGTTGAGGTGGGGGAGTTGGACGGCGATCAGGTTCACACGCCTTCGATTTATGTGAAGAGGATTTTTCAGGGGGAGTTGTACGAGCGGCGGATCGAACGAAGAACGGTGAGAAAGGCTAACACCGCATGAAAATCCGAAAGAGCGTGCGGGAGAACTTCCTGATTTTTTCTGGTGTAATCCAGGAGTGCAGGGATCCTTCGACTTCGCTCAGGATGACACGCGGTTATGAGTCGAGACGATGACCAAACCTGGGAAAGACGTCGATAAGCGCGAGCGGATCGTGAAGCGAATTGCGCGCGAACTGCGCGATGGGTTCTATGTGAACCTTGGCATCGGGATGCCAACGCTGATTGCGAACCATGTCCCTCCCGGCATTGAGGTCACGCTGCAGTCGGAGAACGGGATGCTCGGGATCGGCCCGTACCCTATCGAGGGCCGGGAAGATTCCGACCTCATCAATGCAGGGAAGGAAACCGTCAGCGAAATGCCGGGGACGTCGTATTTTTCGAGCGCCGATTCGTTCGCGATGATTCGCGGCGGACATATCGATTTGAGCGTGCTGGGCGCGATGGAAGTGGATGAGTCGGGCAGCCTGGCGAACTGGATGATCCCGGGGAAGATGGTCAAGGGGATGGGCGGGGCGATGGACCTGGTGGCGGGTGCGCGGCGCGTGGTGGTGGCGATGGAGCATACGACGCGCGAAGGGGCTCCAAAAATTTTGAAGAAGTGCACGCTGCCGCTGACCGGAGTGAAGGTGGTGGATACGATTGCGACGGAGATGGCGTACATCCGGGTGACTAAGGACGGATTGGTTCTGGAGGAAGTGGCGTCGGGGCTGACGGCGGAGGATGTGCAGCGCGCGACGGAGGCCCGGCTGATCGTGAGCCCCGGGTTGAGGGTGATGGAGAGTTAGAACGCGGTTTTCTTTCGCCCCTTTGGGGCTGGTTCCGACACAAGACAATGACCCACGGCTTGCGCGCCGTGGGCTGCATTCTTTCGCCGCTGCGCGGCTGGACAGCCGGGGGCGGCTGTCCCCATAAACCTATGCGGCGGCGATGCGGCGGATCAGATCTTCCTGCTCCGTCTTGCTTTCGGCGCCGATGGTAAAGGCGTCGAGTATCCCCAACGACAGGGCGTACTTGATGGCTTCGTCCTGACGATTGCGTAGCGTGCCTTGACCTAGAATCTTCATGCCTACCACCGCTTTTCCGGCGCTCTTCATCTCCTTCAGAACACCGATTACGGTTGCGGGATCGGAATCCATGTAGGCGCCGACGGGGTTGATGCGGGCCAAGTCGATTTCAACCCACGGGGACTTGGCGGCGGCGCGCAGGGCTTCAATGCTGTGGCAGGAGCAGCCGTGGGTGCGGATGATTCCCTTCTGTTTGGCTTCGGAGAGGACATCCATGACGCCTCGGTAACGGTCGGTCCAGTCGGCCTCGGTGACGCAGTGCATCAGGCAGACGTCGAGGTAGTCGGTGCCGAGTTCGCGGCGGAAGCGGTCGAGATCGGCGCGGGCGCTGGCGGGATCGCGCGCCCAAGTCTTCGTCAGGACCGTGACTTTGTCGCGCTGGACGTGCTTGAGCGCTTCGGCCACATGAGGATGGCTTCCGTAGGAGTCGGCGGAATCGAAGAAACGGAGACCGTGATCGTATCCGTTGAGGAGAAGATCGGAGAGGCCTTTGACGCCCAGCGCGGTCTGATGCGAGTGATGTTCGGAGCCTACGGTCCCGGTGCCCATGGCGAGACGGCTGGTTTTAATGCCGGTGCTGCCGAGAGTGACGGTGTCGGAGGCGGAGAATTTCGCGGAGACAGGCTGATCTGCGATGGCGTTGAGGATGGAGTTGGAACTGAGCCAGGCCGCTCCCAAGCCTGACGCGGAGCGAACGAGGAATTCGCGGCGACGCATGGGTCCTCCTAAGAATTGTGGCGCCTCGTATGAGGCTACACCAGGGAGGCTGGGGAGGGAAGGGCTCTGGGCGTCGGGGCTTCGCTAAATTTGCCGCTCCCCAAAATCTGAATTTCGAGTCTCAAACTCCTCAGATGCGGAACGGCGCAGCCAGCAGGCGGAAGGGCAGCGTAATGGCCAGGAAGATAACCTCCAGGACGCCGTGGACGGCGACGCCAAGGATACGGAACGGCAGCAAGAGCAGCCAGATGAACGGATACGCAATCAGGGCGAGCAGAGCCAAGGGCCAGCAGAGGACGAAGAGGATGCACCACAGCAGGAACGCGAACATGGCAGAGACCTCCTTTTCTCCCTAGATAATTGTACGTTTTTAGCGAAGGAAATGTTCCGTCCTCCGGGACTTGTTTGTTTTTCCCGCTTACCCAGCGCTGAAGCACTGGGCCAAATTGTTGGGCGATAGGCACAGCGGTCACTCGAATTGCTTGCGGAAAGCGGCGAGTTGCTGCTGGACTTCGGATAGTTCCTGGCGCAGGCGGGCGACTTCTTCTTCGAGTGTCGTAAGACGATCGGAGGCGGAGCCTGTGCCGGCATACGCGGGCGAGGGCGCCCGCGCCATATCTGCGCTTCCTGCGGCATCTGGCATGGGCGGTTCGCCGGAGAAGAGGTGGGTGTAGCGAGATTCTTTGGTGCCGGGCTGGCGGGGGAGGACTCGGGCCAGTGGCGGCTCGCGCTGGGCAAGGCGGTCGAGGGTGGAGACGATATCGTCGAGGGCTTCAAAGTGATACATGCGGTCAGTGCGGCTGCGGAGTTCGCCGGGAGTTTGCGGTCCGCGGAGGAGGAGCACGCAGACGACGGCGGCCTCGCGACGATCGAAGTTGAATACTTCCTGCAGGCGGTGTTCGAACTTGGTGACGCGGCTGTCGGCGCCGCTGGCCGGACCCGCCAGGCGCTTCTCTTGCAGCGTGTTCAGGGCCTGACGGACGGTTTCTTCGTCCAGGGTCATCACCGGTTCGCGATTATTTTTCTGATTGCAGGCGTTGACCAGGGCGTTGAGCGAGAGCGGGTAGTAGTCAGGCGTGGTGATATCTTTTTCGATCAGGGTGCCGAGGACGCGGGTTTCGATTTCGGTGAGGTTCACGATGCTGTCCGGAGAACGGTGCGCGTTGTGATTTTAATGCATAAGGGACGAAGAAGAGTGGGATGGAAAGTCAAAATCCCCATCCTTGCCGCAAAGAACGCGGCAAGGATGGTGCACCCTGCAGATTTTATTTAGAACAGGGCTGTTAAGCGGAGCTTCCCGACCTTGCCTTATTCTTTGGCGATGCTCTATGTCGGCGATGCTGATATAGTTTCGGGGAGCTGATCATTCTGGCGCTGCGGTCAGGGCAAGGGGCGACCATGTTGCGACTGCTACTGCATTGGGTGCTGAGTGCGATTGCCGTGTGGATTATGGCTCAGGTTGTGCCCGGGATTTCTGTCAGCGGGCCGAGGAACGCGCTGATTGCGGCCCTGGTAATAGGGTTCATCAATGCAACCATCGGGTTCGTGCTGAAGGTTATTACCTTTCCTCTAACTCTCGTCACTTTGGGCTTATTCTGGTTCGTGATCAATGCCCTGATGTTGGAGTTTGCTTCGGCGCTGCTGGCTCCGGGGTTTCAGGTGCACGGGTTCCTGGCCGCCTTCATCGGAGCGATTGTGCTAAGCCTGGTCAACATGGTGCTGAAGGCGATCGTGATGCCGTCTCGACAGCGGTGAGAAGTCGTTCGGAAAACTGAACCGCAGAGGGCACACAGAGGAATCCCTCTCTGCTTATCGATAATTCTTCTAATTCTTTGAGGTCGGCCCTGACTTCCTGGGCTTGATGGCCTGCCAATCCTCTTCTGTTAGGACCCTTCCCAGATTGCTGAATTCGCCCGCGCCTTGCAGGAATTCGCCGCCGTCCATGCGGATGACTTCGCCGTTGATGTAGCCAGATCCATCGCTCACCAGAAAGGCTGCGAGGTTGGCGAGTTCGTCGACCGTTCCGAAGCGGTGGAGCGGATTGCGGTCGAGAGCGAGCTTTTCGAGTTCGGGGCGCGGCAGAAGACGGGAGAATGCGCCTTGCGTGGGAATTGGGCCAGGCGCGATGGCGTTCATGCGGATTCCGCGATTGCCCCACTCTACCGCGAGGCTGCGGGTGAGAGCTTCCACTCCAGCTTTGGAGACGGCAGAGGGGACGACATAGGCCGACCCCACGGGCGCGTAGGTGGCGGAGATGCTGAGGACAGTGCCGGGATGGGTGGACTTGAGCCAACGGCGTCCGCATGCCATGGTGGCGTGCATCGTGCCCATGAGCACGATGCCGATGACGGAGTCGAAGGCGCGCGGGGAGAGTTCTTCCGTGCGGGCAATGAAGTTGCCGGCGGCGTTGTTAACGAGCACGTCGAGCGGGCCGCCAGTCCAGATGGAATCGATCATGGACTCGACGGCCTCGAGGTTGCGCACGTCGCAGGGAACTGCATGGATTGTGCCGTTCGCGGAGAGTTCCGCGGCGGTTTGCTTTAGAACTTCTTCGCGGCGGCCGCAGATGTAGACCGTAGCTCCAAGTTCGAGGAAGCGGCGGGCCATGCCTTTGCCGAGGCCGGTGCCTCCGCCGGTGATGAGGATGCGCTTGTTCTTTAGAAGGTCAGGACGGAACATTTGGACCTCGGTCTGGGGATTTTGTAATTGAGTAATTTGGTGATTTCGTAATTTGAAAACTAAGACCCGTGCTGACGATTTTCAATTACAAAATTACCCAATTACAACATTACTCAATTGCAGGCTACGCGGAAGCCGTAGTCGGCGTATTGGAATTCGGGAGGGATGCTAGAACGGGCGGAGCAGCGGGCTACTTTGATGTGGTGGCGCCAGGAGCCGCCGCGGGAGGACTTGCGCTTGGTGGGTTCGGGACCGCGCGGGTTGCGCTCGGGGGAGACAGCGTAGTAGTTCGGGTCGTACCAGTCGCTGCACCATTCGTGGACGTTGTCGCAAATGTCGTAGAGTCCGAAGGCGTTGGGGGCATAGCGGGCAACGGGTTCGGGGCCGGTTTGCCAGCGCGTCGCGTAGTCGGGGAGAGACTGTGGCGGGGCATCGCCCCAAGGAAAAGTTTTCTCTTCCGGGCCGCCGCGGGCGGCGAGTTCCCATTCGGCTTCTGTGGGCAAGCGGTAGGCACGGGCGGTTTGTGAGCTGAGCCACTCGCAGTATCGAGCGGCTTCGAACCACGAGACTCCGGTCACGGGTTGTTGGGGATGGCTGAACTTTGGATCTTGCCAGAACGGGGACGGCGGGGCGCCGGTTGCGCTTAGAAAGCGAGCGTATTCGGCGTTGGTGACTTGCGTGGCAGCTAGCAGGAAAGCGTCGACCCAGACACGATGAATGGGACGCTCGCAGTCCTGTCCGGAGGTAGACCCCATCAGGAACCAAGCTGCCGGGATCTGGATCAGCGAAAGCTCGACGGCGAGGGCCGAAGTTTCTGCGCGGGCTGGATGGACCGTCATTCTGTTGCCGCGTTTTCTCTTCAAGGAAAGTGTAGCAGTGCCAGGTTCTAAAGGACGGGTGAAAAGACTAACCGCGTAATTGTTTCACGACTGTGGCAATGTCGTTGTCCTGGAAGAGGCGGATCGCAGCGATGCCGGAGGCTCCGGCTTCGAAGCAGGACTGAGCGTTGGCTAAAGTGATCCCGCCCAAGGCCAGGACTGGGATTTTCGCCTCGCAACTTTCCCGAAGAAGTTTCAGGCCTGCAGGGTGTACGTCTCTTTTTTCGAAGACGGGAGCAAAGACAGCGAACGTTGCGGCGCTGGCGGCGGCGCGCGCTACTTCTGTGGGTGAGTGACAGGAGACTGCGATCACGGCGTCTCGTGGTGAGTTCGCGCGGGCGAGAGCTTGCCCTGAGCTTGCCGAAGGGGCGCCCGCGCCACATCGCCATACTGTTCGTACTTCTTGCGGGGAGACGTCGTCGGAGCGGAGGTGGACACCGTGCGCTTCGACAGCTAAAGCGACATCGGTGCGGGAGTTGATGAGGAGGGCAGTTCTCAGTTCTCGGTGCTCAGTTGTCGGTTGTGAGCTTTCGCGGATGACGCTTACGGCTTCTCGGGCCAGGGATTCCAAATCGCACGCGGGAAGATCTTTTTCTCGGAGCTGAATGTAGTCGACGCCGGCACGGGCGGCTTCGCAGATTTTTTCGAGGAGGCGGCGACGGCGGATGGATTCGTCAGCGGAAAAGGCGGTGCGGTCGGTGATGTAGTAGAGAAGGCAGGTGGCTGGCATTCGCTTTGCAGTTTAATGCACAGGGCCCGTGGCGCGGGGCAGAGTGAAGACCCTCAACCCTCAGAGGGCACCGAGGAGCACCGAGGAAGTGAGGAAATTTCACTTTCTATGGTCTGGTCTTCGCAATTTCCGGAAGAACTTCGCCTGCTTTTTTTGGCGTGCCCCCGAGGTGGTGTTCCGTCAGGCCGTCGCGCAGGAACTCAAAGGCGTCTTGGGGGTTGTCGACGATCTTGAACTGGTCGAGGTCTTCCGGGGCAATAGTGCCGGCGTCGACGAAGGCCTGGAAGTTGAGGATGCGGTTCCAGTATTCGCTGCCGTAGATGACGACCAGAATTTTCTTGGCCAGCTTGTCGGTTTGCGCGAGCGTGAGGATCTCGAAGAGTTCGTCCATGGTGCCGAAGCCGCCGGGGAAAATGACGAGCGCCTTGGCAAGATAGGCGAACCAGAACTTCCGCATGAAGAAGTAGTGAAACTGAAAATTCAGGGCGGGAGTGATGTACCGGTTGGGGCTCTGTTCGAAGGGGAGCTGAATGTTCAGGCCAACCGTTTTTCCGCCGGCTTCGTGGGCGCCAAGGTTGGCGGCTTCCATGATGCCGGGACCTCCGCCGGTGGTAACCACGAAACGGCGGCGGCGCGCGGGAATCTGGATCGACCACTTGGTTAGCATGTGAGCGAGGCGGCGTGCGTCTTCGTAATAGCGCGCCATGTCGACGCCGGCCTGGGCGAGTTTCAGATCCTTTTCGAGCTGCACGGCTGGCGTGGCCGCGTGATTCTGCTTGATGGCCGCGAGGGTCTGGCTGGCATCCTTGTGTCCCTGAAAGCGGGCGGAGCCGAAGAAGACGACGGTGTCCTGTATCTGCTCGCGGCGGAAGCGCGCCAGGGGTTCCTGATATTCGGCCATGATGCGGAGGATGCGTCCATCCGGGCTGTTGAGGAACGATGGATTTTCGTACGCCACTGGCGCGGATTTGAGGTGATCAGTCATATTGAAACTCGCAATCAAAAATCTTGATGAGAAGCGCAAGGCATCAGGATACCGGAACGGCCGGACTGCGGGGATGAGTGGCAGGGCTCTAAACCGCGGCGCCTGAGACTGCGCATCCCCATTTGCGCACCCCGGCAAACCGCTATTCATGCTCGTGGTAGTGAAGCGCCTCCCAGAAACCAATCCAAATATCGAGCAGTCCCAGGCCGCTGCAGAGGCCACGAAAGAAGCCATTGGAGACCACGGAGCGGAGAGCGGGAAACGAGAGCAGCAAGTAGTTATCTGTCCACTCGGGGGTCCAGGGCAGAATGATGAGCAGCACTCCAGCCACAGCACTGACCAGGACAAAAAGAAACACGGAGATGCGATGCATCCAGACTTGCACGGCGCTGAGGTTTGAGTGGGGCGCGGGCTGCTCGGGAGGATCGAGAAGCGCGGTTCGCGTCTCAACCTGCGGCGGAGCGGGCTCTGGCGCCTTGCCGGGAGCGCTGGAAAACGGAGTGGGGTCGGTCATCGGCGGCTCCGTGAAGAAACCGCACGGACATCATCGCAACTCGCACTAGACCCCGGGAGGAAAAAATAGGGGAGCAAAGCCATCGGGTTATTCTACGACTTCAGGGCCTTAATGCGCTCGGCGACGTCGCGATAGTCGATGTTGCTGCCGTAGACGTCCATGAAGTGGTGCAGAGCGGAAGGCTTGTCGCCAGCGGTTTCGTAGGCGGAGGCCAGTTCGTAGTGGAGCGCAACGCGAGTTTCGCCGTCGAGGCCGGGAACGTTGAGAGCCTTGTCATACCAGCGGACGGCGGCTTCGGGCACGCCTTTTTCCAGGAAACACTGCGCCAGCCAGGTATAGGCCTGCATGATCTGCGAGAATGGTTTCCCGTGATCGAAGGACTGGCAGGCCTTCTGCAGTTCTCCGATGGCCTCATCGAGCAGGCCCATTTCGCGGAACGCGATGCCCAGGTTGTAATGCGTCTCGGGATCTTCGTCGGCGGAAGCGACGTCGGCTTCGAGATCGTGTTTGAGTTCGCCAAACATTTCCGCGAGATCGACCCCGGCCTCGTCGCCAAACGGAGAAGCTTTGGCGGCGGTTGGAGACGTATGCGCGGCAGGCGCATGGGAGACCGGCGGCTGCGGCTTGGGAACGTTGACAACCGGCGCGTGCCAGGCTACGGACGCCGTCGGTGACGCCGTCGGCGCCGCCATTGTGGGCGCACTGTGCGGCGCAGCAGGCGCGACCTGGTTGGTAGCTGAGGCGGATGCGGCAGCACTCGCGGCCAGCGGCGGAATGACCTTCGGAGCCACAACCGCCGGAGTGACGACTCGTGCCGGCGTCCGGGGCGCGGGCTTCACGACCGCAGCAGGAGGCTGCGGTTGGGCGACGGGCGCGGCTTTCAGGAAGTCTTCCCCGAGGGACGCTTCGATGTCGGCGACAAACTCTCCCAGAACCGGGGCGGTTTCGTCGGCTGCGATCACGGGCTCGGTGTGGGCGGCTGGTACTGCCCTGCGCGCGGCGGGGATTGATACGGCAGGCGGCGCGACCGGCTTGGCCGCTGAACCAGGCACGAAGCCGTCGCCCAACGAGGTTTCGAGGTCGGAAACGAATTCTTTCAGAACACCGGGTTCAGGCTCGTGAACCACGGGCTCAGGCTTGGTTTCGACTGGAGTCTCGGCGACAACTGGAATCTCTTCGACAACCGGAGGCACCGGCGCGACGGCTGCGGCCGCTTCGACAGCCGCAGGAGCATCTTCGACTGGAGTTTCATCGACCTCGACGTCCAGAGTCGGGATATCCTCGACGGTGAGTTCTTCAATCACGGGCTCGGCTGCGGTCGGAGCTTCTTCTTCCGCCGGTTCGGTGGCGGCTTCGACTTCGGCGCGGAGCTCATCCAGTTTGGCCTGATCGCTGGTCAAAGTCTGGAGCTTGGCCAATGCCGCCATGGCTTGCGCGGGCATGCCATGAGCGATATAAAAACGAATCTCATCGATGGTCTCGTCGGCTTTGCTGGACTCGGGAATTTCAGTGCCGGCGGCGCTGGCGGCCTCGACTTCAGCCGCTTCCACCGCGGGAGCATCGGTCTCGATGGTGATGGCGTCATCCCACTCCGAGGACAGATCGATTTCAGCGGAACCTGCAGTCGGCCCGTCCGACTCCACCTCGGAGGATTCGTCGGCAACAGCAAACTCGGGTTCGGCCCCCGGCTCGACGGTAATTTCATCGGAGTGCTTGGCACTCGTGGGCCAGGGCGAAGCGGCTTGGGCCACAGCGGCAGCTTCTTCTGGCGCCGCTTCTTCTTGGACTGTATTGTCTTCTGCGGAAGCTTCCTCGATAGAAAACTCGGGCACGACAGCCTCTGGCTCGTGATCCCGAGGGGCGCGAACCGGAGGAGCAGCATCCAGAAAAATGGGAGCGTCGTCGGCAGATACACCGGGCACCGGAGCCGAGGAACGTTCCTCATAACGCTCGGCCAGTTCCCCGTATCGCGTTGCTTCCTCGGGATACTCCGCATCGGAGTAGACGCGCTGCAGGCTGCGGCAGCACAGCGCCGCCTCGGCAAAGCGGGAAGCGCGCGTGTGCAACGCAGCGAGACGCTGGTTGATGCGAAGATCGTCGGGCGCCAGCGGCAATGCCCCGATCAGAGGGCCGAGTGCCTTGGCGGGCATATTGTACGAAATGAAGAGCTCGGCGTCGGTGAGGGCGGCGCGGACCGCAAGCGAAACCTCGTCGGAATAATGCTGGTGAACGGAAGGCGCGGTAGCTTCCAGATCCTCCACCAGTACCACGGCTTCTTCCGGTGTAATGAGCTTGTTTCCGGAAGTGCCGCTCAGTTGGCTGACCACCTGCTGGTAATTCTGCGTGTGCAGGGGATTCGCCGGTTCCATCGTGGCCAGCTTCTGGTAAAGATCGCGAGCGCGTGCCAGATCACCGGACTGCACGCTGGCGTGGGCCAGCAGTTCGGTAACTTCACTGACGTGGGTGGTGTCTCCGGCTTTGTGAAACAGGTCGAGCAATTTTTGCAGGGAGTCAGGATTGTCGCGCACGTGCCCGATGATGGCGTGCAGGCTGTCGATCACCTTGTCCGAGTTTTCCGCCAGCAATCGTTCGGCGTGCTGGTCGAAAACCTGGAGAGCATTCTCGTATTGGCCGGCTTGCATGAGCGCGTCGGCGAAGCTGGCGATCGCCGGTAGATCGTTGTGCACGGTCAGCAGTTTGCTGGCGATGGCTCCGGCCTCGGAGAGTTGTCCGGTCTGCAGGTAAGCCTTGAGCAGATCGCGGAGTCCATCGGGATTGGAATCGATGTCGGGGACTTTCTGCAGCGCAGCAACGGCTCCGGCAGCGTCGCCGGACTCGATCATGTTCTTGCCCTGCATGAGCAAGGCATAGGTGTTGC
>OCZU010000006.1_pt1 | contig 208626 bp, 167 predicted proteins | sample 1539001 | NCBI WGS metagenome assembly OCZU01 (sample SAMEA3539306, study PRJEB22396) | soil metagenome | biome: tundra; feature: field; material: soil | place: USA | collected 2010-05 | depth 0.15 m | reverse complement strand
CCTCCAAGTGGATTCTCTCTCATTCCACCTGGTACAAAAATCGCCGGTCACGTCAGGGTCAGGTCGGCCTTTTCGCGTGGGGCCGGAATCGTGTCGAGTTTGAGAACTTTACCGTCGAACAGCAGCGGCCTACAGCATTCGTCATTATGAAGTTCGCCGAACCGTATCAGCAGCTATACGAAGAAGTCATCAAACCCGTTGTGGAAGAGTTTTATCTTCGCGCCTATCACGTCGGCGAGGTATTCGCACCGGGAATCATTCTGAGGGACATCGTAAAAGGAATTGTTGAGTCGGAAGTAGTGATCGCTGAAATCACGCCAGTAAACCAAAACGTCTTCTACGAACTTGGATACGCCCACGCTCTCGACAAACCGACGATTCTCTTAGCCGAACGCGACGCTCCCTTGCCATTCGATGTAAGTGGATATCGCGTCTTAAAATACGACAATACAATTGCAGGCAAAAAACAGGTTGAAGAGGGATTGAGAAAGCACCTTAGCGCAATCACTGAGAACTAACATTAGAGCCAAACTTAGAGCCAAACTGAGATAGGATTGCCAGCCGCTCACCGTGGGTCCAGGCGGGAGTTCAGAGAGAACCGATTCGATTGGTTACGTTCCAAAACTTTCGGGCCATTCCATCTGATCGCTGACGCACATAGAATGAATCAGCATCAGGACAGCGCGAAAGCGCGACCAACCGACGGGGACGCACGGTGGTTTGCCGAAAGGCGATGTGGCATAAACTGCAAACAGTCCCACGAGCCGCCTGATTGTGGGCGGCGTTTATTTTCGGTAGCACCTGATGCCCATCTCAATTCGGAGCAATGGGCATGACATCTACCAAGCAATCCAGCAGCAAGCGTCCGATCCGTGCAGCCCTGTACGCGAGGATCAGCACGCTCAACCACGGCCAAGACCCAGAAGTACAGCTTCGAGAACTACGCGAGTTCTGCCAACGCCGAGGCTTTGCGATTGCCCACGAGTATGTGGATAGGGGCATCAGCGGTTCTCGTGAGAAGCGACCTGCACTGGACAAGTTGATCGCCGACTGCCGGAAGCGGCTGGTGGATGCCGTCGTGGTGTATCGCTACGACAGATTCGCTAGAAGTCTGCGGCAACTCGTCAACGCATTAGAAGAGTTCCGCTCACTGGGGATCGACTTCATCTCGATCCATGAGGGCGTTGATACAAGCACGCCCAATGGTCGGCTAGTGTTCGGCATCTTCGCCAGCATCGCAGAGTTTGAACGTGAACTGATCCGCGATAGAGTGCGCTCTGGGTTGGCGGCAGCGAAGGCGAAGGGCAAGCGCGTGGGCCGTCCAAGGGTAGCTGTCGATGTTCGGAGGATCGCGTCACTGCGCCGCGAGGGACGCTCGTGGGCCGAGATCACCCGTGAGACTGGGATCAGCAAGGGCACAGCGCAAAGAGCGCAGGCCAGCAGCCTGCCCAAAACCCCTGCTGCACAGACCTCTCCAAGTGCTTGATTCGTCAGTACCCGGAATTGCTAGTTCTGCGTGCCCGAAACCAAGTGGTTGTGGGCAAGTGGAACCGCTGTTCCGAAACTCACTGCACTCGCAGAACGGGCTGCTATGGTGACTACTTTGGGTTTTCGGGCCGATTCGTAACGGACTGCGGTGATGTACTTCCGGGTGTCTCTTGGATATGTCCTTCCGGTACTTGTGCATCAAGTTACGAAAGCACTAGGCTGAGTACATTACTAGGGCCTGTGACTCAAAGGGACAGAGCACCGGGGTGGCTAGCGGTTCAAATTGGTTTCCTTACCAAGGGGGCTCCAATCAGACCGCGCTCCGGGGATTGCGGGTTCGATTCCCGTCAGGCCCTCAGTACACACTAGATTGTTCTCCGGGTGTTAGATTCCACTGGTACATCCTAGCCTCACCGTTTCTTTGCAACGACTTACCTTCGCTGTGCATTCGCTATGTCATTGAAACGACTAGGTTGGGCATTCGCTGTGCCGTTTTGTTGGGCCGGGAGCCACGCCGTGCCATGGGAACTCAATGCTGCATCGGAGCGGGGAAGAACCAGAGCGAAGGGAATGCGTAGGTGATTGCAGGGCAAAGACTTGGGGGCGAAGGCATAGCGAATCACCATGTCACAAAGCACGACATGGCGAGGCGAACACTAAGCGAAGCCTTTTCAATATGTTAGATAGGTTTCTGCCACGACTTCCTGAACAGGGCGAAAACATGGCAAAGGTACAGCAAACGGCACGGAAGGAACACCGCCACCGCCTAGTGACGGCACGGCGACCGCGTGGCCTACGCTGGAGGTGGCTGCTCTGCTCTCCTGTTTCTTCTCTCCCCTCGTGGCTTTCCGAGTCCTTGCCGGAACGACGAGCGTACAGCGTACGGGTTAGACGCCGTCCCATGGGAACTCAATAACGGTATCGAGCGCGGGGAAAAACCTATGTCAATCGCAACGCGACTGAAATGCGTAAGCCTAGCAGGTGCTATGAGATGCAGAGCGAACGCAAGGCGAAAGGCATAGAGAAGTCCATCTCAGTTGGAGTGAGTAGGACTATCTGTTACAAGCTGTAGCACCTAAGTCTAGCACTCGCTTAGAGTTACAACGTGTAACGCATTCGCTCCGGGCCAGCACATCCGCTTGGGAGCAACTGACGGTAGATTGAGGGATGGGAGGCCGCAAGGTACAAGGCTGGGAGACGGCTGGGCACATCAAGGCGAGCTTGGCTCTGCGCTCCTCTGTGTTCTCTCATCATGCAGGCATTCACAGTCATGCGCCGAAGTGGGAGCGCACAGCGTACGGCCCCGCCAATGCGGGGAGTGATGCGGAGGAAACGGAAGGGCCATTCTGGGGCACTGCGTGGTTACTGTCCGCTTACGCAGTCTCCGGGCCAGCAGGCCGAACCCAGCGGCGCAGGGCATACGGCCAAGCCAGTCCCATGGCGGATGCATGGGGGACGCCTTGCACAGCATCGCCTCAACGCTTCGTCCTCATTCGCCTCCACTTCACCCTCAAAACCAGCCCTCGGCAGAATAGCGGTAAGGTATGTCTGCACCACTGGCTCGTCCTCAAACACAAGAATCTTCATGGCACGCACCCTTTCATCACGCTTGTCCGTGTGGAGTCGGAGGAACCGACACGCGGAAAATCTGAGCCTCGATCTCTCTACGCAAACCTTCCCAAGTGTTGTCGGGCATCTCCAAGAATGTCTTCACGATCTCGGGATCGAATTGGCGTCCCGACCACTTCGCAATTTCCTCCCTTGCTGCTTGCAGAGACTGTGCAGGGCGGTAAGGTAGGTCGGAAGTGATTGAGTCCAAGGTGTTCGCCACGGCCACGAGCCGTGCGCCTAATGGAATCTGTTCGCCCTTGAGCCCACGCGGATAACCCGAGCCATCGAAGCGTTCGTGGTGGGCGTACACGATCTCGGCGGCTTCGCTGAGGAACGGAATCTTCTTGACAATCTTGTAGCCGTGATCGCAATGCTCGCGCATCATCACGGTTTCGTCAGCGTCTAGCTTTCCGGGCTTGAGTAAGACGCGATCCGGGAGGGCCATCTTCCCGATGTCGTGCAGGAATGCACCTCGCGCAACTATGTTGATCTGCTCGCGGGGCAGACCTAAGGCTCGCGCAATAGCAATGGTGAAAGCAGTTACCCGCTTCGAGTGGCCCTCCGTTTCAGCATTCTTCAGGGCCAAAGCGTCACCAAAGCCCTCCAGAGTCATGTCATAGGAGCGTTCCAGACTCGACATTGCGGCTTGCAGTTGCTCGGTACGGGCTTTGACCAGAGATTCTAAATTCGTTCGATAGGTAAGGTTTTCCAACTTCAGACGGCGATTTTCCAACGCTCGGCTGACTGTGCTCAACAGTTGCTCACGCTCGAAAGGTTTCAGTAGGTAGTCGTACGCGCCGTTACGAATTGCGGTCAGCGCGACAGGAATCTCGTCTATTGCCGCAACTATGACCACGGGCATGTTCGGACACTTGTCCATAGTGCGCTCCAGCAGGCCGATACCATCGAGGTCGGCCATCGTGAGGTCGGAGAGCATGAGATCAAATTGTTCCCCAGCATCGAGGGCTGCGAGGGCTTCAGTGCGAGAGCCAGCTTTCTTACAGGCATATCCTGCGGAATTGAGCATGGAGGTGACGATGTCCCGAATCTCCTTTTCATCGTCAACGACAAGAATGCGATCTGCCATAGGGCATTGTCCTCTCTGCTTCCGAACCCGACTACAGTACTCTGATCCCGCTAATCTCGATAGGACAGTGGAGCACCTTTACCTTGGCTTCCACGATGCGGCGCACAGTGTACGGGCTTTGGTTCGCGCAAGGGCAACGTGCTCGATCTGGAGGTGACACACCAGAAGACCAGCCACGGAAGAGACCTCCGGAAAGTAGTCAGTTGGATATATGAAGGGAGGGAGGCTCAATCTCTCGGCTCGATGCCATCGCGTTTGGTTATGCGTAGCCGAAGCAGGGCACCCATGGGCTTTCCAAGCGTTAGCAGGTGTATGCGCTATTAGAGGTAGGAACAAGCCATTGCCCAGCGATTGACACAGCGATCACTATGGGATTGCTAGGCGTTTGCTTGGCGAATCCTATACCCATATATATATATAGCTTGTGGCACCAAGCATGGCGAGGATTCACTCCAAGTGTTTGATTATAAATGTATTAGGAGACCAGTAGCTCTAGAATGGTGCAGAGGATAGCCTTGAGAATCGGGTGTTTCTCTTCAACAACTTAGCGACAATTTAGCGATTTGCCTACTTAGAACTCGGCAGGTTCAACCCCCAACCAATGGCGGATCAACTCACATGGCGGTTCAAGAACGAAGTCGGAAACAGATACAGACGGCTGACCGTCCTGCGGTTCGACGAGATGCGGAAAGGCCAACCGTTCTTCGTTAGCCGATGTGTCTGTGGTCGAGAAAGGTCTGTCCGAGGAGCAAATCTTCGCAGCGGCAACACGACGAGTTGCGGATGTTCCCGTCGCAAGTCTGGGCCGCATCGGCGCGGGAAGATGGTTGGGAAGATTTTCTGCGGCAGCCGCGTATGGGGAAAGACCAATCCTACCTCTAGGAACTCCCGGTGGATGACAGTTTGCAAGTCTTGTAGCCGCTTTCATTTCGACACCGAGGCGAAACTTCGTCGCGGAAAGGCGTTGATTTGCGAATGTTACAGACCGACTCACACCAGTTGGCGGAAGATGATTGAGCGATGCACGAACGGGAAACATCCGCAGTATGCCGATTACGGCGGACGTGGCATTACCGTCTGTGAACGCTGGCGCGATAGTTTCGGGGCCTTCGTTGATGACATGAAGAAACGACCAGACGGAAAGACGCTAGATCGAATCGACAACGACCAAGGGTACTACTCGGGGAACTGTCGATGGGCCACCAAGAAAGAGCAAGCGAAGAACCGCAGGAAGCCCCGAAAGATGCAAGACGTAAACACCTCAGTCCTTGTTGGTTGAACTCATTTCTCAATTCAGTGTTTCGTGGGCGACGTTCCCGTGAACGCTACGCATGGTAGGCAAAGAATCTCCACGGGCACAAGATCACACGACTCTGCGTACCGTCCTGCCTGTTATGATCTTCACTGGGGGGAAAACACTAAAATGGGAAAACTGTCCGGCATTGTGCAGGAGTTGAAGAAAGAGCGCGAACGCGCTCAGAAAGAAGTGCAGCGGATCGACTCCGCACTTGCTGCCTTGGGAAGTCTTAGCTTCAATGGCTCGTCACGCCAGCACACGATGTCCGCTGCCGCCCGTCGGAGAATCAGTCTGGCGCAGAAAGCGCGGTGGGCGAAGCAGAGGTCGGCACCTAAGCGAACGATCTCACCCGCAGGCCGCAGGAGAATCGCAGCCGCGCAACGCGCACGCTGGGCGAAGGTGAAAAGGAACAAGACAGCGTAGCCAATCTTGGAAAGAGCAAACCTCTGCGGCGGACGTGCCGCACTAAAATCTACTCAGCAGTTGACTCAGCACTAGAGAGCCGCGAGTTTTTGCTTTATATACCTGTTTCTTCTGGAATTATCCCTAAAGGACTCAGTGACTTAGCGGTAATGCTAAGTTCCCAAGCTGGATGTCACGGGTTCGATCCCCGTCTCCCGCTCCAACAACTTGCTACGCTGGTTTCGTCGCTAATCCACAAACGCAGAACTGCTCCGAACTATAGAATCTACGCTATGCGCCTGGTAAGCTTCCAACCTGCCGGCGGAACATCTCTCGTGGGGGTTGTGGTCGGCGATCAGATATTTCTTCTCGACAGCTCCGTCTATCCCGATATGATCAGTTTTCTGACGGCGGGAAGTGCGGCACTGGCCAATGCGGAAAAACTTGCTCGCGGCGAAGCTCAACCACAGACGAAGTATCGCCTCAACGGCGTCGCTCTGTTACCTCCCGTCACGCGTCCGGGAAAAATTATCGCGGTGGGCCTGAACTATCGCGATCACGCCATCGAAACCAAGCAGGAGATTCCGACGGTGCCGATCATTTTTGCCAAGTTTCCCTCGAGCATCAACGGACCGGATGCTTCCGTTGTGCTTCCCGGGGACGATCCCCAGGGCGACTATGAGGCGGAATTAGCCGTGGTCATCGGCCGCAAGACAAAGGCCGTTTCCGAGGCCGAGGCGCTGAACCACGTCGCGGGATACATGCCTCTGAACGACGTGTCTGCGCGTCGATGGCAGTTTGCGGACAAGCAGTGGGTGCGGGGCAAGTCCTGCGACACATTTTGTCCCACTGGACCGTGGCTTACAACGCGCGACGCGGTGCCCGATCCTCATGCCCTTTTCATCCGCATGAGAGTGAACGGCAATGTAGTCCAGAATTCCAATACTTCGAATCTGATCTTTCGCATCCCAGCGCTGATCGCATTTATTTCCGCTGCCATCACGCTCGAACCCGGCGACATTATTGCGACCGGGACGCCAGATGGGGTGGGCGTGTTTCGCAAGCCTCCGGTATTTCTGAAGTCCGGCGACGTGATGGAAGTCGATATTGAGGGGCTGGGCGTGCTCCGCAATCGCGTGGTTTAAAGGGTATGAGCAGCGCCGAGATGCGCTCCAGTCATCCCCAGGATTCGCTCGTTCCGAGGAAGCAGCGCCATTGGTCAGCCAGGCCAGAGCGGAGCCGCCGCCATTGGTTCCCAGCGATGCGGCGGGCTGGCAAATTCCCGCGGGGTACACTTCGCGTATTGGTTTCAAGGGTGGGCCCGCAGGGTGAGCCCGCTGTCCACGATAAGATCCGTGCCTGTGATGAAAGCGGAACCATCCGAGGCCAGGAACAATGCGGCCTCGCTGACATCGGCAGGCATTCCACGACGGCCCAAGGGATGGAGGGCGGTCGTGTGCTCGACTAGCGCCGTCGGGTTGGCAGAGTTGCGCAGATATTCATCCCAGAGTCGCGTGTCGATATCTCCAGGACAGATGCAGTTGACGCGAATGTGCCGGCTCGCCAACTCCAGGGCCAGGTTCCGGGTGAGCGCGACCATGGCAGCCTTCGAGCACGCGTACGGAATGGAATCGGGGAAAGCGTGCGTGGCGTGGATGGAACTGATGTTCACAATCGCGCCGCCAGATTCCGCAAACAGTGGAACCACCGCCTGCGTCAGCAGGAACGCGCCACGCAGATTCACATTCAGCACCAGATCCCAGTCCGCTATGGACAACTTCTCCAGAGATTTATGGAGTTCGATGCCGGCATTATTGACCAGGACGTCCACTCGGCCATGGAATTTTCGGATCGTGTCGACCGCGGTCTGGATTTCACGAGGCTCACGCAGATCGGCGCGAAGGTACTTGACCGGCAGGTTCGGATTTTGTCCGCTGAGATCAGCAGCTGTCTCGTTCCCACTCCGTGCGTCGCAGTCCAGGATGAATACACACGCGCCTTCTCGTTGGAAGAGAGTGGCAATCCCGCGTCCTATGCCCTGACCACCGCCGCTGATCAAAGCAACACGGCCGGCAAGGTGGTTCTGAGAATTTGATTCGTTCATGGTCGATATACTTTCAATTTTTGCAGGGCAAGTCTCCGCGTATGCTAGTGTGCGGCGTCCTCGATGAAGATCAGTTCTGAACTGTTCGCTAAGGGAAGTATTACCTTCAGGCCCTGAGTCATGAGTTCCCGGCCCGTAACGGTCCGATCAGGAGCGCTGTGATCGTAAAACTTGAGCAGGTAGCGGCCCCAGGCCTGAAGCCCTTGCAATCGGTACGAGTGCATCCTCTCTTCTTCAGTCGTGCCCCGAAAGGCATAGACAACGCCACGCTGGCGATTTGAGTCCCAGTATTGGATCCCATCCCAGTGCACGCCGTCGGGCCGAGGCGAAATATGATACAGGCTGGCATCTCGGATGAACGAGCGAAGTTCTTTTTTGTAGAGATCGATTTCTTTTTTGGCTTCGGCGTGTTGTTCGGGCGACCAGGCATTGGTGTCGGTCATGATAGTCAGCCAACCCATCATGCCGCTGCGCAACATATAGCGGAAGTTTTCAGTGTGCGGCGTCGGCCACTTTTCGATATAACTCTCCAGCATGGCGGCAGGCAGCACATGACTGGTATCGTAAAAGGCTCGCCGGTTCGAAAGCGGGTCATACGTGTCTGTGATCGAAAAATAGTCGCCGTGTGACGCGCTGCCGAAGTCGACCATCCTGCCGCCGTCGTTGCATATTTCAAACAGAAGTCCGGGATGATCGTGGCGCATCTTGGCATAGATATCGTAGTAGGCGCGAACCGCGTGGTAGCTGACGTCGGTGGAATTGGAACTGTCCACCCAGTAAGAGCCCCAAGACTTGTAGATGCACTTATTCAGCGGATCGGGAGGGGCGTGGGGGTGGTCCGTGCGATCGCATCCGTGCGCCACCAGGTAGCCGTCGTGCTCCAGCATGTCGAGATGGTAATCGGTGACGATGCGCTCGACTTCGCGCTGAGCCCACTGCTTGGCCTCGGGCACTCCAAGATCGATGGTTTGCCCTTTGAATGGCTCCGGCTTCCAGTCGGCGGACAGGTCGGTGACCATCCAGTCGCGAACCTTGGGATCGCGCGCATTCAGCGCTCCGGGTTCGGTGGATAGACCTGCCTGCGTCCAGTCCACCCAGAGTCCGAATTTCAGGCCGTGTTTGTGAGCATCGTCGGCGATAACCGCAAGACCGTGGGGGAATTTCTGCGGATTGGGATACCAGTCGCCCACGCCGCGAAACCATCCGGCGTCGACGTGGAACATGTCCACTCCCGTATCGGCGGAGTCGCGAATCATGCGCAGCGCAATCTCTTCGTTGACGCCCATGCCACCGCCCCAGCTGTTGTTGACCACCAGCGGATAGTTGGGGTTCTTCCACGTTTCCGGATTGCCGAGAACCGCGCGCACCCAACGGCGCAGAACATTTCCTGCTCCATCCGCACCGTCGCGGAAACCACTCAGAAATACCACCGGCGTTTCAAAGACTTCTCCGGGCGCGAGGCGTGTGCGGAACGGAGCCGGATCGGGGTTCAGTCCGATAGCCACCTGGAGAGAATCCTTTTCTCGTGCCATTGAGATACGGGTGCGACCGCTGAACTCGATGCCCGCATACCATCCGGTTTGTGCCGAATCTTTTGTTGGATTCGGCGATCCCTGGACCAACGACCACGGAATGATTTCGCGGGGGTCGTTGTCGCGAAGATCTCCATAGGTGCTGGACGTGCCAGTCCAGTGGTAGCCCTCCGCGAGCGCGACCTGATGCGTGCCGACGGGCGAGGGAGTATTCGCGCCTTTCTCGACGAAAAGATTTTCGAGCGGCGCCAGTGGATCGACTTGAAAATTGAAGGCCACACTATCCTGCATCGGAATCCAGATTTCCTGACCGCCGAGATTCTCGATCCGAATTTGGTGCTCAATCGGGCCGTACGTTTGGCGAGTCCGCCACTCCCAGGTCAGCCGGAGAGGTGGGGAAGCGGAGTCGTAGACCAAGGCAACCCGCTGTTCACCGATCTGGCTGGCCTCGCGGTTGAAGGTCCAATACAGAGGCGTCGGTTTGTCCGAGACCTCCGCGGATGGAATCAAAACTTCGGAGGCGCGGTTCTCCCATTTGGGTTGACCGGGAACACCAAGCGAGATCAGCCGTGGAGCTGTGGGGCCAGCCTCCAGAACAAGGTCCGTGTCAGACGTTTGAAGGCGTGCGCTCGTCTGACCCAAGATACAGATACTGCACGAGAGGCAGAGCAAACTGATCCAGCCGATACGAGTCGCGCACCACATGAAAAGAGAACTCCGGGGGGATCGCGGAGCCGGGCGAGACCTCCAACCGGCTCCGTACAAACTTCGTGTATCTGAACCTGCCAGGGAATGTTCGATAAACACTCAGGGGCCAGAACTAAAGAACTGAGAACCGACAACTGAGAACTAAATCCCCATCACAGTGCCGCCACTTCCAGCATCATCTTGAGCGCGACTCCGGGATCGTGGCTCATCCGCTCTAGCGCCTCCTGGCCGCGAGCCAGCGGCATACGCACGGTCCACGGCGTTAAATCGATCTCTCCCGCGATTAGCAGATCCAGCGACCGCCGAAAATCGACTGGCGTATAAGCAAATGACATCGCCACCCGATGTTCTTTGCGGATGCTGGTCACAAAGTTCACTTCGCTGCGTTGCGTCCCCATCCCCAGCAACACGACCTGGCCGCCCGGACGACAGAAATCGAATGCCGTCTGCCGCGCGGCGGCGCTTCCGCTGGCATCGATTACGACATCGTATCCGCGGCCGGCGACGCGCAAACCTTCGGCGACCGCGTCCGATGACCCAGCGTTAAGGGTGGCCGAGGCTCCAAGCTTTCGCATGATCTCAAGGCGCTGGTCATTCACATCGGCGGCCAGCACATCCCGCGCTCCAATCCGCAGAGCGGTTGACACAGCTAGCGCTCCCATCGTCCCGGCACCAACAATCGCCAGCCGGAAGAATGGAGGCGGGGAAATCATCCGAAACAAGTGCACAATGTTAGCGAGCGGCTCCGCCAGAATCGCCTGTTCCGCGGTAAGAGAATCAGGAACTTCGTGGACCTGGGTAGAAGGCAACGCTACGTATTCGGCGAACGTACCCGGAGTTGTTCCTAGCCCCAGCAACCTCCACGATTCACACAGATTCTGCGCGCCCGATATGCAAGCGTCGCAGTGACCGCAGCTCACCAGTGGGTTTGCCACGACTCGCCGTCCATCTCGACGTCGTCCAACCAATTCGTGGCCGAGAACCAGCGGTGGACGCCGCAAAGCGCTGTGCCCCAGAAATCCCGAAATGTCGGAGCCGCACACCCCAGCGACCTCGATTGCAATTTCTTCTTCCCCCTTCTGCGGTTCAGGGCGGGGACGCTGTTCCAGTTCAACCCTGCCGGGAGCGGTATAGACCAAAGCTTGCATCGCCAGAAGTATAAGTCAGCCTTCGTCCCGCCAAGCACCGCTTTAGCGATCTTTTTAACCGCGTTACGGCTCATCCCCTTAGTCCGAACAGGTGTAAGAATAAGGTGGAGTTGGCGTAAAAGGTCTTGGGTGTCAGGTCTTGGGTCAAGGCATTCCCGCAGATCCTCCGCGATTCACGGATTGAGCTCTGCGCGGACTTGTCGTCCGGAGGGATCACTCCGAGCGCCGCTCTGATGCGATCGGCTCGACGCCGGGTGCGCATTCCCATCCATGTTCTGATTCGCCCTCGGGCCGGCAATTTTTGTTACTCCGACCATGCGCTTGAGATCATGCGCAACCCATATCCAGCTTGCTAAGCAGTTCGGCAGGGATGGCGTCGTGATGGGCGTACTGCAGGAAAACGCTCGTGTCGATGTCGAGCGTACGAGTTGGTGAGTCTGCTGGGCACAAGAAGATCGACATTTTTCCACACGTGAATGCGCAACACGTGCGCCTGAATATTCTCTCTTCCTCCGGCACGCCGCGGATTCGAGAGTTCCAGTTGTTCGACGGAAGCGCGGACTGAATAGGGGCGCAGTCAGCAGGACTTGCAGAGCGCGGCTCCATGTTTTCAACCACTCTTCCCTCTGGTACCCTGCATACACCTATGAGCCTTCACCACAGCCTGGTTCTTTTATTCGCTATCGCCGGTAGCGTCTTCGCCCAAAACGTCAAACCAGTGGCCGACCGCGTCGTCGCCCAGAATGCACTTTTCGACGAGCAGTACGAATCCGATCTCCGCAACTTTCCCGAGCGCGCCACCGCCTTCGGTGACTACCGCTACAACGACAAGCTCTCTGAGCGCTCGCTCGACGCCATCGCCCAATACCACAGGACCGACGAGGCCTTCCTTGCCCGGCTTGAAGCCATCCCCAGTACTGGCTTCACCGACCGGGATCAACTCTCCCACGACCTCATGGTTCGAGTCCTCAAGCAGCGCATCACCGACTTCGAACTCAAAGAGTATGAGATGCCGATTAATCAGCAGAATGGCATCCACACCAGCCTCGCGGATCTGCCGCTGTCCGTGCCCTTCGACTCAGTGAAGCACTATGAGGACTACATTGCCCGCCTGCACCAGATCCCGCGCGTCCTTACCGAGACCACCGAAGTGCTTCGCGCCGGCATGAAAGACAAGTTGATGCCGGTCCGCTTTCTGCTGGAGAAGCTTCCGGTTCAGTGCGAGGGCATCATCGATGCCGATCCGTTTCTTCAGCCGACCAAGAAATATCCTGCCAGCATCTCCCCCGAAGACCAGAAGAGACTGACAGAGCAGATCACCGGCGCCATCAACACCGACGTCATCCCCGCCTATAAAACTTTCGCGGCCTTTCTGCGCACCGAATACGCGCCCGCAGGCCGAACCACTCTTTCCATCACCTCTCTGCCGGATGGCGAGAAGCGCTATCAAAACGATATCTACGCGCGGACCACCACCCACATGACCCCGGACGAGATTCACCAAATCGGTTTGCGCGAGATTGATCGCATCGAGGCCGAGATGACGGCCATCGCCAAGAAGGAGGGCTTCGCGGATCTGGCCTCGTTCCGCACCTCGCTCAAAACCAATCCCAAGTACATTCCAACCTCTGCGGAGCAGATCCTGGACGATTTCCGCCGCTACATCGCGCAGATGGAGCCGAAGCTTCCGCAGCTTTTCACCCTGCTTCCGAAGTCGCCGGTCACCGTCGAGGCCATCCCTGCCTTTCAGTCGGCCGCGGCCACGCACTATGTCACCGGCACGCCGGACGGCAAGCGCCCCGGCCGCGTCGTGGTTGCTACCTCCAACTTTGCGGAGCGCTCGCTCATCGACGACGAGGCCATCGCTTACCACGAAGGCATTCCCGGACATCACATGCAGCTTTCCGTACAGCAGCAGCTGACCGGGTTGCCGAAGTTCCGCCTGCATGGTCTGGGCTTCAACGCCTACATCGAAGGCTGGGCCCTGTATGCAGAGCAACTCGGCAAAGAGGTCGGTTTCTATAACGACCCTGTCTCGGACTACGGCCGCCTCTCTTCCGAACTCTTTCGCGCAGTGCGTCTCGTGGTCGACACGGGAATCCACTCCAAAGGATGGTCGCGCGATCAGGTTGTGGATTTTTTCCGCAAGTCCGGCGCTGTTGACGAGCCTACCATCCAGTCCGAGACCGACCGTTACATCGCGTGGCCCGCGCAAGCCCTCAGCTACAAGCTCGGCCAACTCAAGTTCCGCGAACTCCGCGAACGCGCCCAAAAACAATTGGGACCAAAGTTCGACATCCGCACCTTCCACGACGAAATGCTCGACGGGGGAACCCTACCCCTCGATCTGCTCGAAGCCCGCACGGACAAGTGGATCGCAGAACAGAAAGCAAAGTAGGTTGGGTCAGCCATTCACCTCAGTTCCTGGGAGTGTCGAATGCGTACAGCCGATTCCAAATCGCTACGTCGATCCTGGTACGGGCTGGCCCTCGTCCCATTGGTCTTTGGAGCCTCCCGCGCGCTCCTCAAATATGCTTGGTGGGCTGCTATGCACGGCGCCCTATACGGTGTTCCGGCGGAGGCCGGACGACTAAAGGAGGCCGATGCCAACGCGGACTTTTACTTGTGGACGTTAATAGCTCTGGCGGGAACGGCGACAATCGTGGCCACCAAACTTATACCGCTTAAGTCACTGACCCTCGCGTCTAGCACGAAGCGGATAAGTCGGTTTGTGTTGGCGGTAGTGCTCGTCGCTGGTTTGATCCTAATCGTCGCCGCCGGAATGTCTGCAACAGGATATTTCCTGAAGTAAGACGTAGCACCCGCCCGCGAATTTGTTTTGCTTCAGCGTCCGACCTGATCCTCTAAAGCCGGTTCAAGATTGCTTCGGATAATGCCCATCTCGATATAAATCGGCCGCATGACTTTCCGGATCGCCTTCAACTGGGTCGAAAACCAAACTGCTCCGGCGACGCAAAACGCTCCCGTAATCATGACTGCGTGCGGTGCTCCGAAGCGGTGCGCGAGACTGCCTGCCAGCAGACTGCCGAAGGGCGCCATTCCCACGAACGCCATGGTGTAATAGCTCATCACCCGGCCGCGCTTATCTTCTGGTACTAACGTCTGAATGACCGTATTGCTCGCCGCCATGCCCTGCATCATGCCAAAGCCCACGATCAGCATCAGAAACAGCGATAGCGGTAGAAATCGCGATAAACCAAAAGAGATCAAGCCCAGCCCAAAGATCCCGGCCGAGATCTGGATCATGGTTGTGAGTCCGCGCACCGTCTTACGCAGTGCCAGAGAAACCGCGGAGATCAATGCCCCTACACCCGACGCTCCCAGCAAGAACCCGAGCGTATGCGGCCCACCATGCAGCACTCTTGCCGCGAAGATGGGCATCAGCACCATGAACGGCATTCCCATCAGGCTGATCAACGCAAAGAGCGACAGGATGGTGCGAATCGGTGGAAAACCGGTCACATAAGTCCAGCCGTCCTTCAGTTGCTCGAGCATGGGAGCGCGAGAGGGCTTCGCGGTTGCGACTTTCACGTGCATCAGCAGCAAGGACGCGATCACGGCCAGATAGCTGATGCCATCGATCAGGAAACAATATCCTTCTCCCACCGACCCTATGACGATCCCCGCCAATGCAGGGCCGATGAGCCGGGCCATATTCACCATGGAAGAGTTGAGGGCGATCGCATTGCCCAGATCTTGTTTGTCCTCAACCATCTGGACCAGGAAGGCCTGGCGTCCGGGCATGTCAAAGGCGTTGATCAAGCCCTGCAGCACGCTTAACCAGAGAACCTCATGGACGTTGATGACCTTGGCGAGCGTTAACGCCGCCAGGGCGAGCGATTGCATGCCTGCCAAGGCCTGCGTCCAGACCAGCATCTTCCGTCGATTCAGCCGGTCTACCAGAACGCCGGCAAAAGGTGCCAACACGAAAGTGGGAATCTGCCCCGCAAAGCTCACAACTCCCAGAAGCAAGGCCGAACCCGTGAGCCGATAGATCAGCCAACTGGTGGCGACGCGAGTCATCCAGGTGCCAATCAGCGAAATGCTCTGACCAGTAAAGAACAGTCTGAAGTTGCGGTGCCGCAGTGCTCGCCATCCGTGAGAAAAGCGCTGCAACGGATGTTGTCCAGTCCCAGATGATTCCGCCGAATCGATTGGCTTCACGCCAACTATTCTGGCGCAAAGTTGCGAACTATGGGGGCAGAAACTGCGGGGTCCATCTGGAACGAAAAATGAGCGCGAGGTTCGGCGGGCGAGCGATCCGCGCACCCGCACTTCTGGATCCGATAGGGCGCGACGTCTGCTCTTCTGCCTTTTGCTTCTTGTTCGCGGCCGCCGCATACCCGCGGGAACTCGTCGCGGGCAGATTCTCCACCATTCATCTGCCATTGTTACTTTGGTTTAGCGCCGAATGCCAAAACCGTGATTGCGATCACCAAGAACCGTGATGACGGCCATTTGCCCAATCTGCGGCTTCGGGGAAGATGTCCTTGAGAAAGCGGAGATGTGACCGCTGAGGCCACATCCTCCTGCCACGGAGTCTTCAGAGCAGTCGTGCAGGGTGAGGCAGGGAGGTTTCACATGGGTACAATCGAAATCCATGAACCAGAGGTCAAGAAAGTAAAGCCGGCAATTAGCGGGACGACCGCGGTCTTGCCACGTTCAGAACTTATCATGGGTCCAGCGTTGCCCGAGAGGCCCATCTTTTCAGACAGCGTGCTGGAGTTTGGCCCTCAGAGGAAGCGCAAGTTCTTTGCCACGACCACGTCCTTTATTGTGAACTGTTTGGTGATTTGCGTGATGCTGGCCGTGCCGCTGATGTTCACTGAGGAACTGCCCAAGGCGCAATTGCTGACGTTTCTGGTGGCACCACCACCGCCTCCTCCGCCGCCTCCGCCGGCAGCCGAACAGGTGCAGAGGGTTGTCAAGCAGATCCAGACAGACATGCTCAACAGCGGGCAGTTGCGCACGCCCTCGAAAATTCCACAGAAGATTCAAATGATCAAGGAGGAGGATGCGCCGCCGCCGATGCCCGCTACGGGAGGCGTGGTTGGAGGCGTACCCGGAGGGATTCCGGGCGGACAACTGGGAGGCGTAATTGGCAGCGTCATCAGTTCGTCGAGCCTCGCTGCCGTCCCGAAGTTCGTCCCCGCGACGCCACAGCGCATCCGGATTTCTGCAGGCGTGACGAAAGGGCTGCTGATTCATAGGCTAGAACCTACTTATCCACCCCTGGCCAGAGCGGCGCGAGTTCAGGGTGATGTAGTGTTGAGCGCGATCATCGACACCAACGGGCAAATCCAGAACCTGCAGCTGGTCAGCGGCCACCCCATGCTGGTGCCGGCGGCCATCACTGCGGTCAGACAATGGCGTTACAAACCGTACCTTTTGAATGGGCAACCGGTAGAGGTTGAGACCACGATTACCGTGATCTTCACGCTCTCCTCTTGAAGTGGGAACGGCGCCGTTGGGAAGCGCCAGGAGTCGAAAAATGGCTGCAGAATATACCTATCGCGTTTCGGCCTGGTGGACCTCAGGCCGCACCGGACTGGCCAAATGCGAGTCCTCTCCCAACACCATCCACTTCTCCGAGGCCGCCGAGTTGGGAGGTCTGCAGGGCCGGTGGACTCCGGAGCAACTGCTGCTCTGTGCCCTGGCGGGTTGCTTCACTACGACATTCCACGAGGTGGCGCGGGTCGCGAAGTTCGACTACACCGACCTGGAAGTGGAGATCGAAGGCAGTGTGCGCCGCAACCGGAATACGGGATGCAATTTTAGCGAAATCCTGATTCGTCCCCGATTGACGGTACCGTCCGAACAGCAATGCGAAGTGGGACTGAACCTCCTGCGCAAGACGAAGGCGGTATGCATGATTTCGCGTGCCATCACCGTCCCGCAGACTCTGGATCCCGTTGTCGAAACCGGTAAAATACCGGTGGAGGGCTGGAGCAATCAGGATGCGGCCGTGAAACTTGGGGTGTGACGCTGGGCCGGGAAAAAAGCGAGGGAGTGCATATGATGTTTTCCTACAGGCTGGTGCGTCTGATTGAATCGCATGCCGATGCGCTCGCTGCGGGACTCGAGGAGAAAGTCCAGTCCAGTCTCCAGGTCACGCACTTTCGCGATATTTCTGCCCACGAATTGAGAGAGCGCGTCTACGAAATTTACCGCCACCTGGGCGAGTGGCTGCTGGGCAAGAACGAACTGGATATCGAGCACCGCTACCGCGAGATCGGGGCGCGCCGTGCTCATCAGAAAGTGCCGCTCAGCGAGGTCATCCAGGCCATTGTGCTCACCAAGGAAAATCTCTGGGAGTTCCTCAAGAGCGAAGCCGTGGTGGATCGCGCGGTCGAAATCATGGGCGAACTGGAACTCCTGCAGATGCTCGAGATGTTTTTTGACCGGGCGATTTATTTCGCCGCTGTGGGGTACGAGGAAGAAGTTGCGCGCGCGTCGCACGAAGAAGGCGCACTGCGGGCTCGTTAGGGGAGCGGATAACGATGTCGATGTCTTGGGAAATGGATTACAAGAAGCGGCTGAAGACGCCCGACGAAGCGCTGCGCTGCGTGAAGTCGGAGATGCGGGTTTATATCCAGCCGGGCTGTGCCGAGCCGGAGACGTTGGTGGAAGCGCTGATGAAGCGTGCGCCGGAACTCCACGATGTGGAAATCGTGCACATGATGACCATGGGCTGCGCCCCCTACGTGGCCCCCGAAATGGCGGGCCACTTCCGCCACAACGCGATGTTCATCGGCTCCAATGTGCGCGCGGCGGTAAACGATGGGCGCGCGGATTATACCCCGATTTACCTGAGCGAGATTGAGGGACTGTTCGAGAGTGGGGAGATGCCGATTGATGTGGCTCTGATCGAAGTTTCACCGCCGGATTCTCACGGATTCTGCAGCTTCGGCGTGGGCGTCGACACGACTCTCACCGCCGCGAAATGTGCGCGCTACGTGGTGGCGCAAATCAACGACAATATGCCGCGCACCTACGGCGACAGCTTTATTCATGTGAGCGATATCGATGCCCTGGTGGAGTCGTCGCGCCCCCTGTGCGCACTGCCGAAGGCGGTTGTGAGCGACCTGCAGATCGCCATCGCGCGCAACGTGGCGGGCCTGATTGAAGACGGCGCGGTGCTGCAAACCGGCATCGGCGGAATCCCGGATGCGGTGTTGCCCATGCTGATGGACCGCAAAGATCTCGCCGTTCACAGCGAACTGGTTTCGGACGGCGTGATCCCGCTGATCGAAGCCGGAGTGCTCACCGGAGCCCGCAAAAATTTCAAACCGCGCAAGATCATCCTGGGATTTGCGCTGGGCTCGAAGCGCCTGTTCGAGTTTGTCGATAACAATCCCATTTTCGAATTTCATCCCACGGCGTATACCAACGATCCCGCGCTCATCGCGCGCAATGACAAGATGGTGGCGATCAATTCTGCTCTGCAAATCGATCTGACCGGGCAGGTTTGTTCCGATTCCATCGGCAACCAGTTCTACAGCGGCATTGGCGGGCAAGTGGATTTCCTGCGCGGGGCATCGCGATCCAAGGGGGGGAAGGCCATCATTGCGATTTCGTCGACCGCGAAGCAAGGCACCATTTCGCGGATCGTTCCCGCGCTCGATCCGGGAGCGGGAGTGGTCACTTCGCGCGGTCTGGTCCGTTACATCGTGACGGAATACGGGGTTGCGTATCTGCACGGCAAATCGATCCGCGAGCGGGCCAAAGCGCTGATCGAGATCGCACATCCCGATTTCCGCAGCCAGCTTTACGAATACTGCGAAAAGACCAAGTGGCTGCAGCATCCTCAGGCGACACAGACAGCGGTATCGAGGTGAGGAAATATGGCGGGTCCAGCGCGCGGCAATATCACGATTGATATCGAGGAGTGCAAAGGATGCGGGCTGTGTGTGGAGTCCTGCCCGCCGAAATGCCTGGAACTTGCCCCGGAGCTAAGTTCCTACGGAGTGCACCCGGCGCGTTACACCGGCCACGACTGCACTGGATGTGGCATCTGCTTCTATTGCTGCCCGGAGCCCGGAGCCATCATCGTATACCGGCTAGCTCCGCCGCCCAAAGCGGCTGCGGCCCAGGCCCAGCCAGGAGGCGAACATGCGGCAGCTCTGTAAAGGCAACGTCGCTGTCATCAAAGGCGCGGTGCTGGCTGGTTGTCGCGCCTATTACGGATATCCCATCACCCCGGCCAGTGAAGTCGCCGAAGCGGCCGCGCTTTATTTTCCTGAAGTCGGCGGCACCTTCGTGCAAGCCGAGAGCGAAACCGCTTCCATCAACATGGTGTACGGCGCGGCCTCCGCTGGAGTGCGCGTCATGACCGCCTCCTCCGGTCCCGGTCTCAGCCTGATGCAGGAAGGCATCTCCTATCTCGCCGGGGCGGAACTGCCTTGCGTCATAGTGGACGTGATGCGCGGCGGTCCCGGCCTGGGCAACATCGCTCCCGAACAGAGCGACTACTTCGCCATGGTCAAGGGCGGTGGGCACGGCAACTATCGCAACCTGGTGGTCGCCCCGGCCTCGGTGCAGGAGATGGCGGACTTGACCATCCTCGCCTTCGACCTGGCCGACCGGTACCGCAATCCGGCCATCGTCCTGACCGACGGTTTTGTCGGACAGATGATGGAACCACTGGACCTCAAGTACCGCGAAATCTTTGCCCCGGAGAAGCCCTGGGCGGTGAAGGGAACCGCCGAGACCCGCAAGAATATGATCAGCTCGATCTTCCTCGAATGCGACGATCTGGAAGAACACCAGCGCCGTATGGAGGCGAAGTACATCCGTGCGCAGCAGTTGGAAACGCGCTGGGAAGAGTACCGCACCGAAGACGCCGAATTGATCGTCGTCGGCTACGGCATCGTGTCGCGCGTGCTGCGTTCGGCGGTGGATGAAGCGCGAAAGCAGGGAAGGAAGGTCGGGTTGTTCCGGCCGATCAGCTTGTGGCCGTTCCCCTCGAAGGAACTGTTAGCGACGGCGCTGCGGGCGCAAGAGATTCTCGTGGTGGAGCTCAGCAACGGCCAGATGGTGGAAGATGTCCGCCTTGCTCTGGATGGCAAGCGGGCGGTTGAGTTCTACGGACGCGGCGGCGGCAATGTGCCGGCTGTCGACGAACTGATTGCGAAGATGGAAGAGCAGATGCCAGCCTCGGTGTGAGGATGAACAGGGGAACCGTTATGGCGGAGCACGACGTAATCCGGATTGAAACCCTGGAGGAACCGAAAGTGAGCACCGACAAGTACGAAGTCGTGCACTCGAAGTCCGAAGTGTTCTATCCAGAGTATGAGCGGAAGAGCGATCTGAAGCATCAGACGCATTACTGTCCCGGATGCGGCCATGGCGTGGCCCACAAATTAATTGCCGAAGCGCTGGAAGATCTGGGACTCCAGGATAAGACCATCCTGGTCAGCCCCGTCGGTTGCTCGGTTTTCGCCTACTACTACTTTGACGTGGGCAACGTGCAAGTCGCGCACGGCCGCGCTCCCGCCGCCGCCACCGGCCTGAAGCGGGCTTGTCCCGACAAGATTGTGATCGCCTATCAGGGCGATGGAGACCTGGCGGCGATTGGCACCGCCGAAATCGTGCACGCCGCCAATCGCGGAGAAAAGATCAGCGTCTTCTTCGTCAACAATGCGATCTATGGCATGACCGGCGGACAGATGGCGCCCACCACGCTGGTCGGTCAACGCAGCACAACTTCGCCCTGGGGCCGGCGGCCGGTGAACGAGGGCTTCCCCCTGCACATGGCCGAGATGCTTTCTTCTCTGGAGGCTCCGGTCTACATCGAGCGGGTCGCGCTCTCGGATAACAAGAACATCATGAAGGCGCGCCGGGCCGTGCGTAAGGCGCTCGAGTTGCAGCGCGCCGGCGCCGGCTTCACCTTCGTGGAGATCCTCTCGCCGTGCCCCACGATCTGGGGCAAAGATCCGGTCGAAGCGCGGAAGTGGGTGGGCGAGAAGATGATTCCCCAATTCCCGTTGAATGTCTTTCGCGACCGCACGGTGGAGATTCCGAACAACAATGTGCCACCGCACAAGACTGTAGCTGAACTGGTGGAGGGAGAGCGCAAAGCAGCAGGCGACGCAGCCGTGCCCCAAAGACCTCACCATTTCCGCGACCTCGGTATCAAGATTGCGGGCTTCGGCGGACAAGGCGTGCTGTTGCTCGGACAACTTCTGGCTGAGATGGGCATGCGGGAAGGCCTCGAAGTTAGCTGGCTGCCTTCCTACGGTCCCGAGATGCGTTCGGGCAGCGCCCACTGTCACGTTTGCCTGTCGAAAGATCGCATCGGATCACCCGTGCTGTCGCGGCCGGAGGTTCTGATCGCGATGACTGAGATCTCGCTCAGGAAGTTTGCCGCCGAAGTTGCCCCCGGCGGCACCATCATTTACGGGCGCGAGCAACTTCCCCCAGACCTCAGCATCCCGCAGGCGCAGGTGGTCTGCATCCCGGCTTCCGAGATTGCCGACAAGCTGGGCTCCGCGAAAGTGGCAAACGTCGTTATGATGGGTGCCCTGCTGGAAGAAACCGAGTGCCTGTCTCCGGCGACTGCCATGAAGGTGTTGGAAGCGAAGGTCAAGAATCCGGCGCTGCTCGAACTCGATCGCAAGGCGCTCGACGCCGGCCGAGTCTACATTGACCACACGGTCGCGATTGGCGCTGTCACGCAGGCGGATGGTTTCGCGCAGTAAGAGACCGGCTTGCTCGTAAGTGATTGAACTTATCTGCAAGTTATTGAGCCTTCGTGCAAGTTGTTGAAATGTCGTAGAGCCGCACTGGGATGCCACTGGACGCGTATCGACCCAGCGCCTGAGCTTTTCCTCGCCCTTGTTAAAATCCTCGAAGTTAGGCCCGTTTCCGGCTCCGGAAATGGCATTCTGGGTGATAGGCAGGGCGCGTTGTTGCGCGTCGGCGCGAGCGTCTTCATCGCGTTCCACGCCAAGTCGTTGTAAATATCTGTAAGTTATTGATCTTGTCCGAAAGTGGTTGAGTTGTCGTGTCTCTGAGCAAAAGGTTGAAAAAGCGGAAGAGGGTGTGATTCGAATCACAAAAACAGGTGATAGGGGGCATATCGAAGACGAGCGGCAAGTGTGATCTTGAAGACGGGTGCGAGGAGGTGTCTCATGGCACTCGTGGAAGCCAAAATCGAAGGAATGAAGAGCGCACGCGCCGGGACGGAAATATCACAGAAAACGACCACCGCACTTTCTGTGAAGAACGTGTTGTTTGCCACGGATTTTTCGGCTACTTCGGAAGCAGCCCTCCCCTATGCCACAGCCATCTGCCGGCGTTTTGGGAGCACCTTGCACAGCGCGCATGTTCTTTCTGACGCCAGCCTCCTGATGATGACGGGAGGCGTGGACTACGTCAGCATGAGCACCATCTACGAAGACGCGCATAACGAGGCCAAAGAGAAACTCCATCAGATCTCCGACTGTCTGGAAGGAATTGCGCACCGCGACTACGTCCTCCACGGTCAGGTGTGGAAGAACCTCGCAGGAGTTGTGAAAGACAACGGGATCGATCTCATCGTGCTCGGCACCCACGGCCGTACGGGCCTGGGCAAGTTGCTGCTGGGTTCGGTGGCGGAAGACATTCTGCGGCACGCACCCTGCCCGGTGCTGACCGTGGGTCCGAAAGTTTCCGGACGCGCCAAACTGCCTGCATTCCAAAAACCGGGACGCGATCTCGCTCCCGTCGAGTTGGAGTTGCGGCAGATCGTATTCGCCACCAACTTTGCGCAGAACTCGGCCCTCGTCGCGCAGGAGGCCGTGTCGCTGGCCGAAGAATTCCGCGCGCGGCTTACGCTCCTGCATGTGATCGAGGACTATACCCAACTGGGCAGCCGCCCCAGTCCCATGGAGGACGGTGTTCGCCGGTTGAAGGATCTGATCCCACGGAATGCCGCTATGCAATATCTGCCGGAAACTGTACTCGAATTTGGCGTGGCGGCGGACTGCATCCTCAAGGTCGCCTCCGAGCGCGAATCCGACATGATCGTGCTCGGCGCGCGCGCTTTTGCAGAAGTTGGGACCACGCACCTTCCGTGGTCCACGGCGCACCATGTGATTGCCCAGGCACATTGCCCGGTGTTGACGATCCGGTGCTGATGATTCGACGATCAGCATCTGGAGAAGCCGAAAGCTTGGGACTGAGTCCCAGGAGTGGAAGTGAAATCGGGTCTGCTGAGCGACGTGAATCAGTTCTGCGCTTCGCAGTTCAGGGACGATGCCACGCTGATCGTGATTTCCGCGCTCCCGTCGAGCCGGAATAATGCGAAGCCGGATGTCGAGGTCTGTGCCGCAGTCTGACGTAATGGGACTAGAACCGAAATGAAACTTGTACGCGAGATTTTCGCCAGCAGACTCGGTGGAACCGCATGTTTCGGGACTACAATTATTTCTTAATTCGCGGTTGCTGCGACTTTCATAACGGCGGTTGTTGAATTGATCTGCGAGTGAGAACGCATATGCCCTCATACGTTGCCAAGCCGACGCCTCCCGATCTGGACAAGCGCTGGAAGCTGGTCGATGCCACTATGCGGCGTCAGGGCCAGCAACAGCGCGGCTTGATTGAGGCGCTGCACACGGTGCAAGAGGCGTTCGGATACCTGGACGTGCAAGCGCTGCGCTACGTGGCCATGTCGTTGCGCGTGCCCCTCAGCCGGGCGTTCGGCGTCGCCACGTTCTACCATTTTTTTACCCTGAAACCCGCGGGCGAGCACACCTGTGTCATTTGCATGGGCACAGCGTGCTACATCAAGGGCGCTCCGCAACTGCTCGACGCAGTCCAACGTGACCTCGGCATTGTTCCGGGAGAGACGACCGCTGACAAGAAAGTCTCGCTGCTCACGGCTCGTTGCCTGGGCTCCTGCGGACTCGCGCCCGCCGTGGTCTACGATCAGGAAGTTGCAGGGAAAGTCGGGACGCCGGCCATCCGCGAGCATCTGAAGAAATGGACCCACGCATGACGCCTGAGGAACTCGATCAAATCGCCGAAACCGAACGCGAGTCGCAGAGCCAGTTCAGCCAGCGCGTGAATGTCTGCGTCGCAGCCGGATGTCTTTCCTGCCAGAGCCAGGCGGTGAAGGACGGACTCGATCAGGAAGTCCAGCGCCGCGGCACGAAAGAGCATTGCCAGGTGAAAGGCGTGGGCTGCATGGGGCTGTGCTCGGAAGGCCCGCTGGTCTCCACCAGCAAGGGAGTGCTTTATAAGAAGGTGGAATCGGCGGATAGCGCCGCGATCCTTGATAGTCTGGGCGGCGACAGTCTGGAGGGCACGCCCGTGTCGCGCCTGGTCTGCCCTACCGACGTTCCATTCTTCCAGCGGCAGAAGAAGATTGTCCTGGAGAACTCCGGCATCATCGACCCCGACCGCGTCGAAGACTACATTGCCGCCAATGGCTACACCGCCCTGATCAAAGCGCTCACCGAAATGACATCGCGCGAAGTGATCGAGCAAGTCACAAAGAGCGGCTTGCGCGGCCGCGGGGGCGCGGGATATCCCACGGGCCTGAAGTGGAGCACGGTCTCAAAATCGGTGGGCACGCAGAAGTATGTCATCTGCAACGCCGACGAAGGCGATCCCGGCGCGTTCATGGATCGCAGCGTGCTCGAAAGCGATCCCCACCGCGTGCTGGAGGGCATGCTGATCGCGGCGTATGCCGTGGGCGCATCAGAAGGCTACATCTATGTGCGCGCCGAATATCCGCTGGCCATCAAGCGCCTGCGCACTGCGATTCGCCAGGCCGAGCGCCTGGGCTTGCTGGGCTCGAATATCTGCGGCACGCGGTTCAGCTTTCGGGTGGATGTACGTTTGGGCGCCGGCGCCTTCGTCTGCGGCGAAGAAACGGCGCTGATTGCCTCGGTGGAAGGGAAGCGGGGCACTCCGCGCCCGCGCCCGCCGTATCCCGCCATGGAAGGCCTGTTTGGCCAGCCCACGCTTATTAACAATGTGGAGACCTTCGCGAATATCGCGCCCATCATTCGCCACGGCGGCGAGTGGTATGCCGGCATCGGGACCGAGAAGAGTAAAGGCACAAAAGTATTCGCTCTTGCCGGGCGCGTGGAGAATACCGGTCTGGTCGAAGTCCCGATGGGAATCTCCTTGCGCGAGATGGTCTTCGAAATCGGAGGCGGGATTCCCGACGGCCGCAAGTTCAAAGCGGTGCAGACCGGCGGCCCTTCCGGTGGCTGCCTGCCCTCCGACTGCCTGGACATGCCGGTCGATTACGAATCCCTGGCGCGGGCCGGGTCGATCATGGGCTCCGGCGGCATGATCGTTATGGACGAAAGTTCCTGCATGGTCGACGTGGCCAAATACTTTATGGACTTCTGCATGACCGAGTCGTGCGGCAAGTGCATCCCGTGCCGGGTTGGCACCTACCAGATGCACCGCATTCTCACCGCCATCGGGAATATGACGGCGACGCAGCAGGACATGAAAATGCTGGAAGAACTTTGCGACCTGCTCAAGCACACCAGCCTGTGCGGATTGGGGCAATCGGCGCCCAATCCGGTGGTCAGCACGCTGCGCTCGTTCGCCGACGAGTATCGGGCGCACATCGAAGAGCACAAGTGCCCGGCCGGAGTCTGTGGCGCGCAGCCCGTGGGAGAAACCGCATGAGACAGGCCGCACCCGTCAAAACGCTGAAGATCGATGGCCGCGATTTGAGCGGACGCCAGGAAGAAACCATCCTCGACGTAGCCCGCCAGAACGGCATTTTCATCCCGCGCCTGTGCGAGATGGACGGTCTGTCCGACGTCGGAGCCTGCCGCCTGTGCCTGGTCGAAATCAAGGGGCAAAACAAGTTGCTTCCGGCCTGCGTCACCGCAGTTGAGGAAGGCATGGAAGTCACCACCGATTCCGAGCGCCTGCAGGGCTATCGCCGAATGATTCTGGAGCTGCTGTTCACCGAGCGCAACCACGTGTGCTCGGTCTGCGTCTCCAACGGACACTGCGAGCTGCAGATGCTGGCCCAGCGGCTGGGCATCACCCACGTCCACTTTCCCTATCGCTATCCCAAGGAAGAAGTCGACGCCTCGCACGATCGTTTCGTCATCGACCACAACCGTTGCATTCTGTGCACCCGCTGTGTGCGCGTCTGCGACGAGATTGAGGGCGCGCATACCTGGGACATCATGGGCCGCGGCATCGACGCCAAGGTCATCACCGATTTGAACGAACCGTGGGGATCGTCGGATACCTGCACCAGTTGTGGCAAGTGCGTGCACGTATGTCCGACGGGCGCCCTGTTTGAAAAGGGACGATCGGTCGCCGAGATGCTCAAACGGCGGCAGTTCCTGCCCTACCTGACCATGATGCGGGAAGAAAACGAATGAGTAAAAAGCGCCTCGCGACGGTATGGCTCGATGGCTGCTCCGGCTGCCACATGTCTTTTCTCGATATGGACGAACGGCTGCTCACCGTGGCCGGCATGGCCGATCTGGTCTACAGCCCGCTGGTCGACGCCAAGGAATTTCCCGAGGATGTCGACGTGACGCTGGTGGAGGGCGCGGTGAGCAGTGAAGACGACCTGCACAAGATCAAGATCGTGCGCGCGCGTACAAAAACGCTGGTCTCGCTGGGCGATTGCGCGGTGACCGCCAACGTGCCGGGAATGCGCAATCCGTTCGGCACGAAGGCGGTCTACGACCGGGCTTATCGGGAGAATGTGACCTTCGATCCCGGCATTCCCAACCAGATCGTGCCCGCGCTGTTGCCGAACTCTCGCCCGGTGCACGAATTCGTGAACGTGGACGTGTTCGTCCCGGGCTGTCCGCCATCGGCCGACACGATTTATTACGTGGTCACCGAACTGCTGGAAGGCCGGCAGCCGGACGTGACCACGAAAACTCGTTTTGGATCGTAGTTCTAAAAGCAAGGGAGACTTCGTGAAGCAGGCCAGCAGCATCGTCATCGATCCGGTTACGCGCATCGAAGGCCATTCCAAGATCACGCTTCACCTGAACGAAGATGGCCGGGTCGAGGAAGCCCGCTTTCACGTCACCCAGTTCCGCGGCTTCGAGAAGCTGTGTGAAGGGCGTCCGTTTTACGAGATGCCGTCGCTGATGGCGCGCATTTGCGGCATCTGCCCGGTCAGCCACCTGATCGCGTCCGCCAAGGCATGCGACTCCCTGCTAGCGGTAAAAATTCCGCCCACTGCCGACAAATTGCGTCGCATTTTCGGGCTCGCCCAGGTCACCCAATCGCACGCCCTGAGCCTGTTTCATTTGTCGTCGCCCGATCTGCTGCTCGGCATGGACGCCGACCCGGCGAAGAGCAATATCTTTGGAGTCGCGGAGAAGAATCCCGAGCTCGCGCTGGATGGCATCCGCCTGCGCCAGTTCGGCCAGCGCATCATCGAGCGGCTGGGAGGCAAGCGCATCCATCCCGCATGGGTGGTCCCCGGAGGCGTGAGCGAACCGCTTACCGAAGCCAACCGCGATGCCATCCTGTTCGCTCTTCCCGATGCCCTCGCCATCGCCGAGCGCACCCTGGAATGGTTCAAGAGCACCATGGAGCGGTTCCGGGAAGAGATCTCCGTCTTCGGAAACTTTCCCACGCTGTTCATGGGCATCGTAAAAAAGGACAACGGCCTCACCTTCTATGGCGGCAAGCTCCGCATCGTCGATGCCTCGGGCCATGTAGTGGCCGACGATCTCGACCCCAACCAGTACTACGACTACATCGGCGAAAAGGTCGAGCCCTGGAGCTACTTGAAGTCCGCGTACTACAAGCCCAAGGGATTCCCCGACGGCGTCTACCGCGTCGGGCCGTTGGCCCGCCTGAACGTTGCCGACCGCTGCGGCACGCCGCGTGCCGATCAGGAACTCGCGGAGTTTCATGAGCTGCAGCGCACCGCCGTTCTCAGCTCATTCCACTATCATCACGCGCGGCTCATCGAAATCCTCTATTGCATCGAGCGCCTGGAGCAACTCCTGAACGATCCGGAGATTCTCTCCAAGCACGTGCGCGCCGTGGCCCGGCCCAACGCGCTTGAAGGTGTGGGCGCGGCAGAAGCGCCGCGGGGGACCTTATTCCATCACTATAAAATCGACGAGCAGGGCCTGATCCGCTGGGTGAATCTCATCATCGCCACGGGACAGAACAATCTGGCCATGAACCGCAGCGTCCTGCAGGTCGCCAAACACTATGTGCACGGTAACCGTCTGACTCCGGGCATGCTCAACCGCGTCGAGGCCGTGATCCGCTGCTACGATCCCTGCCTGAGTTGCTCCACACACGCGCTCGGCCAGATGCAGCTCCGTGTCCAGCTTCTCAGTCCCGACGGCGAAGTGCTCGACGAAGTGGCGCGTCCCTGAACGTTTATGGCGTGGCTTTTCTTCCGCCCCTCCGGGGCTGGTTCATTTTCCGCTTGCCACCCACGGCTTGCGCCCCTTTGGCAAGCTCAGGGCAAGCTGTGGGCTGCATTCTTTCGCCGCTCGCGGCTTGGAGCATGCCTGTGATTCACGGTTTTCGACGCGATCGAGGTCGGCGCAGACTCATTTGGGGACGGTACCGAATCACGAGATAAACATGGCCCGCGTCCTCATCATCGCCTACGGCAATCCCATGCGCTGCGACGACGGCCTCGCCTGGCGCGCCGCCGACGAACTGGAAGGGAAGTTTTCCAGCTCGGATGTCGAGATCGTCCGCCGCCATCAGCTCGCCCCGGAACTGGCCGAAACCGTCAGCCGCTGCGAAACCGTGATGTTTGTGGACGCAGCCTCCGCCGACGCTGCCGGCAATGGTCCGCCCGGGGAAGTCCGCTGTGCGCAAATCGCCATGCCTGAGGTCAAAGTTCGTTTCTCTCATCAACTTTCTCCTGGCGCCATCGTCGCGCTTGCCTCCCAACTTTTTTTCGCCAGCCCTCGCGCATTTTCGGTGACGTTAACGGGGGAGTGTTTTGATCACGGCGAATCGCTCTCTCCCGTGGTCGCAGCCGCCCTGCCGGCGCTGGTCACGCGGATTGAAGCGTTGGTTCAACAATTCCTGTCACCCGAATATCCAGCAGACTCCTACAAGACGTAGAATCGGGATACCGGTCGCCCTTGCTATGACGGTAGCGGCAAAACCCGCGACGCAACGCCTCCGAATCACTCTGCGCGGAGCCGTTCAGGGAGTCGGCTTCCGCCCATTTGTCTACCGCTTGGCCACCGAATTGTCCCTCACCGGCTGGGTAATGAATTCCTCCGCAGGCCTGGTGGTGGAAGTCGAAGGCCCCTCCGAGCAGTTGAGCCGCTTCGAGCTGAGAATAGAGGAGGAGCGGCCGAAAGCTTCGGTCGTGACCGTCCGCGAATCCGCCTGGCTGGCGGCCGAGGGCTCGACCCGCTTCGAGATTCTTGCCAGCGACCATGATTCCGGCAAGACCGTCAACGTTCTGCCGGATCTGGCCACCTGCACCGACTGCCGCGAGGAACTGTTCGATCCCACGAATCGCCGCTTTGAGTATCCCTTCACCAACTGCACGAATTGCGGGCCGCGCTACACCATCGTCGTCGACATTCCCTATGACCGGCCCAACACCACGATGCGGAAGTTCACGCTGTGTCCCGCGTGTCGCGAAGAATACGAGAATCCGTCGGACCGCCGCTTCCATGCCCAGCCCAACGCCTGCCCCGTGTGCGGCCCGAAGCTCGACGGCACGATAGAAGATGCGGTCGAAGCGCTGCTTCAGGGCGAAATCGTTGCCCTCAAGGGTATCGGCGGATTCCAACTTCTCGCCGACGCCCGCAACCGCGACGCAGTGGCCCGTCTTCGCGGACGCAAGCACCGCGAGGAGAAGCCCTTCGCGCTGATGATGCCGTCGCTGGAGGTGGCGAGAACCTACTGCGAAATCTCGCCCGCCGAAGTGCAGCTTCTGGAATCGCAAGCCGCGCCCATCGTCCTGTTGCAGCCCAAGCCCGCCACCGACATCGCGTGGAATGTCGCGCACTGTTCTCCCTATCTCGGCGTCATGTTGCCGTACTCGCCGCTGCATCACCTGCTGATGCAAGAGTGCCGTTTCCCGTTGATTGCCACCAGCGGCAACCGCAGTGACGAGCCTATCGCCATCGCCAACGACGAAGCCGCGGTGCGCCTCAAAGACATCGCCGATCATTTCCTGATGCACAACCGCCCCATTGTGCGGGCCTGTGACGATTCCGTGGTGCGCCTCACGCGTGGACGCGCCGGAATTCTGCGCCGCGCCCGCGGCTACGCCCCGCTGGGCATTCACGTCGCGCAGAGCCTGCCGCCAGTGCTCGCGGTCGGCGGCCATCTCAAGAACACGGTTGCGATCGGCGTGGGCCAGGACGTCTTCCTCAGCCAGCACGTCGGCGACCTCGAAACCCTCGAAGCCAGAGGTGCGTTCGAGAAAGCGATTGACGACTTGTGCCGCCTCTATAGTTTCAAGCCCGAGGTCGTGGCCTGCGATCTGCATCCCGACTACGCCTCGACCCATTGGGCGGAGAGGTCGGGACTCCCATTGATCCGCGTCCAGCATCATCAAGCTCATGTTGCCGCCTGTGCTGCTGAGAACAATGTGCAGGGAGCCTACCTCGGCATCTCATGGGATGGCACCGGATACGGTCTCGACGGCGCCATCTGGGGCGGTGAGTTCTTCCGCGTGGAAGGGAATCAGTTCGAGCGCGTCGCGCACCTGCGCTCGTTTGGCCTGCCGGGCGGCGACGCAGCGGTGCGCGAAGGCTGGCGTTCGGCCGCCAGTCTTATCTTCGAGGTTCTTGGTCCGGAGGCCGCAGACTCCAGAGTGCGCCCTATGCTGGAGCGCAGCATCAATGTCGTCCCCACAACCAGCGTGGGTCGTCTCTTTGACGCCGTAGCCTGCATCACGGGCGTAGCCCAGCAGAATCGCTTTGAGGGCCAGGCCGCCATGCTCTTCGAAAATGAAATTGGCCTTGTACGCACCGAAGAGGCGTATCCTTTAGCCGGTGGAGACTGGGGTCCTCTGATTCTGGCTGTGATGGCGGACAAGCGCGCTGGAGTCGCCGTGCCTTTGATCGCAGCGCGGTTCCACAACGCGTTGGTCGAGTGGATCCTGGAAGTTGCCGCCCACGCTGGGCCGAAGCAGATCGTGCTGAGCGGTGGAGTTTTTCAGAACCGTTATCTGACGGAGCGCGCGGCGTCTGCACTTGAGTCCCGGGGCTTCGAGGTGCATACGCAGCAGCGGGTTCCGCCCAATGATGGTGGTATCGCACTCGGTCAAGCGGTGATGAGCAAGATGTAGCGGCGCCGTCCTGGCGGTTGCGTGGGCGTCTCGCCCACGCTCGCCGAGCCAGATGCCCCTTCGGCAAACTCAGGGCAGGCTCTCGCGACAGCCGGCGGAATGCCGGCGCTACTTGCCGTCAGGTTTGCGGGGAGGCCAGAAAATGTGTCTTGCAGTTCCAGGTCGGGTGGTTGAAATCATGGACGACGGCGACATTGCCTTCCGCCGCGGCCGGGTCGATTTCGGCGGTATCCGCAAAGAGATCAATCTGGCCTACACTCCCGAAGCGGAAATCGGAAAATATGTTCTCGTCCACGTGGGCTTTGCCATCAGCGTGATTGACGAGGACGAAGCGCAGCGCATCTTCAAGTATCTTGAAGAACTAGGTGGGCTGAAAGAGGAACTCGGTGAAATTCCTCAGTGAGTATCGCGATCAGAAGGCTGCCGCACAACTGGCGCAGGAGATCTGGAAGAAAGTAACACGCCCGTGGACGATCATGGAGATCTGCGGCGGCCAGACCCACACCATCGTCAAGAGCGGCCTGGAAGACTTGCTGCCTCGCGACCTCACCCTGGTGCACGGTCCCGGCTGCCCGGTCTGCGTGACTCCGATCGAGTTGATCGACAAGGCTGTTGCCATCGCCCACCGCCCCGAAGTGATCTTCTGTTCCTTCGGCGACATGTTGCGCGTGCCCGGCTCCTCGAAAAGCTTGTTTGACGCCAAGGCTGAAGGCGCCGACGTCCGCATCGTCTATTCACCGCTCGACGCTCTGAAACTTGCCAAGGCGAATCCCGAGCGCCAGGTCGTCTTCTTTGCGGTCGGCTTCGAAACTACCGCGCCCGCCAACGCGATGGCCGCATGGCAAGCCGATCACGACCATGTGGACAACTTCTCACTTCTGGTTTCCCACGTGCTTGTTCCTCCGGCGATGGAAGCGTTGCTCTCATCGGAGCACTGCGTCGTCCAAGGATTCCTGGCCGCGGGCCACGTTTGCACCATCATGGGCTATGAAGAATATTTTCCGATCGCGGAGCGTTACAGGGTCCCCATCGTGGTCACCGGCTTCGAGCCGCTCGATATTCTGGAGGGCATTCTCCTGACCGTGAGCCAACTGGAAGAAGGCCGCCACGAGGTCGAGAACCAGTACGTTCGCGCCACTCGCCGCGAAGGGAACCGCCCCGCGCAGGAACGCATTGCCGAAGTGTTCGAGGTAACGGATCGTCAATGGCGCGGGCTCGGCGAGATCCCGGCCAGCGGCTTCCAGTTGCGCGGGCGCTTCCAGAAGTATGATGCCAACCGGCGCTTCCCCTTTTCGGGTGAACCGGCGCACGAGTCACCGGAGTGCATCAGCGGACTGATTCTGCAAGGCATCAAGAAGCCACACGAGTGTCCGGCGTTTGCGGTGAAGTGCACGCCGGAAAACCCGCTCGGCGCTCCAATGGTTTCGTCCGAGGGCGCATGTGCAGCCTATTACCACTATGGCAGACGCCAAATCCATGAACACGTTCAGTCTGAGTTGCCCAGTGCCCAGAGTCGCTGACGATCGCATCGTTCTGGCGCACGGCGGTGGTGGACGGCTGACCCATCAACTCATCGAAAAAATGTTTCTGCCCGCGTTCGGCAATCCCATGCTCGAACAGCGGCACGACGGCGCGGTTCTTCCCATCAATGGTTCGCGGCTCGCCTTTACCACCGATTCTTTTGTCGTGCGCCCTCTGATTTTTCCCGGCGGCAATATTGGCGATCTCGCCATCTACGGCACAGTCAACGATCTAGCCATGTGCGGCGCGCGCCCGCTCTACCTCAGCGCCGGATTCATTCTCGAGGAAGGCCTTGCCATGGATACGCTGCGCACCGTGGTCGCGTCCATGCAAGAGGCTGCAGCGAAGGCGGGAGTTCAGTTAGTGACCGGTGATACGAAAGTCGTCGACAAGGGCAAGGGGGACGGCATTTTCGTCAACACCTCCGGTATCGGCCTGATCGAGGCGAACGTCAAAGGGACGATCGGCCCGGCAGCGGTTCAAGTTGGCGACGCCGTCATCGTCAGCGGCGATCTCGGCCGCCACGGTATCGCCATTCTTTCCGTGCGTGAAAGCCTGGAGTTCGAGTCACCCATCCTGAGCGACACCGCTTCCGTCTGGCCTTCGGTCGAAGCCTTGCTGAATGCCGGCATTGACATCCATTGCCTGCGCGACCTGACTCGTGGCGGCTTGGCCACCACTCTGAACGAGATCGCTTCCGACCGGAATATCTGCATCAAGCTGGAAGAAACGCTCATTCCTGTGCAGGAGACGGTGCAGAGCGCCTGCGAGATTCTAGGCCTCGATCCTCTATACGTGGCGAACGAAGGCCGCTTCGCCGTGTTCGTACCAGCGGCGCAGGCGGACGCGGCGCTTGAAGTCATGAAGAAAGTTCCGGTGTCAGAAGGTTCGGTATATGTGGGAGAGGTTGAGGAGGCTCCGGGGCGGACGGTTGTTCTGCAAAGTCGGATCGGCGGCAACCGCGTCGTCGACATGCTGAGCGGGGAGCAGTTGCCGAGAATCTGCTAAGGGCCGCGTTGTTAAGATCAACTTGGGGGGAACAGCCGTGAACGTTGCACTCGAGCGTTTCCTTCAGGTGCAAAGTGCGCCTGTTTGCCGTGATCGTCCGGAGTTCCACCAGTCGATGGGGCTGACCAGATATTTCGCCAGCCTCGTGACAGTCCTCAGCATTCTCCTCGTCAGTTGTGGTGGATCGGGCGGGAGTCAGTTAACCCAGCAACTGCAAGGCCAGCCGTTCACTGTGACACCGTTGCTGCAGGCGCCGCTGCTCATGCCCGGCAGTTCCATGCAATTGCCGATCAGCGTGCTGCAGTTCCCGGGGACGACCGGGACGGTGAACGTTACGATCAGCGGACCGTCCGGCATCACAGTGACTCCGAACAGCTTCTCGGTGACTGCCTCCGCGGGTCAACCCACGGTGACTTTGACCGCGGCCAATCCTTTGGCGAGCGGGGTTTACACCTACACCGTCACCAGCACCGATGGGAACATGACGATCAGCTCCATCATTGCCGTAGACATAGTGCAGCCGCCTCCCTCGGCTGCTCCTCTCCAGGCGAACATCCTTTATAGCTTCGGCGCACAAGAGGGAAGTCCACAGGGACCGCTAATCGCAGACAGTACGGGTAACCTCTACGGCGTTGCGGGCGAGGAGGTATTCAAACTTTCCAACTCCAACGGCGGGTGGCAGGAAAGTGTCCTCTACACTTTTCCCAATGGGCCGCTGCCCTTGGGCTCTTTGGCCATAGATGCTTCGGGCAATTTGTACGGCGTTACTGTATCTGGAGGGTCCATGGGCCCGGGCTGCGCGCCGACGTGTGGAACGGTCTACGAACTGAGTCCCACAGCGACAGGATGGCAACTGACCGTGTTGTACAGCTTCCTGGGCGGTGCCGACGGGTACGAGCCCGGAGCGGGGGTAATCCTCGATCAAGCCGGCAACATCTATGGAACGACCGAATACGGAGGGTATCTTAACGGCCCATGCATTAGCGGCGGATGCGGCACTGTGTTTACCTTAACCCCGTCTCGAGGTGGCTGGAAGCACACAGTGATTTACAACTTTCAAGGAACAACACAAGGTTTCACGCCCAATAGCACTCTCGTTCGGGACGCGCAAGGAAACCTCTACGGCACCACGCTGGGAGGATCCGTGGTTAGCACCGCTCTGGGAGGGAATGCAACGTGTGAGGGCGGATGCGGGACGGTGTTCGAACTGACGAACTCTGGCGGCACGTGGCAAGAAGAGACAATCTACAGTTTCGGCGGCATCGGAACGGACGGGGTCGAACCGGCTGGCGTCGTGATGGACTCGGCGGGCAATCTCTACGGAGTTTCAGGCGGGGGCTTTAGCAATATGCAATGCGGTGGCTCCGGCGGAAACGTATTTGAACTCAGTCCGTCGGGCGGCAGTTGGAACATTACGCAGCTTTACTATTTCCTGGGTTGCAACCTCGGCGCCCCGCCTACGAGTTTGATTCTCGATGATGCTGGCAACCTTTACGGTACGGCCGCTGGAGGGCTTTCCGCGTGTGGTCCAAATGGGGGCTGTGGCGTCGTGTTCAAGCTGGCGGAGAATACACAACAATGGGATATTACCGAAGCCGACGATTTCCCCGGTGGTGCAGGCGGTTACGGGGCGAGCTACGTGACGCTGGTCGGGGGAAAGCTCTATGGAGTAACGGCTGGAGGCGGCGCGTCGAACTCAGGAACGGTGTTTGAGATTACTCCATAGTGGGCAGCGCTGATCTTGAGCCTGCGCGTCCTGTCCGCTTCCAGATTCCTGATGGTAATGCTGGCCATGCAATCAGTGATTGCATAGATGCATCCATTGGGGCTGAACGTCAAGAGACGACGCTTGAGGTACCCCGTGGAGTCATCTCCATAGTCCTAGTATCCTATTGATTCTAATGCACCTATACCGTAGTGACCGCAATCACGCCCGCCCGTGAGAATTATCACTGCGGCGTTCTTATAGAAGCCCACAATGAAGAACGGCATTATGTTTAGGCTGTACCTACGGAGGTAGGACTATGAGTTCTGTAATGACACGCCCCGGAACCAAGGCTTCTGGGGACTACATTGAACAAGTCATGCTCAGTGTGAAGGCGAAGAACCCCGCCGAGCCTGAGTTCCATCAGGCGGTGAAGGAAGTGTTCGATTCTCTGCGGTTAGTGCTGGGCAAGCATCCCGAGTACCAGTCAGCACGTCTGTTGGAGAGAGTCGTTGAGCCCGAGCGCGTCCTCATGTTCCGCGTTCCCTGGTTCGATGATCAGGGAAATATTCAGGTCAACCGTGGTTTCCGCATTGAGATGAACAGCGCCATCGGCCCCTACAAGGGTGGACTCCGCTTCCATCCCTCGGTCAACCTCGGCATCCTGAAGTTCCTGGCATTCGAACAGGTCTTCAAGAATTCGCTCACCACGCTGCCCATGGGCGGTGGCAAGGGCGGATCCGACTTCGATCCCAAGGGCAAGACCGACAACGAAGTGATGCGCTTCTGCCAGAGCTTCATGACCGAACTGCAGCGGCACATTGGACCGGACACCGACGTCCCGGCTGGCGACATCGGCGTGGGCGGGCGGGAGATCGGTTTCCTGTTTGGCCAGTACAAGCGGCTGCGTAATGAATTCACCGGCGTGCTGACCGGCAAAGGCCTGGGCTGGGGCGGTTCGCTGATTCGTCCCGAAGCTACCGGATACGGCTGCGTCTATTTCGCCGCCGAAATGCTGAAGAGCAAGAAAGACTCGCTCGAAGGCAAGCTCTGCCTGGTTTCGGGCAGCGGCAACGTCTCGCAATACACCGTCGAAAAGCTGCTCGATCTCGGCGCCAAGCCGGTTACCGTCTCCGATTCGAACGGCGTCATCTACGATCCGGACGGCATCGATCGCGAGAAGCTGGCCTTTATCATCGAACTGAAGAACGTCAAGCGTGGACGCGTCCGCGACTATGCCGATCACTACAAGAAAGCGATCTTCATGCCCACGGACATCAAGCTGGAGCACAACCCGCTGTGGAACATCAAAGCGGACTGCGCCTTCCCGAGCGCCACGCAGAACGAGATCACCGCGAAGGATGCGGCGAATCTGTTGAAGAACGGCATCAAGCTGGTCGCCGAGGGCGCGAATATGCCAAGCACGCTCGAAGCCACCAAGCTGTTCCTCGATGCCAAGATCCTGTACGGACCGGCCAAGGCTGCCAATGCGGGCGGCGTGGCTACTTCCGGCCTCGAAATGGCCCAGAACAGCGCACGGCTGAGCTGGACCCGCGAGGAAGTGGACGATCGTCTGCACAAGATCATGATCGCCATCCACCGGAATTGCTTCGAAACGGCCGAGAAATACGGTACGCCCGGCAACCTGGTGAACGGCGCCAACATCGGCGGCTTCCTGAAAGTAGCCAACGCGATGATGGATCAGGGGCTGGTGTAGCTGTTGTTGATTATGTGGGGACAGCCGCCCTCGGCTGTCCGCCGGGCAAAGCCCGGCAGTTGCATGGAGTAAAGATGAAACAGGTGTTGATGTAAGAAAACTCGAAGTAACGATGAATCGGGTGCCCCACCCTTGCCGCGTTCTTTGCGGCAAAGGTGGGGATTTTGATCTTTCAGTCCCAAGCACTTCGTTTGATATTTACGCGCCATCATAAACTGTCATATTATGAAGCCATGCCGATGACCTCACTGAACATCTCTCTGCCGGACGCCTTAAAGGAGTACGTCGAAGGGCAGGTCGCGACCGGCGATTGGGGCACGCCCAGCGAGTACGTTCGCGAATTGATTCGCCAGGACAAAGAGCGCCGTCTCGGCAATCTTGAGCGGGAACTGGTCGCGGCCGCCGATGGACCGAAAATCGAAATTCCTGTCGCCGAGATTCGCCGCAAGGGCCTGATCCCTGCCCTGCGCGAGCGCGCCCGCCGCAGATGAAGAACCGCAGGCTTGTCTTCAGCGATGCGGCCCTCGCCGACATCCTGGAACAAGCTGACTGGTACGAGGCTCAGTCGGGACGCCGATTAAGTCGGCGATGGGAGAAGGCGGTCGGTTCCGCCGTTTTGCGCATACTCAGGCGTCCTGGCGCGGGTGCGCGATGCACATTTCGGGCTCGGACACTCCGGGACGTAAGACGAACAACGATCTCGGGATTTCTCAAACATCTGGTCTTCTATCGCTTTGACGACGACGAAGTATTCGTCCTTCGCGTTGTACATGGCGCTCGTGATCTGGAACGTCTTTTTTCTTAGACGGAATACATCTGCCGGGTGCATCCTTGCCGCGCTTTTTGCGGCAAGGGTGGGGATTTTGATTTTCCGCCCCAACTCACCGGAACTATGTTGAGCTGGTAACAACGGTGGTACAGTTCTGCTGATTGAGGATTGCTTTTAGGGAAGCCGATGCGAAGAAGAGTTCAATGCGTTTTGAGCGTTCGTTGGATTACGGTCGTGGCGTTGGGTGGCGCTTTGGCGTTCGCGCCTAGTATCGTTGCCCAAACACTGAAGGAATCGCTGCCTCAGGCAGAGTCTCTCAAGGTTTTTCTTCAGAAGTACCTGGGAGAACCAGATCCAGGTTTCGAAAAAGAGGCATCGACACGATACTCTTCTGCCTTCGTCGACCTCAAGGATGATGGAACGAAGGAGTTCATTGTTTACGTCTCCGGTCGAGGGTGGTGTGGGACTGGTGGCTGTGTGATGTTGATCTTGGCTCCCGAGGGAGAGTCCTACAAAGTCGTTACAAGAACCATGGTCACGCGACTTCCGATCCGCGTCTTAACCACGAAATCGAATGGCTGGCACGACATTAGCGTTGTGGTGGCGGGCGGAAGGATCCAGCCAGGATATGAGGCCGAACTTTCCTTCGACGGCAAAACCTATCCAAGTAATCCCACTGTCAGCCCGGCTCGTCGATTGACTGGGAAGGCTCGGGGGGAAACAGCTATAACCGAAACCACGAAAGATCAAGCTCTCTACTAATCGGTGCACGGCTGCCCCATCTTTGCGCGTTCTTTGCGGCAAAGGTGGGATCTTGAGTTCTCGAGAAACCGCATAAGGCCTCTGACCTACGATGCCGTCTGGGACGAACCGACGTTGTAGCCTTCATCCATTGCCCGCCGAAGCTTTTCCCGCTCCTCCGGACTCATCTTCCGGCAGCCGCGTCCGAAGTGCCGCCCACCATGCCGTCCCGGCCCCCCATGCCCAAGTCCGCCGAACAGAATCCGGCACAGTGCCAGCAATCCCAGTGCCTGCCAGAAGCCGAGTGTCCGCCAGCCGAAGAGCGGTGGCAGCAGCCAATTCCACAGGTGCATCACCACCTCTCCGCCCACGAAGAGAAATAGCGGAATCGCTACAATCGCCAGCGGCGCAATCCAAAACCATCTCCTTCTCATATTCATTTCCCCTTCATTGAAAGTCGTCGTGCACTTTACGCGAGATCCCTCGCTCCGCCTGAAAGGCGGCTACGCTCGGGATGACGCCGCGTTGAGAATCCAATCGCATTACAAACTCATTTCGTAAATTCGTCATACACACGCTGCAACCGCTCCCGCAGATGCAGCACCGCGTAGCGTTTGCGCGACAGAAGCGTATTCACGCTCACTCCGGTCTCAGCCGACAGCTCTTTGAAACTGCGCCCGTCGAACTCGTGCGCCACAAACACTTCGCGCTGCTCCTCCGGCAGTTCGTCGAGCGCCAGCTCCAGCTCATCGAGCAGCACGTTGCGGGCGTAGATCGCCTCCGGCCCGGCACCCGGCGATGGCAGCAGATCTTCGAACTGCAGCAACACGCCTTTGTCGTCCGCCGGCTCGATATCGCTGAAGTTCTCCGGCTCCTTCTTGCGAAACAGATCGGTAATGCGGTTTCGAGCCACCCGAAACAACCACCCGGTCACGTGTTCGATCGGCATCAGCAGCCGGTTCGCCTCCACCAGCCGGTAGAAGACGTCCTGCAGAATGTCCTCCGCATCCAGCGGATCGGGCACGCGCCGGCGAATGAAGTTGCGCAGCCGCGACTGCTCCCGCTTGACCACCTCGGAGATGCGCTGGTCCTGTTCGAGTGCCATCGGCTCGACTACCAAGTACTTCAGGCTCGCCGCTTCGTTCATCCACTGATGTAGACGAATGAGGGGGTGCGGATATTGTAGGGGTCGTGGCAACAAGCGCATGGGCTAAAGCCCGACTGATTTCATGGGACTTACGCGGCCCTGAAGGGGCGCTCTCCACGGTTACGCGGCTCGCAGCCCTCGCAATCACTGCCGTGTCGATCCCTACGCGAGTATGATGAGCAGTTAACGATCAGGCCCATGATCGTCCGTCCCATCGCCGCCCCCATCCTTGACGCCGAAGAGCGCTTCGAAGGCTTCGAGAACCTGATGCCCTTCCGGGTGCAGAACATTCTTCTGGTCTCGAGCCTGTATGACTCGTTCATCCTGCGCGAAGACGGACGCCTCAACGAACTCCTCATCGACGAATCGCTCGAGCTGAACCTGCGGCAGATTCCGGGCATCACGCATGTTTCCAGTTGTGCCGAGGCGCTCGACCTGGCGAGTTCCAATCCGCAATTCAATCTGATCGTGACCAATCTCGCCGTCGGCGACATGGACGCCGCGCAACTCGCCCGCGAAGTCCGCCTCAAGGGACTCGACGTTCCCGTAGTCGTGCTCGGCTACGACTATCGCGAGATCAAGAATTTCGTGGCGCGGAATCCCGTCACCGACATTGACCGCGTATTCCTCTGGCAGGGAACCGCGCGGATTCTAATTGCAATCGTCAAGTACGTGGAAGACAAGCGCAATGTGTTGCACGACACGCGCGCCATGGGCGTGCCGGTGTTGCTGGTGGTCGAGGACAACATCCGCTACTACTCGTCGTTCTTGCCGGTGATTTATACCGAGATCATCAAGCAGTCGCGCCGAGTGATTCAGGAAGGGATCAACGTCGCGCACAAACTTGTGCGCATGCAGGCGCGCCCGAAGATCCTGCTCGCGTCGAATTTCGAAGAGGCGGCGCAACTCGTGCAGCAATATCGGGATTACATTTTTGGCTTGGTCTCTGATGTGGAGTTCCCATGGGAAGGGAAACTCAATCCGGAAGCCGGTTTCGAACTGGCGCGCATGGTCCGGAGCCTGACGCCCGACGTGCCTGTGGTGCTGCAGACCAGTCGCACCGAGTTCCGTCCGCGTGCGCATGCTGCAGGCTACTCTTTCCTCCGCAAACGGTCGCCCACGCTGCTGAAAGACTTGCGCCGCATTCTGACCGATCAATTCGGCTTTGGCGATTTCGTTTTCCGCATGCCCGACCAGCGCGAGGTGGGGCGCGCCAAAGACTTGAACGAACTGGAAGAGACCCTGCAGACGCTGCCCGCCGACAGCCTGGTGTATCACGCGCAACGCAATCACTTCTCGCACTGGCTGATGGCGCGCACGGAGTTTGCTCTGGCGGCCAAGCTCAGGCCGCGCAAGGTTTCCGACTTCAATGGCCCCGAGCATCTGCGGCGCGATCTGATCGAGTCGATCAACGACTACCGTCGAGAACAGAACGAAGTCCTGATCGGCGATTTCAAGCCTGACACGTTCAAGCCCTCCGACTCCGGTTTTCTCAGAATTGGTTCGGGATCGCTTGGCGGTAAGGCCCGTGGCCTGGCCTTCGTCCGACATCTCCTTCGCACCCGCCGCATCATGCGGCGTTTTCCCGGCGTGCGCATTTCCGTTCCACCCGCGGTGGTGATCGCCACGGATATGTTCGACCTGTTCCTCGCCGAAAACAATCTGAGCGACTTCGCCCTGCATTGCGACGACGACGGCGAAATCCAGCAGCGCTTCCTGGATGCCACGTTACCCATGCCGCTGCAAGAGAACTTGAAGGCATTCCTCGCTGAAGTCGATTACCCGCTGGCGGTGCGCTCCTCGAGCCTGCTCGAAGATTCGCAGTACCAGCCCTTTACCGGCGTCTACGAGACGTTCATGCTGGGCAACCGGCAAGCCAGCCTGCAGGCTCGCCTCGACGAACTGTCAGAGGCGATCAAGCGCGTCTACGCTTCAACTTTCAGCCAGCATGCGAAGGCCTATGTTCGCGCCACACCGTACCGCCTGGAAGAAGAAAAGATGGCGGTCATCCTGCAGCAGGTGGTGGGCACGGCGCACGGCCCACGTTTCTACCCTGACTTTTCGGGCGTGGTGCGCTCCCACAATTTCTATCCCGTGTCGCCGATGACCTTTGCCGACGGCATCGCCGCGGTCGCCCTCGGCCTGGGTCGCACGGTAGTCGATGGGGGAAAGTGCCTGAGCTTCTGCCCGCGTTACCCGCGCAATCTCCTGCAGTTTTCCTCCGTCGAAGACATCTTGGCGAATACGCAGACGGAGTTCTGCGCCCTTGAACTCGATGGCGTTCCCGACGGCGGAGGCCCGGGCCACTTGCGCGAAGCCCGCTTCGGTCTCGACGTTGCCGAAGCCGACGGCACGCTGCACGCCGTGGCCTCGACTTATTCTGCCGACAATCAAGCGGTCTACGACGGCCTGAGCCGCCCCGGAGCCCGCGTCGTGACGTTCGCTCCCATGCTCAAGCACGGCGTCTTCCCCCTGGCCACGATACTGGAGTTGCTGGTGCGCGCCGGCGAAGATGCCTTAGGCAATCCCGTCGAAATCGAATTCGCCGTTCGTCTGCCCCGCGCCGAGGAGCCCGCCGAGTTCGGATTCCTGCAAATCCGCCCGCTGACTCTGGCCCGCGACCATCAGGACCTCACGATCGGCGATGTCGACTCGTCCCAGTTGATCTGTCAGAGCACGAAAGTTCTCGGCAACGGCCGCATCGAAAACCTGTTCGACATTGTCGTCGTCGATTCCCAGCGCTTCGAGCGCAGCCGCAGTCAGGAAGTCGCCCGCGCCGTCGCTCACTTCAATGCCACCTTGAGCTCGGAGAATCGCCCCTATCTGCTGATCGGGGTCGGCCGCTGGGGCTCCAACGATCCTTGGCTCGGCATCCCCGTCGAGTGGGACGAAATCTCGGGCGCCCGCGCCATCGTCGAAGCCGGCTTCCATGACTTCCGTGTCACTCCGTCGCAGGGCAGCCACTTCTTCCAGAACCTGACCGCCTTCCAGGTCGGATATTTCACCGTCAACCCCGACGCCGGCGAAGGCTCCGTCGACTGGCAATGGCTGGCCGAGCAGCCCGCAGTCGAAGAACAAGGCTGCGTCCGCCACCTGCAATTTTCGCAGCCGCTTCGCGTGATCATGAACAGCAGAACCAGTCAGGGTGTGATCTTCAAGCCGGAAGGACTTGTACCGTAGCGCCGGCATCTTGCCGGCAGTCCCGAGAGCCTGCCCTGAGCTTGCCGAAGGGGCGTCTCGCCCTCGGCGTCGTGGGCCCATCACCGCGGGTAACGGCCGTAGGTTTAGCAGAAGAGTTCGACCGCTCACCGGATCACGTGAATTTGCACGCCCAATTTCAAGTTTTTCCATGATCGGTCCGCCGTGTAAACGGGCGCCTGCAGTGTGAGGCCCAGGGCCAGGCACGCCCGGTCCCCGAGCGACAATCCAAACGCACGGGTCTCGGCGATCATGCTGCCCGCCGCCTTAGCATGCTCGGCGGTGAAGGGGATGACATCCTGGACCGAGCCCGTGGCATCCGCCCATGCTTCATCAGGAAGCCAGCCCCAACTCAGGAGCTTGCCCTGAACCTCCGCGAGAGTGACCGTGCTGATAATCGCCCGCGTGAGCAACGCAGGCGTGACTTTGTCGGATCCCGGTTCCTGATGAATTACCGCAAGGAGGGCGGATGAATCCACGATCACCCTACTCACGCTTGGCAGCCTCGCGGCGCTCGGCGATCAGTTCGTCGACGAGTGAGACACCCGGCTTCACGTACTTCCGGGCGTGGCGCTGCGCCCGCTCGATACGTCGTTTCATGGTCGTGAGTCGTAGTTCATCATCCTCAAGGCGCAAGATGACCTCGTCGCCCGGATTGATCCCGAGCGCTTTGCGGAAGGAAGCCGGGATCACGACGCGTCCATTTTCATTGATCCTCAACCGGGCTTCTCCATCCATGTATCACCCCCCGTGAATGACACATTATTACAAAAATGTCATTAAGATCGAACTATGACACATTTATAATTATATGTCACATTTATCATACACTGAACTGTGATCCAAATCACAGCCCGCTTCGACCCCTCCGAACACAATTGGCTAGTCGAAAAAATCGCCCTTTTTTAATCGCGGAGTATATGTGTTCAAGATCATCCAAGCCGAATTCCTAGCGCCTGGTATTAAACGTTTCGTCATCGAAGCTCCTCGCATCGCCCGTAAACAGAGGCCCGGCCAGTTCGTCATCCTCCGTATCTACGAAGAAGGCGAGCGCATTCCGGTCACCATTGAGAACTCCAATCCCGAGCGTGGCACCATCAACATAGTCGTGCAGGCCGCGGGAAAAACGACGCACCTGCTGAACTCGCTGAACACGGGCGATCAGATTCTCGACGTCGTCGGCCCCCTCGGAAAGCCGTCTGAGATCGCGAACTACGGCACGGTGGTCGTGGTGGGCGGCGGGGTCGGCACCGCGATGGCGTATCCCACGGCCGCAGCGCTCAAGCGAGCCGGCAACCGCGTGATTTCCATCGTCGGCGCTCGCAACAAAGAGTTGGTGATCCTCGAACCGGAGATGCGCGCGGTGAGCGATGCTTTGATGATCACCACCGACGACGGCAGTTATGCCGACAAAGGTTTCGTCACCGACAAACTTCGCCAGTTGATTCAGAACGGCACCCGCATCGACCTGGTTGTGGCGGTGGGCCCAATCGTGATGATGAAGGCGATCGCCGAAATGACGCGCAAGGAAAACATTCACACGGTCGTCAGCCTCAACCCGATCATGATTGACGGCACCGGTATGTGCGGGGGCTGTCGCGTTCTGGTCGGCGGCAAGAGCGAGTTCGCCTGCGTCGACGGCCCGGAATTCGATGCGCACCGCGTCGATTTCGCAGTGCTGGTGCAGCGCAACTCGATGTACCGCGACGCCGAGCAGCGTTCTCTGGCGGAATTCCAACGAGTCACCAGCATGGAAGCGTCCAGTCAGGAAGTCGAACACGCCTGTGCAGTGGCCCGGGCCAGCCGGCAAGGAGATCAACGATGAGTCCCACCGCGAAGAAGTCGGTAAACCCCTTGTCGCCGAAGGAACGCATCAAGGTTCCGCGCCAACTGATGCCTGAGCAACCCGCGGAGGAGCGTGCCCACAATTTCACCGAAGTGAATCTTGGCTACAGTCCTGAACTCGCCCAGCAAGAGGCGCTGCGCTGCCTGGAATGCGCCAAGCCCACCTGCACTGACAATTGCCCCGTCGGGGTGAAGGTGAAAGAGTTCGTAGAACTGATCGTGGTCGGTGACTTCCTCGGCGCCGCCGCCAAGATTCGCGAAGACAACGTCCTCCCCGCCGTCACCGGACGCGTCTGCCCGCAGGAAGACCACTGCGAAGGCAAATGCCTGCTATCGAAAAAGGTGAAGCCGCTGGGGATCGGCTATCTGGAGCGCTTCGTCGCCGACTACGAAAAGCGCATGGGAACTCACGTAGTACCCAGCGTGTCGCCCACAGGAAAGAAGGTTGCCGTAGTAGGCAGCGGTCCTTCGGGCCTAACCGTCGCGGGCGATCTCATCCAGAAAGGCCACAAGGTCCGCGTATTCGAAGCCCTGCACGAACTCGGCGGTGTGCTTGTCTATGGCATCCCCGAATTCCGCCTGCCGAAGCAGATCATCCGCGAGCAGCTCGACTACATGCGCGAAATGGGCGTCGAATTCGAGACCGACGTGGTTGTAGGGCGAACCGTGACTATCGATGAACTCATCGGAGAAGAAGGTTACGACGCCGTCTACATTGGCACTGGCGCTGGGCTCCCACAGTTCATGAACATCCCCGGGGAGCATTTCAACGGCGTCTATTCCGCCAATGAATTCCTGACTCGCATCAATTTGATGAAAGCCTACAAATTCCCGACCTATGACGAGCCCATGCTCGATTTGCACGGGAAAGACGTCGCCGTGATCGGCGGCGGCAATACGGCGCTCGATGCGATCCGTTCCGCCCTTCGCCTGGGCGCGCGCAAGGCCTACGTGATCTACCGCCGCAGCGACGCCGAGATGCCCGCTCGCGCCGAAGAAGTTCACCACGCGCGTCAAGAAGGAATCGATTTCCAGATGCTGACTGCTCCTGTCGAGTTCGTCTCCGACGGCAAGGGATGGTTGACCGCCGCCCGTTGCGTTCGCATGGAGTTGGGCGAGCCGGATGCCTCGGGCCGCCGTCGCCCCGTGCCCATCCAAGGCTCGGAGTTCGATCTGCCTTTGTCAGTCGCGGTCATCGCCATCGGCACCAGCGCCAACCCGATCGTGCAAAGCACCACGCCTGGACTGGGCACGAACAAGCGGGGTTACATTCAGGCCAGCGAGGAAACGCAACGTACCACGCGCAAAGGAGTATTTGCTGGAGGCGACATTGTGACCGGCAGCGCCACCGTGATCCTCGCGATGGGCGCGGGCCGCCGCGCCGCTAAATCCATCCATGATTATCTGACGACCGGCGAGTGGTAAGCTACCGCCGTGCCGATCATCCGGTGCCGAAGGGACGCCTGAACCGGCTCCCGCTCCTGACTTATGCAAAGCTCAGCTCCAAATATGTATCCGTCCTCCACCATAACAACGGAATCCGCGCCGCCCAATACTTGCGATTGATCGCCTGGCGCGCCCGCGCATGCTCTTCTGGCGGCAGAATACGCGCCTTCGCATCAAACTCCGCTCCAGTCACGGTTCCCCGCATCGTGCATGGCGCGACGCGCACCTGCGGATTATTGCGAATCCGCTTGGTCTTCCCCATGTCGCCGCGAGTCATCACATAGAGCCTGCCGCCTTCTTCTCCAAACCACACGGGAGTCGCGACGCCCACTCCGGTCTTGCGAAACGTTGTCAGGGAAATATATTTCCGACCTTGAACGGGCGCGGGAATCTGGCTCGGCATAAACTTCATTCTAGAATGGCAGGGCAAAAAGGTGAACGCTCGGGTCCGCGTCCAATTTTTGCCCTGGCAAGGCTGACGGGCAATTTGCCTGAGCCGATTGCTCCGGTCATGTCATATGTGTTACAAGCCTGAACATGCGTAAATGGATGAAAGATCGATTACAGCGCCGTAAGAAGAAAGCCCCGGAGGAGGGAAGTCAGCCGGCGCCTCCGCCACTGCAGCCGGCATATTTCGATGCGGAGCAAGCTCCAAGCACAGTGCCCCAGTCTGGCCATCTCGAGTCTCAGAATTTTGAGTCTAGCCATCTTGAGTCGAGCCATAACGAGGCTGAAATTCCGGCAGCCTCCGAACCGGAGTTTGAAGCGCAGCCCGCTCGCAACGAATCCTCAAATCCTACCGAGCAACCCCGCCAGCCAGTCGCAAGGGAAGAAGGCCAGCGTGGACGCGGACGTCGCCGCCGTGGTGGACGCGGCCGAGGCGGACGCGGTCGCGAGCAAGCCGTCGCCCAGGCCTTCAGTCCCGCCGCCAAAGGCATTATCCCCGACCTGCCAGTTCAACAAGTCGACGAAGGGCCCGAGGAAGAGCCCGAAACGGCCGAACCCGAAACCCACGCCGCGCCGCAAGCACCCCGTGTTCCCGCTGCAGTGCCGGTGGCCGCGCCACGTCCGCCTAAAGGCATTGTCGTGCTTGCCATCGGGCTCCCTGGTTCGGGCAAAAGTTCCTGGTTCAAGCGCCACAACGTGGTCCCGCTCTCCAGCGACATGGTCCGGACGCTTCTGTTTGACGACGTCCGCGAGCAGCGCTTTCAGGATCTTGTGTTCTCGAACCTGCGCTCGATGCTCAAGGCGCGCCTCATCGCCAAGCGTCCCATGAATTATGTGGACGCCACCAACCTCACTCCCCAGGAGCGCCAGCACTGGATCAAACTGGCTAAAGATTACAACTACGAAGTGAACGCCGTGTTTTTCGATGTTCCGCTTGAAGTCTGCGTCGAGCGCCATCAGCGCCGCGATCGCGTCGTCCCGGAAGACATCATGCGCCGTATGGCCGCCAAGCTGAAGGCGCCATCCTTCGCCGAAGGCTTCGCCAAAATTACGGTTGTGCGCGTGAAGAAGAAGGAAGAGTAGTTCTCACATATTTCCGCCGCGGAGCGGCGAGAGAATGCAGCCCACAGCTTGCCCTGAGCTTGCCGAAGGGCGCAAGCCGAGCGTAGGCGGAAAGTGACTGGGAGCAAGCCCGGCGAAAGAAAACTTAGCGCGACGGGCCTCTCATCCCTTCAAATGCGGCAACAACTCCTTGAACGCCGCCGACGAAGACGACCGCATCAATTCATAAATCATCATCTCCGTCGACGAAATCACCGCGCCCGCAGTTCGCATGCGTTCCAGCCCGATCTTCCAGTTCCATTCTGTCCTGGAGCTGACCGCGTCCGACGCCACGTGTACCAGATATCCCTCGCGCAGCGCCCCCAGCGCCGTCTGCGTCACGCAGATGTGGCTCTCCATCCCGCATAGCAGCAGAGTGTTGCGCTGGCCCGGCAGCCGCTTGAGTAGGCTGCAAAACACGTCACTGCCGAAGCAGGAGAATAACGTCTTGTCGATCGCTTCCGTGCCCGCCAGCAGGGACGCGATCTCCGGCACCGTTCCGCCCAATCCCTTCGCATACTGCGTGCTGACCAGGACCGGAATTTTCAGAATCCCCGCCGCGCGAATCAGGAGCTGAGCATTCCGCACCAGCTGTTCCTTCTGAAAAATCGGCGGCAGCAGCTTCTCCTGAATGTCGATGACGACGAGGGCGCACTGTTCGGCCTCCAGCGGACGACGCGCCATGTCAGCATAATCCGTGGAGGCACGAATGGAATCCAGGGCCGTGACCATGGCTACTCCTCATAAGAAAGTCTGATCGACAGATTCTACCGCTTCACGAGAAGAACAAGCGGGCGACAAAACGCGGTCGCAGATCAAACCTGGCGACCTACAGTCTCGAATTCTCCAAGCTGCGCCACGCCAGCCGGTTTCGGTTGACCCGCCTCGCTTTCAACCATAAAATCAAGGTGGGCTTGCGAGAATGCGCTCCAACTGAGAAACTGCCCCCTCGTTCAACGGCTAGGACACCTGCCTCTGGAGCAGGTTATCGGGGTTCGAATCCCTGGGGGGCAGCCAAATATTTCAATCTCCCAGATCCGCAACCGCTTAGGTCACTCCGTCGCTCGCTGGTTTTCAGTGGCGGGTCGACCTTGCCATCCGCTACCATCTCACTGCGAGAAGGAAACGAAGATTGTTCTTCGGGATACTTCACAGCCCGGGAACCCCACGCATGCAAATGAATCGCAGCCACTACTCTCTCCGCGCACAAGTCGCGCTTTTCGGCTTCCTTCTCTGGGTCCCGGGCGTCTTTGCCGCAAACAGCACGCAGGTTGTAGTGGTGGCTGTCGCTGACATGTACTCCGGGCCCAGCGACCAATCGGATGTCGTTTCTCAGGCCATTTACGGCAGCAACGTGACTCTGCTGACCGCTCGCGGAGAATGGTCCAGAATTCAAACCGCGGATCGCTACAAAGGATGGATACCCAGTCGCCACCTCCGACTGATTCAGAGCGGCACGGGCTATGCAACATCCGGAGCAATCGTCCAGGTAGAAAGTCTCTTCGCCAATATCTATCGCGAGCCCGATGTCACTCGTCACAAGCCCGTGCTCACCATTCCCTTCGCGTCGCGCCTCGAGGTGATCCCAGACGAGAACGGACCAGACACGAAGAAATCCGAAGGGAAGGGAAGCCACGAGGGCTGGTTGCAAGTTCGCCTCCCCGACAAGCGCAGCGAATGGCTCCAGTCGAGCGACGTTGTCTCCGACCCGAAGCCTTTATCAATTCCCGAATCCATCGCACTGGCCAAGCGCTTCCTGGGCCTTCCATATCTATGGGGAGGCAGGTCGAGCTTTGGCTTCGACTGCTCCGGTTTCACGCAGATGCTGGTGGGTTCCCGCGGCTTCAATATGCCGCGCGACGCAGACAAGCAAGCCGCGTGGAGCGGCGTGATCCCCGTAGACCGCAAAGATCTCCAGCCTGGCGACCTGCTCTTCTTCGGTTCCTCACCACGGGACATTAATCATACGGGAATGTACATCGGCGATGGCCAATTCATTCAAGACACTACCAACGGACATCCGGTCGTCCAGATCAGCCGCCTTGACGATCAACCCTGGACACAACTTCTGGTCGCCAGCCGCAGGGTGAAATGAATTCATGGTTCTTCCCGATCGCCGCGAGGCACGCGTCGTTATTCTCATTCCGTTCTTTAGAGATACAGTGCAGGGAACTTTACCTGGAATGCGCTACACTGACCAGCCGGAATTCACATGCCTCCCACCCTCGACACGCTGCTCGCCAGCCTCGAAGCCGCTAAGAGCCGCTTCGGCCGAGGCGCAGCTACAGAAACAAGAGTCCTGCTCGATCAACTCTCCAGTCACAACTTCGGCGACGCCAAATCCCTCATCCGTTTCCATGAGACTCTGCTCTTCCTGCGCGCCTTCCCGCAGTCCGCAGCGCTCGTCCCGCGGATCGAAAGACTGCTGAACAGGTTTCACGAGCGGGTCGAGAACCTTCGCGAACGGGGCGACGACATGGAGGCCTTCGACGACTTCGACACTTCTGGCATCGCTGGCACAACGATGCAAGACACTCTCAATTTCGAAGCCGCGCGCTGGCTGACGCGCCGCATTCCGCGCAACGTCGAGATCGCTTGGGACGACTACGAAGACGAGCGCGCCATGGGATCCACATGGCCGCGTTTCATTCCTCTTCTTGAGGAAGATGCCGATGTAGAAGCCAACATCCCGTGGCGGCGATGGCTCGATTCGGCACGAGATCGTGAGCGTGACCTCGAATGGCTGGTCCGGCGCTTCGAGCAGCTAGCCGTTGGCGAAGGGAAGGACGAAACCGCCCGCGAGCGCGCCGAACTCTTTGACGCGCTGCGCCTCCCGCTGCGCTGGCATCTCAGAAATCTCAAACTCTGCCGCACTCGCAACTGGAGGCGTCCGCGGCAGTTCTACTACCACACGGAGCCGCTGATCGTACGAAGTCAAGTGTCGCTGGCGGAGGAACTCGCGCAGCCTGCTCCGCGCCTCGTGAAACTCTCGCGTCGCGAAGGCGAGAACGTTATGCACACCATCCGTGAAGTGATGGCTGTGCGCTACCGCGAACTCTACGGCACGACGCTCGGCGACCCAAACTCCGTCGTACGCGCCGATCTTCATTCCGGCAATGCCGGTCGCGGCGTGGTCATGTATTTCTGGAACCTGCCCGTCGCGCGGCGACTGCCGCTGCGCGCTTACGTTGCTGGATTCACTCTCAAGAATGGCGTTCCCATTAACTACATCGAAGCCATCGGCCTGTGCGAATGGATTGAGGTCGGCTTTAACACTTTCTACACTTACCGGCAGGGGGAAACCGCATGGATTTATGCGCAAGGCCTGCGCTGTCTTTGCGCGTTCACGGGCGCGAAGACGATCTCCGTCTATCCTTATCAGATCGGGCAGAATAATGACGAAGCTCTTGATTCAGGCGCTTGCTGGTTCTACCGCAAACTGGGGTTCCGCAGTGGCAACAAAGATCTGGAGCAGCTGGCCAGAAGGGAAGAGCAGAAGATCGCCGCGAATCCGAAATACCGCACGCCGAAGAAAACTCTGAAGCGTCTCGCCGAAGCGCATGTGTTTTATGAATTGCCGGAAAGCGAACACTGTGCTTGGGATAACTTCTCCACGCGCAACCTCGGGCTGCGCGTGAACCGGCGCATGGCGCGCGGGTTCGACGGCGACAGCGCGCGCATCCGGCGCGCATCCCTGGCGGAAGTCAGCCGCGCGTTCGCCGTCAGTTTGTCCCGCTGGAATTCGGCGGAGCGGCGAGCCTTCGAGAATTGGTCGCTGGTGCTGGCGCTGATTCCCAATCTTCGCCGCTGGTCTCCGCAAGAGAAGCTGGATGCAACCAGGATTATCCGCGCGCAAGCTGGTGCCAACGAAATGCGCTATCTGCGCTTGACCCAGCAACATCCTGGCTTGCGCGAAGAACTCTTGCGGTTGGGATCGAAGCGATAACTTTGTCGGAGAGGCGTTCTCGGCGATTTATCCTGCACGTCCTTAGGGACGCTCCAGCCCGCTAGAATCTCACCGTTATCAGAGCCGCAAGGATGTCCATAAGCCAATGCGCCGCAATCAGTGGCGGCAATCGGCGAGTCCAGGAATAGACCAGCAGGAATACGGTTGCTCCCGGGAAAAATGCCAGGAAACGCCATGCCACGTAATGCCAATCGAGAATCAGAGGGAAAAAACTGTGTTGCAGCCCCCACCAAAAAGCTACAACGAGAATCGCGATCCATCGTCGTCCGGACAGCGCCTGGAGACGAGGCAGTGCGTACGCCTGGTATGTCATCTCTTCTGTGGGAGACCAGATGATCCACCATGCGCTCAGGCTGTAGATCACCGCCCAAAATGGTAACACCCGCGCTGCCAGCAATCCTGGATACAGGTTAGGTTGTGTCGAGCCATACACCAATATGCTGGCGAGCGGACCGCCGACTCCGAAGAAAGGGAATATCAGAAGAAACCACCCGATTCCGACAAAGACATCGCGTCCCCAGCGTAGGCGTATCTTCCCGATCAAATCACGAAGGCCGATACCTTCACTGCGTGTAAACCGCGTCATCAACATTAGACATCCGATGTCAACCAGAGTTCCGTATATCGTCCACCACGGAGCGGCCGCTTTCCACGGGGATGGGTGGTGGCGCAGCACGTAAATAAACGCCACTATCGCTTGGGCTATGACCGCAAGTACGGTCCGGCCTGTCACCATCACCAGTGGCCCCGTCCAGGATACCCGTCCCAGCGCAGCCCGCTTCTCGACCTCTGCCTGTGAGTTGGCACTGGCGTGCTCCTGGTTTTCAGAAGCATTCACACGTTTGATAACCGTCATTCTGGCATCAACTATACGCGTCACTGGCGGCCCTTGACCTGTGCGTCGAAATCGTGGCCACATTGTTTATGTAACCAGGCCAATTACACTTTCTGACCTGGTTGTGAGTTGTGAATGAAATGGCAATTTCTCAACATCAGCTATGTGCCCCGACCCCGATTTCCTATGTGGATTGGAAGAAAAAAAGGAGGCACGCTCGTTGCGTGCCTCTCGTGTGCTCAGTCCGACTACGCCGTCTTTCCCGCTCGTCAGCCAGGTTACTACTTAGCCGCGGGGATGTAGCTTAGTTCGGGGTGGAATTTCCACATGCTCCATTCCGTGCTCTCGATCAGCGGCTGGAGCTTGGCTTGAAACGCCTTAAATTCGGCGGCGCTCATCCCCTTTTCGACGCCAATCGTTGCATCCAGGTCCGCCCAGCCGTTCAAGCCTAAATAGCTGTGAATTTCATTCGCGGGCGTACCAAACCGCGCCACCGCAACTCCGTAATCGGAGGCACCCGACTTCTTAACAGCCGGCACAATCTGATCGCGGAAGAGGGCTTTGAGTTCATCCATTTTGCCAGACACGACTCGCGTCCGGCCGACGCGCACCATCGGAGGAACCTCCTTCGAGCGAACCATCATGTCGGGCTGCATTTCGTCAATCCAGGTCTCGAGGCTGTCGGTCACCGTGTCAAGGCGGGCAAAGAGCCTTGCCATGTCAGCTTCTACCGACTTCAGCTTCGGATTCTGCTCATCGATCTCCTTCCACTTCGACGAGTACCAGACGACCGCGTGTTGCGTCGGTCCACTCTGAGATTCCCAGACGGTGAATCCCTGGTCTGATCCTGCCTTTTTCACCAGCGCGACATAGTCTTTGACTGCAGCCTTCCAACTTTCATCCTGGCCCCATTTCACTTTGACGAACAGCACCGTGCGGATGTTGCCTTGTGCCCAAGACGGTGCACAGAAGCAAGTCAATGCAATCGCAGCCAGCAAACAGCCGCGAAGCGAGAGCGGTTTTCTCATTGGTAGTCTCCTAGGCCTCGTGAAAGCAAATCGCACCCCTCGACAGCCGGAAACAATGGATTGTGTTGGTGCTGAGGCGCCCGCAAGTATACACGTGATCTTTGAGAACCACAGCATAGGTGTCGTTAAGAGCCGTTACGCTCATTGAGAATTGGCCGGCCCGCGATGAGTGCGAGGGCGATTTTTCGCCAGCAATCGGCCAGGTCACTTCAGGCAACTCTCGCGTCCATAAGTTTGTCAGAGACTCTGACCAAGAGGATTGGGCAATTGTCCTGCAAAGGACGAAGGCCGGGTATCCCGGAAGGAAGTTCCGGATCCCGGCCCACGCCTTACCTCAACTTGGAGTAGAAGTTTTGCCTAGTTGCCCGAGCCCGAGTTGGCAGCGGTGGCTGGTGCCGGAGTCTGAGCGGCGCCAACACCGTACCGGGCCAACCGCGGAAAGAAGGGCGTGACCTCAAACGGCATCTTGTCACGCGCCGAGGTGATGGCGACCGGAGCCGTCTTCACCATTTCCGCCTTATCGTCCCAGGGGTTGATCTTCACACGGCCGCCCAAAGGCAGGGCCGCGATCTGATCCAGTTTTGCGTTATCCAGCGCCGGGCCTTGCGTGGCCAGAGCGGACAAACGGGTTACCGTTCCGCCTTCCGCCAGAGGATTGCCCAAGTGCGTGGTCAGCAACGCGCTCAGTTGCGGAGCGCGCAGCTGCAACGCCTTCAGGAACAAGCCGATGTTGTCCAACTTCTGCGCGTAGGGTGAGTTCTTCAGAAGCTCCACAGCCTTCTTATCGGCGGCCTGTTCTTCTTCCGGAATATGCTTAAATCCCAGGTTCTGATAAGTGGAATCGTCGTTGAACAGCATGCGGTCGTTGAAGGCAAACTTGCTGCCCAGGTTGTGGCCCAGCACAATGTGCGCGAGCTCGTGCGCGAGCACGGCAGCCAGGCTGGCCTCATCCGGAAGCACGTCCACCAATCCGCGGCTAATCACGATGGTGTTGCCGACGCTGAAGGTTTCCAGCGGAGCAGTGAGCAGCACGCGCGTACGTACTGGCCGCGGCAGGTCAATATTGTTGGTGACCTCCAGATTGTTGACGACGGTCTGAAGAATCCGGTCCACATCGCCCGCGGGCGCGAGCAAGCCCCCGCTGGTCAAGCGCTCGATGACGTTGTCTTCCGCCTGCTGCTGCCATACACGCTCAGCCTGCAGCGGGGACGCATCCTGCGCGGTCGGACTCTCGTCCGTCACGCTGTCCACGCGAATCTGCGTCAACTCGTCGTCCTTGCCGCCCTTCTTCAGGTCATAGCCCCAGATGCGAGTCTGCGCCTTAAACGCTTCCTTGTTCTTCACGCCGGCACTGAAGTCGCCTTCCTCGCTGTAAATGTAGGATGGGACCCAGTAACCGGGAATCAGGTTCAACCGCCAGCTGTCCATATGGAAGAAAAACGAATTTCGCGGCGCCGGGTAGTAGGTTCCGTTCAGGCGCACGATGTTGAAGGCTTGATCTTCCACCCAGATGCGGCCCAGGAAGCGGCCTTTGCCGGAGTTCTTCTTCGGGGTGACATCAAACACCAGGCAGCGCACGTCGCCCAGAAATTCGCGACGCACGTAGTGAAAATCATAATGCTCACGGTCGAAGTCCGTGCGGTCGGCATAAACCATCCACGAGAAGCCCAGGGGCTGATATTGCACCTTGAAGAGCTTTTGGAAGCCGCCCATCAGGCGCGTCTGCATGCTTGTGGTCTCTTCCTTCAGATAATCTTTGCGGTCGACCGTTTCGCCCATGTCCATGCGACCGAGAAAATAATGATCCGCGCTGGGCACCGGGCCGAGTTGTGGATCGGCGGCCAGATTCTGCAGGTACGTCTCGACCACAGGCGTGCGCTTCGAGAGTATCTGGATCAGAGCGTGTTCCCGTTCAATGAAGAGGTTCACGACCTGGTCCATGGTGGTTGGAGCGGGCGCAGCGGCCGATTGCGTGGCCGTTGAGGGGGTACCCTGCTGAGACGGTTGTGCGGTCTGCGTCGTGTCGGGCGCAGGCGGCTGTGCGGACGGCTGTGAATCTGCCGCTTGCTGCGCGGCGGCGCTCAACGACGCCAGTACAGCAGCGGTAAGTATCGCTTTCCAAGTACGCATGACTCTTCTCTCCAAGTTTCAGTGACTCGATTTTCTGTTCAGTGCCAAATTTCCGGATTACCTCACCAAAACGTTTTAGTACGCCAACTGGAACGTCACGTGCACAATCGCAGTGGAATCTATCGGCTGCCCACTGCTCAACGCCGGTTTGAACCGGATCTTGTTGGCGGCAGCAGTGGCGGCCTCGTCCAGACCGTGGCCCAGACCGCGCACCACGCGATTCACGTGCAACGTACCGTTCGCCGAAAAATTGACTTCGAGAAGCACTTCGCCTTCGAGCTTCATGCTGCGGGCTTCATCGGTGTAAACCGGATTCGGCTTGAACGTAATCTCCACTGGAGTGTTGACCGCGGCGGAATCCGGCTGCGCGATCTTCGGCCCACCACCATGCACCACCTGCTCCGATCCAAATCCGCCGGTTGCAACTCCGCTGCCCTTGCCATTGCTGCGCCCGTCTCCCTTGCCGCCGCTCGCGATGCCATTCCCGAAATCCGCGCTGGCGACCGTGCCCTTAATCCCTTTTGCGCCGCCCGATCCGTTGCCCTGTCCCGCGCCAGCGGGCATGTCAAACGATCCGGTGGAGGCGGCATATAATTTCGCGCCCTGCTTGCCGGTGCCCGGCAAACCATTGGGATCGCCAAAGCCGCCCGTCTGCACTTTTTCAACGGCTGCGTTGACTGTCGGTTTTTGCGAACTGCCGCCGAAATCTCCCGTGTGCACCAGTTGCGGACGTGCCCCGCCCACGGCCATCTTCAGCTGCGGCGCCGCGAACTGATTGACCACCACTTTCGGCGCCTCCACCGGTTGCGGCGCCTCCCGACGGATTTCGCGCGGTACCAAAAGCTTGGGCTGTTCAAATACGGGAAGCTTCACTGCGGGAAGCAGCTTCGCCTTTATCGGCTTCACCGCGATGGGTGCGGGCTCAGGCCGCAACGACGGCATCGGAATCAACTCCGTGACGTGATACTGCGTGAGCTCCAGCTTCTCCGGCAGAATCAACCCCAGGTTGATGACGATGAGCAGTAGCAGCGTCACCAGCCCGTAGCTGGTCACCATAGCCCGTTTGTTGATCTTGCGTTCGGGCAGTAGCCCTAATCGAAATCCGCCGTAAGCCGTCGCCATGCAGTATCACTCCATTGGGAACCGGTTGGGGAGAAACGCCGGGACTTGGAGTCTTAAAAATACGGGAGAGAGTACAGGGGGTAAACGTGTCCACGGCTCTTGACCTTAGGTAACCTTGATAGTGCCGTTTTCAAACGGCCAGCCCGAAACAGGCGCGGAACAAACATTTTAGGTCGAGCCAACTGGGGCGGACCCGGGGAAACAGGGAAGAAACACGGAGTTAGGGCTGAGAAATCGGTCAAGCCTGGAGAGGATTCCCGCGCGATACCCTCGCCAGTTGCCGACAAATGTCATCACGACAACGCCACACAGGATGGATGTCTTAGCGCCCTCTAGGGCTTTTCTCAGCGTCCTTTGCGGTCAAAAGCCTTTGTTCGCGCCGCGCCGCTGTCGCAATAAAGAGAAGTATGCAAATACCGGAATGCCGGCCAGGACGACCAATACCCCATACCCGGAGTTAGGCCAGTCGTTCTTGAAGGTGTAGCAGAGAAGAGCGGCCGCAACCGCGACGAAAATGACCGGCACGAAAGGATAGCCCCACATGCGATATGGACGCACTGCCTGCGGTTCGCGTTGCCGGAATACAAAGATGGTGCTCCCCGCGATCATGTAGAACAGCCATTCCGCAAAAATCGCCAGAGAAAACAGTTGCCGGAAATTTGCCCCGAGCAGCAACAGCAGAATCGACAGGATGGCCTGCACCGCAATCGCCACCGAAGGCGTGTGAAACCGCGGATGCACCTCGGCCAGCGCGCGAAAAAAGTACCCGTCGCGGGCCACCGCGAAGGGCACGCGCGCTCCGCTCATGATGGTGCCATTCAGCGTGACCAGCATCGACAGCGCCATGCCTGCCGAAACAATGCTGGCGCCCATTCGCCCCATCACTAGCGCCACCGCGTCCGATGCGGGGCGCGGCGAGGCCGCGATCGCGCTGGCGGGAAGCACATACTGCACACCCGCGTTGACCAGCACGTAGAGCACGCCCACCGTGGCCACGCCCGCAATCAACGCAATCGGAATGTTCCGTTCCGGACGCTTCACCTCGCCGGCCACCATGTTCAGATCGTTCCATCCGTCATAGGCCCAGAGCGCCGCCACCAGCGCTGCCATGAAGCCCGCGACTCCGCCCTTCGCGCCCGCGAACGTGCCCGCGAAGTTGCTCCATCCTCGCCCTGCCGCGTTCCCCATTCCGCTGAAACAAACCACTACGATTCCCAGGATGATTGCCACTTTCAGTAGCGTGAACACCAACTGGAATTCGCCGGCTTTTTTCACCCCAATGTAATTCAGCAGTGAGATCAAGATGGCAGCGGCGATGGCAAACATCTGGCCCCAGTTCACGGCAAACGGCGCAGGGATGACGTTGGCGGAGAAGAAAGAGAAGGCTGGAAACGTCCCCAGAATCCGCACCAGACCTGTGACCACGGTCGCTATCGAAGCTGGCTTGGCGATAACAAACCATGTCCACGCGTAGAGAAACCCTGCCAGCGGACCATATCCGTCTCGGACGTAGACATACTCGCCGCCGGCCTGCGGCTTCATCGCCCCCAGTTCCGCATACGTAAGCGCGCCAAAAAAAGAAAGCAGGCCGCCTACCACCCATGCCAGATACACCAACTTGGCGGAGCCGACTGCCTGCATCATTTCCGCAGGCACCAGAAAGATTCCGCTGCCGATGATCGTCCCTACGACCACGGCAGAGGCGTGGCTGACGCCTAAGTCGCGGGAGAGCTCAAGCCGAATTGTTTTTGGGTGAAGAGGGTCGTTCATGCCGGAGATGGGAGTATATCCGATGAGAAACCGCAAATCGTAGAAGCCCAAAGGCGGTAGCGATTTAAGTTGCGGCGGTGGTCTTTTTGAGCGCTAAACTCGAAGCGTAACCTACCACGAAGGTCACGGTCGTGCCAATCATTACCCACCAGGTCCACGGCACATGCGTCCCGAGCCACAAGTACAACTCCACTCCAAACCCGCACGCCATTCCCACCATGGCCCCCCGCTGATTCGCCCGGCGCGTCAGCACGCCCAGCAGAAACACGCCGAGCAGAGCCCCGTACGCCACCGAAGCGATCTGCAGTCCCACTTCTACCACTCGCCCCACTTTGTGTAGGGCGATGACTGCCAGCCCAAACAACACGAGCGCCCAGGCGAGCGTGGCCAGGCGTGAGAGCCGCATCTTGGTTTTCTCATCCGCCTGGGGCCGCAGTCGGGTATAAAAATCCATGATCGCACTCGAGGACAGCGAATTCAGCGCCGCGCTTAAATTCGACATCGCTGCCGCGAGGATTGCCGCAATCAGCAGCCCCGAGATTCCATGCGGCATCCGCGTGACAATGAATGTCGGATAAATTCGATCCGGCTTCCCAAACATTGCCGAGGGCACCCGGTAGTAAGCCCACAGCATGATGCCCACTAGCAGAAACAGCGCAAACTGAAACAGGACGGCCACCCCGCTGGAAATCAGCGCTGTCGCAGATTGTTTCTGGCCGCGCGCCGCCAATAATCGCTGCACAATGAGTTGATCGGTGCCGTGACTCGCGACGGTAAAGAATGTTCCGCCGATCACTCCAGCCCAGAATGTGTAAGGAATCCAAACGCTCCCGCTGAAATCAAATACTTGCAGCTTGCCCGCGCCGGCCGCCGCGGCATGAATCGCGCTCCATCCGCCGGGTACGAGATGCACAATCGTCACCAGCCCAACCAACGTTCCGCCAACGTAGATAGCCGTCTGCACGACATCGGTCCAGATCACCGCCGCCAGCCCGCCCTCAAACGTATAGATCACCGTCAAGGCGGTGATAATCGCAATCGACGCCACCTCGCCCGTTCCCAGCGCGATCGACACCACAATCGATACCGCATATACGCGCACGCCTTCCGCAGCCGCCCGGGTCAGCAGAAATAAACCTGCAGTCAGGGAACGCAGCCCGCGCCCGAAGCGCCGTTCAATCAGTTCATAAGCGGTATAGAGATCTCCGCGGAAGTATTGCGGCAGCAGCACAAAGCTGATGACCACCCGGCCGACCACGTATCCCATCACGACCTGCAGGAACGTGAGATTGGCATCGTAGGCGAGTCCGGGGATGCTGATGATGGTCAGCGTGCTGGTTTCCGCCGCAACGATTGACAGCGCAATCGCCCACCAGGGGATGTCCCGTCCCGCCAGAAAGTAGTCGCGCAGCGTCCGCTGCTTCTTGCGGAATCGCAGCCCAAACAGAGTGATGCCTGCCAGGTACAGCGCGATGATCGCGAAATCGAGATGACTCAGGCCCATGTTTCCATTCAGCCTCTGCAGAAAGCTTTAACCGCGAAGTTCGGCAAGAAAGATCCGCCAAGATCGCAGAGAAAATCTATTCCCGGTCTGCTAAGGTTTACTCGCGTCTTTCTTAGCGGCCTTGCGGCTTTTCTTTGCGAACTTTGCGGTCAAGAGCTTTCTCCTGAAGCAAAGTCCAATTATGAAAGCAATCCCGCCTTTCCGCGAGTGAGACTCTGTAGTCCCCTCATCGCCGAGGCCCGAGGAGCCGGCAACCGGCAACCGACAACTACTCTGTGTTAGAAATAATTCTTGCCCTACTATCTTGGCATCGACGGCGGCGGGACCAAAACCACTTGCGCGGTGGGCGATGCATCACACCTGCTCGCCATCGCGACTACGGGTCCAAGCAACATCGTACGAGTGGGAGAATCGCAAGCTCGCCAGTCGCTGCAGAAGTCCGTGCGCCAGGCATGTGCCGCCGCTGGCATCGCGCCTGCGCAAGTTTCGCACACATGCGTGGGGGGTTCCGGGGCTGCTCGACCCGAGTTGGCCGAAATCATCCGGCGCTTCCTGGCCGAGATTCTTTCTACGCCCATCGACGTTGTCGGTGATATGCAGATCGCCCTCGAAGCTGCCTTCGACGCTGGCCCCGGCGTGATTGTCATTGCGGGCACGGGTTCTATCGCTTATGGCCGCAACGGTCAGGGAACGACCATCCGCGCCGGGGGCTGGGGATTCGCCATCGGCGACGAGGGTTCCGCTCACTGGATTGGCCGCGCCGCTGTGAGCGCCGTCCTGCGCGCCGCCGATCTGACTAGCAGACCTCCCGAAAACCGCGCCTCCTCGTCATTCGCCGCGGCTCTTTGCAAGGCCTGGGGAGTGACGTCGCTTGCCGATCTCGCCCGCGCCGCGAACTCGGTTCCCCCTCCCGACTTCGCCGCCCTCTTTCCGGCCGTCACCGCCAGTTCTGACGATTTGGCTACGCAGGTTCTGACCAACGCGGGCACGGAACTCGCCCGGGTGGCTGCAATCGTTATTCACCGCCTCTTCGCAAAGGACCAGACCGCTTCCGTTCCGGTGGCCATCACCGGAGGCGTCTTTCGTCATGCACCGCTCGTGCGGCAGGTTTTTTACAATGAACTTCGCGCGCTGGACTCGCGCACAGAAGTGAATCCTCAGGTTGTTGAACCTGTCGAGGGAGCCCTGCGCATGGCGCGAAGAGCCGCCGCAAAGGACGACGCCGCGCAATAGCAGTCCGTCTGCTGTACGGGAGCCCTGCAATTACGATGAGAGTTCGATGAACGCAGAATCCCAACACGACGATACGCCCGGATCTGCTACTCAGTCGAACTCGATGGCGGCATCCGTCGTCATTTCGAGCGCCGCCGACCCAGCCCTCACCGCCGATCTTGCCCTCGCTCTTGTCAAGGACCGCGATCTGTCCTCTGAAGCCATCGAACAAATCAGCAAAAATGCCGCAGTGATGAAATCACGTAAGGTTCGGCTTGCCCTCGCAGGCCATCCCCGCGTCCCGCGCCGCATCGCGCTGCGCCTAATCCGCGAACTCTACACCTTCGACCTCATGCAGTTCTCGCTACTCCCCGCCGTCGCGGCCGACCTGAAGCATGTTGCCGATGAACTGCTGGTGGCGCGCCTCGCCTCCATCACGCTAGGTGAGCGGATTTCGCTTGCGCGCCGCTCCTCACCCATGGTTGCCGGCGCCCTGCTGTTCGACCGCGAATCGCGCGTCTGGCAAACGGCCCTGGAGAATCCGCGCCTCGCTGAATCTGCTCTTGTCAAAGCATTGCTGCGGCCCAGCGCTTTGCCAGCTTTTGTCAAGGCGATCTGCCATCATGCCAAATGGTCCGTGCGCCCTGAAATCCGCATGGCCCTGTTGCGCAACGAATACACGCCCCTCGCCCGCGCCCTCGAATTCGCCCGTCGGCTTCCTCCGGCACAACTGCGCGACGTGCTGCACTCATCTCGGTTGCCGGAGAAAATAAAGACCTACTTGCGGAGAGATTTTCAGACCAGAGGACACTCCAGGGCGGGGGATTGAAGCCGAACTCTAGAATCTAAAGCCCGAGGTTTGAGGTCCGCGGGCTGGACGTCGCAAGTCTGTCCCTTACCGCCCGCCTCCAATCTGCAAAATCGCTCCTGTCGTGTACGAAGCCGCCGAGGACAACAGCCACAGTACTCCCTCCGCCACTTCGCGCGGTGCGCCCGCCCTTCCCATCGGGATGGTTCCCATCAGCCGTTGCAGCCGGTTTGGATCGCCGTTCGCGGCGTGCAGCCCAGTGTCGACCAATCCCGGAGCCACTGCGTTTACCCGAATTCCTTCCGCCGCCACTTCCCGAGCCAGCCCGATCGTGAAGCTGTCGATCGCGCCCTTCGACGTCGCATAGTGTACCCACTCACCCGCCGCTCCCGTGTGCGCTGCACGCGAAGAAATATTCACGATTGCTCCGCCTGTGCCGCCCCGCCGGGTCGACATGCGCCGCACTGCTTCGCGCGAACACAAGATTGTTCCGCCGATGTTGACCGCGAAAACGTTTGCGATGGCCGCGCTCGACACTTCGTCCACCCGTGCGAACCCGCCCGTGACCCCCGCGTTGTTCACCAGTCCCTTGATCGGACCCAACTCCCGCTCCGCTGTCTCGAACATGCGAATGATCTGCTCTTCGCGCGATACGTCGGCCCGTATCGAAACGGCGCGCCCACCGCCAGCCACGATCTCGCCTACCACTTGCATTGCTTCGGCCTCGCTGGTTGCGAAGTTCACCGCGACTGCGTAGCCCCGTTCGCCCGCGAGCGTGGCCACCGCCGCCCCAATTCCACGACTGGCGCCAGTCACGATCAGTGTGCCCAACTGCTCCTTACTGGTCATATATCTCGGAAGGAAAAGGCAAGCTGTGCAGAAGCGGCGCCGACGATCTGCGCCTATCGGCAGCCAAAAGCCAAAAGGTAGCAGCTAGCAGCTCTACTGCGTCACTACTTCCCGCTTCCCGTGCATCAACTCCAGCACCGCCCCATACAGCTTCTTGCGAGTCTCGTACCGCTCGTAGGCGCGCGTGATGTAACGTACACTCACCTCGACGGCCGATCCGGTCGGACGCACGCTGATGGCGGGTGCCGCGGAGATTGACTGCACCCGGTAGTGTGTCGTCGTGTGCGACCACTCCTCTTCCGCCTTGCGCGCGTTCGCCTCGGTCTCCTTCGTCACCAACTGCTGCAGTCCATCGATAAGGGCATAAGGATCGTCCCCGCTCGGAATCGTGAGATCCAGTTCATCCCACATCCACTGCCCAGAAGTCGTGAAGTTGAAGAAGTGTCCCTCAATGGCGAAGGTATTCACGAACGAAACTCTGCGGCCCGTGGGGTGCCCCGCATCGGTCCAGTTCCCGGTTTCGAGCAGGATCGTTTTCAGTAGCCCGACTTCAATCACCTCGCCCGCGACGCCGTTAATCTCCACCCAGTCGCCCACGCGCAGTCCGTTGCGCCCCATCAACACGAACCATCCGAAGAATCCGACGATGAAATCTTTCATGGCTACCGTCAGACCGGCGCCTGCCAATCCGAGAATGGTCGTCGTCTGGTTGGGGATGCCGAAGATCAAAAATGCAATCACGATCGCACCCACGGCCTGCGCGGCAAATTTCGCCACTGTGCGCAGTGTGTCGATCCGCTTGTTCTCCGCCGTCATTCCCGTGAACAGGCGTTCAATCAGCCGGCTCGCCCCGTACACGGCCAGCAGCACCAGCAGAATCCACAGCATCGACTCGATCAGGTTGTGCAGGGCGGCCCGTTCGCGGTTTTCGACCAGCACAATCCAACTCGCGTAGACGTCGCTCAGTGCCTGTTCGTCCTGGATGCGCCGTCCGAGGTCGGCCAGGTTCTTCTGATCATGCATGTACTGCCTCAGGGAATCGAGAGCCGCATTCGCCGCGGCCTTCGAGTCTTCACGGCTGGCCGCGTTGCTGCTCTTGGAGAATCCCTTCGCCTGCTGCTTGGCCGCCTCGCGGCTCTCTGTCTCCTTCACAACTTGCAGGCTCAGAACTGCATGCCTCTGGGCTAGGCGCTGCTGTTTGGTGATGGTTTCACCCCGTGCTGCCTGCAACTGCGCTTTTTTCTCGCGCAGCGCCTGCCAGGCCCGGAATACGTTCAACAGTGTGTGTGTTTGATAGTCCTGCTCGTGGGGGTTGACGGCCGAGCCTGCGGTGGCCCTCGGAAGTTGGTCGCTCGCATCATGCTCCGCTTTGAGCCGTTTGATCTTGGACTGCGGATCGCCGCCCGCCTGCTCGAAATCCTCGGCTGCGTCGTCGAGCTCATCCTGGTCGAGATCCATCTGGGCCTTGGCGACGTCGATCTGATCCTGCAGATTGTCTTTCTGCGACTCGGGCGCAGCGGCCAATCTCCGCGTCAGCTGCGCGATCGATTCCTGATCCTCTTTCAGGGCCTGCTCCGCTTTCTCCTTCCGGGCGGCTAGTTGTTTGGCCTCCGACGAAAGCGGGGGAGGAGTTTCTTCGGCTGTACGCAGCGCGTCAAAGAACGCCAGATCCACTTCATGGTCGCCTACTTTTTCTGCTTCATGCGCCAGCGTCTGCTCTTCGTGCGTGCCTGCGATCGCCGTCATCCGCTTGGCCGTCTGCAGCGGACGCTGGTCCACCAGCGGGCGCTGCGCCGCAGCCGCCGTCCGTCCCGGCCCCTTCTTATTCTGGGTTGCAGATGTGTCTTCGTTCTCGGTCGGTAACTCCCGTGTCCATACCATTCCCACGATGGCCGCGGCCACCAGCAGAATCAGGACAATTGCGGTAATCCAATGCCGAACTTTCATAAAGATTCCGAAAGCATGCCGTGGGGACGTAGCTCGCCAGGGTGGCTCTTGCCATAAAGGCGCGCCACGCTTCAAGATGAGCCGCCTCGCCAGACCACTTTAACAAGAAACGTCCGCTTCCTGCGATGGCCACAGGTCCTAGTCATTCGTGTGCCGGTTCAAGTTGAATGTCGCAGGATGACGCACACGTTCGTAACCTGCGCCGCGCAATTCTGCCCCGTAAAATCGTCTCAGGCGCGCATGCTCGAATTCCTCCAATCGATTCACGACGAACCCTGGAAGCCCATCTCTCGCCCAGCGTTGGCGGCGTGGCTGCTTTTCTACGGAGGATTCCTTGTCTATGCCTTCTTCGCCCACGGCGGATTTCTCTTCATCGACAACGCCAACCTGGTGGTGCACGAAGGCGGTCACAATCTTTTCGGCTGGTTCGGCCCCACGCTCGGTCTTTGGGGAGGCACGCTGCTGCAGTGGCTCGTCCCGTTTCTTCTGGCCGTTTACTTCTTCAGCGAGCGCCAGACCACGGGCTTCGTTTTCTGCCTGTTTTTCTTCTTCGAGAATTGGCTCTACACCGCGACCTACATGGCCGACGCGCGCGTCCAGGAACTTCCGTTGGTCACGACCGGCGATTCGGACTTCGTTGAACACGACTTCTACGCCATCTTCTCGAGTCTCGGCGTCCTTAACCACGACACGCAGATCGCGGCTGTAGTCCGGTTGTTGGGCTGGTGCGGAATGCTGGGAACCGTCCTGTGGCTGGCCACCCGTGCCTTGCGCCAAGGTTTGGTTCGCACGAAATCGGAAGCCTGAGCGGGAAGAGGTTTCGACTTCGTCACGGCACCCAATCCCCAATAAAGATGTTCGTCTCGTGCGGTGCCTTAGCGTTGCGGTTCGAGGCCCACACCAGTTTCTTCCCGTCCGGCGAAAACATAGGGAAGCCGTCGAACCCGTCGCTGTAGGTGATGCGCTCCAGCCCGCTGCCGTCGGGATTGATGAGCCACAGTTCAAAATTGCCCATTCCGCCATTGGCATGTGTGTCCGGATCGTAGTTCGATGAAAAAATGATGCGCTTTCCGTCGGCGAAATATGCCGGGCCAAAACTTGCCGCGCCCAGATTCGTGATTTGCCGTTTGCTGCTGCCGTCTACCTTCATGACCCAGATTTCGAGCGACGTCGGCCGGATCAGATTCTGTGCCAGCAACTCTTTGTAGTCGGAGATTTCTTTTTTCGTCTGTGGATGGTAGGCCCTAAACACAATCGACTTGCGGTCCGGAGAGAAGGTCGGCCCGCCGTCGTATCCCAGTTCGTGCGTGAGTTGCTTTACGTGCGTGCCATCGGCGTCCATCGAATAAATGTCGAGATCGCCGTGGCGCATGGAAGTGAACACAATCTTCTTGCCGTCGAGAGAGATCGTGGCCTCGGCGTCATATCCCGAAGTGTTGGTAAGCTGCTTCAGATTAGACCCGTCAGGATTCGCCGTGAAGATGTCGTAGCCCGAATACACCGCCCACACATAGCCCGTCGAAAAATCAGGGCGCGGCGGGCACTCCGGGCTCGCCAGGTGCGTCGACGCATAGAGAATCTTCTTGCCATCGGGATAGAAATAGCTGCAAGTCGTCCGTCCCTTGCCGGTCGAGACCATGTGCTGGCCGCTGCCGTCGATGTTCATGATGAAGATCTGGTCGCATTTCACTTCGCCATGCGACGACTGGAAGATCAGCTTTTTGCCGTCGGCGGAAAAGTAGGCTTCGGCATTCTGCCCCCCAAACGTTAACTGGTGCACGTTGCGCAGATGTTTTTCCTGCGTCGTGGCCATGTCGGGCGGGGTCGAGGTCTGCGCGAAAACCGTCTGCAGTGCAGCGATTTCAAGCGCAAGCAAAACGACCTGAAACAGAAAAATGCGTTTCATGATAGAGCGGTTAGTGTAGCAAAGGCGCGACTGTCTTTGCGCCCTTCGCGATTCCTCATTCGCTGTTTCGACCGAAGAACGAATCGTGAACCGCAAAGTTCGCCAAGGGTGCGCTAAGGACGCAAAGGGATGCGAGTTCATCGTGTTGCTGCCCGGCGGAGTAGAATGGGCGCGCAATTCCACGGAGGCTGCATGAAATCATTTCTGTTGGCGCTCGTCGTGGCTTTCCTTGTGGCTACGATTGTCCTGCCCATCGCCCGGCCAACCGCCTCGGCCTCGCCGAAAGCTACAGCCGATACGTTGAAGCAACTCGAAGGTGAATTCATGAAAGCTGCCGCCGAGAAGGGCTCGCAGGGATACATGTCGTACTACGCAGAAGACTCCGTCGAGGTACCGAATGGCGCGCCCTTGATCCAGAGCAAAGCGGAGATCGCCAAGGGCATGGGATTCCTCGACGACAAGAACAACCGCCTCCTCTGGACTCCGGTCGGCGCCGATATCTCCTCCTCCGGCGATCTTGGCTACACCTACGGCAACTATGAGTTCCACACGAAAAATAAAGAAGGCAAGCCGGTCGTCGAATACGGCAAGTACACCAGCATCTGGAAGCAGCAAAAAGACGGAAGCTGGAAGGTCGTCCTCGACATGGGCAACGCCAGCCCCGAACCGAAGTAGTCGGTTTTCGTGGCGGACTTCGCGGTTCAGGTGTTTGCGGCAAAGAAGTCCCTATTTTCGAAAGTGGTTGCGGATCGCCTCCGCCTGCGTTCGGGTCACGACCGCCGACAACGCCGCCGGGTCGGCCTGCTTCACCGCCTGCACGCTGCCAAAATGTTCCAGCAATCTCCGTGTTGTGCTCGCGCCAACGCCGGGGATTTCCAACAATTCGGTCGACCGATCCCGCATCTGCCGGCGCTTGCGGTGGAAGGTCAAGGCAAAACGGTGGGCCTCATCGCGAATGAGTTGAATCAGGTGAAGCACCGGCGAGTGATGGTCCAGCGCAATCGGGTCTTTCTCCTGGCCGTGGACGTACAGGATCTCCTCGCGTTTGGCGATGGCAGCCAGCGGCTGATTGATGATCTCGAGCGCCTCCAGCGCGTCCGCAGCCGCGTGCAACTGTCCGAGACCACCGTCGATCAGCACGAGGCTGGGCATGGGTTTGTTCTCATCCCGCAGACGCTTGTAACGCCGCGTGACCACCTCGCGCATCGAAGCGAAATCGTCCACGCCTTCCACGGTGCGAATGATGAACTTGCGGTAATCCGACTTCTTCATCTTTCCGTCTTCCCATACCACCATCGAGGCGACGGTCTCAGCGCCTTGAATGTGCGATATGTCGAAGCATTCGATACTCTTCGGAAGTTCGGGCAGGCTAAGCGCCTCCTGTAATTCTTCCTGAATCTTCTGCGCGTTCGGTTTGAGCACGCGAAATCGCTGGTCGTAAGATTGCTTTGCGTTGTTGCCCGCGAGATCGATGAGCGAGCGTTTGTCGCCACGCTGCGGCACCAGAATATGCACGCGGGCGCCGCGGGAGTTCTCGCCTGCGCCCTGCTCGGAGAGTAGATCCTCAAGCGTCTCGCGGTCCTCAAATTCGACCGGAACGTAGAGGTTACGGGGAACATAAGGCTGCCCGATATAAAGCTGCTTCAGCAAGGCAGAAAAGAATTCCCCGGGAACAAATTCCGTAAAGACATTGCTGGCAACGTCTCTGTTCGCGGCGCCCGCGGTCTCGCCGGCTTCGGTTATGTTGTCGGCCGAGACGTTGCCAGCAACGTCTCTACGACCAGAAGTTTCCGACGACGCGAATTCCGGCAAATCCTCCCAGAAGAACTCTCTCCGGTCAACCATCTTTCCACCGCGCATGTGGAACAGGTTTACCGCCAGCATGCCATTCTCGTAGTGATAGCCAAACACGTCGGCATCGTCGCCTTCCGCGGCGGCAATGCGCTGGCGCTCCTGCAACTGTTCAACCGTGGAAATGAGATCGCGATACCGCGCCGCGCGCTCGTACTCCTCGGCGGCCGCAGCCTGTTCCATGCGGGTGTGCAGCGAACGGCTCAAATCCGTTGGCCGTCCTTCCAGAAACAGCTTCACGTCCCGCACAGCTTCCTGGTAGGCGTCCGGCGTGCTCAATTCCTGCACGCACGGCCCCAGGCAACGCCGGATGTAGTACTGCAGGCACGGCCGAGGATGAAAACGCGTGAGGTCGACCTTGCAAGAAGGAATGAGAAAATTACGGTGGATCAGGTCGACGATTCGGTACGCCAGGTTGGCAGGGAAGTACGGACCGTAGTAAGCGCTGCCGTCTTTGCGCAACCGTCGTGTGACGTAGACCCGGGGCCAGCGCTCGCCCAGCGTGAGCTTCACGTAAGGGTAGGTCTTGTCATCGCGCAGCAAGATGTTGAAGCGCGGCTTGCGCTGCTTGATCAGATTGTTTTCGAGGGCCAGCGCCTCTTTATTGTTCGCCACGACGATGTAGTCAACGTCGACCGCCTCGCGTACCAGGGTTCCCGTCTTGGCGTCTTCCCACCGCCCTTCGTGGAAATAGCTGGCCACCCGGCTGCGCAGATTCTTCGCCTTGCCCACATAAATAACCTCGCCCTCGGCGTTTTTGTAGAGATACACGCCGGGCTCAGTGGGAATGGTGCGGATTTTGGCCTGCAAGTCCATGCCGAGGGATCTATTCTATTGGATGGGAAATGGGAGCGGTGTGTTACAAAAAGGCAGATGAATCCTCTTTGCGTGATCCGAATTTTCCTGCCACAAAAACTATTCATGGCCGCTTTTATCCTGAGCGCCCTGTTCAATGCCGGTTCGAGGCCAGCTTCGGCGCAGAGCATTACTCAGACTCCGTCGGGGCAGTCCGCTCAACCCCAGGTCACGAAGTCTCCACAGGGGAAGCAGGAAGAAGCGGCGCGGGCTGCGGCCCGGGCGAGCGCCCGCCATTTCGACCGCGTGCTGATCATCGTTCTCGAAAACGTAGATTACGAAGTCGCAAGCAAGGACAAGAATCTGGCCGATCTGGCTGCACAAGGCGCCAGCTTTACCAACTTCCATGCCCTGTTTCATCCCTCTTATCCCAATTACCTTGCCATGGTTGCGGGAACGGACTATGACATTCATCGCCGTGGACGTCTTCTTGCCGACAACCAGGTGAACCTTCCCAACGATGCCGCGCACCCTTCGATCGCCGATCGCCTGGTCGCTGCCGGTCTCGACTTCAAACAATACGCGGAAGAACTACCAGACGAGACGTGCCCATGGAACTTTTCGTCACAGCATGTTTCCGACAAAAGAGGCAATTACACACGGCGCCACGTGCCGTTCCTCAGCTTTCGCGAGGTGCAGCAGAAGTGGTGTGATCGAGTGGTGCGCGTGGATTCCAGCAAATCCGATAATTACTTTGTGCAGGACGCGCGCAAGGGTTTGGTCGCCTATTCCTTTTACTCTCCCAACATGAACCATGACGGGCACGATACCAGTGCTCGGGTCGCAGGCGCCTGGGTGAAGAAGTTTCTCGATGACACCTTCCCCGAAAGTTTGCGTCAGGGAACGTTGGTGGTTGTCACCTTCGATGAATCGGGCGGAAATGCCGATAATCGCATCTATACATTGTTGCTTGGGGACATGGTAAAACCCGCGAACCAGCAAGATCCCAAGGCGCTTGCCAAACCGTACACCCATTACAGCATCCTGCGCACGATTGAAGACAACTTTGGGCTGGAACCCTTGACCGCGAATGACCGCAATGCCTCGCCCATTACGGACATCTGGAAGTGATGGCGTCCCCCTGATTCCTGATGTTCGGACGCAAAGCAGCGCTACAGTTGGCATTGGCTACTAACACGTGTGTTGCAATACTGGTGTATGAGTCACACACTAACAATCCGTCTTACCGATGAACTTCTGGCCCGGCTAAAGGAGACTTCGCGCAAAACTGGGATCCCGGTCGGGCGGCTGGTTCGTCAGCAGCTTGAGACCGCCAGATTGCAAGCGGGAACCCAGCGATTCCTACGTCACGGCTGACCTTGCAAGGCTGTTGCAAGACGAAATGTTGCGGATCGCATTCGACTGCACTCGGAATGTCGAGCAACTAAATGTCGAGCAACTAACGGAACTCGCGGACGTTACCAGGAGCGTAAGCCCGATCTCGCCGATCTTTTGTTTGATTCGGATGAGCGAACAATATCCACGGCACACCGTAATCACCGTTGAGGAGAACGATTTCCACGTCTATCGGCGCAACAAGCGGGAAGCTATCCCCTTGCTCTGCCCTCCTCGGTTAGGTTGATCCGGTCCACCCGGCCAGTGCTCAAATCTGAGCCTAACCATATAAAATTTCCACTCCGTGTGTCTGCTTTGCGTTCCGGCACCCCCTGGTATGGCGGTCCGACCTCGTATTCTACTTCCGCAAGCCGTTGAAAACGTATATACTTACAGCGGATGCCCGAGGTAGCGAAAACTGGCATGTCCCGTGCAAAAGTATGTGCGGGAGTTGGAAGCAACAAGCAGTCATTCCCAAGGCATCAAATTTGCTAATTTGCGCGCGGGATTAACCCAGGCCGCGCATCAAGATTGAATTAAGGAGCCTCACCCTATGAATCGCACTTCGTTAGTAATTTGTCTCGCCGCCAGCATGGTAGCCACTGTCGGCTGCGCCAGCAAAAACTATGTCAAACAGCAGACGACGCCCCTGATCAACAAAACCAACGAACTCGACGATCTGGCCGCGAAGAATTCGAAGGATATCAAGGACGTCGACGCCCGAGCACAATCTGGCATTCAGGCCGTGAACGCAAAGACTGCCGAAGTTGAGCAGAAGGCGCAGACTGCCGGACAGACCGCAACCTCCGCCCAGCAGATGGCGGATGCCGCAAACAGCCGCGTGGGCTTGCTGACCAATACGGTCGCCAACCTCGATAACTACCACGCTGTTGCCGAGACCTCAGTGAAATTCGGGTTCAACAAAGACAACCTGACGTCGAAGGCCCAGGAAGCGCTCGATCAGCTCGCGGCCACTATTTCTTCGACCAAGGGCTACATCATCGCGCTGGAAGGCGGAACGGATTCGGTTGGTTCGGCTGACTACAACTACGATCTGAGCCAACGCCGCGCCAACTCCGTCATCCAATACCTGGCCACGAAGTACAACGTGCCCGCGCATAAGATCTACGTGATTGGGCTCGGCAAAGATAAGCCGGTGGAGTCGAATAAGACCTCCAATGGCCGCGCCGATAACCGCCGGGTCGATGTGCGCTTGATGACGAACACCGTGGGTGACAGCACTCAGCCGGCCGCAACGCCGACCACAGGCCAGAACAATCCGTCATCCATGTAACGAAAAGTTTACCCTCCTCACCCGGAGGACTTCGCCAACCAGGCCGCTCAAAGCCTCCCCCTGAGCGGCCTGCTTTTTTTTGCTGGGCCTTAGCTCTTGGCCTTTGCCTCTGGGCTGAGTAGGATTGCATTCATGCCTTCCACACTTCTTTCCCGGCGATCGTTCCTGGCGTTGTCAGCCGCGTTGCCGTGGGCCTTCCGCAGTGTTGCGTCGGGCTCGATCCCGGTAGGACTGGAGCTCTACTCCGTCCGCGACGCACTCAAGCAGGATCCCGAGGGCACCGTGCGCACCGTCGCCCAGATGGGATATCAGGCGGTTGAATTCTACGCACCGTACTTCGAGTGGACCGACACCCAGGCCAAGCAGATGCGCAAGTTGCTGGATGACTTAGGCGTCCGCTGCTACTCGACACACAACGACGCAGATTATTTCAGCCCGAAGAATATCAACCGCGCGCGCGACCTGAACCTGATTCTTGGCAGCAAGTATGTCGTACTGGCCTGGTCGGACCCGAAATCAGGTCCCGATGGCTGGAAGGCGCTTGCGGACAAACTGAACTCAGCCGCCGAAACCCTGGAGCCCTCCGGTCTCAAGCCTGGATACCACAACCATCAAGCTGAGTTCACTGGCGCGGTGGGGCAGCGTCCCATCGATATGCTGGCCAAGAACACGAAATCCACGGTGATGTTGCAGTTGGACGTGGGAACTTGCCTGGAAGCGGGCTCCGACCCCGTCGCATGGATCCGAGCCAACCCGGGACGCATCTGGTCCATCCATTGTAAAGACTGGTCGTCGGACCCCAGTAAGGGCTACAAAGTCTTGTTTGGAGAAGGGCTGGCTGACTGGAAGGGTATCTTCAAAGCCGCTGAGAGCGTGGGCGGCGTGGAGTATTACCTTATCGAACAAGAGGGAAGCCAGTTCTCCGAATTTGAGACCGCACGCAAGTGCTTGCAGGCATTCCGCGCGACCCACGGAGAGCGGTAAAATAACGTTATGCGCAGTTTGCTTTTGATCCTATTGCTGGCATGCAGTGTGGCCGTGTGGTCGCAGAACTCCAGTTCTTCCAATTCTGCTCCGTCGAATTCGCAGACGCCGGATTCCACGTCATCCAAACCCGCTACCAAGCGAACCCCGAATCTGGCTCCCCCGCGGTCCGATCGCGTCAATGCTGATGCCTTGGGTGACGAACCCGGAGCGAGTTCGAGCAAAGATACGCTGATCGACTTGAGTCCTCCAGAGGACGACGCCAAGGCTCATCCGCAGAGTTCTGAGATCTTGATGGACGCGGAGCGCGCCTCAGGCAACTCCGACGTGAGCGAGTTCCACCCTTGGAATCCGCACAAGGCGGCAAAAGATCTTGAGGTGGGAGACTTCTACTTCAAACGCAAGAACTATCGCGCCGCGGCGGACCGCTACCGCGAGGCGCTATTCTACAAAGACAATGACGCGATGGCGACTTTCCGCCTGGCTGTGTGCCTGGAGAAAATGGATCAGCCGGACGAAGCGCGCAAGGAATATGAAAGCTACTTGAAGATCCTGCCCCACGGCCCGCAGGCGGAAGAAGCCCACAAGGCGATCGACCGGTTGAAGGGAACAGCCGCCAGCGCAGAGCCCGCGCGGTGAAACGCCGGAGTCCACATATGCGGTTGCTGCCATTGGGCCGGCGCTAACTCGCAGGCTTAGAACCCTTCATTTATGTAATTTCCGCGCTTTTGACTTTCCCTTCTCGCTGCGCCCCTCTCCATTTCCCGCCCTACTCCTCTTGCCCTCGCCCAGAATCAGATTGGAAGGCCATCCAGGTCCCGAATGAGCCCGCCCCTTCGATCGCGCCGCCGCGTCGAGGATTCCCTCAAAGGCATCCAGGCATGCTTGGACGGTTTGGGTGCGCAGCGCGCCCTCGAAGCTGCCGCGGATGATGAGCATGGCCGTACCATGCATCAGCGACCACACCGCCAGCATGGGACGCGTGTTCTGCCGCGGAGTTCCTCCCAGACGCTTGGCCACGCGCTCGCGCATTAGGTTGAATGAGGGCCAAGGTTCATGCAGGGAAGGAGGCTTGCCCACCCCATCGAAAAGCACTTCGTACGCGTGACTGTGTTCGAGGGCGAATTGGAGGTGACGCTCGAACGCCTCGCGGAGGGTTCGGGTGCGGCTGAGGGCGGCAAACAGTTCGCGCCGGGTCTCGATGCGCAGGGCGCGGAGAATGTCATCGCGGTCGCGGTAGCGCTCGTATACCGTGGGCGTAGTGGTGCCCGCCGCCTTGGCCACAGCGCGCATGGTGAGCGCCTTTTCGCCGCCGCGCGCCCACAGCCGCGAGGCCGCGCCGAGGATACGCTGTTCCAGATCAGGATCGGGATGCCGGGGCACTTCGCGCCTCCAGGAAATTCCAAGGAATTATTTGAACTGCGTATAACTAACGTCGTATACTATACGCACATTAGGAAGAACTCATGACCTCGCAGGGTGGGTTCCGCCGGAACCGCGAAAGTGGCAGTCCTCCCCGATCCGGCTCCCCAGACCCGCCTGCGTTACTCTCCAGAACGAGTGAGGAGTTGTAGATGGCGCCCGGAGCTGGAAAACAGATCGACGTCGCCCGCCTGAAAGCTGACCTCGCCACCGCAGGTGTGGAGTTGTTAAGCGCGCACTGCGCCGCAGACCGTGTTCGTCTCCAATATTCTCCGCAGGACATTGTTGCTTTCGGGGAGCGGCATTCCCTGCAGCGAGCGATCGCTTCCGCCGAGGCTCTCTACCGCTTCTTCTCCCAAATCGAGGCTCACATCAACAACCAACCAGACACGAACCCGTAAGGCGATCCTCGCGCCATCGCGCTCTTATTTTGTCCAACTGCCAACTCAACGGCAATGCCCGCGAACCGGCCTACTTTTCCACCCGGATCAATTCGCCCGTGGAAGCGTTGACTGCAACCGTAAGCTTGGCCCCTTCGCGGCTGGAGCCATAAATGACGTGCCAGGTCAACTCATTCGTATTGTGGTTCCAGTCGCAAACATAGATGACCGGCGTGTCGGGGGCCTTCTCCAGAACCTTGTCGCCGCCATGTTTCTGTGCGGTGGCGAAAGCCTGGTCCGAATCAATCTTGAGGAAGGCAATGTCAAACACCTGAGTGGACGAGTTCGACGGAGTGTAACTATCCTCGATTCCGGGATTAACGCCGCGTGCCGGTGCGCCGTCGGCCGCGCTGCCGGACCATGTGTAAGACTTCGTCGAGCGCTGGGCCGCCGAAGCAAAGCTGCCACGCCAAACCGCCCATTTGCCATCATGCCCGTTCCCGTCGCTGGTCGCCGTGGACTCGAGCCGGTAAGGCTTCGCATCCAGTTTCCAGCCGCGGGCCGCAATATATACCTTCTGGAAAGCAGAACGCCCGCTGATGAGTTCGGGGCCTTTCGCTTCGGGCTTCGCCGTCTCCGCCGGTTTGCTGGATTCCGACGAGCACGCGCTGAGTAGCGCCAGCAGCGTGACCATTAGCGCGGCACACAAATACTTGTGCCAGGTTCCGCGCCACACGCATCGTCGATCCTGACTCCACTGATCTGGACTGGTTGAGAAAGCCGTTCCCGACATTTCCGCTGAGCGAGCGGTGGGTTCTGTGTGGGCATGGCTGGCCGTCTTCATGGCATCCTTCCTGTGATAACGTTGATGGGTTTTGTTGTCGCGCAACATTCTAACCGAAAGGGCCGAAAAGGTAAGTAACACTCGTGGACCCTCATCTCCAGAGATTGCAAGAGGAGATCGCCGCGGCGGTCGCAGGATTGTCAGCCGAGCAGTTGATCCGGCATCCGCCCGGAAAGTGGTGTGCCGCCGAAGTCTTGGAGCATCTGTACTTGACTTACACAGGAACGGTGAAGGGATTTGAGCGCGTAGCTGAAGCAGGTAAACCGTTGGCTACAACCCAAACCTGGACGCAGCGAGGCCGGACGCTGATCGTGGTGGCATTGGGATACCTGCCCTCAGGCAGAGAAGCCCCGCCAGTAGCGCGACCGCGCGGATTGCCGCCGGAGAAGGTGCTGGCCGAGATTGGGCCGAAAATCGCCGAAATGGATGGAAACATCGCGCGCTGCGAAGAAAAGTTTGGTTCGCGCCTCAAACTGCTGGACCATCCAATCCTCGGGCCGCTTACGGGAGCACAATGGAAAAAGTTTCATCTCGTGCACGGCCTGCATCATGTGAAGCAAATTAAGCGATTGCGAAAGATCGGGTAGCGCCGGCATCCTACCGCTGTCGCGGGGGCGTCTCGCCCCGGAACCTGAAACAAATCGAGCGCCGGAGCCTAACCCCGGCGCTCACGCTCTAGCAGTTTACAGTTCTTAGGGCTCGCGTACTGAGGCTGGTACGCCGGCTTTGCGTGCGTCTTCTTGCACATCGTCGAGCTTCTGCTTGGCATCGTCCAGAGCCTTCTGCTTATCGGCGATTTGCTGCTTGTACTGAGCGTCCTGTTTATCCCAGTCGCCCGAATTGCGCATTCGGTTGCCCGCATCGGCGTACATGGCGGCCGCACGAAGCTGGTATTCGCGCTGCACCACGTCGAGTTCGCGCGCCAGCAAGTCAATCTGGTCTTTCTGCGCCGCAATCTTGTCGGCCCATTGCTTCGCCGCAGCTTGCTTGGTCGCTTCGTCCTCTGGAGCCTTGGCAGTGCTCGATGGAGCCTTCACTTCGGTGCCGGGCTTGACTGCGCCCTCAGTTTTGTTTTCGAGCGCAGCTTTGGCTTCGCCCCCAGCCGGAGACGCACTTTCCGACTGTGCCGCCTTGGTCTCGGCGGAATTGTCGCTGGTGGGTGCCAGCGTCTGGCCTACGACCGAGAGCTTGTCTTCCTTAGGCAGATTGTCGTTATCGAAAACCTTCGGCTTGGCCTTGGCTCCGGGATCCTTGCGGATTTGCCGGGCATAGTCGCCCAGCGACGAGCCGGAAGACGAGTTTTGCGCGGTCGACGGAGCCTGATTCTGGGCGCCGGCCGGAACACCGGCCAGGCCGAGAAACAGCACGAGTCCAACTCCACTGCATGCGATACGTTTCATGAACTCCCCTTTTTTCTACTCTAATTCTGTCTCGCTGAGCAGCCGGCCAACTCGCGCGAGCCCAGCCTTTCTGTTAATCTCCCTCAAATCCCTAAGCCACCCACAGCCGCTCCCTGCGCAGCGCGCTTTTTTGTTAAAAAACCTCCAATGCTGCGGTCCAGTTGCGCCGCTTCGTGCGCAATGTCGGTCGCGAGTTGCTTCGCCAGTTCCGGATCCCGGCTGTTGGCAAGTTGCTGTGCGTAGCCGGAAATCGTAGTCAGCGAGGTGCGCAACTGCAGCGCCATCTCGGCAGAAATCTCACCCTGCAATTCCTGCTGCCGGCGGATCTCTTCCATTTCGGTGCGGTCGTTTATGAGGCAGGCCACGCCGAGCAGGCCGCCATCCACCGCCGGCACCGCGGAAACCGTGACGGCGATGAAGCGCTTCTCCCCAACCGGGGTCTCGTATTCGGCTTCAACTTCCCGCCGCTTGCTGCCTTCGCGCAGCACGGCGCTGATCTCATCCGCCAGGACGCCGGACGCTGCCAATCTGGCAGCACGGACGACAGCGCCGCGGAAAATATCTTCTGCCCCCATTCCGGTAGCGGAAGCGAAACCCAGAATCGCCTTCGCCGCGGGGTTGGAAGTCTTCACCAGTCCGTTCGTTCCGAAGACCAGCACGCCACAAGAAAGATTGGCGAGCACAGCCTGGCTGAAATTTTCGCTGGTGCGGGCGCGATGTTGCTCGGCTTGCGATTGCACCTGCAGTTCATGCTTCTGCTGCTTGAGCTGCTGGATCACGGTGTTGTACAGGTGCAGCGGCAGAGTCTGAAGCGAGGGCGACGCGTTCGCTGAAAGATCACTCTCTTCGGCAATGTTTTTCCGCAGCAGGCGCATGAAGACAAATCCCAACAAAAAAGCACACGTGGCGCAGAACAACACCACCATCGCTCGCAGCAGCACCGGGTTGGCCAGTATCTTCACCACAGCCCCCCGTACCAGTGCAGGAATCGGTCGCCGAAGAAAAACGCGATCAGAGCCATGCTTCCGAGAAAGACGCCAAACGGCATCTGGTAATGGCGGTAGATCACTTGCGCCGACTGCCATCCGCGCCGCCGGGCCGCTTGCGCCGTCGCCAGGCTTTTCATGAAGCGGTGCGTGCGCTTCACCCAGACCACGAAGACTGTAGTCAACCCAAACAACGATCCCGCCAGCGACGCTGCAAAAATTGTAAAGATCGTCAGCTTCATTCCCAGGAACGCGCCCACCATCGCCATCAGCTTGACATCGCCAAAGCCCATGCCTTCCGTCCCGCGCCAGCGCAGGTAAATTGCCCCCGCGCCGTAGATGAACGACGCTCCCAAAGCCGCCCCTAGCAGGGAATCGAACAGAGACAGAAGCCGCGCCGAAACCTCGCCGCTGAAGGGCAGACTCCCCAATCCAGACAGGAATTGAGAGGCCAGATCATTCACCGGCACCAGCAGGCTGAAGATCAGACCCAGCGCGAGTCCGGGGAAGGTCATCTTGTCCGGCAGCAGCTTGGTTTCGGCGTCCGTGAAAATGAGTCCCAATAGCAGAAATGCGAAGGTGCAATATTTGACCGTGGAAATCGTCAACCCGAAATACCAGTAGCACGCCAGAAACAGCAAGCCGGTGAGCACCTCGATCATCAAGTAGCGAGCCGAAATCTTTTCCTTGCAGTGGCGGCAACGCCCGCCCAGGATCAGCCAGCTCAAGACCGGAAGATTGTCATAGAAAGCGATCGGCTGCTTGCACGCTGGGCACGCCGAACGCGGCGTCACTACCGACAATCCCCGCGGAAGCCGATAGATACACACATTCAGAAAGCTGCCGAACGCCAGCCCGAAGAGAAAAATCGCCGATGCGAACACAGGATCCACGAGGTCTCTTTTAGATCGCAGGTAGCAACCCGCGCCTTCGGCGCAAGCCTTTCCTGAAGAACGCTGAAATTCCCTGTTCTTGGTTGGATTATAAGTCGATCATGGGGTGAGGACTAAGGTACTGAAGTCACTGGCCCAACGGCCAAGGGGCAGTAAGACATTGACCACTGGGCGGTTATGCCGAGAGGCGGAAAAGTGGGATTAGGTTCCTTCTGGGAGCGAAGCTCTCGCTCGAACGGCTCCATGATTTTCCAGCGGCGCTGGACCCCGGAACGCGCCCGCCGCGCCCCGGAGTCGTCATCGCTCGCTTCTACGAACCCCGGATGGCTTACTTCGCCTGTAAGCCCTCGATATATCGGACCAGGTTGCTGATTCTCTGCTGTACCTGCCCTTCGTGACCTTGGCTGATGCTCGAGAAGAGCGGACCCCACACCGGCATATCCTGGCTGCCGTGCGACGGCGTAGTAGCCTGTCCCTTGATCACTGCAGCGACGTGCGCTGCTGGATACTTCCCGCCCTCCTTCTGCGCCAGAAGGGTCAGATCGGTCGGCGGAGTCTTCATCGCCGAGGCTGCCGGGCCGGTGCCCTTGCCATCTTTTCCATGGCAAACGGCGCAATAGCTGTTGAACATCTCTTTGCCCGAGTTCGGCGGGACGTTGGTCATGGGAACGTGCTTGACGGTGGGTGGAGTCTGAGCCGGAGTTTGCTGCGCCACGGCAAAAATCGAAATCGTCACCAGAATCACAACTAAACTGATGAATTTCATTACACGCATAATTTCCTCCTGGGCCGTTCGAGGCCCAAATTGCAACAACAGTGCAGTCTAGACGCGGGTCTGCGAGTGGACTGTGACGAGAATCACAAATAGCTGTGACGGCTGCGGGCGGGACGCCTCTCGATCCTCGGGATTCAGAACACTGACGCTTCAGGCGGGCCTCACGGGAAAATGAAGCGCAACAATTCGCCCTCGAGGGCGAGTGCAGCAGGCTCGTGAACCGGAAACCTTCCCCTCCACGAGCTCCAGGTTTCAGGGACAAGGCGCGTCTGCGCTGCGGGAACTTCCACCCAGCCTTGCGCCGTCTCTTCGCGGAGAAAGACGCAGAAGGCGGGAGCCGCAGAAGGATTGGCATGCAACGATTCCGACTTCCACTCAAACAGGCTCGCCGCCAGCTTCTCTGTCAGCGATTCGCACGGATCGAGACACAAGGTCCATCCCACGCCAGCGGACCTCAGATAGTCCTGCGGTGAGGCTCCGGGCAGAGCACTCACCACTTTCGCGCCATATTCGCGAGCGACGCGCACCGTGGCATCGCGCGAGCCGTGGTCAACCACCAAAATGTCGTCGCAAGCGTAGAGCGTCTCCAAGGCACGCCCCAGCCGCAGAGCATCGTTTTCCGTGTGCAGCAGCGCCGTGATCGAAAGCATGCGAAGATTCGGTTGCGAATTGCCTATGTGGTGCGGGCGCTCCCTCGCCCGCGCGGTCGTACGCTATGCTGCTTGCAACGCGGGCGCCCGCGACACACGATCTCTTTATTTGCGAGGCAAGTTTTCCCGGTCGTTATAGCAGAATCACTGTTGCGAATCCCCCAGCTTCGGCCGGTTCGCGTCCGGACTTGAAGCCTGCACCACTGTGATCGGCGCCTGCAAAGTGAAGTTCAGCACGGTCTCCGAAGGAAGTTTGATTTGCTGGCTTTTCGAAGCCGCTTGGGCGCCGCCTCCAACGCCCGCCCCGGCCGCCGTGCCGATCGCCGCCCCCTTGCCGCCGCCCGCGATGGCTCCAATGATTCCCCCAATAATGGCGCCTCCGCCAACCTTCTCAGCCGTGTTTTTGCCGCGCGACTTTCCTTCTTTCCGATATTGGTCAGTCTGCAGGCTGTAAGTCTTACCGCCGGACGAAAGACTATCCAGTTGCAGCACCACGACCGACTGCCCTGCAAACTTGCCCGCGCTCTTCACGTCGACGAGGTGGCCGGTCAGCTCCGTGCCTGCGGGCACAGCTTGCTCTCCATCCGAGGTGAGAGGAGCGTTCAGCGTCGCATGGAACGTATCCCCAGTCTGATTCTTCTCGCTGTCAATCGGATCGATGAGACGAACCGCCAGTTGCGTCCCCTGATCGATGATCAGCCTCTTCGGCGCCGGTGGCGGAGGAGGAACTAGGGCTGCCGCTGCATTGTCCTGCGGAGCCGGGGACATCTGCGGCGCCGTATCTGACGCAGGCCGGTTATCGCCAGCCATCTGACTCGCATTGGGGTCATTCTCGGAGTTCCCCGCCTCGCCGGAATCTTCAGAAGCTCGACGCTTCCCGCCTTTCCTGCCCACGCCAGCGGTCGCTTTGTCGGCACGCGGCGGGCTGGCGGTTCGCATCGCAGCCGGTGCCGAAGCCGCAGCGGCAAGCGGCGTATTCCCTACCTGCAAATTGTTGATAACCTCCCTCACGCCGGCCACAGACGCCGCCTGACGGCTCGCCGTCTCCCGCTGCGCATCATTGTCGACCGTGCCCCCAAGCGTTACCACGCCATGGTCGGCTTGCACCGTGAGTTGCTTGGTCGCGAGCCCGGAATCCTGGCTGAACTTGCCTTGAATCTCACTGGAAATTTTTCCATCGTCGGGCTTCTTGCCGCACGCGACGCCCAACCCTAGGACGATTGCCAAAAAAAACGCAAAAACCAACTGGGACCTTCTCTTCATACTCGACTCCTGAAACTCGCCCAAGTGTGGGCCGCCCTACATCCATACAGTTTAGATGCGTAGAGGCATTCTTGCAGATGTAAGTGCGGGGAACCGCGCTGAAACGGGAAAGTTGCCGGAAGGACGGCGAAGACGAGGTCGCGCCGGCGTCCCGCCGGCTATCGCGTGAGCCTGCCCGAAGCCTGCCGAAGGGGTATCTCGCCCGTGGATTCGCCTACCTAGTGGATGAACTTGTAGTCGACGATCGACGCCGCCAGGCCGCCGCTCGCTTCCTCGGGCTTCAGGGCATCCTTGGCACGCATCACGCGCCCCTGGCATATGACGTTGCTGTTCTTCTGTCCGGAAATCTCTTCCGGCATCTCAAACACCATCTCGATCAGCGCGTTAATCGGAAGCTGCTGCGGTCCGCTGAACAGCACTCCGCTCTGGCTGATGTTTTCGATAATTCCCTCGTACCACGTGCTGGTCTTGTTGACGCGGTAGCGCAGCGGAATGTCGAGCTTCAACCGGCGCGCCCGCGGAACCCAAGAAGGCCGCTTCTCCCGGGCGTGGCCGCGCCGAATGTTCGTCTCCGGCTTGGCATGCTCCACCCTTTCGGTGCGGCGCATGGTTGTCCAGTCGTACTTATATTCCGCCGCGCACAGCAGGCAGACCTGGTAGTAGTCGCCGTCGCCACCACGGCGCGGCCAGGAAAACTCGTGAGAGCAGCGCCCAAGCATAAGCACATCCATAAATTTTTGTGGCATGGTGTTTACTTCCGGGTCGACGAACCCTCGGACGCAGGCTCATCATCTCGCGAAGATTTCACTTTGGATAGGTTACTTTCGTGCACGCCGGGCAGTTGCCGAAAACGTAAATAACGTCAATGCAATCACTTAGGCTGTGGAAGGTCTAGCGAGCGAAGAGTACCGGCGATCTCTAGAAAGGGGAACAGAAGCTACGTGACCTTCGCCCAGTTATGTTAGCTGGTGTGGGGGAAGGCTCGCGCAGCTTGTTCCTCTCGCACCCGGCCTCTGCGAGTGATTGACGCTCTCACGTGACCCGCGTCACTGCCTCGAAATCCAATCCAAGCTACTGTTGCCGTTCATCGGAAGTGCGCAAGCTCCGTTTCAAACTGCAATCCGCAAGAAAACAAGTCAGGCGGCAAGCTGAAGCGATAACAGAAGCGTCCGGCAAAGATATTCGCTGCTTGCCAGAGGAGGTAAGTATGGCAGATGAGAGTGCATCACTGGAAATCATAGAGGATTTCCTGGCGCAGAAGCGTATTGCGATCGCGGGCATCTCGCGGGACTCGGCGAGTGACAGCGTGAAACTGTTTCAAGAACTCTGTAGCCGCGGGTACGACGTTGTGCCGGTGAATCCGAACACGGCGGAGGTGCAGGGGCGGCCATGCTTCGCTCGAGTGCAGGACATCCAGCCTCCCGTCGAAGCAGTGTTAGTGATGACTTCCCCGGAAGTCACTGAAACAGTTGTGAACGACTGCGCCGAAGCGGGCATACGGCGGGTTTGGATGTACCGGGCGACGGGCAAGGGTTCCGTCAGCGCGAAAGCGGTCGCACTCTGCAAGGAGCGAGGGATTGAGGTGGTTCCGGGTCAGTGTCCGTTCATGTTTCTGCCGGACTCGGCGGGTGTCCATCGCCTTCACGGCTTTGTCCGCAAGATCATCGGCCGGTATCCTCAACGGGCCCGTGCTTCAGGCAGACATGCGGCTTAGGATCTGCCGTGTTCATGCCATTCATCACAAGGCTCCAGTCCGTGTTTCATGAGCTTGCTCTGCCTGCGGTGCAGGACTAAACCAGGCGTTAGTAGCAGCTTTTCGTTCCGAAGCAGGCCAAACCATTTAACCAATGCCGTAGGCGCCAATAGCTGAGATCGCCCGCACGCCATGATTTCGGCGCTCTTTCGCATCCATGTATGATCCGGCCATGGGCAACAGCGCTTTCCCTGAGGTGACGGCTTTCATCCTGGCCGGCGGCAAAAGCACGCGCATGGGTGCGGACAAGGCTTTCGTCACTTTGGATGGCCGCACGCTGCTGGCGAGAGCGTTGGAACTGGCCCGCTCCGTTACTCCCGAGGTACGCATCGTCGGCGATCCCGCGAAGTTTGCGCCTTTCGCCCCGGTTGTCGAAGATGTATTCCGCGGCTGCGGCCCGCTGGGCGGAATTCACGCCGCGCTGCGAGCATCGCAGACGGACCTAAACCTGATCCTCGCCGTGGATGTGCCATTTGTGTCACCAGCGCTGTTACAGTACTTGATCAAGCGTGCCAGAAATTCCGCAGCCGCGGTGACGGTCGCGCGAGCCAATGGAGGCTGGCAGCCCTTATGCGCCGTCTATCGCCCGCAGTTCGCCGACGCCGCAGAGCAGTCCCTCCGCCAAGGCCGCTGCAAAATTGATAAGCTCTTCGAAGCTACCAGCACGCAGACGATCACTGAAGAGGAGTTGGAAGCCGCCGGCTTTTCCCCAAAAACTTTCCGCAACCTGAACACGCCAGAAGACCTGGCCGAGGAGAGCGAAATAACCAATTCTCATTGACCGAAAACCAGCTCTTCCGAGGTCAACGAGCGCGATGGCCTGTTCTCAGCAGTGAAGAATCCTGCCGCCCCCTCTGATAACATCGTGCGGGAGAACTGTCTCGGGAGGTCTGATTGGCTAAGAATAGGATCCCTGAACGAAAATCCGCCTTCTCCGTGGAAGGAACCTTGGACCTTCGGGTGTTGGGCATCGTGCTTGCCGGCGGCAAAGGAACCCGGCTTTTTCCGCTCACGCGGGAACGCGCCAAGCCGGCGGTTCCCTTCGGAGGCAAATACCGGATCATCGATTTCGTCCTGAGCAATTTCGTCAATTCCGGAATCCACTCGATCTACGTTCTCACCCAGTTCCGCAGCCAGTCGCTGCTGCAGCATCTGAGCGAGGGATGGCAGTTCGGCGGACTGCTGAAGAGCCACTTCATCATCAACGTGCCGGCGCAGATGCGTTCGGAGAATGAAAGCTGGTACCAGGGAACCGCCGACGCCATCTTTCAGAACATCAACCTGATCGAGCAGTCTGATATGCACGTGGTGGCCATCTTCGGCGGGGACCATATCTATCGCATGAACATCGCCAGCATGATCGACTTCCACATAACTCGGCACGCGGACGTGACGGTTGCGGCGATTCCCGTTCCGCGGGAGTACGCTTCCGAATTCGGAGTCATTGAAGCGAACGAGGAAGGACGCATCATGGCCTTTCACGAAAAGAAGGCCGATGCACCGACCATGCCCGGGGATTCCAGCCGGGTCTACGCCTCGATGGGCAACTACATCTTTTCGACGCCCACGCTTTTGGATCTGCTCAAGGCGGACGCGAAGGTCCCCGGCAGCCGTCACGATTTCGGAATGGACATCCTGCCCAAGCTCGCTGGCAACGCCCCAATCTATGCGTACAACTTTGAGGCGAACCGTATCCCCGGCGAGGCGGACGACTCTGTTCCCTACTGGCGCGACGTCGGGACCATCGACGCCTACTACGAAGCCAATATGGACTTGAACCACGTCAAGCCCGAACTCAACCTCTACAACCGCGAGTGGCCGGTGCGCAGCACGAGCTATCCCGATCCGCCGGCGAAGTTCGTTTTCGACGAGGTGGGTCGTCGCGGCGAGGCGCTCGATAGTATCGTCTCTGGCGGATGCATTCTTTCCGGCGGCGTGGTGCGCAAGTCGGTTCTCGGACGCGGTGTCCGCGTCCACACCGGTGCATTGGTTGAAGGCTGCGTTATCATGGACAACTGCGACATCGGGCGCCGCGCCAAAGTGCGCCGCGCGATTCTGGATAAGAACGTCCGCATTCCGGAAGATACGTCGGTTGGCTACGATCTCGATGGCGACCGCGCCCGCGGATGGCACGTGACCGATTCCGGCATAGTCGTCATAGGCCGAGAACACAGCACGGTACCAGTGGCGGCGTTGTTCGCCTGAAGCTTGTCCGAGGCCCGGATTACTGGCGATTCATTTACTGTCACAGCGGCTTGCGGTTTTCCCTTTTCAGCTTACGGGCGGGTAAGTGGCGTAACATCCCCATTACGTATTGACCCGTTTCGTCGTTGTACAGATCCTTCGCGGCAAAGAACGTCCACTCAGGATGCCAGGGGTTTAAGCTAGAAGCTAAGAAGCTGATCATGCCCGACGACGCCCCCAAACCCGCGCCCTACATCCAGTTCAAAGAAGTCTCCAAAGCTTTCGGCGACAATGTCGTGCTCGATCGCGTGAGCTTCGACGTGCTCCCCGCGGAAACGGTCTGCATTCTGGGCCGCAGCGGCGTGGGCAAATCGGTGGCGTTGCATCACATCATGGGATTTCTCAAGCCCGACTCCGGTCGCGTCATCGTAGCCGGTCAGGACATCACCGACTTCACCGAACAGCAACTGGAGCTGATCCACAAGAAAGTTACCATGGTCTTTCAGAACGGAGCGCTGTTCGACTCGCTGACCGTCGGGGAGAACGTAGCCTTTCCTCTGCGTGAAACGCGGGAACTGGATGAAGAGCAGACCTACCAGATTGTCGACGGCCTGCTGCAGATGGTGGGTGTGCAGGAGATGCGCGACTTGCTTCCGTCCGATCTTTCCACCGGCATGAAGCGCTCAGTCGCTATTGCCCGCGCGCTGGCCGCGCGTCCGGAATGCGTCCTCTACGATGAGCCCACCACCATGGTCGATCCCCTGATGGCGCAATTGCTCGGCGATCTTATCAAGCGGCTGAAGATTCAACTGAACCTGACCAGCATCGTCGTGACTCACGACATGCGTCTCGCCAAGAAACTAGCCGAGCGGGTCGTGTTTCTGCATGAAGCCAAAGCGATCTTCTTCGGCCCCTACGCAGAGATGGAAAAATCCCCCGAGCCCATCATTCAGGAATTTCTGGAACTGGATGAACTGAAGCTGGAAGCCTAAAGGCAGTTGCCAGTTGTCAGCAAGCGTCGATGTATCCGGCAAATGCCAACTGCCTTCAGAACCCTTGCTGCACCAAATCTTCCATAGTCAGGGAACTCTCGTCGGCGTCGCCCTTCATCATCTTCTCGACATATTTCGCGATCAGGTCGGCTTCCAGGTTCACCGGATCGCCGGGTTTCAGGGAATGCAGATTCGTCATCTCCACCGTGTGCGGAATGATGGCGATCGTGCAGCGATTCTTCTCCAGACTCGCAACCGTCAGGCTGATGCCCTCGATTGAAATCGATCCTTTGTAGACGGTGTATTTCTCGACATCTCCCGGCAGTTCAATGTGCAGCCACCAGTTTTCCGAATCGGCGATGCGCTCGAAAGCGATCAGCTTGCCGACTCCATCCACATGTCCCTGCACAATGTGCCCGCCAAAGCGACCGTCGGCCTTCATGGGCAGTTCAAGATTTACCAACGCGCCTTCGTGAATGCGCGAGAATGACGTGCGCACCCAGGTTTCCGGTGCGAGATCGGCGCAGAATGATCCCGGCTTGATATCGAGGGCCGTGAGGCAGACTCCGCTCACGGCCACGCTGTTGCCGGTCTGCAGTTCTTTCGGAGCATGATCGGCGGTCACGGTGATGCGCCGATTTTCTCCCCGCTGCTCAATGCGAGTAACGCGTCCTATTTCTTCCACAATGCCGGTAAACATGAAGCCCTCCAGGATGAACCTAACATCATAAACCCGGAACAGTAACTCACCGCAGAGTCACGGAGACACGGAGAAATCATTTTCTTGATTTGTTTTTCTCCGTGACTCTGTGTCTCCGCGGTGAAAGTTATTCCCCGTAGGGATCGCGCAGATAGCCTTCCACGGCAAAGTCTTCGCCGAAGCGATGTAGTTGTATGTGTTTGACCTGCGCAGCCTGGCTCATGTGCAGGAATCCCGCTCCGGCCGCAAAGGGAATCGAACCTGAGCCCGCAAGGATCTTTGGCGCGTAATATAAGAAGACTTTGTCCACAACGTCGGAGGCCAGCGCGGTCCAGTTCACCGTCGCTCCACCTTCGATCATCACCGACGTAATTTCCAGTTGACCCAGATGCCGCAGGATGGCAGGCAGGTCAGGCCGTCCGTCCGGCTCCACCGCAGGAATAGTCTCGATGCGAATTCCAAGCTCTTCGAGCTGCGCCTTCTTTTGTTCTTCCGCCGAAGCGCAGAAGACGAGTACGTCGCTTCTTCGTTCCGCCACGACGCTTTGCACCAGCCGGGACTCGAGCGGCAGGCGCAGGCGCGAATCGAGGATTACGCGCAGCAACGGACGGCGACGCGGACGGCCGCTGCGGTCGGTCAGCAGTGGATTGTCCGAAAGAATCGTTCCCGCACCGACCAGCAGCGCGTCATTCTGATGCCGCAGTTCCTGCACGTGCGCACGCGCCACTTCGCTGGTCACCCATCCTCCCGCGGGAATGCCGTCGTATCGATCCAGCACTTCGGCCGGCGGCGGAGCGATCTTGCCGTCCAGCGTCATGGCGGCTTTCAGCGTTACCAGAGGCGTGCCGTGACGGATGTAGCGCGCGAATCCCTCATTCAGGCGGCGAGCCTGCTCTTCCAGCCGGCCGACTTCGACGTGCACGCCTGCGGCGCGCAGCTTTTCGAATCCTTGCCCGCTCACCTTTGGATTGGGATCGGGCATCGAAGCCACCACGCGATGAATTCCAGCGGCAATCAGCGCGTCTGTACAAGGAGGCGTTCGGCCTTGATGGGCGTGCGGTTCGAGGTTGATGTAAAGAGTTGCGCCGCGAGCTTTGCTGCCCGCCGCTTCGAGGGCGAGAACTTCGGCGTGCTTCACGCCGCTGTAGGTGTAGGTTCCGGTTCCCACTACGTTCCCGTCAGGGATAGCAATTACCGCGCCCACGTAAGGATTGGGCGAGGCCAGTCCCAAGCCTTGGCGCGCGAGTTCCAGAGCGCGGTGGAGAAGCTGTTCGTCTGCGGAATGGGCTTGCATTCAAGGAAGAAATCGACGCGCAGTTCCAGTTTTACTTTCTGTTCAAGCAACAAAATCCTAAACCGCAAAAGACGCGGCGCAAGTCGCGAAGGACGCCGAGACAGTCAATGCTTCGGTTGTCTAGCTGTGGCGCGGAGGAAAGCTCTGGTACGAATCGTCTTCGATCTCGGCGACTGCCGCGCCGCTGCGTCCCTTCGGGCCATGACGCAAAGGAGCCATCGCATAGGCATACGGATCACCAGGAGGCGCGGGCTTCTTGCCTAGCAGTCGCTTCAAGAAGTCGAGCACCACTTTGAATGGCGAAGGTTTCTCACCAGCAGCTGACATATACCGCTCCTATTCAAAAAGGGAATCCACGAATTCTTTCGGGTCAAAGGGCAGCAAATCGCCTGCTTTTTCGCCGACTCCAACATATCGCACCGGCAATCCGAGTTCGCGCGAGATCGCAACCACAACGCCGCCTTTCGCCGTGCCGTCGAGTTTCGTCAGGACAATGCCCGTGACTCCGGCTGACTCGGTGAACATGCGCGCCTGCTGCAAGCCATTTTGCCCTGTAGTGGCGTCCATCACAAGAAGAGTTTCGTGAGGCGCTCCGGGAATGATGCGCTGCGCGGTGCGCCGCATTTTCTCAAGTTCCGACATCAGGCTGGTCTTGGTGTGAAGTCGGCCTGCGGTATCGACTACGACGTAGTCGGCCTTGCGCGCCACCGCAGCCTGCAAGGCGTCGAACAACACTGCCGAGGGATCGCCTCCGGGCTTGGTCTTAATCACTTCGGTGCCGGTGCGTGATCCCCAGATTTCGAGCTGCTCAATGGCAGCCGCGCGGAAAGTGTCAGCGGCGCAGAGCAGAACGTTCTTCCCCTGCGAGCGGAATACCTGAGAAAGCTTGCCGATGGTGGTGGTCTTGCCAGTACCGTTTACGCCGACCACCAGAATCACTTCCGGCGAGCCATCGACTTTGCTGACAGGACGCGTGTTCGCCGCATTCAGAATCGCGAGGAGTTCTTCTTTGAGCAGGCGCTTGAGTTCCTGAACGTCTTTAATCTGCTTGCGGTCGGCCTTTTCGCGGAGTTTGCCGAGGACCTCTTGCGTGGTGGTGTTGCCCAGATCGGCGGCGATGAGCGTGGCCTCGAGATCGTCGAGTGTGTTCGCGTCGATCTCCTTGCCAAAGGAGACGACTTCCTCGATGCGCTCCGCGAGGTTTTCCCGAGTGCGCGTGACCGCCTGCTTCATGCGGTCCAGGAAGCCGGTTTTCTTTTCTTCCTCGAGGCTGCCGAAGAGAGTCTGGATCATAAGAGGGACAAAGACTGATTATACGGGCAGCGAACCGAGCAGGAGTCCATGCCGCAACGATTCCGAACAGAGCCACGAGGTAGTCGGGCCAGTCGAAGGCTTGGACCGCAGAGTGCGCGAAGAACCAACGCAAAGGGTGCGAAGACAATCAGGGAGGCGTGCGGCGGCTGATAAGGGATACATGAAATTGCGAAGATCCTCCTCACGCCGCAGGCTGTGGATATCTGCTGCAAATAAACTTCTGACGATGCGGCTTCCTCGGTGACTCTCAGAGCGATCTGCCGATCTAAATTCTCGTTGTATACTCCGACAGAACCAGGCGGCTGGTTAGCTATTTGTTCTCAGAAGCGGGCCTTGGCGAGATGGTCGCACAGGGATTGATAGGACGTGAAGTGTAATGGCAGGCGTATACGGCGAGATCGACTCCAGGATTGACTATCAGCGTGTCCTTCGCGAGGCGATGGACATTGTGCGGGGCATCCTGGCGCGCACTCCTGAAAACGGCACGATGCAGCACATCGACAAGGAACTCGATGCGATGAGGCGGTGGACGGAAAACGGGCGGGAGCCGAGCCACACGGAACGCAGCAGGATCGACGTTGGTCTCGTTGCGGTACGGGAGCTCTCGGAGGCAGCGGGCGAGGTGGGCGACCTTGCCGAAAAGCTGTCCGCTCTGAATAACTACTTCGAAGACTGGCCGACGGATGACGCGGCGGCCAAGGCCAGCGATGAGGACTTCTTCGATGACGAATGATCCCACCCGCGGGCACGACCAACCGCCGCAAACTTGGCCGATCACATCTACGGCAGCTCCACGTCCAATACGTGATTCCTTCTTCAAAGAAGCAGGGGATGCATGCCGTGCGAAGATACAATTCGGATAGCAGACCGCCCGGAGCACATGGCAACGTCAACGCTGCGCAGAATCTTCAAGGCATTTCAATACCGAGATTTTCGTCTGATGTGGTTCGGCGCCTGTACGTCGAGTATTGGCACCTGGATGCAGATCGTGGCGCAGGGATGGCTGATCTATCGCCTGAGCCACTCGGCATTTTTGCTGGCACTGGACCAATTTCTCGGCGGCATTCCCATCTTCCTGTTCTCGCTGATTGGCGGCGTGGTGGCCGACCGCACGGAGCGACGGAAAATCTTGCTGGTCTCGCAATACGTGCAGATGGCGAGTGCCGGGGTGCTCACGCTGCTGGTGGCGGCCGGGTGGGTACACGTGTGGCACATCTTGTGTCTATCGTTCGTCTCCGGGTTGGCGCAAGCGTTTGGCGGGCCGGCGTACCAGGCGCTGATTCCAACGCTGGTTGATCGCGAGGACATGCCGAATGCCATCGCGCTGAATTCGATCCAGTTCAACATGGCGGTGACGATTGGTCCCGCGCTCGCGGGTCAGGCCCTGGCAAAGTTTGGGGAAAAGTGGTGCTTCGGGCTGAATGCGGTTTCGTTTCTGGCACCGGTCATTTCGCTCTCGATGATCGCGGCGCGATACGTGCCGGCAACCACAACCGAATCGATGTTCGGCAGCTTGAAGCAGGGCATCAAGTTCGTTCGCAAGCAGGGCTCCATGGAGGCGCTGACGCTGCTGGCGTTCTGTATGACTGCTTTGAGTATGCCGATGCGAACCTATATCCCGGTGTTCGTCAAAGACATTTTTCATCGTGGTCCGGAAACCTATGGCAACCTGCTTTCGTTGATGGGGCTCGGTTCGATCTGCGGCTCGCTGGCGGTGGCTGGGATCGGCAACATGCGCAACAAGGGACGGTTCGCCCTGACCATGCTCATCTGCCTGGGCGCCGGAATTTCAGGATTTTCGCTTTCGAAATCGTTGCCGCTGAGTTATACCATGCTGGTGTTCGTGGGTGCGTCCATGATGGCGGTGTTCGCCACGGTGACATCGCTGGTGCAGTTGATTACGACCAACGAAATGCGCGGACGCGTGATGAGCGTCTATAACTGTGCCTTCCGTGGAGGCATGCCCATGGGGAATCTGGTTTCGGGATGGCTGGTTCCGGTGTTTACGGCGCCCATCGTACTGGGCGTGAACGGGCTGCTGCTGGTTCTGGTCGCGGTGTATTTTTTGCTGGTACAACGGCGAGTGGCGGCGCTCTGATCGGTTGAGTAGAGGCCGGAGCGGAAGGCTCGAACTCATCAAAAATGTCCGCCGAGGGAGGGTGTGGCGAAGGTAGCGCAAGCAGGGAAAGTCGCGTATCGGGTCGGAGTAGGCTTATATGGGACTGCCGTCGGTGAGTTCGTGGACTGTCACTTTACCGATGACGTTCACTATTGCGGCAAGTGGAAAGAATCGATTGCGCGTCCCTGTCGGGGTAAGTGAGGCTCTCTCTCGCCTTGCAAAACGTTCGATGAGAATGCTGTGAGTGGGATCGCGATTTTTCGACAACAATCTGGAGGACAGAGGTCGCGTGTCCACCCAAATGCCCTGGCATCAGGTTAGAATTCAACGATGGACAAGAAGGAAATCAATTCTCCGAAATTGACTGCCAATTTTCTGTTCTGGGTTGGTGGCGTTGGCGGTGTCTTGCTAGTGGCCTTTTTGGGACACTATGTCTGGAAAATCTTTTGAGACTGGCAGGTAGTCGTGAAGGAACGCCGTCTCCTCGACCAGCGCGAGGCTGCCGACCCTAGCCGCAGTTTGACAACGATTGCGCAGAAGCCTAGCATTGTAACTAGATAAGCCACCTCTTCTTATTCGTTCAGGTTCTCTGAACTAAGTCAGCCCACTCGCCACTGTTCTGATCCGTGGAGCTGATTTATACGTATACAACTCGAATCGCACTCTTAAGGATGACAACCATGCATCTAATGCAAAATGCAGAAACTATCAATAGACTGGTAGCGCAAGGCGAATTTCTTCTGAAATCTTTCCATGCCGAGTACGAGAAAGACCCCGCAGGGTACGAGACCGCGTTCCTGCGTGGCGATCTCGCGGGCTGGCGCGATACGTTGCACACGCTGTACCACGATTGCGCCGAAGAGATCGTTGACCGCGTTCTCGCCAAGACCTGCTTGGCCATTCCCGATAGCTCGGTTCACTCGTCCGCGCCGCGAGGATTCAGAGAGGCAGGAATGCGAAATTGATTTGTTGACGTAAGGGCGATTACACTCACAACCGGATTGTTGATGTAAACGCGATGTCACGACAACTAAACTGAAAAGCCGCCCAAGCGGCGGCCTCGGGTTAGAGAATTGCTGGCATGGGGCACCTACACAAGCATGAAGACTCGTCTAAGGAGGGGGTACGTTGGAAGTGCTCTCAATGCGGGTGGGAATCGGTGCAGATGTATTTTGGCGAGGTCTTCGAGCCTGAGCATTTGTGTCCAAATGAATGTTGCGAGTGCGGTCATCGTCGGTTAGAGCACATGGACGACATCTGCGCCGGAGCCAAAATCAGAAGTGAAGAAGCGAATACAAGCCCAACGCAAGAGTTGTGCAGCTGCAAGAGCTTTCAGCCGAAATAAATGATCCGCGATGCCGGCGCAAACAGGCGTTCACAGCACTGACCGGTTTATTAGTGCGATTCCAAGACGGTTACCCGTTCAATGAATTTCGTCGCCCCCACCGCCCGAGGATGTCCGTGGCGCGAAGCGATTAGGCAGAGTCTTCGTCGATCAGTTAGGTTGAAGTTCGAACCCAGCGCGCGAGGCACCCGGCGCCGTTGAAAGCGCTATTCCAGTTGCAGCTCGCCCGAGAAGCTTAGCGCGGCAAGATCTCCTTAAGCGCCCACTCAATCCTATCCACTTCTTCGCGGATTACTCTGATCGATTGCTGGTTTTTCGATGGGTGGGCCAACGGGGTGATTCCTTCCAGAGCGCCTCGTATTTGATGATTCCGAGTCCAAATGAAGTTGAGCCTGGCGGTCCTCTCCTTGCGATTTCTGTAAACGCCGCCGACGAACTTAGTGGCGAGCCAGGCAAATACCAAACCAAACAGCACCTCAACCGGAATACGATCGGTCATGCCGTCAAACTCTGAAAACAAGAGTCGATAGACCGCTTCGCCCATCCCAAACGAAGCGAACAATACTGTCGCCCCAAACAAATATACTTTTAGGCGTTCCATTGGTTGAAAGCGTATGAAGTCGTCGCTTCCGTCACGTGTCCGCACAAAGTTGATCACCATGCTTCCCCCAATGATTTGGTCACTGTTGCCGAGATCGCAACCCGCGGTGCAGAGCCAGTTCGATGAAATGATAACTTGAAATTGCAATCAGCGGCGGATTCTCTTTGGCCGACTGGCCGCAAACTAGCCGCCACCTCAGTTGTCAAAACCAGACCTGGCATCGTGCGAAAAGGAGAGTTGCCGTTTTTGCTTGCTTTCCGCCAAAGGTACACGCCGGAATCAGACTCGGCAGCGCCGGATCTGCTTTGGAAACAACAAATTGCGCGGTTGATGCCGAGGGCCACGCACATGCAACAGTTAAAGGAAGTAAGCATCTTTCTTCCTCTTCTCAGGTTCCCTGAAAGAGCTGTTTGATCACAGGCGTCATCCCAAGGTCGTGTCCCGCGCGGTGCGTCTACGTGGTACGCACGGCAAGCCCTAACTACCCAGAGGAGATGGCAAAATGGACTCCCCCACTGTGTTGTGCGTCGACGACCGTCCGCAAGCCTTGGAACTTCGCAAAGCGACCCTAGAGGCTCATGGTTATTGCGTCAAACTCGCGTCCAGCGGCTACAGGGCGATGAAGATGTTGGAGGAGGCGTCCGTAGGCGCGGTTCTACTGGAGTACAAACAGGAAGGCATGGACGCGGAAGCCATCGCCTGCCATATCAAGCAACGGTTTCCCAACCTGCCGATCATCCTGCTTTCAGCGTACTGCGAGTTGCCAGAGCGAATTCTGTGGTTGGTGGATGAGTACGTGATGAAGAGCGAACTGCCCGGAGGGCTGGTGCGAATCATCGAACGAGCGACGCACCCGTACAGGCTCGCTCCACATTCCAGGGAACGGTACCAGCATAGCGGGGCAGCAGCATAACCGCCCCCGCGCCGAGCGCCGATTCGCGGTACCTCTTGTGGTGCTAACGCCGAGGTGCAGGAAGCCAGGCTTCATCGACGATGACGGCGGGAATGCCCGGCACGTTCACAGTTCAATGATGTTACGTGTCAGCAAATATGCCACGAACGCATCGGACATCGCGCCGGAACGACCGTTTATGAGATAGCTTCTAAACCCGAGTTCTTTCCAGAGTTGTGATTTCGGCGGGAGCCGACATGCCTACGGTGGTTGAGGCCGCTGGGATGGCGGGAGTCTCCGTTGGTGGGGGCGCGATGGGGCGCTTGATGGTAAAGCGCTGAATCTTGATTTCGCCGCGGGCGTACAGCGCCAGCAGAGCCTTTACCGCTTGGGGATCGAGGCGTTTGCCCGCCAGGTTTGTGATGATCTGCAGGGTTTGCTCGGGCGTGTGCGCCTGCTGGTAGGGACGATTGGTGGTCAGGGCGTCGAAGGTGTCAGCCACGGCGATTACGCGCGCCAGCAGCGGGATCTGATCGCCCTCGAGACCGTAGGGATATCCGCGGCCATCGAGCGCCTCGTGGTGCAACTCAATGCCGGGGAGCATTTCCGCCAACTGCGTGACCGGGCGCAAAATGTTGGCGCCTTTGGTGGTGTGCGTCTTCATGACCTCGAACTCTTCAGCGGTCAGGGCGCCGGGCTTTTTGAGGATGTGATCTTCAATGCCGATCTTGCCTACGTCGTGCAGCTGGGCAGAGATTCGCAGCGTCTCGATGAAGTCAGCAGACAGGTTCATCTCCTTGGCGATGAGCAGGGAATAACGGGTGACGCGGTCGGAGTGGCCGCGGGTATAAGGATCCTTTTCGTCGACCGCACCGGCCAGCATCTGGATGGAGCCCATGAACAACTCGCGATTCTCTTCGGCGGCGCGCTTCAGATCTGCGACGAAACGTTCGAGTTCATCGGACATGGTATTAAACGTGTGGGCGAGTTCGCCAATTTCAGTGCGGCTCAACAGGTTGACACGCTGGGAGAAGTCGCCGCGGGCCAGAGCGCGGCTAGACTGCGTGAGGACTTGCAGTGGATTGGTAATGCGGCGGGCAGCGAAGATGCTGACGCCGATGCTTAACAGCACCGCCAGAAGGGCCAGGAGGCGGCCCGTACGCTGCATTTCAAGGATCCCGCGATAGGCTTCGCGTCGCGGTTTTTGTACCACCACGGCCCAATCCAGGGACGTTACTGGACTGTAGGTGCCGAGCATATCCACGTGCTCGGAGCCCGTGGCGACCGTGAACTCCCGGGTCTCAAGTAATTGCGCTTTGTTACCGCTACCGACGAAGTCGCGGACAATGTCGAGGTTCTTCATGTCCTGGCCGGTGGCAAACTCAGGGGTGGCGGCCGCGACCAGGCGGCCCTGGGAATCGACAACGTAGGGCGTCAGCCCGCCGCCGCTGACTTCCTGCAGGCGGCGGATGAGGAATTGCAGGTCGACTACGGACCCAATCATTCCCAAGAAACGCTGTCCATAGTTCACCGGATAACTGACGAGGAACACGGTGCGCGAGGATTTTCCTTCCCCGACGACGAGGGCCTGGCCGTTGTAGGCGCGGCCGTCGCGCGCGGCGGCGTAGGCTCGCTCCAATTCGCGATTCAGAAAGGCGTCAGGAGCGATGCGTCCGGCCGAAATTCCTTTACCATCCGAGTTCAGCAGGGTCGCGTAGGCGATCTCATCGGACGAGGATACGAAGTTTTCCAGCAAGGCCCGCAGTTCAGGAGACTGAATATTCGTCTCGCCAATGTCGCCGCCGCTGGCTACCTGAATGGCGGAGGACAAGTTGGCCAACATCATATCCAGGGAGCGTTCGTGCTGGGAAAGATCGTCGGCTAGCGAACGCGTCACCGTGTTCTGCAGCAGCATCTCGTTGGTCTTCAGACGGTCCCGGTTGATGGCCTCGACCTGCGACGAGTAGAAATACATCGGGATGATGCTGATCACCAGGAGCACACCGAGGATTAGGTAGAGAATCGGAATGCGTGCCGGGTTCGGAGCGCTGGCGGACAAGTCTCTCCCTTCACTTATCGCAGTCGCCGAAGGCGAAGTGGCGGCAGCTTTCAAAGGTATCCTTAAAATTCTAACGGGGAATCTTGCAGGGCTGGACGAAAAGCTGATTGGTTGGCATTACCAAAGTACTCGATGAAGCCGGTACCGGGCGCGGGTTTGGCAAGAGAAGGCAGGCTGCGCACGTTGGACCTTGGACCTCCGAATCGGACCCCGGATGGTCACGCGTTCTGAATTTAGTAGTGCCGGCATCTTGCCGGCTGTCGCCAGGACATCCTTCGACTTCGCTCAGGACAAGCCTTGCCCTCGCAGGTGCGGGCGCCGCGCGATAACTCCCGATTGGTCGGCTACTCGGAAGTTGGCATCGTCTCAAGCCCAAACACCTTAAGTTAGCGCTTATGTTGCGGCACGCCCCCCGACAGCCGCCGGGACGGTGGCGCTGCGTGTTTGTATCGCGCCGACTAATTCAAGAGCTTCTTTAAATCATTCCACTTGATGAGGATGACGTGATTGTCTTCGAGTGCCTTCTTGAATTCGGGGCTGGTTACGACGTCATAGTCGCGCTGGCGCCAGGCGGCTCCGTAGTCGGGGTGATCCACCATGACGGCTTGCAGTTCGGCGTCGTCATGACCGAGGTGAACAATGATTTCGGTGACGCCCGGTTTCAGATTCCTGATCGCGCTTGAGTAGAAAGCCTTCCAATCGCCGGCAGCGACCTTTGGATCCGCCATCACCAGCGAATCCAGGACAAGGTCTTTGTCGGAAAGCATCGACAGAAGTTCCTTGGGCGCGTCTGGGGAGCGGACTGCCAAAAAGGGCAGCTTGTATTCACGAGCGACTTTCACGTAGACGGCGAAAAGCTTGGGCCGCGAGAAAAGAACGCCCATGTGGCTGTCGAGGTGGGTGGGATGAATTCCCATGGCCGACGCGCGTTCGATCTGGGCGCGAATCTCGCGTTCCGCCTCTTCGGGTTTCAGATCGCGCTGATCCGTGTCCGGCCACAGATATCCGGAGGGATCGAGAAGACTCGGGACTTTGTCTTTGGATTCGACTGGGCCCCAACGATAGGTTTTCCATTCGCTGGTGAGGGTGAGGTGCAAACCAAGGTCAGCGTCGGGATGGTCTTTGGCGTAAGTGGCGACCTCACTCAGCCAAGGACACGGAACCATAATGCTGGCGGAGGTGACGGCATGTTTGTCGAGGGCGTCGAAGCTGGCAGCGTCTTCGGAGTGGGCGACCGCGAGGTCGTCGGCATGGATGATAAGGAGCTTTGAATCGGGCGGGTAGCCCAGGCGCTCGGCGATGGTCTTGGCTTGTCCCCAAGCGCTGGCCAGGGGCGAGAGGAGAAAAAGGATCGCGACGGAAAACGCGCTCAGGTGCATGGAAACTCCAAAAAAGAGCATCTTGTGACCGTTAAGGGTAGCACGGGGTGAGTGCAGGCCAGAGGTGAAGGAGTCTCCAGGTGAAGGAGTCTCCGATAAGTCGCGATCGCGTTCGAGTCAAGAGCTTGAACCGCAATGGGCGCTGAGAATTGCTGCAAAGGGCGCGAAGAAAATCAAGCTGCGACCGGTGCCGACTCGATCAGGTGTTTCTCAGGAGTCCGCGCCCTCGCTCTTGCCGGTGCGGGCCATGAGTTCCTGGATGGCTTCGCGCGGAGATTTCCCATGGTGCAGGATGGCATGCATCTGTTCGGTGATGGGCATTTCGACGCCGCGGGCATGAGCCAGGCCAACGGCGGCAGTGGTGGTGAAGACTCCTTCGGCGACCATGCCGTGCATGCCGGCGATGATGTCGGGCAGCTTTTTTCCGCGGCCGAGTTCGACGCCTACGCTGCGATTTCTCGACAAGCCACCGGTGCAGGTGAGTACGAGGTCGCCGAGGCCGGCCAGGCCGGCCATGGTTTCGGCGCGGCCTGCGCAAGCCACAACCAGTCGTGTCATCTCCGCCAGGCCGCGCGTGATCAGGGCCGCGACCGAGTTGTGACCGAAGCCAAGACCGTCGCAGATTCCGGCGGCGATGGCGACAATGTTTTTTAGGGCACCGCCCAGTTCCACGCCGATCACGTCGCTGTTGGTATAAACGCGGAAACTCGAATCGCTGAATTCCTGCTGCACGGTGCGCAAGAGCCCGGCATCCTGCGAGGCAATCGTGATCGCCGTCGGGTCGCCGCGCGCTACTTCCTGAGCGAAGGAAGGACCGCTCAGGGCTCCCACGGCGGGAGTAGATCCGTCCTCGCGCTTCAGCACCTGAGTAATCACCTCGGTCATGCGTTGCAGGGAGCCTTCTTCCAGACCCTTGGTTGCGCTGACGATCAAGGTTTGCGGCTGTAGGAGCGGCCGCATGCGCTCGAACAGGGCTCGGCAATGTTGGGACGGCATAACGCTGACGACAATCCGCGCACCTTGGAGGGTGGCGGCCAGATCGTTGCTGGCGGTCACGGAGTCGGGAATGCGGCGGCCGGGAAGAAATTTCTGGTTGAGCCGCTTCTGCATAATCGATTCGCAGACGTCGGCCTCGTGTGCCCACAGGCGTACGCGGTGCGTGCCTTTGCGTCCGAGCACGATGGCGATGCCCGTGCCCCAGGCCCCCGCGCCGATGATGGCGATCTCGCTCATGCGTGCTTCGATCCAAAGCGATTTTCGGTGCCCGCCAGCAGGCGGCGGATGTTGGCGTAGTGCTTCACGACGATGAGCACCGAGGTTATCGCCATCAGAGCCAGGGCCAGAGGAGTGTTGCCGTATTCGTGCAGAAGCAATGCGAGATGAGGGAAGGCCGCGACTGCGGCGATCGATCCCAGAGAAACATAACGGAAGATTAGCACCAGGATGAAAAAGATGCCGGCGGAGACGAGCACGGCTTTGGGAGCGATCATAAGGAACGCGCCCAGCCCTGTGGCTACTCCTTTGCCTCCGCGAAAGTTCAACCAGATCGGAAACATGTGGCCCGCGACGGCGAATAAAGCGGCTAAGGCAGCCCAGATCGCGAAGTCGGGCAACGAGGCAGGCAGGATCAGGCGCCACGGAATCCGGGGGATCGAGATGCGCTCGAAAATTGGTGGACTCAGAATAATCCCGACGGCAACTGCGGCAGATCCTTTCAGCGCGTCCAGCAGGAGCGTCAACACGCCGAGTGCCGGAGACCTGCGCGCTACGTTGGTCGCGCCGATATTGCCGCTGCCGGCGAGTCGCACGTCCTCGCCGCGAATGATGCGCACGAGAAGATAGCCGAAGGGGATGGAGCCCAGCAGGTAGCTCGCGGCGGCGATGAGCAGAAATCTCGACATAAAGATCGTTGAAATCGACGGCAAGGGCGAGACGCCCCTTCGACAAGCTCAAGGCAGGCTCTCGCGACTGCGGGCGCTACTCCAAATCAAATCGTGCCAGCTTGGTGTACTTCGATCCTTTCGGTGATAGCTGGCTTTGGTACAAAAAGAACTTGCGGGCCGTCATGGTACCAAACTCCGGGGTAGGGAGGGCGGCCAGTTTTTCCTGCAGGCGCTGAAAGGTGCGATTGGGGACGTCTGCTCGGCTCCGGCGGGGCGAACCCGAACTGCCTGCGCCGCGGGCGAGCGTCAGGTGCGGACTGAAGGCGCGGTCTTCCTTGGGAATGCCGAGCAATGCCATTTTGTCGTCGATGGCCGCTGCCAGGGCGGACAGTTGCGGGCTGGCTTCCATGCCAATCCAGAAGACACGCGCCGATTTCGCTGTGGGGAAGAAGCCGTATCCGCGGATCTGAATCTCGGCCGCGCCCGCCCGGATGCCGGACAAAGCCTGTTTGATCTGCTCGACAACGGGTTCGGATTGCTCGCCGATGAACTTCAAAGTCACGTGCAGCGATTCCGGCTTCGGCCAGCGCGCTTCCGGAGCGAACCCAGTCACGCCGTCCACGAAGCGCGCGATGCGCTCGCGGATGGCGTCGTCAATGTCGAGAGCGATGAAGATGCGCATAAATCAGTTGCTAGCTTCGAGCTCCTAGCTCTCAGCTTGAAACTTTGCACCCGGCTGAGCTTCAGGGGCTAGAGTCCAATTTGAATAGACCGCAACGGCACGGCTGCCGTGCCCTTCCCGCAACCATTCGTGATATAAAGCGAAAGATCACAGGACCAAAAGCCAATAGCTAGAAGCTAGGAGCTAGTAGCTCTCTTTACATCAATTTCTTTCTCAGCATATCCAGTGCCATCGTGGAAGCGAAGCGGCGGATACGCTTGCGGTCGCCGGGAAAATTGCGGTGCACCACTTCGGTTCCGCGGTCGCTGGCCACTGCGTGAAATACCAAGCCTACAGGCTTTTCCGGCGTACCTCCGCTGGGACCGGCCACGCCGGTGATGCCTACGCCCAATGTGGACTCACAGCGGTAGCGAATGCCTTCGGCCAGGGCGGCGGCCACCTCGCGGCTGACCGCTCCGTGGCGGTCGATCATTTCCGTGGGGACGCCTGCAAGTTCGGTCTTCAACGCGTTGGAGTACACGACTGCGGCGCCCAGAAAATAGCGCGAGCTTCCGCTGATCGACGTGAGGCGTTCCGCCAGCAGACCTCCCGTGCAGGATTCCGCTACAGCCACGGTGGCGTTGCGCATCTGAAGCCAGTAGCCGACGATCTGCTCCAGCGATTCGCCGTTGCGCGAGTAGACCGCATCATCCAGCTCGTCTTCGACCACGCCCGCCACTTCATCGACGCGGCGCTGCGCAGCGTCGAGCGTGGGGGCGCGCGTCTTGAAGTGCAGTTCGATTTCTCCGGCGCCGGCCAGGATGGTGGTCTCGACGTCGGCGTAACGCTTGTAGATGGGTGCGACCCGTGCGTCGACCGTCGATTCTCCCAGCATGGCGATCTTCAGAGTCCGGATGGCCAGAGATGCTGGAGGAACTTTGGCGCGCAGGCGCTCGCGCACTTCGCTCTCGAACAGGGCTTTGAGTTCGTGCGGCGGGCCGGGGAGCAGCACGATGATGTGTTCGCGCCCATCGAACTGTCCGCTCAGCCACTGTCCGGGAGCGGTGCCATTGGGATTCGGAAGCACGGTGGCGCCGTCGAGAACATCCGCCTGCTTGGCGTTGTTGGATGCCATCGTCCAGCCGCGCTCGGCAAAACGCTGCTCGATGCGATTCAGGATTTCCGGATCGCGCCGCAGACCTAAGCCCAGTGCTTCCGCCACGGCCTCTCGGGTCAGATCGTCTTCTGTCGGCCCCAGGCCGCCGCTGAAGATCAGAATGTCGGAGCGAAACAGGCCGTGCTGCGCCGCGGCCACCAGTCGCCGCAGATCGTCGCCCACAATGCTTTTGAAAACTACGTCGACGCCCAACAAGTTGAGCTGCTCGGTGACGTACAGCGAATTGGTGTCCATGCGGAAGGGCGTGAGCATCTCGGATCCCACCGCAATGATTTCTGCATTCACGTGCTAGAAGTTTAAATGAAAAGCGGAGAGGAGCGAAAAGGAACAGAGGGCATCGGTGGAGCGGGCGAAAAGCAGATTCCTCACTTCGTTCGGAATGACAACGGAAAGTATTCGGAATAACAACGGAAGGTATTCGGAATGACAACGGAAGGCATCCGGGATGACAATGGAAAGCATTCGGAGTGACAAGGGGGATGGTGAGATGACAGATCGAAGAGAAATTATTCCGGCGGTAGGGGCAGGCCCTGGATGTTCCACGAAAGATGGTGCACGCTGTTCGTGGTGGCAAGGATGACGGAGCGTCCCGGGGCGAACGCCAGGCCCACCAAACCCTGGCCGGCGACTTCGAGATTGGCCAGGCCGTCGGGCGCAATCTTCACGATTCCGCGCGTGCCGGAGAGAGAGGCCGCGACATACAGGTTGCCATCCACGTCGAAGGCCAATCCCTGCGGTCTTCCCAGACCCTTATAGAAAGTGCTCACCGTCCCGTTCGGATCGATCTTGTAAACGCGGTCGGTGGGTCCGGTCACGAACAGGTCGCCTTGCGGACTGAAGGCCAGGTGATAGGCGGAAACGCTGGCCTCGAGCGTGGCGAAGACGAAGACCTGCTGGTCGCGCGCGATCTTGAAGATGGTGCCGTTGCGGTCGCCGACGTAGAGACTCTGCTCGCGATCGAACGCGATCCCTGTGGCCACGCCCATCCCTTCCGCGTAGGTGGTCATGGTTCCGTTGGGAGCCACGCGATAGACTGCGCCGTCAAAGCGCGAAGAAACATACATCTGTCCTTGGCGATCGAAGGCGATGGCGGTGGCATTCATCATTTCGGCCACGAACGGCTTGAGGGTGTAGTTGGTGTCGATCTTGAAGATCGCGACTGGAACTTTCTGGCCGCGTGAACCGGAAACCGTGGCGTAGATGTTGCCTTGGGGGTCGAGTGCGGGGCTAGTCACGGGGTGAAGATTTTCGGCGATGGGGACAGCGACCTTCACCGTATGGGAATTGCTGACGTGGCCGTTGGTTGCAACTACGACGGGACCCGAAGTTGCGCCTTCGGGAACCCGCGCTACCAGGAACCCGTCGGAGCTGACGATGACCGCCCCTTCGAACTCGCCGAATTTTACTTTTGGACGGTGAAGTTCCTGCGGCCGCAGCCCCGAGCCGGTGATTCGCAGTTCGCCTCCGGCCAACGCCAGCGAGGGCGCGACCGTATCAATGTGCGGTCCGCCGTTGACGTTTGTTCTGCCGAGGATGCGGTTGGAAAATCCCATAAAGGCAAGAAAGTACCGAGTACCGAGCCGCGAGTACCGAGCCCCCGGTACTCGCAACTCTGTACTATCTTAGTAGCCCAAAATGCAGCAAGAGATGCATCCCAATGAAAGCGAAAATCCCTGCCGCGACATCGTCGAGTACAATTCCGGTCCCCTCTGGAAGTTTCTCCAGTTGCCGCACGGGAGGCGGTTTGACGATATCGAAGGCTCGAAAAAGTATAAAACCCGCGAGAAAAGTTTTCCAACCGAGAGGGACGGCGATCAGCGCGATCAGTTGTCCGGCGACCTCGTCGATCACGACGAACTGCGGATCTTTGGTCGCCGACGCCCGGGCCACGCGAGTGGCAGCGGGGATGCCGATCAACGTAACCAGCACGGCCAGGACGATGGCAACCAGGGTCCGCAGAGACGGCGCTATCTGATGGGCGACTGCGGCCCAAATCACTACTGTGGCAGCCGATCCCCAAGTGCCCGGTCCGGGGCGCAGGCGGCCGATTCCGAAGAAAGTCGCGACCAGCGTTGCCCAGAGCGGGGCGCGCGGGGACGCCCCTTCGGCAAGCTCAGGGCAGGCTCCCGCGACAGCCAGCGGGACGCCGTCGCTACGGTCCTGAGCTGTGCTCGCGGGATCGCGCTTCACGGCTCGTCCTCTTGGTCCTCTGGGTTGCGATCTCTGATCGCTTCCTCTGCGTCGGTTACCGGAGACGAAATCACATATTGGCCGCTGGCCCACTTCCCCAGATCGATGATGCGGCAGCGGGCGCTGCAGAAGGGGAAGTCCGGGTCGGTGCTCTTGACTGACTTTTTGCAGATGGGGCAGCGGAGTTTGACGGTACGCTTGCGCGGCATACGATTCGTACTGCAGAGAGAAGATCGCTACAGAATTCTTGCCACCAGATCGTAATCGTGTGCTTGGGTGATCTGGCAGCGATAGAACTGGCCGGGCTGCGGTTCCACATCCTCGGGGAAATCGTTGACGAAGACTTTGCCGTCGATCTCGGGAGCGTGCATGGGAGTGCGGCCTTCGAGCAGCAACTCGGTTTCTTCCGACTCGCCTTCGAGCAACAGGTCGAACTCCCGGCCCACCAGGGCCTTCTTTTTCTTCTTGCTGATTTGGCGCTGGATTCCCATCAAATGCTTGCGCCGGCGCTCGATCTCGCGCGGCGAAAGCTTCTTCTCCAGAGCGAAGGCTCCCGCGCCGTCCTGATCGGAGTAGGCGAACGTGCCCATCCAATCGAACTGCGCCTCGCGCACGAACTCGCAGAGTTCTTCGAATTCTTTCTCGGTCTCTCCCGGGAAGCCCACGATGAACGACGTGCGCAAGGTCAGGTCCGGCACCGTCCGGCGCATTTTGGCAATTGAACGGAGGAACACATCGGCTCCCCCTCCGCGCTTCATGCGCTTCAGCACGGATGCCGAGGCGTGCTGCAGGGGCACATCCATGTAGGAACAGATTTGTTCGTGCTGTGCGATCGTGCCCAGAAGCTTGCCGGTGATCTTATTAGGATAGGCGTAGAGAAAACGCACCCAGCGCACATCTTTGATGGCGGCGAGTTTCTCGAGCAACAGAGCCAAGCCATCCTTCAGTCCGAAGTCTTCGCCGTAGCAGGTCGTGTCCTGGCCGATCAGAGTAATCTCGCGCACGCCGCTTTGTGCCAGGCGCTCGGCTTCTGCAATCACAGATTCAAAGCGACGCGAGCGAAACTGGCCGCGCAACTGGGGAATAATGCAGAACGTGCAGGGATGGTCGCAGCCTTCGGCAATCTTGATATATGCCATGTGCCGGGGCGTGGCCAGAATGCGCGGCGTGGCATCGTCGTAAAGATAGTTGGGGAGGTCGGCGATCGCGCCATCCCATGACTCGCGGGAAAAGCGGCCTTGCGCCGCACGCGCATCACCTTCGGGCCGCGAAGGTAAGACCACGAACGGGGAATTACTCGGCGCGGGCGCGGGCGCCACGCCAGTCGCGGCAAGAATCTTTTCCAACTCGCCCGTTCCCACGACCGCGTCGACCTCGGGAATGTCTTGGCGAATCTGGTCGCGGAAGCGCTCGACCAGGCATCCCGCGACGACGAGTTTTTTCGCCTTGCCGCCAGTTTTGTGCGCCGCCATTTCGAGGATTGTGTTGACCGACTCCTGCTGCGCACTCTCGATGAACGAGCAGGTGTTGACTACGATCACGTCGGCGTCTTCAGCCCGACGGGTCAGTTCCGCTCCCGCCCGCGCCAACAGGCCCATCATGACTTCGCTATCCACCAGATTTTTGGGGCAGCCCAGGCTGACGAAGCCCACCTTCTGCGGGCGTTCGGCCTGCGGATTCTCCGGAGATTTCTCTTCCTTGAAATCAGGCTGGAGGTCTGGGGAACCGCTAACGGTGAGGTCCTTCACAGGCATGCAATCTTTCTATTTTAGCATCTTCGGGACACGCTGCCGGTCCTCGCGCGAGATCCTTCGCTCCGCCTAAAAAGCGGCTACGCTCGGGATGATGCCCGAAGGAATGAAAGCAGAAAAGATGGAACGGATGGATCCAAAAAGAGTCGGTGCCGTGCTAGGCTAGTTTACCGTCGTAAACAATGATCAGCCACCTCGCAGGAGGGGAAATGTTTGGCAAACGGGTTTGGATTGCGGTCTTGTTCGTAGTGACCACGATGGGGGCGTCGGCGGTCGCGCAGGCTGAGAAGAACGAATTGGGTGGGATTCTTGGCCGCACTTTCATCAGCGATCAAGGCATCAAGGGCGCAAACTTCTTCAATCCCATCGTCCATTCCGGCAACGGTCTCAGTTTCGAAGGTGAATACGCCCGGCGGTTCCTCATGACTCCAGTGTTCTCGCTTTCCGGCGAGGCTCTGCTGATGTACAACCACGACGAAGATCTCAATGCCGGCATGAACGGATTTGCGGTTGTGCCCATCCAGTACAGCCAGGTATTCGTGGCCCCCGCAGCCCGGTTAAATCTGTTTCCGACCTCGGCCGTTTCCCCGTGGATTAGCCTTGGGGCAGGATTCGGCCACTTCGGCGAAAGCGCGAATCTGGCCTTTGGTGACGTTAACCCTGGCAAGTCCACGACTTCGGGCGTGGTCGAGGGGGGAGTGGGTCTGGACGTGAAGGTCTGGCGTACACTCAGCATCCGCGGAGAAGTCCGCGACTTCTGGTCTGGGGAGCCGGATTTCCCACTGGCCCCCACGGGAAAATCGCGTCAGCACAACTATTTTGTTGGCGGCGGCGCGTTCTGGCGCTTTTAGCTGGATTCTGTCGATTCGCGGCAGAGCAGCGTTCAGCGACTGCGCGCGGCGGACTCGACCTCTTCGAACAGTTCGGGCAAACGCAGTGCATCCTCGGTGGAATTTCCAAAGCGCGCGGACTCGTAGACCTCGGTAAAGCGCGCGACGGGCTCGCGAAGCCGGCTGTCTTCGATCTTCTTCACAAACTCCTGGGGCGTGTGCGCCGCAGGTTTTTCGACGCCGCGCCGGGCCAGCGCGCGCGCCATTCGCTCATACCACATGGCCGCGGCCTGTTCCGGAGATCGTTCCGGATACGCCTGCAACCATTTTTCGTGCAGCAGACGGGCGATTCGTCCCAGGTTCCCCAAAAACACAAGGGCGAGCGTGATTACCGCCCCGAAGATGGCCCACCGTCTGGGAGAATGTTCCACGCGATCCTGACTGCGCCGCGCCCACTTCAGCATGGACTCATAGTGAATGCGTGCCCAGTTGCGCGCGCCTTCCCACAGCGCACGACTGCGGCCGACCGCAGTCTGGCCGAGAACATACTGGTGAGAACTGTCGTAGCTAACCACCCAATCGCGCCAGAACGATGCCAGGGCGTCGATGTAGAGTGCGACGCGGCCCCAACCCTGAGGACTTCCACTGCCACCTGCGGGAGTCGGATCGAAGGTCTGCCAGCCGTAGCCGGGGAAGTAGGCCTCCACCCAGGAATGCGCGTCTTTGGCGCGCACGACGTAGTTTGCGGTGAGGTCATTGAACTCGTCGCTGCGAAATCCGTTGACCACGCGCGCTGGAATTCCGAGCGTGCGCAACATCACCGCCATCGCGGAAGAGAAGTACTCGCAGTGTCCCTGCTTGCGTTCAAAAAGGAAATTTGCGATGGGATCCTTGACCTTTGTCCGCGGCAACTGCAGGGTGTAGCCGAAGCGCGTCCGGAGATGCTTTTCGATGGCGGCCGCTTTGTCGAAATCGTTGCTGGACGAACTTGTGATTTGAGCTGCCAGGCCGGGAACGCGGGGATCGAGCGCAGGCAAGCGCAGATACGAGGCCTGGATCTGCGGTGGGTAGTTGCGTCCCGCCGCGCGTAACTCTGCCGGCGCCGCCGCGGCAATGTCCGATTCCGCCTCGTAGCGGCTGATGGCACGCTGGGAATCAAAGTCGTACACCGCCCCGACGGAATCGGCGGCCAGCACCCGATAATTTCCGCTGATGCTGCGGGCCCAGGGTGCCAGGAAAAAAACGTTGGTGCCGATTGGCTCCATGAGCACACGATAGTGGATCAGGTGCTCGCGCTCCAGACTTGTTGTCACGTAGGACCGCAGCGGCGCGTTGCCTTGGGGTACGCGAAAACTGTTATCCGGTTGGCGCTGCAAAATGAACTGCTCTCGCGGATTCGACCACGTGGTACCGTCGAAATTCGAAAGGGCCACACCGCGCCAATGCAGGTCGTAGCGGCCAATTGTATCGCCGTCGATCTGGATGTGCATCACGACCGCATTCGACTGCTGAATCTGCCCTATCTGCCCCAACTGAACGTGGTCGCTGAATCCGGACGAGAGGTCGGTGCCGAAGGAATAGTCGCCCATGTATCCCGTTGACATGCGTGGCATGAGGAAAAACACGGCAGCGCCGCTGAAAAGAATCATCAGCATCAATGCCGGGGTGACGCGCGCCAGCGAGAAAGCTAGGTGGCGGTGTTCGTAGGGATCGTTCGAATGCTTCGCCTGGATGTTAGCCGCATGCCCGGAACGCCGCATTTCCAACAACACAAACGTGCCCACTGCCATCATCATGAAGGCGGCGAAAGAGAACAGGAAAATGCTGTCGACGGTCAACACCGCTGACGCCAGCACCATTAAGAAAGCGAGGATGGCAAGAGTGACGTGGTCCCGCTCACGGCGCAGCGAGAACATCCGTACCACCACGCCGAACAGAGCTAAGTGCACCGTGGCCGGCAAGAACCCTCGCGAAAAAGCGAAGTAATCGGCGGCGAAAAAGACGAAGTAGGCCACCGAGAGCGGCGCGGTCCAGCTCTCGGAAATCGCGAACTGGCGTCGCCTCGCCAGCAGGTATCCGCGAATTGCGAGCGCAATTCCCACCAGAATAATCGAAGGCAGGTCGAGGCTACCGGTGCTTGCCAGCGTCCCAAAACCAGTGCAAACAAGCAGATAGAGGGCTAGCTCGAAGTAATGGTCGATGGCCCGGGCCATCGGGATCACACCGGAGAGTGACGACTGGGACGACATTTGGGTTCGAGCAAACGAGCTCGACGACATCCTCTGCGATACGTCTACGCTTCGATAACCATTGTTCGACAACCGTCAGTAGAAGGGAAGGGTTTGGCGGCAGATTCTTGCACCGAAAGTCACATGCCGTTGGTGGCGAGGTTGGAGGAAAGTTGAGAGCTGCGAGGGCAGGGTGCCCTCACAACAGCCGACGGAACCCTTCGGCTTCGCTTAGGCAGGCTGCCGGCGCTACTGGGGGACCCGCTACGGGGAAACATCGCCACTCAACGAGGGCACGGACGCTGACAGAGCAACAAGTGCGGAATGCTAGAATGATTCCGGTCAGGCATCGGTCTCACGCGACGTACTCTCGCCAACCCCGCCAGGTCCGGAAGGAAGCAACGGTAACGGGCTCTTGCGTGTGCAGTGAGTCCCCGGTGCCTGGCTTATTTGCCTTTTGGCAGCAGAGCGGTTCCTGCCCTTCTGATTACCAAGATTTACACATCCTTTACGACTCTTTTCGCAAGAAACGTCCTCCTCGAGCATCAACAAGAGGTAGGTTCGGCAAAATTATTTGCCCCGCCGAGAGGAGAAAGATGAACAGTCGCTGTATTGCCCCTAAGCTCGCTCCCCATGTCACCATCCGCGTATCCGGAAAATTGTTTCAGGGACATCTGCAGTATCTGGACCCACTGGTTCACTCCGCGGCCGAGTGCAAACTTTGGCCTCTGCTCAGCCTTGAACATCTGGACGAGTTGGATCTCCCTGCTGTCTTGTATCTGATCGACGGCGAAAATCGCGACTTCGGTATCGTTTCGTGCCCGAGTTTTATCCGCGAGTGGATGGACAATGAGAGAGGCCGCTCCGCCGCTTGAAGGGCTGCGGCGGTGTTTGGTTACACGTTCGCCTGTCACGCGTCTAGAATCGGTTCCGTCTATGGCTTGGACAGCCGAGAGCCTGCCCTGAGCGCAGTCCAAGGGCGGCGGTCGCTAGGTGAGCGTTCTGGTTAGACATTCTGCTTCTAATCCTTGAGAATACTCAGTTTCATATTTCAGGAGCTCTCATTGACCAAAGCGATCCGCGCAAAAATCAGCGCTCTTGGTACCTATCTGCCGCCTCGCGTTCTCACCAACGCCGACCTGGAGAAAATGGTCGACACCACCAATGAATGGATTATGGAACGCGTGGGGATCCGCGAGCGCCATCTCGTTGACAAGGGCGTGGCCGCCAGCGACCTGGCGGTGGCGGCGGTGAAGAAGTTGCTCGAGTCGCATCCCTTCGATTTACAGGAGGTTGACCTCATTGTGGTGGGCACGGTGACGCCTGACATGATGTATCCGTCGACCGCTTGCCTGGTGCAGCATAAGTTGGGCATCGAGAATACGTGGGGCTTCGACGTTTCCGCCGGATGCTCCGGGTTCCTTTACGCGTTGAATACTGGAGTGAAGTTCGTCGAGTCGGGGCAATACAAGAAGGTGCTGGTGATTGGGTCCGACGTGAATTCGTCGATGACGGATTACACGGATCGCGCGGTGTGCATCATTTTTGGCGACGGTGCGGGCGCGGTTTTGCTCGAACCCTCGGAGGATGGAGAGGTCGGCATCATCGATCATGTGGCTCAGATCGAGGGTGTGGGCGGACAGTTTCTCTGCATGCCGGGAGGGGGAAGTCTGAACCCGGCTACCCACGAAACAGTCGATAAGAAAATGCATTATATCCATCAAGATGGCAAGAATGTCTTCAAGTATGCGGTGAAGAAGATGGCGGAGATGACCGAGCGTATTCTGGAGAAGAATAAACTGACGGGTAAGGATATCGATTGCTTTATCGCCCATCAGGCAAACCGGCGCATCATCACGGCGACCGCGGATCGGCTGGGGATGCCGATGGAGAAGGTCGTCATCAACATTGATCGCTTCGGCAATACCACGGCGGGCACGATCCCCATCGCCATGCAGACAGCGCTGGAAGAGGGAAAACTGAAAAAGGGAGATCGCTTGCTGATCGCGGCCGTGGGCGCTGGGTTCACTTCCGGGGCGACGCTGCTGCGCTGGGCGTTTTGACCTTTTTCTTGCGTTGTCATTCTCGTGTTGTCATCCTGAGCAAAGCGAAGGACCTAATGCAGTTTGGTGGCGCCGGCGGAGTGGAGAGATCTTTCGCTTCGCTCAGGATGACAAGGTGTGTTGCCAGGATGACAAGGTCCGGCGTTAGACATTCTTCCTCCAATCCTTCAGAATTGTTGGAGCGTTATCTCAGGAGTTCTTGTTGACGAAACCGATCCGCGCCAAAATTAGCGCTCTGGGCACGTACGTGCCGCCCCGCCTGCTCACCAATGCCGACCTGGAAAAAATGGTCGACACCAACAACGAGTGGATCATGGCCCGCGTCGGCATTCGCGAGCGCCACATCGCGGAGAAAGGCGTTGCCACAAGCGACCTCGCCGTGAAAGCCGCCCAGAAAGCACTCGCGCAGCGCGGCCTTGCTGCCACCGACATCGATCTCATCATTGTCGGCACGGTCACCCCGGACATGTTTTTTCCTTCCACAGCCTGCGTGGTGCAAGACAAGCTGGGCGCGAAGGGAGCGTGGGGATTCGATCTTTCCGCCGCCTGCTCGGCCTTTCTCTACTCCGTGCAAGTGGGAGCGCAATTCATTGCCAGCGGAGTACACACGCGCGTACTCGTGATTGGCGCCGACGTAATGTCGTCGATCATCGACTACGCCGACCGCGCCACCTGCGTGATCTTCGGGGACGGTGCGGGCGCGGCGATTCTGGAAGCCGCCGAAGATGACTCCGTCGGGCTGATCGACTTCATTCACGAAGTCGATGGTTCCGGCGGCCAGTTTCTCTATATGCCCGGCGGAGGCAGCCTGAACCCGACGAGCAAAGAGACCATCGAAAAGAGAATGCACTACGTCCACCAGGATGGCCAGCAGGTCTTCAAGTTTGCGGTCCGCAAGCAGAGCGAGCTGTGCCAGAAACTGCTCGAACGCAACGGGCTGAAGGGCTCGGACATTGATGCCTTCATTCCGCATCAGGCCAACCTGCGCATCATCAACGCCACCGCCGATCGGCTGGGCCTGCGCCCCGAGGCTATCGTCGTCAATATCGAGCGCTACGGCAATACCACGGCGGGGACGATCCCACTGGCAATGAATACGGCTCTTGAGCAAGGCAAGCTGAAGAAGGGAAGTCTGGTGATGCTGGCCTCGGTGGGCGCCGGTTTTACCGTGGGCGCAACGCTGCTGCGCTGGGCGTTCTGACGGCGGTCCTCTGACCTCAGACGATCGACGCTAAGGTTCGAGGTCTCACGTCCGACGTCAATGACGTTCGTAACTTTCCTCCATTCATTTCGATAGCTCGGCCGATTACCGACTGCTATCGTTCTGGCACGTCCGCCCCACGTGGGGATGCCGGGGAGCGTTTAGGAAATGATTCGCAATCTCTGTTGCTGTTTTCTGCTGACCTTGGGCGCGATCGGAATGGCCGCCCAGCAGGCCGATCCACGCGAGAGCAGGCTGCTGGTTCTGGAGCGCTTGTGGAATGAGGCTCAGGTCAACCGCGATTCGGCTGCCCTCGAGGCCCTGGTTTCGAGCCGGTTCGTGAACACCGAATGGGACGGCGAACTGAGCGACAAGAAGAGATTTCTTGCCGATATCAAAGATCCTCGCTTCAAGCCAACCGCCGCCAACATCCACGACGTCAAGATGAACTTTTTTGGCGACACGGCGGTGGTCACAGGTATCTATCACACTCAGGGCACGTATCAGAGCAAGCCTTATGACCACGTCGGACGCTTCACGGACACGTGGGTTCTGGAAATTGGCAAGTGGCAATGCGTCGCCAGCCATACCAGCCTGGTGAAGAAGTAAGACTCCACCGCCGCAGACTCACTGCGTCTTTCCTGGCCTTCTCTGGCCGAGATACGTGCGTGGTTATAGCCCCATAAAATTTTTTTATGAAGGAAATCCGCGCCCAGAGCGGGCTGCCGGTGATCTAATCAGGTTTTAGGCGTTAGGTCTTAGGCAAAACGCCTAATACCTAACACCAAAGGCCCAACCGCCGCCACTGAGATTCTTTTGTGAATTAGCGCAGAAAAGTTCCCCATGGATGCTGCTTCCCAACCTCGTGCATGGAAGGTGTTCCTCGCCTTCGCCATTATCTATTTGGTGTGGGGCTCGACCTTCCTGGCGATCCGCGTAGGGGTGCGCGAAGTTCCGCCATTTCTTTTGGCGGGCATGCGTTTCCTGGTTGCCGGAATCGTACTCTACGGCTGGATGCGCGCCCGGGGCACAGCTTCTCCGACTGCGCGCGAGTGGGGCGCGGCCTCGTTTCTCGCGGTCCTGATTTTTGTTTTCGACTACGGGTTGCTTTTCTGGGCTGAACGCCGAGTGCCCTCGGGCATCGCGGCGGTCATGATGGCGACCATCCCGGTGTTCATGGCCCTGGGGGAAATTGTTTTCCTTCGCACCCAACGCCTCACATTGCGACTTGGTGTTGCCCTTCTGGTGGGGATGGCCGGCGTCGCCGTTCTCGTCGGACACTCGATGAGCCTGGGCGAGGCTCCAGTGGATACCGCCGGCGCCTGCGCCTTGATCGTAGCGGCCATCAGTTGGTCGGTGGCAGCGTCTCTCAGTCGCAAGCTGCCGCTGCCTGCCGCCAAAGCCATGAGCTCTGGAGCGCAGATGCTCGCGGGAGGCGTGCTGCTGACGCTGACCGCAGCGCTGCTGGGAGAATTCCGCGGCTTCCACGCGCAGGCGGTCTCGCGCGGGGCATGGCTCGCGTTGGCGTACTTGATCGTGGCGGGATCGATCATCGCCTTCACGGCGTATGTCTGGCTCATTCACCACGAATCGCCAACCAAGGTGGGAACGTACGCGTACGTGAATCCGGTAGTCGCGGTGCTGGTGGGATATTTTCTGGGCGGAGAAGCGATTGGTCCGCGCACCATCGTGGGAACCCTGCTGGTGCTGGTGAGTGTGGTGGTGATCACGACCACGCCGAAAAAGAAGCTGGAGTTCAAACCTTTCATAAGAGAAACAGACTCAACAAATCCCGTGCGCACATCCGAGATTGGCCGGGTTTAGTCGAGTTCTGATAAAGGTGAAAACGCGGGCTTCGGGATGACGCCGGGGAGGAGATTGCGCGAGACGCGAATCCTACGGGTGCGTCATCTTCTCTGGGCGAACTAATTGATCAAATTCCTCGCCCGTAAGATAGCCCAGTTTGAGCGCCGCCTCGCGCAGGCTCGAGTGCTCGACGTGCGCTGTGTGGGCGATCTGCGCCGCCTTGTCATATCCCACTTTCGGCGCCAGCGCCGTGACCAGCATCAGCGAGTTCTTCACGTACCAGTCAACTTTGGCGCGATCGACCTCAATGCCCTTGAGCATGTATTCGACGTAGCCGTGGCAGGCGTCGGTGACGAGCGTGACCGAGTGCAGGAAGTTGTAGATGATGACGGGCTTGTACACGTTGAGCTCGAAGTTGCCCTGCGATCCGGCGAATCCGACGGCGGCGGTCGCGCCGTGCACCTGTACGCAGACCATGGTCATGGCCTCGCACTGCGTGGGGTTGACTTTCCCCGGCATGATGGATGATCCAGGCTCATTCTCGGGAATCGAAAGCTCGCCCAGCCCACACCGCGGTCCGGAAGCTAGCCAGCGAATGTCATTCGAGATCTTCATCAGCGACGCGGCCAGAGTCTCCATCGCGCCCTGCGCAAAGACAATTTCATCATGCGCGGAGAGCGCAGCGAACTTGTTGCCGTGAGAGCGGAAGGGAAGGTTTGTCAGTTCGGCGATCTTCTTGGCCGCGCGCTCGGCAAATTCCGGATGCGTGTTCAGTCCCGTGCCGACAGCGGTGCCGCCAATGGCCAGATCGTAGAGTCCTTCCATGACCTGCTCCAGGCGATGGATGTCACGATCGAGCAGGCTGGCCCAGCCGCCGAATTCCTGTCCGATAGTCAAAGGCACGGCGTCCTGCAGGTGAGTGCGGCCAATCTTCACCACGCTGTCGAATTCCTTCGCCTTGGCGGCGATCGCGTCGCGCACGGTCTTGATCGCCGGAATCAGCGCATTCCTTACCCGCTCCGCTGCCGCGATGTGCATGGCCGCGGGAAATGTGTCGTTCGACGACTGCGACATGTTGACGTGATCATTGGGATGAACCGGCTTCTTCGATCCCATCTCCCCGCCCGCGATCTCGATGGCGCGGTTGGAGATGACCTCGTTCACGTTCATGTTGGTCTGCGTGCCGCTGCCGGTTTGCCAGATGCGCAGCGGGAACTGGTCGTTGAGGTTGCCGGCGATCACTTCGTCAGCGGCTTGCACGATCAGTTTCGCTTTATCCGCAGGAAGCTTGCCCAGATCCTGATTCACCAGCGCGCAGGCTTTTTTCAGAATGCCGAAGGCCCGAATCAACTCCGGCGGCATGGTATCGCGGCCGATGTTGAAGTGCAGAAGGGAACGCTGCGTCTGTGCGCCCCAGTAAACATTCGCCGGGACTTCGATCTTTCCCATGCTGTCGGATTCAATGCGCGTGCGGGTGACAGGGTCTGCAGTGACGGACATGACGTGTTCCTGACGAGTGCTTGAGAGATGAAGTTAACCGTGAATTATAGCAAGGGGGAATCGGCTGAAGAAGTTGAAGAGACCGGGAGTCGGAACGCATATCTTAACGGTCGACGTTAAACGCTAGACGGAATATTGCGGTGTGATTACCGAGAACAGGAGCAGCATCGCTGACGAAACCTCAAAAGCCTCTTCCTCCCATCCATCCCGGCGAGATCTTGCGCGCGGACTTCATGGAACCGCTGAGCCTGAGCATGAATCGTCTGGCGCTCGATCTCCGTGTACCAGTAACACGAATCGCCGAGATCGTTCACCAGCGCCGCGGGGTTACTCCAGATACGGCATTGCGGCTCGCGCGGTACTTCAATACCAGCCCTGGCTTTTGGCTGAATCTTCAGTCCGCGTACGATTTGGAGATTGCGCAAGACAAGCTCTGGCGCGTTATTGAACCGGAGGTTCGGCCCGCCTCCTTGGCTGCTGCGGATGCATCTTCCTGATCACGCATTATCGCCCCAGGCCTTCTGTAATTCCCGCGTGCTAGAATCTCCGTTTCCGAGTTGGGCTCGAACCCTCGTCGCCTCGACCGACTCCGCAGTTAGTCCCATGCCTGATTCCCTTACCGCCGAAGAACTCGATACCCTGCTGAAAGCGAAGGCCAAGCCTATTCCGGAGATGGGCACGGACGTTCTCGTCATCGGAGCGGGGCCCACTGGGCTGGCCTGTGCCATCGAAGCGCAGAAGATCGGCCTCAGGGTCATCATTCTCGATAAGGGATGCCTGGTGAACTCGTTGTTCCACTATCCCGCAAACATGTCTTTCTTCACTACGCCGGAGCTGCTCGAGATCGGCGACATCCCGTTCACCACCGCCCAGCAGAAGCCCACGCGCGAAGAGGCGCTGGAGTATTACCGCAAAGTCGCAGAACATTACCGCCTCGATCTTCGCCAGTACGAGTGGGTCAAGACTGTGATGGGTAAAGACGGAAACTTCGCCATCACGGCGACCGACCGCGCTGGCCGGCCGCACGATTACCGGGCGAAAAAAGTCATCGTTTCGACCGGCTATTATGACATGGCGAATCAGCTTGGCATCCCGGGCGAGGATCTCCCCAAAGTCTCGCACTATTACGGCGAACCTCATCCTTATTACGACACGGATGTGTTGGTGATCGGCGGCAAGAATTCCGCTGCGATTGCGTCTCTCGATTTATGGCGGCATGGAGCCCGTGTCACACTGGTCCACCGCGACGGACAGCTCCACCATCATGTTAAGTACTGGATCAAGCCCGACATTGAAAACCGCATCAAGAATGGGGAGATCGAGGCTTACTTCAACAGTTCGGTGCAGGAAATCGGCATCGACCACGTACTTATCAATACGTCGGGCGGCCCGATCCGCCTGAAGAATGACTTCGTGCTCGCCCTGATTGGCTACCATCCTGACTACGATTTTCTGCGCAGCATGGGGATTGAACTGTCGGAGGAGCAATGCCGCCCGGTTTGCGATCCGGTCTCACTGGAGAGCAATGTTCCTGGAATTTATGTTGCGGGGGTGATCGTGGCGGGATCGCGGACCAACGAAATTTTCATCGAAAACGGCCGCTTTCACGGCAAACAAATCGCTGAAGACCTGAAGAAAACCTTGCGGCCTGGTTTCCGGCGGGATGGCCTCGCTCCCCAGCCATAGCAGACTCGAATCTCGCATGGAACCACAACCGGAGCACAGCGTCCCATCCATTTCGTTTGCGTCGTATGCCCGCCTGCTGCGGCACAACCGCAATTTTCGCCGCCTTTGGATGGCACAGATCGTCAGTGAGGTTGGCGACTGGTTTTACACGCTTTCGATTTACACCTTGCTGCTGCAGTTGACCGGGCACGCCGGCTCGGTAGCGTTGGCCCTGGTTCTGCAGGTCCTGCCGCAGACATTCGTGGGCCCAACGGCGGGCGTGGTGAACGATCGGCTGCGCCGCAAACACGTAATGATCGCGGCCGACATTGTCCGCTTCGTGGTGGTGCTGGCCATGTTGTTCGTGCGTTCCCCCTCGATGGTATGGCTTGTCTATCCCTTGCTGTTGGCGGAAACCACGATGGCCGCGTTCTTCGAACCCGCCCGCAGTTCGGTGATCCCCAACATCGCGGCCGAGGATGAAGTGCTTGTTGCCAACACGCTGTCTTCGGCGACGTGGTCAGTGAACCTGCTGATAGGAGCCTCCGTTGGCGGAGTGGTTGCCGCGTTGTTCGGACGCGACACGGTCTTCATTCTCAACGCGCTTTCGTTTCTTACGTCAGCGTTTCTGATCAGCGGAATGCGTTTCGCCGAGCCCCACGCCGAATCCGCCGCCCCGCTTCGCGCGCGCGATCTCGTCGACTACTCTCCGGTGCTGGAAGGGATTCGTTACATCCGCAGTCATCCGACTTTATTGCCGGCAGTTTTTGCCAAAGCCGGAGAGCTCATGGTGGGACCGAGCTGGGTCATCTTTACGGTGATGGGAGCGCGCGAGTTTGCCGTGCACGGTCGCGGTATCGATGCTGCGGGCGGGGCGATGCTCGGGATGAGTATTCTGCTTGGTGGACGTGGCTTGGGTGCGATGGTGGGACCGCTCGTGGCGGCGCGGTGGGCGGGCCGCAGCGACCATCGCCTGCGCCTCGGCATCCTTTACGGTTATCTCACGATCGCGCTGGGTTACGGCGTGCTGGGCGCCAGCCGCAGTGTCTGGATGGCTGCCGCCTGTGCCATGCTGGCGCATATGGGAGGCTCGACGGTCTGGGTCTTCTCCACGACTCTGCTGCAGTTTCATACCGAGGACCGTTTCCGGGGACGCGTCTTCGCTGCGGACCTCGGCCTGGGCAGCCTGACGTTTGCCGTCACTGCTTACTTAGCTGGTCGCCTGCTCGATGGGGGCATTTCCGCGCGCACGGTCGCCACCAGCACGGGTTTGCTGATGCTGGTTCCGGCTGCGATCCTGGCATTCGCGCTACGGGCCGGCCGGTCCAGCGAGGTCGACGTCGTTTCCTAATTTGCGGTTCTCTTTACACAGAGTTTTTCTCGCCGATGCCCGGTCAAGGATACGAGCGGCACCTCTTTGGGAACCTATCACCTAGAGCCAGTTCACCTTCAAGCGCTCCGGATTCTGTTGTCGGCTCTGCTCTTTGCTTGCCGTGCTCTAATTCTCAGATATTTAATGGGCGCAGTCTGGTATCCCCAGCGGAAGCACCATAGGAACCGTTCGGAAAAGTGATGTAGGACACTCATCCGATCGGCTTGGCTGCGCTCAGCCGGTCAATCTTCGCCGCCATGATGAAGTCGCTCTCGGTAAGGCCGTCGATCTTGTGCGTCCACAGTGTGATCTCAGCTTTGCCCCACGCCAGCAGAATATCGGGATGATGTCCTTGCTCCTCGGCCAGCGCGCCGACCCGGTTGACGAACTCCAGCGCCTGCTTGAAGTCGGGGAACTTGAACTCGCGGTGAAGGTGATGTTCGTCGTAGACCATCCACTTGGGAACGCTCTGGTGTAACTTTTCCAGTTCCTTTCCCTTGAGGGGCGGAACGCCACCGCGGCACGGCACGCATTTCTTGTCGGCAAGTTGCTCGCTCATAAAGTCCCCCAGGAATTGCGAACTGAAATTGTAAACCTCACGGCGAGAAAGGTTTCAACCAAGCTGGGCCGGGAGCGCATCCGCCGGTGCGGGTGCCGGCGTTTTGAAATACCGCCTCAGCCACAACAGGTAGCCGAAGAACAATACTATTGAGATCAGACTCCACCACAAAATGAGGTGGCCGCGAAACATTGGACTGGAGTTGAGCATCTTCAACTGCTCATCGGACATGCCCACCTTAGAATAGGCCTGCATCAGGTCTGCGCGGCTATAGGTGAGCATCATCGACAACATGCGTACCGGCGTGGCCAGGACCGCAATCCACCAGCCGGAAGGTTGCAGACGGAAGAGCGCGATGGCCACGTAGAAATCCACAGCCGCCAACACGACGAAACACGCGCCCGCTGGAACGCCGGTGAGATAGCGCCCGAAGAAGGGAAACAGCGGCGTTGTCAGGCCGACCAGCAACATGTAGAGCGATCCGGTAAAAAGTGCGACGGTCGCGCCCAGCACGGGCAAAGGCGTTCGGTCGGTCCAACGCGGGATGGGGTCGCGACGGCGAACGGTCTCGGCGACGTCTTTGCGGCCGTAGAAAACGACAAACGCGATCGGCACCACCACAAGGACAAACGCGGCAAGAATAATTATGAGGGTAAGAACGACGGCCATTATGCCCGTGGACATCTGCGACGGTCCTCCGGGAGCATTCTGCTGAGCCTGCGCCAGAATGCTCCGCATGGTTACCGGCAGCATGGCGGTCAGCAGGATTGTGATGAGCGCTCCGACAATCAGCCAGTACCAGGAAGTGACTAGCGTGAGTGCGCGTGCCCAGCGCTTCATTTGCACCGATCCGATGCCCAGTCCGATTAGCGCCGCCGCAAGGAATGCGTAGGTTGCGACTCCAGAGATGAACTGGCCGGGACGCATCGAGCCGCCGGGTACGAGACGGGACATGAATGCTCCCAGCGCGACAAAGGGCACCATCAGCGCGGCCAGCAATCCCATGATGATCTGGAACACGCCGAAGATCACCAGGCCTGTACCGCGGTCGCGATACCCAGACACTTCTGAGATCAGGGGAGCGGTGACCACGGAGACCACTGCAGGGACAGGCACTGTTTGGTCGGGCACAAGGTCGGACGCCAGTTCGAAATCTGGTCCGGGATCTGGTGGCAGCGCGGGTTCCACGGAACCTCCCAGGAGGATCGGGACATCTTAGCAGGCCGGTAGGAAAAGAGGGATAGGCGAGTACCGAGTTCCGTGCTCGTGCGCGATGCGGGAGCCCGCCCGTATAATTCCGTTCTGTGCACAAGATGGAGCCATTTGGAAATTATTTGTGTCGCCGACGCTTGACTTGCCACTGACGAGCCTCAAGAAAATCATTCGAAACGTGGTTGGAAAGGATAGAACATGGTCGTTCTGGTAGTTGGTGGTGCTGGATATATCGGCAGTCACGCGGCCAGGGCGCTGAAGCGCGCAGGGCATGAAGTGATCGTCTTTGACAATCTCAGCACCGGGTATGAATTTCTGGCCGCGGGGTTTGAACTGGTCAAGGGCGACGTGCTGGACGCGGCCGCACTGGCTCGAGTATTGCCGCGGGCCGACGCCATTATGCACTTTGCGGCGCACGCCTACGTCGGAGAGTCGGTGACAAATCCGAAGAAGTATTTTCATAATAATGTTGAGGGTGGGCTTTCTCTGCTGAATGCGGCGCTCGACGCGGGAGTCAAGAAGATCATTTTTTCTTCGACCTGTGCGGTGTACGGCGAGCCGGCGAAAGTTCCGATCGAGGAAAACACGCCGCGGCAGCCGGTGAATCCTTACGGCGTGTCGAAGTTGTTTTTTGAGCAGGCGCTGGAGGCGTATGACCGCGCCTACGGCTTCCGCTTCGCTAGCCTGCGCTATTTCAATGCGGCCGGAGCGGACGACAGCGGCGAGATCGGAGAATTGCACGAACCGGAGACGCACCTGATTCCATTGGCCCTGCGCGCGGCTGCGGGGCTGGGGCCCGAGTTGCACGTATTTGGGTCGGATTATCCGACGCCGGATGGAACCTGCGTTCGCGACTATATCCACGTAAACGATTTGGCGAGCGCACATTTAAAGGCGCTGGAGCACCTGGCGGCGGGGAAGCAGAGTTTTGCGGTCAACCTTGGAACCGGAACCGGAGCCAGCGTGCAGGAAGTGATCTCTGCGGTCGAGGAGGCGACGGGAAAGCCCGTGCCTCGCAAGATGGTACCGCGGCGACCGGGGGATCCTCCGAGGCTGGTGGCGAATCCGGCGAAAGCGGAGGCGCTGTTGCAGTGGAAGGCGAGGCGCGGATTGCGCGACGTGGTGACGACCGCGTGGAACTGGATGGAGCGACAGAGAGCAAGTTCTTCGTCGCTGCACTCATCGAAATGAAGGAAACAATTCAACCGGCGCGAGCAAGGCAGGCAGGGGAAATTATGGCAAATGTTTTGGCAGGGAAGAAAGTGGCGTTCTTGGGTGCGGGCAAGATGGGCGGAATCCTTCTGCAGGCATTGCTGAAAAACGGGCTGCTCTCGACGAAGTCCACCCGCGCAACAGTGGCGCACGAGGAGCGGGCCAAGGCGCTGGCCGCGAAATTGAAAGTGAAAGTCGGGACGAACAACGTCGAAGCCGCCAAAGGCGCCGACATTATTGTGATTGGTGTGAAGCCGCAGGTGGTGGAAGAAGTCGTGCGCGAGATCAGTGGTCACATCACGCCGAAGCAGCTGATTGTGTCGGTGGCGGCATCGGTGCCAACGTCCATGATCGAAAAAAACCTGCCGCCGAATGTTCCGGTGATTCGTGCCATGCCTAACACTCCCTGCCAGCTGGGAGCTGGGATGACGGCGATTTGCAAAGGCAAGCACGCCAGCGCGGAAGATGTGGCCCTGACTTGCCACATGTTTGATGTGGTGGGAAGGACGGTGGTGGTCGACGAGAAACACATGGACGCGGTGACGGCACTTTCGGCCAGCGGTCCGGCTTATATCTACATCATCCTCGAATCGCTGGCGGAGGCGGGGGTGAAGGTGGGGCTGCCGCGTGATATCGCGACGCTGCTGGCGGCGCAGACCACCATGGGAGCTGCCCGCGTGGTACTAGAGACCGGAGATCATCCGGCATTACTCAAGGACGCAGTCACCACGCCGGCGGGCTGCACCATTGACGCCATCATGGAACTGGAAGAAGGAAAACTGCGCGTTACTCTGATCAAAGCGGTCGTAAAGGCGGCGCAACGCGCGAAGGAACTGGCGTACGGATAGAGATAGCAGCCGCCTGCGTTCACTCTCCTCCGAGTGAGTGATGGCCGCCGCTTAATGAGCCCGCTTTCACCTGTCCGGTCCGTGCTTTCGTTTACGTGATTGCGTCTAAAGTCTTACAACCATGAAGCTGCTGATTGTTGTGCATCATCGGTTTGACCTGTGGAATGTGCCGGCGTGGTTTGGGCAACGGTTGTCGGAAGAATTTCCGCAGCTGCAGATCACACAACGCGACAGCTACGAAGGCATCAAGGAAGATCTGCGCAGGGCGGAGATCATTTTCACGATCTCGCTGCGGCCGGAGCAATTTGCCGCTGCGCAAAACCTGCGGTGGATCCACGCGCCCACGGCGGCCGTGCATCAGTTGCTGTTTGCGGAACTGGTGAACAGTGACGTGGTGGTCACGAACTCGCGGGAGGTCCACGGCCCGGTGGTTGCGGAACATGTGATGGCCTTGATCTTCGCACTGGCGAAGAAGATTCCGCAGGCTGCGGTGTTGCAGCAGAAACACATCTGGGGCCAGGAAGCGATCTGGAACGAGGGGGCGCGTCCGCGCGAAATTGCCGGCGCAACCCTGGGTTTGATTGGTGTTGGGAGCATTGGACGGCGGGTGGCGCAGATGGCCTCGGCCGTAGGAATGCGCGTGATCGCAGTGCGCGAGCACGTGGAAAAAGGAAATCCCGAGGGTGTGGAGGCAGTCTTCGCTCCATCGGCGCTCGATGAGATGCTCAAGCAATGCGATTACGTCGTATTGGCCGCGCCGCTGATTGCAGCGACTCAAGGGCTGATCAACGCCGACCGGCTTGCCATGATGAAAGCTGAAGCTTGCCTGATTAATGTTGGGCGTGGGCCGCAGGTGGACGAGGCCGCTTTGGTCGAGGCCCTTTGCACGCGGCGCATCGCCGGGGCGGCGCTCGACGTGTTTGAGCGGGAGCCGCTTCCGGAAGATTCGCCGCTATGGATTGTCGAGAACCTGCTGATTACGCCGCATACCGCGGGCCTCACCGAGAAGCTCTGGCAGCGGCACTACGAGCTGTTCTCCGACAATCTTCGCCGCTACCTGACGCGGCAGGCCTTGCGGTTTGTGGTCGACAAGCAGAAGGGGTATTGAGCGCCCGGCTTCGTGCTACAGTTTTCTGGGCGCCATTGACCGTCGCAGATTTACTCTAGTAGTTCACGAAACGAATCTCATGGAATCGCGGCTCATCCTCATCAATCTGCTGCTCAGGCTGGGCGTAGCTGCGGCTGTGTCGAGCAGCCTGGTGCGTGCCAAGGAATTCAAGTCTTTGCTGTATCGCGAAGAGCGTACATTCCGGCAAAAAGTGTACCTGGTTCTTTGGTTCGGCCTGCCGATCATGGTTGGCGTCTGGATCAGAATTTCCCAGAAGAGTTTTCTGGCGGGCGACTTGAGTTTTGAAACCGTACTGTTGCTCGGAGTAATCGGCGGACGCTGGGCGGGATCGCTGGGCGGCGTGCTGATGGGGATTCCCGCTCTACTGCATGGCGAGTGGGCCGCGATGCCGTTCGACGTGCTTTCCGGTTTCCTCGCAGGCCAATTGCGTACCATGGCTGCCGATAAGGACGACATCTGGTCGTTCTCGCCGTTTGTCGATCAAAGCATCTTTCGCATCATTCGACGCAACCTGCCGCGGCCCCGCTTGTTCGACTGGCAGATCATGTTTTTCTGGACCGTGGTGGGCTTACGCTTCGTGCAAACGGAATTGATGCAATATTTCCCGCATTCCATTTTCAGCATCGAGAGTCCCGACAACTACTGGGTATATAGCGCAATCTACGCAGCGTGTGTGGCGGCGATCGGCATCGAGCTGAAGATTTTTAACAGCGTGCGCATCCAGATCAAGCTGGAAGAGCAGGAGCGGCTGCTGCTGCATGCGCGCATGGAGGCGCTGCAGAATCAAATCAATCCGCACTTCCTGTTCAACACTCTGAACTCGATCTCTTCGCTGGTGCGCTTCGACCCGGACATGGCGCGGGACGTGATCTTCAAGCTGGCGACGATTTTGCGGCGTCTGCTCAACAGCGGCGAGGCCTTTGCACCCTTACGCGAGGAATTCGAATTCATCGACAACTATCTCGACATCGAGGTGGTGCGGTTTGGGCGGGACAAACTGCGAGTGGTCAAGGAATTCGATCCCGCCTCGCTTGACGTAGTCGTTCCCAGCATGTTGCTGCAGCCGCTGGTCGAGAACTCCATCAAGCACGGGCTGGCGCCGAAGGTCGAGGGCGGCAGCGTTTACCTCCGCAGCCGCGTCGTCGAGTCCCGTCTCATCATTGAAGTCGAGGACGACGGTGTAGGAATGGGTGGGGCTCAACTGGAAGAAAGCAGCAGCTGGTCGGGGATGGGGATCGGCATGGCGAACATCTCGGAGCGGCTACAGGTGCTCTACGGCGACACGGCGCGCATGACCATCGACAGTCACGAAGGGAAAGGAACGTTGATCCGGATTCGGCTGCCCCTGGTGGAGGCCGCGAGTTCTGTTCCCGAGGGCTTCTACGCCGAGCGCTCGAGCACGCGCCGGTAGAAATCTTCGTACTGCTTCACTATCTTGGTGGAACAGAAACGCTCCATCGCGACCGCCCGGGCCTGCGTTCCCATTTGCCGCAGTTGCTGCTCGTTGTTGAGCAGTTCGATCGCATAACGCGCCATGGTGTCCACATCCCCCACATCGGCGAGGTAGCCAGACTTGCCGTGGTCGATGACCTCCGGCACGCCGCCCGCCCGCGTGGAGATGGGAACCACTTCGCACGCCATGGCTTCCAACGCGGCGAGACCAAACGATTCCAGTTCGCTCGGAATCAGCATGATGTCGGCGACGGACAACTTCTCCTGGATCTGATCCTGCTTGCCGAGAAACAGGACGTCATCATGAATGCCCTTTTGCACGGCCAGCCACTCGGCGACGGAACGGTCTGGTCCATCTCCGATGAGCAGCAGCTTAGACGGAATCGTCTTGTGAACCCGGTCGAAAATCTCAATCACGTCGGTAAGACGCTTTACCGGGCGGAAATTCGAGAGGTGCACCAGCACGCGCTCGCCATTGGGTGCGTACTCCGCTCGCATTTGCGCGTTCGTTTCGAGGTTACGGCGGTAAACGTCGCAGTTCACAGAGTTGTAAATCACCTCAATGCTGTTCTTCACGTCGAAGACGCGCTGCGTGCGGTCGCGCAGGTAATTCGAAATCGCGGTGACCCCGTCGCTTTGCTCAATCGAGTAACGCGTGATCGGCAGGTAAGAACGGTCGAGCCCAACCAGCGTAATGTCGGTGCCGTGCAGGGTCGTAACGAATGGGAGCCGCCGCCCCCGCGGTCCCTCAGCGAGCATCTGCCGCGCCAGCAGCGCGCTCACCGAATGCGGGATGGCGTAGTGCACGTGCAGCAGGTCGAGGTCGTAAAGCTGCGCGACCTCAGCCATACGGGTCGCCAGCGCCAGATCGTAGGGAGGATAGTCGAACAGCGGGTAACGGGAGACTTCCACTTCGTGATAGTGGATGTTCGGTTCTTCGCCCCGCAACCGGATGGGCTGCGCGTAGGAAATGAAATGGATTTCGTGTCCGCGTTGAGCCAGTTCCAGGCCCAGCTCCGTGGCGACGACTCCGCTGCCGCCGTACGTCGGATAACAGGTGATTCCGATCTTCATGTGCGAAAGGCCGCTTTCTCGTGCTATGTCATTCGATGGCTGGAATGCGCAGTGGTTGCAGATTTTACACGAAGGGATCGCGGGCGATATGCGAGGCGGATACTTACTGGCCTTCTTTGGGGCCGAGTGACATCGCAGGGTCGAGCTTGTCGAGGTGAGCCTGGAAGCGTTTTTTGGATTCTTCGGGCAAGCCCGTGAACTCGATCCCCATCCCGACACCGGGATCGCGGGTGCGAACCACGGCGGAGGGCGTCAGGCGCTCCTCTTCGATCCACAAGTCCACCCGGAGCGCAGTACCGACGGCCAGCGGCATGACAGTCTCTACATAACAGCCATTCCCACTGACGTCTGTAGCATTCACGCGCAGCGGTGTATTTACGCGCTCGTCGCGAAGTTCCAGAGGATAGGAAATCTTGTGCCGCACGAATTTTCTGCGGTTGTCGTGGCGCTGCTGGGTCCGTTCGTCCACTTTACTGTCCGCTGGAAGAACCGCCGCCCACGGACAATCCTGGTCTAGTACGAGCTGCACCCCGACCTGCGTTTTCTTCAGTGCTCCTGCATCGACCACCCAGACCACTTTGCAGCGTGCTTTCCTGGTTTCGTACTGGACGCCGATGACGTCACCCACCTTCAACTCGGGTTCGATGCCGTAGATGCAGGCGCCGGTGACGCTGACATTTTGCGCCATGGCATTCTGGAAGAAGGGCTGATTGTTGGCGCCCATGCCCCACACCCGGACTTTTAAGTCCAGAGTCGCACGCGGAGCTGCCCCTTGGGCCGACATGAGCGAAGAACCTCCCGCTGACAAAAAAGGCGGTCTACAAAAACATCATACTACTTGGAGTTAACTCGGCAGGTTACGAGAGTACCCAGGGTGGTGAGTGTCGCCGCACAGGAAATCATGGGATCGGGAAAGAATCCGCGTTCCACGCTAGCGGGAGAAAGGTTTCGCCACCAGTTCGCGATACGATATCAACTCAATGCCTTCCTGCCATAGCACCTCGCGGGCGGCCGGCAGAGTCAGGACACGAAGTTCCGTCTCTCGCGACTCGCGCAGGCGGGTCTCGGCCACCTGCAGATCCGCGTCGTTGTAGCCGGGATGGCAGACGAATTCCCAAGTGCCTTGCGGGATGTTGCGGGCAATTGCGTGGAACAACGTTTCGTCGAGAGATCCTGTGACTACTATGCCGAGCGTTCCGTCGGGCGTCGTGAAACCTTCGCGGTCTACGGCCTCGCGAAACTTGCCGGCAAAGCGGCCCAGAACGCGGAGTTCCGCGTAGCGAGCCCAAAGCCCCGGGCGCGCCAGAAGGTGGCTTGATCGCAGCGGTAAGCGAGGTCCAAACGGATTACGTACTGCGCGAATTCCGCAAGACCCCGCGGCGCGGAGCAGCGGTCGCAGAATCTTAGGGAACAGGTGAGTATGTTTATGAGTGTCGATGTGAGAAACGGCGATTCCCGCCGATTGAATCTTGCGAATCTGTGCGGTGGCTTCGGCGGTAATCTGATCGGCGTCGACGCGCCCGGCGATCGCGCGCGCGGCGAAAGTCATCAGGCCATCGCGGAAGTGTGAGGCGCTGGTCAGAGAGGGAAGTTGCTCCGCGCCCAGAACTGGCCGGCCATCGATGAGCACGACATGGCAACCGATGCTGAGTTTCGGGATCGTCTTTGCCAGTTGCGCGGCCTCGTCGAAAGCCAGACCATTAGCCATGAGCGTCGAAGAAGTTACGACGCCGCGCGAGTGAGCCTCCACAATGGCCCGGTTCACGCCCGATGTGAAGCCAAAATCATCTGCGTTGACGATCAAACGCCGCACCCAGCCAGTCTAGCAGGGCAGGGAATTCAGATCTTGAGCGCATTGCTTGCATGGAAGCTGACACGGTGCGTTCTCAAGCGCGCGTACCGCACCTGCGTTGACCGATTTTTCGGGGCTCGCGTATAGTCGTAAGGGCGCGGTTCCGCGAGTTTTACCTAAATCGAGTTCCGACCCGCGCGGCTGTCCGGTCGCGCTAAGTATCGGGGCGGTTAGCTCAGCTGGTTAGAGCGCCTGCCTTACAAGCAGGAGGTCGCAGGTTCGAGTCCTGCACTGCCCACCATGTTTTATTCCTGACAGAAACCTGGGCGTAGTTCAGTCGCTCGCAACCCATCCATCCCATTCAAATTCCAAGTGTCGGTGAGGCGCGGTTCGAGCCATCGCACAGTGGCAACGGTTAAGACGGCAATTTTGCGGGAGAGTTAAAATGTCCGCCGTCTGCGGAGCAATTCACTGGTTGTATACCGGTCCTTGCCAAGCGCGGGTACCGTAGGTCTCTTAACGAGGAACGAATATGATATCCCGACGTAGATTTGTAGCTGCCCTATCAGCCTTTCCCCTTTCGCGTGTGCTGGGTTCGAATGCGGTCATCGAAAAACTCCCACTTGCCCTATCCACCTCGCGCGAAGCTTCTTCCGCTGTTGACGATCTGACTGGACACGTGAAAATCGCGATTGGCACCGGCGGTCATGGACATACATATCCGGGGGCCACCGTTCCGTTTGGCATGGTGCAACTTAGTCCGGACACCTACAACGACGGTTGGGATTGGTGTTCCGGTTATCACTATTCGGACAGCTCGATCATGGGTTTCAGCCATACCCACCTCAGCGGGACTGGCGCCTCGGACATGCTGGACTTTCTGCTCATGCCCGGCACCGGACCGGCGAAAACGGTTCCGGGCTCGCGGCAGAATCCCGGTGAGGGCTACAGATCGCGCTTCAGCCACGAAGAAGAGACCGCCGAGCCGGGCTACTACTCGGTTCTGCTACGCGACTACAACATCCGGGCAGAACTGAGTGCCACCGAGCGGGCGGGCATACACAAGTACACTTTTCCCAGGAGCGATAGCAGCCACTTTATTCTCGACCTGGTTCATGGCTTTGGGAACGCTCCGATTTTGTGGGCAGATCTGAAAATTATCGGACAAGACACGATCATCGGCGGACGCAGCGTCAAGGGTTGGGCTCCGGGTCGCGAGATTTACTTCGCCATGCAGTTCTCCAAGCCATTTGAATCTTCCGAAATCATCTCCGATGAAAAGCCGTTAGATCGAGATTTGCGAGAGGCGAAAGGCACATCGCTGAAGTGCCTGGTGCATTTTAAAACCGCGGAAGACGAAGCGATTCTGGTGAAGACCGGTATTTCCGGGGTGAGCCCGCAAGCGGCACTGAAAAACCTGGAGGCCGAGATTCCCGACTGGGACTTTGCCAAAGTGCGACAGGCGGCCCATGCAGCCTGGAGCAAGAACCTGTCCCGGATCAGAATCACCACCTCGAATGCCAGACACAAGAGAATTTTCTACACGGCCCTGTACCACATGATGGTGGCCCCGACACTGTTTGACGACGTCGATGGCCAGTACCGTGGGATGGACGGCAAGATCCATCAACTGCCGCAAGGTCGTCACAACTACAGCACATTCTCGCTATGGGACACGTATCGCGCCGCGCATCCCATGTACACGCTTTGCCTGGCGGATCGTGTGCCGGACTTCGTGAATTGCCTCATTCGTATGGCGCTGGAAAGTCCGGCTGGCGTGCCGATCTGGCCGTTGCAGGCGAAAGAGACGTTCTGCATGACGGGATATCATTCGAGTTCCGTCATTGCCGAAGCGCAGGTCAAGGGCTTCAAAGGGATCGATTTCAGCAAAGTCTATCCCGCGCTCAAAAAGCGCGCCATGGTCGATGACTACAGAGGGCTCGGCTACTACCGCAAGCTAGGCTACATTCCTTGCGATAAAGAAGAGGAGTCGGTCAGCAAGAACATGGAATACGCCTATAACGATTGGGCGGTGGCTCACATTGCGCAGGCAGTTGGCGAGTTGGATGATTCCAAGCTGCTGATCGAACGTTGCAAGAATTACAGAAATCTGTACGACGCCACCTCCGGATTCATGCGCCCCCGATTGGAGAATGGCCAGTGGGCGGAGCCCTTCGACCCAATCGAGATGGGCCATTCCAAGAAGTGGCGAGACTATACCGAGTCGGACCCCTGGGAGACCACCTTTACCGTCCAGCATGACCCGGCGGGTTTGATCCAAATCTTCGGCGGCCGCCAGGCATTTACTGACAAACTCGACTCCCTATTCACGACCAGTTCGCAGTTGCCGCCGGATGCCCCACCGGACATCGCCGGCATGGTCGGCCAGTACGCTCATGGCAACGAACCTTGCCATCACATGGCCTATCTCTACAGCTACGCGGGCGCCGCGCACAAGACCCAGGATCGAGTACGAAGGCTGCTCGAGATGGAATATGACGATCAACCAGACGGACTGGCCGGCAACGAGGACTGCGGACAAATGTCTGCCTGGTACGTGATCAGTTCGCTCGGGTTCTACGCGGTTGATCCAGTGAGCGGCAACTACGTGTTTGGGACGCCGCTGTTCGATAGGGCTGAGGTTGAACTGGGAAACGGCAAAACATTGGTGGTTGAAGCGAAACGGAATTCTCCGAGCGACCAATATATCCATTCCGTAACCTTCAACGGCAAGCCCCATACTAAACTTTGGTTTCGCCACGCCGATATCGCAAATGGCGCAACCATCGTGTTTACCATGAGCAGCGAGCCCGCGGATCAGTTTGGTTCCGAGGAAGGCGCGGTGCCGCCTTCGTTGGGCATGTGAGTTTGCCTCCGAGCACAGCGCCGGGAATTCGCAGCCTTAAGAATGCGGAATGTTCAAGAGTCTTATCCGGCAAGTGGGGACGTAGGGTCGGTTCGTCGGAACGCTACCCTTGCTCGGTTGTATCGTAATGATTTGTGTTGCTTCGTGTGCGCGAGTAAGATTCTTTTCCCGTACCGAAAAACGCATCGGCCCGGAAAGGTGGTCAGATGAAGATACTCGCCCCCCTGCTGTTATTACTCCTGTTCATCGCAACTGGGACGGCACAATCCAGCTACGACGTGCGGTCGCCAGACGGACGAATCGAAATCAGAATCCGCGCCGCAGGGGAAATCCGTTATGACGTGGTCTTGAAGGGACGCGCCGTGCTTGAGAATTCCACGCTTTCGCTCGACGTGGAGCATAAGAAATTGGGCGTGCAGCCGAATGTGATTGATGTCAAGGAGCGTTCTTCCGATCAGGTCGTAGAGCCTGTGGTCCGCCAGAAGTTCGCGAAAATTCGCGATCACTACAACGAACTGAAGCTGAATATGGAAGGCGGATACGCTGTCGTGTTCCGTGCCTACAACGAAGGCGCCGCCTACCGCTTCGAAACCTCAATGTCGCATGGGCAGGTGAAGATCTACGGGGAAGAATCGGCTTTTAATTTTCCCGCGAACTTCGTTGTCTATTACCCACAGGAAGACAGCTTCTTCTCGCACAACGAGCGGAAATACCTTCCCCAGCACTTGAGTGAGATTGCCCCGGCGTTCCTCGCGACGCTGCCCGCAGTCGTGGACGTAGGAGACGGCGCAAAGGTCGCAATCGCGGAATCCGATGTGGACTCCTATCCGGGGCTCTGGTTGCGAGGCACTGGCGGAAACGGTCTGGCTGCATCCTTTCCCCCTTATCCGCTGAAAGAGAGTTTAACGGGAGATCGCGACTACAGAGTGGTTGAAAGCGCCGACTACATTGCAGTGACTGCTGGGACACGCACTTTCCCCTGGCGCGTGATTGGCATTGCGGACCGAGACGGCGACCTGCTTACCAACCAAATCGTCTACCTTCTGGAAAAGCCATCGCTGGTGCAGGACACCTCGTGGATCAAGCCAGGGAAAGTGGCGTGGGACTGGTGGAATGCAAACAATGTATATGGCGTCGATTTCAAGGCGGGAATCAACACAGAAACATATAAGTACTACATCGACTTTGCCGCGAAATACGGTCTGCCCTACATCATTCTCGACGAAGGCTGGTACAAGCTGGGAAACCTGCTGGAGGTCGTTCCGGAAATCAACATGGACCAGCTGGCTGCTTATGCCAAGCAGAAGAAAGTTGGGATCATTCTATGGGTGGTGTGGAAGACGTTGGACGACCAACTGATTCCCGCTCTCGATCAGTTCGCAAAGTGGGGCGTGAAAGGAATCAAAGTTGATTTCATGCAGCGCAGCGATCAGATCCTGATCGATTACTACTACAGGGTCAGCCGGGAGACCGCCAAGCGCAAGATGCTGGTCGATTTTCACGGCGATCAAAAACCGGCGACCATGACTCGCACCTGGCCCAATCTGATTAGCACCGAGGGGGTGCGCGGGATGGAGTGGAGCAAATGGAGCGCGGAATCTGAACCGAAGCACAATGTGACGCTCCCCTTTACGCGAATGTTTCTCGGTCCGATGGATTACACACCGGGTGCGATGCGGAACGCAACCAAGGCGACCTTCGCGCCGATTCATAGCCAGCCGATGGCGCTGGGAACGCGCTGCCACCAACTGGCAATGTATGTGGTTTTCGAAAGTCCGCTGCAGATGTTATCTGACAGCCCGTCAAATTACATGCGTGAACCGGAGATTATGGAGTTCCTCACTCCGGTTCCAACCGAGTGGGACGAAACGAAAGTACTCGATGCGCGTATTGCCGACTACGTGGTGGTCGCGAGAAGAAACGGCCGGGATTGGTACGTGGGAGCCATGACAGATTGGACGCCGCGCAATCTCGACATTGATCTGTCGTTCTTGCCTGAAGGGAACTTCACGATGGAGACCTACCAGGACGGCGTGAATGCTGATCGCAATGCGAGCGACTATAGAAAGATCACTACCGAGGTGAACAGAACTACAAAGGTGAAGCTTCCCCTTGCAAGTGGCGGGGGCTGGGCCGCAAGAATTCATCAGTAGTTCAGCATGTTTTGGCAGAGCGCGTTGCACGGAGGTCATTTTGCCGATTTCGCTGGCGCGGGCTCGATGATCCCACTGTCCTCGCGGATTATGAGAATCTGGTTCGCCTTCACTTGCGTGAATCGTTCGATCTTTTGGGTCGTCGGCCATTTCACTTCGATCAGGTCAACCGTTTGCCCTTTGCCCAACCCGAAGTGCAGGCGTAAGTCGCTTTGCGACATGACACTGGATCCACTGCGAACCTCGTCTATCTGGGCATGATTACCCGTGACTACGCGGACTCGGGCGCCGATTGCGGTGCGATTACACTTCGTTCCAATCAATTTGACCTTGATCCAGTTCTGCTTGTTGCCGCCATCGTTGCGCAGCAGCGAAGGTATGTCGTTCATGTTCAAAATCAATGCGTCGATATCGCCATCGTTATCGTAGTCGCCAAAGGCGGCGCCGCGGCTGGAAAAGCGTTCGTTGATTCCCGGGCCCATCGCTGAGGACACATCTTTGAATTGTCCGTTGGCCATATTCTTGTATACGAGTCGCGGATTCTTGAAGGTCTGGCCGATCTCGTGGCCCCCGATCTCCGGATAGACGTGCCCGTTGACTTGGAGGATGTCCGCCCAACCATCATTGTCATAGTCGACAAATCCGCAGCCCCACGCGACGTACTGGTTGTTGATTCCAATTCCGGAGGCAAAGGTCACATCGCTGAAAGTGCCGTCGCCATTGTTGTGATAGAGGTTGCAAGTATCGTCGGCAAAATTTGTTTTGAAGATATCGAACCAGCCATCGCAGTCGTAATCCCCGACTGCCACCCCCATTCCGGCCTGCTCATGCCCATTCTCGCTGTAGGCGCATCCCGCCATCACCGCAACATCCGTGAAAGTGCCGTCGTGATTGTTGCGAAACAGAATGCTTGGTTCGGAGTCTACGGCCACATAGATGTCCGGCCAGCCATCATTATCGAAATCACTCGCGACGGCGGTAATCGAGTATCGTGGACCAGGTTTGAGAATGCCCGCCTTCTGGGAGACATCGGTAAACGTGCCGTCGCTATTATTGTGATAAAGGACGTTGGTGTCGCCGGTAAGGCCGCGCGGCCCGCACATCACTGGGATTCCCTTCCACTGACACGCTGCGGGATCACCGGCCGCTGGAGTCTTCGCAGGATCAAGCTGGATGTAATTGCAGACGAACAGATCCAAGTGACCGTCGCGGTCATAGTCGAGGAAAGTGCAGCCCGCGCCCCATCGGACCCGTTCATCGTGAAGCCCCGCTTTACGAGTGACATCAGCGAACGTGCCGTCGCCGTTATTGTGAAAAAGGATGTTGTGTCCCCAGAAACAGCAGAAGAGGTCGTCCCAGCCATCGTTGTCGTAGTCGCCGACGCACACGCCGGTTTGCCAGCCGGTGCGCGCCAGCCCGGAATTGGCGGTAACGTCGGTGAAGGTTCCATCGCGGTTGTTCTTGTACAGATGCGACGTGGGCGCTTGTCCAGCGGGCCAGTTCTCGCCGAGCCGCGTTCCGTTGGTCAAATAGATATCGAGCCAGCCGTCATGGTCGTAATCGAAGAAGGCGATCCCGCTGCCTTTGGCCTCGATGATGTAGCGCTTGTGATCCGCCGATCCCCACACATTGGGAATGTTGAGTCCGGCTTCGCGGGCTACGTCGACGAATTGAACGGGGGAGGTGGAATTCGTGACAGGGGCCGACTGGAGAAGGAGGCTGTTGTTCCATTTCCATAGTGGCGTCGTGACTGCGTCAAGCAGCGTGCTGCCGAGAACCACAAGGGAAGAGCCAAGAAAGCGTCGCCGGGGAAAATTCATAGCTGACGATTGTTCAGATCGAAACCGCTGTCAATGCGAACCTAAACGGCACGTTGACCACGAGTTCTAGGGATGTGTCGGGCCTCTCCAATCCTGGATTCCACTTTATCATTTCAGGCTCGAGAACTTTGGAAACGGACGCGGGATAACTCCTGCGCCTTCTTTCACTGCGATGATCTGGTCGATGGCCAGGTTTGTCAGCCGATCCACTTGTCCGCTCGGCCACGTAATCTCAAGCGATTCGATCTTGGTGCGTTTCCCCAGACCAAAGTGAATTCGGGGATCGCTTGCCGACATGTAGCTCATGCCGCCCTTTGCCTGCTCGATGTGCACGAAGCCTTCCGAAGTTAATTTGAGCGAAGCCCCGATGCCGTCGCGGTTTGATTTTGTTCCGATCAACTGGACCGTCAGCCAGTGATTGGCATTTCCGCCGTCATTGCGCAGCAGTGATGGAAGGTCGCCGCGATTGTTGGTGACAATGTCGATATCGCCGTCGTTATCGTAATCAGCGGTGGCGAGGCCGCGGCCGACGATCGCACGCATGAAATCGGGACCGAGCGACTCCGACACCTTTTCGAACTCGCCTTTACCCAGATTGCGATACATGAGCAGCGGCTCTTTGTACGACACCTCGCCGTGATAAAGCGAGACATTGTCGAGCATCGCGCCGTTGAGTTGCAGGATGTCGTTCCAGCCATCGTTGTCGTAATCCAGAAATTTTGTGGCTACGCCGCTCATTAAAACCGCTTTGTTTCCGATGCGCGAGCGAAACGTGTCATCGGTGAACGTCCCATCCTGGTTGTTGTGGTACAGACGATTCAACTCGAAGTCGAGATGAGTGATGTAAACGTCTTGCCATCCGTCGCCGTCCACGTCGGCAGCATCGATGCCCATGCCGGCCTCGTAGCGCCCATCTTCGCTAGCGGCCAGTCCTGAGACCAGCGAGACATCTTCAAACGTTCCGTTGTGTTTGTTGATGAACAGAAAGTTTGGCCACGAGTCATTTGCAATGGCAATATCGGGCCAGCCGTCATTGTTAAAGTCCGCCAGAACTACGCCCATGCCCTTGGCCTCGGGCTTTCCCACGCCGGATGCGTCGCTCACGTCGGTGAAGGTTCCGTCGTGATTGTTGTGGTAGAGCTTGATGCGCTGGCCTTTGTAGTTGCCGGGATGGCAGTAGGAGCGGTACCCGGGCCGGTGTTCGCCGCACCAAAGATTATTCTTTGGAGTCCATTCGATGTAATTGGTCACGACCAGATCGAGCCAGCCGTCCTTGTCGTAATCGAACCATCCTGCGCTGGTCGACCATCCGCCCTCGTCGGAGACGCCAGCTTTGGCCGTGACGTCGGTAAAGGTACCATTCCCGTTGTTGTGATAGAGAATGGCGCGGCCGTAGCCGGTCACGTACAAATCCGGATAGCCGTCATTGTCGAAGTCACCGACAGCAACGCCCTGACCATAGTGGCCTTCACCGCCCACGCCGGCTTTCTCTGTGACGTCGGTGAACGTCCCGTCGCCGTTGTTATGGTAAAGCGCGCAACGCAGGGGATGCGGCGGTTTGTAGAGGTCAGTAGCGGCGGATTGGACGAAGAATAGGTCCATGAGACCATCCTGGTCGTAGTCGATCCAACCCACACCCGTGCCCATGGTTTCGAGGTAATACTTTTCGTCCGTTTGCGTGGAGTCCTGCTGAAAAGTGATTTTGGCGCTTTCGCGGACATTCGTATAGTGGACGGGAATGGGCGATTGCAGCGTTGTCGGAGCCTGAGCGGCGAACATTCTGATGTGGACGGATGCGCTGATCGCGATGACGAACAGCAGAATTGCGCCGCTCCTGATGGCGAGAGCAAAGCACCTGTCGGGTTTCGCCGTTTGTTTTTCCATTATCGAGTTCGTGAGTGTGGCGCTACGGCTGAATCACCGAGATCCGACTATTTTCAATCGTTTTGGGCGATGAGTCAGAATCTTAACACTGCTGGAAGAGGTATCCGACTTGTCACAAACTGCGATCCGCAATCAGCAGCGCTAACTGAAGTAGTTGTTGCCGGGCGACCATCGGGATTGGCTGGCCCGCCGCGGATGCGTTCGCTGGAGCCTTGGATAGAGCTTCTTCGATCCGGCCGACATCCAAGCCACCGGCGTTGCTTCCCTTGAAGCGGTTGAGCACTTCACGCGCCTTCTCGATTTGTCCCGTCTGGTAATAAAAAACGCCCAGAGTGGAATAACTGCCGGCCCACTCCGGCAGCAAATCCACGGCCCGCTCCAGTCGCTCGGCAGCCTGTGCCGTATTGCCTCGCAGGACTGCGATGAGCCCGAGGCCCCAGACAATTTTCCCCGAACCCGGAATTCGCGCGAGACCTCTCTGCAGTGTCTGCTCAGCACTGTTGAGATCATTTCCACGAAGCTGGATCAGGGTTAGCGAGAGATAGTACTGGTCGTTGTCGGGATTGCGGCTGATGGCATTGCGGAAGATTTCCATCGCCTTGGTAGTTTCGCCCATGTGGGCTTCGATGTCCCCCAGCAATGCCAGGAAAGCGTCATCCTGCTGTCCCGCCGACGAAACTCTTTGCACAACATCCAGTGCGTCCGCATACGAACCTTTGCGGAAATACGCATCGGCTAAATCGAATTTCACATCATCGGAATCGGGATTGGCGCGTAGTGCGCTCTGGAAATGCTGGATGGCGTCATCGTACAGACGGTGGCGCGCGAGCAATACGCCGATGCCGGCCTGCGTGCGATAGTCGTCCGCGCTCAGTTGATCAAGCTGCACGATGGTTTCCCGGGCCTCGTCCGCCTTGCCGAGCTTCAGGTAGGTTTCGGCGAGCAGGTACAGATCCTGGGTCTGGCCAGGATGTTTCTGGATCTGCTCATTCAGTTCGGTAACATCGAGCTGAGTGCGCGCTTGGGCAGAAAGCTTCGCCCGGTTGTCGAGGTACTCAAAAAGATGTTGATAGGGATAAGGCCCGCCCGCGGAATTCTTCGACAGTGTCTGGAAAACACTCAAATCTCTTTGCGCGGCAGCAGTCTGACGAAGGCTTCTCTCTACCATGGCCAGTTTGTAATAGCCCGTGGCCGGATCGCGGCTTACCTTTACGTATCGCCGAAGAAGCTCACTGGCCTCGACGAATTTCTTGTCTTTCACCCGCAGGTTCGCCAGTTCGAGGAGAGCTTCAGAAAAATCCGGATTGGCACGGAGCGCCTGCTGAAATAAATCATCGGCTCGCGGGTAGTTGCCCTGCCGCTCTTCGATATAGCCGATATTGAACAGGCACGAGGCGTTGTGCGGATCCAGTTTTAAACCTTCCTCGAAATACTTCAGGGCCTCATCGAATCGTCCCAAATGCCGGTACGAAAGTCCCATGAAAGTGTAAGAGCGGGCTGACGGGTCCAATGCGATGAGCGTCTTGAATTCGTCGATGGCTCTTTCCGCCTTGCCCGACATGAAGTAACTTTCGCCCAGGGCGGCGTGGAGATCGGCGCGTTGCGGTGCAATTTTCAAGCCGGCTTCGAGCAGCGGAATAGCGTCTTCAAAATAATTCTGGGTCATGCTGACGCGGGCCATCAAAAAAATCACATCGGTATTCTGCGGCGCCGCCTTATGGGCGTGTACCAATAGATCGAGAGCGTCCAGAGGCCGAGCTTGTTCGGAGTAAACCTGCGCCAGCAGATAAAGGGTTTCAACAGAATCGGGCTTCAACTTCAGCGCGCGATTGAGGGTCAGATCGGCTTTCGCATATTCGTGCCCTCTCAGGTATGCCTGCCCGAGGTTATGGAGAATCTCGAATGTTTCAGGCTGCAACGCGTTCGCCTGTTCAAGTTCGAGTTGTGCCGGCTTGTATTGTTTCGCCGAGGCGAGCAGCACTCCGAGTGTGAAGTGCAATTGCACTTCGTGCTTGTGCCCCGCCGACAAGTCTTGCGCCGTCCGCAGCGCCTCGGCAGTTTTACCTGCCTCAAGGTATGCACGCACCAGGTTGAATCGAGTTTCGACGGTCTGAGGGTGCACCCGCTGAAAATGTTGAATGGCCGCGAGCGGTGCGCCCTTCTCCATGAGAAGCATGCCCAGGTTGTAGTTCGCATCGCGATCGGAGGGAGCTACCTTGAGGACCGTAGTGAATTCTTTTTCGGCGAGGTCGAGCTTCTGTTGGGCGACATATAGATTGCCCAGGTTGTTGTGGGTTGTTTTGGAGTCAGGCGCCAGTTTCAACGCCTGCTGGAAGGCATCGATCGCGTGGGCGTAGTCTCTTTCGTCGGTGTAGACAATTCCCAGCAGGTTGTACGCGTCGACCTTGGAGGGATTGAGCCTGATCTGCTCGTCGATTATTTTCCTCGCCTGCTCCAAAAGCCCTTGTTGAATCAATTCCTCAGCTTCCTGCAAAGGCGAAACCACTGTGGCCGATAGGCTGGTGTTGTCGGCTTTGTGGGGGAGTTGTGGAGATGCGTACCCGGGGCCGGGAATCGCAAGCATGGCCAGACCGAGAATGCCGATGAAGGCCGGACCGCGGTTGGCCTTCCGGACTTGAATCGAAGCGCAACCGAACATCTGCACATGCCTCTCCGAAGGCCTCAATATAGCAGCTGGAGCATCTGCTGAGCCATTTTGTGTTGTGGCTGTTTTTGCAGCAGAGCCTGCAGAACCGCTCGCGCTTTTTCCTTGTCGTTCAAAACAAGGTACAGACGCGCGAGGTTGAGATACGCCTGGTCAAAATTCGGGGCTTCCTGAATGCACACCTTGAATTTCTCTTCCGCTTCGGGGTAGCGCTGTAGCTGAACAAACAGGACGCCGAGGTTGTTGAGCGCGTCGGAGTACTCCGGGCGCAGGTTGACGGCGGCTTCCAAATATTGGACGGCCTGCCCGGTCTTGTTGTGACGCGCATAGAGCATTCCCAAGCTGTAGTTGACCTCGGGGTTTTTGGGTTCGCTGTCGAAGGCGCGCTTCAGAAACGTTTCCGCCTCCGCAAGATTCCCCTGGCGCCGGTACACATTCCCGAGATTGAGCAGCGCGGTAGCGTAGGAAGGACGCAACTGCAGGGACTGTTGGAAGTTTCGAATCGCTTCCTCGTTATTTCCTCCCTGTGCGGCCAGCATGCCCAGATTATTCCAAGCCTCGGGATAGTTCGGGCGTAATTTCACCGTCTGCGCGAGATACTGTTGTGCCTCCAGCAGAGAGTTGCGCCGAAGATAGAGCGTCCCCAGATTGTAATAAGCTTCGGGGTCGTCGGGCTTCGCTGCGATGACTTGCCGGAACGACTGCGCCGCCTGATCGAGAAAACCGTGCTGAAAGAAAGACACACCATAGGTGAAAGCGTTGCGTTGAAACGCGTCCTGATGGAGCGTCCCGCGGAAGGGAAGTGCTTTACGACTGCGCTCCGCCGCATTGTGAGGGACGCTTGCCAGGTCTTGCAGCAAATGCGGGGGAGTGAAAGCTCCCCGGTACAGCTTGACAATGTCGCCCGCTTCATCGAGCAGGAAAGACGTCGGGAGCGAGAGATCGCGGTGGCGGTCAAACAGATATCGATACACGATGTTGTAAATGCCCGCTACTTCCTGCGTGGCGAGCAGGATCGGAAATGACAACCCCTCTTTGCTGGCGAATGACTGTATCGTGCGAAGGTCGGGCGGATCATCGACGTTGATGGCTACGATCTGAAGGCTTCTGGAGGCGAGGGCTGACTGGAATTTGCGAAGGAGTTGTAGTTGATCGCGGCAAACGGGTGAAGACGTGGCCCAGAAAGTGAGCAAAAGAAAACTGCCTTGGAAGGAGCGAAGGTCGCGCAGATTACCGGCGAGGTCAGGCAAAGAGAAGTCCATGGCTCTCACTGGCTCGACGAGCCAAGTCTCCACGGACGACGGCAGAACCTCTCCACTTGCGGAATCGCCCGGTTGGGCCCATGACTGCGGAGAAGTCGCGAACGGCTTGGCCAGGAAGTCCCGCGCACCTTCCTGAATCTCGATGCGACGATTGACTGGCAAACCATCGAACGCCTGCGTGAGGCCGCTTGGCCATCGGACTGTCGCCCTCACCGGACCCTGATTCTGTCCGAAGCCGAAGAAAAGCTCCTTTGTGTGTTGGGACAAAAATCCAGATCCGGCCTGGAGATACTTCGTCTGGCGAAGTGCGCCCGCTTCGACGGTAACGGCGGCGCCGATCGCATCGCGGTTGCTCTTGTCTCCGCGCAAACGCAAGGCGATCGAATTGCCGATGCCGTTCATGGCGAGACGCAGGATTCGGATTTGCGGCGCATTTCGATTTTTGAGCACGATTTCCAGCCTGCCGTCGCCATCGAAATCGGCGAGCGCAAACGCCCGGCTGTCATCGCGAAAATCCAACCCCACTACGCCGGAGACATCGGAAAACGTGCCGTCGCGATTGTTGGCAAAGAAAACGTTTCTCTCGTGACCGTTCCAAGTCGAGTCAGAACGGATGAGTTCGTTGATGGCGCTCCATCCGCGCTCGTAACTGGGCGAAGGGCTGGAATCCTGCGGCGAGTTCGCGACAACTTGGCGCCAGAAAAAGCTTGAGACATCACGGCGCTCGATGCCGGATATATAGCCATTCGCGACGTACAGGTCCGGGTAGCCATCATGGTCGAAGTCCCACGCGTCGGTGGACCATGACCAGCGGCCCATTTCAACCCCGGCTTTCACGGCGACATTTTTAAATTTGCCGTCCCCTTGGTTCCGGTACAACGAATTGCCGGCCATGTGTCGACGGTAAAGGGAGCGAATTCTTTCCGGCTCTCCAGCGTGAAAATGCGAGTCTCCAAAAACTCGCATGCCCGCCGCGACCCACATGCCCGCAGCGTAGATGTCCTGCTTTCCATCGTTGTCGAAGTCCAGCCAGCATGCGCTCATGCCGGCTCCGGCCTCGTCTACTTGAGATTCGCCGGAAACGGCAGCAAAGGTCCCGTCCCCTTTGTTTCGGTAGAGATTGTTACGGCCAAAATCATTGACCACGTACAAGTCCGGCCAGCCGTCTGCGTTGCTGTCGCCCCATGAACAGGAGAAGCTGTACCGGTCATTCTCGATGTTCAGGCCAGCAACTTCCGTTCGGTCCTCGAACACTCCATTCCCTTCGTTGTGGAAGAGGTAGTTGGGAGGCCCGTTCCGCGCGTCGAAATATGGAACAGGATAGCGGTACTGGTCCAATCCCTGATAGTAGCTGTAGAGGCAGAAATAGACATCGAGGCGCCCATCGCGATCGTAGTCGGCGGCGGCGGCATGGGTGAATGCCCCCTGCGGCGGATTTGCAAAGCGGAACGCCTCCCGTTTTAACGAAAATTTCCCGTTGCCGTCGTTCGAGAAAAGCAGAGGCCCGGTCGCGCAGACCACCAGCAAATCCTGAAGTCCCCGATTCTCGAAATCTGCGAACAGGGCGCACGCCGTGAAATCAAGCACGCCAACGCCCGATTTTTCTGTGACATCCTCGAATGTCCCATCGCCGCGATTGCGGTAGAGCCGATTAGGAAGTCCTGCGGGTTGACAGACGTACAAGTCATCCAGACCGTCGTTGTCGAAGTCCCCGACGGCCAAGCCGTTGTTTCCGTACACGTCGAGTCCGATTACCCCGTCGAGAACCGTCCGCCAGTAGTCAGATCCCCGAAGCAGTTGTTCTTTGTAGGATTCGGTTCCCCCGAGAGCCCGCGAAGTAATGTCAACAAAGATCCGGCCCGCAGCGCGGCTCACAATTTCCTCGGCGGCACTCCACTTCAGAACTCGCCACGCACCGGATTCATTGCGCGACCACTGTGTCCGCCAGGACCCGATGCGCTCTTCCCGTACGTGATCTCGCGTGCCCACAAGGTCATACCGAATGCTGGCTTCGAGGGTCAGGGGCGTCTCGCCTACCTGCGTACACTCATAGATCTCGAAGTCGGCAGTTTCCACTCTTTCCAGTGGAGCCAGATAGTTCTTAATCTCCTCCAGGAATCGCTCGCGACCGGGAAGCAGACTGGACGCAAATTCCCTCCGAAGCACTTCGATCCCATCGCCGGAGCGCAACCGGGAATCGCGAATCGGAATGAGCGCAGTCGCTTGAATCGACCGGTCAACGAACTTGCTCAAGGTTTCCGTTGCAGGAGGCTCCGCCTTCAGATGTTGACTCCATTCCTCAAGCATCGCCATGACCTCAAATGCGTATCCTTCGGTCACGTATTCATCCGTGCCAGGAGCGGCCAGGCGAAGAACATCATCTAGCGGAGATTTTGCCGGATAGTGCGGAGTGAAGCGAGCATCCGCGAAAGGGAACTTGGAAGCCTGGGCAGTGGCGATTTCTTGCAGCCCTGTACGAAAGAGAGGATTGTGAATCGGCGCGGGAACGAAAAGCACGGGCGCCCACCGCATCTGCTTCAAGAAAGTTCTGCGCGACGGATTGTGATCTCCGTCTTTTGGACCAAGCATCCCCAAGGTGTCCGCTTAACCAGAGCCCAGCGTTTGCATGCTAGCACTTCTGACGAGTCTATCAACGAGGGATCCCTCAATGAGGAGCAGGCCCTGAGGAATTCCCAATTACCAGCTCGGACCCGATCTGATATTCCTTGCCCTGAGGACTGGCGGTGCTGGAGAGTTCGTGCAACGCGTCGGCTGCCAGCCGGCCCAGAGTCTCGCGATGAATGTCCACGGTGGTAATCGATGGATTGCTGTAATCAGCGAGACGCGTCTTGTCGAATCCCGTAACTGAGATATCCTGGGGCACGCGGCAGCCGGCATTCAGCAAGCCTTTAATGACGCCCACAGCCGTGAGATCATTCACGGCCATCACCGCGGTAGGTCGCGGAGATAGCTTTGCGATGGCCACACCCGCGGCGAGCCCGCCCTCGAAGCGCAAATCACCCGGGAAGACCGGCCCCGGCTCCAGTCCCAGGAGCCGCATCGATTTTTCGTAGGCTTGCAGCCGCGCAAGATTGGACTTAAGCCCAGGCCTCCCGGCAACGAAGGCGATGTGCCGGTGTCCATTCTGGTAGAGGTACTTCACGATTTGTTCCACTCCGGACAAATAATCGATACGGAGATTGCTGGTGTAGCCGCGGACAGGCGCGAGGTCGAGGAACGTCACTGCGATCATTCTGCGGGCCAGTTCGTGGATCAGGCGCGGGCTGATCTCTGATGTCATGATCGCGACGCCGCGAACTTTATGTTCCATCATTCTCTCGGCGGCCTCACGAGTTCGTCGCGGATCGTAGTTCGTGTCGCTGAGAATCACGTCGTAACCAAGTTGGCGGGCGCGAATCTCGAAACTCTTGATGACTTCCGGAAAAAAAGGGTTCTCGATGTCGGAGACGATGATTCCGAGCGTACGGCGATCACGCGAAGCCAGGTGACGCGCATGAACGTCGCGAATGTATCCCAAGCGCTTGACGGTCGAGAGCACGAGGCGGCGCGTGTCCCGCCCCACTTTGCCAGTCTTGTTCAGGACATTGGAAACAGTCGCCGTTGAAACCTCGGCCGCGTTCGCGACATCGCGAATGGTTACGCTCATGTTCGAAATCCCCAGCCTGTCGAGGCGGTCGCAAAGCAGCGCCGAGATGGCGCGGCGTATAGACCACAAGAAAATTTCTTGACAACACTGAGCACGCCATGTTATTCCCATCAGGAAAGAAATAGTACATTTGTATTAGGTTTATTTAGGTTAAGCGGTTAATTAGAGGAAGTATCGTTTCGCGAGTGAGCCTTCTTAGATTTTGGGGATCGTCACAAGTCTTTCTAACGAGCTGTTTCCCTCTTCGGGGGTAGTTCGTGGTGGCAGTCGAAACTGTGGCAGGGCTTGCCAGGACTGCAAGCCCGAGAAGCTCAAAGGAGAGCTCATGGACCGATACGCATTCGCCCGGATCCTGCGCAGCCTGTTGGCGGTTGCAGTCTTTACAACGCTCGGCGTCAGGTTGCTCCAAGCTCAAGTAGACACCGGTTCCATCACAGGTACGGTCACGGACGCCTCGGGAGCGGTTGTGAGCGGGGCCAAAATCACCCTCACGAACGAAGGCACAGCCGCCAGTCTCTCCACTACGACAGGATCGGATGGCGGATACAAATTCAGCCCGGTCCGAGTTGGAAGTTACAAAATCGACGTGTCCGCGCAAGGTTTTAAGATCGACAGCGAGCGTCATGTCGCCGTCGACGTGACCGCAAACGTCCTCCTCGATTTTAAGCTCCAGCCCGGGAGCGTGAGCGAAACGATCGAAGTCACCAGCGCCGCTCCCTTGCTTCAGACGCAAGATGCTTCTGTCGGCCAGGTGGTCAACCAGAAGAGTGTGAACGATCTTCCCTTGAACGGGCGCAATTTCACGTTTCTTGCTCAGCTCGCAGCCGGGGTGAACACTCCTGAAGCCGACACGCGCGGCAACGCCGCCAGCGGCGCCTTCTCGGCCAATGGTCTTCGGCCGGCGCAGAACAATTACATGCTCGATGGCATTGACAACAATTCCGACACCGTGGACTTCCTGAACGGCACGAATTATGTCGTGCTTCCTCCGATTGAGGCGGTCCAGGAATTCAAGGTCGAGACCTCTGGCTTCAGCGCCGAGTTCGGCCGCTCTGCCGGCGCCGTTCTCAACGCTACGCTCAAGTCTGGCACCAACAGCGTCCACGGCGCGGTTTGGGAGTTTTTCCGCAACGACAAACTCGACGCTGCGGACTACTTCGAAGACGCAAACGGTGTCCCGAAAGGGAAGCTGCGCCAGAACCAGTTCGGGTTCACCTTCGGCGGTCCGGTCATAAAGAACAAAATCTTCTTCTTCGGCGACTATGAAGGTTTACGCAGAGTGCAGGGCACGATTCAGACCGGTACCGTGCCGACCCTGGCGGACCGCAACAGCGGTTACACCGATCTCTCGGACCTGATCACGGGAGTAGCGCGGACCGATATCCTGAATCGCACGATTCCGGGCGGAACTATTCTGGATCCCGCGACAACCCGCACCGTCACTTGTGGTTCGGTCGATCCGGTCAGTGGCTTCCCAACTCCCCCCTGCGTTGCCGGCCAAACAGCGGGGGTAACGGTCATAGGTGCCGCTCGCGAGCCCTTCGGCACCTGCGCACCCAGTACTGTGACCTTCACCACCGCTTGCGGCCTGAATCAACTGCCGTCTGGGCGGCTGGACGCGAACGCCATCAAGTTGTTGAATCTCTTCCCGTCGCCGACCACCGGCGGCATCGCTAACAATTTTGCCAGCAGCAATGGCCTGTTCGAGCATCGCAACTCCTTCCTCACCAAGTTGGACGTCAATTTCAGCCAGAAAGATCAGATGTACTACAGTTTTGTGTATGACGATGACCCGCAATATATCCCCGGAATTTTTGGCGGCGTCGCGGACGGAGGCGCCTTCCAGCAAGGGATACAGACGGCGCTATCTCAGCACAATGCGCTGGTCTACAATCACATCTTCTCTGCGACCTTGGTGAACAACGCCCACATTGGGCTGAATTACCTTCACACCACGCGCACCGGGCCGCTGGGCGCCAGTACGAGCGACATTCCGTCACAATATGGAATTCAGAGCATCCCGCAGGGGCACTTGAACGGCGGTCTTCCCGCCTTCGGGTTTGGCGGGCTGTCGACTCTGGGCAGTAACAACTTCCTGCCCTCCGATGAGGTCAGTCAGACCCTTCAGTTTACTGACGATTTCACCAAGATTTACGGGAATCACAGCTTCAAGATGGGCGTCGAGTACCAGCACGTCAGGTTCTCGACCCTGCAGCCGGCATGGTCGAGAGGCCAATTCGACTTCAACGGCCAGTATGCGGATATCCCACAGAACAATGGCGGGGACTTGGGCATCGCACAGTTTCTGCTGAGTCCAACGGCTTCGACCGTTGCTGGAGGAGTGCCCAACGTGGGAGGTCCTGACGGCGTATATGCTTCCAATATTTCCACCACCGACGATGGAAAGAACTACTTCGCGACCTACTTCCAGGATGACTGGAAGGTGAACCGCAAGCTCACACTCAACCTGGGCCTGCGTTGGGATTACTTTGGGCTGATTTATGAGCTATATGGTAGGCAGGCCAACTTTGTTCCCTACGGTCCTCCGAATCGTTCCCCGATGTATTTGATCCCGAGTGGGGTCGACCAGGCTAACCTGTCAACGAGCTTTACCGATCAGTTGGCTGCGGACGGAATTGCCCTGAAGATCGGTGGCTACGGCAAAGGACTCGGCACGGCACAAAAAAATAACTTTGCTCCGCGCTTCGGGTTCGCCTATCAGGTTTCTCCGAAGCTTGTAGCTCGCGGAGGGATGGGACTGTTCTACAACGCGTATGAGAACCAGGGATATGGGCCCAACGACGGTGAGAACTATCCCTTCGTGTACAACTTCTCTTGGTTCAATACGAATAGCTACACTCCCCTCGGTTCCAACCCCGCTGCGAACCCAAATCCGTGGAGTACGTGCGCGACGGCAGGTCCAGGCGGTGTCGCGACCTTTGAGTCCGGCTTTTCCTGCATCAACTTTACTCCTTCCGTGGTGAACGCCAGTGGTTTGGGACTGCAAGGGCTCACGTTCGCGTTTAAAACCCCATACACGATAGGCGGTAACTTCACTCTCCAGTATCAAATTCAGCCAACGTTGTCGGTGCAGGCTGCTTACGTCACAACCCAGGGTCGCCATCTTCAGGCGAACGTTGGCGCCAATAATGTGCAGCAAATATTGCCTAACGTCCTGCCTGCCGGGCAAAGTACGAACAACTATATTCCGTTCCCGGGCTTTGGCGGCGGGAGTTACGGGCTAATGGGAGGAAGCAGCAGTTACAACGGTCTGCAGACCAAGATTGAAAAACAGTTCACGGGCGGGCTGAATTTCCTGGGCACATATACATGGTCAAAGACGTTTTCGGATGCAGGAGACTTGCTGAACGGCGGTAATACCGGAGGTGGCCGAGCGGTATGGGTTCCTGGATTTGGCCTTGGAAAAGATCGCGGCTTGGCCAATTTCGACATCCGCAACGTATTCCACCTCAGCGGCGGCTATGCGCTGCCGTTCGGTAAGGGCAAGCGTTATATGGGTGGCGCTGGCAGGCTTGCTGATGGTGTGCTCGGGGGTTGGAGCGTGAACGCAATAGGCACGCTTGAAGGTGGCCAACCGGTTACTCTCAATTGCCCCACCGGGACGACCTCCGGAACAAGCTGCTTCGATCTAAATGTACCTGGGCAGAGTCAGAAGCTGGGACTGCACATTGACTCGAACGGGAAACTGAGTTGGTTTGGAAACCCGACCGCATTCACGCAGCCTTGTCAGTTGGGAGGTTTGCCAGGAGCTACTAGTCCGATCCCGGATAGCCCCGCGGGATGCGTTCCTTTGAACGGTCTTGCCGCCTTGGGAGGTGGTCCGTCGACGACCCTGTCACCGGGATTCCGTCGGCTAGACTTCTCCTTATTCAAGGACTTCAGGCTCAGCGAGCGTTTCACGATGCAGTTTCGGTCTGAGTTCTTCAACATTCTCAATCATCCGAACTTCAACGCTCCAAATTTTGGTGGCAACGGTGTTGTCGCGATCTCCAATTCGGGCAACTACACCAATCCTAACTTCGGAGAAATTGGATCCACTCGCGATGCTCCCTACGATCCGAGACAAATCCAGTTCGCTCTGAAGTTGTACTACTAGCTGAGAGTGACGTTCTTGCCGGAGAAGGCGCTTCTGAGAAGCGCCTTCTCTGCCGCAGGCCTTATCCCCATGCACCCGCCTGCCGCGCGGCAGGTGATAGCATGCAGACCGTGAAGATTCGACTTCGGCTCATGGGATGCACTGGTTTGGTAGTGCTGGCTTGTGCGCTGGTGGCCGCAGGCAGCGAGCAGGCCGAGCGGCTTAACCGCGACTTCCAGAAGGCGGTGGCGCAATATGACGCGGGCCATTTCCCCGAAGCTGCCGCACAGTTGGAAAATCTACTGCGCGATGCCCCGGAAAGCTTCGAGGTTCACGAACTCCTGGGATTGGTTTATGCGGGCGAATCGCAGGACGCCTTGGCCAATCAGCACCTTGAGAAAGCGGTTCGCTTGAAGCCTGATTCGGCTGCTGCCAGAACCAACCTGGCCACCAGTTTCGTCCGCTTAGGAAAGCTGGAGGGTGCGCAAGAGCAGCTGAAGAAAGCAGTCGTGCTCGAACCCCGGAACTTCGATGCCAACCACAACCTGGGCGAGCTCTATGTCCGGATGGGCAAACTTCCGGACGCTGTGCCGTTTCTCAAAGACGCGCAGCGTATCAATCCTTCCTCCTACGATAATGGCTATGATCTGGCGCTGGCTTACCTATATACCGGACGCCCGGCTCAGGCTCGGCAGCTTGTCCAGGAGCTTCTGCAATCGAAAAACACCGCGGAACTGCACAACCTGTTAGGTCAGATCGAAGAAAAAGATGGAAAGTTTGTGGCTGCAGTCAGTGAATTCGAAATCGCAGCTCACCAGGACCCGAGTGAGAGCAACCTTTTCGACTGGGCCAGCGAACTTCTTCTGCATCAGACGCTCGAGCCCGCGATTGAAGTCTTCCGGCAGGCTGCCGGGCGCTATCCGAATTCGCCGCGGATGGCGATCGGTCTTGGCATTGCGTTGTACTCGCGCGGTATTTATGACGAAGCGGTCAAATCGCTGCTGCGGGCGGCGGATCTAAGCCCCTCTGACCCTCGTTGCTATCTTTTTCTGTCCAAAGCTTACGACAGCTCGCCGGGCCAGGCGGACGAGGTCATCCAGAGGTTCCGCCGTTTCTCGGAATTGCAGCCGAGCGACGCACGGGCCTCCTATTACTACGCAATGAGCCTGTGGAAGGGAAGACGGGCACAAGACCCCAGCCTGGATCTCCATCAGATCGAGTCCTTACTCAAGAAGGCGGTCACGCTGGATCCCAAACTTGCGGAGGCGCATTTGCAGCTGGGAAATCTTTATTCGGACCAGACTCAATTTGCCGAAGCCGTCCCCGAGTATGTGAAGACCTTGGAAGACAACCCTGATATTGCCGATGCTCACTACCGGCTGGGTCAGGCCTATGTGCATACGGGTGAAAAGGACAAAGCACAGGCGCAATTCCAAGTCTATCAGCGGCTGCGCGAACAACACCTGGCTGATCTCGACAGACAAAGGGCGGAGATTCGGCAGTTCGTTTACTCGGAGAAGGGTGGGACGCCGGCGCAGCAGTGAACCCTGCCGCCTAGGAGTCTGGCATCGCGCGATGGATCATTGATGACAGCTTTACCGCACAATCGACGAGACCCAGGAGTAGCTTCGCGGAGCGCATCGAACCCTCAAGAGGTTAGCCGCCTTCTTGCCCGCACCCGCCGGGATTTCTTACGCAACGCTGCGGGCGTGGCACTGGGGAGCACCTTGCTGCGCTCCTCATGGGCTCGCGCCGCAACCTCTCCCTCGAAAAGAAAAGTCGTAGTCGTCACCTTTGGCGGCGGGGCACGCGATCAGGAAACATTTGCGCTGGAAGGCCAGGAAAATATTCCACACCTGATGCGCGAACTCATCCCGCAAGCGACTTTTTTCACTCAGGTCGTGAATCGCGGAATTCTCGGCCACTACGTCGCGACCGCGAGTCTTGCAACCGGCGTGTATGAAACCTTCAATAATTTTGCTGCAACGCCACCTCAATCTCCAACGGTGTTCGAGTACTTTCGCAAAGACTTGAAGCGTCCGTCCTCAGATGCCTGGGTGGTCGCTCCCAGCAACGGGTTCAACCGGATTGGCGAAAGCAGTCATCGATCTTACGGTCCCGGGCTGGGCGCGCGTGTGATCCTGCCCAAGCGTCTGTTGACGGCGGCCACCTCAGGCAGCAGCAACGACTACCGGCATTTGCTCCGCGACAACTACGAAACTCCTCTTTTCGCGCCGGAACTGGCGGGCAGCGAGTTCGAATTGCAGCAACTCGAAATGATCCTGAAACTCTCTGTCGATGACTTCAAGGACCATGCCCAGACGTTGTCGAGTCCGGATGAGCTTTCCGTGTATATTGCCCGCCAATTGATGCGGCAAGTTGCGCCCAGTCTGTTGTGGATCACCATGCATGACATCGACATCGCGCACGCCGGAGCTTACTCGCTTTACGTCGACGGAATCCGCCGCACCGACCGCCTCTGCTCCGATTTATGGAAAGCGATCCAGAGCGAGCCGGAATACTCAGGCAAGACAACGTTTTTCATCCTGCCCGACTTCGGTCGTGATTCGGACGAGGACGCGGGAGGAAACGGGTTTCAGCATCATCGCACCGGCGACGCTCTCTCTCGGACGACGTGGATGCTGGTCGCCGGTCCGGGCATTGGCCAGGGAGTGGTCTTCGACCGAGCAATTGATTCTACAGATCTGGTGCCGACGCTGGGATCGATGCTGGGATTTGTTCCGTCGTTCGCACAAGGAAAACCGATCAGCGAACTGTTGTAGCTTCCATGCTTCCACGTGACCTCAAACCCGGACAGTTCGCTGGCTATCCGCCGGAGGCGCGGAGAGTGGTCACGAACTATTTGGCGACACTACAGCAACTACCCGTTAGTTTTGTGCCGGGTCTGCTTCGGGAGCTCATCGATTACGATTTCAAATTTCCCGCGGAGCGCAAAGCGCGTGACAGAGAATTAGCGCATCTCAGTTCACTTTCCGCTGGCCAGCTGAAAGAGTGGTTTCAAGGATTCGCTCAAATTCGCCTTTCGCCTCAGCTCGAAGAGTTCGACTGGCCAAAAGCGCCCGCTCAGTTTGTCGAACGGTTGTCCGCACACCTGTGGAGCACGCATCAGCTCGACGCCTTTCGCCAGGCCTCGAACGACTACGCGGATCGCTTACGGTCGGCAGTACCGCCGGAGCTTCCACCGGTTCCCCGGTTGGGGATTACCGTCATCGGCCAAGGAGTGGCCTCGTATGACGAACCCCTGTTTCGCAAGTTGCGCGCCCATGGCGCATATTTCAGTCACGTGAAGCCCGAGAATGGATTTCAGTTGCTGCTGGATGCGGTTGCGGTGCGAGCCAAAGCGCATCCCGTTCCCTACGGCCACTGGTACATCGATGGTGGTGAAGAAGCCGATCACGTTTCAGCGCTTACTTGCGTCTCCTACCAGACCCTAGAGCCGGCGCGCGCTGTGCTGTTGCGCAGAATGCAAGCGGAGATCGATCGGCCGGGCATGGGTCCCGAAGCGCTGCGCACGCTTCTCGCCCAGATTCGTCCGGCAGATCTGGGCATGGACAGAGAGAGAAGTGGCAAACCAAAAGACGAAGTGCTGGAGCGCTTCGATGTCAGCCTGCTGACTGAAGGTTCGGGAACTCAAATCTTCAGCACTAGTTTTGCGCAGTGGGCCGCGCGCGAAGCCCTGCGGCGGGCTCAACCGCTCACCCTGCTAGTGCGATTTGCTCCGCGACAGCGGCAGAAACCGATGAATGAACTGCTCTCCGCAGCTCGGGCCCATCCAGAATTCGATTTCGTCGGTTCCCTGGTCGATGCTGATCTGGGTGCATATTACAACTGGCTGAATCAGCAGCGCCTTCCGGGAGCTGAGCAGTCGTCATTCCTGGTTTGGTTTGAAGGGCACAGTCAGGCGTTGGCGATCGGTCCGTCCACGCCACGCGGAACCGAGTCCACGTCAGCAGCCGATCTGGAGCAGGTGCTTGCCTGGACGGTGTGAGCGGCTCAAGGGTTGCAATCCAGCCATACAGGCGATGGCATTTCTTGTGTGCAATCGATAGTAAAGGAAGAGAGTAGACAAATGGATCGACGCAGGTTTCTAAAACAAACAGGCACACTCATTGCTGGAGCCGCTCTCGCACCCTACGCGCTTCCCGAAGGAGGCGCCCAATCTGGCGGTTCAACGGCCACCGGACGGCTCATCCTCCCAATGAATCGAAAGTGGCGTTACAGTCGCAGTTTTGTCGAAGGCGGCCACGCAAAAACTTTCGACGACTCTCGATTTGAGCGAGTCGTAATCCCGCACACGAATATCCCGCTCCCGTGGCATGGTTTCGATGAAAAAACTTATGAGTTTGTGTCCCTTTACCGCCGCCGCTTTAAGCTTCCGCCCGAAGCGCGAGGAAAGCGTGTCTTTGTCGATTTCGAAGGCGCGATGACCGCTTCCACGGTCTGGCTCAATGGAGTGCGGCTGGGAGAATACAAAGGCGGATACACGCCATTCTCGTTTGACTTGACGTCCCACCTCGACTTTGACGGAGAAAACGTGCTCGCCGTCGATGTGGATTCCAGCGAGCGCCCCGATATTCCGCCCTTCGGATACGAAATTGACTATCTCACCTTCGGCGGCATCTATCGCGAGGTTTCTCTGCGTGTTGTGCCGGCAACGTTTATCGAGAACATTTTCGTGCAGCCGAAGAATGCGCTCACAGCCAGTCCAGGGCTCGATGTCGTTTGTTTCGTTCAGAACTTGGAAGCATCGCAAGATGCTTTAACCATCGACGTTGAATTGCTTGATGGCGAGCGCGTTCTCGCGAAGGCGTCGCAGCAGTTGCCATCCTCAGGCCCCTCGACCGAGCCCGTCGCGCACTCAGTACACCTGGAAGGCCTAAGCGGAATCAAATTGTGGGACTTGGAACAGCGGAACCTTTACTCGACCCGTGTGCGGTTGCGGCGCGGCGCGCAACTGCTGGATGAAGACTCCCGCCGTTTCGGTTTCCGCGAGGCCCAATTTACCGATCACGGCTTCGAGCTAAACGGCAAGGTCATTAAGCTGCGCGGCCTCGACCGTCATCAGACCTTCCCATTTGTCGGGCAGGCCATGCCTGGACGCGCTCAGCGCCGCGACGCGCAGATCCTGCGTGAAAAGCTCAGGTGCAACATCGTTCGCACCTCGCATTATCCGCAGTCGCGTCATTTTCTTGACGCCTGCGACGAAGTCGGCCTTCTCGTGCTGGAGGAAATCCCTGGCTGGCAGCACATCGGGGACGAAGCCTGGAAGCAAATCTCCGTCGACAACGTGCGCCGCATGATAAGACGCGACTGGAACCATCCCTCCATCATTCTATGGGGAGTCCGCATCAACGAATCAAAAGACGACCATGATTTCTACATGCGCACAAACGCGCTGGCCCATGAACTCGACCCGAGCCGCCAGACTGGCGGCATCCGTTATTTTCAAGGATCTGAATTCCTGGAAGACGTCTTCACCATGAACGATTTCGGATTCCCTCTGAAACCGCCGAACCATCCGCGCTACTTGAACACGGAATTTGTTGGCCACACCTATCCCACAAAGACCATCGACCAGGTTGAGCGCCTCACCGAGCATACGTTGCGTCACGCCCGCATCCATGACCAACTCGCGTCCAATCCGCAATATGCAGGAGGGATTGGCTGGTGTGCCTTCGATTACAACACGCATGGCAATTTCGGTTCGGGCGACCGCATTTGTTATCACGGGGTCACGGATATATTCCGGGAACCAAAGCCCGCCGCAGGATTCTACAAATCGCAGTGTGACCCGGCGGAGGAGATCGTGCTGGAGCCGGCGTTTCATTGGGCGCGCGGCGACGCGTCAGTCGGATTCTCGAAAGCGGTCGTGTGCTCCAATTGCGATCACCTCAAGTTCTACATCGATGACCAACTGGTTGCGGACGTGGACCCGGACCGGAAGCAGTTTGAGCATCTCCGCTACGCGCCCTTCGTCCTCGAAATGGGTGAGTTGTTTCACAAGTGGGGAGACCTCCGTATCGAGGGCTATATCCAGGGCAAACAGGTGATCGCGAAGCGTCTTTCGGGAACGGGTGTCGATGCAAAATTCCTGCTTCTACCCGACGATGCCCACTTGATCGCGGACGGCGCGGACTCCACCCGAATAGTTCTGCGCGTCACCGACGAGTTCGGCGCGGTTCGGCCATTTGCGAACGACGCGATCAAGTTTGAGGTGGAAGGCCCAGCCGAGATCGTGGGCGACAATCCATTTTCGCTGATCGGCGGAACTGGGGCGATTTGGATTCGAGCCCAGGAAAAACCCGGCAAGGTGCGGCTCAAAGCGGTCCATCCGCGTTTGGGAACGCAGCAGGCGGAAATCGCGATTGCCGCCTGCGCCGACGAAGCCGTCTAGCGGCGCGATGGGCTAAGGAGGATCAGGATGCTGGGACGCCTTCGTCGCCAGGAAGGAGGCTGAGAAACTCGCAGTCTCATTCAACACCGCACAACGGACCTCAAACGGTTGGAACGATTCTTCCAACCTACTGAAAAGAATGGCGGGGACGACGGGACTCGAACCCGCGGCCTCTGCCGTGACAGGGCAGCGTTCTAACCAACTGAACTACGTCCCCACTCGCCAAATCAACGAGATGCGCGATCGCCAGTGTTTATAGGGCTTTGCGCGACTTGCATACCGCGCACGGAATTGCCTTGGTTGCCCAAAAGAGCGCGATTCCTGTCCGAACCGCCCCAAATTTCGGCCTCACCTTGCACTTGTGCCATGCGCAAAATCAGTTGCACCGATTGCTCCCGCCGATCAGATCGCCACCAGCATAGGCAAAACCGCCAGCAAGACTTGAGCAGAGCTTCGGCACAGAAATATCCTAACAGCTTCTCGCAGAACACGGAAGAGCGTCGAGCCCTGCGCTATTCATCGACGAGTCTAACTGAAAACACCCGGCACGGATGGCGCTACAGAAACGCTTTCATGACGTCGGAAACAGTTCGTGAACCCTCATTGGACCATAATTTCTAGTGTGCTTTCACACGGCAGAGGCCGGTCGAAACTGACTGCCTCGATGTGCCACGGACCTGCGATGAAGCTAGTCGGCCCGCTTGCGGTTCGCTCACCGGGGCTTCGGCTTGGGCTTCGGCTTGTTCTTGCCCTTGAGATTGAGCGCCACTGCAGTGCGGATGAGATCCTTCAAGGCCGCCCCATCGATCTTGTCGCCTTCGTGGATGTCGATGGCGCGCCTGACATTCCCGTCGAGGCTGGAGTTGAATAGACCTGAAGGGTCCTTCAACGCAGCTCCCTTGGCAAATGTCATCTTGACGACGTTCTTGTACGTCTCTCCCGTGCAGACGATGCCGCCGTGGGAAAAGACGGCAGTCCCCGGCGATGTCGCCTTGACCCACTTCCACTCTTCGACGATCTCAGGGTCTGCCTCGTGTATGATCTCGCGCACTTTCGCGAGCGTCTTCCCGCGCCAGTCCCCAAGTTCCTTGATCCTTGCGTCGATCATTGCAGCAGATTCCACCGGGTCGGGCGTTTTCATTGTATAGCTCCAACTCTCGCACCTAATTTAGCTGCGCTCAGCGGAACCTGCAACCTTCGCCAGTGGAAGCCGACTTCATTGCAGCGAGCGCTGTATAGCTCACTCGTGCTCTAAGGATCGGGGGGTATCCCGCTCCCCCCTCCAATCTCTGGATCATCGAGTTAGCAAGAAATGCCCCGCAAAATCCGGATGTCAAAGAACTTAGATACTAAAATCCGTGAAGCAAAGGACTTAGGGGCGCAGCGAATTGGCTTATGTCAACCGTCACGGCTTCGATCATGATTGCTCAAGTGATGGGCTGTGCACAAGGTTAGATGTCACCGTGGGGTTGTGGAAATTATTTTAAGGTTCTCGTTTTTCTGTCCAGCTCTGAACTGCCCCACTCAAGCCAAAACCAGGCTTGAGTGGGCCACCCGCCGTTGTGAATCCCTGGCCGATCTCTCCCACCCAGTTGTCCTGCTGCAAAGCGGCCAAAGCAGTAGCAATCGCTTCATAGAGTGTCTCGGCGGTGACCTCCATGGAGTGCTCAACGTCTCGAAGATCCTTTACCGCAACTGTGCACGTTCGGAGAACCACAAAACACAGCGTAGCATATTCTCCTTTTGTTCGCTACAGAGTCAATTCTCCAATCTTGTGGACGGTTGCCGTTTCTCTACCGGCATACACGCGTTTCGCGCCTCTGTTCAAGGCTTCCTCAAGCAGGGCCCGTCCGATGCCGCGATTCGCCCCTGTGATCAAGATTGTTTTGTCTTTGATATTCATATCATTTCCTTCCCTGGGGCTTCAGTGAGCCAGTACGACTATGGTCCGTGCCCAGATCGTCGGAATACCCGGCCTTCAGACGAGGCCACTGGGGGATGGGGCGTCCGCCGGGCCACACTGACACTGGTGGCCAATCGGGCGCGCCGTCGCTAGTCCGCGTGATGGAGCACTGTTGGGGCCAGCCGGGGGGTGAGTCTTCCCACTTCTCCTGCCGCCCATAGACGGTCAAGTCGAGCAACCGATAGCTGTTATCCATCGCCTCGACGCCGCGAATTGTGGTCCAGTAAGTCTCGAAGACCTTAGATCCTTGTCGCAGGTAGCAAACGATGTGCATCATGCCCACCCGGCGTCCAACCAAGAGGGTGTCGAGCGAGTCCTGGGCCGAGTACCAAGGCATCTCCCAGCCCATGAAGTCGCGGTACCGGGCGCTCTCTTCGTACGGGCCTTGGCAAAACGTGGCGTAGGTGACGTCGCGAGAATGAATATAGGACAGCTCGCGGACCTGCGATGTAACCCAGGTGCACCCCTCGCACTGCTCCGGCGCAGGGTGGCCGGTGTGCCACATGAAATAGTAGGCAATGAGCATCCGGCGTCCCTCAAACGCGTCTAATAGTGTCACCGCGCCACGTTCGCCAATGAGCGGTGTGGTGCCATCCACCTCGACCATGGGCAGCCGTCGGCGGGCAGCCGCAATGGCGTCGCCCTCGTGCGTGTGTGCCTTTTCTCTAACCCGTAGCGCATCCAATTCGGCCTGAAACGTGGCCCGATCGACTACCTTAGGGGCTCGAAGTTCATCTCTCATGATGTCTTTCATCGTTCTCTCCCTTAGCCTTCTCGCTCGTGTGTGGGTGCTGGCCAACCGAATTTAGTTCGCCCGGACATGGAAATTCATTGACTCGACGGCAAACACCACACGTCCTTGATCTTGCAAAGTCGCGCAAGCATATCTGCGTATCCCTTTGTAATTGCGTCCCTTTCTGCTACACCCTGAAACTGGACCATATATCCGTGAGGCCCATGCTGAATAAGAATTGGATACGGGGTATCCGGCCAGCGCCCATGTTCCTTGAAGTACTGGAACTGTTCGGGCGTTGGAGTTGCCGCGCCGATCTCTTTCGCGGAGACATTCGGCGCGTAGTGCATCACGTGAGGGATATTGGCGGTAGCTACTTCGTCACTCTGATCCGGATTCACGTAAGTTCTGAGAATCGGAGAGAGCATGTATGAAACACCGGCTCGCTCCGGAGGTTTGTAGTAGTGCGTTTTATAACGCTGCTGGATGATCTTCTTGAGTTCTTCAGGTGGAGTTCCCTTAGCCTGCATCTCCGCGGCATCAAAAAAGAGCTCCATCTGTGCCTTCGCGCCTGCTTCGTCAAAGGAGATCGGATAGAGAATATCGTCCCGATATTTTGTGAGTGGCCAAGAGCCTCTAAACGAATCATCGCCGGTTCGAGCAACAAAGGCATGGAATCCATTCGTACCCTGACGGGCGACTTCAAAGCCCTTGTCAGGATTTAAGACATATACGGTGGCATTGTCTCTGAGGTGTGGTGGGAGCGCGCTGAGCGCCAGTTGAATTTCCAAATCTCGCGGCAAAGGCTCGGTTTTGTTTCCGCTAGAGGTCTGTTGGTTCTGTGCGCTCGCTGTGAGCGACAGGCATAAACCTGCAATTACCGCAATCGTGAGAAACACCTTTCTCATCTGAGGTCCTTTCTAATTCTTTGTGATCCGCTACTCAACCAATGACCTAAGTCGTTCAAGAGCGCGATCCCACTGCGAAGAGATTTGCTGCAGATAGCGTTGTGCTTCTTGAACGCGATGTTGTTCCATTTGCCAAAGTCTCTCGCGGCCATGCCGGGTGCTTTTCACGAGACCTGCTTTCTCCATCACATGCAGATGCTTGGTAATTCCTTGACGAGTGACGTTCGAGCCGGCGGTGAGCTTGGTGATGGACATTGGGCCGCCAACGCAAAGGCGCGAGACAAGTCGCAAGCGGTTCTCGTCACTCAATGCCGCGAACAACGCGGCGGCACTCGGCGCTTTTGCACGCGCTCGCGATCTATGCTGCTTTCGCAATGTAGTCCCCGATCACGCGGACCATCGTGCTCCAGCCTGCGTCATTCGCCAGGAACGCCTCTGCCCGGCGCGCCAGCGGGATACGATCAAAACCAGATTCGGTGATGGTCAGCATGACGCCCTCTGCCACTTCCTCCAGCGTGAAAACAACCAGGGTCGTCGGTTCCGCAGAGTAATCAACATCGCGCTTGACGGCGTGCGGATGCCATCGAAATGAGAAGAGCCGCTCGGGTTCGATCTTCTCGATCGTGATATCGAACACCACTCCTTCGTGCGGCTTTTCAAGCTCGGCGATCTCGGCATTAACCGTAGAGGGCACAATCACTCCGCGTATCGGCGCTCCCTCGACGAATGGCCCATCGAACTTGAGTCCGAACCAAGTTCCGAACTCGCGTGAATCGGAAATCGCACTCCATACCCGCTTCAGTGGTGCCCGCAATAAAACCTTCTTCTCAATGCGATCCGTGCTCAATAGCAACCTCCGAGTTGCATGTTAGCAAGTCCTCAAACGACATGCAACCAGACAGTTGCCTGGTGATGATTCAACTGCTTCGTTGTTCGTGGCTGCTGTGCAATTGTCGTCAATACTGAAACAAACACTCAGCTCTGGTTTGCCGTCCGTCGGCGGGTGGCCCACTCAAGCCGGGTTTTGGCTTGAGTGGGGATGTTCATCCGTCACAGACACGGCCCCGGCTGACAAGCTAGATTATCCTCATGCCATGGGGACTAACGCGTTTTCATCACAGCGGGCAGAGTCATTTCGTCACTTTCTGCTGCTACCATCGCCCCATTCGATTCCTTCGCTGTGCTCAGTCGCTCAGGGCAGGCTCAGTTTGTTTACCACGGACGCAAGCCCACGAATCTTCGAGTCAGCCTTGGAGCGCGTGCGGCGCGGTTTCAGGCTTCGCGTTTTACGGGTACGTGGTCATGCCGGAGCATGTTCACCTGGTGCTCAGCGAACCGCAGTGGGAAAGGTCCAGCTGTAGAACTGCCCCACTCAAGCCAAAAGACGGCTTGAATGGGCCACCCGTTCATCACGGGAATAGCGTTCTTCATCCGTCGATCCGTCGCAAATTCGCAAGTTCGCAAAGTCGCAAAGCTTTGCATATTCGTCCCTATTGCTTGCGGTTACGTAAATTCATCTTCATTTTCGCGACAGAGTAGATGTATAGTGTTTGGGCTTTGCTTGAAGTTCAACCAGGAGATGGTATGCCCATTTTGAGACGATTCAGTTTTCTCTGCTGCGTGATCGTTCTGGGACTAAGCGCTGTTGGCTTTTCCCAAAACGGTGCATTAACCGCGACCACTGCGGCCGGCCGCCGGTCGCTCTTGTCCGGAGCAACCGACCTCGGGCCGGCGAATGCCGCAGGTCCTATTGAAATCACTTTGTGGATGAAACTGCACGACCAGCAGGGTCTTGATGCCCTGGTGGCGGCGCAACAGGCGGGTAAGGCAGGCTTCCTTTCCCACGAACAAATCCGCGCGCAGCATGCGCCGAGCAGCGCAGACGTTGCCAAGGTAGCGGACGTCCTCAAGGCCGACGGATTCGCGGTAAGCGGCTTCGGTCAGGACAACCTGTTCGTAAGAGCCACGGGTACGGTCGGGCTGGTGCAGAGCGCGTTTAACGTGGAGCTGCATCAGTACAACCTGAAAGGGCGCAACTTCCACGCCAGCAGCCGCAGCGCGACCTTGCCGCCTGCGCTCCTACCACTGGTTAGCGCCGTCGGCGGCCTGTCGGACCTTACTCCGGAGCCGCAGATCGCACGTGTCAGTAACAAAGCTGCCGCAACCATCGCGCGGCAAAGCGATGCCGAAGGCATACCCTCGCAGCCGGTGCCACTTTCAGCAGCGCCGGACGGACTGTTCTTCTCGGAGCAGTGCTTCTACGGGCCGACCGAGGTGGATTTCTCTTCCGCGACTGCTACCGCAACCTACAAGGGGAAGCGTTACGGCGCCCCCATCACCAGCGGACCGCCGAATGCTCCGCCTTGCGGCTACCAGCCGAGTGAAATCCAGACGGCTTACAACCTCACGCCTCTGTATAGGGCGGGTCTCACTGGCGCAGGCACGACTGTCGCCATCGTCGACGCTTACGGCTCAACCACTATTGCCCAGGACGCAGCGGCATTCTCACAGTTAATGGGCCTTCCGCCGCCGAACCTCACCATCATTGGCGTCCCGACCGAGTCGAATTTCTCGACCGACGCCAATGCTGGATGGGCGACCGAGACGACCCTCGACGTCGAGTGGGTACATGCGGTCGCTCCGGGCGCGAAGATCGTTCTGGTGATTACGCCAACCAATTCCTTCAACGACCTGTTCACGGGCGACATCACGGCGGCATCGGTGCCGGGCGTGGTGTCCATCTCCAACAGCTGGAGCGGGTTCGATATCGGAATCGCCGGCGATTCAGAGTTCTACAGCGCCATCGATAACATTTTCAAATCAATCGGCGCGGCCGGCCAGTCGATTCACTTCAGCACCGGGGACAACGGCAACAACGCCAGTCAGCTCGGGGGGTTGTACACCTCTACCGGTTGGCCCGCAAGCTCGCCGTACGTGACTGGAATCGGGGGAGTGAGCGTTGCCCTTGACGCCGCAAAGCACATCTCCTGGCAGACGAGCTGGGGCACGAACTTAACCGAGATAGCGGACACAGCCGCGCTCGGCAACCCGCCCATTGATCCTCCCAACAACGAGGGATTCATCTATGGCGGTACCGGAGGTGCGAGCGACGTCTACCCGAAGCCGCTTTACCAGTTCGGCCTCCCCGGGGATCGCCGTCTGACGCCTGACATTTCCTGGGTGGCGGATCCATACACCGGTGTCGAGATCATCTTCACCGCGGACGCACAGGGCGATTTGGGGATCGAGGTGATTGGCGGTACGAGCGTGGCGTGTCCGATGTTCTCGGCGCTGTGGGCGATTGCCAACCAAAACGCTCACCATCCGCTGGGGCAGGCGGCGCCGCGTCTGTATCGGCTGCCACCAGACGCGATTACCGATGTCGTGAACGTGAGCTCCAGGCACAATGTCACGGGCACGATCCACGATGCGGGCGGAACTGACCCGATCAATTCGTGGGAACTGGCAGCGCCGCTCCAGGACCTGCCGAGCTTTATCAGCGCGCTGTACAACAGCCCGTTCTCCACACGCTGGTTCGTCATCACGTTCGGTCTCGATTCCACGCTTCCGACTGGACCCGGCTGGGATCCAGCGACGGGGCTGGGCACTCCCAACGGATGGAACTTTGTGCAAGCAGTATCGGGCTTTAGGCACTGACGCCATGCCAACGCCGCGCATCGAGTGAACTTCACCGGTGCGCGGCGATCTCCTTAACTGCCTCTCTCGCTGCCTCTCTGCAATCGACGGGTGGCCCACTCAAGCCGGGTTTTGGCTTGAGTGGGGATGTTCATCCGTCACAGATACGGCCCCGGCTGACAGACTAGATTGTCCTCATGCCATGGGGACTAACCCGTTTTCACCACAGCGGGCAGAGTCATTTCGTCACTTTCTGCTGCTACCATCGCCCCATTCGACTCCTTCGCTGCGCTCAGTCGCTCAGGGCAGGCGTCGGTTGTTTACCACGGACTCAAGCCGACGAATCTTCGAGTCAGCCTTGGAGCGGGTGCGGCGCAGTTTCAGACTTCAGGTTTACGGATACGTCGTCATGCCGGAGCATGTTCACCTGCTGCTCAGCGAACCGGAAAAAGATACGCTGGCCGAGGCGCTGAAGTCGTTGAAGCAAGGAGTATCGCGACGTTTGATTGGCGACGCAGATCATTTCTGGCAAAAGCGGTACTACGATTTCAATATTCGCAATTACCCGCAGTTTGTGGAAAAGCTGCGCTATATTCACCGCAATCCGGTGAAGGCTGGGTTGTGCGAACGTCCCGAGGACTGGGGATGGAGCAGTTTTCGCCACTACGCCACTGGCTGTGAGGGACGAGTTGAGATCGAGTTGGAATGGACGGCGCGAAAACGCGAACGAGCGGTTGGAAGACTTTGTGCGGGCGTCGAACTGCCCCACTCAAGCCAAAATCAGGCTTGAGTGGGCCACCCGTCGCTTATCTCATAAACCCGGATTATCGGCTTGTCTTCGTCCGTATCCGCTCGTAGCGTAGCCCGACCGATCCATTCGAATAGGACTTGCACTCTGTCAACTTGAAATTGCGCTGCGGGAACTTGCCCGGAAAGCCGGGGATGCCATCCCCTAAAAGAACGGGACCAAGACCGATGTAGAGTTCGTCCACCAAATCCTGTTGCAGGAAACTGCGGCACAACTGGCCCCCGCCGCCCAGGTAGATGTCTTTCCCTTTGCGGCGTTTTAGCTTTTTCACGAAGGCGGTCAGAGATCCGCTCACCACTTCGAATCCGTCGCGTTTGCCCGGCTTCCAACGCCGCGAGAATACGTAGGTGGACATGCCCGGCATGTCCGGGATCTCGCCACTCTTGCGCATTTCCGCCGTGGCAGCGGCTGTCTTGCGGCCCATGATGGTGGTGTCGATCTTGGCGAAGAACTCTGCCATCAGCGCTTCGCCTTCTTTGTCGATCACCAGATAATCCATGGCACCGTTCCGTCGCGCAATATAGCCGTCGATGCTGATTCCGAATCCCAGGATGACTTTCCGTGGCATGCCGAGATTGTAATTTGGACCGTTTACTTGCCGTCAAGGGAAAACCAACAGCCTGTCAAGCTCCGCCTCATAGCAGCCGTTTGACGCCTGTCTGGATTCGCCGGTGGCCCACTCAAGCCCGGTTTTGGCTGGAGTGGGGGATGTTCACCACAGTGGGCAGAGTCATTTCGTCAGTTTCTGCTGCCACCATCGCCCCATTCGACTCCTTCGCTGCGCTCAGTCGCTCAGGGCAGGCTCAGTTTGTTTACCACGGACGCAAGCCGACGAATCTTCGAGTCAGCCTTGGAGCGCGTGCGAACCTGCACCCCGCGGGCCGGACCCGGTGTGTACTGCTCGCGATCGGTCATCGATCTTCTCCTTACATCAGCCTGCTGAACGTCCGCGCTACCAGCGCATCAGTTGCGTGAGCTGAATCAGGGGGACCAGGCGACGGTTTCAGTCGGCGTGCGGGGATGACGAGGGTCTGCCGCACGCCACCGAATCCGTAATGACCAACAACCTGCGGTGGCGAAGATTCTCTGGCACTAGAGTGGCCGAACCCCGGGGTCAGGGTGCGACCCAGCTCCAGCCCATTTCCATCACGGAGCGTGAACTCGCTGTTGCAAATCCAGCCGCAGGCCTCCCAGAATTCCGGACGGCAGGGCCTGCAGGTTCACCATATCTTGAGGAGTGAATCGTTCACCGTATCTTTCATTGAGCAAACGGTTAGTAGGCAGCGCGCGGCTAGCCAACGAGTTGATGGCCGTATTGCCGACAATAATGCGTAGGCGATTTTTCCCCGCATTTAGAAACCTGGTCACGTCGATCGTATAGGGCGGATGCCACACAAAACCCGCGCTCTCACCGTTGACGTAGACTTCCGCTGCTTCGCGGATGGGGCCTTCTAAATATGCCTTCATGCTGTGTTGCGGTAGCGGATTAGGTTCCTCAATCGGTGTGCCCGGTCCGAAATCAAGCACGCCACTGATTCCGGAGCTCAGGTCTTGGGGCGAGAGATCGAAGGTCCTCTGGTAGCTAACCTGACCCGAATAATATTTGAAAGGTGGATCCTCACTCCAGGAATGAAACCGGGGCATGGAAACAGTTCGATTCGTCTCGCTGAAGGTTACCTTCCAATCCGTTGTGAGGTCGAGTGTCTTCGAGCGCGCCGCGGCGGCCGGCTGTATCTTCTTCTCAGACTGAGTCGCCGAATCCGTGAGGAGGATCAACCGTGATTCGTAGGGCAGCAAGTCGAATTTCACGGGAGAGTGGTTCTCGGTGGAAGACACCTGGCCCGTGAACGGATCCCACCATTCCGCATGTCTCGCAGGGTGGCGGAATGTCGCCTGAACGCGATGTGACTGATTGCTGGTGTTGGCAATGAAATACAAATCACCGCTTTCCAGTTTGCGGTGGATGAACCCGATTCGTGGAGTCCTGGGAGAAAGAATGACATCGGGAGCAAGATAGGTTGCGAGAGCAGCTCCGAGTTGTTTCTCATCCGCAATAAAGTACCCCGCGGCGTCGCTCGCGTGGAACAGGCGTTGCGAGATCTCCCGGATCTGCCGACCTTCGGACTCTGCCTCCAGGACTCCGGGCGCGGTAGCCGGCAGGCTATGCGCGGCAATGACAATCCCTCCGTGCCGCGCATACTCTTCAATCTTCCGGTAGGTCGTGAGCGGTAACCGGTCAATGGCCGGCAAAATCAACACTTTGTACGGAATGCCCACAACGTCGATTGCATCTGCGTCGATGAAGTCCGGGTTAAAGCCAGAATCCAGAACCTGCGGAATGATCGTGCTTACGAGCGAATGATCCAAAGATTCATCAATGCTGAAATTCGAGCCCACGGTGTTGAAGCCGCCCTGGCTAATGACTGGATTCGTGGAATCGCTTCTTACGGAGAACGTGGACCAAACATCGTCGTTGGGCAGGAGCAAGGCCACATCGTTGGCGGGCTTTCCCTGCCGAAGAGCGAAGCTGACGCGTTGCAGATAGCGAGCCAGGTCCGGCATTACAAACGACCATGGGTTGTGGGCGTTGAGGGCGGCCGCAGCGTACATCCGCCATCCCGGTTCCCCGGCCTCCTCGGGTGAATACGGCCAACCGTGCCCGACCAACTGGTTGATGCCTTGCAAGAAGTGCAGATCGGCTTCTGCCTTCAGGTCCAGAGGCGTCGCGCGAAACGCAGGGGAATGCAACCACGTCCAGGTTTCCGATGAGATCACCGGACTGCCAAAAAGGTGACCAGCCGATGCCGCCCAACGCACGTCGGAGAATTCGCGCCACATCAGCAGGGACGCTTTGCCCTCACCTTCGGGAAGATCCGCATACCGGTTGCTCGAGAGTGTGACGGGCGGAAATCCATAGGTCTGGGAGCGAAATAGTGTGTGGTACTTTTGCGCCCAGGCCTGCATCGGAGCAAGAAAGCGCTCATTCGCCAATTCGGTGAGCGTCCTTCCCCAATCATGCCGAACTGCGGCAGTCAGCGGGCCGGCATCGCCGATCAGCGCCGGCAAATAAGGCGTGAGGTCATATCCTCGCCGGGCGCGAAACTCCTTCATCAGGTCACTGGTCCAATTGGATCCGTAATCCTCCAGGCTATCGCTAAAGACGGCGTATGGGGGTTGGTTGCCAAATGCTTCGATCAACCGGTCCCCCACTGCATGGAGATGAGTATCGATCGCACTTCGATCGTAATGGTCGAGCACGAACCCTTCGGCGCCAAAGGCCGGGCGCTTCACCGTCATCCCGGTGCGACTTGATAGGAAGAAAATCGCGTCGTTCGCAACTTCCAGCGGCGGAGATATTTGCAGACGTCCATTGATGATGGTCGACACTTGCCTGGCATCGTGCCACGAAAGCTGACCATCTCTGACGGGAGCTAGAAAAGCTGCGATGAGTTGCTCGCCCATATCAATGTAGGGCACAGCGATCGAGTCTGTGCCCGGCGGAACTGGGATGGTTTCGACACGCAACTCTCCCGCTGCTTGAGTTACTGGTATATGCGGGCCTCCAAAAGGCCAGCCGCTTCCCAACGTAATATCAACGCGCAGGCCAAGTTTCCTGGCTGCGGTTGCGGCGAAGCGAATCGCATCAAGATGTTCCTCCGAAAGAAATTGCTGATTGTGGAAGCCGGTCTTCGGGTCGTCGAGAGCAAGTGGATACAATGTGGCGATCTCGACTCCGCCAATGCCTTCTGCCTTCATTTGCTCGAGTTCTCGCTGCAACTCAGGCTTCGTGACTGCCGGGCCAAACCACCACCACCGCATCATGATTCGGCAGTCATCCGGCGGGTTCGCAAATGACTTTTCTAGATTCGCCAGCTGTTCGTCCTGCGCGGCGCTCCTGGGGAGTTGCACGATACAAGAGAGCAGGAAAACAAGTATCACTACTTTGCCGTTGAGACTGCCATTTTGCATGCGGAAACCTGGTTTGGGTAACGTATTGCCGATCCTGCCATGTTTCGATCTCGCGGGTCAGTCGAAGTCGGTGTGAGACGCCGCTGACGCAGTTTCCGTACCCCACAATGACCGTCGAGCTCACCAGCACTGACAGGCTGAATGCTACCAGTGTTTTGGTCTTGCCCCCAGTCTTTTAGGGCGATCCCCACAGCGTGCTGAAGGTGATGATGCGGGCCATAATGCAGCGTCCAACTAGAGAACTTATATCGTCCCATCCGGGTCTCACTCATCGTGTAGAAGAAAAACTGCATGTACCAGTACGCTCCCGAACATTCATCCGTCCGACAGCGCACTGTCCTGAAGAGCTGGGCGAAATGCCCGAAAATGGCCGCCCATAGCCTCGGTTGTCAGTTTTGCACAGGGTGGGAGGCGAGTGTGACTCGTGTCACATTGCGGCGTGACTGGCAGTGCTGACTTCGTTCGTCTCAGAGTTCTACTTTGGGAACGAGGTCGACCAGGTGCCCGCCGAAGTCCAGACCGTCGATAGCCTTGAGGTTTTTGTGACCCGCCTGCACGAATCCCATGAAGTCTCGGTTTATGGAGCCATCGAGAGACTGGTGCAGGCTGGAGAAGCGGTAGGACTTGATGCCCACGCTCTCCTTCGGATGCTCGATCAGGGCATGACCTTCGAAGCATTGCTCGAAGTTATCGAATCGCGCATGGAATGTTCGCAGAGAGCAGCATAGTCGCGACCGAACTAGAAAGCGCAGCGTGAGGCAGCCATGAATTTTGTGGAATGGTCCAAATCCAGCCTTGGTTATGGCCACAGGCTCGTGAGTTCCGCACTCGATGGAGCGCACGAAGGGGAAGGCGATTTTCTCAAGGAGGAATCGCTCGCTCCTTATCTCAGCGAATCAGCCGGGCATGCGTTGGGGCCCGCGGCGGTTGGAGCGTTTCTGGGTGTAATGGGCGGGACCATGGGAAACGGAAGACGGTCCCCCGCCAGAACTCTTGCCTTCGGCTTGCTCGGCGGCGCTCTCGGATTTGCCGCAGGCGTGATTTGGGACAACCGACAGTTCACTGCGAGCGTCGCTTCCGGCGCCTGGAAAAGAATCAGCCAGACCCGCGATGACCACTGGCTGGAGAAGAATCCGATCGATTACGCGTAGAAGAGGGCAGTAGAAGCCCTTCCGGTCCCAGAGCTAGGCAGTGGCAGGAATCCGGGTGTAGACCGTGGTAGGTATCTATTCCCCTCAGCACGTTGCGGATTGGCTGGCTCCCGGCCGGAACCTGTTTATGGCGCTCCACGTCCTCGGAGTGGCCTGTTTTATATACATTGTCTCGAAGCGACTGCTGCCGCTTATTCGAGCCCAGCAGGACCCCCGTTTTGATCGCCCCTTAGTTCGCCTCGGAAGAGTCTTGAAGTTCTGGCTGGGGCAGTGGAAACATCCGCGCTACAAATTCGCGGGAACTCTCCACATTCTCATCTTCGCAGGATTCATTCTGCTGGCGCTCCGGGCCTTCTCGGTGCTGATCGTAGGAGTCTCTGAGAGCTTTGTGATGCCGGGCCTTTCCGGAAGAACCGGGGTCATCTACGACGTAATCACCGATTATGCGGCAACTGTCGTCTTCTTATGTATGGTAGTGGCCGCGGTCCGCCGTCTCATTTTCAGGCCCGCCCGCTACGCAGTGCCCGCAAAGTACGGCAAAGGACACACCGCCGACGCCATCTTTCTTCTGGGACTCATTGCCCTCCTGATGGTGGCCGACAGCCTCTTTGCGGCTAGTCGTGCCGCCGGCCACGCTCAGCAAGGACAACCAGTTGAGACTCTCGCCGTTTTATCGTTGCCGTGGGCGTTGCAGATTTTTGTCGGTTCGATGCCATTGGCGACACTCTGGAGCCTCAACGTAGGGGCCTATCTCGTCCATGAGATCACCTTTTATTTCCTGTTGTGCTATCGGCCCTTTGGAATCCAGTTCCACGTGGAAACTTCTCTGTTCAGCGTTTACTTCTCCAAACTGGAGCGGGGGACTCTAAAGCCGGTGAGATGGGGTGTTCCCGACGAGCGTCTGGATCAGGTGAAATCCTTCGGCGTGAAAACATTCGAAGATTTCACTTGGAAGCACATGCTCGATTTCTATTCTTGTGCCGACTGCGGACGCTGCGCCGACAACTGTCCGGCTAATGCGGTCGGTCGGCCGCTGGCGCCGCGGTTCATCACCATCAAAGCACGAGACTATGCGTTCCAGCACTATCCCGTGCTGGGCAAGGCGAACAACAATAGCAAACCGCTGATCGGCAATATCTATTCCGAGGATGAAATCTGGTCCTGCACTACTTGCGGCGCGTGTGAAGAGGAGTGCCCGCTCCTGGTGGAGTACATCGACAAGATTGTCGACCTGCGCCGCGGAATGATCGACGATGGAAATGTACCTCAGTCGTTACAGAAGCCTCTGAAAGCTCTGGAGAGTCGCGGCAATCCCTACGGCAAGATGGAGAAAAAAAGAGCCGACTGGGCCAAGGTAACAACAATAACAAAGACCCCCGAGTTCCAGCAGACCGTCAATGTCAAGGTGCTCGACGGGAAGAACGCCGCCGATACTCTTTATTTCGTCGACAGCATCACTTCCTACGACGACCGCATGCAGTCGATCGGGCGAGCCACCGCGCGCATCCTCAGTTCCCTGGGTAAGAACTTCGGTATTCTGGGCGGCGCGGAAAAAGACAGCGGCCACGAAGTCCGGCGCTTCGGCGAAGAGACGCTATTCATGGCCTTGCGCGACCACAATACCGAGGCCATCAAGGCATCGGGCGCCCAGCGAATCGTCACCGCCGACCCGCATGCCTACAACGCACTGAAACACGACTATAAAAATGTTCCCCCTGTTGAGCACATCAGTCAGGTACTCGCCCGTGAGGTGAGAGCTGGCAACGTCAAATTCAACCGCGTGGAAAACGAAGACAAGGTATACGCCTACCACGATCCCTGCTATCTGGGTCGCCACAATCAGGTCTATGACGACCCGCGCGACGTGCTCGACTCGATCCCAGGATTGACTAGAGTCGAGATGCAGCGGTCGCGCGACCGTTCCTTCTGCTGCGGTGGCGGCGGACTGATGCTGTTCTACGAACCCAAAGAAGAACAGAGGATGGGCGTGGTTCGACTGCGCATGGCCGCGGAAGCCGGGGCGAACGTGATTGTGACCGCCTGCCCGTTTTGCATGGTGAACATCGAAGATGCAATCAAGGTGGCGGGCATGGAAGGCAAGATGTCGGTTATGGACCTCACCGAACTGGTCGACCAGCACCTGGTTCGCGAAGCGAGCACCGAGAAAACAGAGAAATTGGAAACCGTAACTTGTGGAGGTTAACCGTGGAAATTCTGGTGTGTGCGCGAAGAGTGCCCGATACCTCAGAGAACGAGATCGAGCTCAATGGTGCCGGAAACGACATTGAGCGCGAAGAAGTCGTGTACTCGGTGAACGAGGCGGATAACTACGCGGTCGAAGAAGCCCTGCAGATCCGCGACCGGGTCGGCGGCAATGTCACTGTGGTCACGATCGGCGGCGAAGATGACGAGGAGATCCTGCGCCGAGAGTTGGCCATGGGCGCGAACCAGGCGGCACTCGTCTCGGACGACGCCTTCAGCGGATCCGACGGCAAAGGCATTGCAACCATTCTCAAAGCTTTCGTCGAAAAGGGTCACTACGATCTGATCCTGACCGGAGTTCAGGCCGATGACGGCGCCGCGCAGGTGGGCGGAATGCTGGCCGCGATGCTCGACTATCCATTTGCTTCCCTGGTGAATTCGATCACCGTGGAAGCCGGGCTACTGAAAGTCAGCCGGGAAATCGAAGGTGGCAACCGTGAGATCAACGAAATCGATCTTCCCTGTGTCCTCTCGATTCAGACCGGCATCAACGAGCCGCGTTATGTCGGGATGCGGGGCATCCGGCAAGTGGCATCCGTCCCCATCCTTGCTTTGGCAGCGTCTGACCTCGGCATTGACCAAGGCGCGGTCGGGGAAGCGGCCGCGAAGGTGAAGCGCGTGGACTACTTCGTTCCTGCGCTGAGCAAGGGAGCCGAGATGCTTCACGGCAGCAGAGAAGAAAACGCCGACAGGGTTCTTGAACTAGTGGCAGCGAAGGGAGGGCTGAAATAATGCCTCGCATTTTTGCCTATATCGTACACAAATGCGGAGTCACCGATGATTCCGCGGCCGAACTCGTAGCCGCCGCAAAAAAGATCGATGCCACCGCGGTCCCTACAGCGATCCTTACCGGCTGGGGGCAGGATCTCGATGCCGCGTGCACTTCGCTCGGTTCCTCCTTCGCCGAAATTTGGAAGGTCGCAAACGAGGCTCTTGCCTCCCCAAACGCAGAATTGGTCCGGCAGGCATTGGTACGTGTTCTGCCACCCGACAGCATTGTGCTCGTCCCTCATGATCACTTTGGAATCGATCTGTCGCCGGGGCTTTCGATCAAACTGAACTCCGCTTTTGCTTCCGATGTCCTGGCGATCGATGGAGTGGAGGGAAAGAGCATTCGCCTGGTTCGTCAAGAACTCGGCGGTCAAGTGAGCACCCACGTGCACTGTGACATTTCCTCCGGCGCGGTCATCAACATTCGTCCCGGAGCATTCAAAGCACAACCGAGCGTTGCCGCCTCGGGCGTGGTCATTGACAAGTCGTCGGATGTTGGCGCTCTGGTGGCGCGGCGCCGCTATCTGGAGACGATCGTTGCTGAAGCGGGCGATGTGGATATCACCAAGCACAGTGTACTGGTCTCCATCGGGCGGGGCATTCAGGAAAAAGACAACGTAGCCCTTGCCGAAGAACTGGCTGAGGTGCTCGGTGCCGCCGTGAGTTGCTCGCGGCCCGTGGTCGATGCTAAGTGGATGGAGAAGTCCCGTCAGGTTGGTTCGTCGGGAAAGACCGTGAAGCCCAAGGTCTACCTGGCATGCGGCATCAGCGGCGCGTTCCAGCACCTGGCTGGCATTAAAGGAAGTCCGTTCCTGATCGCCATTAACAAGAATCCCAAGGCCCCGATCTTTCAGGTGGCCGACCTCGGAATCGTGGACGACCTCCTCGAGTTCCTTCCCGAACTGACCAACAAAGCCCGTGAACTCCGCGGCGTTGCCGCCAAGTGAGGAGCCCATGCTTGCATCTAAGACGCTAAAACTGAGCGTGAAATCTCTCAAAGAGTTTGCCAAGAAGCGCCTGCCCGACGAAGCCCTGATCGATCTCGATGAGCGCGACGAATGCCCCATCGAGATCGTCCGCGACATGTGCAGTCCCGACAAGCTTGGCATTCAACTCCTGTTCATTCCAGAAGAGTTCGGCGGCATGGGCGGCGGCACGTTCGACGTCTACTGCATTTGCGAGGAGATGGCGCGCATCGACCTCGGGATCGCGACTTCTGTGCTGGCTACTTTTCTCGGTAGCGACCCGATCACGGTTGGCGCGACTCCCGAACAAAAGAAAACCTGGCTGACCCGCATCGCGGATGAAGGGCTGCTTTTCGCGTACGGCGCCACCGAACCCGAAGCGGGTAGCGATCTCGGCGCGCTCCGCACCACGGCGGACCGGGTTATGCAAGACGGCCGCATCGTCGGCTACAAGATCAATGGCAACAAACAATGGATCAGCAACGGCGGAATAGCTGGCGCATACACGGTCTTGGCCAGCACACCGAGCGGGCCGACCTGGTTCATCGTCGAAAAAGATGCGAAGGGATTCACCCACGACGAACCCGAAGACAAGCACGGCATTCGCCTCAGCAACACCGCAGCACTCGCCTTCAACGACGTCTACGTCGACGCCGACCGCCTTATCGGCGGCGTCGAAGGCCAGGGCCTCAACCAGGCGCAGGCTGTTTTTGGTTACACCCGCCTGATGGTCGCGGCGTTCGGCCTTGGTGCCGGATGGGCGGCCCTCGATCGTGCGATTCCGTACTCTACCAAGCGCATTCAGGCCGGAGCGCCGCTCTCGCAAAAGCAAGGGTACACGCACAAGCTGATCGTGCCCCATGTGGCGCGGCTCGAAGCCGCTCGCGCCTACATCGAACAGACCGCCGAGCGCATCGACGCCGGCGAAGGCAGCCTGAACACCGAAGGCGCGATCGCGAAGTACATGGCGACCGAAGCTGGAAATCAGGCTGCGGACGCCAGCATCCAGGCGCTCGGAGGCTACGGCTACACGCACGAGTACATGGTGGAAAAGATCAGCCGCGACGTTCGCATCACCACGATCTACGAAGGCACCTCCGAGATCATGGAGATGACTATCAGCCGCGACCGCTGGCAGCTCCATCTGAAGACACGCGGCCAGCACTATCACGAGAAGGCGCGCGAGTTGGAGGCTCTGCATGCGCGCCAGCCGAACGTGGGCGCAAACATTGCCGCACTAGCCCATCACGCGCTCGCCGAACTGATGGAGAAAGCGCGCGTCGCACGCCTCACCCGTTATCAGCACATTCTCCTGCGTCTGGGAGAGTGGATTGCCTATGCCGAGTGCGCGGGCACTCTGGCGCGTCGCGCCGCCCTTCTCGCCGAGAACAAGCTGAACGAAAAGGCGAATCGGCGCTTTGACGCAACCGCGCTCGCCGCAGTGAGCCGAACCTTTGCCCGCGAAGCAGCGTTCAAGGTCGCGGAAGAAGGCTTGCGCTGGGTGTGCGGCGCCGGCGGCATCAACGACTCGGAGATGTCCGCCTTCGAAACGAGTTTGCATTTGCCCGCCATTCACCGTGCACAGGCGGGTCTGATTTCTGACATGGATTTCGTAGCCGACGTCCTCTACGCCCGTGCGGTGAAGCCTGCAATCGCCGCCTGAGTATCAAGACGCCTGACTATCTTTTGCGCGCAACCGACCGGTTCCGGTTGCACAGGAGCGTCCACATGGAAGACACGGCTTATCGAGCCATCGCAATCGTAGGAGCGGGAGCCGTTCTGCCCGATGCCGCCAATGTCGGGGCCTTCTGGCAAAACGTAAAGAACGGCCGCTACAGCATCACCGAGGTTACGCCGGACCGTTGGGATCCGGCATTTTACTACGACGCCGATCCCGCCGCCCCTGACAAGACATACTCAAAGATTGGCGGTTGGGTGCGCGAACAGGTGTGGGATCCGATGAAATGGCATCTAACCATTCCGCCGCGGGTCACCGATGCCATGGATCAGGCACAGAAGTGGGCCATCGCGGCCACACGCGAAGCTTTGGAAGATTACGGCTACCCCAAGCGCCCGCTGAACTCCGATCGCGTCGCTGTGATTCTCGGTAATGCCATGGCGGGCGAGAAACATTATCTGACCGCGATGCGTGTGCTCTTTCCGGAGTATGCGCATCAGCTCGGTGAAATCGCCGGCTTTGCCGCCCTGCCGGAGGCGGTGCGCACTGACATCACACGCGAATTGCACGACCGGATGGGCAAGCTGCTGCCCGAAATTACGGAAGACAGCATGCCCGGCGAACTAGCCAACTGCATTGCCGGCCGCATCGCCAACATCTACAACTTCCATGGTCCGAACTTCGTTTGCGACGCGGCCTGCGCTTCCGCCATGGCGGCGATGAGCGCTGCCGTAGAGGGCTTGGTCGCGAACGATTTCGACGCGGTCGTCACCGGCGGCATTGACCGCAACATGGGAGCCCAGACCTTCGTCAAGTTTTGCAAAATCGGTGCTCTCTCCGCCACCGGCACGCGCCCCTATGCCGAGGGGGCCGACGGCTTCGTCATGGGCGAAGGCTCCGCTATCTTTGTGATGAAGCGCCTGGCTGACGCCGAGCGCGATGGGGACAAAATCTATGCCGTGCTTCGCGGCATCGGCGCGTCCAGCGACGGCAAAGGCAAAGGGATCACCGCACCCAACCCGGTTGGCCAGAAGTTCTGCCTGGAGCGCGCCTGGCAAAACGCCGGCCTGTCGCCCGCTACGGCGACCCTGATCGAGGGACATGGCACCTCTACCCGCGTGGGCGATGTGGTCGAAGCGCAATGCATGGCCGATCTGCTCAGTAGCGAGCATCTTCCAACCCACTCCGTGGCGCTGGGTTCGGTCAAGTCGAACATCGGTCATCTCAAAGGCGCGGCAGGCGCGGCGGGGCTGCTCAAGACCGCACTGGCACTTCGCGATAAGGTGCTGCCGCCGAGCGTGCATTGCGAACATCCCAGCCCCGACATCGACTTTGCTCACTCGCCTTTGTACGTCAACACCGAACTGAAGCCCTGGACCGTCCCGGCCGACACTCCTCGTCGCGCTGGGGTGAGCGCCTTCGGTTTTGGTGGCACCAACTTCCATCTCGTCCTCGAAGAGCACATTCCCCACCGGCTGACCGGAAATGGAAAGCGTTCCGTTGCTGTCGGTACCCTCCCCCAAACTGCGATCAATGAGGTAGTCATGAACGCGAAAGAAGTTTCGTCGCCCGCGGTGTCCTCTGCTTCTCCGTCCGCCTGCAAGCCGCCACTGCGCGGCGCTCTCTTGATTGGCGTTGCCTCCGAGGCCGATCTCACCGATCGTCTGAGCGCCGTCATGAAGGATGCCCAAGCGGGTCGCGTACCCGCGCCCATCGCCCCAGCCGAAGCCGACCTGCGCGCTCCCCAGCGTTTGGCGATCGATTATGCCGCCACCGATTTGGCGGACAAGTCAGCCAAGGCGCTCAAAGCCCTCGCGGTAAATCAGCCCGCCATTTGGAAAGCTCTGCGTGCGCAAGGCATCTTCCGCGGTCAAGGTCCGGCGCCTAAGGTGGCGTTCCTTTATACGGGCCAAGGTTCGCAGTACGTGAATATGCTGCGCCCGCTCTACACAGCGGAGCCGATTGTCGCCGCAACTTTTGCCGAGGCCAATCGCGTAATGACCCCGCTGCTGGGCAAGCCCCTCACCGAGTTTGTTTTCGTGGACCAAGCGGACCCCGCCGCCGTCGCGAAGGCCGACGAAGATCTGCGCCAGACCGCCATTACTCAGCCGGCCGTGCTGACCATCGATCTCGCACTCACCCGTCTGTTGGCCGCTTACGGCATCCAGCCCGACATGACAATGGGACACAGCCTGGGCGAATACGGCGCACTGGTCGCTTCCGGAGCTCTGCCCTTCGAGGACGCGTTGCTAGCCGTCAGCGCCCGCGGCCGCGGCATGACCCGCGTGGCCGTGGCAGACACAGGCAGAATGGCCGCCGTATTTGCGCCGCTGCATGAAATCGAACGAACCCTGAAGACGGTTCAGGGCTACGTGGTGATCGCCAATATCAACAGCGACCACCAGGCAGTGATTGGCGGTGCCAGTGATGCCGTTACGCAAGCCATGCAAGTTCTTCGAAAAGCCGGCTACGAAGTCTCGGAGTTGCCCGTCAGCCACGCTTTCCACACCTCGATTGTGGCGCCAGCCAGCGAACCGCTGCGGCAGGAACTCGCGCGCCTTCACGTGGAATCGCCGAGCCTGCCCATCGTTGCCAATGTAAATGGCGAGTTCTATCCCACCGGCCCGGGCGTTGTTCCGCAGATGTTGGACCTGCTCGCCAGACAAGTCGCCTCTCCCGTGCAATTCGTCAAAGGCCTGCGCACTCTGTACGAAGCTGGCGCGCGCATCTTCGTGGAAGTCGGCCCAAAGAAGGCTCTGCAAGGTTTCGCTGAGGATGTCCTCGGCGGCCACGGCGATGTGGTTTCACTCTTCACCAATCATCCCAAGTTCGGCGACATCGCATCGTTCAACCAGGCGCTATGCGGCCTTTACGCCGCAGGACTGGGCCGCGGGACCGCCGCAGCCTCAACCGAGAAACCGGCAGCATCCATTTCGCTGGCACCAGCGCCGGCCAAAACGCCTAAGTCCATCACGGTCGCTTCTGCCGCAAGCACCCCCGCGCCGCCAGCCCCTGACAGCGATCACTACACCGAACTCGGCCGCTTCTTCGCCGAGGTTCTCGAACGCGGCTGGCAGATTCATCGTGGTCAGGACCGTGCCCCTGCTGACCTTCCGGTCGTCATTACCGGCGCGGCTCTGGGCCTTCCCGGAACCGAGCACATTTTCGATGACGCCAATCTCGCCCGCATCCTGCGCGGCGATCAATTCATCGATCTCATTCCCACCCGCCTGCGGAAGGCCATGCTCGACAAGCACATCACCCGTCTGGTCAAGAGCGACAACGGCGGACCGACCTTCGAAACCATCAGCAATGTAGCCGACGTCATCAAGTTGGCGGGCCGCGGAGGCGTGTTTGATTTGGAAGATGAATTCGGCATTTCCGCCGATCGGCTGGCCGCGCTCGATCGTGCTACCCAGTTGGCCATTGCGGTGGGAATCGACGCTTTACGCGATGCCGGCATCCCGCTGGTCATGCGCTATAAGACCACGACGAAAGGCACTCAGTTGCAGGATCGCTGGGTTCTTCCCGACGCATTGCGCGACGATACCGGCGTGATTTTTGCTTCCGCTTTCCCCGGCTGCGACTCATTCGCCGATGAAATGGCGAGGTATTACGCGGATCACTCCCGCCGCGAGCAATTGGGCATGCTGGAAAGCCTGCTCACGCGGGCGGCGAAGTCGAATGGCGACTCCGTCCTCGAGCAGGAAATCGAGCGTCGTACCGAAGACTTGCGAGACGCCATCGAAAAAGAGCCGTATGTCTTCGATCGCCGCTTCTTGCTCAGAACGTTGTCGATGGGACATTCCCAGTTCGCCGAGTTCATCGGCGCCCGCGGTCCCAACACACAAATCAATTCCGCCTGCGCCAGCACCACGCAAGCTGTCGCGCTGGCGGAAGACTGGATTCACGCCGGACGGTGCCGTCGCGTGATCGTGATCTCGGCCGACGACGTCACGTCCGATCATTCGATCGAATGGTTTGGCGCCGGTTTCCTGGCTAGCGGTGCCGCCGCCACGGACGAAGTGGTGGAAGAAGCCGCCACTCCCTTTGACCGCCGCCGCCACGGCTTGATCGTGGGCATGGGCGCCGCTGGCCTTGTAATCGAGAGCGCAGACGCTGCGCGGGAACGCGGCATTCAACCCATCTGCGAAGTGTTGAGCACGGTCACCGCCAACAGCGCGTTTCATGGTACTCGCCTCGATGTTCAACACATCGGCCAGATGATGGAAAACCTGGTGTCCCAGGCCGAAGCTCACAGCGGCATTGCACGTCATCAGATCGCGCCTCACACGGTCTTCGTTTCTCACGAGACCTACACGCCCGCGCGCGGCGGCAGCGCCTCGGCCGAGATCCACGCGTTGCGCCACGTATTCGGCGACGCTGCGGATCAGGTTGTGATTGCCAATACCAAGGGCATGACCGGTCACGCGATGGCAACCGGAATCGAAGACGTCGTGGCGGTGAAAGTCCTGGAAACTGGCTTGGTTCCTCCCGTAGCCAATTTCAAAGAGGTTGATCCCGAGTTGGGTACGTTGAACTTATCCAAGGGTGGCGGATATCCCATCGAATATGCAGTCCGCCTCGGCGCCGGATTCGGTTCGCAAATCAGCATGTCGCTGTTGCATTGGATCGCTCCCAAGGACGGCGTCCACCGCCGCCCCAGCGATCTGGGCTATGCCTATCGCATCGTCGACGAAAACTGCTGGAAGACCTGGCTCAGCCAGGTCGCAGGTTATCCAACAGCGGATCTGGAAGTTGTGCGTCGCACGCTGCGGGTGCGCGATCAGCGGCCAGCAGCCCGATTGGTGGGAGTCACACAAAAATCTCAAACGGTGGCCGCCGCCACAACTTCGCCTGCTCCAGTGGTAGATGCTCCACCGGTGCAGCCGCCGAGCCCGGTCGTTGAATCGAGAGTGGAAGCTAAGACGCCTCCGCCCGCGCCGCCAAGCCCTCCCAAGCCAGCTGTGGAACGCGATCCGGTCAAGGAGCAGATCCTGGCTCTGGTAGCCGAGAAGACGGGCTATCCAGTTGACATGCTCGATCTGGATCTCGATCTCGAAGCCGACTTGGGCATCGACACCGTGAAGCAAGCCGAGGTGATGGCCACCATCCGTGAGGCTTACGGCATTGTCCGCGACGACACCATTAAATTACGAGACTTCCCCACACTCGCTCGCGTAATTCAGTTCGTGCACGACCGGCGACCCGAGCTCCGTGCCCCGCAACCCGCGCCCATACCGTCGGTAGCGGCAGCTGTTAAGAAGGAAGAGCCCGAAGTCAAAGCCGCGGGGTTGGTGCCCGCAACAACCTCCGCCGAAGATAGCGATCCAGTAAAGGAACGCATCCTCGCGCTGATGGTCGAGAAAACTGGATATCCGCAAGATATGTTGGACCTGGACCTTGACCTGGAAGCCGACCTCGGCGTCGACACCGTCAAGCAAGCCGAAATGTTCGCGGCCATCCGCGAGATCTACAGCATTCCGCGCGACGAGAACCGCAAGCTCCGCGATTACCCCACGCTGGCGCATGTGATTCGATTCGTGTACGAGAAGCGGCCCGATCTTCGCGCCGCAAGACCCACACCCCCCGTGATGCTCGTCAAAGAAGAGATCGCGTTCCAGGCTATCCCGCCCGCAGCCCCAGAGATCTCCGCCAACGCTAGAGATGCCGTGAAGGAACGCATCCTCGCGCTGATGGTCGAGAAAACCGGATACCCGCAAGACATGTTGGATTTGGACCTTGACCTCGAAGCCGACCTCGGCGTCGACACCGTCAAGCAGGCGGAGATGTTCGCGGCCATTCGCGAGATCTACAGCATTCCGCGCGACGAGAACCGTAAGCTCCGCGATTACCCCACATTGGCGCATGTGATTCGATTTGTATACGAGAAGCGGCCGGACTTGACGAGCACGCCTGCGCCAGTTCCGTCCGCACCGGTTTCATCCTCGCCGCCGACCAGCGAATTACTCGTGCCTTCTTCGGCGCCGGTTGTCCCGCCAGCCAGTTCCGTTGACCCGATCAAGAAAAAGGTGTTGCAGATCGTGGCCGAAAAGACCGGCTATCCGGAAGACATGTTGGACCTGGATCTCGACCTGGAAGCCGATCTGGGCATCGATACGGTCAAACAGGCAGAGATGTTCGCGGCGGTCCGAGCCGCTTACAACATTCCACGGGATGAAAACCTTAAGCTGCGCGATTTTCCCACTCTGGCTGATGTGATCAAGTTCGCGCACGACCGGTCGCCGATCACCGCGGCTGCTTCGGTGCCTTCTGTAAAAGTCGAACGAGCGGAAGGCAAACAGCCGGTGTCCACCTCATCTCTGGTCCACCCTGCGCGCCCCGTCCTCGCCAGCCTCGATGCCGCGAATCGCATTCCACGACGCGTACCGGTGCCGGTCTTGCGCCCTCCACTTACATTTTGCAAAGCGACCGGTGTAAAACTCGACAGCAACAGCCGTATCGTATTGATGCTGGACAAAGCCGGCGTGGCACAAGCATTGGCGCACCGTCTTCGTGCGCTAGGAGCGGAAGTGCTCTGCATCGAAAACGCTCCAGACGCGGGCGCCCTCACCAGCCTCCTCAAGACTTGGACCACGGCTGGTCCAATCCAGGGAGTCTACTGGCTGCCCGCGCTCGACACTGAAGGAGACCTTCGCGAACTCGATTCTGCTGCCTGGCATGAGGCTGTCCGCGTGCGGGTGAAATTACTCTACGTCACCATGCGTGCTTTGTATGAGCATGTAGTGCGCCCGGGCACGTTCCTCGTATCGGCGACGCAACTCGGTGGGCATCACGGATATGACGACGCTGGCGCGGTGGCCCCACTTGGCGGCGCGGTGACGGGCTTTGCCAAGACGTATAAGCGCGAGCGCACGGAAGCCCTGGTTAAGGCAGTCGATTTTGAACCGGATCGCAAGGCAGCGGAAATCGTCGACCTGCTGATCGCAGAGACGCTGCGCGATCCGGGAGTGGTCGAGGTTGGATACACAGGAGACCAGCGGTGGACCGTCGGTCTCGAAGAGCAACCCGCTGCTGATGGTCAGCCAGGCATGGTGCTGGATAAGGACAGCGTCTTCGTGATCACCGGCGCAGCCGGAAGCATTGTCTCTGCCATCACCGCCGACCTGGCTGCCGCATCTGGCGGCACTTTCTACCTGCTCGATCTGGTGCCCAAGCCCGATCCGAACAATCCTGATCTCCAACGTTTCGTAACCGACAAAGAAAATCTTAAACGCGATCTCTTCGCGCGCATCCAGACTCGCGGCGAGCGCGCCACTCCGGCGCTCGTCGAAAAAGAACTGGCCAGCCTGGAAAGGGCGCTGGCGACCCAAACCGCTATCGACGCCGTGCGCGTCGCGGGCGGCACGCCCCATTACTTCAGCGTCAACCTCGCAGATGCGGAGGCGGTGGCCCAAGTGATTGACCAGGTGCGTCAGCGCGACGGTCGCATCGATGTGCTGTTGCATGCCGCCGGCATTGAGCGAAGTCACTCTCTGCCGGATAAAGATCCGCGGGAATTTGACCTGGTATTCGACGTCAAGAGTGACGGATTCTTCAATCTGCTGCATGCCATCGGCGAGATGCCTCTGGGTGCGACGGTGGCCTTCAGTTCGATTGCAGGCCGCTTCGGCAACGCCGGCCAAACCGACTACAGTTCTGCCAACGACCTGCTCAGCAAGATCACATCGAGTTTCCGCACCACTCGACCCGCCACCCGTGCCATCGTGATCGATTGGACTGCATGGGGCGGCATCGGTATGGCCACTCGCGGCTCCATCCCGAAGATGATGGAACTGGCCGGCATCGACATGCTGCCGCCGGAGGCGGGTATTCCGCTGATCCGGCGCGAGCTTACCGCCGGAGCGACGCGTGGCGAAATTGTGATCGGCCAGCGACTCGGCATCTTGCTGAATGAATGGGACGCGACCGGCGGGCTGGATGCGCCCGCCGCAGAAGCTGCCATCAAGTCCTCGACGGCTATCGGACCCATGACCGGAAGAATTGTTGCGGTCCGCGCTTCCGATGGCTACACCGTCGAAACGACTCTGGATCCACACGATCAACCGTTCCTGCACGACCATCAGATTGACGGTACTCCCGTACTACCCGGTGTGATGGGCATTGAGGCCTTTGCGGAAGCCGCCCTGTGCCTGCTTCCCGGATGGCATGTCGAAAGCGTTGAGGACGTAAATTTCCTGGCGCCCTTCAAGTTCTATCGCGGCGAACCTCGCGAGGTACAGGTTGAGACCCGTATTCACCCGCATGGAGATGAGTTGGTGGCAGATTGCCGTCTGATCGGACAGCGGTCTCTGCCTAATCAAACCGGGCCGCAACGTACGACTCACTTCACGGCGCGCGTACGACTCGCGAAACAAAGCACGCCAGCTCCGACCCTGCCTGCACTGGGTACACCCGAAGGGCACATCATCGAAGCCGCCGACATCTATCGACTCTACTTCCATGGACCTGCCTATCAGGTGGTGGAGAAGGCATGGTGGGATGGCAAACGCGTCATTGGCATGATGGCGCAAAATCTCCCCGCCAATCACCATCCGTCCGAGTTGCCCACGATCATGTCGCCACGGCTGATCGAGCTTTGTTTCCAAACCGCAGGGATTTGGGAGTTAGGCGTGCAGGGCCGAATGGGCCTGCCACAGCACGTTCGCGAGGTTTCCCTCTGCCGGGCGCCGACGCCGACCGCTGGCCGCTGGTACGCGGTCGTGACTCCCGACGCTGTTCAAGGAAGCTTCGCTGCAGAAGTTCTGGACACAAACGGGAATTGCTACCTGCGTCTCACCGGCTACCAGACAGTGGCGCTCCCCAATGCCGTCGACGCGAAACATCTGAAAACCTTGCAGGAGATCATGTCAGGAGAAGCACTCCTGGTGGCGTGACAAATGCGACCCGAGTAACCCACAACCGTTTCATCGGGGTGTGTATGCAGAGCGAATTTCAACGCGTTGCGATTGTCAATCGCGGCGAACCCGCGATGCGTTTTATTCATGCGGCTCGCGAGTTCAGCCTGGAGCACGGCGTTCCGCTGCGGACGATCGCGCTGTTCACCGAGCCCGATCGTCATGCCATGTTCGTCCGCGAAGCAGACGAGGCGGTTTCTCTTGGCGCCCCCCAATTCATGGATCGGGAGGCGCTGCGCCTCAAAAGCAGCTACCTCGACTACACGCGGCTCGAACAGGCGCTCGCGGCAACGCGTGCCGATGCTGCTTGGGTGGGCTGGGGCTTCGTGGCGGAACACGCCGCCTTCGCCGATCTCTGCCGCGAAATGGGAATCGTTTTCATCGGGCCAAGCGGAGACGTGATGCGACAGCTTGGCGACAAGATCGCCGCCAAGCGTCTTGCGGAACTGTCGCAGATTCCTGTCGCACCCTGGAGCGGGGGACCGGTGGAAACTCTGGCCGACGCCTTATCTCATGCCGAGCGTTTGGGTTTCCCTTTGCTGATCAAGGCCACGGCGGGCGGAGGCGGTCACGGCATTCGACTGGTGCAATCGGCGGACCAACTGCCGCACTCCTTTGAACGCGCCCGCGTCGAAGCATTCAAGGCCTTCGGCGACCCCTCGGTTTTTCTCGAGCGACGCGTCGAGGGCGCGCGCCACGTCGAAGTCCAAGTCCTCGCCGACCACTATGGAACGACCTGGGCGGTCGGCGTGCGCGATTGCACGATCCAGCGCCGCCATCAGAAAGTGCTCGAAGAAGCGCCTTCCCCCGCGCTTTCCTCGCAACAGGATCACGACCTGCGCGAGGCCGCCGTTCGCTTGAGCAAGGCCGCGGGCTACTGCAATGCCGGCACGGTGGAGTTCCTCTACCAGCCGCAAACCAGCCAGTTTTTCTTCATGGAGGTCAACACCCGATTGCAAGTTGAGCATCCGGTCACCGAGTGTACTACAGGTCTCGACCTGGTGAAACTTCAGATCCACGTGGCGCGCGGCGGACGTCTGGAAGGCGCTCCCCCGCGTACCACCGGCCACGCGGTCGAGGTGCGGCTGAATGCGGAAGACCCCGACAACGCGTTTGCCGCCGCACCCGGCATCCTGGAGCGTTTCCGCTTCGTGACCGGCCCCGGCGTGCGGGTCGACACCGGTGTCACCGAGGGCGACACCATTGCCCCTGATTTCGACTCCATGATCGCCAAAGTAATCGCCTACGGTCAGAGCCGAAGAGAGGCTCTGTCCCGGCTCCAGCGGGCGCTGGGCGAAAGCGTCATCGTCGTCAAGGGCGGCGCCAGCAACAAAGCGTTTCTGCTGGAAATGCTGGGCCGCGAGGAAGTGCAGCGTGGCGAGGTCAATGTCGGCTGGCTCGACCGGATCGCGGCGGACGGCGATCATCTTTCCAGGAAATACGCCGACGTGGCTTTGGTGCAGGCCGCAATCGATGCCTACGACTCTGAGTTGGCCATAGAGCAGGCTCAGTTCTACGCATCCGCGGCCCGCGGCCGGCCACAGGTGCGCAGTGAAATCGGTCGCGTCCTGGCCCTGCGCTATCGCGGGCGCCTCTACTCGATCAAGACTCACCGCTTCGGTCCGCAAGATTATCGGATCGAGGTCGACGGCGTGCGCATCGAGTCCCACATCGACCGCCTGGATCAGTTTGAATGTTGGTTGTCCGTCTTCGGGCATCGCTTCCATGTCGTCTCGGTAAGCCAAGGCGTGAGTTCTCACATTGAAGTGGACGGAGTGTCCCATCAGGTGGATCGAGACGACGGAGGCGTGGTTCATGCCCCCGCCCCGTCCGTGGTCGTTTCCATCGCGGTAAAGGCGGGCGATACCGTTGAAGTTGGAGATCGCCTGGCCGTGCTCGAAGCCATGAAGATGGAGACTCAGGTGGTCGCACCCTTTCCCGGCAGGGTCCGAAAAGTGATGACCATGCCGAACGTGCAGGTCGACGCCGGCGCTCCCCTCCTCCAAATCGAAGCTACAGGCGCCGACGACACGGTCGGGCCGCAGAAGCACGTGGTATTTGGCGAGTCTTACCCCTGGCACGAAACGCGGGAAGCCACATGCTTAGAGACCCTCAAGGAAATCCGTCAAGTCATGCTGGGCTTTGATCTCGACCCGGCACAGCTCGCGCGCCAACTCGCTGCATGGAGTCAGACCTGCCCTGCGCACAGCGACGAGCTCACGCGGCACGAGGACGAGATTCTCAGCATCTTTGTAGACATCTGCTCCCTGTTCCATCGCGAGCCCGAAGTAAACCATCGTGCCTCCGGAGAAGAGCCGAGCGCCGAGTCATATCTGTTTTCTTATTTGCGAATGGTCGAAACGAACGGAGAAGGACTCCCGCCAGCCTTTGTCGAAGCACTGCAGAGGGCGCTGGCTCATTACGGCGTGCGTGCGCTGGATGGCTCCGCCGAACTGAAACAGACCTTGCTCTGGATCTGTAAGTCGCACCAGCGGATCGAGGGACAGACAACCTCGATTCTCGATATCCTTGAACGGCGTCTGCGCCGTGCCAAAGGGCCGGAAACACCCGCCAGCGGCTCCTTCCGGATCCTCTTGGATCGCATGATCGCGATCACCCATGAGCTCTATCCTCCGGTCAGTGACCTTGCCCGTGAAGTGCGCTATCGTTGTTTCGATCAGCCGTTGTTTGAACGCGCGCGAGATCAGGTCTACGAAGAAGCGGAAAACCATCTCAACTATCTCGCGGCGCATCCTGACGCTGCCGACTACCGCGCCAGGCTCCATGCGCTCATCGAATGTCCGCAGTTGCTGGCGGCCCTGTTTGCGGGCCGCTTCCCATCCGCCGATCCCGCGTTGCGCCGCACCATGCTGGCGGTCCTCACTTGGAGGTACTACCGCATTTGTACGCTCCTGAATCCAGCTTCGTCGGCTGCCGACAAACATCCCTATTTCTCGGCTGAATATGACTCTGAAGGCAAGCGTGTGCATGTCTTTGCGGAGTATGCCGACTATCACGCCCTCCCCGCGGACGCACACGCAATGCTTCCCGCGATCGCCGACATCCCGCCCGATCACGACATCGTCGTGGACTTTCACCTCTGCCTTTCCGGCAAGCTGGCTGATGCAGACACCACGCAGCGTGAAGTTCAGTCGATGCTTAACCAGATTGCGTTTCCTCGTCCCATCCAGCGCATCGTGGTAGCCGCCGCTGGTGCGGGCCATGGCCAGCGCGTCAGCGCTATGCAGCACTTCACCTTTCAGCCCAGCGCAAATGGGTACGAAGAAGATCAGTTTTACCGCGGATTACATCCCATGATGGGGAAACGTCTGCATCTCTGGCGGCTCGGCAATTTCAAGATCGAGCGCCTGCCATCGGTTGAAGATGTCTATCTTCTCCACGCCGTTGCCCACGACAATCCGAAGGACGAACGTTTGTTTGCCGCTGCCGAAGTGCGCGACGTGACTCCCGTGCGCGACGAAGCGGGGCGCATCGTGCAATTGCCTCATCTGGAACGCATGCTTATGGAAGCGCTCGCTGCGATCCGGCTGTTTCAGTCGCGCCGGCGTCCCCAGGAGCGCCTCTATTGGAACCGCGTGTTTCTGTACGTCTGGCCTCCGTTCCATCTCAAGCCCGACGAATTGCGCGACATTGTGCGCCGGCTCCTACCGGCGACGGAAGGTTTGGGGTTGGAACAGGTGGTAGTGCGTGCCCGCATTCCCAATCCGTCCACGGGAGAATTGCGCGATCTCGTAGTGCGCATCTCCAGCCCGGTCGGCAGCGGCCTGCTCATCACATTCCGTCCCGCCGACAAACTGCTCGCGCTCAAACCGCTCTCCGAATACGATCAAAAAGTAGTGCGTGTCCGCCGTCGCGGATTGGTCTATCCGTACGAGATCATCAAGATGCTCACTTCCGCACGGGAAGACGCACGCAGCGAATTCCCTCCCGGCGACTTTGTTGAGCACGACCTCGACCCCGAGGGACGGCTGATTCCCGTCGACCGCCCCTACGGCAAGAATCGCGCCAACATCATCGTCGGCGTCATTCGCAACTTCATCCCTCGTTATCCTGAGGCCATGACTCGCGTCCTGCTCCTGGGAGATCCCAGCAGAGACTTGGGAGCGCTAGCCGAAACGGAGTGCCGGCTTATTATGGGCGCCCTGGATCTCGCGGAGGAGAAGGGCGTTCCACTGGAATGGTTCCCCATCTCCGCTGGTGCGAAGATCTCGATGGACAGCGGCGTGGAAAACATGGACTGGATCGCCCGCGTGTTGCGCCGCCTGGTGCAATTTACCCAAGCGGGCGGCGAAGTGAATCTTCTAATCAACGGTATCAACGTTGGAGCGCAGCCGTACTGGAATGCCGAAGCCACCATGCTCATGCATACTCGTGGCATTCTGGTGATGACACCGAAAGCAGCCATGGTGCTCACCGGCAAGCGTGCCTTGGATTACTCGGGCGGCATTTCCGCCGAAGACAATCAGGGAATTGGCGGGTACGACCGCATCATGGGAGTCAACGGCCAGGCACAGTACTGGGCGCGCGATATCAATGAAGCCTGTCATATTTTGTTCCGACATTACGAGCATACCTACGTCATGCCGGGCGAGCGCTTTCCTCGCCGAGCCATAACCACCGATCCGATCGAGCGCGATGTTCAGAGCTATCCGCACAGTGAGAATGGCGAGAACGGTTTCGCGCTCGTGGGAGAGATTTTGTCGGACGCAACCAATCCCGGCCGCAAGAAGCCTTTCGACATTCGCAAGGTGATGATGGCAGCCATCGACCAGGACCTTCCACCGCTGGAGCGCTGGGCAGGGATGCGCGCAGCCGAAACCGCCGTCGTGTGGGATGCGCATCTGGGTGGCTATCCCATTTGCCTCATCGGCATCGAGTCCCGCTCCGTGCCGCGACTGGGATTCATCCCGGCCGACGGCCCGGACCAGTGGTCGGCCGGAACGCTGTTCCCACAGTCCTCCAAGAAAGTCGCGCGCGCCATCAATGCCTCCAGCAACAATCGCCCGGTGGTTGTGCTGGCGAATTTATCCGGCTTTGATGGTTCTCCGGAGTCGATGCGCCGGTTGCAACTCGAATACGGCGCGGAGATCGGGAGAGCCGTCGTCAACTTCAAAGGCCCCATCGTGTTTTGTGTGATCTCGCGCTATCACGGCGGTGCTTACGTGGTTTTCTCGCGGGCGCTGAACCAGCAGCTGGAAGTCGCCGCCTTGGAAGGAACCTACGCCTCCGTCATTGGGGGCGCTCCTGCCGCCGCTGTAGTTTTCGCTGGAGAGGTCGAGTCCCGGACGCGCAACGATGAGCGCCTCCGGGCTTTGAGTCAGACCATGCTCCAGGCCGACCCCGCGGACAAAGGCCGGCAGCGCACCCAATGGAACGAACTTTACAACGTCGTCTATTCCGAAAAACTAGGCGAAATGGCCGCCGAATTCGACCATGTGCACAGCGTCTTCCGTGCTCTCCGCGTCGGCGCGCTCAATCATATTATTCCGCCCAAGAATCTCCGTTCTTATCTGGTCAACGCGGTGGAACGAGGAGTTGAGCGCGAGGAGGATGCCTTACAAAAAGGACAGCTCGAGATCGTAGCGGCCTAGTGGTGTAGCCGGGAAGCGGTGTAACAATGCAGCAACGGCACAAGCCGTAGGTAGGAAGCGGAAAAACGAACGAACCCCAGCGGGGCGAGCCCGCTTATCACCACTCCAGCCGCGAAGCGGCGGCACGTGAAAGTCCGGCACGGAAGTGCCGGTGGGAGCTATAGCTTTAACGTTTAAGGTACGTTGTGCGGCGCGTTCCGCGCCTGAATGTGGGCGAGCACCACCGCCGAACAATTCCCATGAACATCTACTGGCTGGAGCAAACCGAAGCTGATGTGCCCACCGAGACTCAATGGCTGAGCGCGTACGAGACCCTTCGTCTTGGCGGCATGCGCATTCCCAAGCGACGCGCCGATTGGCGCCTGGGTCGCTGGACCGCGAAGCATGCCCTGGCCGCTTGCCTCAACCTGCCGACTGATTTTCCCTCGCTCGCGAGCATGGAAATACGCGCCGCCTCCTCAGGCGCGCCGGAAGTTTTTCTCGACGATCAAGCGGCAGACGTTGCCATCTCACTCAGTCACCGTGCCGGCATGGCCTTATGCGCCGTCGCGCCCCTTGGAACCAGCTTCGGTTGTGATCTGGAGACGATCGAAACCCATAGTGATGCCTTCGTCGCCGACTACTTCACGATCGACGAGAGAGCGCTCATTGAGCGTGTCGCTGTCCAAGACCGCCCACTGCTCCTGGCCCTGCTGTGGAGCGGAAAGGAAAGTGTCCTCAAAGCATTACGCGAGGGCCTTCGACTGGACACCAGATGCATGTGCGTTAACCCCGCCGATGCCTGGCCACAGTCGTCAGGAGAGAGAGGACAGCATCCCGTTCCTCCGGCGGCCGCCAATCCTGACGGGTGGCGTCCTCTGCAGGTTCGTTATTCCGGCGGCCAAATATTCAATGGCTGGTGGCGCTTGCAGCACGATCTGGTGCGAACTGTAGTGTCCGATCTTCCGCTGCTCACCCCGGTTCGTATGCGACGAGCAAGTCCTCTCGAAATAGAAGTGTATCGATAGACACACTAAGCTCTAACGAGCCGGTGCTGGTTGAGGACTCGCCGGCGGAGCCGACGTGCTGGGACTGGAAAAATTCACCTTGGGAACCTCCCGTGCGCCCTCTGACGCCGCGAAGTAAGCTTCATTCGGTTTGAACCCCGCCCATCCCGCAAAAATGCTATTGGGGAATTGCTGGACGTAGGTGTTGTAGTCCTGCAGTGTGTCGTTGTAACGCTTGCGCTCGACCGCGATGCGATTCTCGGTGCCCGCAAGCTCGTCTTGTAACCGCAGGAAGTTTTCGTTCGATTTCAGCTGCGGATAATTTTCTACGATCAGCAGCAGCCGGCCGATCGCTCCATCCAGTTGCCCGTTGGCGGCGATCTTTTCTTGTGGACTTCCCGCCGAGAGCAACGCCGAGCGCGCCTTGGCGATGTCGCCAAACACAGTCTGCTCCTGCTTCGCGTATCCCTTTACTGTCTCGACCAGGTTCGGGATCAGGTCGGCGCGCCGTTGCAGCACGATGTCGACTTGCGACCACGCGCTCTTCACCGCTTCATTCTTGGTCACCAGCGTGTTTTTGACGCCGACATATTGCCCGAAGAACACGAGCGCGAACACCAGCAAAACGATAATGACAATCACCGCGATTAAACCTTTACCCATACGTTCCTCCTCAAAAGTCGAATGTGATGCCGTTACGCGCGGCCGGGTGTATCTGAGTCTAACGCCTCATCGACAGCGGCAGTAACTTTCTCAATCGCCGCCAGGTAGCGAGCCACGAGATCGCCGATGTCGATCTTCTTGGGGTCGGCTTTGTGTTCCCGAACATCCAGGGCCTGAAGGATGGCGGACGGATCAAATTCCACCCGCTTCGACAGGGCCAGTACGGCTTCCCGTCTTCCTGGTTGCGAAGCGTCCCCTAGCGCGATCAGAGCGTGGCGAAAAAGCGTGCCGAACGACGGCACAGAACGCAACAGCAAGTCCCACAATCGCGAATTGTTCCCCGACGCCAAAAGGACTTGCTGGCGAAGCAGAATCAGTTTTTCCCGCAGTTCATACTCGACCTGTACACGGTGAACGTGCATGGAAATTCGCAAGCCCTGCACTACATCTTCGCCAAACAGAACGCGGTGATGTTGCTGCATGTCCAACAGTTCGATGGTGAAAACATCGGTGGAGCGCGCGAGTTCTTTCCGAGTCATACAAAGTGGCGCTAGTTGCTTCTGGCGCTCCCACCACTTCGCAACCGGCGCGAGGGCTTGCAACGCGGCGAACGAACAGTCGCGCAGGACGCACAACAGGTTCAGGTTCGATAGACCGGGATGAAAATCGCCGGACACCGCCGAGCCGAACAGAAGTACGCTCTCGAGGTTCGATCCGGCCGCTTCGCGGACCCGTTTCACAAAGTCGTCAATCTTATCTTCAGGAACCATTGTGTCCTCGCGTGCTACCAACTGCTGCTTGCCCCGCCGCCACCAGAACTGCCCCCACCAAAGCCGCCGAACCCGCCACCACCACCGAAGCCTCCGCCTCCCCCGAAACCTCCGCCGCGTCCACCGAAGACCTGAGAAAAAAGAAGCCAGAACAGGATGCCGCGCAAGGGGGTGAAAAGGATGATCAGGATAACGACAATAATTCCAATGATCCCGCCGATCGACAAACCCCCACCGGCCTGCGGCTCTGGCTGAGTGGGAGCCCGCGGCTGCGAATTTGTGAGTTGAATTCCTGCATCGCTCGCGATGACGTCGGCAACGCGGCTCGTGACCAGCAGCAGGGCTTGGTTGTCGTTCCCGCTGCGCATCAATGGAATGGCTTCCCGCTGAAAGCCGCCCACTTTACCGTCGGGCAAAATCGGTTCCAGGCCGTAGCCCACTTCAATGCGCGCGCGGTGATCGCGTATGGCGTACAGGATTAGTACGCCGCGATTGGTGGATTTACTGCCGATGCCCCATTTCTTGAAAAGAGCGACCGCGTAACTCTCGACGTCGGAGCCGTCGAGGGAATTGATGGTGACGAGGGTGATTTGGGCGTGAGCCTTTTCGTCGATCTGCCGGCAGGTGTCCGTGATCTGTGCGCTCGTGTTCTGATCAAGAACGTGCGCGAAATCATTGACGTAACCCGTCGGTTGGAGCTGTGAAACCGATTCTGCCCACGTCAGTATGCCTAGCGACAAAGCGAAGACCGTAGCCAGACACAATTTCCTGCGCCAATTCACAAGCAAATTGTACAGGACGCGGGGGCGCAGGCTGGGATTTCAAGGGTCCAGATTGCGCCATTCCGAAACGCGCACACAAGCTCAATTCACCTTAGTAATTTGAAAAACTTAATTGCAAGGAGAATCATTGACAACATGTCTGAAACTATACGCCGCTGGCCCCGCGTTCCGGTCGACATGCCGGTGCGCGTCGTGACTTCAAAAGGCTTCTCGACGACTGTAGTGGAGGGCCGCGGCACCGAACTGAGCGAAGGCGGCATGGTCCTGTATGCGGGAATCCTGTTGAACCCTGGGGACTTGTTGGAGATCGAGTTCGAGACTCCCACGCCGTCACGGCTGACCGCCATCGTTCGCTCCCGTAACGGATTCTGCTTTGGCCTGGAATTCATCACTCCGCTCCCCTCGTGATTCTGACCCTTCCCTGATCACCTCTTCCGTGGCATTGCCGACCGTTTTGTTCTAGCATCTGTTAGCACGTTCGGGATTCGTCTCCATGTACTTCGAACAGTTCTATCTGGGATGCCTCGCACACGCTTCCTACCTGCTGGCTTCGGAAGGCGAAGCGGTGGTGGTGGATCCACAACGGGACGTGGAGTTGTACTTGACGGCAGCCGCGCAGCACGGCTTCACGATCCGGCACATTGTGGAGAGCCATCTGCACGCGGACTTCGTTTCCGGACACAAGGAATTGGCGGCCCGCACGGGCGCAAAGATCTACATCGGTGCGCAAGCGGGAGCGATCTTTCCGCACGTGCCGGTGCGCGACGGATTTGAGCTGAAGTTTGGTAAGGCATCGATCCGCGTGCTGGAAACTCCGGGCCACACGCCGGAGAGCATCTGCCTGGTCGTCACGGATGAAGAGAAATCTCGCTCGCCGTGGGCGGTTCTGACCGGGGACACACTGTTCATTGGCGATGTCGGACGCCCCGACCTGTCCCCTAGGCACACCCCGGCGGAACTCGCGGGCCTGCTCTACGACAGCCTGCACCACAAATTGCTGACGCTGCCGGACAACGTGCTTGTCTACCCGGCGCACGGAGCCGGTTCTCTGTGCGGAAAGAACATGCGGGCCGAGCGGTCGTCGACGATCGGCACGGAGCGCCTCACCAATTACGCGCTCCAGATTAAGAGCAGGGAAGCCTTCGTCACTCAATTGACCAGCAATCTTCCCGCGCGGCCGGAATATTTCCTCAAGGACGCCGAGATCAATCGCACCGGCGCGCCGGCCTTGTCGGACCTGCCACCGCTGCGGGGCATCGCACCGCCTGAGTTGAATACCATGCTGAACGAGGGCGAAATCGTCCTCGACGTACGCCCCGGTGACGAGTTTGCAGCAGGCCATGTGCCGGGCTCGGTGAACATCGCGCTCGAAGGGCAGTTTGCGTCATGGGCAGGCACGGTGCTGGGGTTGTCGTCGCATCCGGTGCTGATCGCGGGACCGCACTCACAGTTAGAAGAGGCCCGGCTCAGGCTGGCGCGTGTCGGCATCGAAGTTCTGGATGGGTATCTTGAGGGAGGCGTTGCCGCCTGGAAGCAGTCTGGATTTCCGGTGGCCACCATTTCACAGATGACTGTAGGCGAGCTTGATGCGCGGTTGAAATCACACCAAGTCCAGGTGCTCGACGTACGTCGCGAACCGGAGTGGGATGCCGCGCACATTACGGGCGCGACCTGGTGGCCGCTCGACAACTTCAGAGTCTCTCCACCAGAAATGGATCACGCGGCGCCCATTGCGGTTCACTGCAAGGGCGGATACCGCAGCATGATCGCCAGTAGCTTGCTGCAGCGCGCCGGTTTCAAGCACGTCATCAACCTCATCGGCGGATTCGACGCCTGGCAGCAGGCGACACTGCCGAGCGTGAGCTCGAAGCCTGCAGGGGTCTGAGTTCGGCCTGTGGAAAAAGTGTTCCTGCAGGAACACTTTTATGACGAAGATGTACGTACAAAGATGCAAGGCATAGCCTCCAAGCGACTGATGAATAAGTGGTTAGCCGGCATCGCGAAATCTAGCGTGACGACTCGATTCCGCCTCCCCGGTCCGTCACCTTGCGGATCAACCCTTCCATTTGTGTCTCTGTGACCGTCGGATTCATGCAGGTGAACTTGAGGCATTGGCGATTCCGGACCCGCGTGTGGCCGATGACCGCCAGGCCGCGGTCGAACAGGTGCTGGCGAAGAGTGGCATTTATGTGGTCGGGATCGAGTTCCGGTCGGCACGGGACGTAGCGAAATACTACGGTGCTCAATTGGGGTTCACACATCAGTTCGAGTTGCGGGGTATCGCGTACGACTTGTGCCGTGTGATCGGCCAATTCGATCGTACGGTCAATCATCGCGGCCAGCTTGGCGCGGCCGAGACTCTGCAACGAAATCCACAATTTCAGCGCATCGAAGCGCCGGCTGGTCAGCAGGGAAGTCGTGACCAGGTCGGGAATGCCTTCGTCTTCATGGAGTTCGGGGTTGAGGTAATTCGCGTAGAGCTTGATCGAGTCGAAGTGGCGCGCATCGCGAAGCAGAAAAGCGCCGCAGGGAATAGGCTGCCAGAAGAGTTTGTGAAAATCGATGCCGAGCGAGTCTGCGGAATCGATGCCGCGGAGTTGGTCGCGATGACGGGCGGAGAAAAGCAAAGCACCGCCATAGGCCGCATCTACGTGAAGCCACGCGCCCACAGCCTGGGCAAGAGAAGCCAGCTCAGGCAACGGATCGACCGAACCGAAATCGGTGGTGCCCGCCGTCGCTACGATTGCCATGGGAAACAATCCTTCCGAGCGAGCGGCGTCGAGAGACCCCCGCAGGGCCGCCGGACTCATGCGGAAGCGCCCGTCCACCGCGACTCGGATTACAGCGTCTGTTCCCAGACCTAGCTGCGAGGCAGCCTTCTCCACGGTGAAATGCGCGACGTCGGAACAAAAAATACGGAGTCGGCGAGCTTCGGGCGGAAGGCCTGATTTTTGCGCCGACCAGTTCCCCTGCTTCAGGAGAAACGCATCGCGTGCCAGCAACAGGCCCAGATAGTTGGACTGAGAGCCACCGGTGGTGAAGGTTCCGTCAGAAGCCGTCGGCAGTCCGGCGTGGGCGCAGAGCCAGCGAATCAACTTCTGCTCGGCGACCGTGGCAATGGGGGCTTGGTCGAATGAATCCATCGACTGATTGAGCGCGCTGATCACGACCTCGGCAGCCAGAGCGGCCAGCAGAGGCGGGCAATGCAGGTGCGCGGCTGTGTTGGGGTGGGTGACGGATACCGAGTTCGAGACGACCGTGCGCAACGTAGCGGCGATCTGTTCCGAAGAGCATGGGGTCTCCGGAAGAAAATCAGTGCAGACAAGGCTTGCCAGTGTCCTGGCGTCCTTACCGTGATAAGTCGCATCAGGCAGCGACGTGCAGATAATCTCAGCGGCCTGCGAGATAAGCCGCTGGTATCGATCTTTACTTTCTTCGGCGGGAATCAGGAATTCGGATTCGAACAAGCGCGTATTTCCTACGTTTTGCGCAATCCGAGAACCAGGGCGACTACGCCGCCGGCGAGAAGAATAATGCCTGCCGCGGGAGGTAGCTTGTCGCTACTTTCGGTCTCGACGCTGATTTTGGCGTCCCCGATCTTCACACCGTGATTCTCGCGGTGAGGAACCGGTACGACAAAAGACAGCACTCCCAACACCAGTAGCAGGACTCCAACGATGGGAAGCGCTTTCATGAGGAAACTCCGGTCAAAGAATCGGTTTGCTGTTCAATTTACGCGCTGCAGAACCACAACCACGCGACAACAGCGGCGCGCCAGTGATCCTATCACCAACCGGGGGTGAAGGTTCAAAGAATCAAGTCCGCGCATGGATGTTTGCAGGCGGCCCATTTTGAACCCATCCGGGCGGGCCATTTATGAGATAACTCCTTATAGTCATTCATTGCGAGGGCTTCGGATCTTTTATCTTTGGATGTAATGCTGAGGTTCAGGGAGTGAGTCAAGATGAAGACTGACAAGTTAGCGAAGACTTACCGAGTGGAAAGCGGCAAGCATTTTCGTCTGAAAGATTTCGATTCTGCGGACACGGGGCATTGGCACTCCAAGGAGCATGCCGAGGAAGCTCTGCAGCTGGGCATTGCCCGCACGGCGGAGCTGCAAAGTGAGCTCTACGCCCAGGACAACTGGGCGCTTCTTTTGATATTCCAAGCCATGGACGCTGCCGGAAAAGATGGCGCTATCAAGCACGTGATGTCGGGAGTCAATCCGCAAGGCTGCCAGGTTTATTCCTTCAAAATCCCCTCGGATATCGAACTGCAGCACGATTTTCTGTGGCGGACGACGCACTGCCTGCCCGAACGCGGGCACATCGGCATCTTCAACCGGTCGTACTACGAAGAAGTGCTGGTGGTGCGAGTTCACCCTGAAATTCTCAAGAGCGAGAAGACGCCTCCTTTTCTGGTCGGCAAGAAGATCTGGGAGGAGCGGTTCGAAGACATCCGCAGCTTTGAGCGGCATATGGCGAGGAACGGGACGGTCATCCGCAAATTTTTCCTGAACCTTTCGAAGAAGGAGCAGAAACAGCGGTTCCTGGCGCGCCTGGACGAGCCGGAGAAAAATTGGAAGTTTTCGGCAGCTGACATTCACGAACGCAAGTATTGGGACGACTATCAGGATGCCTACGAAGACATGATCCGGAACACGGCGACCGAAGAGGCTCCGTGGTACGTGGTGCCGGCGGATAACAAGTGGTTCACGCGGTTGGTGGTGTCAACGGTGGTCGTCGACACGCTGGAGTCCCTGGAGCTCTCCTATCCCAAAGTGGATGAGGCGAAACGCAAGGAACTCGAAGCGGCGAAGAAAATTCTCATATCCAAGAAGTGAGTGGTGAGCCCATGGGGCCTGACTCCTGGACGCGCTACCGGCCTACGCGCGAGATCCCCTTCGGCTTCGCTCAGGGCCCAGGCTCTGCCTCCGCCTGAAAAGCGGCTCCGATCAGGATGGCGCCCATAGGGCACTGTACGGCGACCGAATTTCGGGAGCGGTAAAATGGCTGATTGTGATAATCTTGTTTTACGGGTAACCAAGGTGGTGTACACCTCCGTGTCGATGTTCCCCCATAATTAGGTAGCACCCACCGCCCAGTAGAGAGCATCCTATGCACGTGAGCACCAAATCATCCAGACACGGCCGTAAGGCCGCAAAGCGGAAGCTGCGCCTTCAAATCACCCTCATCCTTGAGCCGGATGGGGATTGTTTTCATGCCTATTGCCCCGCTTTCAAGGGGCTGCATGTGGATGGAGCGAGTGAGAAGGAAGCTATTCGGAATGCAGCGCACGCTGTTGGCGTTTATGTCAATTCTCTAGTTAGCAACGGAGAGCCATTGCCGATAGGTTCGGATTGCAGCGTCCAGGAGGAGCAAATCCAAGTCGTTCCTCCGGGGGCCTTTTTGCGCTATCTTGAACTCCAATGGCCTTCCCTCAGCATGTCTGGCAGCAGTTAAAAGCCGTAACAGCAGATGAGCTAATCGCCGCCCTGAAAAAGGACGGCTACGAAAAAGACCCTGCCAGTGCTGATGCCACGATTGCCTATATCAAGTCCGGCGATCCTGCGAAGCGCGTTGTGATCCACTATCATCCCCAGAAAACCTACGGTCCTAAACTGCTCCAGCACTTGCTTGCCGATATCGGTTGGAGTGTAGAAGAAATGCGCCGTCTTGGCTTGATTGCAGGCCACGAGACCACCGAAGAGTCGCCACCTACTCATCTAGTTCGCTGTCACTGCGATCAAGGGATTGCGGAGAACGGGAAGCCCTGCCCTGATTGCGGAGGAACCAGTTTCCGTGAAGTCGCAGGAGCAGAACCAATGCAATAGAGCTAGCGGACCCCAAACCTTTTCGCTACCGAATTTCGTTGCCCTTTGCAGCAAGCCGCCGCAGCGATTACCATAGCGCCATTGTCCACTTCTTCCCCGGAGAAACCTTGACCATGGGCCCAGACAGCTTTCGCAGAAATGCGTCTCTCATTGTACGGTTGGTTTTCGCAGTCACATTCTCGACGTTGTTCGCCACTGCCGCACACGCCCAAGCCAAGCCCGAGCGGCAATCCAAGGCGGTGAAGCCGGTACAAACAACCCAGCCAGCCCAGCCCGCGGCCCCACCGGAAAGCAATTCCGAGGCTGCCGAATCCTCGAAGCCCGAGGAGAAGGCTTTCAAAGGAATGAAGTATCGCCTGATCGGTCCCTTCCGGGGCGGAAGGTCGCTGACCGCTGCCGGCATTCCGGGCGATCCCACGACTTACTATTTTGGAGCAACCGGCGGCGGAGTGTGGAAATCCACCGACGGCGCCATGACATGGTCGTCCCTTTTTGACAAGGAGGGAACCTCCGCGATCGGAAGCATTGCGCTGGCGAGTTCCAATCACAATGTGCTGTATGTGGGGACGGGCGAAGCCTGCATTCGCGGCAACATCTCTCACGGCGACGGCGTTTACCGCTCGCTGGATGGCGGCAAGACTTGGAAGAACGTTGGCTTGCGCGACTCGCGCGCCATCGGCAAGGTCATTATTAACCCCACGAATCCTGACATTGTATTCGTTGCGGCCCTTGGCCACCCCTACGGTCCAAACACGGAGCGCGGCATCTTCCGCACGATCGACGGCGGCAAGACCTGGGAGAAGGTTCTCTACAAAGACGAAAATAGTGGAGGCATTGATGTTGCCTTCGATCCCCACAATCCCAACATTCTGTTCGCGGCGCTGTGGCAGGCGCGGCGTACTTCGTGGAGCATGTCGAGCGGAGGCCCGGGCAGTGGCCTCTATCGCTCGAACGACGGGGGCACCACCTGGAAGCGCATCGAGGAGCACGGTCTGCCCAAGGGACCGTACGGAAAGATCGGAGTCGCCGTGGCCGCGAATTCAGACCGCGTTTACGCTCTGATCGAGGCGCACAATCCGGATGGCGGCCTGTACCGCTCCGACGACGGCGGCGAGTCCTGGCAATTGGTAAATCCCAATCACAGTCTGTGGCAGCGTCCCTGGTATTACATGCACGTGGTCGCTGATCCACGTGACGAGAACATTCTCTACATCATGAATGTCGAGGCCTACAAGTCGACGGACGGGGGCCGCCAATTCAACAAAGTCAAAGTCCCGCACGGCGACAATCACGGGCTGTGGATCGATCCCCAGAATACACGGCGCATGATCGCTTCGAACGACGGTGGAGTTACGGTGACCCTCGACGGCGGAAAGAACTGGACTCGTCAGGAGAACCAGCCGACCGCGCAGTTCTACCACGTCGTCACGGACTCAGCGACGCCCTACCGCGTGTACGGACCTCAGCAGGACAGCGGCACCGTCGCGATCGCGAGCCGCAGCGACGATGGATCGATCGACCGCAGCGACTGGTACGACGTGGGCGGCGGCGAGGCGGGCTACATCGCGCCGGATCCGCGCGATCCGAATATCGTTTACGCCGCAGACTACCAGGGAAACATCACGCGCTACGACCGGCACATCGGACAGGTGAAGGCAATCACCGAGCAGCCGGAACTTTCCGACGCGCATGGGGCGGCAAACCTGGAACATCGCTTCCAGTGGACCGCTCCGGTCATGCTTTCTCCGCACGATCCCAACACGCTGTACCACGGCGGGGAGCGGTTGTTTAAGACCACCGACGGTGGCGTGCACTGGCAGGCCATCAGTCCGGATCTGACGCGCAATGACAAGGAGAAGCAGAAAGTTTCCGGCGGCGATATTACGCTCGACGACTCCGGCACTGAGTACTACGACACGATCTTCGCGTTGGCGGAATCGCCGATTACCAAGGGCTTGCTGTGGGTCGGCACCGATGACGGTCTGATTCAGCTCACCAAAGACGAAGGCAAAACCTGGAGCAACATTACGCCCAAGGATATGCCGGAGTGGAGCCGTATCAGCCAGATTGATCCTTCGTCGTTCGATGCCGCAACCGCGTACGTGGCCGTTGATCGTCACCAGTTCGACGATCTGCATCCTTACATTTACAAGACCAGCGACTACGGCAAGAGCTGGACGAAATTGAACCAAGGGATTCCGGACACGATCTTCGTTCGCGTAGTGCGCGAAGATCCCAAAAAGCGCGGGCTGCTGTTTGCGGGAACCGAGCAGGGCATCTACGTTTCATTCAACGATGGCGCGAACTGGCGCCCCTTGAAGTTGAATCTGCCCACAACGCCGGTACACGATCTGGTGGTCAAAGACAACGATCTGGTCGTGGCAACGCACGGCCGGGCGTTCTGGATTCTCGACGACCTCTCCCCCCTTCGCCAGTACAGCGATGACATCGTTCAGAAAGACGCTTTCCTGTACACGCCTGGGCCGGCTTATCGGATTCAGGCCGGGGCGGGCGGCGAACAGCATCCTTCCAAACGGACGGGGCAGAATCCGCCGGCTGGCGCGGTGATCTATTACTTCCTCAAAGACGCGCCTAAGGGCGATACCGAAACCAAAATCGAGATCCTCGACGCCTCCGGCAAAGTCATTCGCAAGTACTCGAGCGCAGAGTACAACACTCTGGAGGAACCGCTCGATCCCGACGACAAGAAGCCCGAGAAGCAAATCAAACCGGAAGCCGGCTTGAATCGGTTCGTGTGGGACTTGCGCTTTGAAGAGGCGCGTCATGTCCCGGGCTACTATCTCTGGGAATACGGCAGCGGAGCGCGCGGTCCGGTGGCGGTCCCCGGTCATTACCAGGTTCGAATCACGGCGGGCGGTCAAAGCCAGACTGCGGCCTTCGATTTGAAACTGGATCCGAGAGTCAAGGTGAGCCAAGCCGATCTGGAGCAGCAATTCAATCTGCTGCTGCAGGCGCGCGACGAACTGAGCCGCGTCTATGACACGGTCAATCAGATTCAGGACGTTCGTTCGCAGTTGTCCGGGCTCAAGCGGCGCCTGCCGGAGAACGCCAGTGCGAAGACGGTTGTGGTCGCGGCCGACGATTTGGAGAAAAAACTGGTCGCGGTTCGCGAGGACCTCATTAACCTGACCATCAGCGCGAACGAAGACTCGCTCGCCTATCCTCCGCAACTGGACGCGAAGCTGGCCTACCTTGCTATGGACGTTGGTGCCGCCGACTCCGCACCGACGGAGGCCGAGCAAAGACAATTCGAGAAGCTAAAGCGGCAGAGCGGAGAACTGATCGGCCGTTGGGAAGATCTGCAACGCCGCGATCTGGCCGCGTTTCAGAAGCTGACAGCCGAAGGCAGCCTGTCTACGGTAGTGGTCCCACCTCCGGGCCGGTCGACCGACGAGCCGGTTGCAGCTCACTGAGCGGTACGTTTTCTGCGGGTTCCGAGGCTGGGGAAAGCTAAGAAATTGTGAGCTTTTCCCAGCAGTTGTTTCCCCGAGTTACCCCTATTACTTGCGTGCCACTTCTATGGCACTGTTGTGCCTTGTTGGGGCTCAAGGTCGTTGCTATCGTGTCGATAGAGTCTAATGTTGGTTCCTCCCCTGAGGGTCCACGAGTCGATCCAGATCGGGGGGTATATATGCGAATGATGCATTTGTGCTATGCGGCGATAGGCTTTGCGGTGGCCCGCTGGATTTTCAAGCGGCAAGCGTTGCCAATCGTAGACCCCGTCAAACGGTTCCGGTCGCAGGGCCTTCTGTAGAACGGTTTTTGAGCTTGGGCGAGCGTTCCCGTTGCGCCTCCATTTCGTCAACGCGCGCCCATTGCTTTCTGCCTCCCTGAAGTACTGTTACCAAGGTTTGCCCAGATCATCCCGGTTTCTCCGATCTCTCCATACAATTAGCTCACGGACATACCCTTCGGCGTTTCGCCGGGAGCGGTTTGCCATCGGATCTGAGCTTACATGCTGCGGCTTCCAAAGATACGACTGCTTCTCTTGCTGCCTGCGCTTCTGGCCGCCCTGATCCCCGCGGGGTTGGTCGCTCAGGATGATCCAAACGACACTCCTCTGGGAGACCTTGCCCGCACTCTGCGCAAGAAAACTCCGCCGTCTCAGGATGTGATCGACGACGACAATCTGACGAAGGTGATGGAGCAGGCGGAGAGCCACCACGCTCCGGGTTCGGCGCTGAAGTTCCTGATGGCAGGCGAAAGCAAAGGCTTCCAGGTTGCTGCGCCGGATGTGACCTGCAGTCTGTCTTTCAGCGCAAACGCGAAGTCGCTCCTTTCAAGTCAATATGCCCAGATGGAGCTTCCGCCCGGGGAAGTGCTCAAGCTTGAGGGGCCAGCCACGATCGAAGGCGATGCACTGATCGTTTCTGTTTACAACCGAACCGACTGGCACCTCAGCGAAGTGGCGGTGGCGCTGACCGTCGTCAAAAGGACCGAGGCCCACAATGCGGCTTTGTTCAACGATATGTCGTCGTACGGTGCGGCGAAACTCCTGCCTGCAGCCAGCGACAATTCGCCTCAGGAATCTGAGGTTCGCCCGGAAAAAAAGCCCGATGTAACCGTGATTTACCGCATGCGAGCAGCCGCGCCTCCCTCGGCAACCACGGTTTTCAGCGCACCACTGAACCTGGAACTTGCTCCCGGCGAAGAGTGGCATTGGGCGATTGTGCAGGCGAGAGGTTATCCTCCGCAGAGTTATGCCGGTAATCCGCCGCAGACGGCGCAAACGAACGGACCAGCATTGGCCCAACCCATTTCCCCCCAGCCCACGCTTTCCCCGGCATTAGCGGCGCCCCAGGACTCACCGGCGGTTTCCGTCCCGCAAAATCCGCAATAGAATTCGCCCAAATCGCAAGCCCAATCCCCAAAGTTGAAGACACCGGAAAAGCAAAAATAGCCAGTGCCCGTGAATCAATTGCCCGCCCCGGCCAGCACGTCAGAATCGCAACGCGTGACATTTCGCCGCGAGTCCGCTTTTGGCGAGCGTGCTAGACTAAGCTCAAATTCCTGTAACCGAGGACAGCAATGAAATTCGGCGTCATCATCTTTCCCGGCTCGAACTGCGATCACGATGCCTACTGGACGATTCAGCAAGTCGCCAAGCAGCCGGCCACGTTTCTGTGGCACGAATCGCACGACCTGGAGAACTGTGATGCCGTCATCGTACCCGGAGGCTTCGCTTACGGGGATTATCTGCGAACCGGCGCGATTGCCAGGTTTTCGCCGGTAATGGAATCGGTCCGCAAGTTCGCCGAAGGCGGAGGACTGGTGCTCGGCATCTGCAACGGCTTTCAGATCCTTTGCGAGTCGGGGCTGTTGCCCGGCGCCTTGATGCGCAACGTCGGCCTCAAGTATGTTTGCAAGCCCGTGCAAGTCCGGGTGGAAACCGTCGAGACTCCCTTTACCCATGACTGCGCTAAGGGAGAAGTGTTGACCATCCCGATCGGCCACATGGAAGGCAACTACTTCTGCGACCCCGCAACTCTTGAAGAGTTGCAACGCGACAATCGCATCGTGTTCCGCTATTGCTCACCTGCGGGCGAAATCACTGCATCGGCCAATCCCAACGGATCTCTCGATAACATTGCCGGAATTTGCAGCTCCGGGGGCAATGTGGTTGGCATGATGCCGCACCCCGAGCGCTCGGCCGAGCCGGAACTGGGCTGCACCGATGGAATGAAAATATTCCAGTCGATGGTCGGCGCCATGGCTAGCCTGTAGTTTCCTCTCTGTTGAACTGCGCTGGCAGAATTCTCTTGGTTATCAACAGGCTCTCGGTATATTGTCTGTGCTTCTTCCCCTGTGGCCCGGGCCCCTAAACCAAATCGTGTTATGTATGCACGCAGGGAGGCGTGTCTCCAATGACACCGAAGCAGATTCTAGATTCTTTTTCACAAACACTAATGCAGGACGAGCGGATTCTCAGCGCGCAAGAACGGGCGCTGGTCGCCACTCTGCTTCAACATGCTAAGACTGCAACCGTCGACAACCAGGAAACGCAGGAAGCCGTCAGGGCGGTCATAGCGTCGGCCGTGGGAGAAACCGTGGCTCAGCGCGCCTTCGCCGTCCTCGGCTGCAGTATTGTCGAACGGATCCTGGAGGGTGGTACATTGCCGCCAGGCGACTCAGCGGGCGAGCGGACGGCTGAACTCTTCGCTGGACCGAAAAAACCGTCAGAACCACAGCCTCCCTCTGCGCCGATGCGTACACCGGGAGAGCCGCAGCCGCCGTCGCATGGGCCGGGGCCGGGCATTCGTGCGCCTCACAAAGAGCCGCATACTCCGCAGCGCGATATTCCCGTGCCGCCGTCGTCCCCGAAGGAGCCGCAACCGCCAAGTGCGCCGATGCGCGCACCGGGAGAGCCGCAGCCGCCGTCGCATGGGCCTGGGCCGGGCGTTCGGGCTCCGCTGCGCGACACGCCCCTGTCCCCGTCATCCCCGAAAGAGCCGCAGCCGCCAAGCTCGGTTCGCACTACGGTCGTTTCAGAGACCAACGCAGCCGTCGCCGAGCGGCCTGCGGTCTTGCCGGCGCAATGTGTCGTTCTCGACGAGTTCCTGGCACCGCAGGAGCTTGAGGAGCTCACGCGCTTCACGCTGGAACACGAGGCCGACTTCAGTGCCAGTGAAGTGGTTTCTCCCAGCGCGGATGGAGGCATTGTCAACTATGAACACCGCCGCTCCCGCGTTTTGATGGACCTGGCTCATCACCAGGACTTGCTGCTGGAGCGTATCAAGGCCGTGTTGCCGCAGGTTCTGGATAAGCTTGGCATGGAAGAATTTTCCATTGCCGGTGTGGAGGTCCAGGCCACCGCCAGCAACGACGGCGACTTCTTCCACTTCCACAGCGATAACGGCAGCGATCGCGTGGCCTCACGACACCTGACCTTTGTCTATTTCTTCCATCACGAGCCTCGGCAGTTCGAAGGGGGTGAACTGCGGATTCACGATGCGCGCCTGCAAGAAGGAACCTACGTCAGTGAAGGCAGTTATCAGACGATCGTCCCGCAGCAGAACCAGATCGTCTTCTTCCCGTGCGAATTGCTGCACGAGATCACTCCGGTGAATTGCAGGTCGCAGTTCTTCGCCGACAGCCGCTTTACGCTAAACGGATGGCTTCATCGCTAAACAACCCGGCCTGGTTGGAGTGGATGACAACCCTGATGGGAGAAGTGTCGGGACCAGGAGTGTCGCGGCGCAGCTATGCCGCGACGCTTCCTCCGGATCGCTTCTATTGCCTGCTGGATGAACTGCCGTTCCACTTGATCCCGCAGCGCGCTGTCCGGTCGTTGAGGCTTCAAGAAAACCGGGATCAATCCTTTTACTTGAATCGCGAGTGCATCTTGTGTACCGCAGGGCAAGTGCCGGATGAACTTGCGTCCCGAAAGGCGCAGTTCTCTGGATTCGCTCTGCAGGGAACCATGGCATGGGTGCGAAACCCGGCAACTGGAAATCTGCTTCCTTTCTGGCTCGGGCCGCAACTGGAGGACGCGTTGCAAGGTCTGCGTCCGAATGAGCCAGTGCCATCGTCAGTGCCGATGAGCGCGCGGTGCCTGTTGGCGGCGGCGGGTCTCCTGCTTCCTGAAGACCGAATTGATCAGCGGCAACATGAGCGCGAAGATAGGGTCAGGCAGGCCTCAACTCGATTTCGTGAGAAAGGCGATGCGCCGCTCGGCGACTTGATCCACCCATTTCATATCGCCGCCTTGCGCCGCTATTATCGCTACCTGATCCGCACCGGCGCGATCCGGCTTGGCGACGGACAAAGCCCGCGTCGTTACGTGGCCTATAACGAGCCAGTGGCGCGCTTCTTCCACCATGACATCGCGGCTCGTTTGAGCGCGGTCGCCGGAGAGTCCCTCAAACCGTCTTACGTCTATCTCGCCTCGTACCTGGGTGGAGCAGAGTTGAAGAAACACACCGACCGGGAGCAATGTGAGTTTAGCGTGACGCTCTGCCTGGATTTTTCTCCCGAGCTCACGCTTGCAACCCCGTGGCCCATTCGACTGGATTCTCCCACGGGCACGGTCACGGTCTACCAGGCGCTGGGAGACGGTCTCGCCTACCGGGGAACTCGATTGCCGCACTACCGCGGACTTCTCGGCGAGGGACAGACGTCGACTTCGATTTTCTTCCACTATGTTGCGGCTGACTTTGCAGGATCGCTGGATTGATAACCCGGATTGATAGAAGGAAAAAGATTTTCGTCGGCCGCTAGCGCAACCCGGAAATGAGATAAAGAACCGACAGGGTTTGACTATAGCTATAGGCAAATTGAGTTCCGTCGCGACTCACCTGCACGGGAGCCACCATCACAACTCCTGCCGGAACTCCTGGCCGCAACTCCTGGACCATGGTCTGCTTGCCACTGTCGATCCCAACCTTGTAGATTCTGCTGGGAAGTTCGCCCATGTGATAGCCGAAGAGCACGGAGCCGTCGCCTGACCATTGCACCGGCAAGAAACCTGCTTCCAGTCCGGGGATTAGACGGGGTGAGCCGTCCCCTATGGGATAGATGGCTACGGCGGAATTCGGTCCGACTCCAACGACGAATCGGCTGTCGGGGGACGATGGGCCGCACACAGTTCCTTCCGGTGTCACGGCTTTCGGATTTCCGCCCGCCAGATCCAACACGTAGCACCGGGTCGCATGCCCCTGCTCATTGCCGTTGGCGATGAGGCGTTGCCCATCCGCAAGGAAGCGTGCCCATCCGCTTTGAATATGTTCCAATCCGCTAATGTCCACCGACCGGGGCTGGCCGGCGCCGATTGGCAGCAGCGTAACTTGCGGTGGCGGGCTGGTGGAGACGGAAATCGCCCACTTCCCATCCGGCGAAAGTCCGCCCGCGCTGCCATCCCCGAGACGAACCGGAAGCGTACCGTCTAAGTTTCGCAGCGCTACGGCGTAGCCCGGTCCCGCCGCTTCGCTGGCATCTTCAAACAGCACAAACTGCCCATCGCGCGAAATATCCTTGGCGACATTCCAGTCGTGCCAGGATAGTTCCACATCTTGCTTGCTGCCCAGAGTGCTGAATGCCATCGCCAGGCGCTTGGAGTTCAACGCCACCAGAACGCTGCCGTCAGGGGCCATGTCTTGCAGCGTGATTCCCGTGGGCAAGTCGAGCACGGTGCGGATTTTGCCGGACAGAGTGACTGCCTTCAGGTTAAGGTTGGTGCCTTTTTCGATCGCGGTGAACCAGATTTCCTTTCCATCGGGATGCCACGCAACCCCCTGCTCGGACTCCCATTGTGCCGTCAGCGTCTGGACGTTCCCCGCCAGATCAATGACGCAGACCGCACCGCGATTGTCCCAGAGCGCGGGGTGATCCATAAACGCGACCCTGTCGCCTTGGGGAGAGAAACGGATGTTGCTGATCCATCCCCTGCTTTGGTACAACACCTTGCCAATGGGATATTCCAAACGACTGTGGCCGTCGACATAATTCACGACCGCCAAGTTGCCTTGTGCATCCCAGTCGGCCCAGCGAACGCCTTCCAGCAGTTCCTTTGGAGAACCTCCAGCCAGCGGGGCACGAGCCAGCATTCCACCGACAGTTTCCAGTTGACCATTGTGGGTGCCGCGCAGCACGACCGCGAGTTCGTTTTTGCGCGAAATGGCTAACAGATTGGCATCGCTCAAATTAAGCGGCTGAGCCAGAAGAGAATTTCCCACCGTGGAGAAAAGCTGCACCGGCTTGTCGTTCCACGCGGCGCTATAGACGATGGACTGACCATCTGGTTCGAAGCGCGCTGAATATACCGTGCCCGCTTCAAAAGTTAAGCGATGGTAGGCCGGAGACGGGGCAGGCGTGTGCAGCAGTTGGGTAACCGCGAGAAGCGCCGTCGCCGCTGCCAGCACGGCCACAAGAATCCAAGGCAGCACCCGAGTCGTACGCGTTCTTGTCTTGGGAGAGGGAACCGCCCGGGCTGGCGAAGACCCTGAGAGAGTTTGCAGAGCGAAGGCCAAATCCTTGGCGGACTGGAAACGATTCTCCGGATCTTTTTCCAGACAATGCTTGACGATGTCCTGATATCCCGGCGGGATGGCAGCTTCTGCCAGATTGCCGCTGGCCGGCTCCTCGCGCAGGACCGCGGTCATCGTGTCTACTTCGGTCTCGCCACCGAACGCTCGGGATCCGGCCATCATTTCGTAGAGAATCGCGCCGAAACTGAAGATGTCGCTGCGGTGATCCACGGGCTTGCCCCGCAGTTGCTCCGGAGACATGTAGGCGACCGTGCCAATCATGGCTCCATGCTTGGTCACCGTGGTCATGCTTTCGATCGAGCGACTCTCATCGGCCGGACTCTGGAGCTTGGCCACCCCGAAATCCAGAATCTTGACCCGTCCGTCGTTGGTCAGAAACAGATTTTCCGGCTTGAGATCGCGATGAACAATGAGCCGTTCATGCGCGGCCGTGAGGCCGTGGGCGATCTGGAGGGCGTAGTCGGCGGCCTCCCGCACGGGGACTGGGCCCTCCGCTAAGCGTTGGCGCAGATTTTTGCCCTCGAGCAATTCCGAGACAATGTAGGGTGCAGTGCCTTCGAAGCCTACGTCATAAATGGCGAGAATGTTGGGGTGGTTCAGGGCGGCAGCGGCCCGCGCTTCCTGTTCGAAGCGACGCAAATGATCAGGATTGTCGCTGGAAGCAGGCCGGATCAACTTCAGCGCAACATCGCGCCCCAGCCTTTCGTCGCGTGCGCGAAAGACCTCGCCCATCCCTCCAGAGCCAATTTTTTCGAGGATCCGGTAATGCCCCAAGAGCTGGCCAGCCATAAGTAATTACAACGAGCGCGCGCCTTGCTTGGCATGTTAGGTGCGCTAGCGAACACAGTCAAGGCCACCGG